>SCPN01000159.1_pt1 | contig 416551 bp, 435 predicted proteins | sample 6106831 | NCBI WGS metagenome assembly SCPN01 (sample SAMN10720447, study PRJNA508395) | human gut metagenome | isolation source: Participant 1, 0 month
CACTTGGCTTTGTCGATTAAAACATCCTTATTAAATATATCATCTTCATATCCAAAGAAATAATGAAGATATGATAAAGGATACGGATTCAATTTCTTTTCAGGGTTAAAAGCATCGGATGCAGTTGTGAGATTATATCTCTTGAATTTATCTGGATGGGATGCCATCGCTCCTTCAAGTTTTCCCTCATTGAATAAATTTACCTCAATAAAATCTTCTAGGGCTTATCTCCATGAATGGCTATTTTTGCTTTCCTCATTATTCTATATACTTGATAGAAAGTGATGAATATCAATAATAAATGGTTGCGCATCATTGATGCGCAACGCTAATCTTTCTGTACTTATTAGTTATTTCCAGTTGATACATTATTTTAATTTTTTATCGGAAAATATTTTTTAAGAAGATTATCCACCAACCAATTTGACGTATTTATTAGATTCCTATGATTAATTTGAGTTTGTCCGTAAACCGGACACATCAAAAGAGGCATCGTTCATTATCTTATCCCGTTAAAGCTATTAATAACTCCTTGGGACCTTTTCAATAGCACTCCTTTGGAAAAACTGGAAACAGAAGGAGGTCATACATATTGGCTCCAAAAGATTGCGCAGTTTCTCTTTTTACTTCTGACGGCGACAGACTTGCATTGTTCTAAAAAGATATTTTCCATTTAAGGATATCACTTTGGCACAAATGGTGGTGGGTAACAAGCAATATGTCTATTCTAAGTCTTATCAATTAAGTTTGTTCAAATACCAATTAAAGTAGCTAATGAAAACGCACTTTGAGTATTCAGGTTGATAATACACCATTCTTCACGAGAAAATTATCTACATACACAATTATGTGCCTTCAAGTTTTCGGCATATTTTACTGGTATATATATTATGCATGATACAATATCGAACTCATTGGAGTAAAACCAATTGTCTTTCTCTGAACTCAAATCAGTTATAATTAACAACTCCATGTCGCCCTTTATCCCGTTCTATAAGATAAATAGAAACTGGCCAACCAGAAGAGATTGGTGGAGGTATAAAATGCATAATTTTATCCTATCTGAACAGATTAGATCGACCTTTTCTTTAAGAAGTTCAAATCCGCTCAATAATATCACCCTTCTACGATATTAAGGGTCATCCAAATAATAAGAATCCCAGATCTTCAATGTTATATGACTTTCAATCCTTTATTAACATAGTCTAACTTCATCAAATGGGTTTTTCTTTTTAGAATGTCCTTGGAAATAGACTTGGAAGAGGTATTTAACAAGATGGACATTTTATAGACAAGTATTGATAGCAATATTCTGAATATTCAAATTGTTTTTGTTAGAAACGAATCTTTTTACCCAAACCTCCTTGATTGATCTTTACCTTATCCTCCAGCTCATATCCTTTGTTTCAGCCAAATGGGGATAATAGTCTGTCATTGCTTGAAGTTTTACGATACCATCTTTATCAATTTGATTACAAAGATTTGAAAATATCGCAATCAGGGATGAAAGAAACAGATAGAACAGGTAAAAACGGAAATAAGAAAAAAGGCTATGGGAACGTTGTTCTGCCACCAGTTCATTTTCTACATTGATATCAATATTACCTCGTTCTCTGAAAGTTCAAAGGAAACAATGAGCGTTCTGTAATGATCATTTTTATGAAAGAACTTCTATCCAAAACTTTTATATCTACCATGATTTCAGACTGATATTCCAATTGAGTTATAGGCATAAATGTGAGTAATTGATGACAATCGGTATAAAATATGATTGCAAATCCTCATTCCCATTGCATTATACGTTCATCTGTCCATGAAAAGCTATCGTTAGAAATTGTAATTTTATAATGACATTTGTCCTTTTCCTTAATACAATTCAGCATTCAAGCGTCTTACAGGAACCAATGGCTCAGCACGTATGTTCCGGATTGTTCCCCTAATATATAAAAGACAAATTATTTATAATCCGGATAATTAATTCTACGGTGTACTTTTCCACTACCGTTCATTCCGACAATAGCATGCAGACATAATATTGGATGCATATAAATTATCGGAACTTGCTGTTCACTTTTATCACTTTCTCATCTTTAAATTCACTTAATTATTGTAAAATGTATAAAAGTATCAGACTTTAAGTTCTTTATTACATATTTATTACATCCCTTTTCAATGGTCGTACACCAATGATTCTAAATGTTTTCATATACTTCTTGTTATTCAAATTATGCAATGAGCTATACAATCAACATGTTTGTGATACGATTCGTCTTGTCATTTGCAATAAATGTAATTTAATTAAATTACAAACACCGACATCCTTTATACCCTTCATGTCTTCCTTAAACAAAACTGGCGAAATTTCATAAAATTATAAATATACAGCAAAATTTCATGTTGTATCTTTAAAAAAATCAATAAAGATTTGCGGCAATCGAACCTTTTGCTTATCTTTGCGGCGTCAAAGAGATAATGATTATTGAATTGATGAAGAAAAGCAATGAATTTAGTGTAAGGCTAATTCAATGGCTTTCATAAAAGATAAAGCAAGAATGTGCAGTCATTCAAGGAATTAGAATAAACCAAAGTAAAAGGTTCGATTCCTGGTGGAAATCACTTTCTTTTTATATCTATATAATATACTGATAATCTTTTAGTTATAAGTTTTATCTCAAACTTTCTATAGAGTCCCATATAAATAGTGCAAAATTCATAGAATCACTATGGATTGAAAATCATATAGTGAAATAGTTATGTCTTATTCATGTCCATATTGGAAAGCTGAACTAGTGGACATGAATATAAATTAATATGACATGAGACATAATTTTTCCATTAGTTTTTATCTGAAGCAAAGTACACCAAGAAAAAATGGCAAATATCCAATAATGCTCCGCATTACTATCAACAAAGAAGTTACTGATGTAAGTTTAAAAACTGTTGTTTTACCACAGTATTGGGACAAACACAAAAAGCGAATCGTAAAGACCGCTCCTGAAGCACAAGCGATCAATACCTATCTGGATGATGTTTATACAACTCTACACTATTACTATAAACAAGCACTCCTGAGTTCCAAACACATTACCTCCAATATGCTAAAACAACGCTTCCTCTTGATAGGCAACACCCCTCCAACCCTATTGGAGCTTTTCATGAAACAGAAAGAAGATGCTTGCAGATTGTTTTTGGCAAATAAAATCAGTGTATCTCATTACAACAAGCATAAGCTTGTTTACCAGCGTCTTGGTGAATTCTGCAAGAAAAGCAGAATTAATGACATGCCTTTGGACCAGTTTAACAGACAAACAATACATGATCTTGAAATTTTCTTTAAAGCAGATTACAACCTGTCTGTTAATTCTACTGCCAAGATGTTGGAGTTTATACGTAAAGGTATACTTTGGGCATATCAATGCGGATTAATACTCATAAATCCGTTTTCTGCCTACAGGATTAAAAAAGAAGATACGCAGGTACAGTTTCTTAATAAACAGGAAATATCAAGAATCAGAAAGAAACAATTAGATATTCCCAGGCTGGATCTTGTCCGGGACTCGTTTGTTTTCAGCTGCTTTACGGGCATATCCTATGCAGACATGTGCAAATTAACGAAAGACCAAATTGTATTTGATTCAAAAAGTAGCGGATATATTCATTTTTATAGAACCAAAACCAACCATCCGGCATTCATTCCACTGCTACCTCAATCCATGGAGATTCTCGACAAATACATTAACCAGAATAATTCAGGCAAAATTTTTCCTATGCTTTCCAATCAAAAGACCAATGCATATCTTAAGGAATTGGCTGATATTTGTGGCATTAAAAAGAAGCTGACCTATCATGTCGCAAGACATTCTTTTGCGGTTACAATATGTCTGGAAAACGGGATACCAATAGAAACCTTATCAAAAATATTGGGGCACACCAACTTAAGAGTGACTCAGGCATATGCAAAAATTACTCATAAGAAAGTAATGAATGACATGCAGGCATTAAAAGACCGGCTTGAATACTAAAGCATAAGTTTATTTTATGATTTGATATCTGATGAAGTTTGATGACATCTGATGCCAAGGAGCGCTATTTATTTACGAGAAACATTACATTTGTCTCAAATCAAAAAACACCGCCTATGGAAATCGTGAATATTGAAGCCGGAACATTCAAGGAAATGGTAACCGCATGGAACTCCTTGAAAAGTGAATTGAAAGAGTTACAGAATATTTATTTGAGAAAAGAGCCGGATGAATGGCTGGACAGTAAAGAAGTCTGTGAGATACTTTGCGTGTCTCCACGTTCTCTGCAACATCTGAGAAACAGTGGCACACTGTCCTTTACCCGGATAGACAAAAAAATCTTTTATCGAAAGCAAGATGTCGTGTCATTATTAACAACAGTACAAAAGAAAAAATAGTCATGGGAGAGATCATTACCAAAACGAATAAGGAAGTCCTTCAGTTCTTCGATGAGATGAAAAGAATCTCAACATTCATAGATGCGCTAAAATCAGGTTATACACCATCTTTAAATGGGGAACGCTTTCTGACAGACACAGAATTGTCAGAAATGCTCAAACTGACTAAACGCACATTATTGGAATATCGGAATTGCGGGAAAATCCCTTATTATCAAATCGGAGGGAAAATACTCTACAGGGAAAATGATATTGAGAAACTACTATACGAAAATCGCAGGGATACGTTTTAATGCTATTCGACAACCGTTTTAAATAGTGTTCAAACAATATTTTATAGGAAAGGTCGCATTCTGTGGGTTGAATGCGACCTTTTGCTTCTATTTAAAGATCAACTTTGCAACTCCCTGCATATCTTCCATAATGTTTTTATCCAACACACGAGCATAATGCTGAGTCATACGTGTAGAGGAATGTCCCAGCATCTTCGATACATTTTGCAAGGAAACATTATTCGCCAATGTGACAGTCGTTCCGAAAGTATGCCTTGCCACATGTACGGTCAGGCGTTTGTTGATCCTACAAAGCGTAGCTATTTCTTTCAAATATTCGTTCATTTTCTGATTTGACGGGACCGGCAGGCACGGACCATCCGGATTGTCCGGGTTCCATCCTCTATACTTGTCAAGAATTGCAACAGCAGGAGCCAACAACGGCACATTACTCGTACAAGTTTCTTTTGCCGCAGTGATTTTCACTCTAGACTTATGTATCCATAACTGTCCTTTATTGTCACGATACAAATGAATAGGCAGCAGAGTACTCACATCAATATACGACATACCGGTCAGGCAGCAGAGGAGGAAGAAATCCTTTACATGCTCCAGCCGGGTAGTAGAAAAATCTTTCGATATAATCCGCTGTAACTCCTCTAAAGTCAAGAAAGTCGGACAGGTTTCTTCCTTTCGAAACAGCCTTTTGCGCTTTCCGACAAGGGGATCAAAAGTCAGCCACCCGTTATCCCGGGCTATTCCAATAATCTTCCTGAAGCAGCTCATATATTTGGTCAGCGTATTCTGAGACAACCTCCTTACTATCCGCAGATGCATTTCAAAAGCATCAATAAACTCGCCGTTCAACTCATTGAAGGAAATATCCTCTTTCTTGTAAAATTCATGGATTACGGTTTCCAAAGATTCATAACAGTTCCCATAGCGGGAAAGGGTGGACTTCTGGTATTCCTTGCCGATTAATGCTGTCCAGTCCTCCATGTACTTCCTCATCGTACCCAGCACGGTACGCCGTTCCTCTTTAGAGAACAGCTTCACCAAAAGATGTTTAGGGGTTATCAAAGCCTCCTGACACAAAAGTTCCTTGTGAATTTGATATAAACGGACTGTCAGCGACTCAATATAGCTGTTCAGTTCCACCGATGTCCGGTCCTTTCCCTTGCTGCGGCCCTTGGTGTTATTCCATAATTTGATTGGAACAGAACGCTGGATTCGGATTTCATCCTGCTGCCCATTAACTGTCACACGAAGAAAAATCGGTGCCTCGCCGTTTTTTAATAATTTGCTCTTGCGTATGAAGAACAAAACTTTCATTGATTCCTGTTTCATACTGCTCTTAATTTACATTGTAAAATTAATAAGTAAGGAACAGACAAATCCTACTCAAAAACATGAAAATCAATGAAGTATGATGTATATCAGGGGCTTTTTATATGGCCTTTAAAAAAGCCCCTGAATTTGCACCTGACATACTTCATAGAAACGCTATATTTTGCTTCACCTCAAACAAACAAAAAGCTCCAATTCCGTTTGGAATCAGAGCTTTTCCTAATTTTGCTTTCTTGATAAGCGGTCCGGACGGGACTCGAACCCGCGACCCCATGCGTGACAGGCATGTATTCTAACCAGCTGAACTACCGAACCATTTTATAATCCATAATAATTTTGAAAAAGAGGCGGTCCGGACGGGACTCGAACCCGCGACCCCATGCGTGACAGGCATGTATTCTAACCAGCTGAACTACCGAACCTCTTTTCTTTTATCGCTATCTCTCTCGATTGCGGTGCAAAGGTAAGTATTATTTTTAAACCTGCAATAGCTGGAGTAAAAAAAATCAACTTTTCGCTGAAATATTCTTTCCATAGGTCCACATAAGCGATCGTCCCTTTCTTTATTTCCCCTTCCCGATCACACCAGTTTATCACAAATACATTTCATTTTGGAACTTTTCAATCGCCATTCATAATTATGTAATGATAATTTGTTACTTTTGCAACTCAATATAAATGCTTAACAACAATGGACGTTGCCATTATTAAATATAATGCCGGAAACATCTACTCGGTAGATTACGCTTTGAAGCGGTTGGGCGTTACCCCGATCATCACGGCTGATCCGGAATTATTAAATAAAGCGGATAAGGTTATCTTTCCCGGAGTAGGTGAAGCTTTCACGACCATGGAGTATTTAAGGGAGCATAAATTGGATCAGGTGATCTTGAACCTAAAGCAACCGGTACTCGGGATATGCCTCGGCATGCAATTGATGTGCATGCGTTCAGAGGAGGGAAACGCGGATTGCTTGGGGATCTTCCCTACGGAAGTGAAACGTTTCATTCCGCGAAAGCATGAGGACAAGGTTCCTCACATGGGTTGGAATACTTTGACAAACGTTAAAAGCGGCCTATTCAATGAGCGATTGGAGAACAAATTTGTTTACTTCGTACATAGTTATTATGTACCTGTAAATGAATATACGGCGGCTACGACCGATTACATCCTTCCGTTCAGCGCCGCTTTACATAAGGACAACTTCTACGCGACACAGTTCCATCCGGAAAAAAGTGGATCGGTAGGAGAGGTTATATTGAAAAACTTTTTAAAGATATGATTGAGCTTATTCCCGCTATAGATATAATAGATGGCAAATGCGTCCGGTTGACGCAAGGAGATTACGCGACCAAGAAGGTTTACAACGAAGATCCTCTGGAGGTGGCCAAGATGTTCGAGGGTAACGGCATCCGGCGTTTGCATGTGGTAGATTTGGATGGAGCCCGTGAAGGACGCATCATCAACTACCGTATCCTTGAGCGGATAGCGACCCGGACTTCCTTGATCATTGATTTCGGAGGGGGCTTGAAACAAGAGGATGATCTGGAGATCGCCTTCGAAAGCGGCGCCCAGATGGTAACCGGAGGCAGTATCGCCGTGAAGAACCCGGAAATGTTCACCTCTTGGATCAGCAAGTTCGGTAGCGAGAAAATCATATTAGGGGCCGATGCCAAGGAAAAGAAGATCGCCATCAGCGGTTGGGAGGAAACGACCAGCCAAGAGTTGGTTCCTTTTATCAAAGGATATTACGACAAGGGGATTACCAAGGTGATCTGCACGGATATCGCACGGGATGGTATGCTGCAAGGCCCGGCTATCGATTTATATAAAGAGATACGGGACGAGATCCCCTTCCTTTATATCATAGCGAGCGGTGGCGTAAGCTCGATCGAGGATATTGAGAAATTATCTGAGGCTGGGATTCCCGCTGTCATTTTCGGCAAGGCCATTTATGAGGGGAAGATCCAGTTGAAAGATTTACTTCGTTTTACTTGAAATAATAAAATAGATATATGCTAGCCAAGAGAATTGTTCCCTGTCTGGATATAAAGGATGGAAAGACCGTAAAAGGCATCAACTTCGTGAACTTTCGCGACGCTGGAGACCCGTGGAGTTGGGCGCCCAGTACAGCCGTGAAGGGCCGACGAATTAGTGTACTTGGATATTACCGCCTCACACGAGGGGCGAAAGACTTTCACCGAGTTGGTAAAACAAGTGGCGGCCCATATCAGCATCCCTTTTACCGTGGGTGGAGGTATCAACGAATTGAAGGACGTGGATCGTTTGCTTAGCGCTGGCGCCGATAAGGTCTCGATCAACTCGGCGGCTTTACGTAACCCGGCATTAATCGAGGAGATCGCCAAGAACTTTGGTAGTCAGGTATGCGTAGTCGCTATCGACGCTAATTTTGAGAACAATGACTGGCTATGCTATCTAAACGGAGGGCGTGTCCCGACGGATAAGTATTTGTTTCAATGGGCCTCGGAAGCGGAAAGCCGTGGCGCCGGCGAGATCCTTTTCACCAGTATGACGCACGATGGCGTAAAAGACGGATACGCGAACGACGCTCTGGCTACCTTGGCCGATACGTTGCATATCCCGGTTATCGCCTCCGGTGGAGCGGGAAAGATGGAACATTTCCGGGATACGTTTTCCAACGGGAAAGCGGGCGCGGCTTTAGCGGCCAGCGTTTTCCATTTCGGCGAGATACGGATTAGCGACTTGAAGCAATACCTCAAGGACGAGGGGATCAATGTAAGGATATAACACATTATATATAAAGATGAAATTAGATTTCGAGAAAATGGGCGGATTAATACCCGCTATCGTACAAGACAACAACACGAGTAAGGTATTAATGTTGGGCTTCATGAATCAAGAAGCTTATGATGAGACAGTAAGTACGGGTAAGGTTACATTCTTTAGCCGCACGAAAAACCGTTTGTGGATGAAGGGAGAGAGTAGCGGAAATACGTTGCAGGTAGTTAGCATCACGGCGGATTGCGACAACGATACATTATTGATCAAGGCGATTCCAGCCGGACCGGTTTGTCATACGGGAGCGGATACTTGTTTCGGCGAGAAGAACGTAGAGGATATCATGTTCTTGAAATACTTGCAGAACTTCATCGAGCGTCGCCGTCAAGAAATGCCGGAAGGTTCCTATACGACTACCTTATTCCAGAAAGGCGTGAATCGCATGGCCCAGAAAGTCGGCGAAGAAGCGGTAGAGACCGTTATCGAGGCGACCAACGGAACCGAGGACGGCTTCATCTATGAGGCATCCGACTTGGTTTACCACTTAATCGTATTATTGACAAGCAAGGGACTTCGTCTGGAAGACCTCGCCCGTGAATTAAAGAAAAGACATAAAGGTTGATAAATTCTATGGAAGAAGATATTCTACTCAAATTAGAGAACGTGGAGATATGCCGTGAGGAAAACAGGGTATTACACGACGCATGCCTCACGCTTCGTAACGGAGAGTTCGTATATGTGATCGGGAAGGTAGGCTCCGGTAAAAGCAGCCTGCTCAAGTCCTTGTATTGCGAGATACCGATCTTGCGAGGCGAGGCACGTATCATGGATTACAACCTCACCAAGATGAAGCGGAAGGATATCCCTTATTTGCGTAGGAAACTAGGTATCGTCTTCCAAGATTTCCAATTGTTGACCGACCGTTCCGTCTCCAAGAATCTGGAATTCGTGCTGAAAGCCACCGGATGGAAAAAGAAAAGCGAGATCAAGGAACGGATAGACAACGTGCTCCGTCAGGTAGGCATGCAAGACAAAGGCTATAAAATGCCGCATGAGCTATCCGGCGGGGAACAACAACGTATCGTTATTGCCCGTGCCCTTCTGAACAACCCCAAGTTGATACTGGCGGATGAGCCGACCGGCAACTTGGACCCGGAGACGAGCGGACAAATCGTACAACTCTTACACGACATCTGCCAGCAGGGAACGGCGGTGATTATGACCACTCATAACTATACGATCGTGCATAATTATCCTGCCCGCATAGTAAAATGCGAGAATGCCTGTCTAAGTGATGTCAGAGAATAATTTTTTTGTAACTTTGCGGTCGCATTCGATTGAAAAAGAAAACAATTTAATATAGAACAAAAGAAGATGAAAGTTTTAAAGTTTGGCGGTACTTCTGTGGGATCTGCACAGAGAATGAAAGATGTAGCGAAACTGATCACGGGAGACCGTAAGATCGTTGTATTGTCAGCCATGTCGGGTACAACCAACTCGTTAGTCGAGATTTCCGACTACCTGTACAAAAAGAACCCAGACGGAGCGAATGAGATCATCAACAAGCTTGCCATGAAATATATGGGCCATGTTGAGGAACTATACAGCACCGAGGAATATAAACAGAAGGCCAAAGAACTGATAAAATCTCATTTCGAATATATCCGTACGTTCACGAAGGATCTGTTTACCTTGTTCGAGGAAAAGGTTGTCTTGGCACAAGGAGAGTTGATCTCTACGGGTATGATGAATCTTTATTTGAACGAATGCGGCGTGAAATCCGTATTGATCCCGGCTTTGGATTATATGCGTACGGATAAGAACGCGGAACCGGACCCTGTCTATATCAAAGAGAAATTGGTGAAATTACTCGCTGATAATAAGGATGCTGATCTATACATCACACAAGGTTATATCTGCCGCAACGCTTACGGCGAGATCGATAACCTACAACGAGGTGGTAGCGACTATAGCGCATCCTTAATCGGCGCGGCTATCGGTGCGGAAGAGATCCAGATCTGGACAGACATCGACGGTATGCACAATAACGACCCTCGTATCGTACAGGGAACGTCTCCAGTCCGTCAATTGCATTTCGAGGAAGCTGCCGAATTAGCTTATTTCGGAGCCAAGATCCTTCACCCGACTTGTATATTGCCGGCTAAATTGAACAACATCCCGGTTCGTTTGTTAAATACGATGCAGCCGGACGCTCCGGGTACATTGATCTCAAACGCTATCGAAAAAGGTAAGATCAAAGCGGTCGCCGCCAAAGACAATATTACCTCTATCAAGATCAAGAGCGGACGTATGTTGCTAGCTACAGGTTTCTTGCGTAAGGTATTCGAGACTTTCGAGAACTACCAGACTCCGATCGACATGGTTACGACTTCCGAAGTGGGTGTCTCCGTTACGATCGATAACCGCAAGCATCTGGAAGAGATCGTTGACGATTTGAAGAAGTACGGAACCGTGACCGTAGACGAGGATATGGTTATCGTTTGCGTGGTTGGCGACCTAGAATGGGATAACATCGGCTTCGAGGCTCGTATCGTACAAGCTATGAAGGATGTCCCGGTCCGTATGATCTCCTACGGAGGAAGCAACTACAACGTCTCCTTGCTGATCAAGGCCTCGGACAAGCAGAGAGCGCTGCAAGCTCTAAGCGATCATTTATTTAACAACAAATAAAAACAAACGAGGGCGGCCTTTTACAGACTGCCCTTATTTATCTTTATATAATTTCGTATAATATGCTCAAAGGAACATTTCCTGTAGAAAAGTTCAAGCAGCTTTCTACGCCTTTTTATTATTATGATGTCAAGCTATTGCAAGACACATTAGACGTAGTAAAAACCGAATCCGGGAAATATGGTTACCACGTGCATTATGCCGTGAAAGCGAATGCCAATCCCCGTATCCTTTCCATCATAGCGACAAACGGCCTTGGCGCAGACTGCGTAAGTGGCGGCGAGGTACAGGCAGCTTTAGATGCCGGTTTTCCTGCCGATAAGATTGTCTTTGCCGGTGTTGGCAAAGCGGATTGGGAGATCAACCTAGGACTGGACAATGATATTTTCTGCTTTAACGTGGAATCTGCCGTTGAGCTGGAAATCATCAATGAGCTGGCGGCCGCTAAAAATAAAGTAGCCTCTATCGCCCTTCGTATCAACCCGGAAGTGGATGCCCATACGCATGCCAAGATCACGACGGGTATGAAGGAGAATAAATTCGGTATCAACCTTAGCCAATTAGGAGGCGTACTGGATAAATTAAAGGAGATGAAGCATGTGAAGTTGATCGGTATCCATAGCCATATCGGTTCACAGATCACGGATATGTCTAGCTTCCGCAATTTGGTAATTCGTTTCAACGAGATACAGGAAGAACTGGAAGCTCATGGGGTTACAGTGGAGAACCTAAACTTCGGAGGTGGACTAGGTATCGATTACTATCACCCGAATCATTTATCGATCCCGGCTTTCGATAACTATTTCGCAGCCATTCATAAACTGCTTCAAGTACGTCCGGGTCAACAGGTACATTTTGAGCCGGGACGTTCGATCGTCGCTCAATGCGGAACATTAATCTCTAAGGTATTATATGTCAAGGAAGGAGAGACGAAGAAATTCGCTATCCTTGATGCAGGTTTCACGGAATTGATCCGCCCGGCGATGTACGACGCTTATCACCGTATCGAGAACATCAGCAGCGATGAGGCAGTAGAGACTTACGATGTAGTGGGCCCGATCTGTGAGTCATCGGATGTATTCGGTAAGGATGTAGAGTTGAATAAGGCTCATCGTGGCGACTTGATCGCCCTTCGTTCCGCCGGCGCTTATGGCGAGGTCATGGCCTCCCAATACAACTGCCGTCATTTACCGAAAGCCTATTATTCCGATACGATAAAATAATGAGCCAATTGATCAATGTGCCAATGTAAATACCTTGAGTAGCTTATTGGCACATTGGCGTATTAATCATATTGGCTCATTAATGATATTGGCACATTGGCATATTAATCACATTGGCACATTATTATGTTTCTACTCAATAATACAGAGCTTTTCCTATTGGGAATCACCTTAATAGGGTTCGTTATCTTATCTCTTTATTATCTGATCGCTTATGCCCGCCCTTTACGTGCGTCAAGACGAACGGATGATACCTTAGAGGAAGGTAATAAACTCCCCGTATCCATCATCATATACGCTAAAAATGATTCTGAGAACCTCAAGAAACACCTTCCTGCGTTACTTACACAAGATTACCCTGAATATCAGGTAGTCGTTATCAACGATGGCTCGAGCGACGATACTGACGATACGCTAAAGTTCTTTCAAAATGAGTATAAACATTTGTATCATACTTACGTCCCCTCGGACGCTCGTTACCTAAGCCGCCGTAAACTGGCGTTTACCCTAGGCGCGAAAGCGGCCAAATACGATATTCTTCTATTCACGGAGGCGAATTGCCAACCGCTCAACGATCAATGGTTATCTGCCATGGTTGGTGGATACACACCCGAGACCAGTATTGTCTTGGGCTACTGCAAATACAGCAACTACAAGGGATTCTTTCATAAGTTGATCGCCTATGATAACTTATTGACGGGTTTACGTTATCTATCTTCCGCCCTCTCCCATCACCCATATACCGGAAACGGACGAAATTTATCTTATCGGAAAGAGTTATTCTTCAAGCATAAAGGTTACTACCAATCCTTGAACTTGCATGCGGGAGACGATGACTTATTCATCAACGAAGCCTCGACCAAGGAGAATACGAAAGTAATCTACACTCCGGACAGCCTAACGGAAATGGATCAAATCGAACGTTTTGGAATCTGGAAAGAGATGAAGGTTTCCCGTGCCGCCACTCAACGGTATTACAAAGGAAGCGCCTTGACATTCTATCATCTCGAATCCACTTGTTTCTTCCTTTTCCAAGTATCGGTTATCGCTACGGTTGTGATCGGATTACAGGGCAACTGGCTAATCTCCTTGATCGCCGTATTATTATATTTGATACGTTTTATAATCAAGGCAATCGTTTTCGGCAAATCGGCTCGAATGCTTCAACAAAGCCCTACTATCGGTTGGTTATTCCTGCTGGAGTTTATTCAACCCATATTCAATGGATATGTCCGTATTTACCGGCTTTTCAGAAGTAGGAAGGATTATACGTTCCGGTTGGAGAATTAATAATGATGAGCACTCTCATAGGATATCTCTTCTTCCGCCACTTTGGGAAGTTCTTCCTCCTCTAGTAGCGGGTAGGCTGGGGTAAACTTCGCATGATAGGTAGATTCCACATACGTCTTTTCCAATAAACGGACGACATTTTCTAAAGTAGCTTGCCGTTCTTTGGGTTTAAGCTGGCATTCCCAAATCACCATCGTATTCCAGCCCATCGCTCGTAATTCCTCACGTACACGGGCATCCCGAGCTTTATTCCGGTTTAGTTTCTCGGTCCACCACTCTACCGGGTACGGGAGGACGAAATTCGGGCAACCCTCGTGCCCATGCCAGAAACAGCCGTTCACGAAGATAGCGGTCTTATATTTACGCAATACGATATCAGGGTACCGGGAAGGCGCTTTACATTCACACGAAAGCGAAAGCCACAATGGAACAGGTATTTACGGACTATAATCTCGGGCTTTGTATTCTTGCCCTTAATCATAGACATGATATAGCTACGCTTTTCTTTAGAGATAAGATCTGTCATATCAATCCGGCAAAACTAGAACGTATGCCAAAGATACGGCTTTTATTCAAAACGGATACTCTTGGCCGGATCAATCTTCGTAATCAAATAGGAAGGTCCCAGCATCATCAACATGGAGGCGGCCAATGTCCCTATATTCAAAAGGAACAGTGAAAATAGACTCAGATCGATAGGCACGGCATCCAAATAATAAATAGAAGGGGATAATATGGAAATGAGATTGAAGCAAACAAAGAGAGATACCGATGATATTCCCCCACAACATTCCTTTGCCGATCAAGAAGAAAGAGACATACAAGAAAATCTTGCGAATACTGTTATTATTTTGTCCCAAGGCTTTTAGGATTCCGATCATATTGGTACGTTCCAAGATTATGATCAATAATCCTGAGATCATGGTAAACCCTGCGACGGAAAGCATCAGCGCCAAGATAACCACCACATTAATGTCTAGCACATCCAGCCAATTAAAGATCATCGGGTTCAACTCCTTGATCGAGCGGGCGTAAAACGTATTACCATTTCGGTCTTGCCGTTCCGTCAGATCGAAATAAATATCCTCGGCCACTTGGTCCAAACGATCATAGTCATCCACTTGCAACTCCAGTCCGCTTACTTGATCTTTATCCCAACCGTTCAAGCGACGTATCTGCTTAATATCGGCGATTACGAACATCTTGTCATAATCAAGGAAACCCGTCTCATAAATCCCCGTGATCGTGAACTTACGGGCACGCACATCGTCTTGCACAAAATAAGTCAGGAAAGAATCCCCTACCTTTAGTCCTAGCAGATCTGACAAATACTTGGAAATAATAACATCCGTAGAGTTCTTATCCGGCTGGATCGTAAAGATCTCGCCCTCTTTTAAATTATCCTTGAAGAAAGTCCAGTCATAATCCGTATCCACCCCTTTCAAGACAATACCTTGAAAGTCTTGGTCAGTCTTCAAGATACCTAGCTTCGTTGCGAATTTCTCGACATGGCGAATACCGGGGAATGCATCGAGCGCATTCAATAAAGTATCGCTAACCGCTATCGGCTGCGACTCATAGGAAGAATTACTATCGAAATTCGTGATCTGGATATGCGAGCCGAAACCGATCACCTTGTTCCGGACCTCTTTCTTAAAGCCTATCACGATCGCCACCGAAAGGATCATCACCGCCAATCCCAAAGCGATCCCGATCATGGCAATACGAACAGCGGGAGGAGTAACCTCACGATCCCCTCCTTGCTGAAATGTATCTTTTCGGCGATAAATAGCTCTAAATTCATTTATAACATTCTTCCCGGATAAGCTTCCAACGCCTTTGATAACACCGTCAAAGCTTTCGCCAGGTCTTCCTTTTCAAAACATAGGCCATACGAACCTCATTCTTACCAAGTCCGGTGTTGTGTAAAACCCGACGCCGGTGCCATCATGACCGTCTGACCCTCGTATTCAAACTCTTCCAGACACCAAGCGCAGAACTTATCGGCATCATCCACCGGAAGTTTAGCCACCGTATAGAAAGCGCCCATCGGTATGGGAGAATAAACGCCGGAATACGGTTCAAGCCATCGATCAAGCATTTACGCCGTTCCACATACTCGTCATAAGTCTCACGGGCATACTCCTCGGAAGCATCCAAAGAAGCCTCGGCAGCGATCTGTCCGATCAAAGGCGGGCTTAAACGAGCTTGGCAGAACTTCATGACGGCACTACGCACCTCGGCATTTTCGTAATCAACGCACCGATACGGATACCGCATTCCGAATAGCGTTTGGAGACAGAATCGATCAATACCACGTTCTGCTCGATACCTTCCAGATGACAAGCCGAGATATACGGGGAACCGGTATAGATAAACTCCCGGTATACCTCATCCGAGAAAAGATAAAGATCATATTTCTTTACGATATCCCGGATTTGATTCATCTCACGACGCGTATACAAATAACCCGTAGGATTGTTCGGGTTACAGATCAGGATCGCTTTGGTACGCTCATTGATCAACTCCTCGAATTTTTCCACTTTCGGAAGAGAAATCCTTCCTCTATCGTAGTCGTCACTGTCCGATCACGGCTCCTGCCGAGATAGCGAATGCCATATAATTGGCATAAGCAGGTTCCGGTACGATAATCTCATCACCTGGATTCAAGCAACTCAAGAAGGCAAACAAAACAGCCTCCGAACCACCGGTAGTGATGATAATATCGTCAGCCGTAAGATTAATATCATACTTTTATAATATCCAACCAACTTCGCGATAACTGCGATATCCCTGACTAGGGCTATATTCCAACACCGTACGATCGACATTACGGATCGCATCGAGTGCCGCTCGCGGAGTGGGAAGGTCGGGCTGACCGATATTCAGGTGATACATGAACTCCTCTCTGTTTGGCAGCATCGGCCAATGGAGCCAGCTTCCGGATCGGGGAAGCGGGCATTTCGACTCCTCTTTGTGAGATGTTGGGCATTATTATTCTATATTTATTCGTTTTATGATGCAAAGATAGGCATTTTAGTTGACAGTTGACACCAAATTCAAGCCGTTTATGACTTGAACCGCATCACGCTCTTTACAGTCATCGACTCATCATTGGCAGTGAGGTAAGTAACCGAATAGTCCTTACCTCCCTCCTCGACATTGACAATCACATGACCGGCATCAAACGACGAGGGTTATATATCAAGCCACGGCTGTCCGGCATCCTCGGCACGACGTTCTGCAGGAACACGGTAGGACACACGATGCGCTCGCCGGGATAAAGATTCCGGTTATAAAACGCTCCATGACCGAAGGCAGTGTATGAAGCTGATCCCACACGTTGTTGACAACAACACGCGGACGCAACGCAGCCACGAGCTTATCAGTCATTGACATGTGTCCGTGGTGATTGATTTTCGCCACACTCACCGGCTCAACCACGTCGGCTATCGCATCCTCTATCTCGAATCTCTTTCCATTAGGCAACTCCCAGCCATCAGAGAAGTCTCCCGCCGTATAGAATTTGAAATCGCCGTAGGTAAAGATCATGCCCAGGCTCATTCCGTTTTCACTGAACTTAACCGGATTGGATTTCTTGCGCTCCGCATAGAGGTCACGTATATTCCCTTCCTTATCGGCAATGCGGCCGTTGGCACAGATATTTCTTACCGAGAATCCCGGATATGCCGTAGCGTCTTTCTTCATGGCGATCTGGTTGGTTTCGCCAAGACAGAACTTCTCAATCTCCATCTTCTTATGAGCCAACATATAGTCGTAAAAATCCTTCATGTGCTCAAAAGCATCGGCTGCCTCCTGGGTCAAAGGAAGAGGATCGTTGTAGTCGGGCCAGCAACGGTCAAAAGCCTTGCCAAACGTAAGGTACTCGGCAGCCTGAGAGAATCCACTTAGGTAGTAATCCTTACCATCCCTCGTCTCCTTACGAGCGTAGAATTTATTGTTGCCACCGTGATCTGAATGATAGTGCGTCAACATCATATAATCAACATAATCCTTCTGAGGGTTCACTCTCCGGACATAGCGTGAGATCCACTCCCCGGCATGCCGATCGGGATTGGGAAGCACCGGCACAGCCAATTTACCGCGCCCAACCGCATTATGATCACCACAATCAAGCAGCATCGTTGTACCGTCGGGGAAAATCAAGAACATCGATTCCGACACCCCGGTATAAATCAGATGAATCTGGAACTGCCCCTTTTTCCATCCTTTCCATGCTTTTCCTACTTCAGCATCCTTAGCGCCCCACGCCAAAGCCTCCCTGAAATCCATCAAACAAGCAGCGCTCACAAGCGTAGCATTCTTCAAAAAACCTCTTCTATCCATCATTCAAAACCGATATTAATATTAGCCTACCCACAAATATACGGAATAATTCTTAATTCTATTAAATACCCGGCCGTGGCGAATCCTTGCTAGCGTGCATCGTAGAAACAAAGGCATTCGGATCGATCTCTTTCACCTCATCTTTCAAGCGGGGCATATCTTTTCGTTCAGCGATCGTGAATATAATCTCAGTCTCATTTCCCTGATACATTCCCTTACCGTGAATAAAAGTACCCTCATACCCATTTTATCGACTATCAAGGTCTTCAACTCCTGTGTCTTACGAGAGACAATGAAGACGGCACGGTTCGGATTCTCCGTCTGGAACATCTCCACGATTTTTCCATATACGAAAATAGTAAACCAAGAATACAAAGGTACCGCCCAATCCTTAAATACGATCAAGCCCAACAATACGACCGCGGAATCCAATACGATGATCATATTGCTGACCTTCAAGTTGGAGTCGTTAGCTATTACACGCGCCAGCACATCCGTACCGGCACTTGTACTTTGCGCCCGGAAAATACAAGTCACACCCAATCCTAAAATAGCTCCACCGTAAAAGGCGGCGATAAAGGCATCGTTCTCCACCAATGGATCGGTAAGGAAATAAGATAATGAGTCGGTAAATATAGAGATCAGCAAGAAAGTAACGATCGTCTTCGGGCCGGAAGACAATCCGATCTTTTTCATCGCCAAAATCATCAACGGGATATTGAAGCAAAGCGCCGTCGCACCCATCGGCAAACCATCCGGGAAGAACGGGAACAAATCTTCGTCACATAGTGGATTACGATAGAGATACCATACACACCTCCCGGTACGATTTTGTAAGGCGCTAGGAAAAGCACGTAACTAAGTGCCTGCAAAATGAACCTACCACGATTAAGGAGTAGTCCATTACATTTCTCTTCAAAGTAGCATTAGAAGGGACTAAAAGTTGTTGTGTTGTCATGACTCGAATTAAGCGTTATTTGTAAAACGCCGCAAACTTACACAATCTTCTTCGATTTATACGCGAGCCTTAAAAGTATCCCCACTATTTACCTTTGACAGGAAATAGTGGGGACACACTCTTATATAGTATAAATTACTTACTTGCGTTATCCGCTAAGTACACTTCCGGGAACGTATTAACACCCAGCGTACGGTTGTTATTGTTCGTGATGTTCAATAAAGTAACATACTTACGATATTGATCCGGGCTCAAAGCCTTCTTCATCAACTTCAAGTTACCGTAAACCGCTTGATACATTTTCTTATCCTGCAATTTAGCGCTAGCTTTTACGCTCGCATTCTGCATCTCGATGAAATATTCGTTGATGTTAGCTACCTCGTCCAACTGGCTCGGAGTCAATTGCAAATAGTTCGCTAACTTCTCTGTACTTACCACAAACGGTTCTCTACTCAAACTCGGTTTCTGAGCGAAGCTCATTGTCGCACACATCAATAAGGCTGCGACTGCCATTCCAAAACGTTTCATAATACCTAAAACCTTAAATTGTTAAACCTAAACAAAACCTTAAAAACACATAGCCCAATCACATTGGCTTAATTACTTCTCAGCCAAATAGCTGTCCAAAAGCGGATTAGAAACCTTATCTTCCTGATTAGCGCGAGTCACATTAATCAACGCTACATATTTACGATATTGATCTTTAGTCAATGCACGTTTCATCAGTTTCAAATTACACAACAATGCGTTGCGAGTTTCTTCCGGTCTTGCGTTATTGCAAAGCGCTTCCGCAGACAGGGGTTGACCTAATTGATTCTCGAAGTAAGTATTAATCTCTGACACCTCAGCGATCTGGTTTGCGTCAAGCTGCAAATATCTGCTTAGCTTATCGAAACTCATACTCTTTGAATCACTAACCTTTTGAGCGAAGCTCATTGTCGCTACCATCATTAAAGCGACTACCATCATACCTAAACGTCTCATAATACCTAAAATTTAAACCTAAACTAAGACCTTAACTAATAAATGCGGCGTTTCCGCATCTTCTATCTTTCTCTTTTTGTTACTGCAAATATAACAGTATGTTTTATAACATTGTTCTTCAATACGGTTAATTTTTGCAAACAATTGACGTTATTGATATATATCAAGGCATATAGCAATCATTTTGTAACACATATTACGATAAACACTATCTATTTCATCATAGACACCGTTTATAAACAAACAAAAGCCTAGATATATTCTTATACAAGCCTAGCTGTATTCTTATACGATACCGTATCTATTCTATAATCTCCGTCGTGGATTATACAAACCACAGCGTGGTCTATAAAAACCACGACATGATCTATACAGACCACGACGTGGTTTATAGAATAGATACAGTCACAAGATACTTTTTATGCAATAGCTTGATACTTTACATCTATCCTTTACTTATTTATCGGCTAGATAAACATCGGGGAAGGAAAGCCCGCTCATCATCCGGTTATTATTGTTCGTTACGTTGATCAAAGCCACGTATTTCCGATATTGATCGGTGCTTAACGCCTTTTTCATCAACTTTAAGTTGCCAAATACGGCTTGCCGCATCCGTTTATCCCGCATTTTATGGCTTCCCCTCAAGCCCTCGCTTTGCTTTTCCCTAAAATAATCGTTGATCATCCCTACCTCATTAATCTGGCTAGGACGTAATTCCAGATAGCTTACCAATTGGCCCACATTGACTACAAACGGTTCTTTATGTAAGCTCGATTCCTGCGCGAAACTCATTGTCACACTTACCAACAAGGCTGACATAGCCATTACTAAACGTTTCATACTACCTATTCCTTTCATTTGTTAAACCTTAAAAACCTATTTCTCTGTGATCTTTGATACAAATATAGGGTGAGGTTTCCCGCTAGAAAAGGAAGAATCGACGAAGTACGCCGTAGGTTTAGACGAAACCGGGAATCAAGCGGATCAAGAAATCAGCTTATTCCTCTCGTACGAGGCTTTTACCAAGCGGATATAGACGAATAAGGAAAGAAGGCAACAAACCGCCCCGACTCCGTAGGCGGTAGCCAGATTGGTATGGGTAGCGATAAAGCCGGCGGACAGCATCCCGATCCCCATCCCGAAATCGAAAGAGGTCAAGTAGGTAGAAGTGGCCGTACCGCGCATATGGTGCGGAGCGACATTCACGAAAAGACATTGAAAAGCCGGTACACTCACGCCAAAACCGATACCGATCGCCAAGGCGCAAGCGAAAAAGACAAATGATGTATGTACGGTAGCGAACACGGAAAACGAGATCGCTAAAGAAACCAAGGATACGATGGACACGACATGGATCTTGCCATGGTCCACCAACCGCCCGGAAATCAAACGGGCCGTCCCTACACCGATCGCCATACATATAAAGAAATAGCCTGGGTTCGGCACCTCGATCTCTTTACCATATAATACCACGAACGAGAGCAACATCCCATAAGGTATAGCGACCAGCAAATAGGCCAAGGCCGCAGGAAGCGCTTTTACCAAGATAAAACGATCCAACGAGAAGGCCGGACGAGGCACTTTCTCCCGTTTCGGATAACGGATCAGCCCGACGGAGCCGATCCCGACCAACGCGATCACCAAAGCGACCCCTATGATCCAGAAGAAACCATGCCGATCGTACAGCCCGACCGCCACCAAAGGAGCCAAAGACATGGCGAGATTGATCGTCAATCCGTAAAAGCCCATGCCCTCTCCTCTTCGCTTGGAAGGGATCACGTCTATCGTAATCGTATTGCCAGAGACTGAGGTCAGTCCCATAAACCCGCCTTGGATGAAACGAACCGCCATGATCGTATAGACTGTCATAGCAAACCAATAACCGGCAAACAAACAGGCGAATATCGTGAAGGCGAATACATATAACGGTTTGCGGGAGAAACAATCCACCAGATATCCCGAGAACGGGCGCACGCACAGCAACCCGATCGTATAGCTAGACAAGACCATCCCCACCTCGGACGTGCTGATGCCCAATTCCTCTACCAGATAGACCGGCATGGTAGGCATCAACATATAAAAGGCGAAATTCATCAAGAAGTAAGAGATACAACATTGGACGAAATTCCGGTTCCAAAGTACAGGTTTAGTCTCGCTCATTCCTCATTATTACTTATGCCAGCTCACTCAACTCCAGCCAGCGCATCGTTTTCTCGTCGATCTCTTCCATGACTTGGGTGATCCGTTGAGATTTAGCCATAAGCTCGTCCGTAGGCAAAGTACCACTGCTCATCGCAGTCTCCAACTCCGCCTTCTCCGCCTCCAAAGCCGGTATCTCCTCCTCTAGGGCCTCGAACTCTTTCCGTTCCTTGAAAGTGAGTTTTTTCTTTTGCTCATTGACAGGACGAGACGGTTTCTCCGGAGCCGAGTTTTGTCTCGCTTGCAAAGCAGCCTCCGCCTCTTTTTCCAGTTGGTCTTGCACATCTTTCCAATCCCGGTACTGCGTATAGTTGCCGGGGAAATCCTTGATATCAGCGTTACCCCGGAAAACCAGCAGGTGATCTACCACCTTATCCATAAAGTAACGGTCGTGGGAAACCACGATAGCACACCCCTTGAAGTTACGAAGGTATTCCTCCAATACGTTCAAGGTCACGATATCCAGATCATTGGTCGGCTCATCAAGCACCAAGAAGTTCGGGCTACGCATCAATACCGTACATAAATAGAGGCGACGCTTCTCGCCACCGCTCAATTTATAAACGTAATTATGCTGTTTCTCCGGCGTGAACAGGAAATAGTTCAAAAACTGGGACACTCCCATCTTCTGTCCGTTACCCAAATCCACGTATTCGGCGATCGCCTGCACCACGTCGATCACTTTCATTTGCTCATCGAACTTCAAGCCCTCTTGACTATAATAGCCAAAGCGAACGGTCTCGCCCACATCGAAATGGCCGCTATCGGGGCCACCTCCCCATCAGCATCTTGATAAAGGTAGATTTGCCCGTACCGTTATTCCCGACAATACCCATCTTCTCGTAACGGGCGAAAATATAGTTGAAATCCTCCGTAATCTTCAAGTCACCGAAACGTTTGCTTACATTCACCGCCTCGAAAATCTTCGAACCGATGTAAGAAGCCTTCACGTCCAAGTTCACCTTTCCGGTATCCCGTTGTTGCTTCGCTTTCTTTTCCAGCTCATAAAGGCATCGATACGGTACTTCGCTTTCGTGCCCCGTGCCTGCGGCTGGCGGCGCATCCAATCCAGTTCCGTACGGAGAAGATTCTTCGCACGCTCCACGTCGGCGTTCATCGCCTCGACACGCTCTTGGCGTTTCTCCAAATAATAACTATAATTACCTTTATACGAATAGATTTGCTTATTATCGATCTCGATGATCTCACTACAAACACGATCTAAGAAGTAACGGTCGTGCGTCACCATCAAGATACTGATATTGGCCCGACTCAGATAATCTTCCAGCCATTCGGTCATCTCCAGATCCAAATGGTTCGTCGGCTCATCCAAGATAATCAATTCAGGGTCCGTGATCAAGACATTCGCCAAGGCAACCCGTTTCAACTGTCCTCCGGACAATTCCCCGATCTTCTGATTGAAGTTATGAATCTTCAACTGCCCGAGGATTTGTTTCGCTTTCTGCTCATAATCCCACGCCTTGAAGCTATCCATGCGGGTAAGGATGTCCTCCAGATTCGAGTGATCCTCTTTCGCCATCGCCTCCTCGTACTCAGCGATCAACCGGACAGTCTCGTTCTTCGAGTGGAAGCAAGCCTGTAGCACGGTCAGTTCTTCCGGGTAGGAAGGTGATTGCTCCAAATACCCGACCCGCAAGTCTTTCCGGAAAACCACCTCACCCGAGTCGTAATCCTCCTTACCACCGATAATATTCAATAAGGTAGTCTTACCCGTCCCGTTTTTAGCGATCAACCCGATCTTCTGTCCTTGCGCGACTCGAACGTTATATCCTCGAAAAGAACCAAATCACCGAAGCTCTTGGTCAGCTTATCTATCTGAAGGTAACTTATCATGTTTTCTTATTTAAATTCAAATCGGAAGGCAAACTTACACAAAATCCTCGAATTTTAAGCTTTTCTCCGTACCTTTGGTGGAAGAATAAGAAAAACACCATGAATGTTAGAATAGATGAAAGTTGGAGAAAACGTCTGCAAGAAGAATTTGACAAGCCTTATTTCGAGCAATTGGTGACATTTGTCAAAAACGAATATAAGCAAGCGCACGTACTTCCTCCCGGGCCCCAGATATTCCATATATTTAACGCATGCCCGTTTGAGAAGGTAAAAGTCGTTATCTTGGGACAAGACCCTATCCAAATCCGGGGCAATACTATGGGTCTGCTTCTCGGTACCCGAGGGCGTGGCGATTCCGGCTCCTTGATGAATATATTCAAAGAGATCCACGATGATCTCGGAAAACCGATCCTTCCTCCGGGAATTTGATCGTTGGCCAAGGCGTATTCCCGATGAATTCCGTTCTCACAGTCCGTGCCCACCAAACAGGTTCGCACCGGAACAGAGGATGGGAAACATTCACGGATGCCATTATCAAGAAATTAAGCGACGAACGGGAAAATCTAGTATTCATGTTATGGGGCAGTTACGCTAAAGCCAAGATTTCCTTATCGATACGAGCCGACATTTGGTCCTAACGACCGTACATCCATCTCCCGCTCCGCCGAATATGGTTTCTTCGGTTGTAAGCATTTCAGTAAGGCTAATGATTTCTTACGGGGTAAAGGCATCCCGGAAATCGATTGGTAAGTATAAATCAACCTAAATCAATCGTATATGGACATTCAAACGTTTATCGACAACTATCAGGAGACATTCTCCGGCAAAGCGGAATTACCGATCGCCTTCTGGTATTCCGATACGCTATCGGGAGAATTAAGGAAGACGCAAGGTTGCCTGTTTAAAGCGCTTCCCGCCATAAGGAACGGAGAGATTATCAGCATGAGCGGAGAAAGCATCGGTTGCGGAGGTGGGAAATTCTATACCGGATTCACTCCCATGCCGGAACATGTACCTAATTTCGTTTCCTTGAAAGAACGATATAAGCAAACACCCGAGATGGTTCTGGAAGGCATCAAGAAGATAGATGTACAAAGGGCGACCAAGCAATATATCCATTTCGCGAGAATCGACCGGCTTACTTCCTTCGAGGATGTGGAAGGGCTTTTGTTCCTCGCTACCCCGGATATCCTGTCCGGCTTGGTCACGTGGGCGTTTTTCGACAATAACTCGCCCGAGGCCATCTCCACGCCTTTGGCTCGGGATGTAGCGCAACCATTACGCAAGCCGTCAATGAGAACCGGCGTGGCGGGCACCGTGCTTTCCTTGGCTTCTTCGATCCCTCGGCCCGCCCTTATGTGGAAAGCAACGTATTGAGTTTCACGATCCCGATGTCTCGCTTCAAGGAGATGTGCGAGACGATGCGTATGTGTAGCCTCGATACGCACGCATGGGGCAAGATAAAAGCGAGAATCGATGAAGGCTGATTTTACACGGAAGTTTACAACATCGTAAAGGAAATACCGGAGAAATGTGGTTACCTACGGGCAGTTAGCCAAACTCGCCCGGAGGCCACAATGTTCCCATGGTAGGGCAAGCCATGTTCAACGCCCGAGAGGCTGAACTTGCCTTGCCACAGGGTAGTAAACAGCCAAGGGAGATTGGCTCCCAATTGACGGAACAAAGGAACTGCTGGAAAAGAAGGCATCGCTTTCAAAAGAACGGGTGCGTGGATTTAAAGAAGCATATTTGGGCGGAGATATTGCCCATTATTTAAGATACGTCACGCCATCACAAAGCTCATTATCCCCAAAAGCATATCAACGCCATTATCAATATAGATAACAAGGTGATTATTCTCCTGTGAGCATATTTTATCGAGACATGCAATATCCCGATAAACAACAACACGTATAGTATCGCCTCCGGATAACCCAACATTTGATACATATAGGGTATTTTCGTATATATGTATCCTTCAAAGGATCCCATTGTCGGCCCAATGGTTGATAGCAAGGACAATCCTAGGATTATTACGCCTAATTTCATTAAGCCGTTCTTTTCCTCAAAACACCTTCCGTAAAGGCAATAACACCAAAGCCAACAGTATCCCGCGAAATATCTGCAGAACAGGCCCTAACACCACGATTGGCTCATCGACCGGCTTCATAAATGAGGATATCACATCGGTAGCGAACAAATCCCGATAGTTCATCACCAAAAGGGCAAATACCCCACAAATCTTGTCAGTTTTTCTCATAACGACAGACTAAATTATCAAAGAACAAAAATTACGGATTATAGATTAAACATTAAGATGAACAAGAACATGAAATCAATTATCAGTTTCTTTAAATTCACCCCGACCGAGGCCGCCGGATCAAGCCTTTGGTGGAGAACCATTTCCTGCTATTCTGGTTATATAATATAATGGATCTCATCCCTTCACGATAATAAAGAAAAGTATATGAAACATCTAATTTTATTTATAGCTTTGCTAGTATCAAACGGACTAGCAATCGAGAACGACAATGAGTGATCAACTTTCAAAACAACAAGAATGAATACCCAAAGTGAAATTTATTTTGCCGGTGGATGTTTCTGGGGAACAGAACATTTCATGAAGCAAATCGATGGCGTTACGAATACCCGAGTAGGTTACGCTGAACGGGAAGATGAGTATCAAAACCCGACTTACGAACAAGTGTAACGATAATACCGGATTCGCCGAGACAGTGGAAGTTAGCTACGATCCGCGACAAGCCGATTTGAAGTTATTGATCGAACTATTCTTCAAGACGATAGATCCGACAAGTATCAACCGGCAAGGCAACGATATCGGATCACAGTATCGTACCGGCATCTATTATACGAATACGGACGATCTGCCGATCATCAAAGAGACCGTGGAGGCATTGGCCAAGAATTATACCAAGCCCATCGTCGTAGAGATTCAGCCATTAAGTAATTTCTATCCGGCAGAAGACTATCATCAGGATTATTTAGATAAACACCCGGACGGTTATTGCCACATAAGCCCGGATCTATTCGATTTCGCCCGAAAGGCTAATAAGGGAAAGCCTCGAACAAGCCTGTATCGCAAAAGAAATTCCAGAAACCGGATGATCAGACATTGCGCTCTAAACTCACCGCCGAGCAATATGCGGTAACACAGCAAAACGCTACGGAAAGAGCTTTCAAGAATGAATATTGGAATGAAAAGCGTGAAGGCATCTACGTAGATATCACGACCGGGGAACCTTTGTTTATCTCTACCGATAAGTTTGATTCGGGTTGCGGATGGCCTAGTTTCTCCAAGCCGATAGACAAGAGCTTGGTGATGGAAAACGGATCTTTCCACGGGATGAAACGGATTGAGATACGCAGCAAAACAGGAGATGCACATCTAGGGCACGTTTTAATGATGGCCCAGCCGACAAAGGTGGGTTACGATACTGCATCAATAGCGCCATTAAGATTTATCCCTAAAGCAAAGATGGAAGAAGAGGGATATGCCGACTATCTCCCACTTATAAAAAAAAACATAGTTATGATTTGTTCAACTCATAACTATGTTTTGAAAATTTCATAACTATGATTTTTAATAGTATCTTCGCCGTATAAAACAAGCGAAAGAAGCACTATGTATCACGAATTTACCCCCTGCGCAGCCTTAGTGCCCTTTATCGACAAGTTCTGGGTGTTCAAAGGCTTTACCGACATCGGGACACGTTTTAAGATCCTCGCGGACGGATGCACCGACTTTATCTTCTCAATCGGTAACATGACCGTCCCTACGGACGAGCATTCGATGATCATGCAACCTTATCGTTCCTATTTCGTTGGTCCTATGCGGGTTTATTCGGATCTGACTGCCACGACAAATACCCTGCACATGCTGGGGGTTCGTTTTCACCCCTGTGGGCTGGCAGCTTTCACGAATGAGCCTTTGGGACAGTTTGCCGATCTTCGCATCCAGTCTTCAGATATTAACCTTTTATTCGATAATGCCTTTGCCGAGATGCTTTGCGAACAGCCGGACGATTCCGTCCGTATCCGCATTATCGAAGGCTATCTTATACGCCTTCTCACCCAATCCATTCAAGTAGACAGACAAATTATATACGCCACCTCATTTATAAAACAGTCTCGCGGACAGCTACCCGTACAAAACTTGATCGACAAGATTTGCATTTGCCAGCGGCATTTCCAACGTAAGTTCAAGGATACCACCGGATATACTCCCAAAGAATTCAGCCGGATCATAAAATTCCAATATGCCATAGAAGTACTGAGGAACGCCCCACACACGGACTTAAGCAGCATCGCCTTAGATTGCGGCTACTATGACCATTCCCACTTTATCAAAGAATTCAAGCGTTTAGCGGGAGACGTTCCCTCTTACTTCCTGACTTTACCAAATCCTACGGATGAACCGCTTACTTATATTTGATTAAAAATAAAATCGCAAGAATCTATCATATAAAAAGTCGTTTTTTTACAACCAGAAAGAATAGTCATTCCGTATGTTTGCACTATTGAACTTTTACAAATAAGAATCTTATGAATTACACTTTTGAACTAAAAGAACTACATGCTACACACATCGTGTATCTTCATCATCAAGGAGATATGAGCTTGATCCCAAGCTCTATCAGAAAGCTTATGCAATGGGCCGGGGCAAAAGGACTTATAAACGGTCCGGCAAATAAACTTATATCAGTTTACCAACACGAAGGAAAGGAGTTAAGTGTGGATATCGGTTTAACAGTGCCTCAAGAGGTAGAGGGAGAAAATGAGATCTCAAAAGGATTATTATCCGGAGGACTTTACGCAATCGGGCATTTTGAGATAGGAACGGATGAAATACCCGCCGCATGGAGCTTGATGTACACGCTTACATCCAAACACCAATGCAAACCTTGCGCAGGCAAATCATTCGAGATCTATCAAAGCATCCCCCTCGATCAACATCCACAAGATAAATGTATGATCGATTTATGTATACCCGTCCAAATGATAGACCTCAAGCTAATCGAGGAAAAAGCAATTTCCATATTAACGGAATGTGACACCGCTATGCTTGCGTCTGTTACGGAAGATGGTTATCCCCGTCCGGTTCCTATGGGAAAAATAAAAGCGGATGGTATTTCCCAAATATGGTTCTCTACAGGCACGTTCTCTGATAAGACGATACAATTCCAACTCAACCCGAAAGCCGGAGTTTGCTTTATGGAAGGAGGAGACAGTATCGTGTTAACAGGTAAGGTCGAGATCGTTTCCGATATGGAAATCAAGAAAGCCCTTTGGTCTGACTGGATGTTCGCTCATTTCCCTGGAGGAGTAATAGATCCGAGCTATTGTATATTGAAATTCACTTCCGAAGAAGCGACTTATTGGATCGATAATGAATTTGTAAAAGCAAGTATATAAGTTATCACATCATACAATCGCGTCTAAAATATTAAAAATCTTGATTGCCGCTAATTAGAGAAGACGGCAATCAAGATTAATTCATTTATTCACTTCAGAAACCTCTCTAGCTCTTATTATTCTATCGCCACATAAATCTGGGTCAATAAATCCTCCGGCTTCGTATTGCAAGGATCATTCAAGTAGATCTCGCCGCTAGGCACTTCCCGTAAGGAAAGACCCATCTCGGGGAGATATTTACCGTAAAGCGTATCATACACAGCTCCTAATTGCTGATAGGTTCCCTTATAAAGAGCGACCATAAAACGGCCTTCCAATACCTTTTTCGTACCAATCTCCCCTTTAGGGCAAACCGAAGGAGCGACTTCCATACAAATATCGGTACGCAGCTTATCCGGTGAGGTTACTTTCGGATCATCATGGTACAAGCAGATCGGTGAAAAACTCAATGGTTGGATGTTTTGCTCCTTGGCGAATTGGAGCAAGCGCATCCAAGTTCCCAGATAATCGATTTCTTTATACCCTCCGTTTAGACGAATGTAGGCTACTTGTTTGCCGGGTAAATCTTTTACCTCGACCTTCAATTCCATATCGGGCATTATTCTATTCGGTTCCATAATTACATAATCTTTATTGTTTCTATATTCATTTGGAGAAATCCCATAAAACTGGCGAAAAACCTTAGACAAAGAAGAGGGTACGTCATATCCTACCTTATAGGCGATCTCCTTGACAGGTATTTCCGTGTAACGCAAAGCCGAGCGGCCGTCTCGACCCGCATCCTAACGATAAACGTACCAACCGGTTCCCCTAAGAACTCCGCAAAGATCCGATGAAAATGCCAACGAGAGAATCCGGATATCTCCGCCAGCTTATTTAGATCGATATCCTCGCCTAAGTGATTATTTATGTATTCAACCAATACATTCATACGTTGTTGATACTCTGTCTTTGTCGTTGTCTTTATTCGCATGATTCTTAGGATTTCAAGGCAAAATAGAAGAATTATCCCGAACACACTTTTCCGATATTGCTAAAATGAACTATAAAGTAAAGATATCGTTTATTTAGCCCAAATCCGTTATCTTTACCATCTAAATTAAAATAGGAAACAATAACATGTTGAAAATAACAGCGCCTAGATTGGTAAAAAACTTACGGGAGGATGTGGACTGGATGGATTGTATATCCAGACAAGAGGATGATTTTACAGAATGTTCTTTCAATGGATTATGCGTCGAGGACGTATCTAAACAGAACCTATCCGTTAATTCCTGCTTATTCACCAATTGTGGTTTCATTGCTTGCAATTATCGTAAATCTCAGTTTAGCGATGTGGTATTTAAGAACTGTGACCTATCAAATATAAATTTATCCGGATGTGGCTTTTACCGGGTAGAGTTCATTGGGTGTAAACTTACCGGAACGAATTTCTCCGAATCAATCTTTAATCATACTACCATCCGGGATTGCAAAGGAGATTATGTAATCTTCTCCATGAGCAAACTCCGGAACGTATCTTTTAATCAATGCTTTTTACGAGGAGGCGGATTGGACAATTGCCAATTCACGAACGTAGAATTCGAACATTGTAATTTAGTAGAGGCCGAGTTTCACCGGACCTCTTTGAAAGGATCGATCTTACTTCCTCCGAGATCGCCGGTATACGTATTGGCTCGATTCCCGGAGGAGAGTTGAAAGGTGCTACCGTAACCTCCTTACAAGCACTGGACATCGCTAGAATGTTAGGTATTACGATCAAGGATTAAAACTCCGGATGGCGTTTTAACCACACAACCGCATAGGAACAGGTAGCCAAAGGGCGCAACCCTGTTCCTTTGCGTATTATAAGCTGTTTCAACAAGAGTCGCCGCAATCCCACGCCCTTCCAAGTTTTTGGGACAATGGTATGGATAATGTCCAAGGCATCTCCTCTTAAACGATATTCCACATAGGCTGTCAAGCCGTCTTCTACTACCTCGAAACGATGTTTCTCCGGATAGTGATTTACTGTATATTCCATTATTTATTCTTTTAAAGGTTCTATTTCCTTATTATTTGTATCAATCTCCTCCCGCTTATCCTTCTTTTATCGAGACCGAAAAGCGCTTTACCTTCGTGAAGAAACCTGCCACTTTCAAGGCCGCATCCTGTTCTTTTCGAGACTCCGACTGATTCCACCAAGGCTGGTCTTAGCATCTGCCATAGATAGTTAAACGCGGAATGATAGGATCTCGCACAATTTCCATATCGACCTTACGCAATTTACTATCTTTTCGCTCCGGATGAGCCGGATTATTATCCCGTAGAACTAAGTTCGCCAATCTCGACAAGAAACCTTTTGTGTGGTCTCTCCGTCTTTCTCTTTCAATAAAGCCACTTTCAATTTCCGGTACGGGAAGTCTAACCGTATCCGTCCTTTCCGGCTTGAGGCATCCATATGAAAGACCACATCCTGCGCCCAACCGCTCACTACTTCCGCCGGCGCCAGAGGTTTTACGATCTCATTTAAGGAAAGCAAGTCTAGGCTATCCAAACGGGCATCCAATAGAAAGCGGTCATATAATGAATCCACGGGGAGTTGCCATGTAGCCGTGAAATGCCCCGATCCCATCAGGTTCCCGTCCGCATGCAATGTGATGAATTGCTCCGGATAGGAAACGATATTGGTCAAACCTGAAAATTGGCCGTTCATATCGGTAAAATAAAGCTTACCGAGCTTATCGCCTTTAACGGGTAATTCCTCATAAACCACGGAGAAATTGGCAACGGAAGCGGTATCTATCTTGAAACGGACCGGAGCCTTTTGTAAACCTTCATAAATCATCGGAACGATATGAGGCTCCACCGGGATCTTCCGGTTCTTTAAGTTTTGTAGTAAGACATCGTTTATCCAGAGTCCCCCCAAACGTAATTCCTTGGTTGAGAAATATCCGGGAATATCCACGTCGTTCAATCTTACGTTCCCAACCTTCACGTCAAACCAATCTTGATGCTTAGGCTGTTTATAAGCGAATTCCATTTTAGAATAAGGCGAGACTAAATGTACGTGATCCAACCTCAAACCTGACTTTCTCAAATCCAGCCCCCCGATTTTCAAACGGTAGAAGCCGTTATCCAACGGTATATCGATATCCTTCGTCTGTAGCTGAAGATCACCTAATTGAAACGTCTTCTTCTTCAAATCCACAAACACATTCTCCAAAGCCAATTGGATATCCTTTTGGCTCTCAGTCCGCAATATTGTCGTATCCGATCCCCAAGACATAGAAAAATCACCATCGGATAAATCAAATCGGTCAAACCCGATCTGATAGATGCTATTCTTGGGAATCCGGATTCCCGCTAAAGAAATCAATGGGGTTGAAAAACGTATCGAGTCCTTTTTAGCGGCCAGGGTCACATCCTGTAGACGGAAAAAGCCGTTTACGGTGGATAGCGAACCTTTTCTTATAGTCACACGCAGATCCTTTCCCGGTAAGTAGTTATCGAAATCCCGGAAACTAAGACCAAAATGATCATACTTGAAAAACAATTGTCCACTCCGGTTCGTTTGCTCATCCACCAAGAAATTCGTAGCAAAGAAATCAAGGCCGTTGAGTCGGTACCGGGTCGTGTCATTTATCTCACGATCCTCCAATGTCACATTTGCATTCCGAATCTGGATCTTACGGATGGAAAGATACCGAAGGAAAGGATTTAACAAACTCTCCACATCCACACGGCTATTTACAGATGTGCTTTTCCCTTTATCCGGAGATTCAACGGAGGGCGTTTTATAATAAACCAAGCGAGGCGACCGAACCTTCAGTAAATCTGCGCTAACACCTTTGTCGTACGCCAACCCGTCTATCCGGATCGTATCGATACTTCCCGACAAATAATCATTGTGGGAACGAACAGACAACGGACGTAGTCGCATGCTATCTATATGAAACGAGCCTAAGGCCGTATTCATCGCCAAACGCTTGATATCGAACCGATGATTACGAGCCCTCATGATCCCTTGTATATCATTCGCCTCAAACGCAATGGAACGAAAATAATTCAGTTCCTCGCCCGGAGCTACCAAGGAGTCGATCAGAAGACCTTCCGCATGGAAATTAAACTCAGGGATCGAGAAGTCCTCTATCTGCCCTTTCAAGGCTAAGGAATAGTGAAGGGCGGTTCGCTCTATTCGTATTTGATCCACGGATATACTATGTAGTACCGGAGAGATCACATCATATAACGATAAGGCTTGCACCAAAGAATCCGCATCGGCATTCGCCTGCTTCTTCTCCCGAGTCAAGTCATACACCTTTATATCCGAAGATTGTATCTCAAAATTACGGGCGGACAAATAGTTCAAGGCATCTTCCCGTCTAAAGTGAATCCCTTGTATCTCTACAGTTTGTACCTTCCCTTCCAGATAATTCGTTGGTTTCCGATTGGTCTCCCCCCACAATAATTCTTGCGGAAGCAATTGGATTTTTTGGATATAGATAATGGAATCTTGGGTACTGAGGCATATACTATCCGTCTCCAACTTAAAATCATTATTTACCAACAAGGTTTGCGGCTGGTTCGTGACAAAATCGAAGTTATCGCAATACAACAGCTTCCCGCTCCGTGAAGAGGTAGAATCCAACATAAAACCATACGCATGGAAACTTACGTTATTCAACGTATAGATAATCGGCGAGACTTGGTTTTCCACATTATAAGAGATACTGGCATTTTCCAAGTTCAAGGTCTTTACGCTCAGGGCATCTATGTATGGAGAGATCACCTCGTACAACGTCTTCGATTCGGCATGCTCTACCGTATCTGCCGCCAGTCCGGAAACTAACGGTTTTGATCCGGAAGAGCCGTATACACGAACCTCCGGCGAGCGGATCTCAAAGGTATTGAAATGGAGTTGCCGGTAATTCCATCGCCATACCAAATTAATTCCCTTAAAATCTATCACCTCAATCCGGGTACTTACATAGGTATCGGGCAAGCTATCCAAGGCGGCCCAATGTTCAAAGACCTTAGAGTCCGGCTCCAATGAAATACCCTCTAGCCTTAGTTCTCCCTTGAAGAAGCTAATAGAAAGCTTATCGAAAGAAAGACGATAAAAACCATCCGTAGCATTCGCCGTACGCTCTATCAGTTCTCTTTTCAGGTACCGCTCCAAACGACCTGTCAGGAAAAGATTCAAAACTAGGAACAATACAGCCAGCGATAAAACAGCGATCACCGTATGTTTCAATATCTTCCTTATCCTAGAACTCATCCTTTCCTTTATTTTTGCGATATAAACTTCTTTTTATAAAAACAAAATAGACCCGTTTATGTTGCCTTTCATCTAATAAAAAAGCCCCGGAGTCTATTGACCCCGAGGCTTACGATCTATCGATTGTTACTTCATTTTACAAAAGGAGCCTTGATCAAATAGTCGGCACAATCCTTCACACCCGCAAATTGAGTACGTCCGTCCGGCATTTGCTCCAACTCTACAAAATAGTCTTTGATTCCGTTCGCGTACATTTGCTTGAATATCATCTCAAAGTTCATCATACCACTTTGGCCGAATACGGCACGATCCTTGATATGTAATACCTTGATACGATCCGGATGTTTCTGCATATACTCGACAGGATCGTTTTGTCCCATGACAATCCAATAAACATCCATCTCGAAGTAAACCTTGCTCGGGTCCGTATCTTTCAGCATCAAGTCATAAATCTGGTCTCCGACTTTCATGAAGGCAGCGAAAGGATTTCCCTTCACTTTCTCCTGTTGCTCTTTCGTTGCGACACGATTGAACTCCATATTATGATTATGATAGCCAAAACCAGTGGCGATGCCCTCTGCCTTGATAACATCCGAGGCCTGATTGAAGATATCGCAAACAAGTTTAGCCTCATCGTGCGTAGTAATCGTCGGCATCATCGGCTGGATCAAATATTTACAGCCTAGTTTCGCATGATCGGCAGCCGTAGCTTTCCAATACTCCATGATCTTTGGGGTAACCTCCTTCGAGTATTTGAAAATCATAGCCTTAAAAGGGTCAGAGATAGATGTGTCTACCGGATTCACGTGCGAGCTAATGATCTTCAAGCCAGCGTCTTCCGCCATTTTCTTGAAGTCCATCATAGGAACACCTCCGATAGCGCCTTTACCATAACCCGCCAACTCCAGCTTGGGTATCCCATATCCTTCACCTTCCGAAGATTAGCGGCCACGTCGCCTTTATATAATTCTTGGGATAAAGAATAGATCTGCAAGCCAATCTCTTTGCCGGCATGGACCTCATCCACAACTCCCAACGCAGCGTTCGCCGCATTTACGGAACCGGCTTTACCAGCCAGCAATCCACCAGCGGTAAAGAGAGAGATATTTTTTAAGAAATCCCGTCTGTTACTCATAACATCATTCTATTTAAATAGGCTTATTTACAGAAATAAGGCAATGAATACGGGTTGCGATATTGATACCAGTACAAACGGTGGGAAGCCGCCTCCTTATCATTACCGAAGCTTAATGTAGCCGGGTTCCATTTAACCGGACGGCCTAGCTCACGGGCAATATTCTGTAAACAGCAAAGCGTATTCGTACTGCAACCTACCTCAACCGGAGCGATCGGGTTCTCACGTGAACGAACGCAGTCGATGAAGTTCTGCATATGCGGAGCGCTAGTCTCATAATTGCCAGCATCGTTACCCTTCTTTTTACTGTCTTTCAGCTTCTTCATATATTCCTCATACATCTTCTTACGCTCTTCCGGAGTCATCATTCTCGGGCGCTTCTCGATCAAGTTCTTCAGGTCGGAGGGATATTAGACTGATCAGAGCAGTTGATGTAGCCACGAGCTACCTCGATCCAACCGTTATCACCGACAAACTTAATACCCTGCGCATCCGGATTATCCTCCAAATAAGGTTGTTCAGTCATTTACGATACCATTCGCATAGCGCATGGTTGAATATTGCGTGCCATTGTATCCCTTAGGTGTAAACTCAACCGGACCAGAGCCATCCATACCGATAGCGGCTTGGGCGATATCGAACATATGAGCGCCCAGTCAGCGGTATAACCATTACCAGTCTCTTGAAACCAACGCCATGCGCCCCATAGTTTCTCGTTCTCTTCCGGATCCAGAGAAATAGGAGGACATAAATCGGGATGATAATGGATCTTCGGATCGTTCAACGGACCCATCCACTGATTGAAGTTCAAATTAGCGGGAACCGGCATTTCCGGCAAGCTCAGCGGCGTAGGAGGCTCACCTACACGCATATATTTTCTCTATATGACCGATGGCTCCATTCTGAACCATATCGATCGCAGCTTGGAACTCTCTGCTGGAACGTTGCTGGCTACCTACTTGAAGCACGTTTATTATTACGTACGGCTTTTACCATAGCCAAACCTTCAGCGATCGTATAAGCCAACGGTTTCTGACAATATACGTCTTTTCCAGATTGACAAGAATGAATGGTAGCCAAGGCATGCCAGTGGTCCGGGGTAGCGACCTCGATAGCGTCGATATCCTTACGCTCCAGCAAATCCTCGTAAAACTCATATTGATCACAACGTTGGTTCATTCCCTTTGAGGCTTGCCATTCAGCGACACGTCTTCTGAAACGCTCTGTTTTCATCGTGTCCACGTCACAACATGCGGCAACCTGTACGCCCGGACATGCGGCAAATCCTTTAAAGTCTGATAATGCTTGCTGACCTAGGCCGATAAAACCTAAAACGACTCGATCGCTCGGGCGATACGGACTCCATCAATGGCCCAACTGGGAAGAATTGTTAAACTAGCCAATCCTAGTGCGGAAGACCCAAAACTCTCTACGGCTTACGCCCTTCTTAGTGTTTTCTTTCATGGTAATTTTGTTAATAATATAAGATAAAATGTAACTTGGTCTGAGAATGATTGCCCCAAAGTTATAAAAAATAATTTATTTCCATAATAATCTTTTAATAAAAAAGGCTATCCTTGTCCGGGATAGCCTTATTTTGATTCATATCAATTCCTAAAACGCATATCCGAAGCCTACGTTCAGATAGATCGGATACATCCCGAAGGTAATCGTATCGAAATCCTTTTGGAAGATATCGTTCAATCCCCATGTCAAGTCAGCGTATACGATAAGGTGCTTAAACGCTTTCCATTCTGTACCGATCTGCGCTCCCCACTGAAACTTTCTTAAGTTATCCGAGAAATCATAGGAAGCACGGTTGTCACCAGAAAACTCCACCTTCGTACCGGTAGGATTGATCTCACGCAGATATCCGTCGTATACGTAGCCGGAGAAGTTCCGGTTTGTAGCGAACGAGACAAATGGTCCCGCCGAGAAACTCACCCGGTTATTCAATTGGTAAAGAGCCACGACCGGTATCGAGAAATAAGAGTTCTCCACTTTCGTCTGCACGCCGCCGGTCCAGTTTCCTTTCAGCTTCTCGCCACCGGAGCCAATGATCTCCATGCTGTAATTCTTAACCGTCGCTTTTGTCTCCATACCTTTATTCTCCAGACGGAGACCGATCATCATACCCCATTCCTTGCTCTCGCCGAACCATTTCTTGATATCGCCCTCTATGGAGACACAAAGCGTAGGGCGATAACTATCTATCGCACGAATCTCACGAGGCAATGGCACCGGAGCGGTTCCGCCGATATTGATACCGGCCTTTACCGTATATTCCAATCCCCTTAGGGAAGACCAGATTATTCCTTGGTTTCTTTCCTGCTGCGCCTTCAACGTAATGACACCCGACAAGCACAGTATACCTATTAATACTATATATCTTTTCATATCCTCTGTTTTTTTAGTTCTCACCGGACTGGATTATCTCAACCTCATCGATCCAAAGCGTGCTACCTTCCGCTCCCTCGAAGACATCACCTTTCAAACTCGAAGAGAAGACTATGGATAACTGATAACCACCTTTCGCCAGCTTATCCTTATCGATCACCTTACCGGGCTTAGCCACGAACGGGATATAGAAACGCGTCCACTCATCCGTCTCTTTCTGATCGCTGATCCGGGCAACGGATATCAGGTTCGGGCTTGTCAACCCGTTGAAACCATCCAAATATTTCACATTCTCATCCGTCTCATAGAAGATGGCGTAGATATCACATTGGTCTTTCTTACCTTTTACCTCCTCGCCATTCACTTTATACGACTCTCCCGCTTTATATTTATAATAACCACTCAAGTAAGTCGGCACATGATCGAAAGGACGTCCCAATCTCGTGCCTTTCCTTGCGTCCGGAATAGCGTTCAGCAAATCAAACGTACCGATGAAAAGGTTTCCGGCGGCGATAGGCATACCGAATCCGCTACCGAAACTACCCGTGCTGCGGGTCACCAACTTAGCGCATTTACCGACATATCCGTTATCGTCTTGCATGGTGGGATAATCCAACGGAGTCTTGGGCACACCCGTCAAGCCAAAACCGGCGTTACCACTCGCCCATGTCACGGAATCTCCATTCGACGTGAAATCATAGAATATCTGATAACGTTCATTCTTCGGCTCCATCGTTATATGCTCGAAATGATATTCCGTGCTCACACCAGAGACGATGCAACGTACCGTATAGGTCTTCGTCCAATGGCCATCCTCGGAAGTAACCGTATAGGTTCTCGGTGTCGTAAAATCAAAAGCGGTGCCACTAGCCGGCTTGATAGTAGCGCCGGGAGTCAAGGTGAATACCGGGGCTAGGTTTGTAATATCCGCATCACTTTTCACGGTCAGCGTCACGGACTCGTTGTCGATCTCCGGCTCGGCTTTCAATATATCGCCATCTACCGTACACGATAAGATATCCGCTTCCGCATTGGGCGCCTCCTCCCGGATACAAGAGACGGAGAGTAACGTCAATAAAAAGCATAAAACAAAACTTTGTACCTTCATACTTCAAAATCTTTATAATTCATATTGAAAAAGGATCACACCTCCCTATTATTCATATAGGTCTCTTTCAAATACCTATAACGGGGAACAAAGGTAATCTATTATGCGATACGTAGTATTCCTATATATTTTAATAACTTTTTTTACAATGCCCTTTTCTCACACCTACGGAAATGACGAGATTCCAAGAGAATGAGGTTTATATATTTGCGATTGTCATAAAATACTACTAATATCGCGTATACTTAAATCTGTATAGACCATATGACAACACGAAGAGATTTCCTCCGGCAGACCGCCTTGCTCGGTGCCGGACTTTCCATCAGTCCTTTTTTCATTAAAGCTGGGAGTGCCGGTGTGGGCGCAAACGACAAGATAGGCGTCGGGCTTATCGGATGTAACGGCATGGGATTCGAAGACCTTAAAGCGTTCCTTCGTAATCCGGAAGTAGAGTGTATCGCCTTGTCGGATATCGATGAGAGCGTATTAAACAACCGGGCGGCAGAGACCGAGAAGATCACCGGGAAGAAAGTAAAGCATTTATATAAAGACTGGCGTAAATTGATAGACAATAAGGATATCGATCTCGTAATCGTAGGTACTCCCGATCATTGGCACTGCCTGCAAATGGTATCCGCTTGCCAAGCCGGGAAGGATGTGTATTGTGAGAAACCGCTGGGAAATAGTATCGAGGAATGTAACATTATGGTACGGGCGGCGCAGAAATACAACCGGGTCGTGCAGGTAGGCCAATGGCAACGTAGCGATCCGCATTGGCAGGACGCCATGCAATTCGTACATAGCGGACAGCTGGGTAAGATCCGCACCGTACGTGTATTCTCTTATCAAGGTTGGTGCCCCTCTATCCCCGTCAAGCCGGACGAGGCGGTGCCCGCCGGAGTGGACTATGATATGTGGCTGGGGCCGGCACCACGACGCCCATTCAACCGGAACCGTTTTCATTTCACATTCCGTTGGTTCTGGGATTATGCGGGAGGTTTGATGACTGACTGGGGTGTTCACCTGTTAGACTACGCATTATATGGCATGAACGTTACCGCACCGGAATCCATCATGGCATCCGGAGGCAAGTTCGGTTATCCGGATGACGCTTGCGAGACCCCGGACTTATTGCAAACCATCTATACATTCAAGGATTTCACCGTGATGTGGGATCATGCGATCGGTATCGACGATGGCGCTTACGGACGCAATCACGGTTTGGGATTTGTAGGCGAGAACGGTACGTTGGTGATCGACCGTAGCGGCTGGGAAGTGATACCGGAGAAAGTGAACGGACAGGCACGTATGGAGGCAGTACCTTTAAAGAACTCATACGGCGAAGGGGGACTGAACTTACACGTAAAGAATCATCTGGAATGTATCAAGAGTCGGAATCGTAATTGCAACGCAAGTGTAGAGATCGGAGCACATATCGCCAAGTTCTCCCAATTAGGGAATATAGCCTATCGCACGGGTAAGAAATTATCGTGGGATGGAAAGAGTTTCCATGATACGGAGGCGGATAAACTATTGTGCAAGGAATACAGGGCACCGTGGGAATTACCGAAAATATAAGGATCTAGTTGTAGGGACGGGGCCCCCGTCTCTACAACTGGTATTTATGATGTTCGGGGCGTAACAGGTCGTTCACCGTCTTCACGGGGTTGAATGTCTCGATAGGAACTTCTACGAATACCGTGTTCCAGTCGCTCATGGCACCGTTCCACAAGCCCGGCAATTCCAGCGCTTTCAATTCGCGGCCATCCTTGCTCTTATAAGAGATGAAGCCCGTATTCTTATCCACGTAATCCGGCAAGTTGTATTTCTCTCCTTGTGATTCTTAACGGCGCAAACCAAATCCACGGATTAAAGTGAGTACCCTTCTCAAACATCGCCTTCTTAGCCGGATCGCTCATATCGATCTGGGAGCTTTCAAGCACCTGCAAGGAAACCGTACCGTCCGGATTCACCGCCAGGAACGGACCGCCACCCGGCTCGCCCACATTCTTCACCATACCGCATACACGCAACGGGCGAAGCAGTTTGCTCTTGATATACAGGATTAACTCGGCGTCTTCCAGTAATTTCGTATCCGGGTTCTTGATACATAGGTCGTCTTGCAAGAAATGAATCATCTCCTCTACCTCGGCATGGGTATATTTGCCGGTCTCGATCTGTTCCAGATATCTGAAGGCTTTCTCCTGCAATGTTACCAAGACACCGGCGATCACCTTCTTGTAGATAACCGTAGAGCATTTGAAGCTATCCGGAACCACGTTATCTATATTCTTGATAAATACCACGTCGGCATCCACATCGTTCAAATTCTCGATCAAGGCTCCATGCCCACCCGGACGGAACAATAACTTATCATTCTTATCGCGGAACGGCGTGTTATCCATAGCGGCCGCTACCGTATCAGTACTCGGTTTCTGGATACTGAAAGAGACATCGTATTTCACAGAGAACTTCTCCTCGTACTCGCCAGATTTATCGGCAACCAATTGCTCGAATAAAGCCTGATGCTCCGGAGATACCGTGAAATGGATATTCACCTCTCCGGCGTTATTCTTGGCGTACATGGCACCTTCGGCCAAATGTTCTTCCATCGCCGTACGAACCGTATCGGCATATTTATGGAAAAGCAACAAGCCTTTCGGCAGCTGCCCGTAATTCAAGCCTTTCGGCTCCAATAAATTGGATACCACCTCCTTGTACTCGCCCAAGGCTACCAACGCAGGAATATCTTTCCCTGTATTCTCCACGCACTTCTTGTCCAAAGCCTTATAGAAAGCGAATTTCTCGATCTCGCTAAAGAATTTCTTCTCGAAAGCGTTCATCGGTTCCTTATAATCCGCAGAAAGGAACTCGTACAGATTCTTAAACATACGGCTAGCAGCGCCGGAGGCAGGTACGAATTTTACGATTTTCTTGTTTTTAGCCAGATAAGCGTTCCAAGCATCCATATAAGAAGCCTGTTCCTCTTTAGATATTACCATAATACCTTTTCTACCGAAGCGGAGGCCGCTATCTCAAGGAAAGGGAAACCTTTTACGAAGCAAGCGAGTTGCTCTTCAATCTGTTTTCGCTGATTCCTTTGGCTTTCAGCTGTTCTAAATCGTTTGCGTTTAACATAGTATAGTATTTAATGTGAATAATCTCATCAGTAACACCACAAGCACTTATGCGCTATGTGTATCGCAAATGTATAAAATAACCGCAAGATACGTGTTGAAATTCCATAGAAAAGTATTTTACAGCATGTTTTGCGGTTTGTCCTCAACCGGGCAATAAAATGATATAACTATGGATACAATTGGATTCTTTACGTCTGAGGAAAGAAGCTGTTCTTCTCAAATACAGGCTCCTGTTACGAAACCTTTACTCTTTCCTCGAGAGGAAGATATCCGGAAGATGAAGGAGCTGATGAAGCGGGTTGTCGCCCTCGATTGCTACGGCAGGGATAAGAATGGTATCAACGGTTTATTGCGAAATATCGACACGGCCTTGATCGCCACCTTGAGATTGGCTGAAACGTACCTCGGTCATCGCCCTTCTATTATACCGCCCGGTATTGAAGAAGGCGATCACGATAGAGGAAGTGGAGCAGAAATTCGGGGCGGACGTGACCTTGATCATCCGTCGCCTCTTGAAGACCTCCGACTTGTATGCCCGGAACACTGCCGTCAACTCGGAGAATTTCCATCATTTGCTTTTCTCGTTTGCCGAGGACGTACGTGTGATCTTGCTTATGATCGCCGACCGCCTCTGCCTCATGCGTATGGGAAAACAGATGCAAGAGGATGATCGTATCCGGCTGGCTACCGAGGCCTCTTATTTATACGCTCCCCTCGCCCACCGACTGGGTTTATATACGATCAAGAGCGAGCTGGAAGACCTTTCCTTGAAATATACGGACAGGAAACAGTATGACTTCATCAAACGGAAGCTGAATGAGACGAAACGCTCCCGCGACGCTTATATCGCCGAGTTCATCGCCCCGATCAAGCGGAAGCTGGCAGCGGCAGGATTCAAGTTCGATATCAAGGGACGTACCAAATCCATACATTCCATTAATAACAAGCTGAAAAAGCAGCAGGTGGAGTTCGAGGGTATCTACGATCTTTTCGCTATCCGGATCGTATTGGATACGCCGCTGGAGAAGGAACGCTCGGAATGCTGGCAAGTCTACTCCATCGTCACCGATATGTACCAGCCCAACCCGAAGCGTATGAAGGACTGGATCTCTATCCCGAAGAGCAACGGTTACGAGAGCTTGCACATCACGGTTATGGGGCCGCAAAATAAATGGGTAGAGGTGCAGATCCGTACGAGGCGGATGGATGAGATCGCCGAGCGAGGCCTAGCGGCGCATTGGAAATACAAGGGCGTGAAAGCAGAGAGCGGGCTAGACGAGTTCTTGAATACCGTACGTGCCGCCTTGGAGGCCAAGGAGAATAATCCGCTCGACTTGATGCAGGATTTCAAGATGGATCTATATAAGGATGAGATCTACGTCTTCACGCCTACCGGCGAGCTTATCAAGCTGGCCAAGGGAGCGACGGTCCTCGATTTCGCCTTTGCCATCCACACGAAGCTAGGAAGCAAATGCGTGTCGGCGAAAGTGAACGGTAAGAACGTTCCGATCAAATACACCTTGAACAACGGCGATAGCGTATCCGTCATCACGTCGCCCGCCCAAAGCCCGAAGCGGGATTGGCTGAACTTCGTCGTCACCTCCAAGGCCCGTGTGAAGATCAAGCAGGCCTTGAAGGAGGAGACCGTGAAGGCCGTGGAATTCGCCAAAGAGATGTTGCAGCGCCGCTTCAAGAACCGGAAAATCGACATGGACGAGCCGACCATGATGCGCTATATCAAGAAGAAAGGATTCAAGACCGTCACGGACTTCTACATCGAGATCGCCGAGGAACGCCTCGATCCCAACCAAGTAATCGACGAATATCTGGAGGCTTTCCGCAAGGAGACGGAGACGAACGAGCGTACCGAGGTGCGTAGCGCGGAGGAATTCGTGACGATGACTCCGGTGGAGGAGATATCGACGAACAAGGATGTCTTGGTGATCGACAAGAACCTGACGGGTATCGAATATAAACTCGCCAAATGCTGCAACCCGATTTATGGCGACGAGGTTTTCGGTTTCGTCTCCACGCAAGGTATCAAGATACACCGCATGGATTGCCCGAACGCCCAAGAGATGTTCAGCCGCTTCGGTTACCGGATCATCCGCGCGAAATGGAGCGGCAAGGGAGACAATGGCTATACGGTTACGTTGCGGGTGATCGGACGGGACGATATAGCGATCGTCACCAACATCACCTCCGTGATCGGAAAGGAATCGAACGTCACGCTTCGCTCCTTAAACATCAACTCGGTAGACGGATTATTCCAAGGTAACTTTACCGTATTGGTAAGAGATACGACCGCATTAAACTTGCTGACGAAAAAGATCAAGGCGGTAAACGGCGTGAAAACGGTAGAGCGATTAAATTCTTAGATAGTGTACTGTGCACGAAGTACCGTAGTACTCTGTACGAAGTACTACAGTACCCTCTAGGAAGTACCGCAGTACTTCGTACAGGGGACTGTGCCAACTGTAAGACTGGGCCTTGGACTATCCCGGATCACAGAATCGGCGTCAGCCCCATCTTCTCCGCACGTTGTATAAGGAATTGACGGGCCGCCTCATACTCGTTCGGGATCACGCCGTCGAGGATGGCGTTCTTGATCGCCTCTTTCAGCACGCCGACAGGCTTGGAGGGAGCCAAGCCAAACGTCTCCATGATCTCCTCGCCGGATACCGGAGGCTGGAAGTTACGGACACGGTCTTTTTCCTCTATATCGGCCAGCTTCTCGCGCACCTTACGGAAGTTGTTCAAGAAACGGCGAACCTTCTCCGGGTTCTTGCTCGTGATATCGGCCTCGCACAGTTTCATCAAATCGTCGATATCATCTCCCGCGTCAAACAGCAGACGGCGGATCGCCGAATCCGTCACCTCATCGTCCGACAAGGCGATCGGACGCATATGCAGGCTTACCATCTTCTGCACGTACTTCATCTTCTCATTCATCGGGAGTTTCATCTTCCTGAAAATACCGGGGATCATCCGCTCGCCGATAAAATTATGATTATGGAACGTCCATCCCAAGCGAGGGTCGAAACGCTTCGTGGCAGGCTTGGCGATATCGTGGAAGAGGGCGCTCCAACGCAGCCATAGATTATCGGAAGTCTTGCTCAAACGATCCAGCACCATCAAGGTATGGGCGAAATTATCCTTATGCCCGATCCCCTCCTTGGTCTCCACGCCCTTCAAGGCGCAAAGCTCGGGGAAAATCAATGGCAACAGTCCGCATTTATCCAGCAAGTCGAAACCGATAGAGGGCTTTGGCGAGAGGACGATCTTGTTCAACTCGTCCACGATACGTTCCTTGGAGATAATGGAGATACGTTCCCGGTTACGGATGATGGCGTCGAAGGTATCGGGATCGATAAAGAAACCTAATTGAGTGGCGAAACGAATCGCACGCATCATCCGGAGCGGATCATCGCTGAAAGTAACATCCGGGTCTAAAGGCGTACGGATCGTAAGCTCGTCCATATCCTCCAACCCGCCGAAGGGATCGACCAATTCTCCGTAACGCTCCTTGTTCAGGCAAAGGGCCAAGGCGTTGATCGTGAAATCGCGGCGGTTCTGGTCATCCTCCAAGGTGCCGTCTTCCACGACAGGCTTACGGCTGTCATGGCTGTAGGATTCTTTCCTCGCCCCCACGAATTCCAGCTCCAGATCGCCGGCTTTCACCTGCGCCGTCCCGAAATTCTTGAAGACGGAAAGATAAGCGCCACGCCCGATCTTTTTGGCCACTCGTTTGGCCAACTCGATACCGCTGCCAACCGCTACCACGTCTATATCCTTGGATGGGCGGTTCAAGAAAATATCCCGCACATATCCGCCTATTACATATACCTCAACACCTAGCTCTTCCGCCGCCTCCGATATCAAATGGAAAGGCTTCGCGGATATATGATTTACTATCTCTTCCTCGTTTATATACATATTTATGTATTCCAAATCCAATAAAGAGCGCAAAGATAATCAAATTTCATGTACTTTTGCGGTATCAAATACATTGAACGAGAAAGATATGAAAAAGTTAGCGATCTGTATAACGCTCATTGCCGCCATTTTAACGGGCTGTAACGGAGACGAGAAAGCGGCTCAGGCCCGTTTGGACAAGGCCCGGGCCATGTACGAGAATAACGAGTTTTTCGGGGCGAAGAACGAGATAGACAGTATCCGGGCGCTCTATCCCAAGGAAGTAAAGGTACTGAAGCAGGGATTAACGCTTATGCGCCAAGTAGAAGTAAAGGAGGCGGAGCGAAACATCGCTTTCTGCGACAGCTTACTCCCGATCAAGCTGGAGAGTAGAGGGATTGAAGAAAGGCTTCGCTTTCGAGAAGGATTCCGTTTACGAGGAAATCGGCAATTATATCTGGAAACAGCAGACGATCGAGCGCAACGTGCAACGTTGTTACGTACGTTGCGGCGTGAACGAGGAGGGCGAGATGTATCTGGCCAGCGTATATTACGGCGGACGCCCCATCGAGCATACGGGAATCAAGCTGAGCCTGAAAGACGGCCAATTCGCCGAGACCGCTTCCATCCCGTACGACGGCGGACTGAATTACCGCTTCAAGGATATGGAAGCACCACGGAGGTAGTGACCTACAAGGGGAGCACTGCGTCGATGCCGTCAAGTTCATCTACGATAACGAGAAAGAGCGGATCAAGGTGGAATACACAGGAGGCAAGCCTTACATTATATATATGGCGGACGCCGACAAGAAAGCGATCGTCAACACCTTCAACCTCGCCACCGTATTAAGCGATATCAAGAGCATGAACACCTTGAAAGAGAAATCAGAGAAGAAGATCGCTTATCTAAAGAATAAACTGGAGGAGTAGAATCCTCCATACAAATGGCCTACCTATAAACAAAGCACCGGGACCCCTACCATACAGTAGGAATCCCGGTGTTAGTATACAAACTGATATCCACTATCAGTTATTCATCATTTAACGACGACCTTCTGGGCGGTCTCGCCATCAACGGAAACTACCACGATACCTTTCGATGCCGGCATCACGAAGTTATCTGAAGAAGCGATAGCGGAAGCGGTGGTCTGACCTAAGATGTTAGACAATGTAACCGTCTTGCCTGCCGCGTTCAAGACCGTAACGCTAGCCTCGCCAGCGATTACCGTGAAGCTGGCAACCTCTTCCAATTGTTCGTTGGAAACCGGGGTCGGAGCATTCTCGATCGTGAATGGAACGCCAACATTAGACATTACCACAACATTGTTGACCACACCTACATAAGGAGTCTTCAACTCGCCTGCGGCCACGGTGCGATTCAGCTCTTTCTGGTTCTCCAATAAGTAACCACCATCCTGAGTTGTCTTGAAGGCAAACAAAGCGTTGTTATCCAAAAACGGAACGATATTCGCTTTATCGCTGAAGCCTACACGGTAGTAAGTAGCGCCATTGCTAACGAATGTCTCGTTAGAATCCCGCAAGGATACCATATAGTAGCGAGGAGAAACAGCTTTGGTAGTTGTCTCCGGCGTATAGATCGATGTCGTGATGAAATACAACGGTTTACCAGCGATCACGGTATCGGCTTCTTGAACCCACAAAGAGAAGTTGTCAGTCTCATAAGTTGACTTCAAGATATCTTGGCCTTCGTTCTTCACTTCGGCGAAGAAATTCAGCGGATTCATCGTCAAGAACTTACCATTCGTACCGAAACGCTTGTGAGAATTGTCGATAGAAGCGTACTCTGGAGCTCTACAGCGACAAAGTCGAAGTAGTTAACCTTATCGGAAAGGATCAGGTTCGCCGTATTCACGTTCATAAAGACATATTGAGTGGTCGCACCTACCCTTGTAGCCATCTGGTATTTGCCACCGGTCGTAGCCGTATTGAATACGAATTCCAACGGAGCGGTATAATCAGATAATTTCAACGGTCCGCCATTCTCGCTGGCAACCAAATCATTGCTGAAACGTTCTTCAACATATAAGTCGCATGATACAAGGTATCACCTAAAGCACGGGCACCTAAACCATCCGTTACATTCTGTACGGAATCTTGGCTAACCACGATACGAAGAGCGGCTGCGTTCGCTGCGTCACCGGATTTAATCATCAATACGGAATCAGAAGTAAACGCATACAGATCGTCTACACCGGAGTACCGGAGATTAAGTTCAATACATAACCATTATCAGCGAGTTCCTCCGCAGAGAAGTGACGAGTACCCAAGAACTTATCCTTTAAATCCACATTCGCTTGATATTCCACCGTAATAGAATCGGTGCTACCCCCAAATGTATAGGTATTGGCCATACCTTGAACGGCGAAGATCTCCTCGTTAGAAATAATAGTCGTATTCGTATTACGGTCTACAACCGAATACATCCCGTTGTTTTCCTTGATATACCATTGTCCCTTCGGTTGATAAATAGAAGGTTTGAAACCTGCCGCGGTTACCAACTTATCGGAAGCGGCACTCTTATCGTAAGCGACAGCGTATTGTCCGCCCTTATCGCCCTTGCTCGCACTCTTCAAGAAGTATACGCCTGTACCTGTAGCGATCGTAGAAGGAGTTCCCTTCGTTACGGTAATAACAGGAGCGGCTCCTTGAGCAGGTTGAGTAGAACCCGACTGCAAGTCAGATACGGTCAAGGCTTTCGTCTCGATCACGCTGGCATATACGACACGTACGTTCGGAACGGAGCTCATCGGACTTGCGTTCACGGTCGGAGCGGCAGCGGCATACATAGCCAAAGCATCGTTCTTCAAGTTGATCGTGAAATAGAATTTCTGGAAATCAGCGTTACCCAGTGTATGCAAGCCACTAGCGTCATAGGTGGAGTCAGCCGTAAACTTAGCCCCATATACACCGGTAGCACCGGCGATCACATTCTTCAATGTATCGACACCTAAGTATTTTGCTTTACCATCACTAAATACTTGGTCACCTTGGATTTGCAAGGTCACATATTTAGCGTTCGCAATAGCGCCTGTAGCGGGAGCCGCCGTATTCTTCGCTATCAAGTTCTTACCCTCGAAGATATTTCCTTGATAATTTCCTCCAAACGTCAATTGAAAGACTTGGAAACCATCCCCTAGCTCACTTGCGCTCAAATACATAGCGTCGCTAGGAGCCTCTACGGTAAATTTCGTAGAAGAAGCAGAAGAACCTAAGCTCAAGTCTGTCCCAGCTACATCCAACGCCAAGATTTGATTGTTTCCGTAATAAGCCTGAATAGCGCTACCACCGGCAGCGTCAGAGAATGTCCACTGATTCACGCCCGATGTGATAACAGGCTTTGCCGTAGATGAAGCCGCAAACGACAAAACGGCCTGTGTCTTCTTGTTCTTGAATTGATACACAGGACCAGCAGGAGTCGTACCCGCATTCGTGATTTGCCACAAGGCAGAATCAATAGCGGCTTTGGTAGCGTCTGACGCCAAAGTTTTAACAATTACTGAGTCGGCTTTCTCACCACTTAAAGACAAAACGGAAGAACCTGTCTTTAAATAATAATAGTTACCGGCTTTCCACTGAGCCTCCGGAACGGTCGTACTCGACTGAGCATTAGCCGAGAATACGCCCGCAACCATCAGGGCCGCAGCAATAAGAGTACATTTTTTGTCCATAATCAAATAGATTTTATTTATTAATCACAGTCTAAACAGGGGTTGTTTAGAAAAGGTTTTGAGGGCGTATGAGATTAACAATCGATTTAGCGTCTTATAACAAAAATCGTCCTATTCTCACGAACAGGACGACTATACTACTAAAAATGTAAACAGTGTATTTATATAGTAATATCATGAAACTATATATTTTGGAGAAAAACCGCTCCACCTTCACAGGCAAAACGGCTGGAAATCTAATCTACTCAATAAATATCTTCACAGGCTTACTCGAAATAAGCATGTTCTTTTACGACATGACCTCTGTCATCGAAATAAACCTTATATATCTTACCATTTCTGGAAAGTAATACTACCTTATACTTCACAAACGTGCTATTGTTTGACACCTCAACTGATTTCACCATACATCCCTCATAGGAAGTATTTACCGCATCACGCAATACTTGGGGCATATCAGTTACCTCGATCGGATAAAATTTATCCTGTGCCACTGTTTCCTTAGCGCTACCGGCCATCCCGGCTTGCGCTTCTACATCAGGGGCAATAAATAAGCCACATAAAGCGACAATAGCCCCGTAAACAATCTTTTTCATACCTTAAAAACCTAAATACCTAAACCTTTTTTCTCTTACATCATAAATTCGCAGTATAGAGTGCAATCTCCGTGCCAAAACTCACCCTAAAAAACGACAAGAGAATAACAAGTTGTAAATCCGACAATTAACCAAAAGCGAAGAATCAATCATTCGGTTGCCAAAGTGTGGAACAAACCGTAGAATGTGGAAAATTTCCCCACGAGAGTGTGGAATCTCTACACACTACTATAAAAAACGAGGCCCACCCTTAATCTATATAAGGATGAGCCTTAAATCATTCTACTTAAATATAATCAAATAAAAATACTAAAGTAATAAAATAAAGTTCCGTAATATCATATACACTCTGTGTCTAATCTCTAATTTGCGATTCACAAAGATAAATCTTTTTGTTCAACCATCTATAAAATAACCGCTCATCTAACGAAACTCAAAGATTTTTGAACAAAAAGATTCCTTTTAAGGACAAGTCATAGATTATCACGAACTTCAATCCTTCGCTTGGTGTACGGTTAGTTGCGGGAATGGGAAACCGATACCTACCTCATTGAAGGTCGCGTAGATATTCTTGTTAATATCGAAATACACGCCCCAATAGTCTGAACTATTTACCCAAACACGTACCACCACGTTTACGCTGCTGTCCGCCAAGGCTGTCAAGGCGATAAACGGAGCGGCCGGCTCGGACAAGATGCGGGAATCCTTCGCTAATACAGACTCTATCACTTGCTTTACTTTCTCATAATCGCTGCCGTATTCCACGCCAAAGGTCCAGTCTACACGGCGAGTCGTCTGGTTACTGAAATTAGTCACAACGCCACTGCTCAAAGAGCCGTTCGGTATATAAATGACCTTATTATCAACCGTACCTAATACGGTATGGAACATCTGGACCTCTTTCACGGTACCGCCAACGCCCTGCGCCTCAATATAATCACCCACCTTATAAGGCTTGAAAAGAAGGATGATCAATCCACCGGCAAAGTTTGACAGGTTACCGCTCAATGCCATACCGACAGCGACACCGGCGGAAGCCAACAAGGCGGCAAACGACGTAGTTTGAACGCCTAACGCCCCTACGACTGAAATAATCAATAAAATGGTTAAACTGACATTCACCAAACTACCCACAAAAGTCTTGACAGAAGGATCGATATCCCGTTTGCTCAATATCTTCCGAACCAGTTTATTTAGTAAGTTTATAACCAATCGTCCCACCAAAAAGACAATAAGGGCTTTAATAATCGTAAAACCCAATTGGGAGCCATGCTCAACCAAGGATCTGATAGCTTCCTCTAATTTAGAACTCGCTTCTGCAGCTGCTAATAATACCATATCTCTTCTATTTTAGTTAATCTATTAATTATATAACAATCTGATCTTCCAAAAATATTATGAAATGTAGCAAAGGTATAAAGTTTTTTTAATCTGGTAAAACCATGAAATAATTACGTAGCTTTGCATCAATCAAATAACACGTTAAATACGACAGCATGAAAATCCTTGCGATACTCGCCGCCCTTTTCCTTTCAATAGGCTATGGCCACGCTCAGACATACGAGAAGTTTGTCGAGAAAAGTTTTGACTTCTTGGACAAGAACGACTTAGTCTCCGCCGAAGAGAGCCTACGAGCCGCCATGCGCCTTGAACCGGGCAACCCCAATAACTATGCCTTGCTCATGAATCTCGGGACGATACAGCGTAGACAAGGGAAACTGGAAGATGCCCTTCTCTCCTATACCGCCGCCCTAAGCCGCCATCCGAATAATGAGGCCATACTGGAAAATCGTGCCGGCTTATATACGGAAATGGGTGAGATCGAAAAAGCGACGAACGATTACAATGCCCTGTTAATCTTGAACCCCCATCATCAAGAGGCGTTATATTGCAGGGCGATGCTTCATTTGCAACATAAGAACTATCTGTTGGCCGAGCAGGATTTCGATAAGATACTGGAAGTAAACGAGAAATCCGTGAAAGGACGTCTGGGACATGCGATTCTCGAGAAGCTACGGGGAATTACGATGAGAGCGAACGCATCTTTAATTACTTGATCAACGAGATGCCCCGCGAATGGATCTTATACGAGGGCCGTGCCGATCTATACTTCATGATGGGCAAGAACGCCCGGGCTATGGCCGATATCAATCGCATTTTCGTGGAAAGTACCCCGACAGCCGCTTTATATGTATTGCGAGGCAAAGTAAAACTCGCCCAATATGAGAAGGCATCGGCCGCCTTAGACTTCAAGAAAGCTGAGGATATGGGATATGATAAAACGACTATCGACGAGTTGATGAAGATGGCTCGTTAAGGCTGTTTTATACGTATAGTGGCATCGGCTCACGCGAGTAGTGGTATTGGCCTACGCCACTACTTGCGTGAGCCGATGCCACTATACGTGTGAGCCTGCGCCACTACTGGTGCGAAATCGGCCCATTTATACTACTTTTCCGTGATATAATTGACAACCCAACTACCCACTTCTTTCGTTCCATATTTCGCTCCACCTTCCACTTGGATTTCCGGCGTACGGACATTCGCATCGAGGGAAGCGTCTACGGCTTCACGGATCAAGGCTCCCTCTTCTTTGAGGTCGAAATACTCGAATAACATCGCTACTGAAAGAATTTGCGCCAAGGGGTTCGCAATATTCAGCCCTTTCGCCTGCGGCCAAGAGCCATGAATCGGCTCGAAAACCGGTGTGCTCTCTCCGGTAGAAGCGGAAGGCAGCAAGCCCATAGAGCCGCTGATGCAAGAACCCTCATCCGTCAAGATATCACCAAACGTATTCTCGGTTACCATCACGTCGAAGAATTTCGGCTCTTGGATCATACGCATAGCGGCGTTGTCCACATACATATAGTCTGTCGTTACTTCCGGATAGCTAGGAGCCATCTCTTGAGCGATCTGGCGCCATAGACGGGAAGAGGCAAGTACGTTCGCCTTGTCAACAACCGTCAGGTGCTTATTCCGTTTCATCGCATACTCGAAGCCCACTTTCAAGATACGCTCGATTTCCGGGCGGGTATACATATTCGTATCGTATGCCTTATCGTTGTCTTGATATTTCTCACCGAAATACATACCACCGGTCAACTCACGGATACATAAGAAATCCGCGCCATCCACCAATTCGGCACGCAACGGCGATTTATGCAATAGGCATTTGAAGGTCTGCACCGGACGGATATTAGCGAACAGGCCCAACTTCTTACGCATCGCCAAAGACCTTGCTCCGGACGTACTTTCGCTGTCGGATCATTATCAAACTTAGGATCGCCCACGGCCGAGAAAAGAACAGCGTCGGCATCCTTACAAATCCGATAGGTCTCCTCCGGGAAAGGATCGCCTACCTTATCGATCGCGTCAGCGCCACAAAGGGCATACTCATAGTGAACCTCATGTCCGAATTTCTCACAAACGGCACTCATTACTTCCACGCCTTGCACGGAAATCTCTGGTCCGATCCCGTCTCCGGGAAGTACTGCTATATTCAGTTTCATCGTAAATGTTTGTTATTATTCTCTGTTAAAATGTACATACTTAGGCTCCGTGGGGAAATACGTGTCATCATCCCACAGGGTACTTGTAATCATCAAGTCGGCGCTATAACGGTTACAAGCGATAGGTACGTTATGAACACGGCACTGGCGAAGCAACATCTGGATGTCGGCCTCGTGCGGTTGCGGATTCAAGTCGTCTATCAAAAAGACCGCCAAATCGATCTCCTTACGGACAACCATAGCGGCAATCTCAGCATCGCCTCCCATCGGACCGGAATGCATGCAAGCAATATCCGCGTTCACCCCTTTTCCTCGAGAGCTTTACGAACCAAATTTCCGGTCGTACCCGTACAAACAATATGGTGGTGAGACAAGAACTCAGCGTTATGTACCGCCCATTCTACCATTTCCGCCTTACGATTGTCGTGCGCTACAAGCGCGATAGTCAACTTTTCATACCCTTTACCTTTTTAATTATTAATCCTCTATCTTGTTCAGCATCTTCAATGTCGCCTTGATCGCCGCCTCAGTCTGATCAGCGTCCAGACCACGAGTCTTGAAATCGACCCCGGCATAATTCCAGCTGATGACCGTCTGCACGAACGCATCCGTACGTCCTCCCGGCGGGATGGATACCGAATAGTTCGTCAACATCGGGAACGGGCGGTTCAAACGGGAATAAATCCGGCGTAGGGCACGAACGAAAGCGTCGTATTGGCCATCACCGGAAGCCGATTCCTCGTAAGCCTCGCCATTGATCTCGATCTTCAAGGTAGCCACCGGTTTCAGCCCTTGGGCCAAGGATAAGGAATAGTTCAAGATCCGTATTTTCTGATCCTCCAGCGCATTATCATGATGAAGCACATCGCTGATAATATAAGGAAGATCCTCCGGGGTAACCATTTCTTTCTTATCCCCTAACTCAATGATCCGTTCCGTAACCTTACGCATCGAGCCCTCATCCATGTCGATACCGAGCGCTTCCAGATTCTTGCGGATATTCGCTTTTCCGGAGGTCTTGCCCAAGGCGTACTCGCGAACCCGTCCGAAACGCTCAGGAAGCAGGTCGTTGCAATACAGGTTGTTCTTGCTATCACCGTCCGCATGGACACCGGCGCATTGCGTAAACACATGCTCTCCGATAATCGGCTTATTGGGCGGGATATGCACCCCCGAATAGGTCTCGACCAAACGACTGGCCTTGTTTATCTTTTCCTCCCTCAAGTTCGTCTCCTCTCCCAACTGATCCTTGATGACGGCAAGGACGCTGCTCAATGGAGCATTACCCGCACGCTCTCCCAAACCGTTCACGGTCGTATGGATTCCCTTGATACCCGCACGGATGGCGGAATATACATTCGCTACGGCAAGATCATAGTCGTTATGCGCATGGAAGTCAAACCGTAAATCAGGGTAACGGTCCACCATCATCTTGCAATACTCGTAGGTATTTCCGGGATTCAAGACTCCCAAGGTATCCGGGAGCATGAAACGGCAGATCGGAAGTCCTTTCAACGCATCGATTACCAAGAATACGTAATCCGGGGAATGCTTGATACCGTTCGACCAGTCCTCCAAATAGATATTCACGTCGATCTTCCGTTTCGCCGCTTCCAATACGACCGTACGAATATCGTCAACGTGTTGCTCGGGAGTCTTTCGAAGCTGTTCGGTGACATGCTTATAAGAGCCCTTGCAAAGCAAGTTCACGACACGGCAACCTGCGGATTCAATCCAGTCGAGAGAGACCGTACCATCCACGAAACCCAAGACCTCCAATTTGTCTAGGTTTCCGGAACGGGCGGCCCAAGCGGCTACACGCTTCACGGCCTCAAACTCTCCGTCCGACACACGGGCGGAGGCGATCTCCACCCGGTTCACGCCTAAGTCGTTCAGCAGCACTTGCGCTATGCTAAGCTTCTCGTGAGCGGCGAAGGAGACGCCCGAAGTTTGCTCCCCATCTCTGAGGGTTGTATCCATTATTTCTATCATAATCAGCGTGCTGCCTCGAAGGCTTCTATCTTTGATTTATTTGCCAGTAAATAGTCGATATCGTCCAATCCGTTGATCAGGCAATCCTTTTTATAGGCGTTGATCTCGAAATGCTCGCTTTTGCCCGTAGCCTTGTTCGTGATCGTTTGCTCCGGTAGATTTACCTCGACCTCAGTTTTCGGGTCCTTGTAAATCGAATCGAACAATTCAGCGAGGAACTCTTCAGTCACAACAACCGGCAGCACGAAGTTGTTCAACTCGTTGTTTTTATGGATATCGGCGAAGAAACTGGAGACCACGACACGGAAACCGTAATCGGCGATCGCCCAAGCCGCATGCTCACGGCTGGAACCGGAACCGAAGTTCTTTCCCGCTACCAATATCTTTCCGCTATACGTAGGATCGTTCAAGACGAATGATTCGATCTTATTACCTTCCTTATCATATCGCCAATCCCGGAATAAGTTCTCGCCGAACCCTTCTTTGGTAGTCGCTTTCAGAAAGCGGGCTGGGATAATCTGGTCGGTATCCACGTTCTCTAAAGGAAGAGGTACGCAAGTGCTTGTGATTATATTGAATTTTGTTTTCATCTTATGCTACTTTATTAGATTAGTCTTTACATCAGTTCTCTCGGGTCCGTGATCTTACCTGTCACAGCGGCGGCGGCGGCCCGCTAAGATGGTGCGCGCACCCGGTCCTTGGCGGCCCTCGAAATTACGGTTGGAAGTGGAGACCGCATATTTACCCGCCGGAACCTTATCCTCATTCATCGCCAGACAAGCGGAACATCCCGGTTGACGAAGGACGAAGCCGGCCTCGGCCAAAACCTTGTCGATCCCTCGGCACGAATCTCCCGCTCTACCTGCCAACTGCCGGGAACCAGCCAAACCGTTACATCATCCGCTTTCTTCTTTCCTTTCACCAAAGAGGCGAAAGCACGGAAATCCTCGATACGGCCATTCGTACAGCTACCTAAAAAGACATAATCCACTTTCTTACCCAACATAGACTCGCCTGCCTTGAAGCCCATATAATCCAAAGACTTCTTATAAGAAATACGGCCTGCCTCGGGCACGCTTTCTAAGGAGGGATATCTTTGCTGATACTCATACCCATGCCCGGGTTCGTACCGTACGTAACCATCGGGTCGATATCCTCGGCGTGAAAACGATCTCCTTATCGAACTTAGCGTCCGGATCACTATATAGCTGACGCCACTCGCTCACCTTCCGCTCCCATTCCTCGCCTCTTGGGGCAAACTCACGGTCTTTCAAATAATCGAAAGTAACATCATCCGGAGCGATCATACCGCCACGGGCACCCATCTCGATAGAAAGGTTACAGATCGTCAGACGTTCCTCCATGGTCGTATTACGAATCGCCTCGCCAGCGTACTCTACGAAATAGCCCGTAGCACCGCTGGTACTCATCTTACTAATAATGTATAAAGCAAAGTCCTTCGCCGTAACGCCCGGTTTGCGTACACCATCGATCGTGATACGCATCGTTTTCGGCTTACGCTGCATGATACATTGGGTAGGTCATCTCCACCTCGCTCGTACCGATACCGAAGGCGATAGCGCCCATGGCACCGTGCGTAGAAGTATGGGAGTCGCCACAAACGATCGTCATACCCGGCTGCGTCAAGCCTGTCTCCGGACCTACCACATGGATGATACCATTCTTCGGATGTTGAAGACCGTAATACGTCAAGCCGAAATACCGCGTTCTCTTCCAAGGTATCCACTTGATTCTTGGATATAGGGTCCTCGATAGGCTTATCTTGGTTCAATGTCGGGATATTGTGGTCCGGCATACAAGTGATTTGCGCAGGACGGAAGGGCTTCAATCCACGTACACGTAATCCGGCGAAAGCCTGCGGGCTAGTCACCTCATGACAATACAGACGGTCGATATACAATTGTATGGTTCCGTCGGGCAACGTGTCCACCACGTGTTTGTCCCAGATTTTCTCAAATAATGTCTTGCTCATTGTCTTGTCTATTTTAGTCTACTATAAACTTATTGATGGCGTCCACGAAAGCCTCCACGGAAGCAGCGATAATATCGGTATTCGCAGAGAACCCATAATAGGTAGCCCCGTTATACTCTACCTGCATATGCACCTTGCCCGTATCATCGCTACCTTTATTAATGGCTTGATCAAGAATTCCTGAATCGTCATGTCACTATTACTAATGGCTTTTTTCACCGCCTTGATACCCGCGTCAACCGGACCGTTACCAGCTGCGGCCTCATATCTTCTTACTCCCGACAAATTTAAACAAATACTTGCGACTGATTGTACTCCAACACCACTAGTTACCTGTAAATATTCCAATTTAATACGGTGGGTGGCCGTACGATCCTTCCCGACCAACATCAAAACATCATCATCATTAATATCTTTCTTACGATCGGCCAGTTTCAAGAACTCATCGTACACCTTGTCCAATTTCTCCTGCTCCAGATCCACACCTAAAACATGCAGGCGATGCTTCAACGCCGCACGACCGCTACGAGCAGTCAATACGATCGCATTATCATCAATACCCACATCCTTCGGATCGATGATCTCGTAGGTTTGCGCATTCTTCAAAACGCCATCTTGATGGATACCGGAGGAGTGAGCGAACGCATTACGTCCGACAATAGCCTTATTCGGTTGTACCGGCATATTCATCAAGCTAGAAACCATACGGCTCGTACTATAGATCTTATTCGTCGTGATATTGGTGATGATATCACGTTCTTTATGGCTCTTGAAAACCATGGCGACTTCTTCCAATGACGTGTTACCCGCACGCTCACCGATGCCGTTTATGGTTACCTCCACCTGACGGGCTCCGTTCAACACGCCTTGTACGGTATTCGCGGTAGCCATGCCCAAGTCATTATGGCAATGGGTGGACAAGATCGCGTTATGTACGCCATCCACATGTTCCATCAGATACTTAATCTTCGCCCCGTACTCATCCGGCAAGCAATATCCTGTCGTATCCGGGATATTCACTACGGTAGCCCCGGCCTTGATCACGGCCTCCACGACACGGGCTAGATATTCATTATCCGTACGCCCGGCATCCTCACAGTAGAATTCTACGTCCTCCACGTACTTTTTAGCGTATTTCGTGGCGGCGATCGCACGCTCTATAATCTCCTCTCTCGTGGAGTTAAACTTGTATTTGATATGAGAATCAGAAGTACCGATACCCGTATGAATACGTCCTCGCTTAGCGAATTTCAACGCCTCAGCTGCCACGTCGATATCTTTCTCCACCGCACGGGTCAAGGCACAGATGGTCGGCCAAGTCACGGCCTTTGAGATCTCAACCACACTCTTAAAATCCCCAGGACTGGAGACAGGGAAACCAGCCTCGATCACATCAACACCTAGCTGTTCCAACGCCTTAGCTACTTGAATCTTTTCCACTGTATTCAACTGGCATCCCGGAACCTGTTCACCATCACGTAAGGTGGTGTCGAAAATAAATAATCTGTCTGACATAATCTTATATTCTTAATTTACTAATATCCTATACTAACTAAAAAAGCCTCTCTCACAAGGAAGTGAGAAAGGCTCTTTCATATATCGTAATGCTCGCAAAGCATACAGTCTCACTTCCTATCCCGTTCCCAGAGTAGAATAATGTTTAGAGAAATAATGAGACTATTTTGCAAGTTGCGTGTCATTGTTCTTGTCTTTATTGTTTTTGTTTCAACGTTGCAAAGATACGGCCTTTTTCGAGACCAGCAAATATAATCCGAAGTTTTTTACTTATTATTTATTATAAACCGTAAGCCAAACGATCGTATACCTTACGAAATAACACTACCCATCGTAAGGTTGTTACGATGGGCAGTATAAGGTGTTTACAATGCCCATCATAAGCACCTTACGATGGGCAGTGGCAGAATCAGCGAACCACGACTTTCCGTACAAACGAATCGCCGAAGGCCTCGCAGCGGACGAAGTAGACTCCGGCATGCCCTACCGGGATCTCAGCCTTGCCAAGAATCGAACCTTCGTAAAGAACGATGCCGGACACATCGACTACCTTCAAGGCTACCTGCTGAGGCATATTCACGAAGATAGATTGATTGGCTGTATACAGGCTCATGCCTTCCTCGATGGACTCGATGCCGGTTGGCGTATCCGGTTGGTCCGGCTTGTCTGGATTCTCCGGATCTACGGGGTCTACAGGAGGAGTAACCGGATCCAAGAAAGTAGCGGAAACAACCTTCACCTCTATCTTGCTACTAACCGGCTTGTAATTCGGATCGGTCGGCGTAAAGGTAACCTCTTGCTGACCGGTGGCCGTAGGCGCTGTTTCCGGCTTGCTCCAAGCGAATGTTCCGGCTACGATACCGGGATTTCCACCTTGTAGAATTGATTCGGCCAGTGTATGACCGAGCAAGATATCGGAAGCATCCGGCCACTTCGTAATCGCAGGTTCGGCTTGTTCTATCGCATAGGGGAATACTTCAGTATATTCTTTATACTTCGCATCAGCTGAACGATAAACACGTACATAATACTTATCGACATTCTTCAAGACAGCCGGTTGCGTACAGGCCTCGTCAAAGAAGAACGTGATCTGGCAAGCCTCGTTGCCCGTACCTGTCACGGATACGAGTTGAGCCGCACCGTTATATACGGAGGAGGTTTGAGCTAACTTGAACTCTAGTTTATCCTTGCCGACAAATTCAGGAGTAACCCCCGTAGAGCCTTCCGCTACCACATATTCCCGAGGGTTCTTCTTTGCGTCAACAGGGTTAGACTCAATATCAGACCAATGAGAGAACTTAGCGCCTTCCGCAGGCACAGCTTCCAGCGTCACCGTTATACCGGCGGGGATAGAAACCTTACCATCCGTTGCGTCGTATGGCATACCGCCATTAGTGACACGTACGTAGCCCATCGGTGATACCGGTTCCCCTCCCGCACGTAGGATAGACTCACCAAAGGATAAGTTTACCGGATCTTTCGTAGAATGATAGTAAACCGTGCCTTCGTAATTCTTTTTAGCCGCATCGCTGTTAGGCTCAATCACGTATTTTGTCACGCCATTGGTAGTTGTGCTTGTGATGTCCACCTCTGCCGGGCGAGTCTTCGGATTACCTCCGTTCGTAGGCGCTTCCGTTACCGAGACCTTGGACTTATGGATCACTAAGCCATCCTTATACTCCCCTTTGAACTCATTATACAAACCATCCTCTTCGCGATGCAACAAGACCGTATAATTGTCCGCATCGATTGCCTTAGCAGTCTTCTCACCCTTAGTGTTCTTATATAAGACCTCAAAGAGAAACCAGCGTAAGTCTGCGAAGCGAAAGGCACGAAGTTGCGGGATACGCCACTGTAGTAGTATTCTTGATACGGCCAAAGGATGTATGTCTTCTCGATATTTACCCGAGGATCGAATACAGCTGTCACCGTCAGGTCGCCGGTTACGGTCAAGACATCATTTTGAGATATTTCCTTACCGTTCGCCAAGATGGTAAGCAGTCTCGCTCCGTTCTGTCCCTCGGCACTCGCTATACGAACCTCCGTACCATAAGGTTGTTCTCCGGATGGCTCCAACGTGATCGTACCGGAAGCGGTCTGAGTCGGGTTGCTGCTTACGGCAGAGGCCTTCACCATGTATTTCTTCGCACCGAAAGCAGCTTTTGCCGTAACATCGCCTGTCACGGTCCACAGGTCGTTCGTAGGGCCGGTCACGCCCGATAAGGTGACACTGCCATCCAAGCTATACCCGGCATCCGGAAGCGCAACCGCACGTAGCTTCGTACCAACAGGAACGGAAGAACCGTAAGCGATCAAACTGCCGTCTTCCTTATATAATAAGATAGAGCCGTTCGCCACATCTTTATCGATGGAGACAAGTGCCCCCTCTTTTGGCTTGAATGCGGCATTGACCTCCAAATCCGCTGTAAGCGTCACCTTGTTACCCTCTAGAGGCTTCTTGTTTATAGTCAATGATTCCAACTGGGAGTTCACGTCCGGTGTAGCCACGATTTGCAAGATCGTACCTTGTCGCAAGAAAGCTCCAGACGCAACCTTCGCACCTTCGGCCGTAACCGAGAGACTGCCGTTGCCTACATGATTGATCGTTACCGCACGCATGATCGGGGAGAAGTTCGCCGTATAGGTCTTATTATTATCCGCCTTAACAAAGATGGAATCATTCGCCGGCAAGGTCTCGCTCGCGCCCGTTACCGACCAACTCTCGAACTTATAATTGGGCAGAGACAGGGCTACCAAGGAGATCTCTTGACCCTTCACGTACACGTCATCCTCGGTCTTGCCCAATACGTTTACGGTACCTCCTGTTGTCCCTGTAGCGGTGACTAGATACGTAGGGGTTACCTCAACCTCCACAGACACCTCCGCTGTATTGTAATAAGAGGAGTTATCCGGATAGAAAGTGACGGAACAGCTTTGCTTCCCGGCCGGCATCACCGCATTCCCGTTCGTCCAAACGAAGGTACCGGCAATCGTATATCCATCTTCATCCTTTACGCTACCACCGGACAGTAAAGAAGTTGAAAGCAATTGCCCCTCCTTGATACCTGTCGTTTGCGGCTTCGTGATTTTACTTGCGTCAATAGCGATCTTGCTCGTCAGACTCATGACATAGACCTCCTCGAACTCAGCGTAGTCAGTGTCACCCGCATAGGATAGCTTGACATACAGGATACCCTCTTCCTTGCGGTCATTGTCGGTAGCCGCTATTTTACAAGAATCATCCTTAAAATAAGCGACCGTAAGCGTCTTATCCTCCGGGATGGTCGTATAGCTCAATCCTGCGGCTATAGCCGGGTTGACCACTTGCTCTTGGCCCGATACGTTCACCACCAGATGGGCTCTTTCCTTATACGCTGTAAGGGTCGCTCCACTCAAGTCCTTCACCGACTGCCCATTGGAGGCCTTGTTAGACAAGAGTCCGTTTTTCGCCGTGAACTTTCCTCCCTCAAAAGAGGCCGCCAGCACTACCGGGATACGGAGCACAGGGCCTTCCGGGGCTTTCATATCCTTGTTTCCTGCACTGTATACCACGCAACGGAAGCTGCCGTCACTTTGCTTACTCCACGTAAGAGCATGATCATTTGCCAACTCGCCGAGGATCGGGGTTCCATCTAGCAAGATACCCTCGGACAAGGTGAAATCCACCTGGAAGGAAGAAAAACTAAAGGAATTGCCGGATACCTCCAGCGTGAGCGTATCCTTACTGCCAGCGGCGTTCAGGTTCGTCTTCGCCAATTTCCACTGGGCGGCAGTAGCCGTTCCCGCCGATAACAGCAGGGAGAGGGCTACGAATAATTGTTTTATATGATTCACTTTCATAATTTACTTACAGATAAAGATGTTAGTATTACTTGCCTTCACACCATGGCCTGTCTTTGCCGTCAAGCGGTAATAGTAAACGCCCGCCGGTAAGGTAAGAGCCGCCGAATATTGGTTATCGCCCACTTCGCCGGGCAGACCGTTCAATACCACGGCCAAAGCGCCATTCGCAGAGAATACGTGGATCGTCACGGATTTGGCCGCCTCCGTCAACTGATAACGGAAGGTCGTGCTGCCACGGAACGGGTTCGGATAATTGGACACGGCTGCCAATTGGCTGATCGCCTCGATCGGGGCGTTGGAAGTCACGATCGCATCGCCACCAGACCTCAAGCTGTTGGCCTTCGCATCGGAGAAGGAGGCTCCTACCAAGGTAACGCCCGCCGGCATACGCAGGATACGGCTCTTGCCCGAAGGAATCGTGCGGCCATCCAAGCTATAACCGATCACCCGCAAGGTATCCCCGTTCAAGCTGGAAGCCTGCAGGAACTTAGCAGCGTCGCCCAGTAACGGGATCTCGTCGATGACTCCCACCAACTCCAGATAGATACCGGCTACCGGTACTTGGCTATTCATCGTCAAGAAGTTGTCAGCGTCGAGCTCCATTTGTACGGGAACCTCGGACTCAGAACGCAGTGCACCGGCCTTGGTAACCGGCTTGCCGTGGATGAGGTTGACGATACCAATTACGTCAGCGATCTCTACATTATTATTATAGTTCACATCCGCCTCGGCAAAACCGAAGTTGGGGATCATGTTATCCTTGTCCTCCAAGATGTAGCTTACCGTAGCGGTCACGTCTTGCACGTTCACGGACTTGTCGAGGTTCGCGCGCCGTCGCAGGTGTAGACGGTCGTTACATATCTTATTCTCCAGCCCGGGAATAAAGGATTCGTCACGGAAACCACCACTAGGTCATTCGGCATCAATTCCTCCGCTATCGTATATTGGTTATCCTTGAAATCTATCGTATCGTTATTCACGGCCCAGATATAATCTGAGACAGTACCCGCTACCGTGGCTTGAGCCGACAGGTCGATCTTCTCACCATAAAGGCTGAAACCACCTAGACGAGCCTTGCCTACCGCAAGCAACACATCACCTTCAGCGGATTCCAACTGTCTCGGGTTCTGTACGCCGCTGAACTCCAGAGCCGATCCGAGGTATGCAATGCCTTCAAAGCCGGGAACCTATCCAAATCAATCGAGGTAGTAGTCTTGGGAACACCATATGTCTGCAATAAGGCGGCGATCTCCGGGCAAGTCTCCTCTATCGGCTTTATCTCCGTCCAGCTCAAGAACAACCCTCAAATTCTTATTATTGGAAACATCGCAAGCCTTCAAGCCGGTATTGGATACATCCAGATACTCCAACGCGGGATACATGGAGACGATCAAGGTAGAAAGCGGCGTATTGCCGGCAAGCATCAAGGAGCTCAATACCGTGCTATTCTTCGGCAAGGTTAGTTTCTCTACCCGGTTGCCGTAAAGCGATAGCTCTTGCAGCTTATCCAAGGCGGACAGATCTACTTCCTTCGTGAAGCTATTGCCCATCTGATACATATATAATTTCACTAAACGTCGAGGGTTCTCGTCGTTCCAGATCACTTGCGCATACTGTGAGTTCTCGTTCGTCTGCCATGCGCCGCTGCTCCACCACTCGCTCAGCTCCTTGTTGTTGGAAGCGTCTACGATACGTGCCAAGGTAGCCACATCGCTCTCGGCGAATACTTGGGGGACGGTGGTTTCCACATGGATGCGTGAGGTCTCGATCTGCCAGCCGTCACGTACATTGATCTCCGTGATTCTACAGAACTTCGGGTTCATCAGCTTACAATAGTAGTCTCCATACTTTTCCTCCTTGCTGTCCAGCACGAATACGCCCGGACGGTTTGGTACCGGCTTCAATGCCTCTTTCTCCTCTATCCCATATTTGGCGTTTACCCATAGGAATACGGTCTCTATGCCATCGATCACAGCCTCCGAGGAGAGGTCGATCGTATCGCCGTTCTCGAACCATTCTATACCGGATGCGAGGGGAAGTAAGCGTTATGTGCCCCAACCGTTATAATTTATCTGCCGATAATTCTTTACCGTAGAATATCTCAAAGAGATCCATCCGCATTCAAGTTACTCAAGTTCGGGTACTGAGCCAGATCGAGACTCTTCACATATCCCGGCAATCCCAACGACTCCAGATTCTTTCCCACATGCGCGGAAGGAAGCTCATACTCCGTATCTTGCAAATATAGATGACGGATAAACGCCGGTAGGTTCTTTATCAGATCGGCGAACTGCTTCGTATGCGGCAAGGCCAAATAGGTCAAGCTCGTAGCCTTATCGAAACCTTGTACCTTTAAGTCTGGGCAATACTCGATGGTCAGCCTATTTAATCGCTTAAAGGAAGAGATATCCAACGAAGTCAAAGATAAATGCTCTAGGTAAAGCTCCGTCAACTTTGAGCAACCAGTCAAGTTCAGTCTCGCCAACCTCGTTTTGGTAAGATCCCTCGCCCTGTATGCGTGCCAAATCCGAAATATTGCAGTTCCGGACATTTAGATAGGTCAAGAGACTCCAGATTCTTACTATATACATGCAGGTGCTCCAGCTTCGTATTCTTCGATAGATCCAGCTTCTCTATATTCATGAAACGCTCGCACTCGAGATACTTCAACTCGGTGAAGGCGCTTAGGTCCAGTTGGGAGATCGTATCCTTCGAGTTCCAATCAAACTCAATAGCTAGATGTGTCAACCGACCGACCTCGTCCGTGCTCCAGTCCGTACGAATCACGTCTTGATACGAGTTCCAATTCGCGTTCCCAGCCCTTGCTGTCCACGAACTCCTTTAATTGGGTGATATTCGGGTTATCGGCAGCCAACTTCTTCAATCCGGCGATGTCCGCAGGGGAGTAGCTGTCCGAGTTACGGGCTACCTTGATCTGCACCGTATTCATCCTCCAATTTCCGTAATTCGGATTGGTAATCTCGCACATATAATATTCACCCGGCTTCCCGGTAAATACGAAAGCCCCTTCCTTGCCGGATACCGCCAGCATGGTTGCTTCCGTCTGTTCACCAGTAGCCCGATCAATAAGGTACCATTGATATACCGATTTCACGCCACCCACCGAAGCGTAAGCGGATAGATCGATCTCCTCGCCCTTCGCGGCATAAGCGTTATAATCGTCTACCGGTGTACCGGCCATAATCGTGGTGTTACCACCAATCCAGAAATTCTCCGGTAACGGGCTTGGGAGCTTCACCGTAAACCAAGCAAGCGAATCATTACCATACAAACTCAAGCTCCGAAGTTTTGTCAAAGTGGACAAATCCAAGGATTTCAACCGGGTATTCTGCAAGTCCAACTGCTCTAACCCGGACAACGCCGATACATCCATGGAAGTGATCGTACGGGTTCTTCCATCATTAATGAAGAAACTTTTCACCCGGCTCGTGGACTCGGTGTTCCATGTCACGCCCACGTTGTAACCATCGTTCGATCCCCTGTCTTTCAAGTAATCCTTGTTGGAGATGAAGTTCCGCAAGTCCGAGTTCAGCGGATTGGCCTCGGCGATCGCTTTCAAAGCGGCGATATCGTCCTGTGAGTTATTGGCCGGAAAAACGAACGGTGCTTGGCCGCCATATACTATCCTATTGTCGTCCGCATCACAAATATCCACTTGAACCGTTCCGTTCCATTCCTCCGTGGCGTGAGCCATCAACGTGAATTGCGTAGCGGAGAAGGAAGGGATATCTAATACGTATCTGGACTCATTATATGGACTAGTCTCTTTACTTAGGTTCTGCCCGGAAAGAGTCAAGCCTTCAGAAGGACCATACAGATAAATTTTCATCCTAGCGTGTTGCCCCTGCAGGAAACCCGCCTTCGTCACGTTGATCGCAAAAGGGATATCCTCGTTCAGATCGCCGGATGTACGCGACAGACTTTCCATGCGAGGGCTCTTATCTTCCATCAGATATCGCACCTCATGCGTAGAGGAGGCCAAAGGATTCGCAGTCAAGTCTTGCGACGGGTATACGCTTACGGTATACTTCACCGTACACTCCTCCGAGCTGTACATTCTAAAATGAAGATGGGCATCATCTCCATTTTTAGACAAATTCTCATCCGGCACCCAAAAACCGCCATTGTCTAACGCCTGCGCAGGTTCGGACTCTTCCCCGAAACGGAACACTACCCCGTCCGGATTCGCCGTGTTCGCCAATTGCACGCGCATGACCATGCCTTCCGTGAAATGTTCGGCACTAAAATCTATGTACTCAGCAGCTACCGGATTCCATTTACTGATAAAACCATAAGATACAGGATACGGATGAGCGTAAAACCGTACCTCCCCTTCTGCCGGATCCGCCGACCCGACCATACCCCAAGCCAGTCCATGCCCCGGCCATGCGGCGCATAAACATAAGACCATCGCAATGAGCGACAACCTCATACTAATTCCTCGTAAAATTGTTTTCATAAGCAATAAATTTATAAATAGGTGTTTTGTATTCATAATACGTATCGGTATCTCTCACCATTCCCGACTTAGCGTGTCGTATTCGTAGGATGGCCTTTTTCCCATGCGCCGAGCGCAAACACGCCGGGCCGGTATGCGGAGGAAATCCTCCGCATACCGGCCCGGCGTATACATATAATAGATCTGGGTTAGCTTGCTTGCTTGCTTGCTTGCTTGCTTGCTTGCTTGCTTGCTTGCTTGCTTGCTTGCTTGCTAGACAATTATTCCGATTCACCAAGCGCATACTGATAAAAAAGGTTAACATCATATATCTATCACACATCATCATATGATTTTCATATACTCTTTTAATGTATAAGACGTAGTAAATATAAGAAATAAAAAAAATATGTAATAAAGACCTACACGCCCCACCCTCCCAAATTCATGCTTATTGTGCGTATATAGCGGATAAGCGATTAAAAATAGCGGTTATGTGACATAAATAAATTCGAATACCATTTTGAGGGGATGGAGACGGGGCACGCCCCGTCTCTACAACTGGGTAATGAGTTAATCCTATAGACCTACTTTTTTCCTTATCAAATATCTTATTACATGGAAATTATTCCATACATTTGCCACTGTACTAATAAATAACAGTTACGACTATGACAAAATTAAGCAACATCCCCGCCAAGGAAACCACGGCCAAGACCGCAAGAACACGTAAGGCCAAGACCGAACCCGCAAAGTCCAAGTGGGATCCCACCAAGCCGGTACAATTCACACAAGAGGAGATCTGGGAACATATCCATGAGATCGAGAAGGGGCCGTTCTATCCTATTGAAGAAGTACATCAAAGAATAAGATCATGGATGGACAACTATCAAGGAAAAAAGTAATCGGTTCTCCCATTTACGAGGAAAGCCTTGAGAGGATTTTCGTGGAAGGTATAGAACGATTCGGCATATTCCAAGCCCGGAAATATCTTGAGCACATATTGAATACAGTCGAGAAACTGGAAAACGACTATCCTTATTATCCCGAATGCCGACACCTAGCTACGAAAAGCCGCATGTACCGGAACATCATCCTGGATTCACACCTTATCATCTACCGCATCACCGAGGAGCGTATCGAAGTGCTAGACATCGTCCATTCCGCATCCAGCATGCGAAAGATCAAACAGGCTAGGAATATCCACATCGAATGATGCAGAGAAACAGAAAAAGGCGAGCCACCCGTAAGTGACCCGCCTCTTTTTGCTGATATATAAGGATTAAGATTGGATTAGTTGTTCTCCGGACGAAGCTTGCGTACGGTAACAGCTGTCTGCCACATCTCGCTCTCGCGCAATGCCTTCAATTCAGCCTCCAATTTCTCACGATAATCCGGCTTAGAGTTTGAGTCGATAGAGATCTGAGCCTCGTTACCGCATTTTACGTTCGCGTACAATTTCTCGACAACCGGCTTGATAGCGTCGTGGAACGGACCCATCCAGTCCAAAGCGCCACGCTGGGCAGTCGTAGAGCAGTTTGCGTACATCCAGTCCATACCGTTCTTAGCGAATAAAGGCATCAAGGATTGAGTCAACTCCTCGACCGTCTCGTTGAAAGCCTCGGAAGGAGTGTGCCCATTCTCGCGCAATACCTCATACTGGGCCAACAACAGACCTTGGATAGCGCCCATCAAGGAACCGCGCTCACCGGTCAAGTCGGAAGTAGCCTCACGGATGAAAGTCGTCTCGAACAAATAACCGGAACCGATACCGATACCCAACGCCAACGTACGATCCATTGCCTTGCCGGTAGCGTCTTGATAGATAGCGAAAGAAGAGTTCAAGCCACGCCCCTCAAGGAACATGGAACGCAAAGACGTACCAGACCCCTTCGGAGCGACCATGATCACGTCAATATCCGCAGGAGGAACAACACCTGTACGATCGTTCCAAGTGATCGCGAAGCCATGAGAGAAATACAGGGCCTTGCCAGCTGTCAAATAAGGCTTCATCGTAGGCCATACAGACATTACGGCAGCGTCGGACAATAAGCACATGATGATCGTGGCCTTGTCGCAAGCCTCCTCGATACCGAACAGAGTCTCACCCGGAACCCATCCGTCCTCAACCGCTTTCTCGTAAGTCTTACCTTGGCGCTGACCAACGATTACGTTGAAGCCATTGTCACGAAGGTTCAATGACTGTCCCGGTCCCTGTACGCCATAGCCGATAACAGCGATTGTCTCATCTTTTAATATCTCTCTTGCCTTTTCCAACGGAAATTCCTCGCGGGTCATTACATTCTCTACAACACCGCCAAAATTCATTTGTGCCATTTTCTTTTTAACTATTAATGTTTAAAAACCTATTTATGTATCTCTTTTATTATCTCCAAGTAACCGCCGCACGACAGATCGCCTTTCCCTCATGGCAAATAGCCATGTCTTGCTTATCGGGAGCGGACTCCGCCTTATGAAGCGTAAGCGGCATACCTTGTTTGCCCTCGGATTGGTAGGCGATCTCCAGACGGCCGATCTCACGGGTCTTGAACTGGTCGATATCGAACAAATCCAGCAGGTGCTCGATATACTTCACGCTATTGAAGTGACCGTTGATATCCAAGTCGCTGTATTTGATCGAATACGGGATTCCCTCCGCCTTATTCTCCGCCGGCATGATCTTGCCCGGCTTCTCGATCGGGCACGGACGCTCGTCGATATATTTGCCCAATGCCTCTATATCCAATAAGGTAGGACGGCGGGTCTCCACGTCGATAGCCGCCCAAATAGAACGGGCGAATCCAAAGGTTTTCCCATTCTCATCCGCCAGCTCAAAACAACGGCTGGTGAAAAGGCGTCCGACCTCATCGATCCAAGTGTATAAATTAATCTTATCGAAGGCGGTAGGATATTCCTTCATCTCGATAGCCAGACGGGACAACACCCAAGCCGTATGACGCTCCGACATATCATTGAAACCGAACCCACGCTCTCCGGCATGGCTGGAAGCGGCGTGAATCAAATAGTTACCAATCATAGGGAGCGTTACACGTCCCCTAAAATCCATCAAATATGGCTCCGCCACGAAATGAAATAATCCTACTTTCTCCATATCTTATTATTGTTGCTTTTCCTGTAACTTTCGCTCCATATCGGCCAACATATCGCTCAAGCGCTCCACCTTGCTCTTCGTGATAGCCACACGTCCGGAGCGGATGAATTGCAGGACACCGATCGTCCGCTCAACTCATTGAACAAGGCCTGTGTCTCGTCATAGTGGCCACTCTTCTCAATACCACGCAGGTCTCGTTCATCTCCAAGATACGGGCGTTGTATTTACGGATCAATCCCTCCACGGTTCCCATCTTGATGAAAAGCTCGGTACTTAGCTTATAAAGAGCGATCTCTTGATAAACCAGATCCTCATCCGTATTATAATAAGCCTTCAAGATATCCACACGTTTATCGATCTGTTTCACCACCTTATCGATCATATCCTCATCGGCGAATGTCGTGATCGTAAACTTATGGATGCCCTTGATAGCGGACGGAGAGACGGACAGAGTCTCGATGTTCAGCTGTCGGCGTGTAAAGATAATCGTTATCTGGTTCAAAAGACCTACGATATTCTCTGAAAGATAATAACGGTATATAATTTCTTTGTTGTCATAGCTTCATCTCCTCCTTATTTCGTCTCCCATAATCATGTTTGTCACGCTTCCCCGGCAGGAACCATCGGATACACCATTCCGCAAGTCTCCACGTTAGCGACCAACACGTAAGCGCCGTCGTGGTTTAGCATCTCGGCGATAGCGTCGTCCAATTCCTCCCGCTTTTCAACGGCACGGCTGGCGATACCATAGGCTTTAGCGATCGCCACGAAATCCGGATTCTCCATGATGGTGTTTGAATAACGCTCGTGGAAGAACAATTCTTGCCACTGACGTACCATACCTAAGAAGTTATTATTAAGAATAATAATCTTCACGTTCAGTTTCTCCTGCATGATGGTACCCAATTCCTGAATCGTCATCTGCATACCCCATCACCGGTAAAGAAGCAGACCGTACGGTCTGGAGCCCCGAACTTAGCGCCCATAGCGGCCGGCAGACCAAATCCCATCGTACCTAAACCACCGGAAGTCACCACGCTACGGGTTTGTTTATATTTGAAATAGCGGACACCCATCATCTGGTTCTGCCCAACGTCGGTCACCAATACAGCGTCGTTACCGGTCGCCTCGAAACCTTACGGACTACCTCGCCCATTTTCAGTTGGCCCTCGGTCGGATACAATTCCTTCTCGATTACCTTATCGTATTCCTCTTTCTCGTCCCGATCGAACTCGGCATTCCATTCCGGACGTTTACGTTCTTCCAACAACGCCGTGATCATCGGTATCGTGTGCTTGGCATTACCCAGCACCTTTACATCTACGGGGACGTTCTTACCGATTTCCGAGTTGTCGATATCCAGATGGATAATCTTGGCTTGCTTAGCGTATGTCTTTAAATCGCCAGTCACACGGTCGTCGAAACGCATACCGATAGCGATCAATACATCACACTCATTCGTTTTCCGGTTCGGCCCTACGTTTCCATGCATACCGAGCATTCCCTTGTTCAATGGGAAATCGGTTGGCAACGCAGATAAGCCCAATACCGTAGATCCGGCAGGTATATCATTCTTTTGGAGAAACGCTTTCAATTCCTCTTCCGCACCGCCTAACAATACTCCCTGCCCGACCAGACAGAAGGGTTTCTTCGCCTCATTGATTAAATCGGCGGCGGCCTTGATACGATCCTTTTTGATATCCGGCTCCGGCTGATAACTACGTACGTAATCTACCTTCTTATATTCATAGTCCACCAGCCCTACTTGCGCGTCCTTCGCTAAATCCAGCACAACTGGACCCGGACGGCCTGTAGAAGCGATATAAAAAGCACGAGAAACAGCCCATGCGATCTCCTCCGGCTTGCGGATTTGATAAGCCCATTTCGTGATCGGTTGCGTGATGCCAATCACGTCGACTTCCTGAAAGCATCGGTTCCCAACAACGGCGAGGGTACTTGACCGGCGATTACGACCATTGGCGTACTATCCATCAGCGCGTCAGCGATACCCGTGATGGTATTCGTAGCGCCCGGGCCGGAAGTAACCAACGTCACTCCTACCTTGCCGGATACACGAGCATAGCCTTGAGCCGCATGGGTAGCGCCTTGCTCGTGGCGCACCAATACATGCCTCAACTGGTCCCTATAATCATATAAACTGTCGTAAATAGGTATCGCCTGTCCGCCGGGATAACCGAAGATAGTATCTACTCCTTCAGCAATCAACGCTTTCAGCAAAGCTTCCGAACCGGTTATCTTTTGTTTCTCCATAAGAAATAACGTGTTTAATGTATATTATTGGCTTTAATCTTCAACAATCCTTACACCTCCCTTATCGGCGGAGCTAACCATCTTCCCGTACGCTCTCAACGCTTTCGAGACCTCACGCTGACGCGTCGGCGGCGTAAAGGCTTTCTTTCCACGCCTCTTCCGCTTTACGGCGCTCGGCCAACTCCTCGTCGCTCAGCCGCACGTTGATGGAACGTTCCGGGATATTGATCTCGATGATATCCCCGTCTCTCACCAGTCCGATAGCGCCACCGGAAGCGGCCTCAGGAGAGATATGCCCGATAGAAAGACCGGACGTACCGCCACTGAAACGACCATCCGTGATCAAGGCGCACTCCTTACCTAAGTGACGGCTCTTTATATAAGAGGTAGGATATAACATCTCTTGCATTCCCGGCCCTCCTTTCGGACCCTCATACGTGATGACGACCACATCGCCTGAAACGACCTTGCCTCCTAAAATGCCCTCGCAAGCGGCATCCTGTGAATCGAAGACTTTCGCCGGGCCGGAGAATTTCCAAATACTCTCATCCACGCCGGCGGTTTTACGACACATCCGTCCAAGGCGATATTCCCTCTCAAAACAGCCAAGCCGCCATCCTTGGAATAAGCGTGCTCCACGTCACGGATACAACCTTCGGCACGATCCGTATCTAATTCCTTATAATAAGATTCTTGGGAACCCATCTGGATACTGAACCGATGAGCGGGAGCGCTCTTGTATTTACGGATCGCCTCCTCCGTTACGTTCGGGGAAGTGACGGCGTATTTATCAACAGCCTCGGCCAAGGTCAGGCCGTCCGCACGTCTCGTGCTGCCATCCACAAGCCCGGCTTTCATCAACTCGTTCATGATACCGAGGATTCCACCGGCACGGTTTACGTCTTGTACATGATAAGTGTGCGTATTCGGGGCTACCTTACACAGGCAAGGTGTCTTGCGGGATAACATATCGATATCCTCCATATGAAAATCGGCGCCGGCTTCTTGTGCCACGGCCAATAAGTGAAGCACCGTATTGGTAGACCCCCCCATGGCGATATCCAGCGACATGGCGTTCAAGAAAGCCTGACGGGTAGCGATGTTGCGAGGTAACACGGAATCATCCCCGTCACGATAGTATTTGTAAGCGTTCTCAACGATTTGCTTAGCCGCATCACGGAAAAGTTGGATACGGTTCTTATGGGTAGCCACGATCGTCCCGTTCCCCGGAAGCGCCAGACCGATCGCCTCGTTCAAGCAGTTCATAGAGTTAGCGGTAAACATACCGGAACAACAACCGCAACCCGGACACGCATGGCGTTCCACCTGCTCGATACGCTCATCGCTTACCGATGTATCGGCGGACTCAATCATCGCGTCGATCAAATCCAGATGGCGGCCATCCAGCTCACCTGCCTCCATCGGGCCACCGGACACGAACACCGTCGGGATATTTAATCGCATGGAAGCCATAAGCATACCCGGCGTGATCTTATCGCAATTGCTGATGCAAACCATAGCGTCCGCCTTATGGGCATTTACCATATATTCCACGCTGTCCGCGATAATGTCGCGTGAAGGAAGCGAGTAAAGCATCCCATCGTGCCCCATAGCGATACCGTCATCGATAGCGATCGTATTAAATTCAGCGGCGAAACAACCTTGTTTCTCGATCTCGGCCTTGACCAGTTGCCCGATCTCATGCAAATGCGTATGCCCCGGCACGAACTGGGTAAATGAATTTACGATAGCGATAATAGGCTTGCCGAACTGTTCCTCTTTCATCCCGTTGGCACGCCATAGCGCACGGGCTCCGGCCATCCTACGACCTTCGGTGCTAAATGAGCTTCTTAACGGATTCTTCATCTCTTTCCTATTTTTTGTTCGTAGAGCGCTTTATCCACGCCTCTACCTTGAATTATTTATAATAAAAAAAGCCTTTCCCTATATGGAGAAAGGCTTAAGAAATATCTCTACGACTTCACAACTTCTTACACACCTTTCTCCTTACCTACTAATGACTAGAAGGACCACCACGAGAATAATATGCAATACGTTGTTCATCATCTTTTCTTATTGTCTTTGTTTGTTTGACGCTGCAAATGTAGAACAATAATTGATATGCGCAAAGGATTTAAAAGAAAATTCTTCATTTTTCTTTCAATTCTCAAGCAAATACCATCTTAGGATTGCATTTTAATAGGAGCAAGAGTGTATTACTTAGGAATCGGAAGGTATAGAAGGGAAAAAACTTCGATTTCCTACTAAGGACAGCGAAAAGAAAAATGTCATCTAGAATAAATTTCAGATAACATTTTTATCAGATAATACGACTTACGATTACACGTATCTCATAAGAAAATCCCATTCTAGCGATAAAAAAGATACATATAAACTCCAAATCGCATATTTATTAACACTTATAGGCTATAAATAGCCTTGATAAAACTCATAATAATGTTCTAGAAAAAACATAAGGAAGTTTTCTGAAGAACATAAGGAAGAAATTTCATCTAGTATCGGACTAAATTTTGTTAACATTCGAATGAAAATCACCTGAAATCAAGACTAAATCCGGCATAATTCACGCTAGAAGCAGCCCAAGGAAAGACATTTTCAAAATGACTTTTAGACAAAGATAGCCTCAAACAGATAACTGACAGACAGCCCAGCAAGCATTAATCCTAAAAAAGACCGGCAACACATTCATTTAAACATCATTCTGATTTACGCAACTATCAAATGCTCGCGTTTTTTTTCGCACGACCAAGCCCCCCCATAATTCATCACCCACAGAGAGCAATAATAGCACTTTGACATTTCGTCAGTTCACGGTTTGATAAGCCGTTTAAGTAAACGGTTCATTAAATATATCGCCGATTTCCTAATACACAGCATTTCATATTTTGATTTGGATAAACAATAAATATAATAATTTGTATCTTTGACCCCAATAGCAATTAAGAAACTGATCGTTAATAAAAATATGAAACACTACAACTTCGACGAAGTTATCGAACGGCATGGGACGAGTTGCGTGAAATTCGACCGTTTGAAAGAGATGTTCGGTGACGAGAATCTGATACCACTATGGGTGGCGGATATGGATTTCCGCACACCGGACTTTATTGTAGAGGCCCTGAAGAAACGTTGTGAGCACGAGATATTCGGCTATACATTCGGCTCCGACGAGTATTACGAGAGTATCATCAATTGGGTACACTACAAACATAACTGGAAAATACAACGGGAATGGATCAGCTATATCCCGGGAATCGTAAAGGGAATCGCTTTCGCTATCCAATGCTTTACGCAAAAAGGAGATAAGGTCATCATCCAGCCCCCTGTTTATCATCCGTTCCGCATCGTTCCGGAAAAAATGAAGCGTGAGGTCGTTTATAATCCGCTAAAGATGGTAGATGGTGTTTATGAGATGGATTTCGATCATCTTGAATCTATTATAGATGATAAATGCAAGGTATTGATCCTCTGCAACCCTCACAATCCGGGTGGGATCGTCTGGAAAAAGGAAACCTTGGTCCGCTTGGCCGATATTTGCGCCAAGCACAATATTTTGGTTATCTCCGATGAGATTCATGCGGAAATGGCCTATCCTCAGTACACGCATTACCCGTTCGCCTCCGTATCGGATACCGCCGCTTCCTGCAGCGTGACTTTCATGGCACCGAGCAAGACGTTCAATATCGCCGGTATCGTGACTTCCTACGCAATCGTACCCAATGATCGCATCCGGGAAGAATTTTACTCTTTCCTTGAGGCCGGAGAGTTTGGCGATGGCACGATCTTCGCTTATACAGCGACGACCGCCGCTTATACCTATGGCGCCGAATGGTTGCAACAAATGCGAATGTATATCATGGAGAATGTACGTTTCGTGGAAGAGTTTATGAAACAGCATCTCCCCAAGATAAAAGTCTACCAACCCCAAGCCTCCTTCCTCGTTTGGTTGGATTGCAGGGAACTGAAATTAAGTCAAGATGAACTAGTACACCTGTTCAAAGACAAAGCCGGACTAGCGTTGAACGACGGAAGTATCTTCGGCCCCGGGGGAGAAGGCCATATGCGTTTGAACATTGGCTGCCCCCGCTCTGTTTTAGATAAAGCGATGAACGCTCTTAAAAAGGCGGTGGATAAGAAATAAAATCGTATCTTTGCGAGCATTTCTATACATATTTAAAATACAAGACAAATGAAAATTACAGCAAACAAATACGTTGCGGTTACATACGACCTGAACGTTGGCGAAGGTGAAGAACGTGAGTTAATGGAAAAAGCGACGGTCGAGGCTCCTTTGAAATTCATCTACGGAACAGGCATGATGCTTCCGGCATTCGAGAAAGCCTTGAACGGGCTGGAAGTAGGTGGCACGTTCAACTTCTCCATCGAGCCAGCCGAGGCTTATGGCGAATATAACGAGGAGCACGTATTGGATCTTCCGAAGAATATCTTCGAGGTAGACGGTAAATTCGACGCCGAGATGATCAAGGAAGGTAATACCGTACCGATGATGGATTCTAATGGCAACCGTATGAACGGCTCCGTATTGGAAGTGAAGGATGATATCGTGGTAATGGACTTCAACCATCCGTTGGCTGGCGAGACTTTGCATTTCAGCGGCGAGGTAATCGACGTACACGAACCGACAGCGGAAGAGATCGCTGCCTTCTCCGCTCCCGCAGGTGGATGCAGTTGCGGTTGCGACGATTGCGGTAGCGATTGTGGCGATAACCACGAGGGTGGCTGCGGTTGTGGTGGATGCCACTAAATAAAGGAAATTGAGAATTGAAAATTGAAAATTAGGAGAAGTGCCTAATCATCGGCTTTGATTCTCAATTTTCAGTTTTCAATTTTCAATTAGACAAAACGGTGAATACTTTTGGTAATATTTATAGATTAACATCGTTCGGCGAATCGCACGGCCCCGGTATCGGCGGCGTGATCGACGGATGCCCAGCCGGATCGAATTAGATACGGCATTCATCCAGCAAGAGCTGAACCGTCGTAAACCGGGACAATCCCGTATCACGACCCCCGTAAAGAGGATGATGAGGTACAGTTTCTTTCTGGTATCTACGAGGGAAAGACAACCGGTACGCCGATAGGTTTCATCATCTGGAACAAAACCAACATTCCTCTGACTATGACAATATGAAACGGTTTACCGTCCTTCCCATGCTGATTATACCTATCAAACGAAATATGGAATCCGTGATCCCCGTGGAGGTGGACGTTCGTCCGCCCGGGAAACGATCGCTCGTTGCGTGGCTGGGGCTATCGCTAAACTCGCCCTTAAGCAATACGGCATACAGATTCAAGCTTATACCTCGCAGGTCGGCCCGATCAAATTAGCGGGTAGTTACCAAGATTATGATTTAAGCTTGACGGAAAAGAGCGATGTACGTTGCCCGGACCGAAGACCGCCTCAGAGATGGAAACCTTGATCGCTGAGGTCAAATCAAAGGAGATACGATCGGCGGTGTTATTACCTGTGTGGCGAAAGGGGTTCCCGTCGGATTGGGAGAGCCTGTGTTCGGCAAGTTACATGCCGCGTTGGGACATGCGATGCTTACGATCAACGCCGTGAAAGGCTTCGAGTATGGAGACGGATTCAACGCCGCCTTCTTCCGCGGATCGGAAAGGAACGATCGCTTTTCAATGATAACGGGCATATCAATACTCGTACCAATAATTCCGGCGGTATCCAAGGAGGGATATCCAACGGACAAGATATTTATTTCCGGGTAGCCTTTAAATCGGTCGCTACGATCTTGATGGAACAAGAAACGGTTAATATGGAGGGGGATACGATATTAAAGGCACGCGGACGTCATGATCCATGCGTATTGCCTCGTGCGGTACCTATCGTCGAGTCTATGACCGCCATGACTTTATTGGATTATTTATTGATCAAAGACACGGGAAAACTTTAAGACTAATTCTATATGGCTTGGATTCTGTTAATTATAGCCGGATTATTCGAGATCGGCTGGCCGCTGGGCTTTAAATTAGCAAGTATGCATTCCAAATATTTTATTTGGTTTATAGGTTTATCGATCTTATCCATGGGCTTAAGCGGCTATTTCTTATATCTCGCCCAGAAAAGCATCCCAATCGGTACGGCTTATGTAATCTGGACCGGGATCGGGGCTATAGGGACTGTTCTTCTTGGAATCTTGTTTTCCATGATTCCGCAAATATATTCAGGTTATTGTTCTTATCTTTGATATTGATAGGGATCGTCGGGTTGAAATTAGTCCATTAATCCGGGTAAAAAAACACCAGTATTGCCGTAAGGCTACGCCAGTATAGGCGTGAGCTTACGGCAGTATAGGTATAGGGCTACGCCTATACTGCCGTTAACCGACGCAACTACTCGTGATGATAAGGCTCGTTATTCAAGATCGTCATTGCCCGGTAAATCTGCTCGATAAAGATCAGTCGGATCATCTGGTGGGAAAAGTCATCTTGCTCAACGAGATCTTTTCCGATGCCGCCTTATACACAGCTTCACTAAAACCGTAAGGACCGCCTACCACAAATACCAAGCGTTTCGGGACCGTATGCATTTTCTTTTCCAGATAAGTAGAAATTGCATGGAGGTAAACTCCTTCCCTTTCTCATCCAGCAACACAAATAATCGCCGGGCTGCAAGGCCTTTAAAATCAATTCTCCTCCTTCTCCTTTTGCTGCGCCTCAGAGATTCTTCACGTTCTTTATATCCGGTATGACTTCCATTTCAAAGGGTATATAATGTGTCAAGCGATTTTATACTCATTGATAGCCTCCACAAAATAACCGGCATCCGTCTTACCAATCACAATCAGTCCAATCTTCATCTACTTACATTTACATGTTTAGAAGGCTAAGTTACAAGAAAAATACATACCTTTGCCACTAATTACTCAATAAAATAAAGAAAGCTTATGAAACGACTCTTACTTACATTCGCCTTGATATTCGCGTTCGTATGTGCGCAGGCGGCGGATATTACCAGTATATCAAATGCTTTCAAGGCAGGAAATGCCTCCTCTCTATCCGGTGCTATGGATAAGGTGGTGGATGTAGCCTTGCCCAGTTCCTCTAAGAAATGTAACGGAAGTGAGGCCGTCTCTATGTTGTCCTCATTTTCAGTTCGAATAAGCCTTCCGGATTCTCGGTCGTACATCATGCGGATAAAGGAAAGCGGTTTCCTTGTCGGAAAGCTTCCGACGTCTTCCGGTGAGTACCGTGTAAACATCACGTACCGTGCCGAAGGGAATACAGCGATCATACAATCAATCAGAATAGAATAAAAGATGGACAAACTTATTGACGACTTAATCAAATTAGCGTTTGCCGAGGATATTGGCGATGGCGATCATACCACCTTATGTTGCATCCCCGAGACAGCGATGGGGAAAAGCCAGCTGATCATCAAGGAAGATGGCGTATTGGCCGGCGTGGAAATGGCTAAACGTATCTTCCACGACTTCGATCCGGAACTGAAAATGACGGTCTTTATACAAGACGGAGCCGAAGTGAAAAAGGGGATATAGCGTTCGTGGTGGAAGGTAAGATCCAATCCTTATTGCAGACCGAGCGGTTGATGCTGAACGTTATGCAACGCATGAGCGGTATCGCTACTACGACTCGTAAATACGCCAAGGCGTTAGAAGGCACCAAGACACACGTTCTAGATACTCGCAAGACAACTCCCGGTATGCGTATGATCGAGAAAGAGGCCGTACGTATCGGTGGCGGCATGAACCATCGCATCGGTTTGTTCGATATGATCTTATTGAAAGATAATCATGTGGATTTCGCCGGCGGCATCGAGCAAGCGATCACACGTGCGCAAAACTATCTGAAAGAGAAAGGAAAGAGCCTAAAGATCGAGATCGAGGTTCGTAACTTCGACGAGTTGGAACAAGCCATGAAAGTAGGCGGTATCGATCGTATCATGTTGGATAATTTCAATATCGAGAATACAAAGAAGCGGTTCGCCGCATCAACGGACGTTTTGAGGTAGAGTCTTCCGGCGGTATCACGTTCGACACATTACGTGATTACGCAGAATGTGGCGTAGACTTCATCTCCGTAGGGCTTTGACTCACTCCGTGAAGAGCTTGGACATGAGCTTCAAAGCCTGCTAAAACGAAAACGATCATTCTATAAAAACAGCCTTGAGAAGATCAACTTTGAGGCTGTTTTCCTATATCTACCTATTATCTTGATTCACTATCATTTCTGATAGAACTATTATCATTTTAAAACATTGCCATTCCTTCCTTTCCCGTACTTTTAAGAACAAATTATTCAACCTAAAAATAGTATCATGAAAGAATTGAAAATGTTTATAGATGGCAGATTCATTGAGAATGAGTCTGGGAAATGGATCAAGGTATTGAATCCTTCTACCGAAGAGGTTATTTCACTGATGCCTGACGGGACGGTTGAAGATGCCAGAAAAGCAATCGATGCCGCAGAGAAAGCGCAGAATCAATGGGAAAGAACACCCTCTATAGAAAGGGCGGCTTATCTGACAAAGATAGCGGCAGGCATCCGTAAGAGAGAAGGAACTGACCGACATCATCGTCCGTGAAGGAGGCAAAACCCAAGGACTCGCCAATGTTGAAGTTCTTTTTACCGCAGATTATATGGATTACATGGCAGGCTGGGCCCGTCGGTACGAAGGGGAAATCATTCCCAGTGACCGCCCTCATGAAAACATTTTCTTATTTAAGAGACCGATTGGAGTAACGACAGGTATCCTACCTTGGAATTTCCCATTCTTTCTAGTCGCTCGTAAAGCCGCTCCGGCCTTGATCACCGGAAATACGATCGTGATAAAACCTAGCCAGCTTACGCCAGAGAACGCATACGTATTCGCACAGATCGTGGAGGAGGCAGGTTTGCCTGCCGGCGTTTTCAATCTGGTAAATGGACGGGGTAGCGTGATTGGGCATGAACTCGCGGCGAATCCGAAAGTAGGTATGGTTAGTCTGACAGGAAGCGTGAGAGCCGGACAACAAACCATGGCAGCTGCCGCCCTAATATCACGAAAGTTTCTCTGGAGTTAGGAGGTAAAGCCCCGGCTATCGTGATGAAGGACGCAGATATCGATCTTGCTGTTAAGTCTATTATTGCCTCTCGTGTGATCAATACCGGACAGGTATGTAATTGTGCCGAACGGGTTTATGTAGACAAAGCGATAAAAGAGACCTTCATGGAAAACTAGTCGCCGGCATGAAGCAGGTAAAAGTAGGAAATCCCAATGAGGTCGCAGATCTGGATATGGGACCGCTTATTGAAGCCAGCGCGTTGGAGTCTATGGAGAAAAAGTAGAGAGAGCGATCCAACAAGGTGCTAGGCTACTGTGTGGTGGCCATAGGATCGGTACAAAAGGATATTTCTTCGAACCGACCGTTTTGGATTGTGTTACACAGAAAATGGATATCATACAAGAAGAGACTTTGGCCCCATACTGCCGGTTGTCGAATATTCAGATATCAACGACGCTATCGCATGGGCGAATGATTGCGAATATGGATTGACATCTTCCGTATATACACAAAACTTGGATAACGCATTCAAGGTAATGCGTTCCTTAAAATGGGGAGACTTATATTAACCGTGAGAATTTTGAGGCTATGCAAGGCTTCCATGCAGGATGGCGTAAATCCGGAATCGGTGGCGCGGATGGAAAACATGGACTTGAGGAGTATTTGCAAACTCAAGTGGTTTATCTTGAGACAAAGGAATAAAAATAAGACTAAAGATCCCTTCTTGGGATCTTTAGCATATCTACTTAATCTAACGTCAAATTAAATTCATCCCTCAAACGACCCAAGGTAGGATTTATCTTCATCAGCAACTCTAGCTTCTCCGTGGATGTATAAGCCAAATGCTTCTCCTCTACGATCCGGACACGCATCTGGATACGGCTATTAGTAAGATGCTGGCGGAGAAATGGCAGGATATGGATCGCATTATTGATCAATTCCTCTTGCTGCCCCGGGTTATGTACGGCTACCTCGAAATAATAATTCTCTTGCAAGGTAGGCTTGCAATTGATCATCGTATTCTTAAGATACACTTTCTTGTCAATCGTTGCGGCGTAATTATCCCATTCACGAACCAAGGAATCATTGTCAAAGGGAGTTACTACCTCCTTTACGTTCGTTGTCGCTTGTTGAACGGTTTGTTGCTTAGGCTTCTCCACTCCGATCTCCTTCATGGAGATTCCCATCGGACGAGCCGTTCTACGAACCGAATTAGGCGCTGTAGACGGAGGTGGCGCAGGAACCGAGCTCGGCATGTGCGTACTCATAACTTGTGGAGCACCGGCCGCTGCCGTAACTGAAGGAGCTTGAGGCGGCTGTTGAGGCTTCCCGCTATTCACCGCTTGAGAAGACGGATTCGTCCCAGCAATCGGCTCAATTAACGCTTTTTATCGTCGGCGGCTACCTGTGTTAATTGACAGAGCTGAATCAACGTCAATTCCAATAAAAGACGCTTATTGCGGCTGGCACGATAATTCAAATCGCACGTATTCGCCAGCTCTATCGCCTTGAACAGAAGTTGATCCGGACAATGTTTCGCCATCTCCTTATATCGTTCACGTATAGAAGCACCCACCTCGAATAGCACCAAGGTGGACTCATCCCGGCATACCAATAAGTCCCGGAAATGCCCAGCCAAACCGGTTATGATATTCTGCCCGTCGAATCCTTTGCCTAATATCTCATTCAAGATCAATAAAGAAGCCCGCACATTGCCGGATAAGATCGCATCTGTCAGACGAAAATAATACTCATAATCCAGCACGTTCAAGTTATCGATAACCGCTTGATACGTGATATTGCCATTCGTGAAACTTACCACTTGGTCAAAGATAGACAAAGCGTCGCGCATACCTCCATCCGCCTTCTGAGCGATCACGTTCAAGGCTTCCGGTTCCGCTGTTACCCCCTCTTGCGAAGAGACATATTGCAAATGCTCCACCATGTCGGCGATGGATATACGGGAGAAATCATAGATCTGACAACGGGAAAGGATCGTGGGAAGCACCTTGTGCTTCTCGGTCGTAGCCAAGATAAAGAGAGCATGATGCGGAGGTTCCTCCAATGTCTTCAAGAATGCGTTGAAAGCGGCGGTTGTCAACATATGGACCTCGTCAATAATGAAGACTTTGTATTTACCGATTGGAGGCGGGATACGCACTTGGTCGATCAAGGTACGGATATCGTCCACCGAGTTATTCGAGGCGGCATCCAGTTCATGGATATTGTAAGAACGCTGCTCATTGAAAGCCCGGCACGACTCGCACGCATTGCAAGCCTCGCCATCCGCCGTCGGATTCAAGCAATTGATCGTCTTCGCAAAGATACGGGCACACGAGGTCTTTCCTACTCCACGAGGACCGCAAAACAGGTAAGCATGCGCTAATTTGTTACTTTGTATCGCGTTTTTCAGCGTAGTGGTAAGAGACTTCTGCCCTACTACACTCCGGAAAGTGGACGGGCGATATTTTCTTGCCGATACAATATAATTATCCATTCTCTGCTTTTTATTGATAAGACAAAGATAAACAAAATAATTCATTATCTTCGCGAAAACGATGTTCTGATGTCACGCATAAAAGAGTTTTACATAAAGTATCTATCGTGGATCAACGCTTATTGGTTGGTTACCATCGTGTTCCTTATCGTCACCTTTACGGTGGGCGATAGCAGCCTGTATAAACGCTATACGTACGACGAGAAAATACGCGGTTTGGAGAAAGAGATCAAACATTACCAAAAGGAGATCGAGATCAACAGCAAGAAATTAAACGACCTTCATACGGACAAGGAGGGACTGGAACGTTTCGCCCGTGAAGAGTATTTCATGAAAAGGTCGAACGAGGATGTTTTTATTATCAAGGACAAATAAATGAATCAACAAATCAGATCGATTATTTTCGGCGTAGCGGGATTACTCGTATTAGCCGGTGCCATATTGTTTCTTACTCATTGGGCTGTCGCCCCTTATTTATTCGCTGTCGGTGCGGCGGGTATAGCCGTTTGCTATCTGACCCTTCCGGTTAAGGACTTGGACTTTCGTCGCCGCCGGCTCCACCGTTTCAACGTATTCGCCGGACTTCTAATGATCGTATCTTCCGGCTTTATGTTCAACAACCGTACCGAGTGGATCCTTTGCTTGAGCGTAGCCGCTATCTTACAGATATATACCGCTTTCGTTACTCCTAAAGAGTAATTGGCCGCAAAACGCAGTGCTACTGACCCGACCGATGAATATATACTGACCAGGCCAACGCAGTATATATTACTTTGCAGATACAGTATATCTTCTATAAAGTCCCCGGTAAGCACCGTTAAAAAGGTGTATCAAACGTTCCTTTGATACACCCTTTCTTTATAAATTCTATTAATAGCTTACTTGGCGGAGAGGAATAATTCTTATTCAAGTATTCCAGCAATTCGCCTGTGATATCATAGGAATCGCCAGCCAAAGGATATTATCTCCTACCGTATTGCTGAATACCACTTGATAGCCTCTACCCAGATTGAAAGCCTTCAATTGAGAAACAACCGTATCGCGTAATTGCTCGTTCAACTTCTGCTGCTCTTGCATCAACTCTTGAGCCAATTGGTTATCTAAGTTCTGCAACTCTTGTTGCTTATTCAATAAACGTTGTTGCTCTTGCTCCGCCCTCTCACGGGTAAGGAAAGCGTTATTTTCTACCTTACGCTGGAAATCTTGCATCTCGCCTTGTAAACTACGGGCTTTCTGGGTGATGTTAGCACGGGAATTCTCTTGTTTCTTCAAGATGATCCGTTCAGATCCTTGGAATAATTGTAATTAAGTAACAGGAATCCACATTTACATAAGCGATCGGAAGTAAGGCCGTTGTGTCTCCCGCTGACGCGAATGTTCTTGTTACGCTTGATTCTTTCTTGCCGGAAAATTGCATAATATACAAGATTACGACAGCCACCGCTAGCACACCGTTAATAACGTAGTTAATGTTCTTCATAAAGTGCAATTTAAATCTTATTTTTTTATTCTTTTATTTCGTTCATGATGTCATAGAGTCCCTTTTGCTTCACCGCCATACGATCCATGGTCTTCGCACAAAATATACCTTTCTTACCCAACGCCCTGTTTCCTTCGATATGCGTATTCGGGAACCTTCCTCCCTTTTTCAACAGCACTTTTATCGATAGCAACACGACGCTGATAACAAGAATTATGACCGTAAATAATAACGTTGTAAGCATTTTCTCTATATTTGTGGACGCAAATATAAGAGTTTAAGTGATTACTAAGTGTCTTTTTGGCATTTTATTCTACTTTTTTTCGAACTAAGCTCTTTCAGTTGCGGTTTTATTAACTTTAGAGTAACATCTATAATACATTGTAACATTATGAAGATTACTGATTTAAAGCCTACTATCGTATGGAAGTTCTTCCATCAAGTAACCCAAGTGCCTCGCCCCTCAAAAGGAAGGCAAAATGATTGAATTCCTAGAATCATTCGCGAAAGAGTACAAAATAGCTATCAAGAAAGATGAAGCCGGCAACCTTTTAATGTCAAAGCCTGCCACTCCGGGAATGGAGGATCGTCCGGTAGTCGTATTGCAGTCTCACATGGATATGGTTTGCGAGAAAAATAACGGTACGAAACACGATTTCGACAATGATCCGATCGAGACGATCGTCGACGGCGAATGGCTGCGTGCCAACGGCACTACTTTGGGAGCCGATAATGGTATCGGTGTAGCGGCCGAGTTGGCTTTGCTTGCCTCCGATGATATCCAACACGGTCCGATCGAATGTTTGTTCACGGTAGACGAAGAAACAGGTTTGACTGGAGCGAAAGCCTTGAAAGAAGGTTTCATGACCGGAGATATCTTGTTAAATCTCGATAGCGAGGACGAGGGAGAGATCTTTATGGGTTGCGCCGGAGGTAAAGACACACAAGCGACTTTCCATTACGAGCCAGTTCCTACGTCCGATAAGATGCAGTATTTCCGTATCGACGTGAAAGGGCTGAATGGCGGTCACTCCGGTGGCGAGATCCACAAAGGATTAGGCAATGCCAACAAGATCTTGGTTCGTTTCTTATTCTTATTGAAAAAGAAATATGATTTCGTTCTTTGCTCTATCGATGGAGGAAACTTACGTAACGCAATCGCTCGCGAGGCACACGCCGTAATCGGCTTGCATCCGGAAAATAAGGAGGATGTACGTATCTTGCTGAACCATTTCGCCGCCGACGTTGAAAATGAGTTGAAACATGTAGATCCGAACGTTCAGTTAGCGATGGAGTCCACGGATCGTCCGGAGTACCATATAGACAATGCCACCGCCGAGAAATTAATCTACGCCTTACACGCTTGTCCGCACGGCGTAATCGGTATGAGCCACGATATAGAAGGCTTGGTAGAGACTTCTACCAACCTTGCTTCCATAAAGATGAAAGAAGGCAATACGATCTTGATCGGTACCAGCCAGCGTAGCTCTATCGAATCATGCAAGATCGCTATCGCCAATACGGTAGCCTCCACGTTCCTATTGGCTGGAGCAGATGTAAAACATGGCGACGGCTATCCGGGATGGGCCCCGAACCCCGACTCTAAGATCTTGAAGATTGCACAGGAGACTTACAAACGCCTATTCAACAAAGACGCCAAGATCATGGCCATCCACGCCGGATTAGAGTGCGGTTTGTTCTTGGAAAAATATCCGAAACTGGATATGATCTCTTTCGGGCCTACTTTGCGTGACGTACATTCACCCAACGAGCGTATCGAGATCGCTACGGTCGGTTTATGGTGGAGCCACCTTCTTGAATTATTAAAGAGCATCCCCGCAAAATAAACCAACGTTTTTTGCGTTATAAAGAGGAAAGACACGATAACCGTGTCTATCCTCTTTATGTTAATGTCTTGCAACTTTTATGATAATTTTGTTTATCTATTGAAACAAGAACACAAGATATTTACAGTTAACATTTACGAAAATGAAAAGATTAACGATAACGCTATTTATACTCGCGACGCTTCTGTTGAACATGCTTCCGGCATGCGACGGTTTGGATGATCATTATTCCACTAACCCGACTTACCGGCTAAGCTTCTCGACAGACACGCTCGCTTTGACACGATCTTCAGTACGATCGGTTCTACCACCCGTCAATTTATGATCTACAATAAAAATAGTGAACCTCTGAGCATTGAGTCCATCATGCTGGCCAGTGGAGAGTCTACCGGCTTCCGCATGAATGTGGATGGACGCAAAGGTAGCTCATTTAATAATGTAGGAATACTCGCCAACGACAGCATGTATGTATTCGTGGAAGTAACGGTCGATCCGAATGGGGGCAATCAACCTCTGTTGATACAGGATTCCGTACTTTTCACCGTGAATGGCATCCGTCAATCCGTATTATTGGAAGCCTATGGGCAGGATGTTAATCTTTACAAAGGCGGTGTTACGATTACAAAAGATTCTATCCTCACGGCCAATCGTCCTTATTTGATCTACGATAGTTTGGTTATCGCTAAAGGGGTTTCATTGAATATCGAGAAGGGGGCTACTTTCTATATGCATGATAAAGCGAGCCTGATCGTTCACGGCTCCATGAACGCTTTAGGCACCTTGGATGAGCCTATCACTTTCCGAGGCGACCGTTTGGATTATATACTAAATGATATATTACCGTATGACCGGACTCCCGGACAATGGGGAGGCATTACCTTTAAGGCGGATAGCTACGGGAATGTCTGGGATAATGTAATCGTACGTAATGGTACCTCCGGTGTATATTGCGAGCCTTCCACCCCGGACCGGCCAAAGATCAAGATAAACAACTCACAGATCACGAATATGGGGAGCGATCTATTCTTCGCCATCAATTGTGATGTTATCGCTACAAATACGGAATTCAGCAATGCCGGAGGAAGTGTACTCACTTTAGTCGGTGGTAAATATTACTTCGCTCACTGTACGATGGCTAATTACATGAGTTTAACCAAAAGGGAAATGGCCAGCGAGACTGTTCCTTTGGATAGTAAATGCCTGTACTTGCTCAATAACGTAACAGTAGACGGAAATGGCCCGTATCCTATCACGCAAGCTTATTTTGACAATTGCACTATCGATGGAAGTTACGATGTCGAATTAAAAGCAGATGGCAGTACAGATTTCGATTATCGGTTCAATCACTGTGCGCTTAAAGCCAAAGAATCCTCCAGCGATCACTTCAAGGAGGTCTTGTTTATCAAAAAGACTCCTTCCTATCGGAAAGTAGGAGGCAAGCAAAATAAATACACCTATGATTTCCGGCCAGATTCCGTATCGACTACCGGAGTCGGAAAAGCAGATCCCGAGATAACGAAGAATTATCCGATCGATCGTTACGGTGTCAACCGGCTAACCAGTTCGAACGGCCCGACCATAGGAGCCTACGAGTTTGTTCAGGAAGAGACCGAAGATTCAAACGAATAAGAATACATTACATATTAACAATTAATCAAAGCTTTAACTATGAAGATTTTTATGTTTTTTCTTTTATTCTTTGCCTCCCCTCCGTTATTTGCCCAAGCTACGTTCAAAGTCATGACCTATAATGTGGAGAACTTTTTCGACACAAGGGATAATCCAACCAAGAATGACGATGAATTTCTACCTTCCGGCAACCGGTACTGGACACAAAGCCGCTACTATCATAAGCTACAACAAATAGCGAAAGTAATAAGCGCTGCCGGGGAATGGAGCACACCGGCCTTAATAGCTCTTTGCGAAGTCGAGAATGACTCCGTCCTGTCTCATCTTACCCGTCGCACACCGCTCCGCTGGCAGGATTACCGATATATTATCACTCAAAGCCCCGATCCCAGAGGTATTAATGTCGCTCTTCTTTATCAACGAGATCAATTCTTTTATTTACGACATGAATCCATTCCAATTCGTTTTTCCGGGAACAAACACAAATTAACCCGAGATATCCTACACGTATATGGAAAGATCATAACAGGCGATACCTTAGATGTTTTCGTGTGTCATTTCCCCTCCCGCTACGGAGGAGAAAAAGAAAGTGAAAAGGATCGTTTTGACGCGGCCCGCACTTTACGGGGATCTAGCGATTCCCTGTTACTGATACGAGAAAAGCCGCAGATACTCATTATGGGAGACTTCAATGATACCCCTCAAGACAGAAGTATTTCCGAGATATTCGCTGCCCAAGCCTTTCCTGAAAATACGCAGATCACAGATTCCACATCTTGTACCTATTATAATTTGTTCGCAAGCCCCCATATAACTCAATTCCCGGGTAGTCATAAATACCAAGGCGAATGGAGCCAACTCGATCAAATAATCGTAAACCGGGATCTCATCACGCAAGAGTCTTCCATGCATATCATTCCGGAAAGCATCCACATATTCGCTCCTGATTTTTTATTGACTAAGGATAAAACATGGCGGGGGGTACGTCCTTTTCGAACCTATTACGGCTTTAAATATGAGGGCGGTTTTAGTGACCATTTACCATTAACAGTCGATTTTCTAATACGTTCTCAGATCAAACGCTGAAAAGAAAACCTTGAAACCTTTTTTCCGATCTCTTGTTATCCTATTAAAGAAGAAAAGCTATGTAGTCAACAAGCAAACAGAACACATATGGAAATAAATCTCGCCTCAATCCGGCAAGAATACACAAAAGGAGGATTAAGGGAAAGCGAACTTCCGGATAACCCATTCTTGCTTTTCAGTCAATGGTTACAAGAGGCTATAGACAGCAAAGTAGATGAACCCACGGCCATGCTAGTAGGGACCGTATCTCCAGAAGGCAAACCTTCCACCCGTACCGTCTTATTAAAGGACCTGCATGATGATAAGTTTATTTTCTACTCCAACTACGAAAGCCGAAAAGGCAGGCAACTGGCACAAAACCCGGCAATCTCTCTTTCGTTTGTATGGCATCAATTAGAAAGGCAGGTACATATCGAAGGTACGGCTGAAAAAGTCCCCCCGGATGAATCGGATCAATATTTCAAAAAACGCCCGTATAAAAGCCGGATCGGAGCTCGTATATCCCCACAAAGTCAACCCATCGGCAGCCGTATGCAACTTATACGAGCTTTCATTAGAGAGGCAGCTCGTTGGATTGGAAAAGAAGTGGAGCGTCCGGCTCACTGGGGCGGGTATGCCGTCATTCCCGAACGTATCGAGTTCTGGCAAGGTAGGCCCAACCGGCTTCATGATCGCATAGTATATACCCTTCAACCGGACGGCCATTGGAAAAAAGAAAGGCTCGCCCCATGAAATCAGGTACAAGTCCGATACCAAAGGATAAGAGATAGATAATTCATCGAAAACGATTATCTTTGTCTGTCAAAATACGTAATACCTATGAATATTAGATCCATATATCTAGCCGGTCTATTCGCAATCATCGGCTCCCACATAATCAACACAAACGCCCAGCAACTTAGGAATCCTTTCGATTTCCCGATCTTACTGAGCGGGAACTTCGGTGAGTTAAGAAGCAATCATTTCCATTCCGGAATAGACTTCAAGACACAAGGGGTAGAAGGTAAACCCGTACATACGGTACAAGAAGGATACGTATCACGTATATCCGTAAGTCCATGGGGCTACGGTAACGGGCTTTACATCACACACCCGGATGGAACGACCACCGTATACGGCCATCTACAAAAATTCTCGAAGAAAATAGCGAATTATGTAAAAGAGCAACAATACGCACAAGAAAGTTTCAATGTAAATCTCTTCCTTACGCCGGATTTGCTTCCTGTCGAGAAAAATGAAGTCGTAGCGTTAAGCGGCAATACCGGAAGCTCTGGTGGACCTCATCTCCATTTTGAGGTACGAGACACCGAGACCGAGGAAGTCATGGACCCCTTGGATTATTTCTCGGATCGGATAACCGATACCCGTCCTCCTAAAATCCAAGGAATACAGATCGTCCCCATCGAAGGAAAAGGCGTAGTAAACGGCAAAAGCAAGAAGCTTGAGATAAAACCCGTCACGGCGAAAAACGGGAAACAGACAATCACTGGAAAAATCGAGGCATGGGGAGAAATAGGGCTCGCTGTAAAAGCCTATGATTATATGGATAATACGACTAACATTTATGGCGTACGAGAAATCACGCTCACGGCAGACAGCCAAGTGATTTTCCATAGTAATCTTGATAAGTTCGCATTTGACGAGACCCGTTATCTGAACACATTCACAGATTACGAAGAATGGAAAGATCATCGCTCTTTCTATATGCGTAGTTTCATCGAGCCGGGAAACCGTCTACGCTTCCTTGAAAGCGTAAACCGGGGAATCTTGCGTATAGATGAACCTCGTACCTATCATTTGACGTATACACTTGCTGACGCTTTCGGCAATGCCACCCGTTTATCCATCTGGATCGAGGGAAAGAAACAAGAGATCCCCCAGATCGATACGACTCATACAGAATTATTCCATTGGGGTAGCGAGAATAGGTTCGGCGCTAAAGGCATCCGTCTCGTCATGCCTAAAGGTAATCTATATAATGACCTCTACTTCCGCTATTCGGTGAAAGAAGATAGTACCTCATTATCAGCCACCCACATATTGCACGATAAGCCAATTCCTTTGCATGGAACGGCCCAGTTATCACTATTCTTGCAAAGCGATACGCTTGAGAATAAACAACAATATGGTGTGGTTCGCTTACAAAACGGACGTGCCTCTTGGATGGGCGGTACATACCGTAATGGCTGGATCGACGCAAATATCAAGGAATTGGGCAGTTATAAGATACAACAAGATACAAAGGCTCCGGTTATCACGCCGATCAACCAACAGACGTGGGTCAGCAAACAGAACTTCATATTCCGTTTGTCCGATAACTTAAGCGGGGTACAAACCTACCGGGGAGAAATAGACGGGCAGTTTGTCTTATTCGAGATGAATAATAAATCGGTTATTACCTATCGCTTCGATAAAGAGAGGTTGCAAAGAGGCAAGCATGAACTTAAATTAATCGTAACGGATGCTTGCGGAAATGAGTCGATTTATACACATCCGTTTACTTGGTAGGACGATTTATCGTATTTTTTAGGCAAAATATAAGTCCTTTGATTGCTTTACTTTAAGAAATTCGTATATTTGTTTCTTGTATATTTATCGTATTGAGTAGATTGCTCAACAATAAACACAATAATATTATAAACATGGAAAACAACGACTTATTAGAAATGGTAAGAAGTAAGGCACAAGGATGGCTTACGAAAAGTTATGATGCGGAAACTCGTGCTCAAGTTCAAGCGTTACTTGACAACGAAGATCCTACTGAGTTAATCGAGTGTTTTTATAAAGACCTAGAATTCGGAACAGGTGGATTGCGCGGAATCATGGGGTAGGTTCAAATCGTATGAATATATATACAGTTGGCGCAGCTACCAAGGTTTATCCAACTATCTGAAAAAGGAATTTGCGGATTTAGAACAGATAAAGGTTGTCATCGGCCACGATTGCCGTAACAACAGCCGTAAGTTCGCGGAAATATCAGCCGATATCTTCTCCGCTAACGGCATCAAGGTTTATTTATTCGAAGACCTACGTCCGACTCCGGAAATGTCATTCGCTATCCGTAAACTGGGATGCCAGAGCGGTATCATCTTGACGGCTTCTCACAATCCGAAAGAATACAACGGATACAAGGCTTATTGGGATGATGGCGCACAAATGATCGCCCCGCACGATAAGAATACGATCGCCGAGGTTAACAAGATCCGTAACGCTAGCGAGATTAAATTCAAAGGAAATAAAGAATTGATCGAGATCATCGGACAAGCGATCGATGATGAATATATCAAGGAATTAACAACGATTTCTTTGTCTCCGGAGGCTATTTCCCGCCATAAGGATATGAAGATCGTGTATACTCCAATTCACGGAACAGGTGTTAAATTGGTTCCTGCCGCTTTGAAAGTTTACGGATTCACGAACATTATCCATGTACCGGAACAAGATGTTGTTAGCGGTGATTTCCCGACGGTTATCTCTCCGAACCCGGAAGAGCCGGCTGCTTTAGCTATGGCTGTAGAGAAAGCAAAAGAGACTGACGCTGAATTGGTAATGGCTTCCGATCCGGACGCAGACCGTGTAGGTGCCGCCGTTAAGAATAACGAAGGCGAATGGGTACTTTTGAATGGTAACCAAACCGCTTTGATGTTCGTTTACTATTTAATCACTCGCTGGAAAGAGTTAGGTAAGATCAATGGTAAAGAATATATCGTAAAGACAATCGTTACGACAGAGACGATCAAGACGATCGCCGAGCGTAATGGCGTAGAAATGTACGATGTTTATACAGGCTTCAAATGGATCGCTAACGTTATGCGTGAGAACGAAGGCAAGAAAAACTATATCGGTGGTGGCGAGGAAAGCTACGGATTCCTTTGCGAGGACTTCGTTCGCGATAAAGACGCTGTTTCCGCTTGCGTTATCTTAGCCGAGATCGCAGCTTGGGCAAAAGATCAAGGTTTGAGTTTGTATCAATTGCTTCAGAAGATTTACGTGGAATACGGCTTCTCTAAGGAGAAAGGTATCTCTGTCGTGAAGAAAGGCAAGAGTGGAGCGGAGGAGATCGAGGCTATGATGAAAAAGTTCCGTGAGAACCCGTTGACAGAGATCGCAGGCTCTAAGGTAACTTATTTCTACGATTACTCTACATTGAAAGGTAAGGACTATGCAGAGAACGAAACCGTTACATTAGATATGCCTACTACCTCTAATGTGCTTCAATACTTCACGGAAGATAATACAAAAGTATCTATCCGTCCTTCCGGAACAGAACCGAAGATCAAATTCTATTGCGAGGTTCACTCCAAGGTAAAGAGTATCGATGAATTGCCGGAGGCAGAGAAAGCGGCAGAAGAAAAGATCAATCAGATCAAGGCTTCTTTAGGGATCTAATCGAACTTAATTATTACATATAGAGGCAAGGGCGAGAATCGTTCTTGCCTCTTTTTATTCTATCAGATCAAATCAGACTTACTGAAACAAAACGGCAACAAGGCCGTTGCGCTCGGAACGAGATACGCTTCCTCTTTTCCACAAAGAAGGACTTTCATAGGTTTGTTATAACGTTGCTCGGTTTCCAACATCACTTGCCGGCAGGCACCACAAGGCGTGATAAGATCCACACGTTCCCCATCCTTCATAGCCGCAATCGCCAAAATCTGAACTGCCGCATCCGGATAACGTGCTCCCGCATAAAATAAGGTGGTCCGCTCCGCACAAAGCCCAGACGGATAGGCTGCGTTTTCCTGATTATTTCCGGAAAGTATCTCCCCATTCTCCAATAGAACCGCCGCTCCCACATGAAACTTGGAATAAGGAGCATAAGCTTTTCGAGGCTTCAAAAGCGGCCTCGTACAATTGCCTATATATATTGTCCAATTCTCCTACCGCATAGACCTCTACCGGGTCTCTAATTTCAATTCTTTCATTTTCTTGATTGTTTTAATGTTTTGAAAGAAACATAACTATAATTCTTATAGGCTATAAATATAAAAGAATATATTAATTTCGCACCCACATCATAGAATATACCTTATATATAGAATAAAGACATATGCATTCAATGCTTCTTACATCCGATAAAGACCCGATGGGCGCCGCTATCATCGATTATCTCGCACATGGAAAAGCGAGTAAACTCCGTGTATTCTCCTCCATGTTCGATGAAGATGAGATTCCCGTGAATCAATTATTCCGGACTTTCCAAGAAATGCCCTCCTTGGAACAGAAAGCCCTTCAACTCAGTACAGGCAAAATATTGGATGTTGGTGCCGGAAGTGGATGCCACACCTTGGCTTTACAGGAAATGGGTAAAGAGGTTACCGCTATCGACATATCCCCTTCCGTAGAGGCCATGAACAAACGGGGCGTAAAGACGCCCGCTTACAGAATTTTTGACAGGAGCTTAACCGGACCATTCGATACCATTCTTCTCTTAATGAACGGTTCCGGGATTATCGGTAAACTGGAAAATCTCCCGGCTTTCTTTCACCGCTTAAAAGAGGTTCTAGCCCGGGACGGACAGCTTTACTTGACTCTAGCGACTTAAGTTATTTATTTGAAGATGAAGACGGGAATCTGGATATCGCCCCCGAGGATGATTATTTCGGAGAGATCGATTTCCGCATGCAATATAAAAGTATCAAAGGGGATTCATTTGATTGGTTATATATAGATTTCAACACGCTGAATCTATACGCAAGGCAAGCCGGCTTTAAAGCGGAAAAAATAGAAAATGGGGAGCATTACGATTATCTAGCCCGTATCTCCTATTTTTAACCCATCAATTCCCGGTAGATATGTATTTTCTTTTATATATTTGTCCGGTAAAATCGGATCGAAAAGAACAGTTATGCGTTTATCCCTTCATTTTTTAGGTATATTATTATTGTCCCTCGTCTGTTTAAGCGCAGGGCGGAAAGCCAGCGGAAGCTGACTTCTATCAAAAATACATCAGTAAATACAGTGATTTGGCGATTCAACACCAAAAGAAATATCGCATTCCGGCAAGTATCACCTTAGCGCAAGGATTACTGGAATCCGGAGCTGGGCAAAGCGACTTGGCCAGACGCTCCAACAATCACTTCGGTATCAAATGCCATTCGGACTGGCGAGGCGGCAGGGTCTATCACGACGACGACCTGCGGGGAGAGTGCTTCCGGAAATACAAACGAGTAGAGGATTCTTATGATGACCATTCCCGCTTCCTCGCCGAACGCTCCCGCTACGAACGCCTGTTCAAATTAAACATCAAGGATTACAAAGGCTGGGCCAAAGGACTACAAAATGCGGTTACGCCACCGATCGTGCTTACGCGAATAAATTAATCAAGGTTATCGAAGATTATGAGTTATACCGCTTTGACTCCGGTAAGAGAAAAGAAGACCTCTACCAAGAAGCAAAATCTTCCGGTGTTCAATTATCAAGTCTATCGTACCCACGGTTTGATCTATGTATACGCTAAGGATAACGACAGTTTCGACCAGATCGCCCGAAGCATGGGATTCAAGGCCAAGCAGTTGATGAAATTCAACGAGGTGCCTGAGGACTTCCGTTGCAGGCAGGCGATATCGTATATCTGGAAAAGAAAAGAAGAAAGCGGACAAGCCGAATTACGACCATGTGGTACAAGTCGGAGAGTCTATGCACAGTATTGCGCAGATGTACGGAATCCAGATCAAGAGTCTGTATAAAATGAATAAAAGACAAAGATTACATCCCGGAGGAAGGAGATGTCTTAAAACTTAGATAAGTAACATAAAAAGTATTACCTTTGCGGTTCAAATAATATAGTACAATGAGTGATCAACGTTATAACCTGCGAGGCGTTTCCGCTTCAAAAGAAGATGTTCACAATGCGATAAAGAACATCGATAAGGGAATTTTCCGAAAGCGTTCTGTAAGATCATCCCCGATATCTTAGGCGGTGATCCTGAATATTGTAATATTATGCACGCGGATGGCGCCGGTACCAAATCGTCCTTGGCGTATATGTACTGGAAAGAGACCGGAGATCTTTCGGTGTGGAAAGGTATCGCCCAAGACGCTCTTATCATGAATATCGACGACCTGCTCTGCGTAGGTGCCGTAGACAATATCTTGGTCTCTTCTACAATTGGACGTAACAAGCTGTTGGTTCCGGGCGAGGTGATCTCGGCGATCATCAATGGAACAGATGAGTTGCTGGCAGAGTTACGTGAGATGGGCGTTGGTTGCTACGCGACAGGTGGCGAGACCGCAGACGTTGGCGACTTAGTTCGTACCATCATCGTAGATAGTACGGTCACTTGCCGCATGAAACGTTCGGACGTAATCGATAATAAGAATATCCAAGGAGGAGACGTGATCGTAGGTCTGGCATCTTCCGGACAAGCCACTTACGAGAAAGAATACAATGGAGGTATGGGTAGCAACGGCTTGACCTCTGCCCGCCATGATGTTTTCTCTAAGTATTTAGCGAAAAATATCCGGAAAGCTACGATGCCGCCGTTCCCGAAGAATTGGTTTACTCCGGAGGATTGAAACTTACGGATAAGATCGAGGAATTAGGATCGATGCCGGAAAGATGGTGCTTTCGCCTACACGTACCTATGCGCCGGTAATTAAGGTATTGCTTGATAAACTACGCCTCAAATCCATGGTATGGTACATTGTTCGGGAGGGGCCCAGACAAAAGTCATGCATTTCGTAGAGAACAAGCGTGTAACTAAGGACAATCTCTTCCCTATCCCACCGTTATTCCGCACGATTCAGGAGCAGAGCGGTACGGACTGGAGCGAGATGTACAAGGTATTCAATATGGGACACCGGATGGAGATATACATCGCTCCCGAGCATGCGGAAGAAGTAATCGGCATCTCAAAAGCTTTGGTATTGATGCGCAAATCGTGGGCTTCGTAGAGGAAGCTGATAAAAATGAATTGATTATCGAAAGCGAGAAAGGTCGCTTCACCTATTAATAAAGATAAATGGCCGAAAATAGTTTACTTGGTAAATTAGACGGATTAGTGAGCCGTTTCGAGGAAGTCGGTACCCTTATTACCGACCCGGCGGTGATCGCCGACATGAAACGGTTCGTAAAACTGAACAAAGAGTACCGTGATTTGGAGAAAATTGTGGGAGCTCGTTCGGAATACGTGAAAGTATTGAACGGGATCGAGGAAGCGAAAGCCTTGCTTGAGTCCGAGCAAGATCCGGAAATGCGGGAAATGGCCCGTGAGGAGCTGGATACCTGCAACGAACGTATTCCCGCTTTGGAAGAAGAGATAAAATTATTGCTCGTTCCCGCTGATCCGCAAGACGACAAGAACGCGATCGTTGAGATACGAGGAGGAACGGGAGGTGACGAAGCCGCCCTTTTCGCCGGTGATCTATATCGTATGTACGTGAAGTATTGCGAACTGAAGGGATGGAAAATAAGCGTGTCTAGCTTTAGCGAAGGCTCGTCCGGCGGTTTTAAGGAAATCATCTTCACGGTATCGGGCGAGAAAGTATACGGAACGTTGAAGTATGAGTCCGGTGTACACCGTGTACAGCGTGTACCGGCTACGGAGACGCAAGGACGTGTACATACCTCCGCCGCTACAGTTGCCGTATTGCCTGAGGCGGATGAATTTGATGTTGAGATTAATGAAGGGGAGATTAAATGGGATACCTTCCGCTCCGGTGGGGCCGGTGGTCAGAACGTAAACAAGGTGGAATCAGGTGTCCGTCTGCGTTATGTCTGGAAGAACCCCATTACAGGTGTGAGTGAGGAAATCTTGATCGAATGTACGGAGACACGAGACCAACCGAAGAACAAAGAAAGGGCGCTTACCCGTCTTCGTTCGTTCATTTATGACAAGGAACACCAGAAATACTTGGACGATATCGCCAGCAAGCGTAAGACCATGGTATCTACCGGTGACCGCTCCGCGAAGATCCGTACGTACAATTACCCGCAAGGGCGTATCACGGATCACCGTATCAATTACACGATCTATAATCTTTCAGCCTTTATGGACGGTGAAATTCAAGATTGCTTGGATCACCTGATCGTAGCGGAGAACGCTGAGCGACTGAAAGAGTCTGAATTGTAAACACATCCAATCATTTCATACTGAATAAGAAAATGAACAAACAACAGCTATTCGAGAATATTAAAAAGAAACAATCCTTCCTTTGTGTCGGATTAGATACAGATATAAAAAAGATCCCGCAACATCTATTGTCGGAAGAAGATCCTATTTTCGCGTTCAATAAAGCGATCATCGACGCTACCGCCGATTATTGTGTCGCTTACAAGCCGAATCTGGCTTTTTACGAGAGCCTCGGCACAAAGGGTATGATGGCTTTTGAGAAGACTGTGGCTTACTTACGGGAGAATTATCCCGATCAATTTATCATCGCCGACGCGAAACGTGGTGATATCGGAAATACCTCCGAGATGTATGCCCGTTCTTTCTTCGATCATATCAAGGTAGATGCCGTAACGGTCGCCCCTATATGGGCGAGGATAGCGTAAAACCATTCTTGATCTACCCGGAGGCTTGGGTAATCTTATTGGCCTTGACCTCCAATAAAGGCTCACATGATTTTCAAATGACGGAAGACGCAAATGGTGAACGTCTTTTCGAGAAAGTACTAAAGAAATCGCAAGAATGGGCTAACGATGAGCAAATGATGTATGTAGTGGCGCTACCCAAGGCAAGATGTTCCTTGATATCCGTAAACAGGCCCCGAATCATTTCTTGTTAGTTCCGGGCGTAGGCGCTCAAGGTGGAAGCTTGGCGGAAGTAGCTCAATACGGGATGAACGACCAATGCGGTCTTTGGTAAATTCTTCCCGTGCGATTATTTACGCGGATAAGACGGAGGCTTTCGCCAACGTAGCCCGTGAGGCGGCACATGCCGTACAGAAAGAAATGGCCGGTTATCTACATGATAAGGGAATTATTCCCTGCAAAGCATAGGCTATATAAAGAATTTTCACCATTTTTGCAAACTAACTGTCTATAAACAGCGGACAGTCAACGAAGATACATATATAATTGAATAAGTAATGGAGTTTTCAGCCCAACAAATTGCCGGCTTCCTGAACGGAACGATTGAAGGAGATCCGAACGTTAAAGTCAGCAACTTCTCTAAAATAGAAGAAGGAAAGCCAGGTACATTGACCTTTTGGCGAATCTTAAATATGCGCATCATATTTATAATACCGAGGCAAGCATTGTTTTGGTGAATAATGATTTCAAACCGGAACAACCGATAAGAGCCACACTTGTAAAAGTAGAGAACGCTTATGCGGCGCTCGCGATGTTATTAAATTTGGTAGAGCAATCGAAGAGCAAAAGAAGGGGTTGATTCTACCGCTTTTATCGCCGCTTCCGCACCGTGAGCGACGATTGTTATGTCGGTAACTTCGCCTACATCGGAGAAGGCGTAAAAATGGGTAAGAACTGTATGGTATACCCGCACGCTTATATCGGTGATCACGTGACGGTAGGAGATAACTGCGTATTCTATCCGCATGCCACCGTTTACGAGAATTGTATAATCGGCAATAATTGTATCCTTCATGCCGGTAGCGTAGTCGGGGCTGACGGTTTCGGATTCGCTCCCGAAGGTGAGACTTACAAGAAAATCCCGCAATTAGGCAACGTTATTATCGAGGATGATGTAGAGATCGGAGCCAATACGACAATTGATCGTGCGGTGATGGATTCTACGATCATTCACCGAGGCGTTAAGCTGGACAATCTCGTACAAATCGCTCATAACGTGGAGGTAGGCGAGAATACCGTGATGGCGGCGCAAGTCGGCATCGCCGGTTCCGTAAAAGTAGGAAAGCATTGTATGTTTGGCGGACAAGTTGGTTTGGCCGGACATATCCATGTGGCGGACCACGTCGTATTCGGAGCTCAGGCTGGCGTTATCAGCGACGTGAAGGAAGCGACGACATTGCTCGGGGCGCCGGCGATCAACGCTAAGAACTTCATGCGTTCCAGCGCGATCTTCAACCGTCTTCCGGATATATACCGCTCGCTGGGGCAAATGCAACGGGAGATCGAACAACTCAAGAAAGAAATTAATAAACAATAAAGACCTATGCAAAAACAGAAAACGCTTGCGGCAAGTTTCTCCTTGAAAGGAAAAGGGTTGCATACCGGATTAGATATAGAGATTACGTTTAATCCCGCACCCGAGAACCATGGATACAAGATCAAACGTGTCGATATGGAAGGCCAACCGACGATTGACGCCTTGGCCGAGAACGTGGTTAATACACAACGGGGTACGGTGCTTAGCAAGAATGGCGTTCAAGTAAGTACGATCGAGCACGCGATGGCGGCTTTATACGCTTATGAGATCGATAACTGCTTGATCGAGGTAAACGCACCCGAGTTTCCGATCCTAGACGGAAGTTCTCGCTTCTTCTCCGAGGAAATCCAAAGACAGGGTTGTTGAGCAAAACGCTCCGAAGGATTATTATATCGTAAAGCACAAGATCGAGGTAAAAGATGAGGAAACCGGTTCTTCGTTGATCATCCTTCCGGATGATAAGTTCAGCGTGAACGTATTGATCTCATTCGATTCGCCCGTGCTTTCCAACCAATTCGCCACGTTGAACGATCCAGCGAATTCCCGACAGATGATGGCTTCACGTACGTTCGTATTCGTACGCTGGTGGAGATGTTGCTCAACAATAACTTGATCAAGGGTGGCGATTTAGACAACGCGATCGTTATCTACGACCAAAAGATACCGCAAGAATCTTTGGACAAATTGGCAGATATGCTGAACATCCCTCACAAGAACGTGCAGGAATTAGGCTATATCAATAACAAGCCGCTTGTATTCGATAACGAACCGGCACGTCATAAATTGATCGACGTGATCGGAGATATCGCCTTGATCGGTAAGCCGATCCGCGGACGTGTGATCGCTACCCGTCCGGGACATAAGATCAATAACCAGTTAGCTCGTATGATCCGCAAGGATATCAAGATGAACGAGGTGCAAGCCCCGGTATACGATCCGAACCGTGAGCCGGTGATGGATATCAACCGTATCCGTGAATTATTGCCGCACCGCTATCCGTTCTTATTGGTTGACAAGATCATCGAGGTTGGCGGGAACTATATCGTAGGCGTAAAGAACATCACGACCAACGAACCGTTCTTCCAAGGGCATTTCAGGAGCCGGTCATGCCGGGAGTTCTACAGGTTGAGGCTATGGCACAAACAGGTGGTTTGCTAGTCTTGAATTCCGTAGATGAGCCAGAGCGTTATTCTACCTACTTCATGAAAATAGATGGCGTGAAATTCCGCCAAAAGTCGTTCCGGGCGATACGTTGATCTTACGTCTGGAATTATTGGCACCGATCCGTCGCGGATCTCTACCATGAAAGGGTATGTATTCGTTGGTGATAAATTGGTTAGTGAAGCCGAGTTCATGGCTCAGATTGTAAAAACAAATAATAAGATAAAGTACGATAATGAATATATCTCCTCTAGCAGTCGTTCATCCAGAGGCCCAAATCGGCCAGAATGTAACTATCGATCCGTTTGCCGTGATTGAGAAAGATGTCGTAATCGGTGATAATTGCCATATATATTCTCACGCCGTTATCTTGATGGCGCACGGATTGGTAAAATTGCAATATTTTCCGGGAGCGGTCGTTGCCGGTATCCCTCAAGACATGAAATTCGCGGGGGAAACCACGACGGCGGAAATCGGAGATAACACGACGCTTCGCGAATGCGTGACGATCAACCGGGGTACCGCTTCCAAAGGTAAGACCGTGGTAGGTCGCAATTGCTTAATCATGGCTTATTCGCACGTGGCCCATGATTGCGTCTTAAAAGACCATATTATCATCGGTAACGCTTCGCAAATCGCCGGGGAGGTAGAGATTGATGATTTCGCTATCGTAAGCGGAGGTTCCTTGGTGCATCAGTTCACGCGTATATCCAAGCACGTGATGGTACAAGGCGGTTCTCGTATCGGAAAAGATATCCCTCCTTATACCTTGATCGGCCGTGATCCGATCGTTTATTGCGGTATCAATATCGTAGGTTTACGTCGCCGGGGATTCACGAATCAGCAGGTATTCTTGATTCAAGACATCTATCGCACGCTGTATACCCGAGGCTTGAATAATACGGAGGCGCTGAAAGCGATCGAGACCGAGTACGAGCCTAGCGAGGAACGGGATTTGATCCTCAATTTCATCAAGTCTTCCAGCCGGGGTATCGTAAGAGGTTCGATCGACGAATAAGCGACACAAACATCCGGACAACCAAAAACAAATCGGCGCAAATCCACATCTTACGATGAGGGGTTTGCGCCGATTCGCTATTTATGTCACCAAAAGGTTATTTATAGGGTAATTCCCGTGATCTGCCGGATCATTTCAAGATCGATCCCCATGGCTTTCATCTTCTTGGCGTTTTCGAGGTTCGCTTCTGTCTCGCCTTTTGCCAGTCCTTTCGCCTTACCTTTCTCCTTATTTTCCGCTCTACTTTCCGCTAGTCCTTCCAGGTATCCTTCAAGCTTCGCCGAATCCAATACGTCATTTTGTATCATGACCGCATTCAGGTGTTCGTCGTAAGCGTATCTATCCTCGGGGGTCATGGAGTAGTATCTCAATTTTTCTCGAGCCTCGCCTAATCCCGGAGTCATGGTGTCAGGACGAATTGTTCCTCTTTTAAGGTAGTCCATCCATTCTTCTAGGGGAGTGACGGCTATCTTATCGAACTTATTGGTCCGTATGAGTATATATTCGGGGAAAATCTCGGGGGATAGCTTGGAGACAATTACGCTCCTCTCTTTCGTGTTGACTACCAATTGATCCTTGGTATGTATGCCGATGAAATGATTCTGCCCGTGATAAAGGTAGTCCTCGCCCCGTCCGATGTCGAAGTAGAATATGTTGATTGAGTATATTTTCTTAACCTTGTGGTAGTCCTCGCCCAGTGATATGTACTCGGTTATGGTTTTCGCCACGCCATAGAGTACCTGTTCGAGATAATATAGCTTGCGAATATTTTATATTTTCACGATGATGATCTCGCCCTTGTCGTTAAGTGCCTCGGCGTACACCCTGTTGAACTTGTCATCCTCATACAGTTGATTACCCTCGCTCTCCAGTAGCTCCACGATGGTAATCTTCTCTCCAAGAAAACCGTGAGAAAACCCTCCAGCACACCGAAGTTGGCTTTTGCCGGAGCAGTCTCTTGATCGCCCAATCGAAACGTATGTATCGGTCTTTAATTCTTTCATGCGTTGATCCTCCTTTTTATCCATAGTTGATAGGTTTTAAGTTACGGCCCAATAGCGGGCGGTGTCGTAAAGATATGTCATTTCGGACGAAATGCAAAAGATTGATATCTGATACTGTGATTTTATTATTTACCCATATTACAATTACCTATTGTCCACTATTTTAATACTTACTAATGTACATACATACATTATATCATATGCTAAAAACGGCTATTCTAAACCAACGTTTAAATTCGTCGTAAATTTAAGGCTTTATTTTCAAATAGCGGTACACTTTCTTTGATTATTTTTCTTATAAACCAACTATTTAACGCAAGGAGATATATGGTGCGTTCCAAGTCCTAAAAACGCAAGATCCAAACGTTGGTTTAAACTAGTCGTTTTTATTTGATAACCATAACTATTACGCTGCGGAGCACCAACCAATGATGAGGGATATAGGGAAGAGAGATTGATCGCCACAGAGTAAAGGTCGTTAGGTCAAGGGGATAATTACTTGCTAGTACTAATTGTGAAAACAAGTTCACCAATACATAAATACTTATGAGTGTAAAATACAAATTAGTTCAACGTCCCGACTTCTCCAAAGGGGCTGCTAAAGACGCGAAGAAATATTTCGCACAAATGCTATCCAACGGAAACGTCAGCTTCGACGAACTCTGCGAGAGCATAGCCGAGGAGACCGCCTTGACGAGTGCCGACGTGAAAAGCTGTTTCGACCGTTTGCCGCGTATCTTGGCCCGTCACCTGAAAGAGGGCCGCAACGTCCAGCTGGGCGAGTTCGGCAGCATGCGTCTTGCGGTCGGCAGTAAGGGTAGCGTAACGGAAAAGGAATTCGCCGCCTCGGTCATGATGAAGAAGCCGAGTCTGGTCTATACTCCCGGCAAGATCCTACAAGACATGCGGGCGAAAGTGACCTACGAACGGATCAAGCCCGTCAACGACTCTAGTAGCGAAGGCGGCGACTCGGAGAGTCCGGATGAGATCTAAAGGGCGGCCCTCCGGCATCACCCGGTGATCCCTTCCAACACCACCGGGTGATCTCTCCGGACATCAGCCGGTGCTCTCTGTGGACATCAGCGGGTGATATCTCGAGACATCAGCGGGTGGTGTCGGAAAGGTCCTATACCATTCATTTTAATACATTATTAACACTTAAATTCATAAGCTTATGAGACACAAATTACTCTATTTGCTTGCGCTCGCTTTGACGGCGACAAGCAGTGGCTGGGGACAGGATGTGGACACATTGGTGTATTCATCCGGTGGTAAGCTCTGCAAAATGATTTTGCCGCAGACACCTTCAAACCCGGCTCTAGAAAGCATTCCTTCTTGCTTCGCAAACGGTAATCCGGTTCGTGTTTATTTGAATCAAGCCAGCGGTCGTATGATCGTGGAAACAATAGAGACCGATGGCGGGACTCCGGATACCTTGCAGTTTGAGCCCGGCAAGTTCGGTGTCTTTGGCGGTAGCCTAGGTAAAGCCGTGACTTCTGCTTCGATCACGTTGGAAAGCGGTAGTATCCGGTCTATATTTGGTGGTGGCATGTTTGTCGGCAATGCGGGTACAGGCAAAACGACCCAAGCTGTCACGGATAAATATAGCTATAAAAATAGTGACGGATCGTATTACACTCCCGTGAGCGCGGATGTAAGCGATGCTGTCAGTATTGAAATAAAGCCGGGTGCGGTTGTCAGCAACCTATTGTTGGGTGGTGGTCGTTATTACGCAAAGACCAATACCGTGAATATCAAGGCTGATCAAGCCACGATCATGGCAATCTATGCTGGAGGCTATGATCAAGGGCAGACAACTAATACGCTGACCACCGATGTTGACGCATCCGTCAATGGCGTAAAAAACGTAAATATGACCCTCTCGAAATGTACCATACCGGAAGGTCTTGGTACCGGCGGTGGACAGGGATATACACATACGGGTACGTCTGTTGTTACGGTTACCGATTCCGAGTTAGGTGCGATCTACGGAACCTTATCTAATGGTTATGCCGATGATATAACGGTTAACATGACAAATACCACATTTAAGAAACAATACAATGGCTCGGATATCCAGTACCGTGAGTTGGCTTCGATCAACCGCGGAGGAGTGAAGAACATCTCTTTCACTTTTGATGGCTGCTCGTTCGAGGAACCGGAGAGTATTGTAGCCGGTTTGGGTGCGGTTGACGGTTGGGCCGATTCGGATACCAATGGAAAGCCACAGCCAATCGTAAACGGGAATGTGTCTTACAAGTTCATTAATTCAAAGACCGAGACGCCGACTTTCTCCGTGGGCGTGGCTTGGATAACGCGAATATAGAGCTGACCGGAGCGAAAGCCTCCTTGAGACATTTCGTGGATGGAAAGAAAATACCGGAAGGACTGTCTGAGTTCACTTTGTCTGCTGACAAGACGTGGACTTTCAATGACGGCTTAGTGATTGATACTGCCGTGACTTTCACGAATAACGGTACGCTTGTCTCGGCGATAACAGCGGTAAGACAGCCGAAAGGTACCTCTTATGACGTATACGCGAATGGAACGCCTATCGAGATTACCGCTTATTCAACCGATTCTGTTAAAATCACGAAACAAGGGAAAACCGCAGTAGCGTTTAAGGTTCCTTCTACCTCTAAGATATATGGTGGAGCTAAAGAGTCTACGGTTGCTTCCACATCTATTAATATGATCAGTGGAACGGTGAGAACAATGTTAGGCGGTGGAAATTCTACAAAGTCAGATACTCCCGCTGATGTTACCGGCAAGATCTCTATTCAAATCCAGAAAGATGCCACCGTTTCTTATTTGTTGGTAGGCGGTGGATATCGTTACTCGAAAGCGAATGAGGTATATATCGAGATTCAAGGGGGAACGGTGAGTCAGCTTTATCCCGGAGGTGATGATGGCGGTAAGACTACAAACACGATCGACACTCCGCTCGATCAATCCGTAAATGGTGTTAAAACAGTCACGATCAATATGAATGGTGGCGTGATAGCCGAGGGTATCGGTTGTGGTGGAGGAAACGGATATACGCATACCGGTGTCTCGACAGTCACGATACAGAACGCCACTATCGCCGCCTTCTATGGCACGTTATCGAATGGTCGTGCGGATGAGATTACGGCTACGGTCACAGGCTGTACGTTCCCGACTTCGATTAATGGTACGGCAATCAAAGATCGTGAATTCGCCACTATCAACAGAGGTGCGGTAGGAACAGCCTCTTTTAAATTCGATGGTTGTACGTTCCAAGAGCCGGAAAACATGAACGCTTCCTTGAATTCGCCGATTCAATACGAAGAGCGGATGGTGTTCAGCCTGGCTTTCATCAAGCGAATATCTTTGATGGTGCCAAAAAGCTTCCGGTGGAACAGCCGTTCCCGGTACCTTATCGGAGTTCGCTTTAGGTGAGGGTAAGACTTGGAATCTGGATGGAGGCCTTTCCATAGCCGAGGGCGTGACCTTCACAAAACAAGGCACCTAAACGCTACCGCTCGACGCTAGCGACTTATTAGCCTTAGCCAGTGTCCATGCCGATGAGATCGCGTTGGTGGAGGGTACCTATGAGTTACCATCCCAGTTGACAATCACGAAACCGATGGTATTGAACGGCGCGGGAATGGACAAGACGGTCATTAAGGCGGGTACCGCTGATTGGGCGCATACGTATAATGCGGATCTGAACATGATCGCCATCGAGAACGCTACAGGTATCACCCCGGCAGAAGGGGGCGAGGTAGTGATCTCCAACCTGACCGCGAGCAACGCGAAACGGAACGGTTTGAACGTACAAACGTCCATGGCTGTCAAGCTGGATTTCGTTACGTTGAAAGATAATACGGCTGCAGGCTTAGTGGTTCACTCCAAGGTGGACGCTACCGATATGCACACGAGCGGTAATGCTTGGGGCGGTGTCAATATCGATAAAGGTACGCCCGAGTATTCTACGCTTTGCTTCACTTTTGACGCGAACTCTACTTTCGCCGAGAAAGCCCCGATCTATTCCGAGCTTTATGATCAAGAGAAGATCGTGGTCGTACCGGATGATTCATGGGAACGGTTGGTACAAATGTCCGCTGAATCTAAAGGCGTCGCTATGTGGCTGAAACGTCTGATCGTGACCGCCGGCCAAACCCTAACAGCCGATGTTACCTATGCCAATCGGAATGTCTACATCGAGAATACGGGTACGCTGAACGTGACCGCCCCGCTTGCCTTGGCTAAGGTGACGATGGAAGAAGGCGCACGCTTGGTTCCGACTTCGCCCGCGACTACGACAGACAAGATAACAGCTACTACCCTTCAACTGAACACACCCTTGAAGGACAGCGAGTGGAAAGCATTTGGTTTCCCAAGTACTTATAAAGTACAGAGCACGACAGAACCGGCAACAGAATACACCCAACCTACGGCGGATCCGAAAGCCAATACCGGCGCATGGTACGCTACCTTGAAGGGCACTTCCTCTCCGGAGTTTGAGTACAAGACAGACGAATTCGGACAGGCCGGTTTACTCTCCGCAACGACTGGTGAGTATGCGATCGTGTCCACCGCCGCAGATCCTATCGAGCTGAAAGCCGCTACCGAGCCGGACGCCCCGACTACGGCTACCTTCACGATCTTCGCCAATACGGGTACGGATGAGTTGACACTTACGAAGAACCAATACGTATATAAGCTGAATGCCGCAAGCAATGAGTTCGTTCAATGTACGGAAAAAACCTTAAAACCGTTCGAGAGCGTGATCTTTACGGATGCCTCAACGTATAGCACCCTTCGTTCCTTGCGCCTCGGCGACAATATCGTAACGGGCACGCAGGAAATTGAGCCGGTGGAAGGTTATTACGTGACTACCGATCGTGGCGCTATCATGATCCATACCGCCGAACCTGTACAGGTACTGATCGTGGAGATGAGCGGTCGTATCGCCTACAAGGGAATAGCCACGGACGGGCAACGCGTCATGGTTCCCGCCGGTATCTATGCCGTAAACGGTCAATTAGTAAGAGTTAAGTAACGATTAAAAACAGAATAACATGAGAAAACTAATATCAGCCGTGTTCCTCGCACTTATGGCGTTAATACAGGTACACGCACAGGATTCAGATTTACGCTCGGCACCGGATCTACCGACGTTCAAGGTGACGCTCAACTACAGCGCAAGTGAGGGCGGAACGATAACCAGCGACATCTCGAGTGGCGCAAAGGTGGCATACAACACCGCCCCCAAGTTTACGATCACGGCGAATGCCGGGTATGTGCTTGCGGATATAACCATGAATACGGCCACTATCGGCACGTTACCGACTGGCACATTTAATGGGGATAATACGACTACTTACACCTATACATCTCCCGCCTTGGCAAAAGCCACGGAGATAAAGGCGACATTCAAGGCAAAAGACCCTGTGACGGTCACGATGTCTCCCGCTTCCGCTACGCTGGATGAGGTGAAAGCGAAGGTGAACTTGCCGAAGCTGGCATTTACTCCCGAGGATGTAACCGGATATACAGTGAAGTATAAGAACGTGGCTACCGGAACAGAGACAACGGACTTACCCGTCACGGTAGGAAAGTACAACGTGCTCATAACCAAGGCAGAGACGGCCACGCAAGCCGCCATCGACAAGAAATTCGATTATGAGATACTGCCGGCCCATACGCTGACTTATACTTTCGAAGCGACGCAAGGAACCGTCGCGGCTACCATGAACGGGACGGCGGTGACTAGCGGAGGCGAGATCGCTTACGACAAGCCGGCCGTGTTGAAGATCACTGCCAAGTCCGGCTATGTGCTGGGCAAGCTTACCGTAGATAATCAAGTGGTAAATTTACCGGAGGGTACTTTCGATGCTACTACCAAGGTCACTACCTATGCGGCTTATACGACTGCCAACTTGAAAACTGCCATGTCTATCAACGTGGAGTTCACCGCAAAGAAGACCGTTTCCGTATCGGCCAGTCCGCTATCCGCCACGAGGGATGAGATCGCTGCCGATAAGAATTTGCCAACTGTTACTTTCACCCCGAGTATTTCCGGCCAGAAGTATCAGTTCAAGAATGCTTCCGGAACTCTTATGGATAAGCTCCCTGCCACTGACGGCGTATATACGATCGTCGCTACCAGTCCGGAGACCGCGGACTATGCGGCGTTGACCGACGAGAGCAACAAGTTCACGATCTCTCAAGCGAACAAATTAAGCTGGAGCGTAGAGGGGGAACAAGGTACGGTTACCGCCAAGATGGGCGACAAGGACGTGGCTAACGGCGGTGATATCGTGAATGGCAAAACCGCCGTATTGACGATTACCGCCAAGCCCGGCTACAAGTTGAGCGAGATAAAGATCGATGGGAAGCCCGCTAACTTGCCTACAGGTAAGTTCAATAGCACGGATAATACGATCTCCTATACCTACACGACCGGAGAACTGACCGCTTCAGCCACGATAAATGTCGTGTTCACGGAGAAGATGAAGGTGACCGCTAAGGTGACAGGTTCCTCGGCTACCAAGGACCAAGTGGTAGCGAAACAGAATCTGCCCGTAATCAAGTTTACCCCGGAAATGAACGGACAAGCCGTGACGTATCGTGCCGTCAATAGTAAGGAGACAAAGGATTTACCCGCCGAAGTAGGCGTTTATAAGATTGTCTTGATCAGTCCGGAGACGATGGAATACGCCGCCTTGACGGATTCCTCGAATACCTTCACGGTAACCGGTGCCAACGCCTTGGTTTATGCGGTGGGAGAACATGGTACGGTTACTGCCAAGATGGATGGTAAAGACGTGGTTAGTGGTGGCGATATCGCTTATGGCAAAGCCGCCGTCTTCTCGATCGTGTCGAACTCAAATTATAAGCTGGGGGCTATCAAGCAAGGCTCTTCGGATGTGGATATCTCCAAGATAGCGGGGACGTATGCCGACGGTAAGACCTCTTACACGTACACTACCTCCGAACTTACGGCGGGAGCCGGCTACACCTTCGTGTTCATCTCGAAAGACACCGTGAAGTTCGTGGCCAACAACCTGACCCAGATGGAAGGCTCTATCAAGCAAGTAACGGTAGCGAGCGATATCAAGGATATCGAGATCGAATATCAAGTGAATGGTACGAATTGATCAAGGAATTGCCTTCCACACTGAAAGCCGGTTCCTACAAGGCCCGTTTTACCCGTCCGGAGGATTTGACATATCGCAGCCTCCGATACGGCAACATTGGTAGTGGAGAGCAAGAAAGAGGTAAGTATCTCGAAGTTACCCGACGCCGGATATATCGAGGAGGGCGAGCCGTTGTCTATAGCCGTATTACAAGGTGGCTCCGTCGAGGGTACCACTGGATCGTTCGTGTGGACGAACCCGAACGACACGGTTTCCTTGACGAAGACAAAATACAGTATCACGTTCATGCCGGATGATCCGATACTTTATCTCGCAAAAGATACATTTATTAATGTAAAGGTTACCCCTGTTTATACGATGAAGGTTACCGCCGCCAACTTCGGTACGGTCAAGTTGACCGGACGTTCCGCAAACGATCGCTACGCCGAGGGTTATGAGCTAGCAGCCGAGGCGATCGCCGACAAGAACTATACGTTCGCCGGCTGGAGCGATGGAAACACATCCGCCATTCGTACATTAACCGCGACGAAGGATCTGGAATTGGTAGCCCGCTTCGACTCTATCTTACACAAGGTAAATATTGGTACCCCGGCTAACGGCACGCTCGAGGTTTACGCCAACGGTGTAGAGGTGAAGGATGGCGAGGCACTCTTGCAAGGCACTTTATTGACCATCAACGCCACGCCAACTGACAAGAAGCATATGATGGTTAAGTCCGTGAAGGTGAACGGAGCCTTGGTGAACACCGGTTCCTATACCTTGGCCCAAGCCGCCACGATAGAGGCCTCCTTCGAGGAGAAACCGGCAGCTACCCACTTGGTGAACGTAAGCAATTCGGGACATGGTAGCGTGACCTTGCTGGATAATAAGAGCAAAGCCCCGATCACACCGGGTGCGGCTATCGCTGAAGGAGTGATAGTGAAAGTAATCTGCAAGGCCGATTATGGATATGCCTTGAACAGCGTAAACGTAGAAAACGCAGCCGATAGCTCTACGGACAATACATTTACGGTAGGTACAGCCGATGCCAATGTTAAGGTAAACTTTGGGTTGACTCAATTCAAGGTGACAGCCGCCGCTAATATCCCGACCGCAGGTTCCGTCTCTTTGACGAAGGTTGAAGACAACGCTACGGTCACCTCCGGTTCAGATGTAAACTATCAGACGAGACTAGTCGCCACGGTTACGACCAACAGCGGCTACCGCTTCAAGAGCATGACCGCGAACTCCTCCGAGATCAAGGACGGCGATACCTTGGTGGTATCCGGCCCGATGACGATTGCGGCGAACTATATCGGGAAGACTAAGCTGGAGATCAACACTGCCCAGCAGTCCTTGGTCTACAACAAGCAACCTCGTAGCTACGAAGTGAAGGTGAAAGGTGGACACGCCGCCAAGGGCTTTCAGGTAACTTACTCGAAGAATGGCGTAAGCAGGTGAGACTTTGCCTCAAGACGCAGGTACTTACACCGTAAACATCACCCGTCCGGAGGATGATCTTTACAAGGCCGTAAGCGAGACCGCTACCTTGGTGATCAATAAGGCAGGTATGGCACTGAAGAGTGTTCCTACGTTAAACGGCAATGATGTGACCGCTGAGTTGACACAAGATATCGCTGGTATAGCTTGGAATCCAAAATCTGTAAGCACTCTATCCAAACTTAGAGCTGCAGCTACAGGTACTCCTGACAACGACAAAGTGAACGTGATCCGTTTCACCCCGAAAGACGAGAACAACTATGAGCCGGTAGATTACTATATTGCAGTAGGTGATGTTGAGCCCGTAACGTTGACAACTAAGGATACCTATGTAACAAACGGCGGCTTAGAGGTAACAAGCACAGAGATAGCAAAGGTACGAAACTTACGCTGAAAGCGATCGCTCCGGAAGGCCAACGGTTCGTTAAGTGGAAAGAGACAATGACACGAATATCGAGCGTGAGGTTACCATGAATGCTGACGCTACATATACTCCGGTATTCGAGGCCCTAAAGACACTCTCCATTAAGAACCGTTTGATTGAAAAGTCTTACGATGGTGCGATCCAAGTAGTCTCATTGTCTGAATTGTTCAACGAGACCGGTCTTCCGGAGAATGAGATCGTATTGAAATATGCGAATGTTGACGGATCTTCCGCCACTCCGATGAACGCAGGAACTTATATGGTCAATGTAAGCTTCGCCGGTAACGATGAGTGGAAAGAGTTCTATGACGTGAATATTAAATTGGTGATCAAGCCTGCTACGATCAACTCATTCACCACCCTTACCGCTTCCGAGCTGACCGAGGGACAACCTTTGAGCGCGTCCATCCTTTCCGGTGGCGTGGCTTCAACAGCTTCAACAAACGGTACGACCGTAGCCGGTATCTTCGAATGGGCAGAGCCTAACAAGATCCCGGGCGTAGGTGACGATCAATCCTACAAGGTGGAGTTCACCTCTTACGATCCGAACTATTCGAACAACGAGACAAACGCCAAGGTAACAGTGAAGAGCACCGGCGCCTCTGTCATCACCTTCGAGCAACCCGAGAACGGAACGCTGAAAGTCTACACCGTAGACGAGAGCGGCGAGCAGACCGAGATCAACAGCGGCACCGCCGTTGCCCCGGGCAGCAAGCTGATCGTGGAGGTTGAACCGGCTAAGGGCTATGAACTGGAGAATTTGCAGATCGGTGAAAAGTCATACACGAGCAACTCCGCACAGATCGATAACGTGGAAGGCTCCTTGGCAATCATCGCCACGATGAAGGAATCCACCCCGGATACTCCGGTCGTACCCGACGTACGTGTAACAGGCGTGAAACTGAATGTTACCTCCAAGCATCGCCGTAGGCGAGTCTTTCGTTTTGAAAGCCACGGTATCGCCGAGTAACGCCACAATGCAGTCCGTCTCTTGGAGCAGTAGCGACGAGACAGTCGCCACGGTCGATGCCGACGGAATCGTCACCGCCTTGAAGGTGGGTTCTTGCAAGATCACGGTCGCTACCGACGACGGTAACAAGACCGCCACCTGCGACGTAAGCGTATCCACCACGGTAAGCATCGAACAGATCGCCGAGGGCATACGTGTCTATGGTATCCACGGGGCTGTCATGGTAGAACCGACCGCACCGGTTTCCATCCGTATCTTCGCGGTGACCGGTAATTGCCTCTACAGCGGCAATGTCAGCGATATCACCCGCATACCCGCCCGGCAGGCATCTACCTAATCGAGCTGTCCGCCAATGGCCGTCATGCGCGACGAAGGTAAGTGTACGATAAACAAACGAGGATGATGTATAAGCAGGGTGTGCGTCAAAATCCCATACAGGGATCAGACGCACACCTCTTTCATTATTATAGCGACGTATATTGGGTATATCCATATTTTTACTACTTTTGAGGCGATAATAAAACTAAACGACTATGCTATTTAGATTTCTAATCCTATCAGATGAAGCAGATGACTTCAAGCGCGAGATCAAGATTGATTCCGAGTCTACTTTCTTGGATTTGCAAAACGCCATCCTCGACTCTGTAGGTTATACAAAGGATCAAATGACCTCTTTCTTCATATGTGACGATGACTGGAGTAAAAGACAGAGATCACATTAGTGGAGATGGATACCTCTTCGAGGAAGACAGCTATGTCATGGCCGATACTCAACTGGAAGAATTGTTGGAAGACGAGCACCAAAACTACTTTTCGTTTTCGATTATATGACCGAACGTGCCTTCTTCATGGAACTTCGTGGATCGTTCCGGAAAAGACTTGGATGCTCCTATTTGCAGCAAATCGGTAGGTACGCCTCCCGCCCAAATAGTTTCTTTCGATGAGTTCGAGGCTAAGAACGGCAGTACGGACGTAGGAGAAGATTTTTACGGGGATTCCGAATACGATATGGACGAATTAGACAAAAGCGGCTTCGACGGTTTAGGCGAAGGCCCGATGGATAATCCTTACGACGACGAGCGCTTTTGATGAATTCCCTCGTTATATTACTTGGGCCGACAGGAGTCGGAAAGACCGAGTTAAGCCTCCAAGTGGCGGAACGTTTCGGCTCTCCGATTATCTCTTCCGACTCTCGTCAGCTCTATAAAGACCTTCCGATCGGCACGGCTGCCCCTACACCGGAACAAATGGCTCGTGTCAAGCATTATATGGTAGGCACTCTCTCGCTTACCGATTATTACAGCGCCAGCAACTTCGAGGAAGACGTGGTCTCCCTCCTATCCGAATTACATAAAACGATCCCGACCGTCGTAATGACCGGAGGCTCTATGATGTATATCGATGCCGTATGTAAAGGTATTGACGATATCCCGACGGTTACACCGGAGATCCGGGATGCCCTATACATGCAATTTGAAACCGAGGGACTAGCCCCTATCCTCGCTGAATTAAAGAAGCAGACCCTGTCCATTATGAGGAAGTGGACAGGAATAATTATAAACGAGTGATCCATGCCGTAGAGATTTGCCGGATGACAGGCAAGCCTTACTCCTCCGCACGAACATTAAGAAAGAGCGTCCGTTCCGGATCATCAAAGTAGGGCTTAATAGAGATCGCGACGAATTATGCGACCGCATCAACCAACGTGTAGATCAAATGATGAGCGAAGGATTATTGGAAGAGGCTCGCCGGGCTTATCCCTTCCGTCATTTGAATTCCTTGAACACGGTAGGTTATAAAGAATTATTCAATTACTTCAGCGGAGAATGGACATTAGACCTCGCCGTGGAGAAAATCAAACGAAACTCCCGGGTCTACGCCCGGAAGCAAATGACTTGGTTTAAACGGGACCCAGAAATAACATGGTTCCATCCGGATGAGACCGAAGCTATATTTACACATCTGAGCCAACAGATCATGTAGCGTTTTAACAATGCCCATTATAAGGTGTTTACAATGGGCATTATAAACATGCTTGAATAGGCATTGTAAGCATCTTACAATAGGCATCAAGGTATTCCGCTGATTATCAAAGCCAAACGCAACGACTTTATTTCTTGAAAACCAGATAAACCGCCGCTACCAAGAATACGAAAGCAAGCGCATGGTTCCATTTAAACGACTCCCCCTTAAAAGCGATGGTACTGAAGGCCACGAATACCACCAACGTAATCACCTCTTGGATCACTTTCAATTGAATCAAGTTGAACGGCCCCGTTATCCGGAAACCGATGCGATTCGCCGGTACTTGGAAACAATACTCAAAAAGCGAGAAACCAACTAAACAGGATTACGCCAAACAAAGGAAGATGCTCGAACCAGCTAAACTGTTGCTTCATCTTCAAATGACCATACCAAGCGCATGTCATAAAAATATTAGACACGATCAACAATAAAATCGTATAAACACTTTGCATATTATCTTATTTTTCGAGGTAAATAATCTTCTTGTATATTCGTCATGCTCCCCAAAGACTGTAACGAGCCTCCGGATTGATCGCTTCCAGACTTCTCAGCAGCTCTTTCATATCCGAACGACTGGAACCCGACTCATAAGGACAGTTCTTCAATTGTTTCCGGTACCCTTTCCATGCGGCGACCTGAATCAACTCCCTCTCTTCCACCAGACACATCGGACGGATAATCTCCATATCAAACTTATCCATTCTCAACCGGGGAGGCATTGTCCCGAAAGCCCCTTGGTGGGTCAGGTTCATCAACAGCGTCTCAAGGATATCATCTTGATGATGGCCTAAAGCGATCTTATTGCATTTATGAGCCTTAGCGATCTCAAACAAAGCTTTCCGGCGAGTCCAAGAGCATAAAAGCAGGGGGATTTGCGAGTGTCCGTAGAAGGATCGAAACTTGTCTCATGGACAATGAAAGGCAAATCATGCTCCTCTGCGCAACTTCTAAGATATTCCCGATCCGAACAATAAGGGATATTCGTCATCACGATATGTGCTACCACGACCTCAAACCGAGGACAATAGATTTTCGACCTGCGCCCCAGTAAATCCACCAAGGCCAAGGAATCTTTTCCTCCGGACAACCCGACCAAGATCCGGTCGCCATCATTGATCAAGCCATAGTCGAAAATCGCTCTCTTTATCTTATCCTCTATCTTGCGAAACAAACGTTCGTCCTCTGTCAATTTTGCCATATACTTCCTTTACGGGCGCAAAATTATATATTTATCTTTTCGATTTGTATGCCTCTACAAAAATATTCTTATCTTTGAAACTGCATAACTATATATAATCTAGAATAGACAAAATGAAACGGTTATCCAAAAGCTGCTTTATACGCTAGGAGTTACACTCATATGCGGAGGAATGCAACTACATGCGCAAAGTCTTGATCAGGCAAAAATTATATAACGACGGGAAATACGCAGAAGCCAAACCTGTGTTCGAGAAACTAGTGAAACAAGCGCCAAGCAATGCCTCTTATAATCAATGGTATGGTGTTTGCTGTTTCGAGACCGGAGATTTAGCAGGAGCGGAGAAACATCTTAAGGTCGCCGTAAAGCGTAGGGTACAAGACGCTTATCGATACCTTGGAGAAGTATACTACCAGACCTATCGTTTTAACGAAGCCGAGGAGATGTTCGACGAATACATCACCCTCCTAACAAAAAGAAACAAGATGTGGAACCTTACCAGATCCGTATGGACTTGGCGAACAAAGCAAGCCGTATGCTTGATAAGGTAGAGAATGTCCAGATTATCGATAGCTTGGTCGTTGATAAAGATGATTTCTTATCAGCCTATACCTTAAGCGAGGAAAGCGGTACGTTGACCACTTACCAAGATTTCTTCCAGACTAACGACCCGGCAACTCGTCGGTATACATGAACCAGAAGGGGATAAGATTTATTACGCCCACTCGACAGACGGTAACCACAATTGTCTTTTTACCCAATCCAAGCTCATGGATCAATGGGGAGACGAGAAACAGTTACCAATGAATATCAATAGTGACGCCGACGATGGGTATCCATTCGTGCTATCCGATGGCGTAACGATTTATTACGCATCCAAAGGGAACGGCTCTCTGGGCGGATATGATTTATTCGTCACTCGTTACAACATCAATTCCGATACTTATCTTACACCGGAGCAATTGGGCATGCCCTATAACTCCCCGTTTAACGATTACATGATGGTGATCGACGAAGCTAAGCAATTGGGATGGTTCGTTTCCGACCGCTATCAACCGGAAGGAAAAGTTTGTGTATACCTATTCATTCCGAATGACAACCGCGAGCGAGTAGATAGCGAGGATATCGAACTAAAACGTGCCCGGGCCTCTATTGCCTCGATCAAGGATTCATGGAAACCCGGATCGAATTACGAAGAGCTTATTCATTTAGCTCATACCGAGATTCCTTACGGACGTATAGAGATAAAGAAAGATTTCACGTTCCCGATCCATAATGATATCGTTTATTACACCTTGGACGATATCCAAAGTCCGGAAGCGAAGAACTACTACGAGAAAGTAGTTTCCATCCATAAACAGATCAAGGAGTTAAATGAGAAACTAGAGAGCTTACGAGCCAGCTACATCAAAGGGAACAAGGCGAAGCGAGAACAACTGAAGCCTACGATTCTTGATGCGGAAGAAAAATTAAACAACCTGCTCGGCCAACCGGACGAATGGGAGAAAAAGGCACGTAACGCAGAGATCGTATACCTAAGAAACAACCATAAATAAGAAGAACTATGCTACTGGACATAGCCATCATCGTCTTCCTCATGGTAGCGGCCATCCTACTGATACTGGCGGAGATATTCCTTCTTCCGGGAATAACACTTGCGGGTATAGGCGGGGCTATTTTCGCTATCGGCGGAGTCGTTTTCGCTTATACGGTAGGTATATGGGTAGGGCATCTGACTTTATCCTTATCAATCATTACATTCGGAATAATCTTCGCTTGGTTATTGCGTTCCCGGTCTTTTAACAAGATCGCTTTAAAGACAGATATCGATTCCAAGCTGACATCCAGCAGGGATCTCGGAATAGAACCCGGAGACGAGGGGATCACGCTCTCACGCTTAGCCCCTATCGGCAAGGCCCGGATTAAAGGTATTAACGTGGAAGCGAAATCTCAAGACGAATTAATCGATGAGAACACGCCGATCGTAGTGATCAGGGTAGACAGTTACAACGTAATTGTCCGTCCTAAAGAAGAAACAAATATTCACGCTTAATTTTTTATATATGGAAATAACCTTTTTGCCACTTATCCTATTGGGGGCCGCAGTACTTCTGCTGGCAATCTTTTTCTATTATGTGCCGTTCCTGTTATGGATCTCGGCCAAAGTATCAGGAGTCAATATCTCCTTGATCCAGTTATTCTTGATGCGTATCCGAAAAGTTCCTCCCTACATCATCACTCGTGCGATGATCGAAGCGCATAAGGCAGGAATAAAGACGCTTACACGCGACGAGCTGGAAGCGCACTATTTAGCGGGTGGACATGTCGAGAAAGTAGTGCATGCGCTGGTTTCCGCTTCAAAAGCGAATATCGACCTTCCTTTCCAGATGGCTACCGCTATCGACTTGGCCGGACGTGACGTATTCGAGGCTGTACAAATGTCGGTAAATCCGAAAGTGATCGATACCCCTCCGGTAACAGCGGTTGCGAAAGACGGAATCCAGTTAATCGCCAAGGCACGTGTCACCGTTCGTGCGAATATCAAGCAATTAGTGGGTGGTGCAGGAGAAGAGACGATCTTAGCCCGTGTAGGTGAAGGTATCGTATCTTCCATTGGTTCATCCGAAAGCCATAAGACTGTATTGGAAAATCCGGATTCCATCTCAAAATTAGTGCTTCGCAAAGGGCTTGACGCCGGAACAGCTTTCGAAATCCTTTCCATCGATATCGCCGATATCGATATAGGTAAGAACATCGGCGCTTTCTTGCAAATGGACCAAGCTCAAGCGGATAAGAATATCGCTCAGGCGAAAGCCGAGGAACGTCGTGCGATGGCTGTCGCCCTCGAGCAAGAGATGAAGGCGAAAGCTCAAAAGCCCGTGCCAAGGTGATCGAGGCAGAAGCGGAAGTTCCCAAGGCAATGGCAGACGCTTTCCGCACAGGAAACCTAGGCGTAATGGACTATTACAAGATGAAGAACATCGAGGCGGACACTTCTATGCGTGAAGCGATAGCTAAACCGACCGGTGCTCCATCAAAACCATTAAAGGACTAAAATAGTTATATAAATAGAACTATCTCCAAGGGCAGGGTTCATACCTTGCCCTTTCATGATTATAATATAAACTTAATTATCTGATTGAATATGAGAACAATCCCCGCTTCAGAATTAGCGATCCATTCAGATGGCAGTGTTTTCCATCTGCATTTAAAACCGGAGCAACTTGCGGATCGTGTGGTACTTGTTGGTGATCCCGCACGGGTTACAACCGTCGCTTCCTATTTTGATTCTCAGGAATGTGAGGTTTCCAGCCGGGAGTTTCATACCATCACGGGCCAGTACAAGGGAAAACGTATCACGGTTGTATCCCATGGCATCGGCACAGATAATATCGATATCGTATTAAATGAGCTAGACGCTCTCGCTAATATAGACTTCTCAACCCGTACGATCAAGCCGGAATTCAAGCAACTTTCCCTGGTTCGTATCGGGACTTCCGGAGGGTTACAGCCATTTGTCCCGATCGGGACTTATGTGGCAGCGGAGAAATCGATCGGATTCGACGGGGTCATTTATTTCTACGCAAATAGTAATACCGTTCGTGACGCGGACTTGGAGTCTGAATTAATAAAGCAGCTTGATTGGCGGCTTAGCGGCATATGGCCTTATGTCGTATCGGCAGATCCATCGTTGATCGAGCAAATCACCCGTAATGATATTATCCGGGGAACGACTATCGCAGCCAATGGCTTCTACGGGCCGCAAGGACGTGAGCTCCGATTGCCCTTGACCGATCCGGAATTGAACCGGAAAATAGAGGCTTTCGATTACAACGGGCGAAAGATTACGAACTTCGAGATGGAGAGCTCCTCTTTAGCAGGTCTGGCCGCCCTTATGGGACACCGGGCAATGACCGTATGCTGTATTATCGCCGGACGTGTGGATAATCATATGAATACGGATTATAAAGGTTCTTTGGAGAAACTGATTGAAACTGTATTAGACCGTATATAATAATATCAAGACTATGAAGTGGGATCATTCGCTAATCAATACGTTGGAATGGGGGAATCAGATCTCCCATAAGGAAGATAAAATAAAAATACCGAGAATGGCAATATGATCCTAGACATATGGATGGACTATATCCCTGAAAATACAGAATCCACTCTCAAGTCGATTACGGGCGTACTCGAGAGTGGACTCTTTATGAACTATAAGGTAGAAGTATTAGGGCTTACTTCATGAATCCTTGTTGTTTCAATACCTTCAAGAGCACCTCGGAGAAATGTTCACTATTTTTCTTCGTATAGCGTACGTCCGTAAAGACCTGCGCCAGTGTTTCCTTATTATTCTCCCTTACAAACTGCTTATTCACCTCTAATGCCTCTTTCTCTCTATACAAGGCATCGATGGAAGCCGGAGTAAAGTCCGTATAAGTCTCGTTTTGTACCACAGCCGCCAATGGTAAACGTTCTACTTGAGCGGGTATAGGCTCTGCCGGATAACCCACCGTAACCGTAACGATCGGGACAACCAGACGGGGAAGAGAAAGCGCCTCAATGATCTGGTCCGCATTATAAGCCGTCGTACCCAGATAGCAAATGCCTAAGCCTTTTTCCTCAGCGGCATTACAGAAACTCTGGGCGAACAACATCGCATCTATCGTCGAAGCGATAAACGTTTGCAAATTGTCGAATCCGGCCTCCGCTTTCCTGCACTCCGCCCATTTAACAAAACGGTTCGCGTCCGCACAAAAAGTAAGTACGACAGGCGCCCCCGTAATCATCGGCTGGTTAAAATGAGCCGGAGCCAGTTTCTCCTTGTTCGCAGGGTCGCGGGTAACCACGACACTATACAATTGCATATTTCCTGTATTCGAGGCACGAGTAGCCACTTCCAATAATTCATTCAGCAAAGACTCCGGGATATCCTGATCCGTATATTTACGGATACTTCTTCTATTCTTCATGCATTCTAACATAGCAATCCTATTTTTAAATTCTCAATAACTAAATCCTAATATCCATGCCGGCATACGGTTAAACACGCTTTTCGGTAACCCGTAGATAGCCGCATAAGCGTCGGGTACGAAGCGGAGACGATCATATCCCCTTAAGGGATCACCTACGGCGAAGATATATTTACCGCCAATCAAGAAATCCCCGTTCGCCATGAATTCCACGTTCGCCACGGAACGCATCTGGCTTAAGAAATAGGTTTCACACATCAATTGCCGATTCTCCTTATCTCCGAAAAAAGAGATCAGCAAGTTGGTATCCCCCATAAAGACTTTCTGCTTGGCCGGAGTGGTTCCCAGTTGGTCTGCCGAGTAATAAATAAGCCTCATATCATGGAAGAAACGCAACAGGCTATCGCTTTGCTGACGAAGCATATTTATCTTACGGGTTACATCAATCGATTTCGGACGTAAAGGAGCCGACTCAGCCACCATCATAAAATATTTTTGAGCTCGTTCCAGATTACTCATCGAAATAGAAACCACCGAAGGCAAATCCCGGCAAATCTCTTTTCTCACTAATTCTTGCAGACGGAAATAATACATATCCGGGTCTTGCCAATAAAAGGATAACATCCATGTTCCAGATAGTTCCGGTAAATCGGCACAATATTCATCTCCGCATTGATCTCCTTCACCAAATCATGATGGTTCGCTAAGATATCCTCCAACGGAATGGGATCTTTATCCAGAATGCTTTCGTAAGAAAGGAATTCACGGAACGACATCGGATGCATGGTATAAAAAGCAGCCTCATGCCTTAACCCGTTCCGCACCTCTGTCTGCGAGTACAAAGAAGTGGTAGCGAAAACAATCTTTAAGGCGGGGTTGGCATCCAATAAAGTTGAGACCTCTTCCATCCAGCCCGAATAGAAATGGATCTCATCCAAAAACAAATAATGCCCCCCGGCTTGCAGGAACTCCTTAACCGCATCGGTCAATGAATGTGTCTCAAACCAGAAATCATCCAGATTCACATACAGGGCTTCCCGTGAATCTTCAAATTTCAACTTAATATGCTGTAACAACAAGGTAGTCTTACCAACCCCTCGAGAGCCGAAGATGCCGATTAACCGATCCTCCCACTCTATCCGTGCATGCAAATAACGCAGGAATGTACAATTTATTCCTTTCAACAATAGCTGATGATTCCGCTGAAGCAAGTCCATATACAAATCTGTTTTACGCGAATATAAAAAATGTTCCGTGTTTTTCGTACCTTTGTCAACACTAAACCAATAAAAAGATGAATACATCCAAAGTCTACTTTACTAATTTACGCACGACCCCCAGCAGCAACCTGCTGGATAAGATGGAACGTCTGGTAAAACGTGCCGGTATCGCCAATATCGACTTCAAAAATCAATTTGTAGCCATTAAGATCCACTTTGGCGAACCGGGGAATTTGGCATACATTCGTCCTAATTACGCCGCTCGCTTGGTGAGCCTGTTACGTGAATTAGGCGCGAAACCGTTCCTTACCGATTGCAACACCTTATACTCGGGCCGCCGCTCCAACGCTGTCGATCATCTTCAAAGCGCCATGGAAAATGGGTTCAATCCCATGTCCGCCGGTTGCAACGTTATCATCGCCGATGGCGTGAAAGGTACGGACTACCGGGAAATCGAGATTGACGGGCAATATTGCAAGGCCCCGAAAATAGGTGCCGCTATCGCCGATGCCGATATCATCATTTCCATGAACCATTTCAAAGGTCACGAGCAAGCCGGTTTCGGCGGTGCGCTGAAAAACCTCGGGATGGGATGCGCCAGCGTAGGCGGTAAACTGGAATTACATTGTGCCTCACAACCCCGTATCGATACGGAGGCTTGTAAAGGCTGTAACATCTGTGTAAAGCACTGCGCTCACGATGCCATCCATTTGAATAACAACCGAAAGGCCGAAATTGATTACGAGCGTTGTGTAGGTTGCGGGCAATGTGTGGCTCTTTGCCAGTACGACGGTGCCGTAATGGGCGAAGGTGATACTTCCGAGCGATTGAATTACAAGATCGACGAGTACACGAAAGCCGTATTAGCAGACAAGCCTCATTTCCATGTTAGTTTTATCATGAACGTATCTCCGGAATGCGATTGCTGGAATCATAACGATGCCGCCATCATCCCTGATTTGGGGATCGCCGCGTCTTTCGATCCGGTGGCCTTGGATAAGGCTTGCGCCGATATGGTTATCAACGCTCCTATCATCGGAGGTAATAAATTAGCCGAGACTCATCCTCACGAACACCTTGAGGGAGAGGATAAATTCCATTTGATTCATCCGGATACGAACTGGCAAGCCGGCCTACGTTATGCGGAGGAAATCGGACTGGGTTCTCAAGCGTATGAATTAATAACGGTTTAATAGACGGAATGAGTACAATTTGCGCTATATCTACAGCTCCGGGAGTAGGAGGAATCGCAGTGGTCCGTGTCTCCGGGCCGGATGCTTTCAAGATTTGTGATCGGATATTCCGGCCGAAGAAGGCAGGTAAGAGTTTATCTACCCAAAAGGCTTATACCTTAACGTATGGTTCCATCGTCGGTAACAATGACGAAACCATAGATGAGGTGATCGCCGCTGTTTTCCGTGCCCCCCATTCTTTCACGGGGGAAGATACGGTGGAAATCACCTGCCACGGCTCGACGTATATCCAACAACAAATCCTGCAATCCCTTATCTCCAGCGGATGCCGTATAGCGCAACCGGGTGAATATACGCAACGTGCTTTCATGAATGGCAAGATGGACCTTAGCCAAGCGGAGGCCGTTGCGGATTTAATCGCCTCCACTTCGACCGGCCAACATCGTTTGGCTCTAAGCCAGATGCGAGGTGGTTTCAGTAGGGAACTCGCCGAACTTCGAAACCAACTGCTCCATTTCACCTCTCTCATGGAATTGGAACTGGATTTCAGTGACCATGAGGAATTAGAGTTCGCTGATCGTAGCGAGCTTCGCACGCTTGCGGATCATATCGAACAGGTCATCTCCAAACTCGCCCAATCTTTCAGCGTAGGTAACGCTATCAAAAACGGTATTCCCGTCGCCATCATCGGTGAGACGAATGCCGGCAAATCTACTTTACTAAACGCCTTGTTGAACGAGGATAAAGCGATCGTCAGCGACATCCACGGAACGACCCGTGACGTTATCGAGGATACGATCAATATCAACGGCCAGCTCTTCCGTTTCATCGACACCGCCGGTATCCGTGAAACAAGCGATGCGATCGAAGCTCTCGGTATTGAACGTAGTTTCAAGGCTCTAGACCAAGCGCAAATCGTCATCCCTCATGTACGACTTAACCCGTGACCTCAAGGATTTCGAGGCTTTCTATCAAGAAATAGCTCCGAGATTAACGAATAAGTCTGTTATCTTAGCGATGAACAAATGCGATGTATTACCCACATCCTCTCTCCCAACCTTCTCCCCACCGAAGGCTGGCATCAAATCGCTATTTCCGCCAAAGGCAAGCTGCATATCGCAGAGCTACAACAACTCCTCACGGAAGTATCTTCCATCCCCACCCTCCACCAAAGCGACATCATCGTAACGAATGCCCGCCACTTCGAGGCGCTTACGCATGCGCTGGAAGCTATACATAGGGTACAAGAAGGTTTGAACTCCAGCCTTTCCGGGATTTCATCTCGCAAGATTTACGGGAGTGTATATTCCATTTATCGGATATCGTAGGAGGGTTACGACGGATCAGGTGTTGCAGAATATATTTCGGTATTTTGCATCGGAAAATGATGGCTTGTAAGCAGCCATAAACAACCATAGCCAATTAGAAGAAAGCCGCTAAAACCAGTGGCTTTTCTTTTATGCTATTGTTAGCCAATTATTACGAACGGATTGAAAAGCTTATTGATAGCATATCGAATTGTGGATGGGGATTTTATGATACATTGCAAGATATTTATTCTGAATATCGGTAGTGGTTCTTAATCCTACATGAAAAGCAGGAACTGAACCTGTGCACATAATGCACAGATTTAGTTCCTATCCCTTTAAACTACTCCATTGATTCCCGAATAATACGCAAAGTTTCTTTCTTATACTCCTTGCGGTCATATTCAAATCCTCTGCACATCCAGCAACCACACGGAGTTCCTGTAGTTTTGTAGACTTGCGCCCATTTGTCTTTTCCAACTCAAACCAATGAGGATGTTCATAATAGCTTCCATCCTCACGAATGATGCAATGACCATAAGCGGGATACAGAATCATACGAGCCTTAAACACACGAGCCATTTGTTGGCGTCTCCACAATTGTTTCTTTTGTCCATCGTCTCTTTCTATTAAAGTTAGGATGAACAATGATGTTATTTGGATGAGATTTAATATATCCATAGCATTGTGTATTTTTACCGTTTTATAGCCTCTGCGAAAGCCTCGCAAGCCGTTCCTTCAACAAATTGCCATATTTTTTCTTTAATTCAGCACTTAGGAAAGAGTTTTGAATGACAGTCTCAAACTTGGGCAATAGTTTAATATACTTATTTATCAGTCGTTCTACAATCACATTCTCTATACCCAGCGTGGCTGCCGACCTAATAAAATCCTCTCTTTGAAGCTTTTTCTTCCGACCATTCAAGGTTAATGCCAACTCTTCATCATCATTGGGATTGATGATAGTAGCATTTAGCAAATCGTAAGCAGGAGTCAAACGTATCATATCCGCCACCTCATACAAAGAGAAGTTTTTCAAGTGCATATCGTTATTCCCTGTCAACCAAGAAAAAAGCACCAACTCTAAGAAATTAGTAACATCCATTTTAGGTAAAGACGAGTATTTCAAAACAGCCTTACCGATACGTTCATAACTACTTTTGTATTTATGCTCTGTTTGCCTTTCTGTCAGTTGGCACATATCTTCCATCGCAATCTTCTCTCCGGTAGAAGTTCTGTCAATCCGGCGGGTAAGATAGCATAGCGTATCATCTGCCATCCGCATCAGCGTATGAGGAACTACCTCAATACGTGCCACCTCTGCAAGGTGCATGGTTAAATCCTCGGCCTCAGGCATCATTTCATATTGCGAGGTCTGTGGCTTACAAATATAACCGCCCCATAGCCCGACAATAGTCAATCGTTTGCTGCCCTCATGTTCCTTCAAATGCAAGGATAATTTCGGTTGAACACCGGTCAAAGAGGTTTGGTCTTGAATGATTTGCAGAGCAAGCTGATCAAGTTGTTCTGTCGTATAATCAAGAACAGGCAGTGTTGCTGTTCCGAAGAACTTCTTTATGCAAGCTGTGTGCATATCCTTTTCCCCTTTTAAGAGCGGACGATAACAATATAAGCAATTACACATGGCTTCCCTCCTTTTCTTCCAAAGGAATAACGCTTACGGCTCCGATACAATCCTTGCAGCATGTCAGCAAGAGCGACATCCGGTCAAGAATACTGATGTCTGTACTCCGCAATGCAACATCCAACAGCCATCCTTCAGGAATCAAACCGTCGAAAAATGGAAACAGCACAGGACTTGTATATGCTTTGTCTTGCAAAGGCAATGTCATGCTAACCGCCTTTGCCTTTTCATGAGAGATATATTCCGGTAAATAGCGGAACTCATACCCGGCATCGTTTTCTGTCAGAATACCAGCCAATTGGTCTTTGTAAAATATATGGGCTTGTCTCATTGATTATTATTTTTTTGTGTGGCAACCATTTCATAATTGAAAAAGTCAAGGAGCTGATTCACTTTGTCAAGGCGCAACGTTTCCTTTCCTTGTTCGAGGTCTCGCACAAAGCGCAACCCAACACCCGACTTCAACGAGAGTTCCTCTTGCGTCAGCTTATATTGCTTTCGCAACATTTTGACCGTAGTTGAAAGATTATTCATGGCATCATACTTTATACCTTTTCGGGTACAAAGATAGCACAAATATTCGATATTATATCAGCATGGGTATAATTTATTATTTCGACAGCACAATTATATTAGACAGGGTATAATTTAAGAAAGCTTGAGTCGTTTATATTAAGGCCAAGACAAGTACAACGCATATGTTTTACACTTTCCCAAACGAATATCACCCATTTCCCTACACTTTTTAAGCGAATCAAATGTAAATTCTACAAAGTTTTCTGGTTCTATGACCAATTTTCTACTATCCAACACCTTTTGGAAAATAAAACTATACCACAAACCACAGAAATCCAAAGAAAACCACTACCTCTGTATTCAACAACGTTCTGTAACATACCTGCGGAAATACCTTATCACTCAATACCTTGTATCTGACAAAGGACATTCCACAAAGGGCTGAAAAAAGACGGTACAACACGTATATGCAAAACAGTGAAATACAACGGTCTGCATTTGTCCCCACGTTCTGTGTATTTGTCAAAACAAAGGTTGTACCGATTAAATTGAATTGTCACTGATAATCAGTGATGTAAACATGCTCATCGACAATTATCATTTCATTAAGCTGTTTGGATCTCTTATTTGCGAATACATACAAATATTATAATAATGATATACAGCTAAATATAAACAAAATATCTATAGCTGAAGTTACTACAAATGATATTCCGTTTAGAATGTTAGAAAAATATCCTCGTTAATTATTTCAGCAACTCTAGAAGTTATTATCAACGAACTCCAAGTTTATTGAAATTATCCTCGATATGCTAATAGAATCTTACACCATTACTCTATAACTTATTATTTCGTTATTGAATACGATTCTTGATCTCCACCTAATGAAACTGATGGAAGATATCTCATCCAATCCATCATATTAGAAAGATTTCTTATTCTTTCATCTATCGTAGGGAATTCTATTGCATCGAACAATGCCTGTTAGTTAGAATTTGATTAAGTCATATTTGAAATATCAGAATTATGCAAATTATCGGCACTATTTCGAATCAGTGCCGATAATTTGCATGTTACTGACTAACCAAACGGATTGCCAGATGTGCGTTAACACATGAAATATGACATTAGTCTACCTTCATAGTCTCTAATGGAGGCACAGAACGTCCGTTCACGGAATCTTCCAAAGCTTTTATGGAAGTTTCCCTGTCTTTCGACTCAATCCTGAATCGCGGCTCTATCCTGTTAAAATCCTTCCGTGCTATCTTTCCTGTCCGTTGCTGATATGGAAGATTGCCGGCTACATATTCATTGAAGCCATCAGCATCGGCAATAACGGCATCCACCAGTCTGCGCAGATAGGCAAAAATACGGGTAATAGTTTCCCTGCGCCATTCATCGTTATAGTATTCATTATTATCCGAAACATACGAAGAATAATTTGAAACAACGAAACGGGTATATTTCCGGTCTGTAAACCGGATTGCCCTTCCCTCCATGTATATGGAAGAAGCGACATGAAACCAGCGTGTTTCCATCGGGTTGAATGAATGCCAATCCCGAAAAAAATCTTCTTTATTTTCATACTTTCCCGAATCAAACCCATTCATAAGATGCTCGTTCTGGAAAACATATCCCATCTGATTGGATAATACTTTGGTTCCACCAATCTCTGCATCAATATTCGTATGTGAATGACCGTATATCCAGGCATCAATCCGGTTGTTGCTTATCAAGTCTCCATAGTTACTCGCAAAGGCACTGTTCAGCACCGAATCTTTATGACAAGGCGCAAATACCTGAAAAGTGGGCATAGGTGCAGATCACTCATGTATCGTATTCTCATTTCTTTGATAGTTCAACCTGTTTCTCTATGATAGCCTTTACCCGTGCGAATGAAACCGGAGTGAAGTCGTTATTGTCAACTCCCACATCATATTGTGTAGAAAAAAGCATTTGAAGGCGAGGCTTATCTTTTCCAGTGTTATTCCTGCTTGTATGCACATGGCCGAAAAGCTGCCAGGTATCATCGTATGAGCCGCTATAGCAAAGGAACGGGCAATGATTCAGATAAATCTTCTGTTTATCCACCTCGATGTACATCTGCATCGTGATCAGTTCGAAATATTTTGTATAATTCTGCCTCAAGTTCTTCATGTCATGATTACCGGCTATGAGATAGATTTTCCCATTCAACCTTTTGAGTATCTTTGTCCATTCAGCAGAGCCACCAAGACAGAAGTCGCCAAGATGAAATACGATATTATCCGGACCGACCACACGGTTCCAGTTGGCAATAAGTGTTTCATTCATGTGTTCTACATCCTTGAATGGCCTGCTACAGAACCTGATGATATTGGTATGATTGAAGTGGGTATCAGATGTAAAGAATACCCCGCTTCCGTTGAATTTGTAATCCATAATCTTCTTTTTTTATGCACATCACTGCGCTGGTTAATAAAACTGAAGTTTTCAATGCCCATGGACGGAAATGACGGAGTAGAGCGCATAATGCGAACGTCACCAATGGGCAAAAACAAAGCCGTTGAAAAATTTAGTAAGGACTTTTCAACGGCTTCAATTTATCTTTTTAATAGGAATACCTGCACCTAATGTACTCCTACCTGTCTATAAAACGTTCGCTGGAAAGTGTTTTTGAATTTACCGAATGACTCAATGCCTAAAGTATGAACATACGACATACTCTCAAAGCATACTGTGCTTCGACATAATGTGTTTACTAATATGTTCACTCTATTCTGCAGCATTGTAATTTGCTAATTGCTTTTATTCAATTGTGAGTGCAAAAATACTGAATTTTATTGAGAACCAATTAACTATTCGCTAACTTTTTTGAATGACCTGTCTAGTTGCTGTATTCTTTCGAACTTTTCTAAGCAAAGCTCCAAACATTCATCACTTCACGAAGCCTGCAAGGGGGTTCCTTACCTACACGAATATATAATCAGTATTCTATATTTGTTATTTCGATGAAAACCTGCCAATCCGTTCTCTTAACAGCAACATTTTGACCGTGGCTGATAGATGCACTTCGTATACCATTTCGGATACAAAATTACGATAAATATTGGCAATTATATCAGATGGGGTATATTATCATAATAAACAAAGATTGAAATAAAGCAATTCCAATAAAAGCACTACCTTTGTAAACAACAAGCATTCTGTAACATCCATGCAAAAAAGTAACTGCAACAACTGCCCCTAAGGAAAAATACGATAAAAGTCCTCAGTCATTAATGGGACGCTTTTGGCGTTGGCACATAAACTTCTGCCCAGGTTGGAAAGGATATTTCAAATCTCTTTCGCCTGACGAGCAAAACGAGATTAGAAAGAAGTATAACTTCGATAAATACAATAAATAATGAAAAGAAATTCTATTCGTCTTGTTAAAAGACTTTGCCGACTGGGAAGGGGCTTATATCGCTCCAAACCTCAATGCAGGTGTTGAACCCGGAAGTGAAAGCAAATATATAGTTAAAACCGTATCTGTCAGGAAAGAGCCGGTTGTATCGATCGGAGGATTCAAGGTGCTGCCCGACTATGGAATCAATGACATTCCGGCCGATTATGCAGGGATCGTATTAATAGGTGGCATGAGCTGGTTCACCCCGGAAGCCGAAGCCATTGTTCCTCTGGTAAAAGAGGCCATCGAGAAGAAGAGGCTGGTAGCCGGAATTTGTAACGCCTCCGTCTTTCTTGGCAGGCACGGTTTCTTGAACCATGTAAATCATACCAGCAACGGATTGGATTACCTCAAACAATTCGCTGGGCCAAATTATACAGGTGAAAGTCTTTATATAAATGAACCGGCCGTCAGAGCCGGAAACATTATTACCGCCAACGGATTTGCCACTCTGGAGTTCTGTCGTGAAATACTCTATGCGCTGGAGGCAGACTCTTCCCCAAAGATAGAGAGAAGCTATCGAATGAACAAAACAGGTGTTTGGGAAGATCCAGAAGTGGGATAAATCACTTATCTAATGGTGGTAGATAATAAAAACATCTACCACCAACAACTTACATCTACCATCATTTACTACTTTTCGACCACTAAATACAACCGTCCCCTACTCGCTAACTGCGTCTTAAGCCCTATCTTTTCAAGAAACGACCAAAGACGGAGACATTGCTCATCGGAAGTTTTACGCCGCTCTTTTGCAGCGATAGGTAGATCTCTCCGGCAGAGATCTTCAAACCTTCCTCCTTATGCGAAGCGGGACGATAATATTGAAAACAGATCCTCGAACAAAGGACGTTGTTGAAACGCCTCGTTCGCTTGCATCTGCGAAACCTCTTCCTCATGCGTCAGCCAATAACGCTCGTTATTATTCAAGGCGGCAACCGCTTGCGCATAGAGCTGGAGATAATCGATAGGCTGGGCATTGTCTATCATCCCTTTCACCTCGATACAAATGAAACGGCGGCTGCCGGAAGGATCGCCCAGCAAATCCGTATGGTTACTCGTAGCGATAAAGGAAGCATAACGTTTCACCGATTCCACCTGCGTGGCATGAGGCTTGCGCACATTTACGACCGGCTTCTGCAACAGATGCTTCAAAGCCTTGATGCCTCGCGCTCACTTGGTCGAACTCATCAATATTGATCAATCCGAAACGGGTAAGATACAGCTCGGCATCCCGCTTCTTGCTGAAATCGATGCTGTCCGTGTAATACTTATTTAAGTCCGGTGGCAACAGGTTGAAGCAGAACGTGGACTTCCCGCACCCTGCCCGCCCACCAAGAGCGGGGAAAGACTGTTGCCATGCTGTTTGTCACGTCCCTGCCAGTGCGCTACCATCGACAGGAACCAAGTGTAAAACAACTGTTCCCACCGTACGTTGTCGCAAGGGATGCGTGCGGCCAGCGGACGGATGCGATCCTTGCCATCCCACACGGGCAAGCGGGTCAAATAGTCCTCGATAGGCGCATAGTCCGGGATGCGATCTGAAAAGACAAAACGCCGTACATCCCTGTCCCATAGCTGCAATCCTTCTTTCTGGGCATTCAAGGCGATACTGTTCAACACACGATCCGTCACGGGGCGATAGTCGAAACAGAAGGTGTTTTTCTCCCGATATTCCGGTCCGCCGGACATCAGATTGTACCGGAAATCGTAACGACGGTTCATAAACTCCTCCATTTTCAAGCTCTGTAGCTGCTCCGGCTTGTAAAGGGACGTACTGCCAAAATCAGAATCGGAGGCTAAGCGGTAAGACTGCCTCAAGGTCTCCCGGATCTCCACTTCCGAAATCAGATTCCCCAGATAGAGCATCGTCCACTTCACACAATCCTCCTCTTCCACCCCAGCCGCGAAACAAAGTCTTCCAAGAGTGACCAACAAAGGTTTGAAGTCCACCTTTATGCTCAAACTTCCATGTTCCTCCAAAGCCCGCTGCAAAGCGAATTCATATTGGATGGCAACGTAACGGTATTGGTCATAAAGCGTCTGTCCGGCACTCTCTACCGGTACCGGCACCCGTTTTCGAACCGTTCCTGGTAGGCGCTTTCGTCGGGCATAGCCACAGGCTGCTCCAGATGAATGGAAAGAGCGTCCGGATTGTAATACACATCGGCATCATAACTGAGGCGGCAGCCCATCTCCAGCACCGGACGTTTCAGCTCGATAGGATAAGAAAGGCGAGGCTCATACGTCTTGAGCGCATGTCGGTAAGCGTGCGCATGAAAAACCTCGGCATCCGTACACGAACGGGGAAGCGACCCGTCGGGATAGGTATAAGCCACCACGAACTTCACGCTCCGTCCGCTAGAGCCGATCATAGCGAACAGTGTCTGCGGATATTCCACTATTTTTTGTTTCAAGGACAAAGCCTCTTCTATGCTCTTCAATCGATTGATCTCCAGCAAAATCCAGCCATTATACTCCTTCAATTCCCCTTTTCGAAAAGTTCCGGCAAAGAGCAACTGAGGTAATTTCCGGGTAAACGGATACCGTTTGTCGGGATAAGCCCGCCTTAATTTCTCTCGAAAGAGCGCAAGCTTATCCCTCGTCCGCTCATCCTTTACCCATGCCACGATCTCCTCCATACGCATCGCCCGTTGTGCGACGGTATGTCGATAGGCTGTTTGCTTGGTTATTTTCATGTCTAATATATTATTTAAGAAGTTGAATAACTTATGCTTACAGTTTTTTATATAGAAAAACTAAAGTTTTATTAGGGGAAAACTTTTGTTTCTTCCTAAAGAAACTTTTGTTTCCTCTAGGAGAAACTTTTGTTTTCCCTAAGAGAAACTCTTTGTTCTCCTAAGGGAAACTCTTATCAGCTCTTATCCCTTCGTCCATCGGTAGCCACTCTGCCAAGCATCAAAGACTGGTTCATCCTCTACTCCGTACGCCCGAAAGACCTGACGGATATACTGTTGGTCTTCGGGCGAGAAGGTTCTTTCCTTGCGCTTAAACTGATAAAACTTATTCTTACCGTATGTCATCAACAGACGTTGCTTGATGCGTTTCGCCTCCAGATAAGGTATCTGGTCTAATAGGTGATCCATGCCAACAGCGTATTGCACGGGAGTATCCGCCATGAAAGCCGCACACTTTCCGGTAGGACTGGTACGTGCGGGATTCACGATGCTCACCGCCCAAAGCGTATCGGGGATAAAACGGACGATTTGATGCCGCAAGCAGCGGTTGGCGTTCTTACAATTTTCATTAAAACAATGTACAAAGCCTGTCGGCACCATAGCGTAATCGAGTTTTTCTATCATATCTTTTAGATTTTCAGTATTCTTCAAATATAACACTTTTTCCTTCACACGAAAAGAAAATTGTATGAAAATCAATAATAAATGGTAGATATTGAATAATAATTGTAGATGTTTGGAGATCTACAACCAACAGATAATACTCTCATTTACAAAAGTATATAATAGAGTGGTAGATATTGTAGATATTTTTATAAATTCAATGTTACAGGAAACTCATAATACGTAAAAGACCGAGCCAATACAACTTCTTCATCTTTTCACTATCACATAGCAGGATATTTTATATCTTTATTGCCTGTTTATAATCATGATTGGATACATATGGACATAGATTTCGAATCATACATCCGTGGTAGTGAGCCCGACAAAAGAAAAGGCTTCAGCTTGGAAAACAGCCATTGGTTTACAAGCTGTAGATGGCTTGCAAACATCCGATTATTTAAAAGATACAGCTATAAAGCATTTGCGTAGCATCGGTTTTGACGTGAACAATGATCTGTTTGCCGACAACTCTTGGTACTTTCGCAATGCGCTGGTTCGTGCGAATTATAGAAATGTGCGAAAAGACGTTGAACCGGATATGAGTTTCTTGATCGCATTTTTCAGAAACTTAATGATGGGAGAAAATCATGACCCCACAACAGCTAACCGAACAGTTCAGCGCACCGCTTTTAGCTATCGTAAAGGCTATCGGGACAGAACAATGTTCATTGAAAGTAAAAGTGATTACAAACAATTTGCATAGATAAACGAAGAATGAAAACATCCATCAATTACCTTCCCGAACAGAAACGGGATGACCTCAGAAGAATTGTAGAGTGCGTACTGGAAGTACTTCCCGATTGTGAGATGATCATTCTCTACGGAAGTTATGCCCGGAATACATACGTTGACTACGACCAACGCATCGAATACGGTATCCGCACCTGTTTTATGAGCGATTATGATATTTTGGTAGTTACCAGTACCCGTTTCCAAAGATATATTATCAATCACATCTTGAGCAAGGCCACCGATAATTACTACAAAGGGAAGAACAGATACGCATCCACCACCGTACAATTTATAGACGAAAGCATCGACGACTTGAATAAAGCCATCGATAAAACCGATATTTCTATACCGATATCAAGCGAGAAGGTATCATGCTTTACAACAGCGGCCGTTATAAGTTGGCCCGCCGTCGTAAACTGAACTATCGGGAGATAAAAGAGTTGGCGGAGGAGTATTACAACGACAGGTTTGAACGTGCGAATGATTTTTACGAAATGCAATGTATGACAAAACGACGAGAGATATAAAATAAACACATAGCGAAAAGTAAATTTGGGCAAAGCGTAGCGAATTAGCTGATAGAGTGTTCGTTACGCTTTGTTTTTCTATGGGGCAGAGCCAACGAAATACCACCTCGAAGCCAAACAGCGCAGAAGTTCAGTTACCACCTCATTACCCCGTAACGGGTGTGAATTTCTTGCTAAATGGTTCTGTTTCTGTGATTTGCGTAATTTTGCATAGCAGTCGGTAACTCACTAATAACTAATTTTGTAACCAAAAAGAGTGAGTTATGCGAAGTACATTCAAGGTATTATTTTACGTGAAGAAAGGCAGCGAGAAGCCGAACGGCAACCTGCCTTTAATGTGCCGTATCACGGTGGACGGCGAGATTAAACAGTTCAGTTGCAAGATGGACGTTCCCCACGGTTGTGGGACGTGAAAAACAGCCGTGCTTCGGGCAAGAGCGTCGAAGCGCAGAGAATCAACCTTGCGGTAGATAAAATCCGTGTGGAGGTAAACCGCCGCTATCAAGAGTTAATGCAGACGGACGGATATGTTACCGCCGCCAAACTCAAAGACGCCTATCTTGGTATCGGCATCAAGCAGGAAACCTTGCTGAAGCTGTTCGAGCAGCACAACGCCGAGTTTGAGAAGAAAGTCGGGCACAGCAGGGCGCAGGGTACATTTACCCGTTATCGGACGGTCTGCAACCATATTCGGGAGTTTCTGCCCCATACCTACAAGCGTGAGGACATCCCGTTAAAGGAACTCAACCTCACGTTCATCAACGATTTCGAGTATTTTCTGCGCACGGAGAAGAAATGCCGCACCAATACCGTGTGGGCTACATGATTGCGTTGAAGCACATCGTTTCGATAGCGAGAAACGACGGACGTTTGCCGTTCAATCCCTTTGCCGGATATATCAACTCTCCCGAAAGCGTGGATAGGGGCTACCTCACCCAAACGGAGATACAGACGCTCATGGACGCACCCATGAAGAATGCCACCCATGAACTTGTACGGGACTTGTTCGTCTTTTCGGTGTTCACGGGTTTGGCGTATTCGGACGTGAAGAACCTCACCGCCGACCACCTGCAAACATTCTTCGACGGCAACCTTTGGATAATCACCCGAAGAAAGAAGACCAACACCGAATCGAACATCCGTCTTTTGGACGTTCCCAAGTGTATCATAGAGAAATACAAGGGACTGGCTCGGGACGGTCATGTTTTCCCCGTTCCGAGTAACGGCAGTTGCAACAAGATACTCAAAGAGATAGGCAGACAATGCGGCTTCAAGGTACGTTTGACCTACCATGTTGCAAGACACACGAACGCCACGACCGTGCTTCTGTCGCACGGCGTACCCATCGAAACGGTGAGCCGTCTTTTGGGGCACACGAACATAAAGACCACCCAAATTTACGCCAAAATCACCGCCCAGAAGATAAGCCAAGACATGGAAACCCTGTCGCACAAGTTGGAGGATATGGAGAAGAATATCTGCCGAGCCATCTAATTAAAAACAGAATCCCGATGAAAGAAGAAAGGAACATTATCACGATGGACGGGCAGGGCAATATCTCCCTGCCGAGCGATATAGGTGCAACCGCCATGACCGAGCGGGAAATCTGCGAACTGTTCGGGGTTATCGCCCCGACGGTTCGGGCAGGGATAAAGGCACTCTGCAAAAGCGGAGTTTTGAAAGAGTACGGCATAAAACGCCTTATCCGCTTACCGGAGAGAAGTTACATCGAGGTTTACAACCTCGAAACGATAGCCGCCCTCGCTTTCCGTATCGAGTCGTTCGGGGCGGCGAAAGTCCGCAGGGCATTATTAGAGAGGATTATACACGGGCGAAAAGAGAAAACGACGGTATTCGTGTCGGTTGTTTCGGACGGCAAGCCCAACAGCCGTTGGAAAGCATGATGATATACCAACATATCAACATACCAACATGCAAACGTACCAGCATACAAACGTACCAGCATACAAACGTACCAGCATACAAACGTACCAGCATACCAGCATGCAAACCTATCACTATGGTGATATATATTGCAGGTTCTATTCCTCTTTTCAGAGGAAAGCGGAGCAATCATTTCCGTTTACAAAGGCAAAGCAAGCACGGGGCTTTATGTCGGCTAAAAGGTCAGGCGGCTGCGCCGTAAATCTTCCTCTCGCTTCGCTGCGAGCGTATTTATCGGGAAAACCTTGTATCCGACCGCCCCGTGCAAAAGAGCCTTTGAAAACGGAAACGACCGCCCCGCCGCCCACCACCGACCGAAAGGGAAAAAATAAGGTGGGGTTACGGGCAAGCAGGCGGCAGGGACAGCCACAGCCGAAAGGCAGACGGGCAGACGGACGGCACGCCGCAGGGTATTTACGGAGAAAATACCGTAGCTTATTAGGGAATTTTCCGAGCCGCAATACTCCGTATCGCTGAAAATTCCCCAATAAGGCAAGGGGCAAGCCCCTCTGCACACCCCATCGGGGACGGCATTTGCCGCCCCCGAAGATACAAAAAATCATTGTTTCACAAGCCAAAAAAGAAAGGAAGAATATATGGGTTTCGTAGTTTTACACATGGAAAAGGCGCACGGCAGCGACAGCGGAACGACCGCACATATCGAGCGTTTCATCATACCGAAGAACGCCGACCCCACACGCACGCATCTAAACCGAAAACTCATCGAATACCCCGACGGGGTGAAAGACCGTTCGGCGGCTGTTCAGAGAAGACTGGAAGAAGCGGGGCTGACACGCAAAATCGGAAGTAACCAAGTGCGGGCAATCCGCATCAACGTGTCGGCAACACCCGAAGACATGGAACGCATCGAACGGGAGGGACGGCTGGACGAGTGGTGCGCCGACAACCTCAAATATTTTGCCGACACGTTCGGGAAGGAGAACATCGTGGCGGCTCACCTGCACTTGGACGAGAAAACACCGCACATGCACGTCACACTTGTGCCGATAGTCAAGGGGGAACGCAAGCGGAAGAAAAGGGAGGAGCAGGCGAAGAAGCGATACCGCAAGAAGCCGACCGACACCGTGAGGCTGTGCGCAGACGATATTATGACACGGCTGAAATTGAAGTCCTACCAAGATACCTATGCCGAAGCGATGGCGAAATACGGGCTGCAAAGGGCATAGACGGCTCGAAGGCTCGCCACAAGTCCACGCAGCAGTATTATCGGGATATACAGAAACTCGCCGACGACCTCAAAGCGGAAGTGGTGGATTTGCAACAGCAGAAAGAAACGGCACGGGAGGAACTAAGACGGGCGAAAAAAGAGATACAGACCGAGAAGCTGAAAGGGCGGCAACCGTCGCAGCCGCCAACATCGCCGAGAGCGTCGGTTCTCTTCGGCAGCAACAAGGTCAAGACGCTGGAAAGGGAGAACACCGCCCTGCATAGGGAGGTAGCCGACCACGAGGAAACCATCGAAGCCCTGCAAGACAGAATACAGACCATGCAGGCAGACCACAGCCGACAGATGGCGGAAGTAGAACGGAAGCACCGCAGGGAGATAGCGGACAAGGAAACGAAGCACAAGGAGGAAATATCTTTCTTGAAAACGGTAATCGCAAAGGCGGCATGGTTTCCCTATTTCCGTGAAATGCTCCGTATCGAAAACCTCTGCCGCCTTGTCGGGTTCGATGAAAGGCAGACCGCAACGCTCGTCAAGGGAAAGCCGTTGGAGTATGCAGGGGAACTCTACTCGGAGGAACACGGACGGAAATTCACGACCGAAAGGGCAGGTTTCCAAGTGCTGAAAGACCCCACGGACGGGACTAAATTGGTTCTTGCCATCGACCGAAAGCCCATTGTCGAGTGGTTTAAGGAACAGTTCGAGAAGTTAAGGCAGAACATTCGCCGACCCATACAGCCGCAAAGGAAAAGTAGAGGAATTTAAGAACGAATAATTAGTTGTACCTCAGCAATTGAAATTAAAACAACCAAATTATTGTGGATTCTTATAGGATAAATCAGTAAAAGTAGTACCTTTGTAACTAATATAATAGACTTTATATAAAATGGCTAAGAATAAACTTGTAGTTCCTTTTTTGAAATGGGTTGGAGGAAAAAGACAACTTATTCCAGAAATTAGAAAGATGTTACCCAAAGGGGTAGCGAATCGTCCCTACTATGAGCCATTCATCGGAGGCGGAGCTTTATTTTTTGAACTCCAGCCAAAACAAGCAGTTATAAATGATTATAACGAAGAGTTGATCAATGTTTATACGGTTATAAGGGACAACCACAATGAACTTATTGAGGATTTAAAGAAACATAAAAATACGTCAGAGTATTTTTATGAAATTCGCTCTATGGATAGGCAACCTCTTTTTAAAAATCTTACCACTATCGAGCGAGCATCACGAATTATATATCTCAATAAAACTTGCTATAATGGATTATATCGGGTTAATAATGCCGGGGAATTTAATTCTCCATTTGGAAAATATAAAAATCCAAATATTGTCAATGAGCCTGTGATTAAGGCGGTAAGTAAATATTTAAATTCTGGTCGGATTCAAATATCAAATGGTGATTATGAGGTAATTTTGAGAGATATACCAACAAACTCATTTGTGTATTTAGATCCTCCGTATCATCCTATTTCAGAGAGTTCTAATTTTACAGGATACGTGCAGGGTGGATGGAGTGAGAGGGATCAGCTTAGGCTAAGAGATGTTTGTAATAGATTAAATAGCAATGGCATAAAATTTCTCCTATCAAATTCTGCATCTAATTTCATAAAAGAAATTTATGCGGAATACAATATTCATGTAGTACAGGCAAGTCGTGCTATAAATTCAGATTCTTCTAAAAGAGGGCAAGTTGATGAATTTTTAATTAGCAATTATGAGTAAATCCAAAAATGACATAGCATGGGAGAAAATTTTTGAGAAGTATTGCATCTTGGACAAACTTGCCAATAATGAACGTATCTCAATTTCTTCAACAGAAATTAATCAGTTTAGAGAAGCTCGTTTAATGACAAAGTTTGACCATAGATCTCAACTTCCAAAATTGTTTATAGATCATAACTTATCAATATTACCTACATCCAGAGGTACGTATGAAATCGGAAAATTTAAAACTTTTTGTGATTTTAATAAAGATGATATAGAGATAACTCCTATTGACTTTCCAACTTTTTTGGAAAGTATAGATTATAAAGATATTACGAGTGAATCAATAGCTATAAATTGTGCTTTTGTATCTAAGATATTGCATGATTTTACAGGAGAGGAAAATCTGCTACCTACTGTCTCTGGTCGGATGAGTTCTTCAGTCTTTGATTTTACGATTAATTCAGGACAAAACATTTTAAAAATTAATGTTGATAATTCACAAATTGAAATAGACGGAGGGTATGAAGGAGATAGTTCTTTAAATTTGATTGAAGCCAAAAATTATATTTCTGATGATTTTCTGATTCGACAACTATATTATCCATATAGATTATGGAGTAATAAAATAGGGAAACGTGTTCGTCCGATATTCTTGACGTATTCAAATGGTATTTTCCATTTGAGAGAATATGAATTTGTTACACCTGAACTATATAATTCCATCCGATTAATACAACATAAAAAATATGCAGTTCAAGAAGGAGGAATTAATGTTGAGAATATACAGAATATCTTGGATAGTATTCAAGTTGTAAAAGAACCTGAGTTGCCTTTCCCTCAAGCAGATAGCTTTGAACGAGTAATTAATCTTTGCGAGCTATTAAAACAAAAAGGATTTATTTGTAAAGATGATATTACGCAAAATTATGATTTTGATCACAGACAAACTGATTATTATTCAAATGCGGCAAAGTATTTAGGATTAGTAGAGGTTGTTCGTGAGAATCAACAAATAGGGTGCATTCTAACTCGTGATGGCTCTCGTATATTTAATCTGCCCATTATTGAACGGCAATTGGAATTTGTAAAACTTATATTGGCACATACGGCATTTCAAAACACCTTGAAACTGTATTTTGATAAAGGCAATGTTCCAACAAAGGGCGAGGTCGTTGAAATAATGAAAAGTGCAAAATTGTATAATATTGATTCTGAACAAACATATAAACGAAGGGCATCTACTGTTATATCTTGGATAAATTGGATATTAGAACTAATAGAGTAATAATTTAAAGAATAAGAATTATGGCTTGTGAAAAACAACATCGTTATGATCCTCAGTACAATAATTTACCTGTCGATCAAGGTGGGGCAGGAAGACATCGTTGTGCAGGATGTGCTTATGAGAGAGGGTATGAAGATGGACTAAATCGTAAAGAAAAATTAGATTTGGACTTGGATTCATTACCAGAGAGTCAAGCTGGAACAGTTAGGCATAAAAGCCCACATGCAGCTTATGCTGCTGGTTATTTGGCTGGAGTAGAAGAGTCTTATAAGTAAATACCTCTGTTCCTCCGTTTCAAATAGCATCCCCATACGATAAATATATATTGTATGGGGATGAGTAAATTAGAAAAATTGTATATTTGCACTTTATAAAGAGTTATTTGACAGCATTGCAACGCAAAACGCTGAAATTCGCACAGTTGCTAAATCGTTACCTCTATTTCTCAAATAATTCGCTAAAAGTTTATTTCTCAATCGGTTAAGTCAAACCGATAAAAATCTAAAATATGTTCTTTTCATTTGCATCAAGCTTGTGAGAATTATTACAACAGCATAATCTTGACTTTTACATTGTATAGTCCCAAAGAGCATAGCCTAATAACGTTATCCGGCAGAGCCAAAACGCATTCCCTAGAGTCATCCGAAGCCTTTCCCCGGGATACGGAAGAAGAAAAACGACTTTTCGATTTGCTGCAGGACGCATACGTTCAAGCTCGTTATAATTTACACTTCCGCGTCACTAAAGAAGATATCGAGGCGCTTATACCCAAAGTAGAACGGCTCCGGGATATCACGCGACAATGTTGCGAGGAGAGAATCAAGGTGTATGCGGCAAAACAAAGACAGGTTTGATGAGATTCCCCTCAATCGCCACCTTTATAACCCCATCCAACCTGTTTTCGAAGATACGGTAAGCCTCCTCAATCTCGCTCAATGGAAACTTATGGGTAATAAGAGGCGTCGTGTCTATCTTACCTTCTTCTATTAGGTTAAGAATCTCGGCGCAATCGCAGCCATCCACCCCACCAGTCTTGAAAGTCAAGTTCTTGCCATACATGTCTGGCAAAGGAAGAAGCTGAGGTTTATCATAGAGGGCTACGATGGTGACAATGGCGTTCGGACGGGCACAATCCCATGCCAAGCGGAAGGTATCCTCACTCCCCGCGACCTCCAATACGACATCCGCACCGCCATGATCGCTGTTACGAAGAACAAATTCCTTACAGTTTTCGGGATCTGTCACCAAGACTTCCGGATAACGCTGGCGAACGAACCGGGCCCTTTCCGGAGACTTCTCGCAAACAATAATACGTCGTGGCTTCTTCAACAACACGCACAACAAAGTACAGATCCCCGTAGGACCAGCGCCAATAATGAAAACCGTATCCTCCTCTGAGATCTCCGAGATGCGGGCAGCCCAAAAACCTGTCGCTAACACATCACCGACCAGCAAAGCCTGCTCATCGCTAACCGTATCTGGGATACGATTCAAGCCTCGATCCGCATAAGGAACCCGGACATACTCCGCCTGCCCCCCATCGATACGACAGCCCAACGCCCAACCGCCATTGGGATCGGTACAATTATTGACATATCCACGCCGGCAGAAGAAACACTCTCCGCAAAAGGTCTCGACATTCACGGTCACCCTGTCACCCGGCTTGACTGCAGTAACATCGGCACCCACCTTTTCCACCACACCAACCATCTCATGCCCAACGGTTATTCCGGGTACCGCACGTGGTACGCTACCGTGTTTGATATGAAGATCGCTAGAACAGATACTACCCAAAGTCACACGTACGATAGCGTCCCATGAATCCTGTATTTCCGGTATCGGTTTCTCCCGCAATTCAAATTTCCCTTGTTCAATATAAGTGTACGCAAGCATGATATTTTCTTCTTTTAGTTAATCGCCTTACAAAGATAAGGATCGTATCGCCAAAAATATCAGATATATCAGTAATTTGGGTACAAACTGTTTCATTTTTCTCTCCTATCTTTATCGCCATAAATACATAGCATTCTCGTAATGAATATAAAAACAACAAAAATTCAAGAAGTATGAAACGAATCGTATTATTCATGGTCATGGTCTCAATGGTATGTATCGCCTCTTATGCGCAAAAGGCTGCCGAAGGGACAAAAGTTTTAGTGGCTTACTTCTCGGTAACGGGAAATACTGAAAAAGCGGCCCAACAAGTCGCATCTATTGTCAGCGGTGATCTTCACAAGATCCAACCTGAGAAAAGCTATACCTCCGCCGATCTGAACTGGCGGGATAAATCCTCACGCAGCAGCGTAGAGATGGACGATCCTACATCACGACCGGCCATTATCGATGATTTGAAGAACCTAGCGGAGTATGACACCGTTTACCTAGGATTTCCCATCTGGTGGAATCAAGCCCCAAGACTCATCAACACCTTTTTGGAAAAATACAATCTCTCGGGTAAAACCGTTATCCCATTCGCCACATCAGGCAGCAGCAGTATCTCGAACGCAGAGAGCGAATTGCGGAAAGCCTATCCGGATGTGAACTGGCAAAAAGGGAAGTTGATGAACGGAGTGACAGAAGAAGATATCAAGAATTGGACTAAAAAATAAATGATTATGAGAAAGAATTTTGGAGCGAAGCCTTTGAGCTATCCGCAACCCGTATTTATTATCGCCACGTATGGAGAAGATGGAACTCCCGATGCGATGAACGCCGCTTGGGGCGGTATCAGTGAGATGAATGAGATCAGCATGTGTCTTAGCGCCGGTCACAAGACAGTTAAGAATATCCTGAAGCGTAGAGCTTTCACGGTAAGCATGGCAGATGCCGATCATGTCGTAGCTTGTGATTATGTAGGTATCGTGTCGGGCAATAAAGTTACCGACAAGTTTGCCAAAGCAGGATTTCACGCTACAAAATCGGACTTCGTAGATGCTCCGTTGATCGACGAATTGGCCGTGGCTATCGAATGTAAATTGAAAGATTACGATCCGGATACTTGCATACTCCGTGGCGAGATCGTAAATGTCAGTGTTGACGAGCGTGTACTTGATGAGAACGGCAAGGTGAATGTAGCTAAAGCCGCTCCCATCATCTTTGATCCATTCAACAACGACTATTTGAGAGTGGGCGAAAAGGTAGGAAATGCCTTTTCCGATGGGAAGCAACTGAAAACATAAAAGAAAAGTCTATCTAAAGTTGTTATATATGTAAACTTAATTTATATTTGCACTATGGAAAAAAAATGAATATTATGCAAGCAAATCCTAAGATCGGGAGTATGGACGCTGTATTAGATAAATTATACGGCAAGGTTGGCTCACCAGAAAGAGAGGAGTTTCGCAAAGAAGCATACTCTTATTGTGTGGGGCAAATTATTAGTGACGCACGGAAGCAAGAGAAAATGACACAATCCGAGTTGGCCGAAAAGTAGGAACTAATAAGACCTATATATCAAGAATTGAAAAGGAATCATAGAACCGGGAGTTGGTTTATTTTTCCGTATTATTGATGCGCTTGGCCTTAAAATTGAAATCGTAAAGCCTATCATGTGAGCAAAAGGAACTCTCTCAGATCGCCTCTGTTAAGATTGTTTTCCAATATGAGTAATAAAAGGGGCAAAGGCGTAATCACTACGGCTTTACCCCTTTATACATCAGCTCATGAAATCAATTTAGAGATATCATACCCACGTTCCGTTATCTTCCCCAGTAAATCTTCCCGAACCGCCTCCGGTAAGTTCCTCTCACGGCTCAAGATCCAGAGGTATTTATCCGTGCTGCTTCCTATCACCGCATATTGATAATCCGCATCAAGTTCTAAGATATAATAATCCGCATAGAACCATAAGAAGAAAGCCACTTTCAATTTTCCGGGATTATTTTTAGGGTCCGGTTGTTTCGCACGACCGGTGGCTTTCTTGTGAACGCCGCCTTTATATCCTTCGTTCTCCACACGGATCTTTCCGTCCGGAAGCAACGTATACGTGGCCGTCACATCCGTCATGCCTCTCTCAAAATGATTCTCATAACGGGCGATTTCATACCATCGCCCCATATACCGTTTAACATCCAGTTCCGGTACGGTATGATGATCTGTTATATTCATAAGTTTCTCTATTGTTGGATAAATGTATGTAAACCCAGATTCCTGTAATTTAGAGGGATGGACGGTTTGCCCTTTTGTCACGAACGACGCTCCCTCGCCAAACTTCAGCCGAAAAAAGAACTCAGGCAAAGGGATGATCCTACGGATCTTATCCGCTCTCGCTAACGTATGAGCCAACTGCTTTTGGGTGATAAGGTCTGGAGAAACCAAATTTACCACACCCCTCATCTGCCTATTCCGTATGATATACCCAAAAGAGCGGCATAGATCAAACAGGCTGATCCATGGAAAACGCTGTTGCCCGTTACCGATCACGACACTTACCCGTGAGAAGCGTTGCAAACGAAGCATCTCTTTCAAGGCCCCTCCATCCTCAGACAATACGACACCAAAACGGGTAATGACAAGCCTCACATCCGATGAGCATGCGGACGCTTCCTCCTCCCACGCCCCACACAACCGGGCCAAAAAATCCATTCCCCGGCAATCATGATACTCGTCATATTCCCCGAAAGCCGGATAATAACCTACGGCGGAGGCCGAAATAAACAACTCAAGTTTCACGCTTCTCGTGTTTATGGCATGCACCAACTGTCTGGTCACGCAAATACGGCTATCATACAACTCTTGTTTGTAAGCCTCCGTCCAACGTTTATTAATGGAAGCGCCCGCCAAATTAATGACGACTTCACAGGATTCCACGCATCGGCATAATTCATCAAAACAATCTTCCTTAAACAAATCCCGCCCTAAAGGGATAACATCATATCCTTTTCCCTCCAAAAAAGATGAAAGATGCTGACCGATATATCCGCTTGCCCCGCTGATCGCTATTCTCATAATCAATACTTTTCTATTAAAACAAATCCACAAGCAATTTAGATGGCAATTTCCGGTTCTATTTTAGTATCCCAAACAGAATATCGACTAAAAGAAATCGGTTCGACAGAAAACAACTATATTTGTCCTCATTTAATAGTGACTGAATCATGGCAGACAATTATCTGGAAAATAAGTACGCAGAATACCAAGCCCGGAAGACTTCCGGCACTAGAACGGGGCATACAACGAAGACACTTCATAAAACAAGAAGAGTCTTCATCACCGGTGGAGCCGAGGGGATCGGGAAAGCGATTGTAAGGGCTTTCAGAGGAGCCGGACATCGTGTGGCCTTCTGCGACAAGAACGAGACCTTAGGAAAAGAGACTGCCCTACAAACCGGGACACAATTCCATCTCGTGGACGTTAGTGATAAAACCGCACTAGAAGATTGCCTGCGAAAGATCATCGAGGAGTGGGGAGATATTGATATCATTATCAACAACGCAGGTGTCAGTCAGTTCTCTCCCATCACGGAAACAAGCGTAGAGGATTTCGACAAGATACTATCCATAAACTTACGCCCGGCGTTTATCACCTCCCGCCAATTAGCGCTCCATCGGCAATCTCTCGATACCCCCAATCCATACGGCAGGATTATCAACATCTGCTCTACCCGTTACTTGATGAGTGAACCCGGTAGCGAGGGTTACGCCGCCTCTAAAGGAGGTATCTATTCTTTGACACATGCGTTGGCCTTATCGCTCTCGGAATGGCATATCACGGTAAACTCTATCGCTCCCGGTTGGATACAGAATAACAATTACGACCAGCTTCGTCCGGAGGATCATGCTCAACATCCGTCCGGAAGGGTGGGAAAGCCGGAGGATATCGCCCGTATGTGCTTATTTCTCTGTCAAGAGGAAAACGATTTCATTAATGGCGAGAATATTACGATTGACGGTGGGATGACCAAGAAAATGATCTATCTCGACTAAATAAACATCCGTATATGACACAAACATCGAACATAGAAACCAACCGTCTTGTGCTCCGTCCTTTCAGCGAAAGCGATGCTCCTGATGTTTTTGAGAGCTGTAAGAATCCAAACCTAGGCAATAACGCCGGATGGAAACCTCATGAAACGATCGAGGAGACAATCGATGTTCTAAATGCCATTTTATCGGGAAAGAAGGGTTTGGGCTATCGTATCAAAAGAGACAAAACAAGTCATTGGCTCCATTGGCATCATTCCTGATTCCAAAGAAAACCCACATGCTCGCATGCTGGGTTATTGGCTAAAAGAAGAGTGTTGGGGACAAGGCTTCATGACAGAAGCAGTGCAATCCGTATTGAATTATGGGTTCATTCAAATGAATTTACATTTGATCACGGCGAATTGTTATCCTCACAATCAACGCTCACAACGTGTATTAGAGAAGAATGGATTCATATACGAAGGACGGCTTCATCAAGCAGAGTTAATGTATAATGGGCAAATATATGACCACCTGTGCTATTATCTTGAGAATCCGTCCTTATCCCGTAAAAACAACATCTTATGATTGTAGTAATAAAGGATTTATATACGCTCAAGAGCTGGGAAGATCAAGACACCGAATCCCTAGCCTTCCATTTGAACAATAAGAAAATCTGGGATAACTGCCGGGATGGATTACCTTATCCTTATACAAAAGGGAATGCCCGCTTCTTCATCAAACAAGCGCAGGAGAAAACAGATATATCGGATTTTTGTATTACGGTTGGTGGCGAGGCTATTGGTAACATTGGTTTTGTGAGAGGTACGGACGTAGAGCGTTTCAATGCGGAAGTGGGTTATTGGATTAGTGAGAAATACTGGAATCAAGGAATTGTTTCGGATGCGTTAACCGAGGCCATCCAGTATTATTTCGCGCATACGGAGGTTATTCGTATATTCGCCACGGTCTACGAATATAATCCGGCCTCCATGCGAGTATTAGAAAAAGCTGGATTCAGGAAGACCGGCATTTTCAGAAAGGCTTGTTACAAAAACGGACAATTCATTGATGCGCATCATTTTGAATTGGTAGCAGATAAGAAACTAGAAGAGAATCAAAAAGAATAACATATCTATGGAAATTCGACAATTACCGGCAAATGAATACGATAAGGCATTAGACTTATCTCTGGACGTTTTCATCGAATGCGGAAGAAAGGATTTCGATGAAGAGGGGCTGGAAACTTTCAAGAATTTCATTTATAATAAGCAACTAGTAAATGAATTAACCTTCTACGGAGCCTTCGATGGAGAGTCTTTAATTGGCGTAATCGCGACAAAAAACGAGGGAAAACATATCTCCTTATTCTTTATCAAACCGTCTTATCATAGAAGAGGAATCGGTAAACAATTGTTCAAGACCGCGATCTTAAATCAGCCCGTATCAGAAATGACGGTTAACTCCTCTTCTTACGCAATCCCCATCTACAGAAAGCTCGGATTCGAGCCTGTCTGTGAGGAACAAGTGACGCATGGGATGAAGTATACGCCGATGAAACGAATGGGAACAAAAGTAAGAGAATTAGAGAAAGTTTGCTAAAAAGACTATAACTTTACGGCATAAAAGATCGAAAGATATAAGATTCAATATTGTAAATGGATTTAAGAGAGAGATTATCTGACCGCATCCACATAGAGGATATCCATGAGATATTGCGATATGTGCAAGGAAGCCAGAAACGGAAATCGGAACTATACGGTTTGATCTTCGATCCGGACGAGACCATCGGTTATCAAGCGTTATGGGCCTGTAGCCATTTTTCCGCAGATAAGAATAAATGGCTATACGATAAACAAGATGAATTGATAAACGAGATTCTGGTCTGCAAGCATCCCGGTAAACGACGTCTTCTATTGAATTTGCTTTTACGACAGCCTCAAGCGAATCCCCCACGGGTGGATTTCCTGAACTTCTGCCTAGACCGGATGCTTTCAGCGAAGGAATTACCCGGTGTGCAAACGCTTTGCATGAAACTGGGATATGAGTTATGCCGTCCCATTCCAGAGCTATTACAGGAGTATAAGACACTACTCGATCTGGCGGAACCCGATTTACTACAAATCTCTTTGCGAACCGTACGTAAGAACATCTTAAAAAAAATACGATAAAACATGAGAAAGATTTTCACACTACTCTTCTGTGCCGCCTCCTTGGCCACAGGACTAGCGCAACAAGAATCCTATTTTACCAATCCCGTGATCCACGGTGACGTAGCTGATCCTTCCATTATTCGGATCGATCAGACTTACTATATCACCGGCACCTCCTCGGAATGGGCCCCCTATTATCCGGTTTTCACCTCTACCGATCTGGTGAACTGGCAGCAAACCGGACATGTATTCGACGAGAAGCCGGAATGGACTAAGTCCTCTTTCTGGGCTCCGGAATGGTATCAGCATAAAGGGAAGGTATATGTCTATTATACGGCCCGGAAGCAATCGGATAACATCTCGTGCATCGGTGTTGCCGTGGCGGATTCACCTACGGGCAAGTTCAAGGATCACGGCCCGGTGGTAGAGTTCGGGAAGGAAGCGATAGACGCATTTATCTTGGAGGATAAAGGCAAACTTTACATCAGTTGGAAGGCTTATGGATTGGATAACCAACCCATAGAGTTATTGGCCTGTAAGTTGACGGACGATGGGCTTCGCCTAGACGGAAAGCCTTTCAGCCTGCTGCGTGACGATGAGCGTCAAGGTATGGAAGGTCAGCATTGGTTCAAGAAAGACGGATATTACTATATCATCTACTCCGTGAGAGGCTGTTGCGGCCCGCAGAGCGATTACGCCGTATCCGTGGCTCGCTCGAAGAAGCTGGAAGGTCCTTACGAGAAATACCAAGGAAACCCGATCTTGCACGGAAGCAAGGAGGTTCTCTCCATCGGTCACGGAACGATTACGACTACACCGGACGGACGCATGTATTACCTATGCCACGCTTACCAGCCGGGAAGCGGCTTCTACCAAGGTCGCCAACCTTACCTGCAAGAGGTGAGAATGGGTGAGGATCATTGGCCTCACTTCGTAACCGGGGAATACGCGAGCCGCACGCAACCCATGCCATTTGCCGAGTCCGCACAAGTGCCGGTATTCGATTTCTCGGATGATTTCACCGGTGCTACCTTGCGTCCCGAATGGAGTTGGAACTATCCTTACACGGATGTCAAGACCGGATCAAGAACGGTAAACTATCTCTATCCGGAACACCGAAACCCGGCGTAAAGACCGGAGCGGCACTTTGTTTACGCCCAACCTCCCCGGATTACACGTTGGAAACAGCGATCGTAAACCGGAATGACAGTTGGAAAGGAATCACGATGTACGGAGACGCAAATAACCTAATCACCTGCGGATGCGTAGGAGACCGTTTGATATTGAAATATATCCTAGAGGGAAAGAACATCCATTGGCCGATCTTCCTCTTCCCGCCTCGCCTTTATATCTACAGATGAAAGTGACCGACGGTACGCATAGCATGTTCTACTGGAGTAAGGACGGACAAGCATGGAACGAGATCGTCGGCGAAGCTCTCTCCGCGAAAGAGACCCGGTCGTTGATCAATGGGATCGTATCTCCCGTCCGGGATTGTATCAAGAGGAGATCCTACGGCACCGGCCGTTTACGCTTATTGTCTATTAAAAATGAATGATGGAATCTAAGTTTCACACGTTTGCCCAACCGATACAATCGATCCCTTACCGGAACGATTCACGTATCCTTTTCACTATACACCGCATCCTCTATGCGTAATAGCGGCTGAGGAGACGCAGGCATACCTGAAAGAACGAACCGAATGGCGGGAAGAGTTACAAACCGGAAAATGTTCGGCGTATTGGTGGTTCGTACTCCCGCCGGAGAGGTCGGCTATCTGGCTGCGTTCTCCGGTAACCTAGCGGGGAAGAATGTACATCCTTTCTTCGTCCCCCCGATCTATGACCTATTACAACCGGATGGTTTCTTCCGGCAAGAGGAGGAGCAGATCAATGAGATCAATGCCCGTATCCGAACCCAGCAAGCCTCTCCAGCTCTCGAAGACGCACGGTCGAGGTTACAAAGCACGATCGAATACTGCGATTTCGTATTACAGGCCGCAAAAGACTTGATGAAAAAGAGGAAAGAGGAGCGCGACCGACTTCGGCAATTCCCTCTCACGGAAGAAGAGACCGCACTTCTTATTAAAGAGAGCCAACACATGAAAGCCGCTCACAAGCTAACCAAGAAATCATTGCGGTCTATACTGGAGGAGGATCCAAGGTGGATCGGCTTGAGCAGGAGATCGAGCAACTGAAGCAAGAACGCAAGCGACGGTCGGCGACCTTGCAACGCAAGTTGTTCGAACAATTCCGAATCCTGAACGCCCGGGGCGAGGTGAAGGACTTATGCGAACTGTTCGCTCCTACCTCACAAGGTACGCCGCCTGCCGGAGCGGGTGAGTGCGCCGCCCCTAAACTCTTACAATACGCCTACCAGCATCAGTTGGAACCGATCGCCATGGCAGAGTTCTGGTGGGGCGATTCTCCCAAGACGGAGATTCGGCACCATGGGTATTATTATCCGGCTTGCAAAGGAAAATGCGAGCCGATCCTCCATCATATGCTACAGGGATTGCGGGTAGATGAGAATCCGTTATTGGCGGACTCTCACCAGGAGACGAAACTGGATATCCTTTATGAGGACGACTATTTGTTGGTCATCAATAAACCGGAAGGTATGCTCTCCGTCCCCGGCAAGGGAGATGTGGACTCCGTCTATCAAAGGCTATCGATCCTTTATCCGGAAGCCACCGGCCCAATTATCGTACATCGCTTGGATATGGCGACATCCGGCTTGCTACTCGCCGCCAAGACCAAAGAAGCGCATCAGAACCTGCAAGCCCAATTCAAGAACCGAACCATCCAGAAAAGGTATATCGCCTTATTAGAGGGCGAAGTTCCCCAAGATGAGGGCGAGATCCGTCTCCCGCTATGTCCCGATCCTTTGGACAGACCCCAGCAAATCGTAAGCGAAGAATTCGGGAAACCTGCCTTTACACGCTACCGGGTATTGGAACGGACTTCCGGAAAAACCCTTATCGCCTTTTATCCCCAAACCGGACGTACCCACCAGCTACGGGTACACGCCGCCCATCCCCTAGGTCTTCATTGCCCCATCCTTGGCGACGAGCTTTACGGACGAAAGGCGGAACGGCTCTATCTGCACGCTGAATATCTAGCATTCACGCATCCTATCACTTCCGAGAGGATAGAGATACAAAAATCACCGGCATTTCCTAGGTGCTCCATGCCATGAGCATCCTAGGCAAAATACCTCTGTCAAGTCAAATCCGGACAGATCCGCGGCAGGGTCTTTGGGAACGACCTCCCCATTCTCGTAAACATACACTAAAAGACGTTCCCCAGCCGCATTCTTTACATACATAGAAGGGATATCACACTGCGGACACCGATACTTTCTCATCATCTAATCTTTTCTTTATCTTTTATAAACATACAAAAACGCAGGTATCAAGAATAAGTCAGCGGCAACCCAAGCCAACGGATCACCGAAACAAACGCCTAAGAACCCAAAAGCGGGAACCGCATACAAGCTCACCAAGATACGTGCGATCATCTCTGAAACACCCGAGAGCATCGCAAGGTTGCTAAAACCTACCCCTTGTATCGCGTAACGCAAGATACACAGTAGCCCGACAGCCGGGAAGAACCAGCAAGAAATATGCAAAAACTGCTCCGTATAGTCCAGTATTTCGACCTCAGATGGAGCCACAAACAACAAGGCCAGCCAACGAGACCCCAGCATCAAGATCATCCATGTAGCAGCGGCATACGTAAGCATCATCAACGCACTTACCTTAATTCCCTGCAAAATACGCTCCGGCTTTCCCGCCCCATAATTCTGTCCACAATACGTAGCCATGGCGATACCCAAACTCTCAAAAGCGCAAATGAAGAACATCTTGATACGGGCGGCGGAAGTAAAGGCAGCGACACAGGCCGTGCCCAAGGCGTTATTGGCGCTCTGCAACATGATACTGCCAATAGCGGTAATAGAAAATTGTAATCCCATCGGAACCCCCATCGCCAATAAGGTACGGGCCAGCCCGGCATGAAACCTTCGATCCTCGGAAGAAGTAGCCCGTAAGATCGGAAATTTCCGAAGCATATATAAATAACATAAAATGGCGGAAAGCCCTTGCGAGAAAACCGTAGCGATAGCCGCTCCCATCACGCCCCATCCTAGTACCAAGATGCAGAATAAATCCAAGAAAACATTCAAGACCGTAGAGAACAGCAAGAACCAGAACGGAGTCTTGCTATCTCCCAAAGCCCGCATGATACTTGCCAACAAATTATAGAAGAATGTACAAGGAATACCGATAAAAGTAACAAACAAATAATCATAGGCCCCATCGAAGATATTCCCGGGTGTCTGCATCCCCGCAAGATATCCCGGCAATAGAAACCGGAGACAGCGGCGATCACCACGGACATTACCGTAGCCAATTGCAACCCCACCGCCACGTAACGGCGCATCGTCGCATAATCCCTCGCCCCGAACTTCTGAGCTACCGGGATGCCAAAACCAGCGCAACATCCGTTACAGAATCCCAGAATCAAGAAAATCACCGAGGTACTGGCTCCTACGGCAGCCAGCGAATTAATACCTAGAAATTTACCAACGATAGCGGCATCGATCAAAGAATAAGTCTGCTGAAGCAGATTCCCTAATAACAATGGCATCGTGAAACTGAATAGAAGAGGGAATACAGCACCCCTCGTCATCTCTTTGAGTTTGCCATACATCTAAATTAAAAGGATAAACAAAGAGGATAGAAAAACTGATTAGTCATCGCAAAGGTAACAACCCTAAGGTAAAACGCAACTCTCTCCATCATTATTTCAAACCGAATTCACATAACAATGCCCATCGTAAGGTCTTTACAATGGGCATCGTAGTGCTTAGAATGCCTATTGTAACAGGCTTACAATGGGCATCATGTTTTCTTATTCCAACGAGAAAGAATAGGGGCGATCACTATCCTGAGTACCTCGCTGTTTATTAGGGTATCGCTCATTTGGTATTGAATTTTCGCACCACCTAGCAACTGCTCGTGTGTCAAGAAATTGCGGGTATATGTCTTGCCGTTTACTTTCATACCCTTGATGTAACGGTTCTCCCGATCAGCCTTGTCCGCTTGGATCAACACCTGCTTTCCGTTATCCAGATGGAGTTTTACGGATTTGAACAAAGGGGTACCTAATACATATTGGTCGGTACCCGGACATACGGTATAGAAGCCTAAGGCAGAGAATACATACCATGCGGAAGTCTGTCCGTTATCCTCATCGCCGCAATAACCATCCGCCTCAGCGGTATAGAGCTTATGCATGATCCGCGCACCCAGTATTGGGCTTTCCAAGGCTCGCCGGAATAGTTGTATAGATACACCATATGCTGGATGGGTTGGTTGCCATGGGCGTATTGTCCCATGTTCATTACTTGCATCTCACGCATCTCATGGATCATACCGCGGCTATCCATACCCAAACGACTAGGCATCTTGAAGACGGAATCCATCATATGATTGAATTCCTTCTTTCCTCCCATTAAGTCGATCAGGCCTTGCGGGTCGTGGAAAACACAGAAACTCCAATGCCAGCTGTTTCCCTCGCAGAAATCACGGCTCCAGTCCGTACCTTTAAAAGTCGGATTGAACTCGCCCTTATCAGAGCGTCCGACCATCAACTTATATTTTGGGTCGTACACATTCTTATAGTTGTTAGCCCGTTGCTTGAAGATATCGATCTCGCTTGCCGGCTTGCCAAGTTTTTGCCCAAGGTATAAATCGTCCAGTCATTATAAGCATATTCCAAGGTACGAGCCACGTTTTGTCCGATACCGATATTATTCGGTACATAACCCAGTTTATTATACTCCTCGTAAGCGACACGACCGGAAGCCGTTCTCGGCAGTTGGCTATTCGCGTCATGCTTCAAGGCTTCCCAAAGCGTCTCGATATCGTATCCTCTCAAGCCTTTGATATAAGCGTCGGCTACCACGGAAGCGGAGTTATTGCCGACCATGCAATCCCGGTGGCCCGGACTTGCCCATTCCGGCAAGAAACCGCTCTCTTTATAAGCGTTCACCAAACCTTCCTGCATCTTTTGGTTCATCTCCGGATACATCAGGTTCAAGAAGGGGAAAAGACAGCGGAACGTATCCCAGAAACCGGTATCGGTAAACATATAGCCCGGCAAGACCTCACCGTTATAAGGGCTATAATGTACGACTTGGCCCTTGGCATCGATCTCATAGAAGCTACGAGGGAAAAGCAAGGAACGATACAAGCAAGAATAGAAAGTACGCAAGTTATCGATGTTCGTATCCTCTACCTCGATCTTACCTAATTCCCGGTTCCAGATTTCCTTCCCTTTGGTCACTAGCTGATCGAAACCAGTATCTCCCACCTCACGCAAGTTTAACTCGGCCTGCTCGGTGCTGATGAAAGAAGAAGCCACGTTGGCATGCACCACCTCGCCGGCCTTTGTCTCAAAACCGATGATAGCGCCGGCATGGTTTGTCTTCACCTCCGACTCATCCAACTGGATCGCCCCGTTCTTAACCGTAGAGGAGAACGTGAATGGCTTATCGAATTGGATCACGAAATAATTCTTGAAGTTACGGGGAACACCGCCCGTGTTCTTCGTGGAATAACCGATGATCTTACGTTCCGCAGGCAATACCTTTATATAAGAGCCTTTATCGAAAGCGTCGATGACGATATACGCTTTCTTGGTTTCCGGGAATGTAAAGCGGAACTTAGCCGCACGTTCCGTCGGAACCAACTCGGTAGTCACGTCATGATCGGCCAGATAGACCTTATAATAATAAGGTGTAGCCACTTCGCCTTTGTGAGAGAACCAGCTAGCCCGTTTCTCCTCGTCGAAGAAAGCCTTCGGTAGTAGGCATAATGGAGAACTGCCCGTAATCGTTCATCCACGGGCTCGGTTGATGGGTTTGCTTGAATCCCGGATCTTATCCGCATCGTAACGATAGGTCCAGCCGTTGCCCATCTCGCCGGTCTGGGGAGTCCAGAAGTTCATACCCCAAGGCATGGCCGTGGCCGGATAGGTATTTCCGGTAGATAATTCGTACTTGGATTGGGTACCGACTAACGTATTCACGTAGTCTACAGGATTCTCTACGGCGGAAAGCTGCAGCAGCTATCCCCATCGCTAAGATTCCTTTCTTGAAAAATGTTTTCATGTTTGTATAGAATATTAATATTGTCTGTATTGATGAGACGGGCGCCCCCGTCTCATCAACTTGGTGATTGTAGGCGGTAACGTTGGCCGCTTTCCGGACAGGTGGCGAATCCTTCGGAGTCAAATACAAGGCGATGGCCGTACTCGCTTACCCAACCGATCTGGCGGGATGGATTTCCTACGACCAGCGCATAAGCCGGAACATCCTTCGTTACCACCGCCCCGGCACCGATCATGGCATACCGCCCGACTGTATGTCCACAAATAATCGTAGCGTTAGCTCCGATCGAGGCCCCTGCCAATCACCGTCTCCTTATACTGGTCTTTCCGAGAGATAGCGCTACGCGGATTGGTTACATTTGTAAACACGCAACTAGGCCCCAAGAACACATCATCCTCGCAAATCACCCCCGTATAAATAGACACATTGTTCTGTACCTTCACGTTATTCCCTAAGACCACGCCCGGCGATACGACTACATTCTGGCCGATATTACACGTCCTGCCAATCACGCATCCCGTCATGATATGGGAAAATGCCAGATATGGGTTCCTTCCCCGATCTCACAACCGGCATCGATTACCGCTGTCTCGTGCGCTTGATAACTCATATCAATCCTTTTATTTATAGATTAGGAAAATAGTGGGCTTCTTGCTCAGATCGGGAACTTTACCCGCCCATTCCTTGACCGGGCGAGTATGGATATACTCATCCTCACACGTTATATTCGAGGCAATACACAGTTTCGTAGACGGACGGCACGTACGGATCAACTCCTCGGCCAGTTTATTATTCCGGTAAGGAGTCTCGATAAACAATTGCGTCTGATGCTCGGAATAAATTCTTCCCTCCAATTTCTTGATCGTGTTCGTTCGCTCGGAAGCATCAATCGGCAGATAACCGTGAAAAGCGAAACTCTGTCCGTTAAAGCCCGATCCCATCACCGACATCAAGATAGACGAAGGCCCGACCAACGGTACCACCGGATAATCCTTCCGTTGGGCGATAGCCACTACGTCAGCACCCGGATCAGCGATCGCCGGACAACCCGCCTCCGAGATCACGCCAACGCTCTCGCCTTTCGCCAAAGGAGCCAGATAACCAGCTACTTGTTCCGGTGAGGTATGTTTATTCAGCTCATAAAATGTCAAGTCATCGATCACGATCCCCGGCTCCACCTTTTTCAAGAAACGGCGTGCCGTACGCACGTTTTCCACGATAAAATGCCGGATGGATAAGATCACGTCACGGTTGTACTCTGGTAAAACACGGCGATGTTCCGTATCGCCCAAGGTAACTGGTATAAGGAAAGAGATGCTCGCATACTGTTTGTTTTCCGCGAAAGTAGTATTTTGCCGCAAACTAACAGAATAATCATGGCACTTCCTATTGATTTTATTACCCGTACACGGGCTTTACTTGGCGAGGAGTTCGATCGTTTAGAGGCAGCGTTAAGCGCTGATGTTCCCGTAAGTATCCGTATCAACCCGATGAAAGGGACTTCCGCTCCCAAAGCAGGTGCTCCAGTCGCTTGGTGCGAGAGCGGTTTTATTTGCCGGAACGGTTGTCTTTCACCTTCGATCCTCTATTCCATGCGGGGGCCTATTACGTGCAGGAAGCGTCTTCCATGTTTCTGGAACAAGCGATCAAGGCATACGTGAAAGAGCCGGTACGTTGCCTGGATTTATGCGCCGCCCCGGGTGGCAAGTCCACGCATCTGGCGAGCTTATTGCCGGATGGAAGCCTGTTAGTGAGCAATGAGGTGATCCGCAGCCGGAGTTATGTATTGGCCGAGAATATCGCTAAATGGGGCCACCCGGACACGATCGTTATCAATAATGACCCGGAGGAGATCGGCGAGGCATTGCCTCATCTGTTCGACGTGATCGTCACCGACGTACCTTGTTCCGGTGAGGGCATGTTCCGGAAAGATACGGATAGCACAGGCGAATGGAGCGTAGATAACGTACGGCTTTGCGCCTCCCGTGGGCGGCGCATCATCCATGATATCTGGAACGCCTTGAAACCCGGAGGTATCTTGATCTACAGTACATGTACCTATAATACGGAAGAGGATGAGGAGAACATACATTATATAATAGAGGAGCTGGGAGCCGAGGCATTGCCTATCCCTACCCAAGAGGAATGGCAGATCACCGGCGCCCTCCGGTTTGAACATCCGGTTTACCGCTTCTTCCCGCATAAGACACGGGGCGAAGGCTTTTTCCTCGCCGCCCTCCGGAAAGCGGAAGGCGAGATCGAGGAAATTCGTGTCAAGTCCAAAGGGAAAAAAGAGCGAGGAAAAGCCGCTCCGTCCATCCCACAGGAGGCCCGTCTGTTCCTTTCGGATGAAACTTCATTTTCTCTCGAATGGAACGACAGTTTCCTTCGAGCGTATCCCAAAGCCCATTCGGATCTATTTTCACTCATCAATGCCAAGCCTTTACGGGTACTTTCCGCCGGTATTTGCCTAGGAGAAGCGAAAGGGAAAGACTTTATCCCATCTCAAGAGCTGGCTTTAAGTACTGCCTTAACCCCCAACGCCTTTCCATCCGTAGAACTGGAATGGGAAGACGCTATTAAATTCTTAAAGAAAGAGGCGCTCGTCTTACCCTCCGGTACAGATAAGGGATATGTGTTGGTACGCTACCAAGGACTTCCGCTAGGTTTTGTAAAGAACCTTGGCAACCGGGCCAATAACCTGTATCCGCAAGAGTGGCGTATACGGACGGGATATATTCCGGAGGAAATCAAACTATTTTTAGGACGATAAGACCACTATATAGGCATAAAGCCACACGTATATACGTATAAGACCACACTTACGTACGTGTAGGCCGATGCGTATATACGCATGAGGTTACGCCTATATACGTGAGAGAATCAATCCTAATCCACGAATCGCAACGTAAACAAGGCGGCCTCCATCCGGCGGATCAAGTTCGCCTTTTTTGATTCCGGGGCATAGACAAAACTTTCCGCTACGATAACCCGCCCTTTTTTCTTGTCGAGCAGGGCATGGCTGACGAACGGGCCGCCCATCTTATCTCCTTCCATACGCCAAAGACCACGCAATACGCCGCGGTATTCGCCACGGTAGGTGATCGGCTCGTAAGAAAGCTCGAAGCGCTTCTCAGTCTTCATATAAGAATTCGGGAAAGAGCCCGGTACGTTCCGCCTCACTACAGAATCACGCATAGCGACCAGATAATCTTCGGTAAATGCCTCTTGAGCCGTATAGGGAAAACTATATACCAAGATATCAGTCCGTCCCCGATTTGCGTTATTCGAGCCCCAAAAGAAATCGGTCTCTTCCTTATAGGCCGACATATCTTCCGGCACGAACAGCGAAATACCGAAACGGGACTTCAACTTCTCATTGATCCAACTGCTATGGTTCTTAGAAAGTCCAACTATCCAACGTTCCCTTTCCACTCGATTGAAATGGTTGACCAACCGTCCTTCATTTAATAAAAGGAACTCGGTTAAAGCAGCGGTAGTCGGAGCATACAGAGTCACAACATTCTGACCGCTGGCCCATTCATCGGGACTCTCTCTTGTTCCAGCTTTCGTATACCGATTCGGATCTACGGATACGATCAAGATATTTCGTACGTATCGTAATAAACCGGAAAAGCCCGATGGCTCCGAATAGGTGACACGCATAGATGCTTCCGCTTGAGGCAAAGCAGGAATCGGCGCTCGCAATTGTTCTTGCAGCAACTCCCCCACCTCACCATTCCATGCGTCTCGATCCATTACAACCACCACCTCGAAAGGCCATCCGGTAGCCCGCCGTAGCGAGGCCACCGGAGAGGACGAAGTCCAATCACAAGCGGAAAACCCCACCATTAGGCTAAGGCTGATCCATAGTAGTACAATTTGTGTTCTCATAGCATTCCTGATTATTCGTTCTTAAAAATTAAATCACACACCGCAAAAGTACAGGAAGGATCGTAAAGAGGAAAGAAATGGTACCGGACAAAACAAGCGAACATCAAACAACTAATAATCACACATATAAACCACGCAATGGGAGATAAACGGATAATATTGCCGGACAATCACGACAAACAAAATAACTTTAAGCTTTATAATAAACGAACATAAGCATCCAAATCCGTCTTTTCATCCAAGTCTAGACGTTTTTAAACGGCCTTTCGATTTGGTTAACGCATCCGGAGTATTATTAAACACGGCTAGTTGCTCCTTTCGGGAGAAATTCCATTTGATCAAGCAACATATTTCCTGCTCATGGCGGGTAATACTGTATTTATTTCTCAGATCGGTTAAGAAGTTATTAAACAGAAGATCGGTCATACCAATAATCTCAGACCATTCCTCTTTACTTGGATTCACATGGAGAGGATCATCTTTAAGGGCACATAAAAGCTTAGGTACATCCACATCTACTTTTCCGGTAGCATTGTCCAATAAGTTATTATCGCCGGAAAGAACAAGGATCTCTCTCTCAACTGCTCCATCTTCTGGCGATAGGCCGTCAGCTCCGTCTCGATCCGGTCATAAGCCTCCGAGCGGATGACCAGAGAATCCCGTTCCCGCTCCAAGCGTACGACTTGCTCTTGATAGGAGGCTAATTGTTGTTTATAGCGATACATATTCGCTTTATTCTGCCGAATGCGAGAACGGACAGATTCATTTCTCTCCCGGATACGTCCCGTACGTACTCCCAACAAAAGCTAAATACCACCGCCACGATCAAGGCTAAGCAACCAGCCCCCAATCAACAAATCCCCAAAACTCCCCCATCCCGATTACCGCATGGATTTATTTCTCAGATAATCATAGATAGCCAATTGCGAACGCACTTTTACTGGATTATCATCACACTTAAAATTATTACGTAACTCGCCATCCAAATAACAAGCTTTCACGTTGTCACTTAGCTGGATATTCAAGATATCGATTATCTCCCTCTTCAGATCCGGATCAAGGATCGGGAAAGCCGTCTCGATCCGTCGGTTCAAATTCCGACGCATCCAATCAGCCGAGGTAAGGAAAAGATCCTCCTGACCATCATTCAGAAAATACCAAACCCGTGAATGCTCCAAAAACATATCCACGATACGAGTAACCCGGATGTTTGCGCTATAAGGTTGGTTCGGTACCAGGCAACAAATCCCCGAACAATCAGATCGATCTCTACCCCGCCTCACTCGCATGATAGAGTTCCTCGATCATATGTTGGTCATGCAGTCCGTTCATCTTTAATATGATCCGTCCTTTTCGGCCTTCCCGCACATGCTCGATCTCCCGCCGAATCCTACCAGTCAATTCCGAGACCATATTGAAACGGGCCACCAACAAATGGCGGAAAGTAGGTTCTTTCATACGCCCTTCCAAAACAGCGAATACTTTATTGATATCCGTAATAATCTCCGTATTCGAAGTCAACAGCGCCATATCCGAATAGATCTTAGCCGTCTTCTCATTGAAATTACCGGTACTCAAATAGGCGAAATCACGCCGTTTAAGTCCCTCGGACGTATCCTTCCGAAGAATGACCGCAACCTTCGCATGTACTTTCAAGCCCGGAATACTATAAATGATACGAATACCGGCCTGCTCCATACGCTCTGCCGTACTCATATTATTCTCCTCGTCGAAACGGGCTTTCAATTCCACAAATACCGTCACTTTCTTACCATTCTGGGCAGCGCTGACCAGCGTATTAATCACGGCCGAATTCTCTGCCACTCGATACTGGGTAATCTTGATCTCATCCACCTTCGGATCAAAGGCCGCCTCCATCAAAAGCGGATCAAATAATCAAACGACTCATAAGGGAAATGCAATAAGATATCCCGCTTCTTCACGGCCTTGAATACCGACCCCATCTCATCGAGGAAAGGCACACGCATAGGCACCGGTGGCTGCTGCTCTAAATGCTTTCCCGCCGGATTCGGCAATTTCATCAAGTCCTGCAAATTATTATATCGTCCACCTAACACCAAGTCCTCCGACGTAATACCAAAGGCATCGCAAACAAAAGCCAGAAAATCATCCGGCATCGCTTGATCATACATAAAACGGCTCAAGGTCCGATCTTGCGTTTCTTTACCTTCTTACGGATATTCTCCACGATATTCGCCCGGCTCTCATCATCCAAATAAATATCCGCATCCCGGGAAATCTTGATGCTGTAACAGCCATCAATAATATAACCGGGAAAAACATTCTGTAAATTCGCACGGATAATGTCGTCGATAAACATGATATAATATTTCCCGTCATGCTGAGGCAACTCTATAAAACGAGGAACTTTCGCATAAGGAATCTTCATCAACGCATAATGATACTCGGGTACGAAGCCCGGCTCATTCATCCGCTTGCTCCGCTTAATCATACGGATCACAAGGTAAAGCCGACGATCCCGGATGAACGTACGTATATCACCGGCTTGAATCATGACCGGCGACAGGAATGGGAAAACCTCCTCATTAAAGAAATTATGGACAAACTCTTCATGGAAAGGTTCCGGCTTCTCATTCTGGTATAAGTAAACATTCTGGCGATTCAATTCCGGCAATATCTTCTCGAGAAAATACGGTAATAGTCCCGTTGCTGGCGGTTAACCTCCCGGTAATAGCCGCCAAGGTCTCTTCCGCCTCAGCTGCGCTCCTCCGAATAATTCTTTTCATGATTACCCCCGGTGTTCCGCAACCCGGATCTCATAAAATTCTTCTAGATTCGAGGAATAGATAGAAAGGAACTTAATACGCTCATAAATAGGCAGCGTATCATCTTCCGCTTCCAGCAAGACACGGTAGTTAAACGACAACCAGCTTAAGTCCCGTTTAAAATATTGATATGAATTCTCCATAATATTCTTATCTTAGGCGTGTAAATATAGATACTTTCGAGCAATAAAAGAAATTGTTATGATTAAAGTTGGATTGCTTTCAGACACCCATGCGTACTGGGATGATAAGTACGCCGAATATTTTAAAGATTGCGATGAAATCTGGCATGCGGGCGATATAGGCTCCGATCTTTGGCCGCAAAATTCGAGGCTTTGAAACCTTTCAGGGCCGTATACGGAAATATAGACGGACAAGCCATTCGCCTGCAATATCCTAAAGTAGCTCATTTCAAGGTAGAAGACGTGAACGTTATGATGACTCATATCGGAGGTTATCCGGGCCGCTACAATCCGAGATCCGCAAAGAATTATACGATACACGGCCAAATCTATTCATCTCCGGACATTCGCATATCCTGAAAGTAGTATTCGATCGAAGCTTGAAGTGTCTGCATATGAATCCGGGAGCGGCTGGAAAAAGTGGCTTTCATCAAGTACGTACCTTATTACGTTTCGTTATTGAGGGAAAGGATATCAAAGATTTGGAAGTTATAGAGCTAGGGAATCGGGCATTATAAGATGATTAGTTACCGCAACAGAAACTCTCGGCGAAAAGAATCGTATTTTGCAAATAAGCGAACTCTTTCTCAAAATATTCGCTAAACACCCCGGAGCTCAAGTTCTCCTCGATTTGTTTCGCTGTCCAAAGCTTTCCGCTACGGCGCTTACATTGATTTAATTGCTCTTCCGTACGTAAACAAATAACATAGAGAGATACCAAATGTTTCACCTTCTCGTTCTCAAATGTATAACGGATCAGGAAGCGTGGAGCAATTGATTTATCTTGCGCCAAACTTCCGAGAGTCTCTTTGACCGTGCTATCTATACTATGTCGGAAGAGCACGTAATTATGGAACGGATAATCCATCGTATCCGAGAGACAAACTCATCCTTACTTCGTCTCACCAGATATAACATACCATTATAAACAACGGCGATACGCACGATCGGATGATAGTATTTCTTCGGTAAAGAGCGGCTGACCGAACGTGCGATACAACCGATCACCTTCCCATTGTCATTCAATACGGGAACCCACATTTCCTTTTTCAAGCTACCTTGCATCAAGGACAAACGTATTTGCTCATAAACAATGACCAAAACACCGATTACCAATCCCAACTCCCGGTATAAGAAACGTTCGGTACGCATATTCTGCATCGTTTCCGGCAAGATGCTATATAACAAGATGATGAAAAGATGCAACGTGTACAGGTTCTGTACCAACTGAGCGAGGAAATAAAATTCGTTCAAGGTAGTACGAAGCAAAGTACGTTTAAAAGAGGGACGTTTCGAATCGCGTATACGTTGTATGACCGTTCTCCTCGTGAACCCCACGATCGCTAACGCCACGACCAGTAATACTTCCGTGATAAGAGGAGAGTATATAAACAACACAGGTTCAAGCTTGAGACAAAGAAATACGGAATATAAGACCAATGTGCCCGCCGATGGCAGAAGCATAAATTGGTACACCTTATCCTTACTCAACACTTGAAACAAAAAAATACAAACAAAACAGAAAGTAACCCCAATTATAAAGGATAATAAATAAGAAAAATAATTGTCCAAAAACATGAACAACAACAACGGCAATAAACCTATCGCCTGATTATCTAGACCTTTCTTTACTCTGTTCATTCCTTCCCCCCCTTTAGTCCACTTTTATATTAATAACAACAAAGATTGTCAAAAGTTCATGAATCATATATGCTTTTCCGCATGGTACGACGAGCGCACCAGCGGAGCGCTCTCTACTTTCTTAAAACCTTTGTTAACGGCCTGTTGTCTATAATATTCAAAGCGTTCAGGAGTCACATATTCAGAGACGGGAATATTCTTGCGAGAGGGCTGTAAATACTGCCCGATTGTCAAAACAGAAACACCCGCCTGCAAAACATCATCCATTAATTCAAGCACCTCATCCTCAGTCTCCCCCAGTCCGACCATGATACCAGTCTTGGCTACCACACCCCGCTCAGCGATTCGTCGCAAAACGGATAAGCTCACGTCATACTTAGCGGCGCTACGCACTTGCGGACTGATACGGCGTACAGTCTCCATATTATGGGAGATAATCTCAGGCGCCGCATCCACGACCTGATCAACCAGATCCAATCGTCCTTGAAAATCCGGGATTAAGACTTCCACGGTCGTTTGAGGATTCACCTCTTTGATCGTACGGATCGTATTTACCCAATGAGAAGCGCCTAAGTCTGGTAAGTCATCACGATCAACGGACGTGATCACCGCATGCTTGAGATTCATTAAACGGATGCTCTCCGCTACATTCGCAGGCTCTTTCGGGTCCAACGGAAGAGGTTTACCCGTTAGCGTATTACAAAACGACAAGAGCGAGTACAGATCTCACCACCGATCATGAATGTAGCTGTTCCCCGGCTCCAACATTCACCCATATTCGGGCATTTACCACTTGTGCATATTGTGTGAAGGCAATGAGATTCAACAATACTTTTGTCTTCGTGAATTGCTCATTTCCGCCAAGCCGGATCTTCAACCAATCCGGCTTTCTTAAATGCTGCGCCATGTCTTACAAATTATTGAATAAATAATTAGCCATCTTCGTATACAAATGGTAACGGGTATTACCACCATATATGCTATGATTCCGATCTTTATAAACATGCATATCGAACTGCTTATTGGCTTGAACCAAAGCCTCGGCATATTCCATTGTTTGCATAAAATGAACATTATCATCGGCGGTTCCATGAACCAGCAATAACTTGCCTTGTAAGTCTTTCACCCGGCGTAACGGAGAGGTAGCCGCATAGCCCTCGAAATTCTCTTGCGGGGTACGCATGAAACGCTCCGTATAAACGGAGTCATAATATTTCCAGTCCGTCGGAGGAGCTACAGCGATACCCACCTTAAACGTTCCGTTTCCGGTACTCAAGGCCATCAACGTGTTATAACCTCCGAAACTCCAACCCCAGATCGCGATACGATCCTTATCGATATAAGGTAACTTGCCTAACGCTTGCGCAGCCTCCACTTGGTCTCTGGATTCCAGCTCGCCCATTCTCAAATAAGTACATTTACGGAATGCCTCACCACGGGCACCGGTTCCACGACCATCCACACATACCACGATAATACCATTTGAGGCCAGATATTGCTCCCAATCGAAACCGTATTGATCCAATACTTGCTGGGAGTTAGGGCCACTATATTGCGTCATCATCACCGGATATTTCTTCGACGGGTCAAAATCAGCGGGTTTTACGATCCAAGCGTTGAACTCATAATCCGAAGCCGTATGTACCTTCATAAATTCCTTCTTAGCAAAAACATATTCCTTCCAGCTTACTCTTCAATGCTGCGTTATCTTGCAGAACACGTAGTTCCTTTTGGTCTTCGTCTCATTCACCGTAATCTTCGCCGGGTATTCGCATTGGAATAGGTATTCACGAAATAAGCAAAATTGTCACTAAAGACCGCCTTGTTCATACCCTCTTCCGTGGAGAGTTTTGTCTTCATGCCTTCGCGTCGATCTTATAGATAGAGCGGCGGATCGGGCTTTCCTCGGCAGACTCGTAATAGAAAGTCTTCGTATTCTCATCCACACCTAGAAAGGCCGTGACATCCCAGTTCCCTTGAGTTACCTGACGTTGCATAACACCTGTCGGGGAATACAAATAAATATGGGAATAGCCATCTTGTTCACTCACATAGGTAAACCCATTGTTCAAGAACTGGATGGAAGTCAACCAATCAGAATCCACGTAGCATTTATTTTCCTCACGCAAGATCAAACGGAACACACCGCTCTTCGGATTTGCATAATACATATTGAATACATTCTGCTGGCGGTTCAATGTCATGATAGCCAACTGATCCGGATTCTGCGTGAAAGTAATGCGGGGAATATAGAAGTCGCCTTCTACCGGGACCTTCATCTCTTTCGTGTCTTTGGTGACTACGCTATAAGAATGTACGGAGACCTTTGAATTCTTCTGCCCGGCCTTCGGATATTTATATTCGTAATACCCCGGATAAAGTCCCTCACCATACATCTGCATAGAATATTCGGGCACCTCGGACTCGTCAAAACGGACAAAGGCCAGATACTCGCTATCGGGAGACCACGCCATTAGATTTGTCACCGCGAATTCTTCCTCATACACCCAATCCGTGATACCATTCAATATCTTATTCAACTCACCGTCCTTGGTAACTTGTACCTCGGTATCAAAATCAAACTTACGTATCCAAATATTATTATCCCGTACATAAGCGCACATACGACCATCCGGCGAGAATGTCGGGATCATTTGCTTACCCTTGGCATCGGAAATAGGCTTCACATAATTACGACGTACGTCATAATCATAAACCACAGCCTTGGTAGAGCGACGATAAATAGACTCCGTATCCCTCCAAACCAAGATATGATGCCCGGTGCTGCTGATTGTATATCCATCAAAATCCGTAAAGGTACATTCACGAGCTTTACGGGCATTAAACAATGTATCCACAGGATTTCCCGTACGATAGGAATATTTAATGATCATACTCTTATCGGCGTTCATGGCTGTGTAGTGTTCTCCATCCGGCAGGGATCGCATCTCTCCGATAGCCGTCACTTGACGAAATTTCCCATCGGTTATTTCTTTTAAGTCAACATGCTTGCTTCCGGTTTGTGCGGCCACACTTCCGAATACGGCCAACGAAAGCAATAAACTAAAACCTAATCGTTTCATTTATACTCTTTATTTCAGATTGAAACGCGAAGTTAGCATAAAAAAGTGATTCAAATTGCGAGAAATCGTATCTTTGTCTTATGAAAAAAACTAAACGATATTATGAATTTGGGGATTTTCTACGGGATCTATTCAAATTCAAGGTTCAGAAGATTTCCATAAACGCAGGCTTCACCTGCCCGAACCGAGACGGGTCTAAAGGATGGGGCGGTTGCACCTATTGTAATAACCAAACATTCAGTCCAGAATACTGTCATACGGAGAAAAGCGTTACCGAGCAATTAGAGGAAGGCGTACGTTTTTTTTCCCGCAAATATCCGGATATGCGGTATCTGGCCTACTTCCAAGCCTACACGAATACATACGACCGATTAGACTCTCTTATTCTCAAATATGAGGAAGCGCTTGCCTATCCCGGAGTAGAAGGATTGATTGTCGGCACTCGTCCGGACTGTATGCCGGAAGGTTTATTGGATTATTTTGCGGAGCTTTCCCAGCGAAAATTCGTCATGATTGAATATGGATTGGAAAGTACGCTTGATAAGACCTTAGTCCGCATAAACAGAGGGCATACCCATGAAGAATCGGAATCCGCTATCCGTCGTACGGCGGCAAAAGGTATTTACACCGGGGCACACCTGATACTCGGACTACCGGGAGAAAGTAGGGATGAAATATTACACCATGCGGATGTCTTATCACGCCTCCCGATCACGACACTTAAACTGCACCAATTGCAGCTAATCAAGAATACCCGCATGGCGAAAGAGTTCAAGGAAGATCCTTCTGATTTCCATTTATATACGGCTGATGAATATATCGAATTAGTGATTGACTTCATAGAACGACTGAACCCCTCTATCGTAGTAGAGAGGTTCGTATCACAATCCCCCAAAGAGCTACTGATCGCACCGGATTGGGGTTTAAAGAATTTCGAATTTACCGCTAAGGTAAATAAGCGGATCGAGGAAAGAGATACACGGCAAGGACGACTATTTCAAGTCTAAGGCGACATCACCATAAAAGGTAATAGCCTGTTTATTCACGGGTGTCACATTGATTGTCACCGAGCCATTCGGATAGACTTCCACCCGAAACATGTATACATCCTCTTTGGTCTTTACACGGAACTTGATTTCGGAACTACCTTTCTTTTCAGAGGTTTGCTCCTTCTCTGTCGCCACTTCTTTAAACGTCAAGCCCTCTCCACCACCATAAGGAGCAGAGTAAGCACGTCCAAAGTAAGGAAGATAAGACAGGATCGAGTCACCATGTATTTCCAATGAGTAGGGGAAGTAAGATTGACGGATCTCCCGGCCATCGGTACGGCACGATCCACATCGATCTTAATACGACCGCTATCCACGATCTCCCTCACTACTCTCTCTTTTTGCTCCTTCCGCTCTTGCTTACTTTGAGCAAAAAGGGATTGCCCTGCACAAAAAAGGACAATCCCTAAAAATCCAACTAACCTTGTTAATCTCATAACCTTAATAAACTAAACACACTATTAATCACTCTATATAGTAAAGACAATCCTTCGGGTGAATAGTTTAATCTAAAAAGGTCAAATTAAGGCTGTTTATATTTCATTATCATATTAACGCAAATTATCCAAGATATAATCCTGTACGGTAAAATCTTTCCGTACGATCGTATCACCGGGAACACGTTCGTCTGTCGTGATCGCTAAATTCTCATCGCCTAAGACTTGACGGCTCAAGAAGCTCATGATATCGTATTGGTTCCGGGACATAGGGAGCCCAGAGATCTCATGCCCCGCATTCTCTACCTTATAAAAATAATAGGAAGCTTGAAGATTTTCCAGACTTTTCGCTACAGCGGATGATCCCCATAAACCGCCGAGGTTCTCCATAGCGGCTTGTTCAAAGGAACGGTTTTATCCGCATCGCCATGGAATAGCATAATCGGACAAGGCATCTTTTCCCAATGTGGAGGAAGCACACCAGAGACCGCACCGGCATATGAGATCACACCGGCATAGTTGAAACCTGCCGGTAGCCTTTCGCCAACTCATGTCCGTTACATAAATCATACTCTGCCTGCAATACCGTAATCGCCCCGGCACTCGAACCGCTCGCTACGATCTGCTCCACATCGATGTTCCAATCCGAGCTTTGGTTGATCACAAAACCGGTAGCATCATAAAATCCTCTACCGCCGTATCGATCGCATGCTGCAAGGCGCGATAAAGTCCATCGGAGAAGAGACTTTAGAAGGATCCAGATTCTTCAAGGTGGTACGATAATCCGTAGAAACGACCACAAATCCGTTTCGGGCGAGGAACTCGAAATAGGGAATATATCCTTTATCCGCCTTATCTCCCCTTTAAACCCACCGCCAAAAGCAAAAATCATCACAGGCTTTTTAAGGCGGGCGATATAGAAGGCAACTCATACTTGTCCAAGGACAATGTATCTGTCCCTTTTATAGAGAATACGAAATTCTCTTTCTGAACTTCCACATTCGCCACAGGTTTAGGCTGCGTACAAGCGAACGAGCAGACGATCCATAAAGCAAATAGCGAATACACCCAATTTCTGTTCATCTTATTTTCGTATTAGAGGTTATTTTGTTCCTTCCTTCAAACCATCCAAGAACTTATCCACTTTCTTGGCAGCGTCTTTCACGCCCGCTTTCATTTTCAATCCGGCGTATGTCGCTTGCAATTTAATGATCTCCGCTTTCTCATCAGCGTTTAACTCTTCCTCGAACTTGGCGTAAAGATTCGTGGATAGATCCGAGAATTTCAGATCCGCCTTCTTCCAGTCCTTATCGGTATAATCAGCGGCCTCCATTTCCACCTTATCTACAAAATCACTAAACTCCTTCACATATGAATCCTTTGATTGGCAGGCGCTCAAAGCGAACATAACCAATAACATGAATAGTACTTTCTTCATCTTTTAATTAAAAATTAATTTGTTATACAACACAAATATATGCAAAAAGGTTAAACCCTTGTATATGTCGTATAACTTTACGTAATTTGCTATCCTATTTTCTTAATCAGATTAATAAATTTATGGAGAAAAAACATCAGTACCGAGGATTAACCAAACAAGAAGTAGAAGAGAGCAGGCGCCTTCACGGCGAGAATGTACTTACCCCGCCCCAGAAAGCTTCGTTATGGAGCCAATTCTTGGAGAAATTCGAAGATCCTATTATTCGTATATTATTAGTGGCATGGCTCTTGTCCATGATAATCGCTGGCGTACATTGCTGGGGACCTGAGGCGAAAGGTTTTACGGCCTTCTTGGAGCCGATCGGCATTTTCTTCGCTATCATGCTTGCCAGTTGCGTGGGCTTTTTCTTCGAGGTGAAAGCGAACAAGGCATTCGATATCTTGAATACAGTCAATGATGATATTTTAGTGAAGGTAATCCGTGACGGGAATATCTGCCAAATACCGAAAAAAGAGGTCGTCGTAGGCGATATCGTTGTTTTGGAGACAGGTGAGGAAATTCCCGCAGATGGACATTTGCTTGAAGCCATTTCCCTACAGATCAACGAATCCACACTAACCGGTGAACCGATTATTAGCAAGACAACAAACGAGGCGGATTTCGATACGGAAGCGACTTATCCGTCCAATGTAGTCATGCGAGGAACGACGGTCGTGGACGGACATGGCGTCATGCAAGTGGAAAAAGTGGGTGATGCTACCGGATACGGTAAGGTCTACGAAGGCTCGCAAATCGAGAGCGATGTAGAGACTCCCTTACAGATCCAATTGAAAGGTTTGGCCGGAGTGATCAGCAAAGCCGGATATACGATCGCCGGAGTGACGTTCATCGCCTTGACCGTAAAATTCCTTTTATCGGATAGCTTCCCCGGGATGCCGGCGATGGACATCATCGCCCATATCCTCAACTACTTTATGGTAGCGGTTACGTTGATCGTGGTATCCGTTCCGGAAGGATTACCGATGAGTGTCACGCTAAGTTTGGCCCTCAGCATGAACCGTATGTTGAAGACGAATAATCTTGTCCGCAAAATGCATGCCTGCGAGACCATGGGAGCAACTACCGTAATTTGTACGGACAAAACCGGAACGTTGACACAGAATCAAATGCAAGTCTACCAAACGAATTTCTACAACCTGAAAGAACAAAAGCTTGGGGAGGATGAGTTAAGTAACCTGATCAAAGAAGGTATCTCCACGAACTCCACGGCATTCCTCGATTTCTCGGAAGAAAAGGTAAAACCCTTGGAAACCCGACGGAGGCCGCCCTTTTACTCTGGTTGAACGGACAACACCAAAATTATCTGGAATTAAGAGAGAACGCTACGATCCTAGATCAATTGACCTTCTCTACGGAACGGAAATATATGGCTACAATCGTACAATCACCGTTACTCGGCAAGAAGGTACTTTACGTGAAAGGTGCTCCCGAAATCGTACTGGCCAAAAGTAACCGGGTGGCGATAGACGGAACTTGCAAACCGGTGGCGGAATGTAAAGCCGGCATCGAAAAACAATTATTGGATTACCAGAACCAAGCGATGCGTACGCTTGGCTTCGCTTACCAAATTATCGAGGATGGAAAGGATGAGACTTTCTTCGTAGAGGGTCGTTTGCATGATACGGATTTAACGTATTTAGGTATTGTAGCGATCTCCGATCCGGTACGTGCGGACGTGCCGCCCGCTGTTCAAAGTTGCTTGAACGCAGGTATCAACGTGAAGATCGTTACGGGAGATACACCGGGTACGGCCAAAGAAATCGGACGGCAGATCGGTACGTGGAAAACGGATGATAGCGACAGGAACATTATAACAGGTCCCGCATTCGAGGCGCTTAGCGACCAAGAGGCCTTGGAGCGTGTCTTAGACTTGAAGATCATGTGTCGTGCCCGTCCTACGGACAAACAGCGTTTGGTACAATTATTACAGCAAAAAGGCGCTGTGGTAGCGGTTACCGGCGACGGGACAAACGATGCCCCAGCCTTGAAAGCTGCTCAAGTCGGCCTCTCCATGGGAGACGGTACTTCCGTCGCCAAGAAGCCAGCGACATCACGATTATCGATAACTCGTTCAGTAGCATTACCCGTGCGGTGATGTGGGGACGTCCTTGTACCGGAATATCCAGAAATTCCTGTTATTCCAATTGACCATCAATGTTGCCGCTTGTCTGATCGTATTATTAGGTTCCTTATTAGGTACGGAATCACCTTTGACCATCACGCAGATGTTATGGGTAAACTTGATCATGGATACATTCGCAGCCGGAGCATTGGCCTCTCTCCCACCGAATGAACGAGTGATGAAAGATAAACCTCGCCGGAGCGGTAAGGATGGAGATTTCATTATCACTCGCCCGATGGCTTACAATATTTTCGGTGTCGGATTCGCATTTGTCGTAATCTTGATGGGCTTGTTGTTCTATTTCCATGCGCAAGACGGCTTAACGCCACACGACTTATCATGGTTCTTCAGCTTCTTCGTGATGCTACAGTTCTGGAATATGTTTAACGCGAAGGCTTTTATGGAAGGACGTTCCGCTTTCGCCAATTTAAAGGATAGTAAAAGTTTCTTGCTAGTTGCATTACTGATTTTGATCGGTCAATACCTGATCGTCACTTTTGGAGGCGAGATGTTTAGCGTAATACCTTTGTCCTTGAGAGATTGGGCGATTATTATCGGATCTTCCTCTCTAGTTTTATGGATCGGTGAGTTATTCAGGTTATCCAAAAGATAAATATATATTGTACAACTTGTAGAGACGGGACACGCTCCGTCTCTACAACTGAAAATAGTACACCTATATAATATATCAACCTAGCTATAAATAGCTATTTCCTTATTCCATTTCGTTTTTAACTTCGCATCCCAAATTATTTAAATCATGGAACATCTATTAGAATTAGCGAAAAGAAACCAAGAAAGAGCTTGGGAAGTGATCCGGCAAACCGACATTATAAATATCTGGAAATCTGTCGGGGCGGAAATAAACTTAGTAGGCTCCTTAAATATGGGACTACTCATGAAACATAAGGATATCGACTTCCATATTTACACCTCTCTTCCGTATATCCGACAGCTTCCAAGCGATGGCCCGGCTAGCGGAGAACCCGCTCATTAAACGAATCGAATACGGAAACTCGCTCGATACGGAAGAACGATGTGTAGAATGGCGCATGGTTCCAAGATCCGAATAACGAACTCTGGCAAATTGATATGATCCATATCGTAAAGGTTCCCGTTATGACGGTTATTTCGAGAAAATGGCCGAACGTATAACCGCCGTACTGACTGACGAGACTCGACAGGCCATCTTAAAACTGAAATATGAGACACCGGATACAGCGAAAATCATGGGCGTGGAATATTACCTAGCAGTCATTCAAGACGGCGTGCGTACGTATGCAGAATTAGAGGACTGGAAAAACAACATCCAGTCACAGGCGTTATCGAATGGATTCCATAAGAACATTATTGACCAAACCGTGAAGAATCGATCTCTTTCTTATTCTTCCGGTTCATCTTGCCCAATGTATACTTTAAAGTGAGCGATACTGAACGAGTATCCGAATAGATCGTCATATCACTCTTCTGGCTGGGATAATCAATATGCGTTTTCGCACGTAAGCCCTTTAACAAATCCTCACCTCGCAGCATTACACTTAACTTTTCGGTATCGGATTCCAGACAAGCCCTGCCGATACATTATAATTACCATCCACATCATAGATACCTTGTATCGAAGGCGCACTATAGCGAGCATTCACTTCCAGCGATAAGTTCTTCTTCTTTGATAAAGTAAACGTATTGAACAACATCAACTGCCCGAATAACTTTTCCGATCAAACGAAATATCGATAAACACTCCCTCATCTTGAATTAAGAGCCCGATGCCACGAACCGTGAGCTAACCACCCACCGATCCGAAACGGGATAACCGCCATCGCCCCGAAAGTATTATGCTTATCGAAATTAACCGATTGGTAATAGGCTCTCAACGCTTTCGTATCTTGATAATACAATTGGCGAATATAATTCACATGATGATTGGCAAATAGTCAAAACATATTTCTTTTCAAGATATAATTAGCCCTAGCCATATAAATACGTTCCGGTTCCAAATAAGGATTTCCCCGTACCTGACTATACACATTCAAATAAGAAACATTCGAGCTCATGGCCCAATACGCCGGATACTTCTTATCGCTGGAAAAATTGACTTGAAGCATATTCGATGGATCGATCGTATAACTCAAGTTCAATTGTGGATAGAGATTTACCCCAGACCATAAGGTCCACTTCCGGCCCGCCGAATCAATCACCGCCTTATTATACTCCGCCGAAAGAGAAGCGCTCAACACCAGTTTCTTGCCAAAACGCTTAGAGAAACCGGCATACAATCCCGCCGTATACTCTTTTTTTTTGGGCAAACGTAGCTGACAGATCCTCCTGTTTATCTTGGTAGGTAAAGGAGCTATTATCCGTAAAGGATAACTGCACATTCGTGCCCGCGTTAATTTTCCATCCTTTTCCAAATACCCGTTCGTAGTTGACGAATACATTCGCCAAATGGATATTTTGCCGGGAGGTAGCCTCCACCTCTTGTTTCGTATCGGGATAATCCGAGATCATATATTGATCCCTGCGATCCTTATAATAGGTATAATCCACCCCTGCGCTCAAGTTCTTGGAATGTGCATAATTCAATCGTACATTTTGAAGATTCTTCGGGCCCGATAACTTATTATTACTTTCCGCATTCTCAATACCCACAAATAGAGTGTTCGAATATCGTTTGGAATTAGAATCCGTTATCTTGGCATAATAAGAAATATCCACCTCACGCCCCTTATCCATAAACCAATTGGCACTCGCCCCAATCGTATGGTTCATAGAACGACCTACCGCCGTATTTTCTTGCAGGATCTCATAAGGACGATCCTTCACGATAGGATAGGCGTTCATATCCTCGGTTGAACGGGAATGGTTATAATTAGCGGAATAAGATAGATCCAGACTATATTTCTTTTGGAGTAGGATAAATTCACTAATCCGGTTGGCGAGAAGTAGAAAGCTTGCTTTCCGGTCAAAGAGATATCGGCACTTAAATCCTCATTCACTTTCTTCTCCATAATGATATTTATACTACCTCCTTTTACGCCATATTTTGGAGGAGAGCTATACAAAAGCTCTATACTCTTTACTTTGCTGGCCGAGGTAGATTTCAGAAGCTCTACAATCTGGGACAATGACATTGAGCTTCTACGTCCGTTAATAATAATGTTCGTAGTAGGGACGCCGATGATACTAACGTTGTCCCCTTCTTTCACCAATCCGGGAATCTCTCCTAAAATATCAAATGCAGTATTCACCGGTTTGGCCATGATCAAGTTAGGCACGTCGAAAGATAAGGCATCGTCCGTAACCGTAACCAAAGGACGCTCGGAAGTAACGTAGACATCCGGCAATTTTACCGTAATACTATCTTTCACCAAGATAACAGAATCCTTAGTCTGTGCATTTACAGCGACAAGAACATTCAGAAGCAACAAGAAAGGAACAATGGCAGTCTTCATAATATCAAGATTATGTTTATAATCCGCCAAATTAAAAAGAAAAAAGGAGATAAGCAACGAAACTATCGAATATTTACGAACAAATCGTATACATATTCAAAATAAAGCAATTACACCACACCTACTTATACTATTAACCCGTTGGCGGAATTAAGTAACCGTGCCAAATCTTATAAAGATAAAAGTCAGATCAAACCAAATGTGCCTTTAGTCTGATAATATTCATTCGACCTTATCCAAGGTAAAAGTAAAGATTAAAGTAGAACCTCCGGGGATACCGCTATAATCTCCATATCCATAACCTAGCGAAGCCGGGATAATCGCCTCCACGGTCTCATCCAGATGGATATTCAATAAGACACCGCTTAAGCCCGGGATAATGCCGTTCATAGAAAAACTTGATCTATCCAGTTTCTTTTGAAAGACCTGTCCATCTATAAACTTCCCTTCCAGACCTAGCAAATAGACCACGGAAGTCATCGTGGGTGTTGTTGTCCACTCATTTTCTTTCCGAATGATCCGGTATAAGGCGGTATCACCCCCTAGAACAACTTGCTTATATCTTAATTCACCCTTCTCATCTTTCTCTGTTTTTTTTCCCAGATGTATTCCTTGTTTTGTTGATATAAGCCAATTGTTCTTCCGAGAATTGAAGCTCATCATCATCCCCACAAGAAGTAAATCCCATCATCATGATCACTAAAAGTGACCATACATACATTGAAAGTGCTTTCATTCCGATTTCTATATAAAATTAAATTATGATTATTCTTGATTTCCGAGGCGCGAATATACAAATCCATTTTGTTATATCAACTAACTTTCCGTTCTTTGCATAAATATAGTAGTAACCAACTAATACAACATGAAACTAAATAAATTAATAGCGATCGCCACGATCAGCCTTCTGTCGGGAGGTATAAGCATGGCACAAAAGCGTTGAATCTTGAGGATATCGTTGCCGGTAACGTCATACAAACAAAGGCGTCGGAAGCATGACTTGGCTAAAGACGGTGAACGTTATAGCCGCTTGGAAAATAATAAGCAAACCGGAGGCACGGATATCGTCGCCTATCAAGCAAAAGATAACTCCGTGAAGTCATTATCCCTCATCCCTATTGACAGACAAATCTACAGGAAAGCCTATTCCCGTACGTAGTATCTCTTGGAGTGCGGATAATGAGAAAGTCTTGATTTATAACAATACCCAACGGTATGGCGTTATGATACCCGGGTGACTATTGGGTATTAAACCTAAAGGACGGCGCTTTACGTCAATTGGGAAAAGGAATGCCGGAATCCTCCATGATGTTCGCTAAATTCTTCCGGATGGCACACGTGGCCTATGTTTCCAACAATAATATATATGTAGAAGATATAGACTCCGGGAAAATCACGCAGCTAACAAAAGACGGAAGCGATACGATTGTCAACGGAACTTTCGATTGGGTATATGAGGAGGAGTTCAGTTGCCGGGATGGTTTCCGCTGGAGCCGGACGGAAAGCATATCGCCTATTGGCAAAGCGATACGAAAGGAACGGAGTGTTCGACATTATTAATAATGTAGACTCCATCTACGCAAAGGTAATCCATTTCCCATACCCCAAGGCAGGAACCACCAATTCAGCCGTAAAAGTAGGCTACGTTCTACCGGCGGGAACACCACTTGATCGCCATACCCGGAGATCCCCGGAACAACTACCTGCCCGTATGGAATTCATCCCCGAAAGCGACGAGTTGTTCATACAGCAACTAAACCGCCCGCAGAATACAAATAAGGTATGGATCGCCAAGATATCCGATAACTCGCTGAATAATATCTTCACTGATACGGATGCCGCATGGCTGGACACGAATGATAACATACAATGGTTAAAGGACAACCGCTATTTCACATGGAAAGCGAGCGTAGTGGCTGGCGACACTTATACCGGATAAGCCGGGACGGAAAGAGATACAACCCATCACCAAAGGTGATTTTGATTATATCTCGCCGGTCGGGACCGATCTACAAAAGGGCTGGGTCTATTTCATCGCCTCCCCGGACAATTTCACCCAACGTTACTTGTACCGGGCTAAAGCATTCGGCAATGGGGAAGTGGAGCGTGTAAGCCCCATGGAACAATCCGGACAGCACCGCTACAATATGTCACCCACCGGCAAATGGGCCATACATACGTATAGTAACGCCTCTACCCCATCCGTTATCGACATGGTTTCTTTCCCGAAACATCAATCCGTACGCATGCTTGAGGATAATGCCCAAGCCAAGGACCAATACGCCGCCTTAGGATTAAACCCGAAAGAATTTATCAAGGTCAAGTCCGGCAATCTAACCTTGGACGCATGGATGATAAAACCTGTCGATTTCGACGCATCCAAGAAATACCCGGTTATCATAGAGGTATACGGCGAGCCGGCGAGCGCCACCGTACAAGATGTATGGGGTAACGGAGATTTATGGCAACAATATATGGCGAACCAAGGTTATATCGTGGTAAGTATCGAGAACCGGGGTGCGAATACTCCCCGTGGACGTGAATGGCGGAAATGTATTTACGGGGAAGTGGGTACTTTCGCTTCCGAAGACCAGAGCAGGGGTATTCTGGATATGACCCGTCAATATCCGTTTATCGATGCCAACAGGATCGGTATTACCGGATGGAGCGGTGGTGGTAGCCAGACCTTAAACTGCATGTTCCGTTATCCGAAAATATTCCATACTGGTATAGCGATCGCTTTTGTAGCCGACCAACGTTTATACGACACGATCTACCAAGAACGTTACATGAATACTCCGCAGAACAATCCGGAAGGCTACCACAAAGGTTCCCCGATTACCTATGCCGAGGGACTGGAAGGTAATCTGCTGCTTATTCATGGTACGGGAGATGATAACGTGCATTACCAAAATTGCGAGATGCTGGTGAACAAGTTGATCAAGAACGGAAAGATGTTTACGCAAATCAGTTACCCGATGCGTAGCCATAGCATCAACGAAAGGGAAGGAACAACTCTTCACCTACGTAAGACAATGGCTAAATACTGGCTGGAACATCTTCCGGCCGGTGGTAAATAGTTAATCCACGATTCGATGAAACAATTTTTATTGCGATTAGTGATCTTGGCAGGAATCAGTTTCCTGCCAACGGTGTCCAACGCCCAATTAAGGGAAAAGGCCGAAGAACTATTGTCTACGACATTAGGCAATGATCCGGAGGAACCAGTTACCCCAACCGATACGCTTTCGCTCGATGAGCAGCACCGGAAGGATTCCATCAAGATGCAGGAGCTAGCCCTCCAGTTGCAAGAGATGAAACTAAACGAGATCTTACTGAAAGACGAGCTGGAAAGCACGAAAAACAGCAACGCTACCGCCGACTCCCTAAAAAGGTCCGAGCAACGAAACCGTATCGATTCCCTTCGGGCACTGACTCCCGGCGTACCTGTAGTCGTGGAGGGGGATACCTTATTTCACCTTTACGCCAAGCGCGGAGGCCGCACCCCGGTTGACCGGGCTGAGGACATCCTCAATATCATGGTAAAGATCGGGACCTCGCATTCCTTGAAGAAGGATTCCATCTATATCTATGACAGCGAATACGTAACGGATATCATGTACGGAGACAAGGTTATCCTAAGTATCACCGATCAAGATGCCCTATGGCAAAATCTCAGTCGTATAGCCCTCGCTGAACAATATCAACCGATTATCCAAAACAAGATACAAGAGTTAAGGGAGCAACATAGTATCTTGCAGATAGCGAAACGGGTATTATTGTTCATCCTCGTAATTATCATCCAATATTTCCTGTTTAAGCTGACCAACTATCTGTTTAAGAAGCTACGCAGGAAAATTATCTGGTTAAAGCAGAACCGACTCAGATCTATTACCATCCGGGATTATGAATTTCTCAACACACATCGCCAAGGACGTGTATTGATGTTTTTCACCAACGTAATACGATGGATCGTGTTACTAATCCAATTAACCATCAGTGTACCGATCCTTTTCGCTATCTTCCCGCAAACAGAAGATCTAGCCTTGAAGATATTCTCCTATTTGTTGGAGCCGGTAAAGATGATCTTTAAATCGGTAGCCTCCTATATTCCGAACTTGTTTATCATCTTGGTGATCTATTACTGCATCAAATACATCGTAAAAGGAATCCAATACATAGCCAACGAGATAGAGAGCGAGAACCTGAAAATATCAGGTTTTTACCCGGATTGGGCGCAACCGACGTTTAATATCATCCGTTTCCTGCTATACGCCTTTATGATCGCCATGATCTATCCTTATCTGCCGGGATCGGACTCGGGGGTATTTCAAGGCATATCCGTATTTGTCGGTTTGATCATATCGTTGGGTTCCAGTACGGTGATCGGAAATATCATCGCAGGGCTGGTCATTACTTATATGAGGCCCTTTAAATTGGGTGACCGTATCCAACTAAACGAGACGACTGGCAACGTGATCGAGAAGACTCCGTTTGTAACCCGTTTACGTACCCCTAAGAATGAGGTAGTGACCATCCCGAACTCCTTTATCATGTCCTCCCATACAACAAATTATAGCGTATCCGCACGGCAATACGGATTAATCATCCACAGCACGGTTACGATCGGCTACGACGTACCTTGGCGGCAAGTTCATCAATTATTGATCAATGCCGCCCGCCAGACCACCGGGGTATTGCCAGAGCCGAAGCCTTTCGTATTGGAGACCGAACTAAGCGATTACTATCCCTGTTATCAAATCAACGCTTATATAAAGGACGCCGATAAACTCGGAGATATCTATTCCGACCTGCATCAAAACATACAGGACGTATTCAATGAGGCTGGCGTAGAGATCATGTCACCGCACTATTTCGCCGGACGAGACGGAAGCGCTTCCACGATCCCGACCGCTCCCTATCCGGATGACAGGGTAGAGCCTTCCAAGAAATAAATATTTCACGGTAAATAGTTAAAAATGATCCCTCACGAAACAAATCGTGGGGGATTTTATGTTATATATCCAAACGTCACTAATAAAATAAATAATGGTAATGAAAAAGTATTTTATCGCAGTAGCGGCTATGGCATTTTTGGCCGCATGTAGCGGGAAGCAAGCCCAAAAGGATGTACCCGTAGAAGTAGAGGAAGAAGAATTCGCCATAATGTCGGCGGCTCCGGACGCTCCGTCTTTGCCACTGATCCATTCTGTTAAGGCGACCCAACCGGCAAAGCCCGTGAATATGAGGGATTCCTTGAAGGCTGATCCTAAAAAGGGACCGGTTATCCAAAAAAAGTATAAGGGAACCCTGACTTCTCCGGATAGCGTGAACGTAGATTATGACTTAACCTTGTATTATCAACAAGATAACGCAGACGAGGAAGGCGTATTCGAGTTGGATGCTCTTTATACCGTACCGGAAGCAGTAGCCTCAAGTACCGGAGCGGCGAAGAAAGCTCCTCAGAAAGCCATTACAACCGGTAAACAAAAAGTAAAGCACGGAACTCCCGATGACGCTAGCGCAGTAATCTACGAGTTGATTCCCAGTGATGGCGAACCCGTCATCTATTTCCTAGTAGAAGGGGATAACTTGACCTTGATGAACGACGCGTTGCAAAAAGCGGCGGCAGATCTTAACTACACGCTAAGACTTGTCCAATAAATTTATAGGCAGCACATCTTTGTATATATAGATCACCCCGATAGACTTACCGGATCGCCGGAAGCTATCGGGGTTTAGTTTTTATTTGAACCCTCCTTGGCAGATCGGTTATTTGATACCTAACTTGGCTTTGATCGCTTTAGGCAAGGCATCTTTATGAACCACGATATTCATGGTCTTATAACGGACAAACGCCTTGGAAGCATACCAAATACCGTTATACTTGCTGTTGGTTCCCCAAGAGTTCTTTACCATATAATACTCGTTCCCCTCTTGATCCTTGGCGATACCGTAGATCTGCATACCATGGTCGTCTGTCGTCTCGTAATTATCGTAAGCCAACTGACGCTCTGCTTGGGTACACCATTTCTGAGGTTGCGGTTTTGTGTTCAGCTTCTTTTCCTCCGGTTTCAATTTCAACCAATGAGCCATATCGGAACCGCTCAACTCCTGTACCTTCTCATCATCAGGCATAACGGCCACTCCGTCACGAGTAAAACCAGATTCGCTCACATCGGAACCCCAAGCGATCGTATAACCCGTATTAATCGCATTATCAAAGACCTCCATAAACTCATCCAGCGGCAAGTTATACGACATACCGTGACGCCAGTTATCCTGAATCTCTAGCGGGAACTGGGTATAGAACGGATGATGCGTATAAGAAGTCAATGAGACATAATCCGAAGCCTTCAAACCTGTAGACTCGAAGAAAGATTTCGGTGTATATTCCTTCCCTTTATACGTGAATTTCTCAGGAGGAACCCCCAAGTAGATCTGATGTACCGCAGCGACCGCCTTCTTCCATAACATGGCGTTATTCTCATCAGACTGCAATTTGCGTAACTTTCCCTTGGCGATAGCGGCCACCATAGCGTCCGTCAAGGCGGAAAGCTCGGTATGGTTACTCAACGTATCGGCATACATCATGCCCGGGCGCATCTCCTCTTCCGGAACCAAGCCGAATGTTTCCATTCCATAAAGCGCATCATAGAAAGATCCACCTTGCGAGAACGAAACATCCCCATGCGTACGCACAGCAGCGTCGGCACGATCCAGATAGGTGTTATATACCGTAAACATCTCGGATAAGTCATACTCGCCCTTTCCCATACGAAGCAACCCGACTCCAAGAAAGAGTACGAGGAGTAGCACCAGCACGTACCCGCACGATTTTGGTTCTTAACAGATGTAATGGGGTTCTCTTTCACGGTCGTGAACACGAATCCCTCCTCACTCACCTTCTTCTCCGTGTCTTGCGCTTGATCGTAGCGGACATAGTCAGAGCGAATAGCATGCTTGAAACTAGAATTGTCTTTTCATGTAATTTTATATATTTATATTAGTATTAAGTCCGTATCGACCGCAAATGTAAGTTTTTTATCCGTAGCTAACTCTACAAAGTCGTACGTATTTGAGATATTTTATCTAAGTTTGCCTCTTCAGAAAACATAATATATAACTAATTATCTGCAAAATGAGAATATCTATTATCGGTTCGGGTAATATCGGTGGAGCGATCGCCCGAGGTTTAGCGAAAGGAACCATGTTCAAAGCCTCTGATATCACTTGTACCGCCCAATCGGACGAGACCTTGGAGAAGATGAGAAAGATCGATCCGGACTTTATCTTGACCCATGATAACGTGGAAGCGGCACGAAACGCTGATATCATCATCATCGCCGTTAAACCTTGGCGTGTAGAAATGATTATAGATGAGATTAAGTCGGTGCTCGACTTCGAGAAACAAATCATCGTATCCGTAGCGGCTGGCGTGACTTTCGACCTGTTGAATACTTATTTGACCAAGAATACAGACTTCGATTGTCTGGCTACTCCCACGATCTTCCGGATCATGCCCAACACGGCTATCGAGGTGATGAGCAGCATGACTTTCGTTTCCGCCCGCAACGCCTCCAAGGAGCAAACGGATCTAATCATCCATATCTTCAACGAGCTTGGCAACGCCATGTTGGTAGAAGAACGGTTGATGGGCGCAGGAACAGCATTGGCTTCCAGCGGCATCGCTTTCGCCTTGCGTTATATCCGCGCGGCGATAGAAGGCGGCGTGGAATTGGGTTTCTATCCGAAACAAGCGCAAGAGATCGTGGTGCATACCGTGAAAGGCGCCGTTGATTTATTGCTCGAGAACAAAAGTAACCCGGAGATGGAAATCGATAAGGTAACAACTCCGGGCGGAATCACGATCAAGGGTCTAAATGAGATGGAACTTTCCGGTTTTACCTCTTCCGTGATCCGGGGACTGAAGGCCAGTAAATAAAAATAGGCAGACAAAGTAGTTTGCCAGCACCAATACGCCCCGAAATATGCTGACAACTACTTTACCTGCCCTCGGCAGGTTTATGTTCTTTCCGCCTAGTCATTTCCATCTCCAACATCCGGAGTTCCCGGCTGGTCTGCCCGCGACAGAAGTATTCTCTTCCGCACGCCGGATCAAATACGGCAGTACATCCCTTACCGAGGCGTACGGTACGTATTTGGTTACGTTATATCCCGCATGGGCTAAATTGAAGGAAATATTATCGCTCATTCCCAATAGCTGCGCAAAGAAAACACGGGAGTCATCGCGGGCGATCCCTTCTCGTCCATCAATTTCGCCAACTTATAATTACTCTCCTCATTATGAGTTCCCATAAACATCTCAAAACGATCTAAATGATCCATGGTGAAACGGACCGCCGCATCATAATTCTCGTCCGTGGCCTGCTTATCTTTACAAATCGGATCGGATAATCCAACGCCGCCGCACGGCACGCTCCGCTTCCATATAAGCCCCGCGCACGAATTTCACGCCCGCAATATAACCTTTCGCCACGGCATCATCGTAGATACGACGCAGATAAGGCATCCGGTCATGACGATACATTTGCAAGGTAGCGAATACGATCGCACGTTTCTTGTTGAACTTACGCATCGCCTCATCGGTCAACGCATCAATGGCATCTTGGAAACAATAATCCTCCGCATCCACTAAAATACGTACGTCGTTATCGTAAGCCCGTTGGCAAAGCGCCATAAAACGCTCGCGGAACTCGCGGAAATGCCGGACATCGTCTATCGTAAGCTCTTCCCGTTTCTCGGAAGCTTTGGCCAGTAACTCATCGGTCGTGATCGTGGATGGTTTGAATACGGCATAGGCCAGATTCGTATTTCCTTTCGCAAAATCTATCGAGCGCAAGGTTTCCTCGAAAGTCGCCTGTATGCCCTCCGGGGTCTGCTCGCTCTCCGCCGAATAATCGAGCGTCGATTTCACGTTGTATTTCATCAAGTGGTTGATGGCTGCGGAACAGTCTTGTAAAGTTTCTCCCCCAACGAACTGTTTATATAAGGTAGGCTTCACCGCCCAAGCCAGCGGGAAATGTATTTTCAAGGCTATACTCGTGGCTACTTTAGCGCATTTTACCAACCAAGGATATTTTATCGTATTAAAAAGCCAGTAAGCATTTTGTAGTTCTCCCCGCGACTTCGACGAGAAAGCGATCTCGGTATTGTTAAAGTCTAACATATTGTATGTAGATAAAGGTAACGTCATAGCGTAGAGACGGGGCACGCCCCGTCTCCCCCACAATCAGTTGGTATTTCTTAATTATGACAATTATTTCTCACCTAAGAACGGATACCCGTAGCTCGTCGGAGGAACCAAACATTCCTTGATACAACGAGGATTCGTCCAACGAATCAAGTTCAGCGGGCCACCGGCCTTGTCATTCGTTCCGGACGCACGGGAACCGCCGAACGGTTGCTGGGCGATCACGGCGCCGGTCGGTTTATCATTGATATAGAAATTACCGGCCGAATAGCGCAAGGTATTGAATGCCTTATCGATCGCATAGCGATCACGGGCGAAAATAGAACCCGTCAATCCGTACGGAGAAGTACGATCACAAAGTTCCAAAGTCTCCTCATATTTAGCGTCGTCATATACGTAGATCGTAATCACCGGCCCGAAGATTTCCTCTACCATGCTCTTGAACATCGGGTCCGTGGTCTGGATAACCGTTGGCTCCACGAAATAACCTACAGATTTGTCCCCGTTACCACCAAAAAGAACCTCTGCGTCCGGAGACTGTTTCGCATAATCGATATAACTCATGATGTTATCGAACGAAGCCTCATCGATCACGGCATTGACAAAGTTCGTGAAATCCTGCACGTCACCCATCTTGATCTCTTTCAGCATATCGCCCACGTAATCTTTCACCTCTTTCCAGAGAGAAGCCGGGATATAGGCCCGGGAACCCGCCGAGCACTTCTGCCCTGATACTCGAACGCGCCGCGTACGATAGCGGTAGCCACATCCAACGCCGGAGCGGAAGGATGAGCGAAGATAAAGTTCTTGCCACCTGTCTCGCCTACGATCTTCGGATAAGATTTATAATGCCCCAAGTTCTCTCCGATCTGACGCCACAAGGTATTGAACGTAGAGGTAGAGCCCGTAAAATGGAATCCCGCCAAATCACGGCTACCCGTAATCACCTTACCGATCACGCTACCCTGTCCCGGGATGAAATTCACTACGCCATCGGGCAAGCCGGCCTCTTGGAAAACCTTCATCAAGAAATAGTTCGAATGGATCGCCGTAGTAGACGGTTTCCATACCGCCACGTTACCCATCATAGCCGGAGCCATATTCAGGTTGGAAGCGATCGACGTAAAATTAAACGGCGTGAGCGAGAACACGAAACCTTCCAAGGCTCGGTATTCCATACGATTCAATATACCCGTCTCGGAATAGGGTTGATCGGCATATACTTGACTAGCGTAGAAGGTACTGAAACGCAAGAAATCGATCAATTCGCAGGGAGCGTCGATCTCCGCTTGGAACGGATTCTTGCTCTGTCCCAACATAACCGAAGCGTTCAGGATATAACGATATTTCGTAGCCAACAACTCAGCTACACGAAGCATAATAGACGCACGTTCCACCCATGGAAGTTCTGACCATTCCTTATGCGCTTTCATGGCGGCGTCGATAGCCATTTGTACTTCTTTCTCGCCCGCCTTATGATAAGTAGCCAATACATGATGATGATCATGAGGCATAACGACCTTACCGGTATTACCCGTACGGATCTCTTTTCCGCCAATTACCAGAGGTATATCCCATTCCTCGGAACTTATCTGCGCCAACGCTTTCTTTAAGGATGCTTTTTCACTTGATCCGGGAGCATACGCTTTTACCGGCTCATTAATGGGTTTAGGAAATCTAAAATAGCATTATCCATAATACTTCAGATTTTTAAATGGTTATTCAATGAAACTTTCTGCTGTAAACGTAGCAAATTTATTTTAAAACAGTGGCGTGTAAACGTTAATATATATCAACCAAAGATAAGCTCATTTCACGGTCTATACAATGATCTAAAAGACCTCTCCCGAAAACAATCCGCGAAAGTTGTTTGTTACATTAACATATTAATCATCTTAAAGGAATAAAATTATGGCAATTAAAAGAGTTTGGATTGAAGAGGATTGCATCGCTTGCGGTACATGCGAGGGCATTTGCCCGGAAGTATTCACTGTTACAGATCGTTCACGTGTAAACGAAGGAGTTAATTTCGATGATTTCGAGGCGGGTATTAAAGAGGCTGCCGAAAGCTGCCCGGTCGAGGTTATCAAATACGAATAGACGAAAACACATTAACCCTTACTTTTCCTTCCTAGATAAAATCACAGAATCATTGCGCGATCTATAATAACACGTTACCTTTGCGGAGGTAAGGTTAATAACATTAACTTCTTACGGGAATAGAAAGAATCAAAATAAGAAATAAGAAGTAAAATGAGAAAATTAGTATTACTGAGTTTTGTTATTGTCGCCTCTTTGCAATTTTGCGGGGCGCAATCATTAGATAAGATGCAATGGTTCAACGAGCCGGAGCAATGGGAGATTAAAGACAAGTCACTTTCCATGCAGGTCACTCCCCAAAGTGACTATTGGAGGATTTCCCATTACGGGTTTACGGTAGATGACGCTCCTTTTTATTATGCGACTTATGGGGGTGAATTCGAAGTGAAAGTCAAGATAACCGGCGATTACAAGCAGCGTTTTGACCAAGCCGGCCTGATGCTTCGCATCAATCATGAAAATTATATAAAAGCCGGTATAGAGTTCGTGGATGGTAAATACAACCTAAGCGCGGTCGTTACGCATAAGACCTCCGACTGGAGCGTTATCACCTTAGACAAAGCGATCCCTTATGTATGGATAAAAGCTGTCCGGAGATTGGACGCCGTGGAGATCTTCTACTCATTCGATGATAAGGAACCCTTATGCGTAACGCTTGGCTACAAGACAATATCCCCGTACAAGTCGGGTTTATGGCCGCTTGTCCCGACGGGAAAGGATTTAATGTGATATTCGAGCATTTCAAGGTAAAACACCTCCCGGATCAGCGCCGGTTAGAATGGCTAAAGAAAAATGCTGAATAAGTATTAGATGCTTATCTTTCAGACGCAGATGACACGGATTTGCTATTCTTATCCGTATTATCTGCGTCATTTGTATTAAAAACAAGCCATACCTGTTAATTAGAAAAGAAAACAAGGGCTTTCACCTTCTTTTGCTTTTATTCCTATCTTTGGAGCGACATAATACAATAACTTCAGCAAAATGAACGAACAGATACAACAAATCGCAGAGCGTCTGGCCGGATTACGGGACGCACTGGAGATTACGCCGGAAGAAATGGCAAAGGTCTGCAACCTCACGACTGAGCAATATTTGCTGCTGGAAAGCGGCACGGTTGATATTTCCGTTAGCGTATTGCACCAGATCCTCACAGGCTTATGGCGTAGAATTAACCACGTTGATGTTTGGCGACGAGCCTAAAATGAGTACGTACTTTATTACTCGTAACGGAAAAGGTGTTGCCGTAGAGCGTACGAAAGCCTATAAGTACCAATCATTGGCCGCCGGTTTCGTCGGACGTAAAGCGGACCCCTTCTTGGTAACCGTACATCCCAAACCAGAGGATGAGCCGATGTATCTCAATTCCCATCCGGGGCAAGAATACAATATGGTATTAAAAGGACGTCTGTTACTACAGATCAACAATAAAGATCTTATCTTAGAAGAAGGTGATAGTATTTATTTTAACTCAGAGCTTCCTCACGGTATGAAAGCGCTGGATGGGGAAAAGGTCAGTTTCTTGGCCGTCATTTTATAAACGATCAACAGCATGTTAGAAAGATTTATAGATAAAACGACGTTTGAGTCGCAAGAAGATTTTATTAAAAACTTCAAGATCAAGGTTCCGGAGAACTTCAACTTCGGATATGATGTGGTAGACGCTTGGGCGGAGGAAGAACCTGATAAGAAAGCGTTATGTTGGACAAACGATCATGGAGAGCATATTGATTTTACGTTTGCCGACTTGAAACGGTATACGGACCAGACGGCTTCTTATTTCCAATCCTTGGGGATCGGACATGGCGATATGGTGATGCTGATACTCAAACGCCGTTATGAGTTCTGGTTCTCTATCATCGCATTGCATAAATTAGGGGCTGTCGTGATACCGGCTACACACTTACTGACCAAGAAAGATATCGTTTATCGTGCGAATGCCGCCGATATCAAGATGATCGTTTGCGCCGGAGAGGAAGTGATAACGAAACATATCATAGAGGCTTTGCCGGACTCACCGACCGTAAAAAGTGTTGTATCCGTAGGGCCGGAAATACCGGAAGGTTTCGAGGATTTCCAACAGGGTATCCAAAACGCCGCTCCTTTCGTCCGCCCGTCTCACCCAAATAGCAATGACGATATCTCTTTGATGTATTTCACCTCCGGTACGACTGGAAACCCGAAAATGGTGGCCCACGACTTTACGTATCCGCTGGGGCATATCGTGACCGGTAGTTTCTGGCACAACTTGCATAAGGACAGCCTTCACCTGACGATCGCGGATACGGGCTGGGGCAAGGCAGTTTGGGGTAAGCTATATGGGCAATGGATCGCCGGAGCGACCGTATTTGTTTACGACCACGAGAAATTCACGCCTGCTGATATGTTGCAGATGATACAGGATTACCGGATCACCTCGCTTTGCGCTCCTCCTACGATCTTCCGTTTCTTAATTCGTGAGGATATGACTAAATACGATTTATCATCTTTACAATATTGTACGATCGCCGGCGAGGCCTTGAACCCCGCCGTGTTCGACACGTTCTATAAGTTGACCGGCATTAAATTGATGGAAGGCTTCGGCCAGACAGAGACTACGCTGACAGTCGCCACTTTCCCGTGGATGGAGCCGAAACCGGGCTCTATGGGTGTTCCCAACCCGCAGTACGATGTCGATTTATTGCGTCCGGACGGAAGCCGTGCGGAGGATGGCGAGCAAGGACAGATCGTGATCCACACAACAAATGGCAAGCCTATCGGGTTATTCAAGGAATATTACCGGGACGCAGAACGTACCCGGGAAGCTTGGCACGATGGCCTGTATTACACGGGAGACGTGGCTTGGCGTGACGAGGATGGTTACTTATGGTTCGTTGGCCGCGCGGACGACGTGATCAAGAGTTCCGGCTATCGTATCGGGCCGTTCGAGGTGGAAAGTGCCTTGATGACTCACCCTGCGGTAGTGGAATGTGCTATCACCGGTGTCCCCGACGAGATCCGCGGACAGGTAGTAAAGGCCACGATCGTATTGGCGAAGGATTATAAGGATAAAGCGTGTGATGCCTTGGTCAAAGAATTGCAAAATCACGTGAAACGTGTCACCGCTCCTTACAAATATCCCCGTGTTGTCGAATTCGTGGACGAACTGCCGAAAACAATCAGCGGAAAGATCCGACGGGTAGAGATCCGGGATAAAGATAATAAATAATAAATCATAACTTTCTTGAAAAGGATCGCTGTAAAAATAGGAAGCAATGTCCTGACCCGCAAGGATGGGACGCTAGATATCACCCGCATGTCCGCGTTGGTTGACCAAGTAGCGGACTTGCACCGGCAAGGTATGGAGATCGTCTTGATCTCCTCCGGTGCCGTGGCTTCTGGACGAAGCGAGATAAAGGCCGGCAAAAAGCTGGATCCCGTATCAGCCCGGCAACTGTATTCGGCGGTAGGACAGGCCAAGTTGATCAACCGGTATTACGAGTTATTCCGGGAGCATGGCATGACTTGCGGGCAAGTGCTTACTACAAAAGAGAATTTCGGGAGTCGTACGCATTACCTGAACCAGAAGCATTGCATGGAGGTAATGCTTGAAAACAAGGTGATCCCCATCGTAAATGAGAATGATACGATATCCGTAACCGAGCTGATGTTCACGGATAATGATGAGTTATCCGGCTTGATCGCTACGATGATGGGAATGGATGCCTTGGTGATTCTCAGTAATATAGACGGGATTTACAATGGAAATCCGTCGGACCCGGATAGTTCCGTGATCCGGGAAATCGAATGTGGGAAAACAGATTTGTCGGAATATGTACAGACTAGCAAATCATCCTTTGGACGGGGAGGTATGTTGACGAAATGTCATATCGCCCAAAAAGTGGCGGACGAAGGTATTGCGGTTATCATCGCCAACGGCAAAAAGGATAATATCCTTCCGATGTTATTGGCGGTGGATAGCGACACGGTCTGCACCCGTTTCATTCCGGCCTCGAAACCCGTCAGCAGCGTAAAGAAATGGATCGCCCACTCCGAGGGTTTCGCCAAAGGGGAAATACATATCAATAAAGGAGCCGAGGAGGCATTGACCGCCCCGAAAGCGACTAGCGTATTATTGGTTGGAGTAACCCGCATCGAGGGTGATTTCGAAAAAGATGATATCGTAAAGATAATGAATGAGGAAGGCGTGCAAATCGGCGTAGGCTGTACCGCCTATGACAGCGAGGAAGCACGTAAGCAAATAGGGCAACGGGATTTAAAACCGCTTATACATTATGATTATCTATATCTGGATTAAAAAGTATGAATGTAAAAGATATGCTGCGACAGGCATCGGATGCGGCTAAACAATTGATAACGCTATCGGATCAAACGATTATCGGGATCTTAAAGGAGACAGCGCAGGTTCTACGGACTCATACGGAGGAGGTACTCGCCGCGAATCGCCAAGATCTGGAACGTATGGACCCCGCGAACCCGAAATACGACCGGCTGAAATTGACAGAGGAAAGGCTACAAGGTATCGCCGCCGATATGGAGAATGTATCGACATTACCTTCTCCATTAAATAAGGTCTTGAGCGAGACTACCCGCCCGAACGGAATGGTTATCCGAAAAGTAACCGTGCCTTTCGGGGTGATCGGTGTGATCTATGAGGCTCGTCCGAATGTTACCTTCGATGTTTTTTCCTTATGTTTCCGAAGCGGTAATGTTTGCGTGCTAAAGGGTGGATCGGATGCGGACTTCTCTAACCGAGCCTTGGTACGCATCATCCATTCTGTATTGGAGCGTCAGGGTATAAATCCGGCGGTATGCACTTTACTACCTCCGGATCGAGAGGCTACGGCGGAATTACTGGGAGCGGTCGGCTTGGTTGACTTAATCATTCCTCGTGGAAGCAGTTCCTTGATTCACTTCGTCCGGGAACACGCGAAAGTTCCGGTGATCGAGACGGGTGCCGGTATCTGTCATACCTATTTTGATCGCTCCGGAGATAAAGGCAAGGGACGTGAGATCGTAAATAACGCAAAGACACGGAGGGTCAGCGTATGTAATGCCTTGGATTGCTTAATCATCCACCGAGAACGTCTATCTGATCTTCCGTATATCTGTGGAAAGCTTCCGGACAGCAACGTAATCATTTATGCGGACGAACCGGCTTATGCCGCTCTATCCGAACATTATCCGGAGACGCTTTTACAACAGGCTAACGAAAACAGTTTCGGTACCGAGTTCCTCGATTACAAAATGAGTATCCGTACCGTATCCTCTTTAGACGAGGCTCTATCACATATCGCCCGGTACAGTTCAAAACATAGCGAAAGCATAATCAGCGAAGATCCGGAAACTATCCGGCGCTTCCAGCAATTGGTAGATGCCGCTTGCGTATACGCAAATGTATCTACCGCCTTTACTGATGGGGCCCAATTCGGATTCGGGGCGGAGATCGGAATCAGTACCCAAAAGCTACATGCCCGGGGACCGATGGCGCTTCCTGAATTAACGACTTATAAATACATCATAGAAGGAGACGGGCAGACGAGAATATAGGAACTCGCCTGTCTCTTTCTTCTAGAACAACACTTAAATCTAAACGAATAATGTCAACAGTAATAGATTCAAATATTTTCAATACTTTAGTTTCAAATACATTCTATTCCTGTCCTTTAGGAGGGCTATCTATGATACGGAAGGAAATCTGATAGACTTGAATAAGGCGATGTTCGCTCATTTTCCTTGGCGGATAAGCATGACTTTATTATAGAACATCTATTTAATAACATCGTACTAACCGATTCCTTGAAGTCATCTTTAAGAAAAGGTGACGCAATTATATGCGAAGAGCCCGTCACGTTTAAAGTAGAACCCATCTATACCGATGAACAGGGCTTAGCGGGTATACGCTTTGGCTTACGCAGCAGGGAGAAAAAGAAACTGACAGGGAAAATAAACTATTGATGGGACAATTGAACGAGAGCCGGATATTGATGCGGCAAGCGTTGGAAGACGGTAAATTAGCCGCTTACTCATTCAGCTTCGACCGTTTCTCCACTTGCGACAAAAAGCATTGTAACCGCTGTTTTCAATTCTACGGCACGACCAATACTCTATTAGATAAAAACAGGTTTATATGCAGGGCTTTATCATCCGTACGTAAGCCAGAGGATAGTTTGGATTTCTTCTATCTGTTCAATAAAATCCGGGACGAGAAATTATCGTCTCACAACGTCACCTTCCACCTGAGGAATCAAGACGGGACTTATAAGATGTATGAAATATCGGGTAAAAGCATGGATATTGATGAAAGCGGCACCACATGTCATTATAGGTAGCATTATCGAAAAGGAAAACGACGAGCTAGCTATCGCGGATCATCAGAAATCCAAGGATCTTTCCCATTGAAATCTACGTTTCTGGCAAATATGACGCACGAGATCCGGACTCCGCTAAATGCCATCGTCGGCTTCTCCGATATGTTAGGACTGGAAGATGATCCGGAAATGCGTGAACAGTATATTTCCATGATTAAAGAAAATAACACGGCTTTGCTCGAATTAATCAATGACACGCTGAGATGTCCAGAATCGAGTCCAATACGATCAATTGGTCATATGAGGATGTAAATCCGCTCGCTATCATGCACGATGTATACGAATACGCCTCTCCCGCATATCCAAAACGTACGGTTAATCTTGGATGATTCTCCAAACGTATCTCACACGGATAAACATGCTTATGCTTATCTTGAAAAACTACTTTCTAACGCCCTCCGATATACGGAGAAAGGAGAAATTCATTTCGATACCAATCGTTGTATCCGGTCAGCGCAATTTTACGTGTCCGATACAGGTAACGGCATCCCGAAGGACAAACTGGGACATATCTTCGAACGATTCGTGCAATTGAACGAATTCCAGCCGGGCACCGGGTTAGGGCTTCGATCTGTAAAGGTCTGGTCACCGCCATGGGAGGTACCATCTGGGTGAACTCGGAGGAAGGGAAAGGTTCTACCTTCAGTTTCAAACTACCCATAACACCTCCGGATACGATCTCTTAAACAATTCCTTGGTCTTTCTAAAGGATAATTGACAAGTAGTCATTATCTTTGCCTTTAACAAAATATTATTGTAACAGATATGAGACATTTCACTTGCGTACAGGATTTAGGTGACTTGAAACAAGCGCTTAATGAAGCTTTCGAGATCAAGAAAGATCGTTTCCAGTTTAGTGAACTGGGAAAAACAAGACGTTGTTGATGATATTTTCAACTCAAGCCTACGTACCCCTTAAGCACCCAAAAGGCTGCCATGAACTTAGGTATGAACACGATCGTTTTGGACGTTAACCAAGGTGCATGGAAGCTGGAAACAGAGCGAGGTGTTATCATGGATGGTGATAAACCGGAGCATTTGCTGGAAGCTGTTCCTGTAATGGGCTGTTACTGCGATGTGATCGGGGTCCGTTCTTTCGCACGCTTTGAGAATAAAGAAGATGATTATAACGAAAAGATATTGAGTCAGTTCATCGAGCATTCCGGCCGGCCGGTATTTAGCATGGAAGCGGCGACACGCCATCCGTTGCAAAGTTTCGCCGACTTGATCACGATAGAGGAATATAAGAAAACAGCTCGTCCGAAGGTAGTCATGACTTGGGCTCCTCATCCGAAATCATTGCCGCAAGCCGTTCCAAACAGCTTTGCCGAATGGATGAACGCTACAGATTATGAGTTTGTTATCACTCATCCGGAAGGTTATGAGCTTGATCCTAGATTCGTAAGCAACGCTAAAGTGGAATACGATCAGAAGAAGGCTTTTGAAGGAGCGGATTTCATTTACGCAAAGAACTGGTCCGCTTATAAAGATCCGAATTACGGACAAGTAATCAGCACAGATCGTAGCTGGACCGTAGACGCAGAGAAAATGGCACTTACGAATAACGCTTATTTCATGCATTGCTTGCCGGTTCGCCGCAATATGATCGTTACCGATGACGTGATAGAGAGTCCGCAAAGTATCGTAATCCCCGAGGCCGCGAACCGTGAGATCTCTGCGCAAACCGTATTGAAGAAAATATTGATGGGATTATCTAATCTTTAGGATAGAGAGATAGGGTATTCTTTACGATGGGCATTCTTAGGTGTTTATAACAGGCATTCTTAACACCTTAGAATGCCCATTGTAAGCATCTAAGAATAGGCATCAAGGTTTTTCAATGTAAACGAGCCATCCCAACAATAAAAGAGTACTCCCCTACTCTTGTAGAAAAGTACTCTTTCTATGGCTGAAAACAAATCTATTAAGCCTCTCCTGTCGGACCTGCGAAGTCCTCAAAATTAGCTGTTTTGTTATTATTATTTCCTGCTTGAAGTTGCTCCCCAAATTTCTTGATATTGTCTTGCAAAGCGAATAACAAACGTTGAGCGTTATCCGGAGTTAAGATTACGCGACTTTTGACTTGTGCCTTAGGAGCTCCCGGAACCACCCGGATGAAATCTAGGATAAATTCAGAGCTTGAATGAGATATAATAGCCAAATTGGCGTAAGTCCCTTGTGCCATTTCTTCAGATAACTCGATCTGAATCTCGTTATTGGCAGGTTTGTTGTTTTCCATACTTTCTTCTTTTAAATTTATGGTGATTAAAAATTGCGAAGACAAATATACATATTTATTCCGGGTTACAAAGTGGTTGAAGACTATAAATGCAAAACGACTACCTTCTCAGGCAGTCGTTTTCTAGTTGTGTTTTAATTCTCAATTCTTTAGACCAATGTAAAAATACCTTTGTGTTTGATATAATTGGTTTTGGCGTTTTAGTTAAGGTTTGTTTTGTCTAAGTGCTAATCTCTTTCCTTGAACTTTACAAAGTAAGGGCTTTAGCAAAGACCACCAAATACTATATGTGCAATAAATAATACTATATCATCAACACTTGACACAAATCAATGTAAACATGCTTTAAATCATGTTTCAAATTATAAACCTCGAACGGGAATATTTCTCCTGTACTCTGTAGGTACTCCCTACGCCGTTTGAATACCCGGTTGAAATTCGATAGATTATTAAAACCGCACCTGTAACATATTTCAGAAATACTGTCACTTGTATCGGTCAAACGGCATACCGCCTCGGCTACCCGGATCTCGTTCAAGTTATCGATAAATGTCTTTCCCGTCCACTTCTTCAAGAAACGCATCAATGAGGCATCGCTCATATTTGTTAACTTAGCCACTTCCGACAAGGTGATACGTTTTTGATAATTTTCGTGTAAATATAACATGATACTATCTAAACGATCGGTATCGTTATTATTATAGTTCTTTACCGTGTTCACGGCATTCAACCGACGGGCTGCTTTATCCAAAGATAGAATCTTAAGAATCTCGACCAAACGCAACAGGTTCTTGAAAGAATCCGGCTTGTTATCGTTCGACAACATTCTTAATTTATCTTGAATGCCAAGTATCATTTCCCGGCTGAAAACAAGACCACTGGAAGCGTTATCAAACATATCCTTCATGGTCTTGAAATGCCGTCTATTGATCAAGCTATCAAATAACGATTTATGAAATTGTATCGTTATCTCAAAGATCCCATTACACGGACACTTATGGTTCGAGTAAGCATGCTTCGTTCCTCCCGCGATCAACACCAAATCCAGATCATCGATTTCCTCGACCGAATCGCCAACTATCCGGATAGCGCCAGCGGCATTCTCCAGATAGTTCAACTCAAATTCCATGTGTACATGTAACGGAAAATTAAACCCCGATTTCGGGCGTTGCATGACCAAGAAGCAATCTTCTGATGAAAGCGGGGTAGTTTCCTTCAATACGTCTACTTTCCCCATACACACAAAGCTTTTTTATTCGAGTATCAACGTACTGATTACCGGACAATGGTCGGATGGGAACAGATTATTCAACGTTTCAGTCAATACACCATGACGCAATACTTTGATATTCCCTTTCACGAAGATATAATCGATCCATTCACGCTTGTCGTAAGGGATCTTTCCAAAATCATGGAATGTCCATTTCGGGCCGTAAGTAAACCCTGCGATCGTGCGGGAATGAGTCAAATGACGAGGATCACTCGGATTAGTCAATACTTGTATCGGCTCATCAGAAGGCACGGCATTGAAATCGCCAGTCACGATTATAGGTAAATTCTCGGATAATTTCTTCGCTTGCTCCAGCACCAAAGAAGCTCCTTCATGACGAGCCACTTTCCCCATATGATCCAAGTGCGTATTCAAGAAGAAGAATTTCTTTCCCGTATTCTTATCTTTCAAGATCGCCCAAGTAGCTACGCGCTCGCATGCGGCGTCCCAACCTTTCTCACCAATGGCATTTATATCTTCGGCTAACCAGAAATTACCGCTTTTATCAACGGAGAAACGATCCTTACGATAGAAAATCGGAGCGTACTCCCCTTTCGTCTTGCCATCCTCACGACCAACACCCACATAAGCGTATTCCGGTAAACGATTAAGCAAATCATTCAGCTGATTATTCAAGACCTCTTGCGCACCGAACACATCCGCCTCATAGAATTTCACTAAATCAGCAGCGAAATCTCTTCTGAATTTCCATTGATTATCCTTATCACCCAAATTATCGTAACGGATGTTATAAGACATTACATTCATTTTCTCATCGTTGTTTTTAGCGAATAAGCAACCAGTGGCAAATAAAGCCACCATTAAACAAAGTAAAATTCTCTTCATGATATTGATTATTATATGTTTCTTATATGTCTCAGTATTTATCTATGGTCTTTGTCACCTCGCAAAAATAAAGTTTATCCATTTATTAAGCAAATAAGGAAGAACAAAAAAGGCCGACAGATTGCTCTGCCGGCCTTTCTTTATAGTTTATTAAACGTTCCTATTCTTCATCATCTTTGTCCATGGCATTGAAATCAACCACGTTCTTGCGATTAGCGAAGATACGATCGAACTCATCCTTTGCGCCTACGATCAGCTTATCAAACTCACGCTGACCGGTACCGGCAGGAATCAAGTGACCACAGATAACGTTCTCTTTCAAACCTTCCAAACGATCTACCTTCCCGTTGATAGCAGCCTCGTTCAATACTTTCGTCGTCTCTTGGAAAGATGCGGCGGACATAAAGCTGTTCGTCTGCAAAGCGGCACGTGTGATACCTTGAAGGATCTGGTTGGCTGTAGCCGGAATAGCGTCACGTACCTCGACCAACTTAAGATCACGGCGTTTCAACATACTATTCTCATCTCTCAACTTACGTGCAGTCACGATCTGTCCGGCCTGCAATGTCTGAGAATCTCCCGGATCGGTAACAACTTTCTTGCCCCAGATACGATCGTTCTCGTCCATTACCTCCAACTTATCAACAATCTGCTGCTCCAAGAAGCGAGTATCTCCCGGATCAACCACCTCTACCTTACGCATCATCTGACGAACGATAACCTCGAAGTGCTTATCGTTGATCTTCACACCCTGTAGACGGTATACATCCTGAACCTCATTCACGATATATTCCTGTACAGCCGTCGGACCTTTGATCGCCAAGATATCCGAAGGAGTGGTAGCACCGTCTGATAGCGGCATACCCGCACGGATATAGTCGTTCTCCTGAACCAATAATTGTTTAGACAGAGGAACCATATATTTCTTAACCTCACCCAACTTAGACGTTACGGTGATCTCGCGGTTACCACGTTTGATCTTACCGAATCCTACCTCTCCGTCGATCTCAGATACGACAGCAGGGTTAGACGGGTTACGAGCCTCGAACAACTCGGTTACACGAGGAAGACCACCGGTGATATCACCGGCCTTACCTACGGCACGAGGGATCTTAACCAAAACCTCACCAGCTTTCACTACATCACCATTGTCTTTCACGACGTGAGCGCCCAACGGCAAAGAGTAGTTCTTCAAGTAATTACCATTCTCATCCACGATATGAGCGGCCGGAGCCTTCGTCTTATCCTTAGACTCGATGATGATCTTCTCCTTCAAACCGGTAGTCTCATCACTCTCAACCTTGTAAGTCACGTTCTCTACCAAACTCTCGAACTCGATCTTACCGGAAACCTCTGACACGATTACGGCATTGAACGGGTCCCACTCGATGATCACGTCACCCTTCTTAATTGAGTCACCGTTGTTGAAGAACAACTTAGAACCATAAGGTATATTATGAGTCAACAACACAATCTTCGTGTTCGGATCAACAATGCGCATTTCAGCCAAACGGCTTACTACTACCAAATGTTTCTTTCCGCTCACCTCGTCTACCGCCTCAACAGCACGAAGCTCGTCGATCTCTAAAATACCATCATATTTAGATGTAATACTATTCTCTGTAGCGATGTTGGATGCGATACCACCGACGTGGAATGTACGCAACGTCAACTGTGTACCCGGCTCACCGATAGACTGCGCGGCGATTACACCGACAACCTCACCCTTCTGAACCATGCGGTTCGTAGCCAAGTTACGTCCATAGCACTTAGCGCAGACACCCTTCTTAGACTCACAAGTCAATACGGAACGAATCTCGACGCTCTCGATCGGAGAGTCTTGGATTGCCTTAGCGGCATCCTCACGGATTTCCTCACCGGAACGAACGATAACCTCGCCCGTAATCGGATGGATCACATCGTGAACAGATACACGACCTAAGATTCTCTCATACAAGGAAGCGATCACCTCCTCGTTATTCTTCAATTCCGTACAAACCAAGCCACGCAATGTACCACAGTCTTCCTCGTTTACGATCACGTCGTGAGAGACGTCAACCAAACGACGAGTCAAGTAGCCGGCGTCGGCAGTCTTCAAAGCGGTATCGGCCAAACCTTTACGAGCACCGTGAGTAGAGATAAAGTACTCCAACACGGACAAACCTTCCTTAAAGTTAGAAAGGATCGGGTTCTCGATAATCTGACCACCTTCTGCACCACTCTTCTGCGGTTTCGCCATCAAACCACGCATACCGGACAACTGACGAATCTGCTCCTTAGAACCACGGGCACCGGAATCCATCATCATATAGATTGAGTTGAATCCATCGTTATCCGCCGTCAATTGCTTAATCAAGATATTAGACAAGTTACTATTAACGTGTGTCCAAGTATCGATAATCTGGTTATAACGCTCGTTGTTGGTAATGAAACCCATATTATAGTTAGCCATGATCTGCTCAACCTCATCGTATCCCTTCTGAACCAACTCATCCTTTTCAGGCGGGATCAGAACGTCCGCTAAGTTGAAGGACAAACCACCCTTGAATGCCATATAGTAACCCAAGTTCTTGATATCGTCCAAGAACTGAGCGGTACGAGCCACACCACAAGCCTTGATTACCCGACCGATGATGTCACGAAGAGACTTCTTGCCCAACACCTCGTTTACATAACCAATCTCTTTCGGAACAAACTCATTTACCATCAAACGACCTACAGAAGTCTCTACCATCGTCTTCACCAAGTTACCGTTCGCATCCAAATCCTCCACGTAAACATGGATCGGAGCATGGATATCCAACTTCTTCTCATTGTAAGCGATCGTAGCCTCTTCCGGACCATAGAAAGTCAAACCTTCGCCTTGTGTACCCTTGCGCAACTTGGTAATATAATACAAACCAAGCACCATATCCTGAGAAGGTACGGTAATAGGAGCACCATTCGCAGGGTTCAAGATATTGTGTGAAGCCAACATCAACATTTGAGCTTCCAAAACAGCCTCATTACCTAACGGCAAGTGAACAGCCATCTGGTCACCGTCGAAGTCGGCGTTGAATGCCGTACATGCCAACGGGTGCAACTGGATAGCCTTACCCTCGATCAATTTCGGCTGGAACGCTTGGATACCCAAACGGTGCAATGTCGGGGCACGGTTCAATAATACCGGGTGACCTTTCATTACGTACTCCAAAATATCCCAAACAACCGGTTCCTTACGGTCAACGATCTTCTTGGCAGATTTCACCGTCTTCACGATACCGCGTTCGATCAATTTACGGATAACGAAAGGCTTATAAAGCTCGGCAGCCATATTCTTCGGCAAACCGCACTCGTGCATCTTTAATTCCGGACCTACGACAATAACCGAACGAGCGGAGTAGTCAACACGCTTACCCAACAAGTTCTGACGGAAACGACCTTGTTTACCTTTCAAACTGTCGGACAAGGACTTCAACGGACGATTGGCGTCTGTCTTAACAGCGCTCGATTTACGAGAGTTGTCAAACAAAGAGTCCACGGCCTCCTGAAGCATACGTTTCTCATTACGTAAGATCACTTCCGGAGCCTTAATATCGATCAATCGTTTCAAACGGTTATTACGGATAATAACACGACGATATAAATCATTCAAGTCAGAAGTAGCGAAACGGCCACCGTCCAACGGAACCAACGGACGCAGTTCGGGAGGGATCACCGGGATCACTTTCATGATCATCCATTCCGGTTTGTTACGACCTCTGGACGCACGAAAAGACTCAACTACCTGAAGGCGTTTCAAGGCCTCGTTCTTTCTCTGTTGAGATGTGTCCGTGCTCGCACGGTGACGCAACTCATAAGAAAGAGAATCCAAGTCCAAGCGAGCCAACAGATCATAAACAGCCTCAGCGCCGATCTTAGCGATGAACTTATTCGGATCCGTATCCTCTAGCAATTGATTTTCTCTTGGAAGGCTATCCAAAATATCCAGATATTCCTCCTCAGATAATAGGTCTAACTCACCGACCGTGTCTACGCAACCCGGCTGGATCACGACGTAGCGTTCGTAATAGATGATGGAATCCAGTTTCTTGGTAGGAAGACCTAGCAAGTAACCGATTTTATTAGGCAAAGAACGGAAATACCAAATATGGGCAACAGGAACCACCAAATGGATGTGTCCCATACGTTCACGACGAACTTTCTTTTCCGTAACTTCCACTCCACAACGATCGCAGACAATACCTTTGTAACGGATACGCTTGTACTTACCGCAATGGCACTCATAGTCCTTGATCGGACCAAAGATACGCTCACAGAACAAACCGTCACGCTCAGGCTTATACGTACGATAGTTAATTGTTTCCGGTTTCAAAACCTCACCGCTGGAGTTCTCTAGGATCTCCTCAGGGGATGCCAGACCGATGGTTATTTTTGAAAAGTTACTCTTTATCTTGTTTTCTTTTCTAAAGGCCATATTATTTATTTATAAAGAGTTATCAATAGATAAAGTAGACGGGCCGTAGCCCACCTACTTCTTTATTGTTATTGAATTAATCCAGAGTGAAACTCAAACCAAGTCCTCTCAACTCGTGCAATAATACATTCAGAGATTCAGGGATACCCGGCTGTGGCATCGGATCACCCTTCACGATCGCCTCATAAGCCTTCGAACGTCCTACAACGTCATCAGACTTAATCGTAAGAATTTCCTGAAGAACATGAGCGGCACCGAAGGCTTCCAGTGCCCAAACCTCCATCTCTCCGAAACGCTGACCACCGAACTGTGCCTTACCACCTAACGGCTGTTGCGTAATCAAAGAGTACGGACCGATTGAACGGGCATGCATCTTATCGTCAACCATGTGGCCCAACTTCAAGAAGTAAGTCACACCCACCGTAGCAGGTTGGTCGAAACGCTCACCAGTACCACCATCATACAAGTAAGACTTACCGTAGCGAGGAATACCAGCTTTGTCTGTCCATTCGTTCAAATCATCCAAAGTCGCACCATCGAAGATCGGAGTAGCGAACTTAACGTCCAACTCACGTCCGGCCCAACCCAACACGGCCTCGAAAATCTGTCCCAAGTTCATACGAGAAGGCACACCCAGCGGGTTCAAGCAGATATCCACCGGAGTACCGTCTTCCAAGAACGGCATATCCTCCTGACGAACGATCTTTGATACGATACCCTTGTTACCGTGGCGACCGGCCATCTTATCACCTACCTGAATCTTACGTTTCTTGGCGATATAAACCTTAGCCATCTGTACGATACCTGTCGGCAGCTCATCACCGATCGTCAAGTCGAACTTCTTACGTCTCAACTCAGCGTCAAGCTCCTTGTACTTCTTCAAATAATTCAAGATAACCTGCTTGATCAACTCATTCTTCTGAGCGTCTGCCGTCCACTTGCTTACTTGGATGGAGTTATAATCCAATTCTTCCAGAGATTTGCGGGTAAACTTAGCACCCTTAGCGATAATCTCCGTATTCATATAGTCTTTAACACCTTGAGAAACCTTGCCGTTTGTAAGCACTAACAACTTATCAACTAACAAAGTCTTCAAGCTAGCCATCTTTTCTTCGTATTCCTCGTCCAACTTCGGCAAGATCGCCTTATCAGTCAATCTGGATTTACGTTTCTTGACAGCCTTCGAGAACAAAGCGGTCTCGATAACCACACCGCGCAAAGACGGAGTAGCCTTCAAGGAAGCATCCTTCACATCACCCGCCTTATCACCGAAGATAGCACGCAACAACTTTTCCTCCGGAGATGGATCAGACTCACCTTTCGGAGTGATCTTACCGATCAAGATATCACCCGGCTCGATGCGAGCACCTACACGAACGATACCTCTCTCATCCAAATCCTTGGTAGCCTCTTCGCTGACGTTAGGGATATCGGAAGTCAATTCCTCCATACCACGCTTCGTCTCACGTACCTCAAGGATGTATTCGTCAACGTGGACAGACGTAAAGAAGTCCTCACGAACCATACGCTCGTTCAACACGATAGCATCCTCATAGTTATAACCCTTCCAAGGCATGTAAGCCACCTTCACGTTACGTCCCAAGGCAAGCTCGCCTTTCTGGGTTGAGTAACCCTCGGTAAGGATATCGCCGGCTTTCACACGTTGTCCGCGATGACAGGTCGGTTTCAAATCGACTGTCGTACTTTGGTTGGTCTTACGCCATTTCGGGATATTATATGTCTTAACCGCATCCTCGAAGCTAACGAATTCCTCGTCCTCCGTGCGGTCATATTTAATCTTGATACAAGTAGCATCAACGAACACAACCTCGCCCTCACGCTCAGCCATAATCTGAGTACGAGAGTCACGAGCAACCTGCGCCTCGATACCGGTACCAACGATCGGAGCGTCCGTACGCAACAAAGGAACCGCCTGACGCATCATGTTAGATCCCATCAACGCACGGTTAGCGTCATCATGTTCCAAGAACGGGATCAGTGAAGCCGCGATAGAAGCGATCTGCTGCGGAGCCACGTCCATCAAGTCAATCTCAGAAGGAGGGACAACAGGGAAGTCAGCCTCGAAACGAGCCTTCACCTTATCGCGGATAAACTTACCGTTATCATCCAATGGAGCGTTACCTTGAGCGATTGTCAACTCTTCCTCTTCCTCCGCCGTGTAGTATTGCAAGCCTTCCTCAGAGAAGTCGACCTTTCCATCTGCCACCTTACGGTACGGAGTCGAGATGAAACCAAGATCGTTGATCTTAGCGTATACACATAAAGAAGAGATCAAACCAATGTTCGGACCTTCCGGGGTCTCAATCGGACAAAGACGACCATAGTGCGTATAGTGAACGTCACGAACCTCGAATCCGGCACGCTCTCTAGACAAACCTCCCGGACCTAGGGCTGATAAACGACGCTTGTGCGTGATCTCCGCCAACGGGTTCGTCTGGTCCATGAACTGAGACAAGGCATTCGTTCCGAAGAAAGAGTTAACCACGGAAGAAATCGTCTTCGCATTGATCAAATCAATCGGAGTAAACACCTCATTATCGCGAACGTTCATACGTTCACGAACTGTACGTGACATACGAGCCAAACCAATACCGAACTGGTTATACAATTGCTCGCCAACCGTACGTACACGACGGTTGCTTAAGTGGTCGATATCATCCACGATAGCCTTCGAGTTGATCAACTCGATCAGGTATGATGATCTCGATAATATCTTCTTTAGTCAAGACCTTAACATCAGCGCTTGTAGTAAGGCCTAACTTCTTGTTGATCCTGTAACGTCCCACCTCACCCAGATCATAACGTTTCTCTGAGAAGAACAGGTTCGTGATAACCTCGCGCGCTAGCCTCATCAGCCGGTTCCGCATTTCTCAACTGTCTGTAGATATACAACACAGCTTCCTTCTCGGAGTTACTCGGGTCTTTCTGGAGCGTATTATATATGATAGCATAGTCGGACAGATTCTGGTCCTCACGATGCAACAAAATATTTTGCGTGCCTGAATCCAAGATAGCCTCGATATTGTCACTATCCAATACAGACTCACGGTCGATGATTACATCGTTACGTTCAATAGAAACCACCTCACCGGTATCCTCATCTACGAAATCCTCCACCCAAGTCTTCAAAACACGAGCGGCCAGCTTACGTCCGATAAACTTCTTCAGGTTTGCTTTCGTTACCTTCACCTCTTCCGCAAGGTTGAAGATTTCAAGAATATCTCTATCGCTTTCAAAACCAATAGCTCTCAAAGAGTAGTTACAGGCAATTTCTTTTACGGTCGATGTAAGCGTACATCACATTGTTGATGTCCGTAGCGAACTCGATCCATGACCCCTTGAACGGGATAATACGTGCGGAGTACAACTTCGTTCCGTTTGCGTGCGTGCTTTGTCCGAAGAATACGCCCGGAGAACGGTGCAGCTGAGACACGACAACACGCTCGGCGCCGTTGATCACGAAAGTACCTCTGTCCGTCATATACGGATCGGACCTAAGTATACATCTTGGATCACCGTATCGAAGTCCTCATGATCCGGGTCCGTACAGTACAGTTTTAACTTCGCTTTTAAAGGCACGCTATAGGTTAACCCGCGAGCGATACACTCATCGATACAGTAACGAGGCGGATCTATATAGTAATCTAAGAACTCCAACACAAAATTGTTACGGGTATCCGCAATCGGGAAATTCTCGGCAAATACCTTATACAATCCCTCCTTCTTTCTCTTTTCAGGAGGAGTGTCAAGTTGAAGAAAGTCTTGGAACGACTTCAATTGAACTTCGAGAAAGTCCGGATACGGGAACTGATTCTTTATCGAAGCAAAATTAACTCTTTGGTTTTCAGCTGTTGAAGACATCTAGTAAGGAATTTATTGAACTTATTGAAATTATAGACACAAAGGTTAAGAGTCTTCGTAGTCGGAGACTCTTAACCAAATCACCTGGAAACCAGGTTATAAATACTATTTAAGCTCAACTTCAGCTCCAGCCTCTTCCAACTGTTTCTTCAATGCCTCAGCATCAGCTTTAGCGATACCTTCCTTAATTGCACTAGGAGCGCTATCTACCATATCCTTAGCCTCTTTCAAGCCAAGACCTGTTAATTCTTTAACTAACTTAACGATAGCTAATTTATTAGCACCAGCTGCTTCAATACAACATCGAAAGAAGTCTTCTCTTCTGCAGCGGCAGCAGCACCACCAGCAGCAGGACCAGCAACAGCAACAGCTGCAGCAGCAGGTTCGATACCGTACTCTTCTTTAAGGATAGTAGCTAATTCGCTAACTTCTTTAACGGTCAAGTTTACTAATTGTTCTGCAAAAGCTTTCAAATCTGCCATTTTGTATGATTTAAATGATTATTTATCTGTGTAATGTTTTAATGAAAATTATCTTTCTTCCAAAGTCTTCAACAGACCATGGATAGTTTGTCCTGATGACTGAAGAGCAGAGATAACGTTCTTCGCCGGAGATTCCAACAATGCGATAACATCGGCAATAAGTTCGTTTTGCTCTTGATATTTACTAATGCCTCAAGATTCTCAGCACCTACATAGAAGCTTTCTTGTACGTAAGCAGCCTTCAAAGCCGGTTTAGCGACTACACCTTTTTAGCGTCCTTAGTAAAATCCTTAATCAGGCGAGCGGGAGCATTAGCGACTTGTGAGAACATCACAGCCGTATTGCCTTTCAAAGCTACGTTAAGATCAGAGAAGTCACCTTCAATGTTCTCCAACGCTTTCTTAAGCAAGTTATTCTTTACAACGACTAACTTAACCTCACGCTTGAAACACTCTCTTCTCAATTTGCTGGTTTTCTCAGCGTCCAACGCCTCGATATCCGTCAAATAGAAATTAGGATATTCCTTTAATGTTTCAGTTAATTGACCTATAACAGTTCCTTTATCTTCCTTTCTCATTGTTCAATTGTTTTTTAGTTTTCTTCAACTGATTTGGGGTCAATTTTAATACCCGCACTCATAGTACTAGAAAGATAAATACTCTTTATATACGCACCTTTAGCCGCAGTAGGTTTCAACTTGATCAAAGTTGAAATAAACTCCTTAGCATTGTCACGAATCTGTTCCGGAGTGAAAGACACCTTACCAACAGATGTGTGAACGATACCGCTCTTATCTACCTTAAAGTCGATCTTACCTTGCTTAACCTCCTTCACCGCATTTCCGATCTCATTGGTAACCGTACCACTCTTTGGGTTAGGCATCAAACCACGAGGGCCTAATACGCGACCAAGAGCACCGATCTTACCCATGATAGAAGGCATAGTGATGATAACATCAATTTCAGTCCAACCGCCTTTAATCTTATTAATATACTCATCCAATCCAACATAGTCAGCTCCAGCGGCAGTAGCTTCAGCTTCCTTGTCCGGAGTACATAATGCGAGAACCCTAACCTGCTTACCAGTTCCGTGAGGCAATGAAACCACGCCTCTCACCATTTGATTGGCCTTACGGGGGTCAACACCTAAACGGACATCAACATCTACGGATGCGTCAAACTTAGTTGTAGTAATTTCCTTCACTAAAGCTGAAGCTTCTTTCAATGTATATGCTTTCCCAGCTTCAATCTTGCCCAAAGCCAACTTTTGATTCTTTGTAAGTTTACTCATCTCAATTGAAGTTTATTAATTATTACCGGGAATGTCCCTTTAACAGTGATACCCATACTTCTGGCTGTTCCCGCAACCATTCTCATGGCCGACTCGACAGTAAAGCAGTTTAGATCGACTAATTTGTCTTCAGCGATAGCTTTCACCTGCTCCCATGTGATCTCAGCGATCTTAGCACGGTTAGGTTGAGCGGAACCGCTCTTCTTCTTAGTAGCTTCCAACAACTGGATTGCCACAGGAGGAGTTTTAACGACAAAGTCGAAAGACTTATCGGCATAGTAAGTAATTACAACAGGTAATATCTTACCAGCCTTGTCTTGGGTCTTGGCATTAAATTGCTTGCAAAACTCCATAATGTTAATACCCTTAGAACCCAAAGCAGGTCCTACTGGGGAGAAGGGTTTGCTGCTCCTCCTTTAATCTGCAATTTGATTTGTCCAGCAACTTCTTTAGCCATTGTTTCTAAAATTTTTTAGATATATAACATCAATAACAGAAAGGTAGCACTTTTCGTAACCAGAGTACTATTCTTTCTCAACTTGCATATAACCCAACTCAAGGGGAGTCTTGCGTCCGAAGACCTTAACCATCACCTTAAGTTTCTTTTTCTCGGCGTTGACCTCTTCGATTATACCCGTGAAACCGCTGAACGGTCCAAAAGTAATCTTCACACTCTCGCCAACATAGAACTGGATATCCAGATCCTCTTGTTGTTCCTGCAACTCGTCAACCGTACCTAAGATACGATTCACTTCCGCAGGACGTAATGGCACGGGGGTATCAGAACCACCAAGAAACCAATCACATTCGGAATGTTCCGCAATCGATGAGCAACCTCACCGACCAAAGCAGCCTCGACCAGCACATAACCCGGCAAGTAAGCCCTTTCTTTCATGACCTTCTTACCGTTTCGTACCGTAAAGGTTTTCTCAGTCGGAATCAAGACTTGAGATACATATTCTCCCAGATCCGTATTCTTCAGCTCAGCCTCTAGATATTCCGTACCTTGTTCTCCTTGCCACTGATGGCACGCAGAACATAAAATTTCTTTTGGATATCAGACATACCTTAACTGATTAGAAAATTTGGTTGTAGAAGAAACGCATAACAGCCTCGAAGGCCCCGTCAACAACAAAGATCAATGCGGCGATGATAAGGGAAGCAAACATAACAACAACCGCACTATTGGAAAGCTCTGCTCTCGTAGGCCAAGAAACTTTATAAACAAGTTCGTTATAAGATTCCTTAATATAAGTAATTATCTTTTTCATCGAATCTATAGATTTTAGCACGGAAGGAGAGGCTCGAACTCCCGACACCTGGTTTTGGAGACCAGTGCTCTACCAACTGAGCTACTTCCAGAAATAGCCAGCCCTTAAAAAGACTGGCTATAACATTATCTAATGCTTGAATTAGTTCTCTAATTCTGTGATCTGGCCTGCACCTACTGTACGTCCACCCTCGCGGATAGCGAAACGAAGACCTACGCTACATGCTACCGGATAGATCAACTCAACCTCGATCGTTACGTTATCACCCGGCATTACCATTTCAGTTCCTTCCGGCAAAGTGATCTCACCAGTTACATCCAATGTACGGATATAGAACTGAGGACGATATTTGTTGTGGAACGGAGTGTGACGACCACCTTCCTCTTTCTTCAAGATATAAACCTCAGCCTTGAACTTAGAATGCTCTTTAACCTGACCCGGGTGGCAGATTACCATACCACGCTTGATCTCATTCTTATCGATACCGCGAAGCAACAAACCAACGTTATCACCAGCCTCACCTTGATCCAATAACTTACGGAACATCTCAACACCTGTAACAACAGATTTCTTACCAGCAGCGCCAAGACCGATGATCTGAACTTCCTCACCAACCTTAACAATACCTGTCTCGATACGACCTGTAGCAACAGTACCACGACCCGTGATTGAGAATACGTCCTCAACCGGCATCAAGAACGGCTTGTCGATTTCGCGCGGAGGCAGAGGAATCCAAGTATCACAAGCTTCCATCAACTCCATTACTTTATCTTCCCATTGAGCATCACCGTTCAATGCACCAAGAGCAGAACCACGGATGATCGGAGTGTTGTCACCGTCGAATTGATAGAATGAAAGCAACTCTCTCATCTCCATCTCAACCAATTCCAACATTTCCTCGTCGTCAACCATGTCACACTTGTTCATGAATACAACCAATCTCGGAACGTTTACCTGACGAGCCAAAAGGATGTGCTCGCGAGTTTGAGGCATAGGACCATCAGTAGCAGCAACTACGATGATAGCACCGTCCATCTGAGCAGCACCAGTTACCATGTTCTTTACGTAGTCGGCGTGACCCGGACAGTCTACGTGAGCATAGTGACGGTTTGCAGTCTGATACTCTACGTGAGAAGTGTTGATTGTGATACCTCTCTTTTCTTCAGGAGCGTTGTCGATAGAATCGAATGAACGCAACTCTGAAAGACCTTTCTTTGCCAATACTGTTGTGATAGCAGCTGTCAAAGTTGTTTTACCGTGGTCAACGTGACCAATCGTACCAATGTTCACATGTGGTTTCGATCTGTCAAATTTCTCTTTTGCCATAACTTAATTGTTCTTTATTTGATTAATGATCATGTTCAATTTTCAATTGAGCCGGTGCCGAGACTTGAACTCGGGACCTCTTCCTTACCAAGGAAGTGCTCTACCGCTGAGCTACACAGGCAACTTATAAGAGCGGAAGACGGGGCTCAAACCCGCGACCCTCAGCTTGGAAGGCTAATGCTCTATCAACTGAGCTACTTCCGCAAGACCGAATGAACCAACCGATTCTCTCCTTTGTTTCATTCGTGTGGGCAGTGATGGATTCGAACCACCGAAGGCGAAAGCCAGCTGAGTTACAGTCAGCCCCATTTGGCCACTCTGGTAACTGCCCATTCCAATACATTCTTTTGAGCCTCTTGTCGGATTCGAACCAACGACCCCGAGATTACAAATCACGTGCTCTGGCCAACTGAGCTAAAGAGGCGATACTTCTAAAAGCAGCCGTTTCGTCACCACGGCGAAACGGCTGCAAATTTAGATATTATTTCTTACATACCAAATTTATCTACCGTTTTTTTTATTTGGCTCTGATTTTTCTTTGAATTTAACCAGTTGCTTCTCCAAAGCCTCAACACAATCGTCTATCGCCCCTTCGAAGTATCGTTTATTTTATCAGCGAAACATTCCCCGTTCTTCACGGACAACATTATACTGGCCTGCTTGTTCTTCACCGTCTCAGGCTTAACCACCTTCAATGTAACCTCTGCCAATATAATACCATCGAAGTATTGCTCCAATTTAGAAACTTTCTTCTGAATAAACGCCTCCAACTGTGCAGTTGCGTCGAAATGAATTGCTTGAATTCTAACGTCCATAATAACCTCCTTCTTTTTTGCTCTTGGATGAGCATGATACACTTTTAATTCCTCAAAGGTTGTATGCGTGTAAACACTGGTAGACGCTAAACTGCTATGACCTAATAAATCTTTCACAGCGTTCAGCTCGGCTCCGTTGTTTAACATACTCGTTGCAAATGAATGTCGTAACACGTGTGGACTTCGTTTCGCCAGCATGGGTATCTCCGACAATTGCTTTTTACTATATTATAAACAATCCCCGTCGACAACTGATTCCCGTTCTTTCGAACGAAAACCATTCACCGGCTGCCTCAACCTCACGATCACGGACTTCCGTGTATGCAAGCATTAAGTTTTTAAACCCTCCGCAAAGGAATCAACCGCTGCTTGTTCCGCTTTCCGGTTACCTTGACCTGCATCGCCTCATAATCCACATCCACGTTTCGTATGCCGATTAACTCTGAGCGGCGCATCCCGGTATCGTATAGCATCTCAATGACCAACCGATTCCTCACACCTTCAAAATCCTCATCAAATCCGTCCCCGTCCAACAACGCCTCCAACTCGCTATCCTTAATAAAATAAGGCAAGGGTTTCTTCGTTTTCGGACCGCTCACCAATCTCAACGGATTCGCGGAGACAATCCCCGTTTCATGAGAAACTTAAAAAGATTTCAAAGAACTTAATTTCCGGTTTACCGATACGGGAGAAAGCTTCTCGTCCATCAAACTGACGATCCAGCTTCTCACGAAATCCGAGTCGATTTCCCCGGGGTTGAATACACCTTCTCGATGCTCTCTTACATACCTCTGGAATTGGTCCAAATCTTTCGAATAGGCACCAATCGTATAATTGGAATAGTTCCGCTCATACCGGAGATAGTTTAGAAAGTCATCGATCAGCATATTTTCGTTGCATCAACATTCATGCAACGAAAATAGGAATAAGAATTCAATAAAACAAGCCCGGAAGCTATAATTATTCTTCTACTTGTTGCAAATGCTGTACGTAGATAGCACGCATAGTCTGCTTTCTCTTCGTAACAGACGGTTTCTCGAAAGCCTGACGGCCTCTCAATTCCTTGACTACACCTGTTTTCTCGAACTTTCTCTTGAATTTCTTAAGCGCCTTCTCGATGTTTTCGCCTTCTTTTAATGGAACTACGATCATAATTTAAATTGTTATATTGTTTAATTATTTATATCCTCAAATTGAGCGGCAAAATTACTGATTGTTTCGGGATTAGCAAAACTTTCAGCGATTATTTTTATAAAAGATGCCTTTCTCCGTAATTATAGCCGTGATTAGCTCGTGGGGAGTAATGTCGAAGGCGGGGTTGTAGACTTTTACGTCTTTCGGGGCCATACGCCTTGAATACCACATCTCGGTGACCTCATCGGGGTTACGTTCCTCTATTACAATGGAATCGCCGTCCGGGCACGAGCTATCGATGGTGGATGTCGGGCCTAATACATAGAAGGGGATCTTGTAATGCCGGGCCAAGATAGCCACTCCGGACGTGCCGATCTTATTCGCCACGTCGCCATTGGCGGCTACACGGTCGCAACCTACGACCACGGCTTGCACCCAGCCTTTCCGCATGACGATAGAGGCCATATTATCGCAAATCAGCGTCACGTCCACGCCGGCCCTGCTTAGCTCATAGGCCGTGAGCCGGGCGCCTTGCAACAAAGGACGGGTCTCGTCGGCGAAGACCTTGAAACCATAGCCTCTCTCCTGCCCCAGATAAATCGGCGCCAAGGCGGTGCCATACTCCGAGACCGCCAGATGTCCGGCGTTGCAATGCGTAAGGATTCCCATCCCGGGACGGAGTAGCTCCAGACAGTTCTCGCCGATCTGCCGGCAAGCGGCGGCGTCTTCCTCCCGGATCGCGATCGCTTCCTTATATAATAGCTCTTTCCATTCCGGGACAGACAAGGTTGGATGAGCGACCAATACCCGCTCCATCCGGTTCAGCGCCGTCACTAGATTCACCGCCGTCGGACGGGAACCGGCCAGATACTCCTTGATCTTCCGAAACTCATCCACGAAAACGGATTTCTCCGCCGTATCGATCCGACGGGCGCAGACATAGATACCATAAGCGGCCGCTATCCCGATAGCAGGTGCTCCACGTACCTTTAATTTATAGATGGCATCCCATATCTCCTCGGCAGTGGTAAGGGTCAGATACGCTTCCTTACCCGGCAGCAGAGTTTGGTCCAAAATGATCACACCGTCCGCTTGCTCGTTGAAACGCACGGTCTTTAAATCAGATAGAGTTTGTATCATTCGATATGAATATATTAATAGTTCACGGGACCCAGCGTAGCTTCTATCGCCACCCCTGCGGCGGTAACCGCTATCGCTCCTACGACAAGGCCTGCCGTAGCCCCATGAGTCTCTTTCACGTAAAAGAAATCGCCGGATTGCTGCTGTCCCTCATCGAAATACTGGGGAGCCACGTCGCCGACCTTGATCAATTTCGCCAGATAGAAGTTCCGCTCAAAGAGGAATGCTTCAAGGGCTTCCCATTAGTCCCTCCGGCGAACAACGTCAGGTAGCTACGGAATCTCAGCGGAGAATCTTCTTCTGTAAAATCCTTCACTCGGATATTTACGGTTGTGTTTGCTTTCGTTGTCATTTGTTCCTTTACATACTCTTCTTTCGGATCTCGTTAAACGGGAAGTTGGCTAATTGCAAAGGCGTATTGACTAATTTGGAATGCGGCGGGATAAACTCAACGCCCTTTGGCAAACTCACATCACCGGAGAAGGAACCTTCCGAGTAGCTCCACCCGCTGCTGCTCCTATCGCTCCAATGAAAGGAGCTACCGGATGCCACGCTAGAGCTCTCGCCTCTCACCGAGGCCACTTTCGGGTCGTAGGTGGTAGCCACGTCATCGATAATCAGCGCCGACCGCCCCAATCCACATACAAGGGTTCATTCAATTTATTATAAATGGTAATAGTAACCGGGGCGTTCTCTCCCCAGAACGATAAGAGATACGTACCGTATCGTTTTCCTGCACAAAATCACCTCTCTCATTCTTCTCCCCGACGGGTCATTCGAGTTCAACATCGAATAATAATAAGAAGAACATGCGCTCAAGCCGAGAAGCAGAGCCGCAAAGACAAAAAGATAAAGCAGATTCCTCATGGCACTTCTTATTTGTTTCTACAAAGCTAGCAAATTATTCCTTGATATCTATTGGGTGCCTTATCTTTAACTTGATTTAAAGGGATCGGTTCACAAGGTTGTGAGCCCATACACGTTTATCATAACCTTTAGCTCTTTTATCTGAAATCCTAACCCTTTTCTCCTTTATATGTTGTACCTTTGAAGCTGAAGTATTCATCATCTACCATCCGTTGGACAATCATCCAACAGATGGTAGATGATCGTCCAACAGTTGGTGCATGATCATGCAACGGCTGTTGGAAGATGAATCCTTCTTGAAGAAACCGCTAAGCTCGCCTATAGAAACGGGTAAGCGATCCAGAAGAATCAGACAAAAGATCTATAACCATTTAAACACAGCACAGATGTCAGCAAATTACAAGCTAGTCAGAAACCCCAACCCGAATCCAGAGGAATCCGGGAAGTCATTACCCTACATCCTCGTTTGGTCTCTTGCGGGACGATACATACGGATGAGTTCATCAATAGAGCGAAGTCCCGGTCTTCTTTCTCGCCCGCGGATATGAAAGGGATCTTGCAGCTTTTCCAAGACATGATGGTGGACTTCCTCATGTTCGGTTATAACGTGGAGCTAGAGGATCGGTACTTTCAGCGTCTCACTGAAAAGCCGGCCCGTGATGGAAAAGAATGAGATCCGGGCGGAATCCATCCATTTCAAGGACGTGAAGTTCAGATCGTCCAAGGAACTAAGAGACCGGCTGAAGACCATGCCGGTGTTTCGTGACGAGTACACGGTTAGCGATCCTGCGTATCCCTCCGCCAAGGAATGCGAGCAAGAGGTATTCCGTTATCTGGAGACGAACCCTTTTATCCACCAGAAGAAGTATATGTCGCTCTGCGGATGCTCCAGAAGTAAGGCTTCCCTCGACTTGCGGCGGCTGGTAGAGGAAAGGAAACTGCGGTGGGAAAAGCTAGGTACTTCCCATCTATATTATAAGGTAGAAGAGCCGGTTTCCGGCGAGACAAATCCAAAATAATTCATTAACTTTGCGAGTATTAATGTTGACTAAAATAAAATGCGATGAAAACAAACATTCCTGAACGTATCGCCGCCCTACGGGAGGCTATGAGACAACAGAAGGTTGACGCTTATATCATACCCAGTTCCGACCCGCATCTAAGCGAGTATCCGGCCGATCGCTGGAAATCGAGAGAATGGATATCCGGCTTCACCGGCTCGGCGGGAACGATCGTGGTCACCGCGGACAAGGCGGGCTTATGGACCGATTCCCGGTATTTCCTGCAAGCGGCCAGCCAACTGGAAGGTTCCGGTATCGAACTCTATAAGTTGGCGCTTCCGGAGACACCGTCTATCACGGAATTCCTCTTGCATGAGTTACACGCCGGACAGGCCGTAGGGCTGGACGGGCAAACCTATAGCGCCGCCGAAGCGAGTGCCTTGGCAAATAAACTAAGCCGTAAAGAAATCAAGCTGGATACCTCGGCCGACCTGATCGAGGGTATCTGGAAGGACCGTCCCGCCGTTCCCGGAAACCCGATATTCGAGATGCCGGAAGCATTAAGCGGAGCCTCCGTGCACGAGAAACTAGACCTAATCAATAACCAGTTGCGGAGCGAGGGCGCCGATTGCTTGATCCTCGCCGCCTTGGACGAGATCGCGTGGACATTCAATATCCGGGGTACGGACGTGACCTATAACCCGGTCGTAGTCAGCTACGCCTTCGTATCGGAGGACGAGAGCGTGCTTTTCATCAAGCCGGAGAAGCTGACCGCCGAGATCACCGAGCATTTGAAGAAAGAAGGGGTTACGCTGGCCGAATACTCCATGATCCAGAGGTATCTGTCCCGCCTACCGGAAAACAGCCGGGTATTCGTGGATATGAACAAGACGAACGTCTCCTTATACGATGCGATCCCGGGAAGCTGTACGATCGTGGAAGGGATCTCCCCCGCCAATCACTTGAAGAGCATCAAGAACGAGACCGAGATCAAGGGATTCCAAAACGCCGTGGTAAAAGATGGCGTCGCCTTGACAAAATTCTATATCTGGCTGGAGAAAAAAATGGCGGAAGGAGCCCAAGTTACAGAGATCAGCGCCGCCGAGAAGCTGACAGCCTTACGTGCGGAACAACCGCAATACATCATGGATAGCTTCGGCACGATCTGCGGTTACGCCGAGCATGGAGCGATCGTTCATTATTCCGCTACGCCGGAGACGGACGCGACGAAACCGGAGGGATTGCTTTTGATCGATTCCGGTGCGCAATATCTGGACGGTACGACGGATATCACCCGCACGATCGCCCTTGGAGAGCCGACGGAGCAGATGAAAAGGATTTCACCCGTGTATTGAAAGGTACGATCAGCTTGGCGAAAAGCAAGTTTCCGCTGGAACACGAGGCTCTCAGATCGATATCCTTGCCCGTAAGGCGCTATGGGATTCCGGCATTAATTACTTGCACGGAACCGGTCACGGTATCGGCCATTGCCTAAACGTACACGAAGGCCCCCAAAGCATCCGCATGGAGGAGAACCCGGTGACCTTGAAGCCCGGAATGGTGATCAGCGACGAGCCGGCCATGTATCGTACCGGCGAATACGGTATCCGTACGGAGAACATGATCTTGGTACGTGAGGACAGCGAAACGGAATTCGGGAAATTCCTAGGATTCGATACGCTGACGCTTTGTTTCATCGACACGAGCTTGATTATCATCCCCATGCTCTCTGTCCGTGAGCACGCTTGGCTGAACAAGTACCACCAAATGGTCTACGACAAGATCAGCCCGTTCTTGAACGAGGAGGAGAAAGCTTGGCTGAAAGAGAAAACAACAGAAATTTAAACAACTAAAAATGGCATTAATTAAATCCGTTCGTGGCTTTACCCCGAAGATCGGTAAAGACACTTTTTTAGCAGACAACGCCACGATTATAGGTGACGTAGAGATCGGTGAAGGTTGCAGTATCTGGTTTGGCACCGTGCTTCGCGGCGACGTGAACTCGATTCGCATCGGCAACGGCGTAAACGTACAGGATGGTTCCGTCCTTCACACCTTATATGAGAAATCGACGATCGAGATCGGCGATGATGTATCCATCGGCCATAACGTAACGATCCACGGGGCGAAGATTTGCAATGGCGCCTTGATCGGAATGGGCCCGTGGTATTGATCACGCCGTAGTAGGCGAGGGAGCGATCATCGCCGCAGGTTCCGTAGTATTAAGCAAGACGATCGTCGAGCCGGGCAGCATCTACGCCGGAGTTCCCGCTAAGTTCGTCAAGAAGGTAGATCCCGAGCAAGCGAAGGAGATCAACCAAAAGATAGCCAAGAACTATCATATGTATTCTTCTTGGTATAAAGAATAATAGCATGTATTTGATTATTTGAATTATAAACCATATATTTGTATCTGTAAAGTAACAACCAAAGGGTTACATGAAAAATGATTCAAATAATAGGGTTCCAGCCAATAAACACTCATTTGTCCCGAAGAGTGGGATGGATAGTGTTTATTTTATGCTGGGAATAGGCGGATATCTGGCGTTACCCTCCATTATTATCTACGTAGGGCCCTTATCCATTTGTTACCCAAGATCGATCAATATCCGATTTCGAGAACCGGGTCGTAAAGCAGGTTCGCCCCGCCCTTGGGAACTATCGGAAGCTTACAATACGAAAAGTATTCCAGAGCGTTATCTTCCCCGGTTTGAGGAGCTGGGTACGGTTGCCTATGTAATCATCCAAGACAATCGACTGCTATTCGAGCAATATTGGGAAGATTATTCCCCGGAATCGCATAGCAATTCCTTCTCGATGGCGAAAAGCATCGTCTCGTTAGCGATCGGCTGTGCTATCGACGATGGATTTATCCGCAATGTCGATCAACCGGTAAGCGACTTTTCCCGGAATTCAAGGGATACGACGGAAAGGCCTAACGCTTCGCCATTTGCTGACCATGAGCGCCGGCGTGGATTTCGACGAGGCTTACAGCCTCCTACCACCCAGTTGTATTATGGCGATGACCTACAGGAAATCGCCTTCGGATGAAAGAGATCGACGAGCCCGGCGTAAACTTTATCTACCAAAGCGGCGTGACACAACTGCTGGCTTTATCGTGGAGAAGGCTACCGGGGAGAAACTCAGCGATTATGTATCCCGCAAACTATGGACTCCGATGCACGCCGAGGAAAGCGCCCTTTGGAGCCTCGACCGGAAGGACGGCATGGAAAACCTATTGCTGTTTCAACAGTAACGCCCGTGATTTCGCCCGCTTCGGACAATTATTACTCAACAACGGTCAATGGATGACCGGCAATTGATCCTCCCGCTTATCTGGCGGAAGCGACAAGCCCCGATACCCGTCTTGTCTATAAGGATCCGGCAAACCCAACCATTGTTACGGATTCCAATACTGGATTCTCGATTACAAAGGGATGAAGATCCCTTATGAGAGGAATCTTGGGGCAATACGTCTTCACGCTCCCGGAAAAGAACGCCGTGATCGTAAGACTCGGGCACAAACGCAGCGATACTTATACCGCCGATCAACATTATCCGGACGATATAAATACATGGTTGGACGCGGCGATGGACTTACTTCAATAAGAATCTATTTATCAAACGATCTAAAAATAAACGCACATGAGAAAAACGATTTTAACGACAGCGCCATTGGCGGCACTCCTATTGCTTTCTTGCGCACAGAAACCCAGTACGCAAAAGCCAGACATCACGTATATGCCGCAACCACCGTTCAATCCGCCGACGTATGTTTGCTACAAGGCCCCCGCTCCTATCAAGATCGACGGAAAGCTTTCTCCCGGGGAATGGGACGCGATACCTTGGACCAGCGACTTCGTAGATATCGAAGGCGACAAACGCCCAGCCCCTCACTTCCAGACCCGGGCCAAGATGACTTACGATGATAACGGAATGTACTTCGCCGTCCTTATGGAGGAGCCGCACGTATGGGCGACCATCACGGAACACGACGCCGTGATCTTCCACGACAACGACTTCGAGATCTTCCTGAATCCTACGAACGACACCCATAATTATCTGGAGTACGAGGTGAACGCCTTGGGTACGGAATGGGACTTGTTCTTAACCCGCCCCTATCGGGATAATCCGCAAGTATTGAATAACTGGGAGTTTACCGGAATGAAATCCGCTGTTTATGTGGACGGTACGCTGAATAACCCGAAAGACACGGATAAATCATGGAGCGTAGAGGTATTCATTCCTTGGACTTCCGTATTCCAAATGGACAGAGGAAAAGAAAAGCCGGAAATCGGCGAGCAGATCCGTGTGAACTTCTCTCGTGTGGAATGGACAACGGACCTGAAAGACGGTAAATACGTGAAAGTCCCTATCCAAGGAGAGGATAAGATTCGCGAGTACAACTGGGTATGGGCGCCTACCGGGGTAATCAATATCCATATGCCCGAATACTGGGGTTATGTTCAAATATCGGATAAGATTGCGGGAGAAGGTGAGACTCCTTTCGTAAAACATCCTTCGGAGGAGACGAAATGGATCTTGCGTAATTTATATTACCGTCAGAATGAGTTCGCCGCGACCTTCGGACATTATGCCGATAACATCAACGACTTGAAGGCAAACGAGCTATGCCCGCAAGAGATCGCCAATCAACTGGAAATACATACGACACCTTCCATGTATGAGATATCACTACCCGCACCAGACGGTACGGTATGGAATATCCGGCAAGACGGTCTGGTATGGCCTAAAAAGAAATAACACAATTTATTAATCAACTAAAATATCATGAAGCAAAAGAATTTATGGATAGCGGCCTTGGCTTTAGGCATCACGCTATCGGCTCACGGACAACAAAGTGGTGGAGGCATCTCACCCACGATGTTGCAGCAAATCAAACAGTCTTATCAAGGAACGCCGACCGATAAGGCGATCCGTAACGCGATCACCAATAACGACATCAACAAGCTTGCCGTTAATGGGGAGAGCAAGAACAATTTGGATACTTTTCTCCAATAAGGTAGAGAGCAAAGGGATCTCCAACCAACGTTCCTCGGGCCGTTGCTGGCTTTTCACGGATTGAACGTGTTCCGTGCGCAGGCCATCGCCAAATATGACATGGGAGACTTTCAATTCTCCCAGAATTATTCTTTCTTCTGGGATCAATTGGAGAAAGCGAACCTTTTCTTACAGGGCATCATCGATACTCGTCTGAAACCGATGGACGACAAGATGGTGGAATGGCTGTTCAAGAACCCGATCGGAGACGGAGGGCAGTTCACGGGTGTCTCCGATATCTTGACCAAGTATGGCGTGGTTCCCGCCGAGGTCATGGTAGAGACCAACAGTAGCAACAGTACCGGACGCATGAGCAACCTGATCGGATTAAAGCTGAAAGAATACGGCTTGCAACTTCGTGACCTGTCTACGACCAAAGGCACGACCGTAGCGGATCTGGAGAAAAAGAAGACCGAGATGCTAGGTACGATTTACCGTATGCTCGTATTGAACTTGGGAGAGCCGCCTACGAAATTCACGTGGACTCGCAAAGACGCTAAAGGGAATCCGGTAGAGACGAAGGAATATACGCCTCAGTCCTTCTTCCAAGAATATATCGGGGACGATTTGAAAAACAACTATGTCATGTTGATGAACGATCCGAGCCGCGATTATTATAAGTTGTATGAGATCGATTACGACCGCCACGCTTACGATGGAAAGAACTGGACTTACGTAAACCTTCCGATCGAGGATATCAAACAAATGGCTATCGCTTCCATCAAGGACAGCACCATGATGTATTTCTCTTGCGACGTGGGCAAGTTCTTCGATCGTGACAGAGGTATTCTGGATGTAAACTTCTACGATTACGGTTCACTGATGGGTACGACTTTCGGCATGGATAAGAAACAACGTATCCAGACATTCGCCAGCGGTTCCTCACACGCCATGACCTTGATGGCTGTTGACCTCGACGCGAATGGAAAGCCGAAGAAATGGATGGTTGAGAATAGTTGGGGCCCCGGAGCGAACGCCGGCCACCTCATCATGACAGACCAATGGTTTAATGAGTATATGTTCCGTCTGGTAGTCAACAAGAAGTACATCACGGATCAAGTAAAAGAGATCTTGAAACAAACACCGACTCGCCTTCCCGCTTGGGACCCGATGTTCGCTGAAGAGGATTAAAATAAAACACGGATGAGATAGACAACGCAAATCGTTCAATTACCAATCCGTACATCTATCTCATCCGTATTCCATTGCTATATCAAAAGAATCTGGGCATACAATCACTCGAATAGCAAACCCGGCTTTATCTATTAACGGATATGGATTTGTCGCAAGATTTGATCCGTCGCTCCTACACTGTTTTTCACAAAATCACCGGCAGCTTGCCCGGAGGTTTCCAAGGCTGTCGGGTCGGTCAATAACTCGTCCATCTTCGTTCGGAAAGAGGAATCGTCTGTGATGGAGAAACCACCACCTACGGCGATCAGATCCTTCGCCTCCTTAAACTTATGGTATCTCGGACCGAATAAGACCGGCATCCCATAAACGGCGGCTTCCAACGTGTTGTGGATACCCGCTCCGAAACCACCACCGATATAAGCGATCTGTCCATAGCGATAAATGGAAGATAAGAGTCCGAAACTGTCGATGATCAAGCAATCCTTATCGGCCAGATCATCCTCATGCGCCTCCGATAGACGGACGGACGGACGTTTTAGCATCGCCTCGATAGAAAGGAGATGTTCCCGGTGAATCTCATGCGGGGCGATAATCAACTTCATCTCCGGATGCTCATGGAAATAAGGGATAAAGATCGCCTCGTCTTGAGGCCATGAACTGCCGGCCACCATCACGATCGGCCTCTTACCTTCCTTGCTTTCCAAGAAACGTTCGATAAACGGAAGCTCACGAGCTTGCTTACGGACATCCAACACCCGATCAAAACGGGTATCGCCGGTCACCGTCACATTCGTGATGCCGAACTCGTTCAAGAGTTTCATCGAACGCTCGTCCTGAACAAAAAGATGATTAAAATAAGATAGCATCTTCCGGTACGGCTTTCCGAACCATTGGAAAAATAGCTGGTCGGGGCGGAATATAGCGGAAATGATATAAACCGGTATTCCCCGCTTCCGCAACTCACGCAAATAGTTCCCCCAAAACTCGTACTTGATAAATATGGCGATCGCCGGATTCGCCAGATTCAGGAACTTCTTCACCCGGAAAGGCGTATCAAAAGGAAGGTAGCAGATCACGTCCGCTCCCTTGTAATTCTTCCGTACCTCATAGCCAGATGGAGAAAAGAAAGTCAGCAGCACCTTATACTCCGGATGTTCCGCCTTGATCTTCTCGATCATAGGACGCCCTTGCTCGAACTCGCCCAGCGAGGAGGCATGGAACCAGATGTATTTAGCGTTCCGGTCGATTTTCTCACGAAGTATGGAATTTGTTTTCCATTGCCCGAATCGCATCAGTCTCGCCTTTTTATGGAAAGGCGAGATCAAAGCGACTACAAAAGCGTAGAGATGTATTGCTAAACTGTACATGATTATTTTAATATCTCGATAGCCCGTTGGATACGGCGGATAGACTCCTCTTTACCTAAAGCCTCGGTAATATCAAAGATGCCGGGGCCCTTGCCCTCGCCAACCAAGGCCAGACGGGCGGCGTTCATGATATTCCCCAAATGATATCCCTTGCTCTCGATCCAAGCCTTGCACTCGTTCTCGGTACCTTCTACGTCGAACGGCTCACGGGCACGCAATTGCTCGATAAACTCACCCAATTGAACAGCCGAATCTTCCTTCCAGCGTTTCTTGCGAGTCTTCTCATCGTACTCCGTCGGGGCGATAAAGAAGAAAGAGCAAAGATCCCATAACTCACTCACGAAATTGACACGGCCTTTCATCATGCCGACCACTTTCTCTACATAAGCATGGGTAGTCTGGATACCATGGCTTTCCACGATCGGCAAGAATAGGTCGGCGATCTCCGCATTACTCTTCTCCAGCAAATAGTGGTGGTTAAACCATCTGCCTTTCTCATAATCGAACTTAGCGCCGCTCTTGCTGCAACGAGACAGGTCGAACAAACGGATCAAATCATCCATGCTCATCACCTCCTGATCGTTACCCGGGTTCCAGCCCAGCAAAGCGAGGAAGTTTACGACAGCCTCGGGGAAGTAGCCACTCACGATAGCCCGATGAAACATCACCCGTCTTCGGATCGTGCCATTCCAAGGGAATACAGGAAGCCCAGACGATCGCCGTCACGCTTGCTCAACTTACCGTTACCTTCCGGTTTCAACAGCAACGACAGATGGGCGAAACTAGGCATCGTATCTTCCCAACCGAAGAAACGATATAATAATACGTGAAGCGGTGCGCTCGGCAACCACTCCTCACCACGGATCACATGGGTAACCTCCATCAAATGGTCGTCAACGATATTCGCCAAGTGGTAAGTAGGCAATTGGTCGGCCGATTTATATAATACCTTATCATCCAAGATAGAGGAGTTGATAACGACCTCGCCACGGATCAAGTCGTTCACGTGGATATCCTCATTCGGCTCGATCTTGGCACGAACTACGTACTGATGACCTGACTCGATCAGGCTCTGAACCTCTTCTGAGAAAGCGTCAACGAGTTGCGCATTTGCGAACGGGTAGAGGCGTCGTATTGGAAATTGGCGATCTCCTTCCGTTTCTCCTCCAACTCGGCAGGCGTATCGAACGCTATATAAGCATGGCCATCGTTCAGCAATTGATCGACATACTTTGTAGATCCACGACGCTCGCTCTGGCGATACGGACCGTAGTTGCCGCCGAAGCTCACGCCCTCGTCGAACTTGATACCCAGCCAAGTCAAGGCCTCGATGATATAGTCTTCCGCCCCGGAACGAAGCGTTGGGAATCCGTATCCTCGATACGGAGAATCATATCACCGCCATTCTGTTTAGCGAATAAATAGTTGTATAAAGCCGTGCGGACACCTCCGATATGCAGCGCCCCGTAGGACTAGGTGCGAAGCGTACTCTTACTTTTCTTTGAGTCATAATACTTACATTCTATAATAATGCGGCAAAAGTACGCCTTTTTCCGCTTAGTGAAGTTTTTACGTATATTTCGGACGCAAAAGGAATCTATATGAAACAGAAGAATTACAATATACCGACCGTGGTCTACTTCGTGGTGACCGCATTACTTATCGCCTACTTCTTCCCTCGGGAGGGAAAATTCCGTTATCAGTTCTATGAGGGCAAGCCTTGGAGATATGGATTACTCACCGCCCCGAGCGATTTCCCGATCTACAAGACCGACGACGAGGTAAAAGCGGAGAAAGACAGCGTACTCCGTAAGTTCGAGCCTTATTACCGCATGAACCCCGACATCCAGAAGCAAGAGGTCGAGAAACTGCGTGCCAACTACAATAACGGCAATAACTTGCGAAGCAAAGTATCCCCCGCTTACATGCAGTATATAGAGAGCAGCCTGATCAACTTATACAAGAACGGTATCATCTCGTCGCAGGATCTGGACGAGCTACGGAAAGAGGAATACTCCCGTGTCAACCTCTTGGAGAACGCCGTCGCACAGCCTCGCTACGTGAGCGACTTCTTCACCGTGCGCACCGCCTACGAGTTCATTATCAACAACTGCCCGCCGCGGCTGGACAAATCGATCCTGCAATCGTGTGACATCAATAACTACCTCACCGAGAACATATCCTATGCCGCCGACATGTCCGACAAGATCAAGGAGGATATGCTACAGAGCGTATCTATCGCTAACGGTATGGTACAAGCCGGAGAGCGTATCGTAGACCGGGGCGAGATCATCGACAACCATACCTACAACGTGCTCCGTTCCCTAAAGGCCATACACGAGGCCAAGACGGGGGGCACGCAGACGCAAGGCATCATATTGGCCGGACAATTCGTGCTCGTCTTCGGGCTAATGTTCTGTTTCTGGCTCTACCTATGGTCTTTCCGCTTGAAGATATTCCATAACCGGAAGAACGTACTATTCTTGATCCTCTGCATATTCGTGAGTTGCATCCTTACGGAACTATGTGTTACCTACGCATTATTCAACGTATATATATTGCCGTTCGCCATCGTACCGATCGTAGTACGTACCTTCTTCGATTCCCGGACGGCGCTTTTCACGCACCTTATCATCGTGCTGATCTGCTCGTTGATGGTACCTTTCCCGCATGAGTTCCTGTTGTTGCAAATCGTGGCGGGTATGGTAGTGACGTTCAGCTTGAAGGAGTTGAGCGAACGTTCGCAACTGATCCGTTGCGCCGTCTTCATCTTCATCTCCTACGCCGCCTGCTACCTCAGTCTCACGTTGTATCAAGAGGCGAACTTAAACAAGATCAACTGGATGATGATGCTTTATTTCGGTATCAACTTCATCCTGCTGATGTTCACCTACGTATTGGTATATATGTTGGAGAAGACGTTCGGATACGTGTCCAGCATCACGCTGGTGGAACTGTCCAACATCAACAACCCGATCTTGAAGAAGCTTAGCGAGACTTGCCGGGCACGTTCCAGCACTCCTTGCAGGTATCCATCCTCGCTTCCGAGGCGGCCGCCAAGATCGGCGCCAACGCCCAACTGGTACGTACCGGCGCCCTTTATCACGACATCGGGAAGATGAGCAACCCGTCTTCTTCACCGAGAACCAATCGAGCGTGAACCCGCATAACCAGTTATCGTTCGACCAAAGCGCGCAGATCATCATCAGCCACGTCACCGAGGGCGTGAAGATCGCCGAGAAGGCCCTGTTACCCAAGGCGGTTATCAGCTTCATCCGTACGCACCACGGACGTGGCAAGGCGAAGTATTTTTACAACTCTTTCAAGAACCAATACCCGGACAAGCCGATTAACGACGAGCTATTCACCTACCCCGGCCCGAATCCCTTCTCGAAGGAGACCGCCGTACTGATGATGGCCGATTCCGTGGAAGCCGCCTCCCGCAGCTTGAAGGAACATACCGAAGAGAGTATCAGCGCCTTGGTGAACAAGATCATCGACGGGCAGATCGCCGACGGCTTGCTAAAGAGCGCTCCCTGACCTTCAAGGACGTGGAGACCATAAAGAGCGTATTCGTAGACAAACTGAAAACCATGTTCCATACCCGAATCAGCTATCCGGACTTGAAAAACAATAGCGAACCAACATGAACGACCACCTACTCTACTTAGCCTCGACAGGGATCGTAGCCTTTACCTGCCTTCTGGTCAGCGGACTGCTGTTGTCGCTGAAGACCTTGCGGGAAAGCACGATCCCCAAGTACCGGACGGCCTGCAAAGTATCTCGCCTTGGCCTCGGCATTGGTAGGCATAGGGCATATCTTCATCTTGTCTTCCGGCACGGACGAGCGAACCATCATGGAGTTGTTCTACTTCCCCATCCTGCTAATCAGCGCCTCGCAAGCGTTGCTGTTCACGTTCCTGCTCACCCTCTTATTCAGGGGAAAGAACGTGACCCGGAGGAATATCCTCCTCCACGCCATGCCTACGATCGCGCTTACCGTAGCCTACACGATCGCTTGTCTCTTCCGGGAGGATGTCCATACGTATCGTTTCGACGTATGGTGGGATAATATTGGGAACCCGCCCTGCTGATACGTACGCTCACGTGCCTCGTATACCTTGTCCAGCTAGGGGCTATACGCATTTTTCTTCCGGGAGCGGGCGATCTATCTAGGTAACCTGAAACAGATACCCCAATCACCCGAGCGACTGGAATTGCGCTGGGTAACCCGTGCCTCTATGGGCGCTGGGTATCGGCATCGCCGCCGTGAGCCTCTGTTTCTTCCCGAATAATTACTATAACACGGCGGTCAACTTCGTGTTCGCCCTCTTCTACGCCTCGGTATCGATCCACTACGCCAACTACCATTACACGTACGACCAACTATACCTACGGCTCAACCTCGCCCCGCAAGCCGACGCCGATACCGATCCCAACCGGATGGACCTAGAGGATCTTATCGGCGGGTTGCTGGAAATCGAGGAGGACGAGTTGTTCCAGCAAGCGCAAAACTATATGGCCAGCTCCTCACCCTTCCTCAACCCGAATTTCAGCCGGCAAGACCTAGTACGTGCCCTCGGTACCAACGAGAAGTATCTCTCCACCTCCATCAAGGACAAGCTGAACATCACGCTCAAGGAATACATCGACCGCTACCGGGTGAACCACGCCCGTACCGAGCTGTTGATGCCGGGCGACAGCCGGAGCATGGAAGAGATCGCTGTCGGCGCGGGCTTCACCAGCTCCCGCACCTTCTCGATCTTCCAGAAAATACTGGGAGTCACCCCGCCCAATACCGGCGGCAGGCGCAATAATGAGCATTTTCCGAGATCTGTCCTCTTTTTTCCCGGATTTGTCCTCTCATTCTTACCCCGAACCCCGTTCTTTGCTGGCAGTAATCACTTAATAAAGGAATACCATGGCAGAACAAATCATTCTCAACACAGACTTGTACGATAACCTGCTCACCGAGCGCAAGGGCGACTACACCGCCAAGCCGCACATCACCGGGACATTGTATAACACGGACATCGCCGCCCGCATCGTGGCCGCGCTGTACCGAGTACCAACACGGCACGATCCTCAACATCCTCGACATGGCCGACAGCCATAAGGTGCAGGCCATCGCCGAGGGCAAGAGCGTGGTGGACGGCGTGGGCCAATACCTCGTCAACGTGCAGGGGCCTTCGAGGGCGAGAAGGCGCAGTTCGAACCCGGGAAGCACGCCCTCGGCATCACCTACACCATGGGCAAGCTCTTGCGCGACCCTCAAGCTGGTGAAGGTGGTGGTGAACGGCGTGGCGGCCGTAGGTCCGGTGATCAATACCGTGACCGACTCCACCTCCAAGGCCATCAACGGCAGCGCTCAGCTCCGGCGGAGCCTCGTGCTGGGTGGCGTGAACCTGAAGATACAGGGTGATGATCCCTCCATCGGTGTCTACCTCACCCCCACCACCGAAGGGGCGCGCCGATGAAGGCACCCGTGGTGATCGCCAACTCGCCCTCGCAGGTGATCGTGCAGATGCCGACGCTGGCCGACGGCAGTACACCGTGAGCCTCACCACGCAATACAGCGGAAGCCGTAACGTAAAAGAGCCCCGCACCTACACCTTCCCCATCATCCTTATCGTAGGAGAAGGCGGTGGGGGCGACAGCGAGAGTCCGGACGAGATCTGAGGACAACGTTGTCCGGCATGTCCGGACAACGGCTGCCAAGCATCGAGGACAACGGCTGCCAAGCCTGCCGGACAGGGGCTACCGGACCTGCCGGAAAAACAACCGATTTATAAACCCTATTATACACATAGAACATGAGAACATCATTACATGACATCCACCTACCGGCAAGGCGAATATTCGCCTTGCTGATCAGTGTCGCGACACTGATCGCCACCTCCCGACAGCGGCCCGCGCAAGCGGAACCTCCCGGGGCACTCGACCTTGCCACCCTGCCGGGCACCCTGAACAATAACTGGTACATCAACCTCGCGTACCTAAACGGCACGTGGGTGTACAAAGTAGGGGCATCCGACACGCAGGCCCCGACCACCGGCACCCCCTTCAACGGTACCATCACCGGCACGATGCCCGAGGTAGGCCGGCAGTTCGTCATACACCCCTCCACCGATTCCGACAGCGTACTCACCTCCGCCGATCCCGACAGCGGCAACCCACCGGCGCTGACGCTGAAAGACGCCGTCATAACCTCAAGTTTCAACCAGCTCTTCTATATCAAGGCCGGCGCGGAACCGACCCTCCGGATCGAGGGGGAGAACCGGATCGAGATCATGAGCGACCTCATCTATAACTTAGGCACGCTCACCCTGACCGTAGCCGATGCGCAGGAGATAAGCCAAGGTATCCTAAACGGATCTCCCGCGGGCACGGGTACGCTCACGGTCTATGCCCAAGCGCCGCTCAGCATCGGCGCCATCTCCAACTTCCAGAATGCCCGGATGCATCTGGACGGAGAGATACATGTCATCAGTAAAACAGGTGGCTCAGCCTTTAAAAACGACAATACCTCGCCGGACGCGATCACGTTCGGGGATAACGCACGGATCCACCTGCAAGCGAACGCGCTCTGCACCTATGTAAGCGGCTTTATCGAACTGGATTTCGATACCGCCCCGACCGATGGCCGGACGCTGTCCGTCACCCCGGCAGGCGACGACGAGCCGGCGGCCACCTTCGCGACCGACGGGACCTGCTGGGGTTACGCCTTCCTCGCCGCGGCCGATACGCGGTATACCGCCTCCCTCGACGGCGAGCGGCTATATGCCGGCAGGCGTTACAGCGGGTCTTCCTATAAAGACGGAGACTACCCCTTCTTCCGGACAGACGGGGCATACTGCCGATACTCCGGCGCCACCGCCACCCGCCCCACCCCGCAGCCGCTCGACCTTTCCAAGGACTACGGCTACGGCAGCACCCGCACCGGCATCGACCTCTTCTTCGACCCCGCGGACGGATGGTACTGCGACGAGAAGATGTTCGACGGGACGGTGACGACAAACGGCAGCTCATCCTACATCAACATCCCCGCCACCATCCATGCCGAGGGCGAGGCTACGCTTACGCTGGACAAGGTAGATTTCCAGCCCCCGACGGGCACGGCCCTCACGGTAGCGAGCGGGACGGTGAGGCTCCAAAACAACACCCACAGCCCCCGCCTGTCCGGAACCCACGCGCTCCGGGTAGAGACGGGAGCCACCTGCCTCATCCCGACGCCCGCCGACCCGGATAACACCTTGGCGCTGACAGCCGCCGAGCAGGCCATCCACCCCGAAGGCGGCGGCACCGTGAAGGGCCTTGTCCAACTCACATGGCCGGAATCTCCGTCTGGCTACATCTACCTCAAACCGGCGGAACCGACGGAGAATCCGAATGGTCTGACCTTCAATCTTACAGGCATGAAGAGCATAGCCACGAACTACCCGCTCTCCTTCTACCTAGAGAATCAGTCGACGGGCTTGAAACAGGAAGGCTACCGCTCCGACGACCCGGGGCAAACCTACCTCAGCACCTTCCCCGCCGCCCATCCCGACGGGCTGACAAGCTACACGGGATTGCGCGAAGTCCCGCCCGTCTGGATCGTGATCGACAAGGAGACGGCCTTCGACGCGAGCATGCCGGGCCAATGGCTGCGCGTCACCGAGAAGGGTGTCCTTACGGTAGGGAAGATAGGAGAAAATGGAGTATTTCCACTGGTGAATGATCTCGAGCTGCAGGACGGCGGGCAGATCCGGTTCGCCGATGACGGTGTGCTAGGACTCGTAGCGGCCCGCTTCACCCACCTCTTCCCCAACCGCAACCAATGGCGGGCTACCACGCTAGCATCCAATACCGCCGACAAATTGGCTAGCGACGCGGACCCCCTGCTACGTGCGTACCGGATATCCCGATGCCACCGACCAGACTTGGCAGCCGGCGGATCCCGACAACCTGCATATACTCGCCGCAGGTAACCCCGTGCTGATCGCCGGCGAAGGCCCGGAGACAAACACGCTGCGCCTCAATTACGGCAATATCTACCTTTTCAAGGACAGCCCCGACTCCCCCATCGAGCCTACCAGCCCCGCCGAGCCGCTCAACACGGGCGTGTTCCTCTTCAAGGGCAATCGGGCCTCGTACAATGTGGAGATGCGAAACATATACGTCCTCAGCGACGACGGCAGCCGCTTCGAGCTGAAGGACCGGGTTACCCTGCGGCCCTTCGAGAGCTATGTCGTGGCCAATGCCGCCACCCAAGCCCTGCTGAAGAGCCTCCGCTTGGACGGTATCGTCACGGGTACGGAGCTGGCCGAGACTCCGGCGGACAACAGCTTCCGCGCTTGGGCCGCCGACGGACGTTTGCACCTTAGCGCCGACCATGCCGAGAAAGTCGCCGTATACCACGTCAGCGGGACCTTGAAGTGCCTGCCGCTCTTGCGCAGCGAGACGACGATCGCCCTTCCTTCCGGCATCTATCTCGTCCACCAAGGCGGTACAACGATCAAGGTCGTCCTAGAGCATACATTATATTATATACACTAAAACAGATACAAATATGAGAACATTCAGATATATCCTATCCTTGCTAGCCGCTACGCTCGCCTGCTAGCGCAGCCGGCGATGGCGCAAGCCCGGAGACGAGCACGAAGGCGCAACCTTCCGACCCGGTCTTCCCATACCTCCTCACCATCCAGCAACCCGCCGAGGGAGCGACGCTGGACGTAATGATCATGAACGCCGCCACGTACACCGCCGTATCCTCCGGCCAGACCGTCTACAACGGGACCAAGGTAGACCTCTTCTTCGTCCCGCAGAAGGCTACCAACTGACGGTAGGCTCCATCACCTACAACGGCAACGCTACGACCGCAGAGACCCGGCACCGAACGACAAGGGCTACACCGCACAGCGTAGCTTCACGATGCCCGCCAGCCGACGACGGTTACCGCCGAGGCCGAGCTTATCCGCTACGATCACCTACGACCCGAATGGCGGCACCCTCCCGCAAGGCAGCCCCACCCAATATACCGTAGTATCGGACGAGTTCACCCTCCCCACGCCGACACACGCCAATACCTACCTCTCCTTCGAGGGCTGGAAAGACACCGACGGGAATACGGTAGCGACCGTGGCGAAAGGCTCCACCGGCGATCTCTCCCTCACCGCCCAATGGAAAGAGAGCGAGCTGGCAGAGGCGGTAGGACAGCCGACCGAGACCCGGATCGTCACCACCATCATGACCGCCGATGAGATACTGGCCGATCTTGCCGCCACATGGCCCAAGCTCACCTTCACCACCGACAGAGGCGACGTGATAGATAGTCCGATCTCGTGGAAACTGAAAGACGGCGCTACCCTCGACCTCACGCCCGGCAAGAAGAACCCCTTCATCTGGACAGCCACACCGCTGCCTGATGGCGTGAAAGGCAATGGGTACGTGATGAACGGCACCACGCAGGTCTACCTCGAAGCCTCCCCTATCACCCCGGCAGACAACGGCGAGATCACGATAACGGACGAGAACAAGTTCCAACAAGATGATGGTACCGACAACTACTTCAACGGAGAGATCAACGGAGAGAAGGGCAAGACCATAAACAAACTCACCCTCACCCCTCCCGCCGATACCGATATGACAATAAAGCTCAACGAGGTAACCTCCGCGGCCACCCTCATCAACGGTACCGGGAAGACCAACCTCACCTTGAGCGGCACGAACAGTCTGGGTGCGGTCACGATCGAGCCCGGCAACGAATTGACGCTCACCCCCGGCGAGAATGCCGGCGACCTTGTCAACACCGCGGTCACCAACAACGGCCATTTCACGGATCTTACCGCACGAGTGCCCACCGTGACACTCCCCGGCAACATCACCCTCGAACGGGTAGACCCGGCGGCAAGCACCCCGATACCATCCACTGACGGCTACGCGGAGCTTAAGGCCGGCATAACCGCCCCCGAAGGCACCCAAATGAATTTGACGTATCAATGGGAGACTTTCAACGCACAGGCCGGCACATGGTCTACCGCCCCGGACGACTCGCAGCTGCGTAACGCCTCGAATACCTACAGGACGAGAACCGTAGGCCAGTATCGTTGCCTAGTTACCGCCACCGTAACCGGAGACGGCGGCACGACCACGACCACGACGCTCACCACGCCCCCGGTTGCCGTAACGCCTTATGTTCCTCCCGTAACGCCTCCTACGCCACAGCCCGCTACCTATACCGTAACCCTCCCTGCCTTGGTAGGAGCCTCCACCACCCCGGCAGCCGGAGCGCATACGGTAACCGAAGGCGACGGCTTCTCCTTCACCCTCACCTTGGACGCAGACTATGACCAGTCCGTCCCCGTAGTGACCGTGAACGGAAACGCCCTCACCCCCGACGCAAGCGGCAAGTACACGATCGCCGATATTTCCGCCAACCTGACCGTAGCGATCACCGGTATCGTGAGAAATACCACGACCGGTATCGAGCAAGTGGAAAACGCTACCTTGATCCGTGCCGAGAGCGGAGCCTTGCTGATCCGTACGCCAGTCTCCGTGACAGCGCAGGTGATCGCCCTCACCGGAAACGTAGTCCGCACGGTACGGCTTCCCGCCGGAGACAGTCGTGTAGATGGCTTGGCTAGCGGTATCTATATCGTCCGCCTATCCAATGAGATAACGAAGAAAGTGATAATCCGATAGGCAAGGTTTCACGAGTGAGAGCGGCTGTCATCGCCGCTCTCACAAAAAGAGGTTATTAGAATGCCCATTGTTAGGTTCTTATAATCGCAGTTATAAGCATCTTACAATGGGCATTCTAGCAACCTTACGATAGATAAGTCCAAGACCAGCTCGAAGCCTTCGGCGCCGCTATAATAAGGATCCGGGACGGGAATAGAATAAAGACAGTCACAAGAATAAACTACCGAAGCATTGTCTAACTGATTCTATTTCGTATATTTGCCATTGAAAACCAGAGACAAAAGAAGGATAAAAATATGACAGCATTAGAACTCAACGCAGAATTATTCCGCCAACTCAGTATCATCGCCGAAGATGAGACCTTGATGCGTAAAGCCGTAGAAGCCATCCGCCGTCTTGCGCAGCAAAAGGAAGCACAGACTGAAGAGACTGAATATATTAGTAAGGAAGAGGTGCTTGCCGGAATCCGGCAAGGCTTAATCGACGTAAAAGAGTCTCGTAAAAACGGCACATATCAAAAAACATTGCAGGAGGTCATAGATGAATTATAGAATCATACCGCAAAAGCACTTTCTGAAAGAGCTGAAGCGATTGGCAAAGAAATATCATTCGCTAAAACAAGACCTTCAAGCGTTACAAAATGAGCTAAGCAGCAACCCTTCCGCAGGAATTGATTTAGGCTGTGGCATCCGTAAGATCCGTATGGCTATAGGCAGTAAAAACAAAGGAAAAAGTCATGGCGCACGAGTCATCACCTATACCTATACCGTTAATGATACCGAAGGGATTATCAACCTCATTTATATTTATGATAAGGAAGAGAGTGAAAGTATTACCGATAACGAAATCAAATGGTTAGTAAAAGAAGTTGAACGATAGCCGTAACAACCTCTTTACTGATCCGGCTTCGCCCCGAACTTAAGACAAATGGTCTTTACAATATTCCAACAACCCGGCGCAAGCATCTTCCAATAGATCCAAGACCAACTCGAAACCTTCGGCACCGCTATAATAAGGATCCGGGACGTGATCGTACAACTTATTCCGGGAGAACTCAGTCATCTGATGTATCTTAGCGACGGATTCCAGATCGGGAGCCATCCGTTTCAAGTCCGTTATATTTTGGTCGTCCATGCCGATAATCAAATCGAAGTCATGAAAGTCCCACTGACGTACCGGACGGGAGATCGAATCCAACGAATATCCCCTACGGGCCGCATGCGCCCGCATCCGTGAATCCGCCCGGTCTCCCTCATGATACCCGGTGATCCCGGCGGAATCGATCTCGATCCGATCTCCCAATCCCGCATCCTTCACCAACTTCTTCATTACCGCCTCCGCTGACGGAGAGCGACATATATTCCCCAAACACACAAACAACAACCGTATCTTTTCCTCCCTCATCCCTAAGCTCCTTTCCATTAATTTTCAATTTTCAATTCTCCATTTTCAATTCTCAAGCCGGGTCTACATCATAATGAACCAGCAACTGCTTAAACGGCACATATCCCTGCATCTCCGTATGAATCCCCTCCAATATCTCACGAAGCGGAGCGATCCCGGCGGATATCTCGATCTTCAAGACGATCTTCTTGATATGAAGCGTCTGTACCCGGGTGATAGGCGGCGTAACCGGCCCCAACACCCGCTCACCTAAACGAGCACGAAGTTTCTCGGCGTATAAAGCAGACATTTCCTGCAAAGCCTTCTCATTCCGACTCCGAAGGATCAAGACGATCAAACGGTAGTAAGGCGGGTAACGGAACATACTACGCTCGCTCAATTGCAAGCTCACCATTTCCTTATAAGCAAAATGCTGCACCATACGGATCAAGGGATGCTCCGGCTGGGTAGTCTGCAAGATCACCGTACCCCGCTTATCCCGTCGTCCGGCACGTCCGCTAACCTGTACCATCAATTGATAAGCCCGCTCGTGCGCCCGGAAGTCTGGGAAATTCATCAGGCTATCGGCGCTCAAGATTCCGACCACGCTGACATTCCCGAAATCCAACCCTTCGACAACATCTGGGTACCAATCAAGATTTGTGTCTTCCCTTCTCGAAATCCGAGATGATCCGCTCGTAAGCCGTGCGGGTACGGGCCGTATCGAAATCCAGCCGCTCCACCTTCGCCGCAGGGAATTGCCCAGCGATCTCCTCCTCTACCTTCTCTGTACCGAAACCTTGCATCTTGAACTCCGTCCCCTTACACTCGGGACATACCTGCGGCAAGCGGTAAGTATAACCGCAATAATGGCAAACCAGCTGATTATGCGCCTTGTGGTAAGTAAGGCTAACGTCGCAATTCACGCAATGAGGCACCCACCCGCACCCCCGACACTCGATCATCGGGGCGAATCCCCGGCGGTTCTGGAACAAGATCGCTTGCTCACCCCGGGATAAAGCCTCCCGCACCTTCTCCACCAACAGGGGGGAGAAAAGGGTATCTTTCATAATCTTCTTGCGCTTTAGCTCCTTCACGTCCACCGTAATAATCTCCGGCATCAAGCAATCACCGTAGCGGGTGGATAGCTCGACCAGACCGTATTTCCCCGCCGTAGCGTTGAAATAAGAGTCGATGGAAGGGGTGGCGGAACCCAATAAGGTCTTACCGCCGTGCATACCCGCCAAGACGATGGCAGCGTTACGGGCATGGTAACGGGGTGCCGGGTCTTGCTGCTTATACGTATTCTCATGCTCCTCGTCCACGATAATCAAGCCCAAGTCCTTAAACGGAAGGAAGAGGGAAGAACGGACCCCCAATACCAGCATAGGCTCGTCGCTATGCAGCAGCTTGTTCCAGACCTCCACCCGCTCGTTGTCCGAGAACTTAGAGTGGTAGACCAATAGCTTATCCCCGAATAATTTCGCCAGCCGTTCCGTGATCTGGGTCGTGATAGCGATCTCCGGCAACATATATAAAACCTGCCGCCCCAGCCGCAAGACCTCATGGATCAAACGGACGTATATCTCGGTCTTACCACTGGAAGTCACGCCATGAAGCAAGCAAACCTCCTTCGTCTTGAAAGCCTCATGGATCTCTCCGTAGGCTTTCTCTTGCGCCGGACTGAGCGGATTCGGCTCTTGCAAGCGGCAGACGGATACTTGTAAACGACCCACCTCTTTCTCGTAACTCTCCAAGATACCCCGTTTCAGCAGACCCTCCAATACCGCAGAGGTATAACCACTGCGTTCCAATAGCTCTTTCTTGGAAAGCTCCTTCGATAAAGCGGGATTCAAGGTATGGCTTAAATCCAAGAAGCTGACCAACAGAAGCTCTTGCTTCTTCGCCCTTTTCAATTCTTCGAACACCGCCTGCAATTTCGTCTCATCCCAGTAAGCTTCGGCCAAACGGATAAACGCCTGTGTCTTGGGAACGAATCCTCGCTTTAGCTCCTCGCTCACCTCGACCGCCCCTTTCACCATCAAGGAAGAGACGATCGGGACAACATTTCGGAGACCGGTCTTCTTCTCCAACTCCGAGATCGTCAATTTCAAAACCCCGCTAAAGGCATCCAGTACCGCTTGCTCGTTCGGGCGCAAGGGGGCGGTAGCCTCGAAATCCTCATTATAAGTAACCGCCGTCTCGCTTTCCAACTTTAAGCCGGAAGGCAAGGCCGCCTTATACACGTCGCCCAGCTTACATATATAATAAGAAGATATCCATTTCCAGAAACGGAGTTGCGGACGGCGGAGCACCGGAGTGGCATCCAGCAAAGCGTAGATCTCCTTCGTCTCAAAATCGGATACCGGTTCCCGGTCGTGTACCTCCATGACGATGGCCGTATAATATCGTTTCTTCCCGAAATGCACGATCACCCGGCAACCGGGAGTCACGGCTCTTTCCAGATCTTCGGGTATCCGATAGGTATAGCTATTCTCCAAAGGAAGGGGAAGTATGACGTCCGCATATTTCATTCAAACAGGTGTTTCATTACGAGCCCAAAATAACAAAAGGCCGGACTTCTAAAGCCCAGCCTCTCTCATTTTATTTTCACCTATTTAGAACAAGATCGCTGCCGTGATAGACCATCCACGATTCTTTCCGGCACCGTCGGAGAGGTTCACCTTCTCAATGCTATAGTTATCAGTCAGTCCCAGACCATAATTGAAACCCACCTGCAAGTGGCTGATCAACTCCACGCCGGCACCGAAGTTAAGGCCTGCGCTGAAATTCTTCGCCTTCACCTGATCCGCTACGGAACCCGGGATATCCCAAAATTTATCACCGCCTACACGGAAACCGATATACGGACCGGCTGCCAGATACGCTTTGACGATCGGTAAGCCGAATTTCCATTTCAAGTTGACCGGAACATCGATATAATCCGTCTTCATCGAAGTCTTAACCCCGCCAACCGAAGTCGTCTCCAAACCTTTTTGCGAATACAACACGGCCGCATCGATCCCGACACCCACCAACGGCAAAGTCGTCTCGATCATCGGCCCCACTTGGAAGCCGGTTACGTTATCCGCTTTCAACACGTCCGAGTTGAAATGGACAGACGATATATTCACACCTCCCTTGATACCGAATTTAAGCTGAGCGTTCGCCGGAAGCGCCATCAACGCTAACAAGGCAACCATAAGAAATCCCACGATTTTCTTCATATTCATACTTCTTTTGTTAATTACTCGTTGCAAATAAACGCACTTTTCTAATAATAAACAAATATTTTCTATAGAGTGTTCACGGAATACCCCAGTCCTTTAAACTCAAAGAAAGCATGCATCTTACATACGGAGCTCATCCCGTCGGTCAGATTCATGCTTCTCCCTAATTATTATGGCAAAATAATTATCCGAAACCATGAGACGACTTGATAAGAAAACCTTGGATAAAGAATAGTAAAAACCGGATACGGTTCTTGCGTTCTCTTCCGGCCTTTCCTCGAAGCCGTCGAAAATATACACGCCTTGCAGGTCTTCTGACTTACTTCCGGTCTTAAGCGCCTTCCCATTCACTTGAATGAACAGTGGCAACAGTATTGCTCAACCCGTTTATGAAGCTTACAGCAGCGGGACTGTCCGGGATTCTCACCCGATTCCCTTTTAATCCCTATCCGGCGATTGCCGAAAGGGAACAAAGCATGTAGCAAAGATACATAAAGTTTTGATGTAGCCTAACACTTTCCACAAAAAATATCCCTATATTCCCGGTTCCTGATATAACATAAAGCCGCCCCGATAGCCGTGCGATACTCGGCATACTCCGGTATCTTGAAATGGACATCGCACATCTCCTCCAGACGGGGGAAAATATCCGGGCATTGCGGCAAGCGAGTCAGGTTACCGATCAACACGATATTCTTGATATCGCCATTTAACGAGGCGAAAACAGCTCCTTGCCCGATAGTCTGCAAGACCATATGAACGATACCGAGAGCGATATCCTCAACCTTAGCGTTCGCATCCGCTTTTCCAAAAATAGAGGCTGTCACGTCTAGCGGCAGGCCGGGTAGCGGATGCGGCGTAATATCCCGGATATGCAAGTCGATATCATTCAGGGAACCATGCTCAGCCAAAGACGCTATTTGGTGAAAGTCATGCGTTTTCAATAATAGCTTAGACAAGCCGAGGATGGTTCCGCCACCGATACCCAATCCCCCGATATGCTCGACCGTGGAGCCTTGTACCTTGACAAAAGAGGTACCCGTTCCCATGCTGACCACCAACAGGCTATCCAGTCCCGTATTATACTGCGCCCCTAGCCCATTTGCGAGGAACTCATCCGTCTTCGCGGTTGGTAAGCCATATAAAGGTTGATCGATATAGGCGCTACCTACACCCGTCAAGATCACTTTCTCTATATTCGAGAGTGAGATGTTATTATCATAAATATATTTACCGAAGGCCCCGAATAAAGAGGTTACCGGATCGGTAGCTTTCACGAACATCGGGTTCTTGATCTTCTTATCCTCCACACCGACGATCTTGGTCGTGCTACCTCCCACGTCTATACCTATAACGATTCCCATGATTCTTTCCCTTTTTAATTGAATAATCGCTACAAAAGTACATAAACCCGTATACAATACTAAAAAAGGCCGGACAAAATCAATTGTCCAGCCTCTCTTTATTAAAAAACCGTAAGGTTTAAATGCTATTTATTCGCCTAACAAGATCTCTAGGATCTGGCAAGCTGCCTTCGATACGGAAGTACCCGGGCCAAAGATAGCGGCAACGCCAGCCTTATACAAGAAGTCATAGTCTTGAGCCGGGATTACACCACCAGCGATAACGATGATATCCTCACGACCTAATTTCTTCAACTCCTCGATAACCTGCGGAACCAACGTCTTATGACCAGCGGCCAAAGAAGAAACGCCCATTACGTGAACATCGTTCTCTACAGCTTGACGGGCAGCCTCGGCCGGAGTCTGGAACAACGGTCCCATATCTACGTCGAACCCACAGTCAGCATAACCGGTAGCAACAACCTTAGCGCCACGGTCATGTCCGTCCTGACCCATCTTAGCGATCATGATACGAGGCTGACGGCCCTCTTTCTTAGCGAATTGCTCGCAAAGCTCGCAAGCTTTCTGGAAGTCTGCGTCTTTCTTAGTTTCTGATGAATACACGCCTGAAATAGTTCTAATGATTGCTTTATAACGACCTACAACCACCTCGCAAGCATCGGAGATCTCTCCCAATGACGCACGCAAGCCGGCAGCCTTAACAGCCAACTCTAATAAATTGCCCTTCTTCGTCTTCACGCACTCCGTGATATCAGCCAAAGCTTTTTGAACAGCGGCTTCGTCACGGTTAGCACGCAACTCCTTCAAAGCGGCGATCTGCTCGTTACGTACGGCTGTATTATCAATCTCAAGGATATCGATCGGATCTTCCTTCGGCAAACGATATTTGTTAACACCAACGATGGTCTGAACACCAGAGTCGATACGAGCCTGTGTACGAGCGGCCGCTTCCTCGATACGCATCTTAGGAAGACCTGTCTCGATGGCTTTCGCCATACCACCCATGCTCTCGATCTCTTGGATCAACGCCCAACCTTTATGTACCAATTCATTCGTCAAAGACTCTACATAGTAAGAACCAGCCCACGGGTCGATTTCCTTACAGATCTTAGTCTCTTCCTGAATGTAAATCTGTGTATTACGAGCGATACGAGCGGAGAAATCGGTCGGCAAAGCGATCGCCTCATCCAATGCGTTCGTATGCAAAGATTGTGTATGTCCTAATGTAGCGGCCATAGCCTCGATACAAGTACGTCCTACGTTATTGAACGGATCTTGCTCGGTCAATGACCAACCGGAAGTCTGGCTATGTGTACGCAATGCCAATGATTTCGGGTTCTTAGCGCCGAAGCTCTTCACGATCTTCGCCCACAACATACGAGCCGCACGCATCTTGGCGATCTCCATGAAGTGATTTACACCGATAGCCCAGAAGAATGACAAACGGGGAGCGAACGCATCCACATCGATACCGGCGTTGATACCGGCACGAAGATATTCCATACCGTCGCACAACGTATAAGCCATCTCGATATCAGCCGTAGCACCAGCCTCCTGCATATGATAACCGGAGATAGAGATAGAGTTGAACTTCGGCATCTTCTGAGAGGTATACTCGAAGATATCAGCGATAATCTTCATGGAGAACTCAGGCGGGTAAATATAGGTATTACGTACCATGAACTCTTTCAATATATCGTTCTGGATCGTACCGGCCATTTCCTCCAACTTAGCACCTTGCTCCAAACCTGCGTTGATATAGAATGCCAATACCGGAAGCACACCACCATTCATGGTCATGGAAACAGACATCTTGTTCAAAGGAATACCATCGAACAACACTTTCATGTTCTCCAAGGAACAGATAGATACACCCGCTTTACCTACATCACCAACCACACGTTCGTTGTCGGCATCGTAACCACGGTGAGTCGGAAGGTCGAACGCAACGGACAAACCTTTCTGACCGGAAGCCAAGTTACGGCGATAGAAAGCGTTAGACTCCTCAGCGGTAGAGAAACCCGCGTACTGACGGATTGTCCAAGGACGCATAGCGTACATACCGCTGTACGGGCCACGTAGATAAGGAGGCAGACCGGAAGCATAGTTCAAGTGCTCCATACCCTCCAAGTCTTCTTTTGTATATACAGGTTTCACCTCGATATGCTCGGGTGTTTTCCAATTGGGCTCGATACCATTGGCTTTTGCCCATTCGGCAGCGTTTGTAGCTGCGAATCCGGCATTCTTTATATCTATGTTTTTAAAATTTGGTCTCATAATTGTTTATACTTAAGCGATTCCTAATTTAGCGTTGAATGCTTTCAATGTCTCAAGCACATTGCTCTTTACATTTACGAACTGGTCGATACCTTGAGCCTTCAAGTCGTCCGCGCAAGCAGGAGCTCCGGCTACAACGAATTCGGCACGTCCGGCCAAAGCCTTGTAAGCAGCAGGAGCGAATTCAGCATACTCGTCATCACTAGAGCAAAGAACCACTATCTCAGCACCCGCCTTGACTGCAGCCTCAACACCAGCCTCAACCGTATCGAAGCCTAAGTTATCAATTATCTTATATCCGGCACAAGCGAAGAAGTTAGCGGAGAACTGTGAACGAGCCAAACGCATCGCCAAGTTACCGATCGTCAACATGAATACCTTCGGAGTCTTGCCACTCTTCTCTGTCGCCATACGCAAAGCCTCGAATTCGGAAGCGCCGCGAGAAATCAAGAGCCGGGATCGTTGCCTCGCCGCAATGACCACCGCCACAACAGCAAGAACCTTTTCCTGAATCTTATCGGCAGCTACTTCCGTGAAGTTAGGATACTGGTTAGAACCCAACAGGATCTCACGACGGGTAGCAACCGCTTTCTTACGAGCTACATTCGAAGCGTTAACGGCATTCTGGATCTCACCTGCGTTCACGGCAACGGAGAATCCTCCTTTTTCCTCAACCTCCAAGAACAACTTCCAAGCGACATCAGCCAAGGAATTCGTCAATACCTCTACATAATAAGAACCGGCAGACGGGTCAACGACCTTATCCAAGTGGCACTCTTCCTTCAATAATAATTGTTGGTTACGTGCGATACGCTCAGAGAAATCGTCTGGAGTCTGGTAAATCTTATCAAACGGGCGAACCGTGATAGAGTCTACGCCGGCAAGAGCGGCAGACATAGCCTCAGTTTGAGAACGAAGCAAGTTTACGTGAGCATCGTAAACCGTCATGTTCCACTCTGAAGTCTGTGCGTGAGCAACCATCTTGCAAGCGCATTCGCAGGCCGGCTTATAAGCGGCTACGATCTCGGCCCACAACCAACGAGCCGCACGGAACTTAGCGATTTCCATGAAGTAGTTAGAGCTGATACCAAAATTGAATTTGATTTTCTTGGCAACCTCGTCAGCGGTGAAACCAGCCTCGGTAAGTTTTGCCATCAATTCGTTACCCCAAGCCAAGGCGTAACCTAATTCCTGAGAAATGTAAGCGCCAGCATTGTTGAAAAGGAACGCATTTACAGCCAATACACGGTAGTTAGGCAAAGCCTGTCCAGCTTTGAGCACAGCTGCGGCACCTTCTACCCACTCACTGTTTTCTTTACCTTTTACTAAAGGTTTCTTGAAAGCGTCATAGTTTACAGAACCGTAGCACTTCTCTGCGTCGACACCCTTGCCTTTGAAGTAGTCAGCCAAGATACCGATCAACTTCTCCGCTTTGCAGTTGCAAGTGTTGAAGTTCAATTCTACGGAAGCCGGACAAATACCTTCTAATAAAGTAGCTATATTCTCCTCGTTCACCTCATCACCTTTGATGATGAACCCAAGAGAAGTAACACCTTTCGTCAAAAGGTCAAGTGCTTTCTCGTTAGCACCCTTGAAGCAGCAAACTTCAATGTTCTGGCGTACCTTCCAATCGTTGTCTTTCTTCGTTCCACGAACATAAGGGAATTCACCGGGAAGAGACTCTGTAGTCTTTAAACCCTCGATGTCTTCTGCACGATAGAAAGGATTTACATTAAATCCTTCGCCTGTCTTCCAAACAAGCTTTTTCTCAAACGGTACCCCTTCAGGTCGGCCGTTATCTTCGCCATCCACTCTTCAGTAGACACAGGTGCGAATTCTGAGAAAAGTTTTTCTTTAAGTTCTGCCATAATATTAGTTGTTTATTAAACTGGTATTAGTAATGTTCAATACTATTTTGTTCAATTACAGATGGCAAAGGTAGAATAAATAAACAGTACCGACAATGAAAAACAATGAAATCGCAACTACTTTTAACGCCTTTTAGTGGTATTCTCCCGTTTTCTTGGCATTTTGATAAAACACACTTTTTCTTCAAAAACTCAGTCCAACTATTGCAGAATTAAAAATATATCTACCTTTGCATCGTCAAACAAAAACAATGACATCTAAATGGTGGATTCGTCTAACGGTTAGGACACATGCCTCTCACGCATGTAATACGAGTTCGATTCTCGTATCCACTACAAAAGCTCTCAACCTATTGGTTGGGAGTTTTTTATATACCTTCGCTACCCGATAGTATCCTAAGATTTTTATTATACACTTAAATTATATCATGAAAGTAAAAGACCGTCTTTCTGACCGGAGCCACCGGGACGATGGGCCATGCCGGATTGGTCGAGTTGTCCAAGCGGCTAGATCGTTTTAATATAACACTCTTGGCTCGTCCGAGCAAAATCAATAAAGAGAAGTTGGCCACCTATGAGGCCGTGGCAGGATCCGTATCGTTTGGGGAGACTTGACGAGTTATCAGGATGTCCTAAATGGAGTAACAGGAGCGGACTACGTATTACACGGTGGAATGGTTTCGCCGGCGGCGGATTATTTCCCTAAAAGACCTTGAAAGTAAACACGACCGCCGCTCAACACATCGTGGATGCCGTAAAAGCGCAACCGAACGCAGATCAGATCAAGGTAGTCTATATCGGCTCCGTGGCGCAAACCGGCCACCGTAACGCACCGGTTCATTGGGGACGTACGGGAGATCCGATCAATATAAGTGTTTATGACCATTATGCCATCTCAAAGACAATAGCCGAACGTATTTTCGTGGAGTCGGGTATTAGACATTGGGCGTGCCTTCGCCAAACCGGTATCTTATGCCCCGAATTATTATTCAAGGGTTCGGACCCAATCACATTCCATGTACCGCTAGACGGCGTGCTGGAATGGGCTACCGCCGAGGATTCCGGTCGCTTACTAGCGAATGTATGCGAGAAGAGGTGCCGGATGAGTTTTGGAACCGTTTCTATAACATTAGTAGCGGCCCATCTTTCCGCCTGACGAATTATGAGTTTGAGAGTAAATTGTTAAAAGCGATCGGCTGTCCCGCCCCGGAGAAAATATTCGAACCGAACTGGTTCGCTATCCGTAATTTCCACGGACAATGGTATACCGATTCAGACCTATTGGAAGGATATCTGCATTTCCGCAGTAACCAAACTTGCGACGATTATTTTAAATGGATGGCCAGCCAAGTCCCTTGGTATTTCCACCTAGCAAAGATCGTCCCTCCTATCTTCATAAAACTGGGTATGGGAGCCATCGCTAAAAGCCGGGACTGGGAACCCGTAACTGGATCAAGAACAGACACCAAGATCGTATATCCGCCTATTTTGGCTCGTATGAGGATTGGCAAGCAATCCGGGTTGGGATAAGATCCGGACAAAACGCCCCTCCGAAACACCCGTCTTTCTGGATCATGGTTATGATGAAAGTAAGCCGAAGTCGGAATGGGATATCGAGGATATGCGTAAAGCCGCAGAATTCAGGGAGGAAAATGCTTGTCCCCGGCCATGACAAAGGAGACTTATCGACTCCGCTCGATTGGGAATGCCAATTCGGTCACCGTTTTAAGGCCTCTCCACATTAGTATTATTAGGAGGCCATTGGTGCCCGGAATGTTTACCGCCCCTTGGAATTACGACGAGATCGCTAAAGGAAATCCGTTCTTTGCCCAAGTATGGTATCCATTCCACGATAAAAGGAACACAATGTATACGATGAATCCATATTCGCTGACTTCAAGGAATAAAATTCAACGCATCAAGAGATTTTTTTTTTAGATTATTTATCTCAACGCAACATACTTTTACCGGATATTATCTGTTATAACAATATAAGCACTATATACCATAAACATAAAACAGATTTTATCATGACAAAAGGATCGATCGGATTAAATGCAGGAGCTATCTGGAATTTGCTTTCAGATGGCCAACATTGGAGTTTTGAGGCGTTGAGAGCAAAATCCGCTCTAACAGATGCGGATCTATGGTCCGCTATCGGTTGGCTCGCTAGAGAAAATAAGATTGAAATTGATAACACCAGCAGCCACCCTATCTTCTGTCCGGGTACCAACTTTTATTTTTAAATGACATTTATGATATTTCATTGCGAAGGATTTCACTTTCTTCGCAATGAAATCTTCAAAAAAGTACTTACTTTGTAACCCTAACGAATAAAAACAATACGATTATGAATCCTACTTTCGGAGCTTCCATCCTTTCTTGGATACCACCTATGTGGACACCAGAAGGCGGTCTTTTCGCCATCCAGCAAGCATCTGTCGCCGGTTTTGATTTACTGGAAATCTTATTGCCTCCTTCCATGGAGTTCGACGCTCCAACCGTAAAGCGACAATTGAAACAACACGGATTGAAGGCGACTTGTTCTCTCAACCTTCCCCAAGAAGCGCATATTCCTTTTTATCCCAAGGAAGCGACTCGCCTGATCAAGGCGGCGCTGGATAAAGCGAGCGAACTGGAGGTTGATTACTTGGGAGGTGTCTTACATTCCGGCATCGGGGTCTTCTCCGGCAAACAGCGAACACGGGAAGAAGAGAATACGCTTTGTGAGGTATGGGCGGAGGTTGCCGAATACGCCGGCCGATCCGGAATCACGATCGGTATAGAGCCGATCAATCGCTATGAAAGCTATATGTGTACCTCCGCGGAGGAAGTCTTGCGCTTTATCAAACGCATAGACGCTCCGAATTTATCTTTGCATCTGGATACTTTCCATATGAATATAGAAGAGACTAGTTTCTATGAACCGGTTATCGCCGCAGGCAGCCGACTTCGCCATATTCACATGACTGAAAGCGACCGGGGAATGCTAGGTGAGGGAAACGTACGCTGGGATGATTTGTTCCGGGGACTACAGGAAATCGATTTCAATGGGAACTTAGTTCTGGAGAATTTCTCCAATTCCGTTCCCGGCATGGCGGAAGTCGTATCTCTTTGGCGTCCATCTAAATACAACGCAGATGAGCTAGCTAAAGGCAGTCTCGCTTTCATGCGTAAGATGACATGCGAACATCAATAAGGCATCAATTACTGCAACCGGCTTTACAGTAGTACTGCAAGGCCCGTGCAGTAAATCTCCATTTAGAAAGTAGCGCGAAGTCCTATCATTTAAATAACCGCTGAACGACAGCGCTATCTCCATCATTCGGGGCGGGCTGTATATTCAATAAGCGTGCGATCATCAAATAGAGGTTCACGTTCGCCATTTGCGGAACCTCTACGTGTTTCTTGAACGAGGGACCTGCCGCATAGAATATAGCCTCCATCTCCGGTGTAAAATTATCGTAACCATGTGTCGCCGCATAACGGGGAGATGATTTCTCGCGGAATTGCACATACGTTCCAATATGTGGAGAAACAACCAGATCACTAACTCGAGGATTCTTTCCGTAAACAAATTTCTCAGGGATCTCGTTTTTCTTCCATACGGTTATATTCGGCACTTTCTGTAAAATCGCATAGGCAGTATCCACATAGGTTTTCTTCGGATATAATAATGTAGGAACACCATCAAAGACATAATCGAAACTATCCGGGTAGATAATCATTCAAGTTCACATATCTCTCGGATAATAGGTGGCCATTCCATGATCCGAGAGAACGATAAAATCGATCTTATCGAAAATATCCAGCTTACGGGCTTCCGTGAAGAAATGATTCAAGACTTTATCCAAGTTCTCTACCACATCCAAGGTTGCCGAGGAATCCGGGGTAGCGGAATGACCTATCGCATCCGGCTCTTCCATATACCACATAATCAAATGAGGACGTATATCTTCCGGCAACTTCAGCCAAGAGATCACGGAATCAGCACGATCTGAAAAAGAAACCGATTTATCAAACGGCTTCCATATTGAAGGCTGGCCACTCGCCAAAGGCACCTCGCTACCGACCCAATAGAAGGAAGCGGTACGAACCCCTTGGCGTTCCGCCGTATTCCAAATAGGTTCTCCACCATAAAATCGCGGATCCAGGTTTCCCATCCGGTATGAACTATCAAGCTCCGCGTCATAAAAGAAATTATTTACCAAACCATGGTGATCCGGATGCAATCCGGTAGCCATGCTATAATGATTCGGGAAAGTCACGCTGGGATAACATGGGCGAAACGTGGAGCGAACCCCTACATTCGCCAAAGAATCCAACGTCGGAGTATGAGCACGTGAGGGATAATCAGAGCGGAAACCGTCCATTGATAAAACTACGACATAACGATCCGATCGTTTTTTCGTTTGGCAACCGGTAAAAGCCAATGAACAAATACAAAAGAAACTAACGAGTAAGAACTCAATACGATTATTCCACATATCATTAAATTAAAAAAGAGGTCCACAAAGATAGTGAACCTCCTCTAATTATTAAATTTTATCTAATGAAAGATTTTTCTTTTAGAAGATATACTTGATACCGAATTGCATCTGCCAACGAGACACATCGTTCAAATTATCCTTGAAGGTCTCATCCAAATCTTTCGCCATCGTATACTTCAACGTATAGTTGTTCGCCGCACTCGGGCCTTGTCCTTTCGGGATCGTCAAGAACTGATATTGCTGATTACCCAAAACGGTTGTTTGTACCACACCCCAGTTACGATTCAACAAATTCAAGAAGTTGGCGATATTGAAACTAAAGCGCAAGGTATGTGAGCGACCATTCTTCTGGTAAATCTTTATATCATGAGAAACGCTCAAATCCAATTGATTTGCGAACGGAGCGACAGCACCGTTACGTTCGGCATACTCACCTCTATGCTTGCTCAAATAAGGATCTTGCTCGATAAAGGCATTCATCGCTTTCCATGCATCTTCTTGGCTATCGAAATCGCCCGGTAACAAATGATCTTTTACCTCGTCAAAGTTCGCAGGGATATACATCAAGTCGTTGGAGAACTGAGAATCGCCATTCGCGTCACCATTATAACAATAAGAATAACGGAACGGACGATAACGCTGATAGATCAAACCAAAACTTGTTGCCGCATATTTACTCCAGTTAGCCGTATAAGAAGCGGACAATAACAAACGACCATCAAAAGAACCTGCCGTATAACCTACTTCTTCCGCATTTCCGTCCAAGGCCGCACGGTACTTCCAAGCGGAAGTCGCCACAGACGATGTTCCGTCTGTTACACCTCTAGACTGCCCGAAAGAGTAAGATCCATTCAAATACAATCCCTTCAAGATTCCATCAACAAAGTTTTTCTGCAACTGGAAGGTCGTATAAAGCGAATGTCCTTTGCTGGTATTACGCAGCATCACGACATGATTCGCGGCCTTTTGATTTCCTTCCCTATCGCTATAATAGCCATTATAATATGGACGTGCGTTACCCGCTCCACCGTCATTTACAAATTGCTCGGTCCGATACAATCCGATATTGTCATGATAAATAGCGTTAATGTCTTTTGAGTACAGCAACTCTACGGTAGCTACCCAGCCATCACCAAACTTATAATCGGCAGCGATATTACTTTTCCATAAGCTCGGATATTTAAAGTCCGGATCCGTAATCGCTATATCCGAACGGGTAGCGCTACCTTCAGCCGGTTTATAAGTATCCATATTTCCGGTAAAACCTAGCGAAGGTCTGCCATCGCTAATGATATTGTCATTCTTGTCCTTTACCGCCCGGACATTCAAGTCACCAAACAAAACGCCATTGTTGCCGGCTTGATTACTGATCCATACATAAGGAGGAGTACCCGTGAAGAGTCCCGTACCACCACGGATCTGCAAACTTCCATTCTCATCGTCAAACGGTTTGTAGTTAAAACCAAATCGAGGAGAGAACTGAGGTTTGGCGTTCGGATATTTAGAAACATCGATCTTGATGCCATCCCGATAGGTCTCGGCGGCGACTTTATCATTCGACTGCAAATCAGTCATAAAGAACGGAACATCAATACGTAAACCTAACGTCAAGTTCAATTTATCACTTACCGTCCACTTATCTTGGGCATACAAACCTAACTGGAATACATTTATCTCGGCGAATGGAAAATCATCCGTCATCGAATATCTTTGCGCATAGTACTGGTACCCCGTAGAAGAAGAATTCGTAATACCTGTCACATTGGAACCAAATCCAAAATCTTTCGGATTAAACTCACGGATATCAAATCCTTGTACACTTCCGTTATGAGCGGCCATGTATTGTTTTGTAGCCAATACGTTGAACTTGAAATCATCGACAGAGTTAAATACCCAAGAACCCGGATAGTTTTGAGCGAAACCATTCTTAAAGGCGCGATAGTCACTTTGCGTTCCAACCGTAATCTGATGTTTGCCAAAATTCATCAAGAAGTTATCCTGTATCTGCCAGATATCACTGTTCAACTGGTTATTATAGGAGTTTGCCTCGGTTCCGAAAGTCGTATAAGCATTGTTATCACCATCCAAGATATCCACTTGCGGGAAGTAACCACCATCCATATCGCGATAATCACGCAAACGGGAATAACCGATCTTCAAATAATTAGACATACGGTCATTAATGGTCGTATTCAAGTCGGCCATCAAATATTGAAGTTATTATTCGTCCGGTAGAAAGAAGAAGAGAACGGAATAGCGAACGCATTCGGTCCACGTCCGTTATTCGGCGCACCGGAAGTAGAAGGGTTATTCGTATTAAACGATTTCAAATAATAATATTTTAAGCTCAACACATTATTTGAGTTGATATTCCAGTCTAAACGAGCCGTGATTCGATCCGCTTGAGTATTTGTCTTATTCACGTCGAATTTACCCGGATTATACCCAAGCTCATCACCTAAGAAATCAGATAAACCCTGCAAGACTGTCGCATCCGCCGCAGAATTAGCGGTCGTATAAGAAATCGGTTCCTCCTGACGATCCATCTCACCATTGATGAAGAAGAATAACTTATTCTTAATGATCGGACCGGATAAACTGATACCGTATTGGTGATTAGAGAACTCTGAAACACCAATCGTCTCATCCTTCACACGATATCCCATCATAGACGGACTCTTCGTGTACATATATACAGAAGCATGAAACTCATTCGAACCGGATTTCGTTACGGAGTTAATACCCGCACCCGTGAATCCTCCATTTCGAACATCAAAAGGAGCGATCATCACCTGTACCTGCTCGAGTGCCTCCAAAGAAATCGGTTCCGTACCGGAAGCTCCAAGAGCAGAAGCCAGACCAAACGAGTTATTAAAGGAGGCACCGTCCACCGTTACATTATTAAAACGGTAAGAGACACCGCCAAAATTCTTTCCGCTACTCATCGGGGTTAATTTCACGAAATCATCCAAAGAACGGTTAATCGTAGGCAGCTTATCCATCTTCTCACGAGTGATGATTTCCTGCGCACCTGTACGGCTTCCTGAAATAATGGGGTTCTTATCCGCAACCACGACTACCTCATCGAGAGCTTGGGTATCTTCCCGCATTACTACATTCAGTTTCAGATCCTCACCCAAAACCAAGTTTATTCCTGTCCGGCTCTCCGTATTGTATCCAATATAAGAGAACTCTACCACATAAGGGCCTCCGATACGAAGGTTGTTAAAAGAATAAGAACCATTCGGCTGGGTAATCGTGTAGTATTCGGTACCCGTTGGCGTATGCGTAGCCTTGATATTCACTCCGATCATCGCTTCCGATGATGTATCCGTGACTTTACCACTCATACTCGCCGTCGTCACCTGAGCATGTATGGATATTCCCACGCACAACAAAAGTAACGTTAAAAGTAGATAAGTTTTCCTCATACAAGAAGTATTTATATTTAAAATAATTATAACATTTTTGTATATCGCCGCAAAGATAGGGATTAGATATCTCTTTTTGTCACAAACTATATATAATATTCATAGCATTAACATTCCTCACACAGATCTCCAGATTATTATTCTCAACCAATCACATCCATAATCCAACAATATGCAGGAAAAGCGTCTATAATTCTTTTAAATCACCGCCCAACAGGGAATGTTAGTTAAGAATCATCAAATTAAAAATTTCATAAAGAACCCTCTTGTTTTGCCAATACAAGCCATCCATCTCCGAATAAGGACATTACTCAATTCCGCCCCGTCACAGCAACTTCATGAATATGAAACAAGTATTAAATAAGAAACATACAATGATATTAAAAAATAACCCATAACTTTGCGAAAGTTTTTATTACATTAACTATTTTAAATTATGAGCAGACATTTACAGACGCTATTCCTTTTAGCTGTACTGAGTTTCTTGTTTGTCATCCCGACACAAGCACAGGTAACAACAGCCAGTATGAGTGGAACAGTTATGTTTCAAGATGAACCCGTTATTGGTGCGACCGTTTTGGCGGTTCACGAACCTTCTGGGACAAATTATGGTACGATCACAAACGTTGACGGACGCTTTTCCTTACAAGGTATGCGTACAGGAGGTCCATACAAAGTTACGATCTCTTACGTTGGTTATCAATCTGCCGTTTATTCCGGCATTACCCTGCAATTGGGAGAGAACTACAACTTGAATGTTAAGTTGAAAGAATCTTCTGAGACCTTGGACGAGATCGTAATCACAGCGGCGAAAACGAAGTTCAATACGGAAAAGACGGGTGCGACAACCAATATCTCCTCGTCACAGATCACCTCTTTACCCACCATTAACCGTAGTATCTCCGATATCGCACGCCTTTCTCCTTATGCCTCCGACATGAGTTTTGCCGGTGGCGATGGCCGTTCCACGAACTTTACGGTAGATGGAGCGAACTTTAATAACAACTTCGGCCTTTCGGATAATCTTCCCGGAGGCGGTAACCCGATCTCTATGGACGCTATCGAGGAAGTACAAGTGGTAATCGCCCCGTTCGATGTCCGCCAGACAAACTTCATTGGTGGCGGTATCAACGCTATCACCAAATCCGGTACAAACACATTCAAAGGTTCCGCTTACACTTACTTCCAGAACCAGAATATGCGAGGAAACTCAATCGATGGAGAAGACTTGGGCGCACGTGCTAAGGAATCCAAAACGATTTACGGAGCTACGTTCGGCGGTCCGATCATCAAGAATAAATTATTCTTCTTCGCCAATGTAGAGGTGGAAAAACAACCGCAACAAGTGATCAAATGGAGAGCTCGTACCGAAGGAGAGCAACCGGACGAGAATAACTACATATCTCGCACTACACTCTCCGACATGCAAAAGGTATCCGATTTCTTAAGAGATAAATATGGTTATGATACAGGATCAGCCACGAACTTCCCCGCAGACGAAAAGAATTTGAAATTGTTAGGTCGTATCGACTGGAATATCACGAATGGCCATAAATTGAGCGTACGGTACAACTATACAAAGAATACCGCATGGAACGCTCCCAACGCTAACTCTATGGATGGTGGTTCCGGCTCTCGTCTGTATAATACAAGCCGTGTAGGTTACCAATCCATGTCTTTTGCCAACAGCATGTATTCCCAAGACAATAAAGTGTCTTCCGTATCCGCTGATTTGAACAGTCGCTTCTCTGATAAGATTTCCAATCAGTTACTTTTCACTTATACGGATATCGAGGATATGCGCGGAACCAACTCTTCCCCTTTTCCCTTCATTGATATCTTGGCAGGTAAAGATGCGGAAGGTAACCAAATCATGGAGCCTTATATGAGTGCCGGATATGAATTATTTACTTACAACAACGGCGTGAAGAACAAGATCACAAGTATTATCGATAACTTCACTTACTTTGCCGGCGACCATAAGATCACAGCTGGTATCAGTTTCGAGCACCAACTTGCTAGCAATGCTTATATGCGCAACGGTACGGGATATTATCGTTACAGCAGCTTAGATGATTTCTTGAACGGTGCCGCTCCTGAAACGTTCGCATGGACATACGGTTACAACGGTGTTTCCGACCCGAAAGCTCAGGTTACTTTTAACCAGATCGGATTCTACGCACAGGATGAGTGGAACATTCGTCCGAACGTGAAGTTAACTTATGGTATACGTTTCGATGATTTAATTTTCGACAATAGTGATCTTCAAAGAAACGACGCAATCTACGATCTTGATTTCGGAGGCAAACATATCGACACCGGCAAATGGCCTAAGTCTAGAATGCAAATATCCCCTCGTGTAGGTTTCGTTTGGGATGTGTTCAAGGATAATTCCTTAAAAGTACGTGGTGGTACAGGTATATTTACCGGACGTTTACCCTTGGTATTCTTTACGAATATGCCGACAAACTCGAATATGGTACAAAATGCCGTAGTATTCGGTACAAAATATGAGAATGGAATTGCGGTAAGTCATGATTCCCGTCTGGATCAATTGGCTGGCGGCATGATTACGAATGTAGACGATGCGATCAAGAAATTCGGCCTTCCTACCACGATAGAGAATCCGGTTGCCGGTTCTAAGATCTCTGGCGTAAAGGACAACTTCAAGATGCCACAAATATGGAAAACCTCCTTGGCTGTAGATTATCAGCTCCCTACTTCCTTCCCATTATCCGTAACCGGCGAGTTCATCTATAACAAGAACATCAATGCCGTAACCCTTGAGAATATCAACATCAAGGACCCGTCAAATTGGGAACATTTTAACGGAGCGGATAACCGTTTGATTTATCCATCTGATTATACGTATGTATCCGGTAAGAATGCGGTTGTATTAACTAACACATCCAAAGGACATGGTTATACCGCCAATGTTACGGTTAACGCTCAACCCGTAGAGGATTTGAACATGATGTTGGCTTATACGCACACGGAATCCAAAGAAATTTCCGGTCTTCCGGGTAGCGACCCTGTATCTACATGGCAGGGAATGTTAACGATAGACGGACCGAATTTCGCAACCGTACAACGTTCACGGTATGTAGTGCCCGACAAGGTAATCGCAGCGATCAATTATAATCTACCCTTCCGCCATAAAGGTCTGCTCAGAAAAACAAGCTTAAATCTGTTCTATTCCGGTTATTCCGCTTCCGGATATAGCTTCGCTTATACGAATGATATGAATGGCGACGGTATCAATAATGATATGATGTAATCCCGAAAGATGACAGTGAAATCAAATTCAAGAATGAAGCAGATAGAACCGCTTTCTGGAACTTCGTAGACCAAGATTCTTATTTAAAGAATCACAAGGGAGAATACGCTGAGGCTTATGCCGCACGTGCACCTTGGGTACATCGTTTCGACCTTCGTATTACGGAAGATTTCTCATTCAAGGCAGGTAAAACCGAACATCATTTCCAATTGAGCCTTGATTTCATGAATATCGGTAATATGATCAACTCGAAATGGGGTGTAATGAAGAACGCATCTTCTTCCAACGGTTGCCGTATCTTGAAATATGAAGGCATGGATGATAACAAGACTCCAATTTTCTCCATGTATAAGATCAATGGTGAATATCCGACTGAGACTTATTCTTATAACCGTATCTATACTGAATGCTGGAAAATGCAGGTTGGTATCCGTTACATCTTTAATTAATCAAGAGATATAACTCCATAAAAAAGGCGGGAAATAAATTTTCGCCTTTTCTATTTCATCATATATCCTCTCGCAAGGCATCCGCAATATCTTGATGCTGCTGGGCTAATTCGTCCTCTCCTATCGCCCGGAACCCTTCCGCTAGATATTCGTGGGAAGCCGCATGTTTAGGTTTGATGCTTATCGCCTGCTGGAAATCCAGAATAGCTTCATCGTAATATTTGAGTTTCAATAGGCATTTTCCACGGTTATAGCGAGCCTTAAAAGACTTCGGGCTTAATTTTACCGCCTTGTTTAAACAAACCTGAGCGTCATAGTCCTCACCTATATCCAATAAAGTAACCCCTTTGCGTACCCAAGCTTCCACATAATTCGGATTCAAATTCAAGGCCTTATCAAAACAACGGATAGCGGCATTCGCGTCATGGGCCTTCGTTATGCACTCGTTGCCCATCAAGTAATATTCATGCGCATACTCTTTCTGGGTCTCACGAAGCGAATGCAACTCTTCCCGCAAAGCCTTAATCTGTGCCTTTTGACTATTCAACGCTTGCAATTTCAAACGAAGCAGCCGTTGTACCATCGGATTATCCAATTCATTCCGTTTAGATACAGCGGCGGCAAAAGCCTCGACCGCCTCTTGCATATTACCTAGCCGAAATCCCTGAGCCGCCCGACCATATTGTAGTTCCGCCTCACTTTCCTTGAGGCTTTTCTCTATTAACGCTTGGTTGTTGAATATTTGGCTGAATTCCACGATCTCTTTCCGGATAAAGATATCCGGAAGAGATCTTGCTTTTAGCACCAATCCCTCCAATGAGGTACAACGGCTCAACGCCACATAGGTTTGTCCCCGGCGAATACACCCCGGTCAAATCAACTACCACCCGGCTAAAAGTCAAGCCTTGACTCTTATGCACCGTGATCGCCCAAGCCAAACGAATCGGCAATTGTTCGAACGTACCGACAATCTCCTCCTCGATCCGTCTCTCTTTCTCGTTATATTTGTATTTATAATTTCGCCATGAGGTAGGTTCCACCAAATGTTCCACACCGCTCTCCAGCAAGACATAAACATTTCCATTCTCATCGATACCCGATACCATACCAATCGTTCCGTTTACCCAACGACGCTCATAATCATTATCGATAAAAATAACCTGCGCCTGTTCCTTGATGGATAAATTCAGCTGGGTAGGTAATGAGGATTCCGGAAAATCCCCCTCGATCTTTCCCACGGAGACATATTCTTCTCCGGGAAGTTCGGCCAACTTCTTCTCATTGATAAAATCAACCTGATCCCGGCGAGTGGCCAGCGTAATATACATATCCTCATTTTGCGGTTCGAAAGACGGAAAATAACGACCGTTCAACGTATCCAACTCCTGTTTTCTAGCGGCATTATTACGAATCCGATCCAATACATTGATAAAAACAGGATCGGTCTGGCGATACACCTTTTGCAACTCGATCGGTACTAAATTGATATCCTTGAACACACGAGCCGAGAAAAAGAAAGGGCTCGCATAGAACAAACTTAAGATCTCTTTTTGATCCGACGGAACAACCGGCTCCAACTGGAAGACATCTCCTACAAACAATAACTGCTTTCCACCGAAAGGTAATCGCATATTGCCGGAGTAAACTCTCAAGATACGATCTACACAATCAATAATATCCGCCCTCACCATCGATATCTCATCAATGATAATCAAATCGACCTCCGCTATAATCTTCCGTTTCTCCTTCGGATACTTGAAAAACTCAAAGATACGACCATGCGACAAACTTAAATCCGGATCATCCGGCAACATCGGCCGGAAAGGAAGCTTGAAAAAAGAATGCAAGGTAACGCCACCTGCATTTATGGCTGCGATTCCGGTAGGAGCCAGCACCACATACTTTTTCTTCGTATGATTACAGATATACTTCAAAAAGGTAGACTTGCCTGTCCCGGCTTTCCCTGTAAGGAAAACGGACTGGCGAGTGTGAGTGATCAGTTGCAAGGCATCCTGAAACTCCTTATTGTTCGTGTCTAACTGAAAGTCCAAGCATGTAATTTTTAGATGAGACAAAGCTATGAAAATATTTACAGATCACTCTAATAATATCCCTCAAAATATTTGGCAGTCTCCATAAAATCACTTATTTTGTGATATCAAATTAATATCAAATATAAATCATCATGAAAGCAACTGAAAAGACATTCAACGGACTGAGAATCTCTGGGTTTCTTGCCCTTTTCTCATACTGGCTCTATCGGGTCTTAGCTGCTATTTAATCGCAGGCATAAATGAGACTTGAGCGTAATCACCGGCATCGTCGGACTCTGCCTGTTAGTGGTTTGTTTATTGGGATTCATGGAAATCGAGCCCAACAATGCCCGAGTAATGCTCTTTTCGGAAAATATAAAGGGACAATTACTGATAACGGATTTTCTGGGTCAATCCACTTTACAGCAAAAAGAAAATCACGTTACGTGCCCGTAACTTAGATGTCCCTCCTATCAAGGTTAACGATAAGGTCGGCAATCCGGTTATGATCGGGGCCGTGATGGTATGGAAAGTCAAGGATACTTATAAAGCGATGTTCGACATCGATTCTTCGTCCATTAGTATCTCCTCGAATAAATCATTCATATCACTGGGAGAATCCTCTGAATTATCCCAACGAATGCAGAATTATGAGAATTTCGTGCAGATACAAAGTGACGCCGCCATCCGTAAGATAGCTGGCATGTATGCCTATGATTATAACGAGAGCAAAGATCCCGTCACCTTACGATCCGATGACGGGGAGGTCGCTCAAAAACTGGAGGAGGAATTAAACAGCCGTTTGGCGATAGCAGGCATTGAGGTATTGGAAGCCCGTATCAATTACTTAGCGTATGCTTCCGAGATCGCCGGAGTCATGTTACGCCGCCAGCAAGCGGAAGCAATTATCGCCGCCAGAGAACGGATCGTGGAAGGAGCGGTTAGCATGGTTCAACTCGCCTTGAACAAACTGGATAAAGACAATATTGTGGAACTGGATGAGGAACGAAAGGCCGCAATGGTCAGTAATCTGTTGGTTGTCCTTTGTGCTGACGAGGCAGCGCAACCTGTCGTAAATACCGGGACTCTACATCATTAATGTAAGAATTTAATATTAATACTAGTATATGGCCAAAAAAGATAATACTGTCAAAAGCTTCATCCTGCGGGTGGACGCTGATATGATGGAAGCTATCGAAGCTTGGGCTGCGGACGAATTTCGCAGCACCAATGGCCAAATCCAGTACATTCTGGACCAAGCCTTACGAAAGGCAGGACGGTTGAAGAAGAAAAGACTGCCCCGGCCACAAAACGACGACAAGTCATAAAAAAAGCCTGATCTTTCGATCAGGCTTTTTTATTAACGGCTAATGAACAGCCAAGCATCTTTATACTTTTCTATTTTTCGAAGTGTCGCCATGTAGCTCTCGGCATCCGCCCGGTTATTAAACTTATCCGCATAAATACGATATTTACCATCACGAACCACCTTGCTTACATTTTTACATTGCGCACGGTCTACACCGGATATATACTCATTCGCCTGCTCCTCTGTCGGGAAACTCGCTATCACGATATGATACATCTTCTTCGGTGCCACGGATTTCACTTTCGGAGCGGGAGCAACAAGCTCTTTCTTTACCTCAGGAGCAGAAGCCGCTTTGGCAATCTCTGTCTCCTTAGTTGCTTCTATTTTGGGAGTTACCTCCGCTACCATCTCGTCCTCTTGGGATACTTGAATTTCCTCCAGCTGAGAAATCGGTTCCTCAAACCTATAATTTATCATCTCCGTAGGAACAAAACTAGCTGTATAAGCGGACAGGTTTACTTCTTTCACCGGAGTCGAAACCACAAAGAATAATGCGACAGCAGCAGCTGACGCCGCAACACCCCGGATCAACTTACGACTAACCGGGATATAGAACACATCTTTCTTTTTCTTACCAGTAAGTAAGGCAACCTCTTCCCGCTCTTCTCCAACGATCGCAAAACCGGAAAATGAAACGATGATAAACCATACGAATCCGCATTAAATACCCCAGAATCGCCCGGCGTAAAATGGTCTGCCCTTCCTCTATAGAGAAAGTCCCGATTCGCCCCAATGTTATCCGCTTGTCTTGTTCCAAAGAAACATTCAAAGCCTCGATATCCTCTTCCAACATCAATTGAGCTTTCCGGTAATCAACGCCATACGTCTGCATATACGACTCGGAAAGCAAGCCGTCTGTATGCTGTAGCGTTACATTGAACATAACCTCTTTACGCATCGGCCGAAACGAATGTTCCTCCTCATACGTCGCCGGCAAGATTTGCAGCACGAAACCACCAAACTTCGGCAAGATCACACAATCATGCGTCAGCAATAAGCGTTCAATATGTGTTATTATCCTTAACATAGAGACAAAGGTAAATATCTTTATAGAAATAACAAAAGAGCTCTTTTTCCTTTGAAATGACCCGGAAAATTATATGCATGACATTCTCATTTCAAAATCCACATGACACCCATATAGTCATCCGACCCTCCATACTGGTCGCTAATTGATTTTGAGACATTATCCATATTGTAATCCAACTCTTCCGATGGATACATCCATCTTAACGGCATTTTATCAGAAGGTATATTCCTATTCGATTTCGGATTTATCGGAATATTCGGTACACCTGTCCTACGATATTCAAAGAAAGCATTGTAAGGTGTTTGAAGAAAGGTCAATATGTACTTTTGCCAAATAATCTGACTCAACTGTTCTTGAAAATCACTAGCGAACTTAACGCCTTGGTTTCCGAGATATTCTTGAATATAGGCATCTGTTATTTTTCGATTATGATGGAACATAACATCATCGGGGTATTATCCGCCACAAACCGCATTGAAGAACGAACGCCTTCCTCATAATACTCATTGGGACTTTTGAGATAAAACCTCTCAGAGCCATCTCAGCCAGTATAAAATTTTGTTCTTGATAACTCAAGAAAAATACAGGCTCGCCCTCCGGCAGTTCCTCGTAGCGATCATTTATTTGAGAAACAGTTCCCCCACTCACAAAAGTCAAGATCTCAGACTCCGGTAAGGTCGGGTCTACTCCACCATAAGCATCCCATTCCGAGGGATCCAACTTGGCTTCTTCTGAGCTCGGTGTCGGTTTCGCATAATAAAATAAACGATAATCTTTCAAGGCTTTCAATTTATCAACAAAAAGATCAGTCATCCTGTCATTATTCACAAAACTATTAATTTCCTTAAAATAAGGATATTTCTGTCCAGCCTTATTAGAGTACACAACTTGGAAATTATCCGCAATCGACTCAAAAACAGGTCTGTTATTGATAATCTCATTGATTCTTTCCCGAACCTTTAAATCCGGATCATCGACCTTTTTATACAAATTAAGAAGCAACTTCAATTGCATAACATTCACAGCCTTACGCCATTTCGTCACATCCCCTCCATAAATATAATCACCCTCAAAATTAGTACCAGCACTAAAGAGACGGTCCGCCTCATCCAATTCATTCAATAACCCGAGAAAAACATCTTTTTGAGAGTCATATTTCGGGAAATACACCTCTTCATCCTCAGCTCTTAAAGCTTCAGAATAAGGTATGTCCCCCACTTGCATTGTCAAATTGAAGAAAAAGAAAACCCGTACGAAATGAGACAATGCCGTATAGGAGTTTTTCAACTCATCATTCGTCGCAAAATCAATCATCTTCGAGGCATTCCGCAAATCTCTCAAAGCATCATAATTTGCTCCACCCAACAAATTGAATGCCAGATCTATATCATTAGCCTCTGTCCACGACAAATACTTAGCTAACAATTCATCCCGGATAAAATCCTTTCCATTCCCATTTTTATAAGTGGTAATATCACGTAACAGTTCTGTTGCCAACATCGCAGATGTTACTTTGTTAGTTGAGTCGGGATTTGTATTTACGCTTTCGAAATCATCACATCCAACCATACCCAACAAAACCAGTCCGCATATCAATATATTTTTAATTTTCATACGTTTAGCTTTTAAAATTCAACTTTCAAGTTTACACCTACATACCTTATAGACGGAGAAGATATATCCTCGCCCTCAATATCCTCAAAGCCATCCGGATCCGAGAATCTAAAATCTTTGGTCAACACAAATAAATTCTGTCCGATAAAGCCTACATAACAGCTATTCATACTTAACTTACTAATAAACTTCGTCGGCAAATTATATCCGATTGACATTTCCCTCAATTTCAAGAACGTCTTTTTCTGAACTAATTTATCTGGATTATTATGGCTGCTTCTTACAAAATCCTCATAAGAAGTCTCGATATCATTCGGAGCGAATACCCGCGTATCTGATGTAATCCTGCCATATTGATCATATTTGACCTCGCCTGATACAATCTTGACACCTTCACCCACATAATTTTTCTTGCCATTCACCACCTCATCATATCTCCATTGATTGTCCGTATCCGGATGAGCGCCGGTTTCCAACATGTGGAATTCCGTATTCGACCATGATTTTCCACCAATACGGCCATCAAAATTGAGTGTCAGCGTAAAGTTCTTATACTTGAATACATTCGCTAGACCATACTCTAAATCCGGATCCGTATAACCAATCAAAGAGCTATATTGGCTCCTAGACATCAAGCCATTCGTATTAATAATATAATTACCATCCGGATCTTTGTCATAGCCTTTATATGAATAAGAATCCGTACGAGCGCCCACGTATGTCCACAAGTTATCCGGGCTGAAGCTCTCATCCAATTTAGCGTAATACCTCTTGCTCGTCGAAAGATTCAACGACACATCCCATGAGAAATCACGGACTTGTACCGGGTAGCGTCAATAGAAATCTCCACTCCCCGACGAACATATTCTTCGTCAATATTCATCAATCTCGATTTATATCCCGTAGCGGAAGATATCCTTTGGCTGATCGTATTATTATAAGTCAACTTATTGAAATAACTCACATCTAATTTCAAGCGATGTCCTTGCAAGAAATGAATACCCGTACCTATTTCCCATGTACGATTCGTGATAGGCTTCACGTCGCCACGCAAATAATCCGGATAACTAGCCGTATTCAAGCCATCCCAAACATTCTGTTTAATCGTATAGGCCCGATCTAAATCATAAATAGCTAAATCAGTTTTAGAGACTGTCCACGATCCTCTCAATTTCCAGAAGGGTATCCAATCCGGCAAGCTTATTATATTAGAAGGAATAATACTCACTCCACGGAAGGATAAAAATATGATTTATCATTTGAAGGCAAAGTAGAAGACCAGTCATTACGCCCTGTAGCCTCAGATAATAATAAGTATCCTTATACCCCAATGTCAACGTACCGAACAGACTATTCACTTTTTTCGTCTTAGTCTCCGCATCCACGATCGGACTTTCTACGGAAGCTTTTATCGAATAAAAACCGGGAACAGACAAGCCATTCTTCGTGGAAGCTTCCAGATTCTTTGTTTTCGTATAATAAAGAGAACCTCCCAATAAACCGTCAACACTAAAATCACTCAGCTTCTTGTTAAACAGCAAGAAGAAATCATAATTCATGGTAAAACCAGTCTTCTTGCCCTCTTTATAATAACCCAGCGCTCCGTCTTCCCAGCCACCACGGCCTTTAGAGATCGTTCCCACCGAAGAACGAGTCACATTGTTATTCGCATAAGCGACTCCTCCCGCACGCAATTGCAATTTCATCCAAGGGAGTATCTCGTACTTAAAAGACAATGAACCATTCGTCGTAAAATTATTTATCGACTTAATCTTCTCATAAGCCTCAAAATAAGGATTATCATACCAATCCGTATAATGCCAATTCTGCTTTTCATTTGGGACAAGCCAATAATCCTTGTAATCCCGCAGATCATACTCCGGACCTGTCCATAATAAAATATTGTACATATATCCGGTACCATATCCATACCCAGCCGTATTCGGCGCAGATTCCTGCGTAAAGTTCATACTACCTTCCACGCTCGCCTTATTGCCTAGTTTCAGCTCTCCACCAATATTATACCAGAATTTATTCTTACGTGAATTCGGATATTGATTCTTATCATACAAATAAGACAAAGAAGTGCGGATGCTTCCATTCTTACCAGAAGATGATACACTGACCGTAGTATTACTGATCATACTAAACTCCAAGAAATTCTTAAAATTATTCTTACCCCTCGAAGTCAACTCCATTTCCCGATACTCTTTCTTAATAGGATCCCATTGCGTATAAACACGACCAATATCCAACTTATCGCCCCAGACATAATCTATATTATCAAATTTACCTCCAGACCCGGCGCTATAAGCCGTCTGCACCTCCGGTATTTTTAACTGTCCGGCATTAAACATATTACTGGTATTTACCTCTATAGAAAAGCCCTTATCACCCCCTTTCTTGGTGGTAATCATGATCGCTCCATTACCACCTCGGGAACCATACAACGCAGAGGCCGTAGCCCCTTTCAACACAGTGATGTTCTCAATCACATCCTGGTTGAAATCACTAAACGCTTGATTTGTAGGAACGCCATCTACGACAACCAAAGGCTCCTCTCCACGTAATTTTATCTTAGGAGCGACCCCAAATTCCGTAGAATTATACACTCGCATGCCAGATCCTACCACTTAAACTCGTCGATATTCACGCCCTTAACTTTCTCCAATTCATCCCCCTTGAACTTTTGAGTAGCATAACCTAACGCTTTCTCTGAACGAGTAATACCCAAAGCGGTAACGACAACTTCCTCCAAGGCTTTTGAATCTTCATCAAGCACTATTTGGAGAACTTTTTTATCCCCAACAGGAACCTCTTTTTCTTGAAAACCGACATAAGATACCATTAGCACATTCCCAGCGGAAACATCCAAGGAAAAGTTTCCGTCCAGATCACTAATAGTGCCGTTAGTCGTTCCTTTTTCTACTACATTCGCACCAATCACGGGATCCCCGTGAGCATCTTTCACGACACCTGTTATTTTTACCTTTTTCGTCTGTTGACTAGCAATCGGTAAATCCTCTTTTTTCGTGTCTCGGCGTACGATTATTTGACGATTATTAATAATATACTCAATATCCGTTCCGCTGAATAATTTATCTAATATTATCTCTACAGACTGATCCCGAATATCCAGATTAACTTTCCTATGCAAATCAATGTTAGAACCATGATACACAAAAATAAACTCACTGTTTTTCTCAATGTATTCAAATACATCTTCTACCGTACGATCATTCATTTGAATGCTTAGCATAGTCCGCTGCGCATATAGGGAAGACGCATATATCGCAGATCCTCCAAAACTTACCAGACATAAGGCTAAACCAAGACTTTTGAGAAAATGATTTGATTCTCGGCAGAAATCTTCTTTTTTCTTCATACCTTTGTAATGTTTTTCTTTAGTACGTAATTATTGATTAAACAAAGCTCCTGAGCCGGAAGATATGGCAGTATCTTCTGGCTCTCTTGTAAATGCAAACACGCTTACAGATCATTCCTTTCCATAGGCAAATTATTTTAATAAAATTATATTATTCTCCCCGTCTCTCTCTTGGCGTAGAAAAAGAGATTGACAAATAATCTCAACAACTTCCTCCAAGTTCTCTCTCAGCTCCAATTTTCCTGAAATAGGTATTTCACCTATCTCTTTGCCAAATAAAATAGTCCGGCCATAATAACGAGACAACCGATTTAAGACCTCTCCAACCTTACGATCATTTAACAGCATCAAGTTATCTTTCCAACAAATATGTTCAAAGACATCTACCTTTTTGATCGATATCTCTTTACCCTTTAACTCAAGCATATCATCAGGGCTCAGCACATTCTTACCATTATCGCCATTTTTCACCTCGACCTGTCCTTCCACTAATACAACGGAAGCCGCAGGTTCATCCCGATAAGCACACACATTGAATCGAGTGCCAAGCACTTTTACCTCGATCGTACTCGTTTTAACAATAAAAGGGCGAGAAGGGTCCGCAGCAACTTCCAAATAGACCTCTCCATCCACTAATATCTCCCGCTTATCTTTAGCAAAAACCGTAGGAAAAATCACCCGGGTCTCTGCATTGATATACATTTTAGTACCATCTGAAAATACGATATTCGCACGCCGTCCTTTCGGTACTATTATTTGATCCGGCTCATCAATTTTAGTTTCTTGCTCATTCTTTTCTATTTGGTGTTCCTCTACATTTGATTTGCCTACCGTATCATAAATTACCGTAGCTTCATCTTTCAGTTGAACCCAACCTTGATCCTTCACCAAGACAATCTCATCCCCCGGCAAGGCGCCAACATTCTTTTCCTCCAACAAGGCCAAAGGCAATGAAGATTTATCATGTCCCATCATCCAAAAATAACATCCCACGGCAAGAAGCAACATGACGGCGGCCGCTACGGAAGAAACAAGATAGCGTATACGTAAAACAGAGGTCTTACGGGGAGCATTCAAACGTTCCTCCAACTTCTGCCAAGAAGAAAGTGCCAGTCGCAAATCCGCTCGCTCCTCTTCACGAACTTTACGCAACAAATCTTCTCCGGCTTGCCGAAATGAATCCTTCTCAACCATGTCCTGTTTCTTATTCACGAGATACCTGTTTACTCTTATTACGGATGGAATTCGTTTTGGTACTCACTTTTTACCGGGAAAATAGCGAATCCGCCATTTTTTCATTCTTACAACCTCTTTGCCATCCCTAGGGCACGGCTGTGCACCTTGATGGCACAACTATGCCACACCGATGGCACAGCTTTGCCATTGGATGGCACGACTGTGCCATCAAGGCGAAAATTATTGGCACAATATATCTTTGATATACTGCGACATAAAAGAGTCCAAGAATACATTAAAGCTCCAACGAGAACCACCGCCTTAACTTACGGAGTGTTCTAGACAATAAATTTTTACTGGATTGGTAATTTATGCCTAAAATACTAGCTATCTCATTATGCCCCAATTCATTTACATAATAAAGATAAATGATCTCTCGCTGATGGGGAGAAAGTTTTGTCAAGGCTTTCATCAAAAGTTTAACCCGATCGTCCGTATCTGTCGTATCCAATGCGATACGGGAGAATAACTCATCCACTTGAAACACGTCCTCATATAAGGAGACATCCTCCATTTTCCTGTTTTTCTCGATCGTATCATACAGCTTATGTCTTAAAGCCTTAAGCAGATATCCTCTGACATTCGCCGTCGGAGAGAGGGAAGTATGGTTTTGAATCAAATTGATAAAAATATCCTGTACGCAATCTTCCACCAAGTTCTTGTCGGGAAGTAACTTGATTCCATAATTGCGCAGCAATGCGTAAAATCGGCAATAAAGCTCACGGAAAGCTTCCTTATCTCCCTTCAGACACGATTCCCATAGCTTCTCATCGGATATTTCCATATAGATCATGTAGACAATAACTCCCACAGATTTGGCGCAAACATACAAAAAAACATTCAAATTCAGTTAAGAGCAATAAAAAATTACAAAAAAGCACGTACACCACCATGAATAACGATGTACGTGCTTCTAAAAAATCACATGGGAAAATCACTTATACCGTTTGCCTTGCCACGGTACCATACCCGTCTGACGGATATGCTCCATCAAGCCATTGAACAAGTTTTTATACGTATCTGAAGATCGTTCCCCGATCGGACTTTGTTCCTTCGGATCTTCCTTTATATTAAAGAATTGGATAGGCTCCCAAGGAGTATTTTGTAAAATCTTGAAATCCCGGTATTGAGATGCGTAATATGCCTGACCTCCATATCGGGAATTACCTTCCCTTCGCACCCAATGCACCATTCGATCTCCGGTATCTTGTTCCTCACCCCGTAAAAGAGGCAAGATACTGATACCGTCGATCTCATGTGATACAGGCACGGCTGTCAGATCGCATAAGGTCGGGAACATATCCGAAAGCATGACGAAATTATCACGTACCGCCGGACGGATCTGGTTCTTCCAATAAATACCTCCGGCTACCCGGATCCCTCCCTCATACATATCCTGCTTCGCGCCTCTGAACGGGCCGTTATTCGCACCCGCATCGTCCTGCCCTCCATTATCAGAGGTAAATATAATGATCGTATTCTCCAACTGGCCATTCTGTTCCAAGGCCTCATACACACGTCCGACGTTATAATCCAAATGCTCAATCAAGGCGACAATCTTAGCACGCTTCTCAGGAAGTGACGGTTCACGCTTTTTCACCTTTTCCAGCCATTCCTGAGGAGGTTGTATCGGGGTATGTGGGGCATTATAAGCTAGATACAAGAAGAAAGGCTCTTGCTTTTGCTTCATATCCGACAGGTAACGGATCGCCCAATCAGAGAAAATCTCTGTAGCATGTCCTTGTGGATCGATCTCTTTCAAGTTCTCACGCATATAATTATTTCCGAAACGACGATGGGTATAATAATCATCCATCATATCCCCTAAAAATCCCCGGTAGAAATCGAAGCCCCTTTCCGTAGGGGTATTCGGAGACTCCAATCCTAGATTCCATTTTCCAACCATCGCATTATGATAGCCTCTTTTCTTCAACATCTGGGGTAATAATACGGCATCCTCCGACAGATACCCCCAGCTATCCTCTTTATGCGTACGAATAACTCCCGGTACGCCTACCATATCCGGATAACGACCGGTTAATAACGAGGCTCTACTAGGAGAGGAGACCGGACAGTTCGCATGGAAATTCGTGAAACGAACTCCTTCATTTAATAATTTATCGATATGTGGAGTTTGAATGTCCTTGGCGGCTCCTTGACAGGACAAATCGCCATATCCCAAATCATCCACCAAAATCAGCAGGATATTCGGGCTATCCGGCAAAGCCTTTGTTTGTGCGGAAGCTGCGGAAAAAGCCAATCCGCAAGCCGCTGTTAGTATATATTTATTCATCTAATCTAGTGTTTTTAAATGTCCCATTACATCATATCACATACGGAAGGCTTGATCTTCATTCCTTTCTTATGTTTCTCACCGGCCTCGATCAGTAATTTCACGATCTCCGGATGCTTCTCCGCCTGATTGAACCTCTCCGAGATATCTGTCTCCACGTTATACAACAAGGGTTCTGCCGGAGTCTCGATCTTACAGGTTCGCAGATATTGGTCCTTGATCGTCTTAAAATAATACTTCCACTCCCCTTTACGGATCGCCATCAACTCGCTTCCCCACCAATAATAAACTTCATCACGGGCGGAATGCTTTTCCTCAAACAATAATCCGGTTTGATTCACGCCATCCAATACAAGATCTTTCGGTTGCTCGATACCCGCCATCGAGAGGAAAGTCGGATATAAATCCATCGAGGTCATAATCTCATCGTTGATCGCCGGATTGATTTTTCCCGGCATCCAACAAATGGCCGGAACCCGGAAGCCACCTTCCCACCAAGTACCCTTGCCATCCTTCAACGGACCTGCGGAACCACCATTCTCATGCTCCGTCAGCCAAGGGCCGTTATCGCTGGTAAAAATAACAAACGTATTCTCGTCCAAGCCATTTTCACGCAGAGCCTTCAACACCTCCCCAACGCTCCAGTCTATTTCCTCAACCACATCTCCGTACAGGCCTCGTTTGCTCGTTCCTCGAAACGGGCATTCGTGTACAATGGGATATGCGGGAAGGTATGAGCGAAATAAAGGAAGAAAGGTTCCTTTGAATGATCCTTGATGAACGATACCGCTTTCTCCGTATAGCGACGGGTTAATTCTCCCTGATCCGGTTCCGATTCGATTTGCTTACCATCCAATATCAATGGAGTCGATGGAAAATTCCGGGCATGCGCGCCTTTATTCTGAACAGGGCTCATATCATTGGAATAAGGTATGCCGAAATAGGTATCAAAACCATGATCCGTCGGTAAATAGGGAGAAAACGCACCTAAATGCCATTTGCCTACACAGCCGGTCGCATACCCGTTTTGTTGTAAAACTTTGGCGATCGTGACCTCATCTTGTCCTAACCCAGCCTTTGAGTTAGGGAAAAGTACGGCTACCCGATCTCCATACAATCCATTTCGAACCGGCAAACGTCCGGTCATTAACGCGGCCCGACTTGGTGTAGAAACTCCGGCCCCACATAAACTGGGTCAGCTTCATTCCTTCACAAGCCATACGGTCTATATTCGGTGTGCGGATCGTGGGATTCCATAGCAACTCAAATCCCCATATCCCATATCGTCACAGAATATGATTACAAAATTAGGCTTATTGGCCGCATCCGAGGCAGCGTTCAAGCTCAAGCTGTTCGATAATACCGCCGCTGTTAAAACAGACAATGATTTCAGTGTTTTCATATACGTATCTTTTTATTTAAGTAAACGGGGAAAAGGTTCATCTATGATACCGGCAGGACGCTGGTTCCGGCCTTCACATCCCCAATCTCCCATATCACTACGAACCTGTTCGATCCATTGATTCATCTTCGTCACTACTTCGGGATGTTTATCGATGACATTGGTTGTTTCCGACAAATCATTCGCCAAATTATATAAACGAGCTTCACCGACTTCCGTATCCGGAAGTGAGGGCCTTTGATACGTTCCTTCAAAGGTAAATGATACTTCCAGTTTCCCCAACGTACCGCCTGTAATTGTTGTTTCTGGTAATAATAGAAAGTCTCCGTGGGCGATGCCATCGATTCTCCTCCAAGATTCCAGACACATTATGCCCATCTATCACCCGGTCGGAAGGAACCGCATAACCGCAATAATGCGCCAATGTCGGTAAGAAATCCATCGAAGTCACCAGATTATCAGTCTCCTGTCCCGCCGGTATTTTAGCGGGCCATCTCATTATACAAGGCACCCTGAACCCACCTTCATACGTCGTACCCTTTTGGCCTCTCAACGGACGGTTCGTACCGCCGAAGTGTTCATCCGCACCATTATCGGAAGTAAAGATAACCAAGGTATTTTGATCCAATCCTTCCTCCTTTAAAGTCTCAAGCAAGACTCCCATCGACCAATCCATTCCTCGGTCGCATCCCCATAGAGTCCGTTCTGAGACTTTCCCTTGAAAGCGGAGAAGCCGCTAACGGATTATGAGTCATATTATGGCACAAATAAATAAAGAACGGAGATTCCTTATGAGACTTTATAAACTCCACAGTCTTATTAGTATAACGAATCGTCAAGGAATCATGACCGACTGGAGCCACTATTACCTCCTCCTGTTCCATCAAGGGTAACGGACAATACGGACGATCCATATCGTTACTATAAGGAATACCATAATAATAGTCGAAACCCTGCCGGGTAGGAAGAAATGGCAATTGATCCCCTAGATGCCATTTCCCGATACAAGCCGTCGCATACCCTGCTCCTTCATCAACTCGGCGATCGTTATCTCACCGGGATTCAAGCCTTTATGCGAAGCTGGAAATAGCACTTGCCTCCCTTTGGACATCAAAGGTGTAGGGTCCGCATTTACATGCATGGAGACTCGCCTTGGATAACACCCTGTCAATAAAGCCGATCTGGAAGGTGTGCTCACGCTCGAACCCACATAAAAATCGGTCAGTCGTATTCCCTCTTTAGCCATCTGGTCGATATGGGGTACGATGCTTCGTACTCCGTAACAACCTAAATCCCCATATCCGAAATCATCGATAAATACGATTATCACATTTGGCCTTTCCGCCGCTTGAGTAGCCACGGCCGCTCCGGAAAGGGCTAATACCGGTATCAATTTAGATATAAATTTCATTTCATCCTTCTTTAGTTGAACATTACCAACCCGGGTTCTGATCCAAATTCGGATTCAAAGAGCGCTCGCTATCAGGAATAGGCAGTAAATCGTAATATTCCAGATATCCATTCGGGAACTTCGTCTCGATCACGCTTCCTTCATGATCTTTTATAATCATAGGATAAAGCGTCTTCCCGATTTTCCAACGTTTCACGTCTGACCAATAACGGCCTTCCAACGCTAACTCAATCCGTCTCTCATGTCTTACTTTCTCACGAGCCTCCTCGACTCATAGATGTCGGCAGCAAAGATCTTAACGTCATCCCTTTCCGTACGGATCCGGTTGAGGATAGCGATCGCATCCGCTACATTTCCATTCGTCTCAATAATCGCCTCCGCTTTTGACAATAAGACATCCGCATATCTCAGTATGATATCATTGATATAAGACTGCCCGGAAGGAGAAGCTTTGACTCATCCTGAATCCGATATTTACGGGTACTTAAATGTTTCAACCGATTACCGGCATGATTAAACGCACCTCCGGATACAGGTAATTAGGAAACGATAGCCCAAGAAATAAGAACCCGGAAGTACAGCCGTGAAACCTAAACGAGGATCCCGGTTCTCATAAGGATTCTCGGGATCTACAGGAGAGCCGTCGATCGTCTCATAAGCCGCTACCAAATCATCCGTAGGGACATAACGGCTTCCACGGGTCCAACTTCCGGTACCCGTTCCGCAATACTGGTCAATATAGGAACCTTGCGAATTCTCGCCTTCAATATATTGGATATCAAACAATACTTCCTTATTGTTCTCATTAGCCGGATCAAACAAGCCCTCATAACTATGGAATAGACCATATTTCTTCAACGCATCAATTTGCTCGACACAAGCCAGAACCTCCTTGTATTTACCTTGGTATAAGTAGGCTCGCATTTTCATACCTAAAGCCGCCCCCTTGGTAGCACGCCCCGGCTCGGGAGCATCCACTCCCAAATTGGTGATCGCAACCTCATAATCATCCAACGCCTGTTGCCAAGTCTCCTCCAAACTCGCCCGCTTCAAGCTACGAGCTTCTTCCGTGGAAATGTTCGTCAATATAATAGGTACCCCACCATAGGTTTCCGCTAGCACGGAATAAGCCAGTCCCCGTAGAAAATGAGTCTCACCTGAATATTTGGCTTTCGCTTCTTCCGATAAATCCACTAAATCCATACAGGCCAACAAATAGTTTGCCCGGGAGATTATCTCGTAACATCTTTTCCAACGATACGTTACGACTCCTCCGTCACTAGAGCTCAATCGCCCGGCACCCAGCTTATTAAAAACCTCATCCGTTCCCCAGTTAAATGCGTTAGGGGTAGCTCCATCCGTTATGCCAAAGCCAAACAAGCCTTGATTATAAACCTCTTTTTCCCTCAATTGAGCATAGACACCATTTAAAAGGAGTTTGATATCCGATTCATTTTCCGGGAAACTCGCCGAAGTAATCTTATCCTCAGGATACAAATCCAAATAATTCTCCATACATCCCGTGAAAGAGACACATAGTATAATTGATAAGCAATATGCTAATAACTGTTTCATACTTTTAGAAATTAAGATTTATACCAAATGTAAATATTCTCGGAGTCGGGTAATAATTGGTACCCGAATCAAACGTATTTCTTTCCGGATCATATCCTTCATACCCTTTTTTCCACATAATCGTAAACAGGTTCTGGGCATTCGCATATACATACAACCGTTGCATTTTTAGCTTTGAGGTAATCCATTCAGGGAACGCATAACCTAATTGTAAGTTCTTCAATTTCAAGAAATCGATACGATGTACCCAAAATGAGGAGTCATACGTGTCCCATGAAGAGTCAAACCGAAGCATCGGTATATTTGAGTCCGGATTCTCTGGGCTCCACGCATCCCGCCATTTATCAGAAATAGTCAGCCATTCGTATTGCATACGGGTCATGCCGCTCTTCGTAAACGCATTCGCCTGTCCCAAACCTTGGAATAAGATATTTAAGTCAAACCCTTTATAGCGTAAGCCGGCAGTAAGTCCATACGTAATTTTAGGAATCGTATTACCAAGTACTTGTTTATCTTGATAGTCTAATTTTCCATCGTTATTAACATCCTCGTATTTCAGATTTCCCATTTCCGGCTTAAGCCCATTGCTATGCATATGTTGAGCGGCTTCTTCGTCCGATTGATAGATGCCAACCGCTTTATAGCCATACAAAGCCTTATACGGATATCCCTCACGAATCAAATAAAGCTGGTCCGGAGAGTTTCCTCCTTGAAATTTCGTTACTTTATTATCGATATACGTAAAGTTTAGTCCTACGTTAAATCCAAGGCGATCTCTGCTCGTCTCAAGATTATCATAATTCACGACTAACTCAAAACCATTATTTTTCATCTCGCCCACATTCTCAAACGGTGCGGTCTTATCCCCTAATACGTTTGGTATTGGCAATTGAACGATAATATCGGTTGTTTTTTTATTGAAGTAATCAGCTTCTATATTCAACTTATTACCTAAGAAGCCCAAATCCACGCCAATATCCAAGGAAGAGGTAGTTTCCCAAGTAATATCCTCATCCACCAAAGCGGTTACGGCAGCACCCGGAGCCAATGAGCCTCCATAATTATAACTCAAGTCATAATTTTGGGAGATCACTGTTAAATAAGGCCAATATCCTTCAATGGTTTGATTGCCTAATTGTCCCCACGACGCACGTAGTTTCAAATTAGAAAACAGATTCAGGTTCTTAATAAACGCCTCTTCACTCAAACGCCATCCTGCAGAGAAACCCGGAAAAACACCCCAGCGATTTCCCCGTTTAAAACGAGAGGAGGCATCGGCACGGAGATTCATCTCAAATAAATATTTATCCGCAAAGGCATAATTCAATCGACCAAAATAAGATGCCATGCGTAGACCTTCAAAATTTCCCTCTCCCTTGATACCTTCCGTTCCCGCATCCACTTGGGTTAATCCTTCTTTGGGTGGGTTGGTTCTTCGGGCAAATACGTTCTTTATACTGTAATTCTCCAATTGGGTACCAAGGATAGCGGCAACATAATGCTTATCCGCAAATCGCTTGCTATAGTTTAATGTCGCTTGGAAATTATTACGCATAGTCGATACTTGCTCTCTACTCAACACAATACCATCACGATTGTAATTTTTCGGTATCGTCTCTATGCCAGAATCCGTATATCCATAAAGGGTCTCATTATATTTATCAACCATTTTCCAATTGCCATTAGAGGCCCATGTTACTTGTAAGTTCAAGTCTTTCGTAAAATCTACGGTAGCGAAAGCATTTACAGCCATATAATCCTTGGATGTTTTAGTCGCCCCGTTCGAAGCGTCTATAACCGGCTGATAAGTCGTATACAATAAAGTACCATCATCCTTAATCGCTTCTACCGAACCGAAACGGCCATCCCGGGTATATGGAGCGATGAAAGGAGCCGCACCTTGTTGCTGTTCGAATACACGGAACAAATCAAAAGGCTCTTGGGAATTCCTACGAGTATAATTCAAACGAGCGCCAACTCTCAACCATGAATTCACTTTATACTCCACATTTGCCCGGATACCGAACCGCTCCGCCTTAGAGTTCATCAAAATACCTTCCTGACTCAAATAGTTCAAAGACAAGAAGGAAGATAGTTTCTCCGATCCACCGCGAATGGATAAATTATGCCCTGTTATTAAAGCATTCCGATAAAGAGAGTCATACCAATCCGTATTCGGGTATTTATAAGGATCTGTTCCATTAGCGAAATTAGAGATCAATGTTTCCGAGAAAAGAGGGTTCTCTCCCCCATTCACCAAAGCTTGATTCGCCATAGTCATATGCTCGGCGCTATTCGTCACTAAATCAAAATGACGTCCGATCTGCTGCATTCCGACGTAAGAGTTCAACTCTACTTGGGTTTTCTCATTATTCTTTCCCATCTTCGTCGTAACCAAAACGACACCGTTAGCGGCCTTTGATCCGTAAATAGCCGCACTAGCCGCATCCTTCAAGACTGTGATACTTTCGATGTCACTCGGATTTACTTGGCTGAATACCCCTTCTACTCCGTCAATAATCACCAACGGGTCCGAATTATTCAATGTACCCCAGCCACGAATTCTCAATTGCGCTCCATCATCTCCCGGCTTACCCGAATTCTGGCTGATCCACACGCCGGAAACCTTTCCGGAAAGTGCTTGAGAAGCATCAGTGATCGGACGGTTCGCCAATTCCTCATCAAACTTCACGGAAGAAACAGAACCTGTCAAATTTACTTTCTTCTGGGTTCCATAACCTACAACTACGACCTCATCCAAAGCCTGTGTATCCTCCCTTAAACGTACATTCAATGAAGTCTGTCCCGCAATAGCGACAGTTGTTGGCATAAAGCCGATATAAGAAAATTGAAGTGTCGCATTATCCGATACCTCCAAAATAAATTTACCATCAAAGTCTGTTATCGTACCATTTGTAGTACCTTTCTCCACAACATTCGCTCCAATGATAGGTTCCCCTTTTGAATCGACAACAACACCCGTTATTTTTTTGGCTTGCTGGGTGACCGCATTCGCTAGAGGTTTTTCAAATAAGTAGATCTTTCCATTTTTAACTTCATAACTTAATGACGTGCCCTCCGTTATTTTATCCAATACATTTGTCAATTCTGCATTCGTAAAATTAACGCTCACTCTCCGATTCAAATCTACGATTTGTTTGCTATACGCAACACTCAACCCGGTTTGGTGGGTGATGGTAGCTAAAACTTTCTCCACTTTCGCATTGTCCAGCACAATAGAAACCCGCTGAGCCGAGGCGGTAGCCGTGAAACTCAGCAAGGATATGACTAAAAATAGAAAGGTTAACTTCATGGCATTCGGTATTTTCTCAATTAATATTAAAAGGCACCTACGCCGAGGGCTTTCTTGCTTTTCTTTCATATATTTGTATTGATTTTAATAGTTGGTATTAGAAATTTATTTTTAATACGACCGGCAGCCGAAAAGGGTAGGAGCTTTTCGGCTGTTCTTATGTTATCTATTTATGAGGAATCCATACGCATATCTATTTTAAGGTTAACACTCTGTTTCCTGCTCTCCTATCAAATAGACACACGACAAATCTAAAAGGATGAGTCGTTATAGCTAATTTTTTTATTTTTTCATCCGGACTTCTATCTTGCCCCCTTTTTCCTCGAATAGTACAGGCGTGATTTTTTCCAATTCTTTTAATACCGTGGTCAAATTGACGCTATCGGTCGTTATCGTATACGTATATCGCAAAGCGGCAGAATCCTTCACGTCAAAGGATATATCATAAGTTCGAGCCAATGTTTTCATTACGTCCGATAAAGGGGCGCTCTTAAATACGAGCACATTACGTCTCCATGCCGAATACATCTTGACATCGTGGGAACGGAGTACCTCACAACGTCCGGAAGCCTTGTTATAAATCGCTTTTTCTCCCGGGCGTAATTGATAAGATTTGAAGGATCTTGATTTCAACTCGATAGATCCTGTCTCTAAAGCGACGAATATAGCTTCTTCCTCCGGATAGGCTTTCACATCAAAGGTAGTACCCAACACTTTTATATCCATATAAGAAAGATCCACGATAAAAGGCCGATTCTTGTTCTTGGCGACCTCGAACCAAGCCTCTCCTTCCAAATAAACCTTACGTTCGGAGAGACCGAATTTTTTCGGATAACGAATACGGCTTCCCGAATTCAAATGGACCTTACTTCCATCTTGAAAAAGCAGCTGCATGCGTTCCCCATTAGGTACGTACACCTCGTCATACCCACCATCCGCCAACAAATCCACTTGTGAGTTTATGCGTATGAAAAGTCCTATAATTAAAGCAATCGGTATAAAGACCGCAGCCGCATACGCTATAAAACGGCGTATTTTTTGTCGGCGGAGTTGCCGCATAATATTCTGATACATTACGGCTGAGGGTATCGGATGGTCGATCCATGCCTCTTCCTCCCCCATATGAATCGTTTTCTCATCCTGATCGATACGCTCAGCAAGCCATGCCTGTCCTTCCGGGGTCTTAAACCAACGAACAACCTCACAAGACTCCTCGGAAGTAGCCTCATTATTTAACGTTTTCTCTATGATCGATAGATCGGGTATTTTCATATTCATTTTCTTTTATCAATTGACACGCAAAGCCATCAATAGGATGAGTTCCACAAATATAAAAGAAATAAAAATAGTCTCTCGAAATGTGCCCGCAGTATTTTTATCGCTTGCGCATAATGTGTTTTTACCGTGGGGACCGAGATATTCATCTTATCGGCGATTTCTTGATTAGAAAGATTCCCTTTCAGCTTATACAGACAGACTTGGCGTTTCTGCTCCGGCAAGTGATCGATCGCTTGGTAAAAATGAGACATCATATCTTGTTCCTCTATCTTTATAAGCAGTTCATCCTCATATTCCGGCGCTGATTGTACGATCTCATAATTTTTCTCTACGGCGCTATTATTATTCCGGATCTCATTTAATACGTGATTCTTTAGCATTGTATAGAGATAGTTCCTTAAATTCACGTTCACCATCAGTAGGGAACGTGCCTCCCACAATTTCAGAAAAACTTGCTGTACGGCATCTTCCGAAGAATATGTACTTTTCAAATATTTATAGGCCAACACATACAATAATTTATGATACCGCTCATAAATAACAGTAAACGCATCCTCGCTCCCCTGCCTCAATGAGGTGAGCAGATCTTCATCGCTCCGTATGGATTTCTGAAAAAAAGACATTCGAGAAGACTATATAATATACGATTCGCTATTTAACAGACGTTCCGCTTCCTCCTTCATGGCATCCGGCACCTGTGTAACCGCACCTTCACTGATCGATCGGATAAATTCCGGATACTCTTTACGGTAAACATCCAACATCCGGTTCGCAAAAACAAACATCATCGTATATTGGATATTCGCCAGCCGATCACACATTTTTATAAAAGAAGCGAATTTAGTCTGCCGTATTCCTTGATAATACAGGTCATTCGCCCGTTCTCCCCGGTTTCGTCCTTTTTCATTCGTTAAGGCGTATACGATTTCCGGAACTTGGTCTTCCAAGTGCTGTCTCACGCCTTCCGGCAAGACAAAGCCTCCCCCCTTGAACTCTTTCAGGAATTTCACGACATCATTATAGGTCATCCGTGCATCTTCTATCGTATCATGCAGAAAAGCAGAGGCATACAAAATCAGTATATCCGCCTCGGTCTCAGCTACCAGATATCCGTAGCGAGAGACATACGATACCGTCATTTTCAGATGAAATCCATAAGGCAACACATGATCATATTTCTGATTCACATCATCATGTATACGAAAAGCAGCCTTCTCCATACTGCAGATCCAAGGATAATAACGCTTTACTAGAGCGATAAATGATTGTTTTTCCATTCTTTCTATACTAAAGATTAATCTTTACGCATGGCAATAATACACAGTTCCGAAACCGCTGTTTCCGAAACGGCGGTTTCTACAATGCGAAGATATATAAATAATCGAATTAAATCACTCTATATCAAATTATTTAATACGGACTCCCACACGTGCAAGTGAAACATACCGTTTCCTTTCTTTATTATGGATATAATTATTATATTTGCAATAAAATGCATTTATATTATGGAGACAATCGCAATGATGAATCCTTTTGTCGTGGGTAGATATGTATCAGACAAATATTTTTGTGACCGTGAGGGAGAGACAAGCTTCTTGATTAAACAGATTGAGAACGGACGTAATGTCGCATTGATTTCTCCACGCCGTTTGGGTAAGACCGGATTGATCCAACATCTTTTTCATCAAGAATCGATAGAAAAAAATTATCATGCGTTCTTTGTGGATATTTATGCCACTACTTCATTAACAGAGTTCGTATATCTATTAGGAAAAGCCATCTATGACGAATTGAAGCCAAAGAAAACGGTTTGGACGGAACGGTTCTTTCAAATCATAACCTCATTGCGTGCGGGTTTTAAACTGGATATGGTAACCGGAGAACCTTGTTTTGATATTGGGCTAGGAGACATTCAAGCACCACAAACAACACTTGATGAGATCTTCGCTTATCTAGAGACCGCAGATAAACCATGTATCGTGGCGATCGATGAGTTCCAACAAATTGGCGGCTATGAGGAGAAAAATGTAGAAGCGTTGTTGCGAACCAAGATTCAACAATGCAAGCAGACTATGTTTATCTTCTCCGGCAGTAAACGCCATTTGATGAGTAATATGTTTAATTCCTCTTCCAAGCCTTTTTATCAAAGCGCTATTAGTATAGGACTTAAGCCAATACCCATTCATATCTATGTGGAGTTCGCCAACCGGCTTTTTGAGCAAAGGGGAAAGCTTATCGACAAATCCGTAATAGAAGAAGTTTATCGGATGTTCGATGGCTATACTTGGTTTGTGCAAATGATAATGAACGAACTTTTCGCATTGACCGAAGAGGGTGAGCGTTGTAGTATGGATAAGATAGAAATAGCCCGCAAGAATGTGATTCTAACACAAGAAAGTAGTTACAAGGATCTACTTGCCAATCTTGCTCCCAAACAAAAACTTGTTTTACAAGCTATCGCCAAAGAGGGCAGAGCAGAAGGTCTCACGTCATCAGCATTTATCAAAAAATACAAGCTACCCTCAGCCAGTTCTGTACAATCTGCGGTCAAACCTCTGTTGAAAATGATTTGATAACACAGGAAGATGGCTTTTATAGGGTATATGACTACTTTTTCGCGGATTGGATGGCTAGAATATATTGACTCTCTTGTATGTAAATGTCAGAAAATAAGCAAATCTTAGTAGGCACTATCCGTTACTGAAGTAAATAATTTACGACTTGAAATGTAAATTCCTTATGCGGTGAAAATGAATTATTTAGACAACATACTTAATCGCTTGCAAAAGGCTTCTCAAGTGATTAGTTATTCACTTCAAGCCGTTAGTTATTCACTTCAGAGCCTATTACACCCTGCAAAACAGATAAAATTAGGGAGAAAAGAAGAGGAACCATCAAATAATATCCAGCCGTTCTCTCAGTTGTTTAAAATAGCGATGCGAGGCGATCCTCTCCTCCTCTTGGAAGGGGGGATAGAACTCGCATCGTAAGGTCTTATTCTCGATGAACATCAAATAAGTCAAGTTCACAATGCAATCTTGGCTTATTTGAACAAACGTATTATTGATAGACAACAAATCTTTCGCTGTCGTGCCCATTTTTAGTTTATGAGTAGTACGGGAGTCAAGACAATCTGCCAGCAACGCTGATCTCCCAAGAACTGAAACAGGAATATCTCCTCACAACGGACTAGCAAAGACCCGAAACGGTTTGGATCGCAAATCGACTATCCCGATTCAATATTTTCCGCAAGGATCTCCCATGCAGGCAACATCCGCAGGTTCTGTCGTATGAAAACGTTCGATGAGTGCCGCTAACTCATCAATTAAATAAGGTTTTAACAAATAATCAAACGCAGAGGCACGTAGGGCATCCAATATATATTTATCGTATACCGTATAGAAAACGACTCTCAAGTTCGGAAGAATATCATCCCGTATATCATCCAGCAAATCAAAGCCAGACATGTCCGGAAGTTCCACATCCAAAAACACCAAATCCGGTTGATACTTAAGGATATGCCTCTTGCCTAATTCCGCCGTTGTCGCTGTATCTAATATCCTTACCTCCGAGAAGGCCAATAGATCGTTTTGCAATTTCTGGATCGATCCAAGGTCATCATCTATGATTATTACTGTTATTTCCGGTTCCATACACGCTTCCATTTTCCAACAAAGTAAAATATTTATTGTTAAGATAAAAAATTAACGGCTTACCATAAATAGTGCTTTTACGTATAAGTTGCAATATTCACGTTTATCCTATCGTTTTCATGCTTATCTGTCATTTTTATTTTATGATCTTGGTTAATTACCATTGATTGATAAACCCTATCTTTGCAAATACAGTTATAAAATAGAAACAATATATTTATGTCTCGAAAAATAAATCTTATTATATTCCTCTGTTTCATTTTATGCGAGGTATATGCCCAATACGTACCGATGTATTGGGAGATGGTTATTTACGCCGTACCTTCCAGATGCCGGATGATTATGAGGGAAGGTAGTTTGCACACTGGTCAAGAAACCTCAACTGGATAGCGTAAAACAGGCCGTGCTGTATATCCATGGCTATAATGACTATTTTTTCCAGAAACAATTAGGGGATAGCGTAAACGCTCACGGATATAATTTCTATGCGATGGACTTGCGGAAATACGGACGTTCGATATTACCCAATCAAAACCCGTTCTTTTGCAAGAGCCTAAAAGAGTATTTCGCTGATATCGATACCGCTTTGGCCACCATCCGGTCTGAAGGCAACGAGCGGATATTATTAATGGCGCATTCTACAGGCGGATTGATCACACCTTATTATTTGAATAGTAAAAAAGGAGAGTTACCGGTAGACGGGCTTATTCTGAACAGCCCTTTTCTAGATTGGAATTTCGGATGGTTAATGGAGAAAGTCGTACTGCCAACCGTTGCGTTTGTCGGGAGGCTATTTCCGAATCTTACCGTACAAGGTTTGGGTGATCCGAATTACGCTTATAGCCTGCTTAAGCAGTATAAAGGAGAATGGGAATTTGATACGAACTGGAAAATGATATTCGGGCATCCGAAAAAAGCCGGATGGATCAAAGCCATACAAGAAGCGCAACAGACGGTACAAAAAGGGTTAAAACTGGATTGTCCGATACTAGTGATGTCTTCCAACAAATCTTTTCCGGAAACAGAGACATGGCATGAGGAATACATGACCTCCGACATCGTCTTGGATGTTCAAGACATTCAAAAATACGGGGAGAAACTAGGAGACAAAGTCACGAGAGATACCATTCCAAACGGCATCCACGATCTGATCCTATCTCAAAAGCCCTATCGGAACGATGCCTATCAAACTATATTCGAGTGGTTAAAGAAACAATAATGGTTGCACCAAACATATAAATCCTTACCTTTGCGCCCAGACAAAACATTTATATATACATGAAATCAGTGCGATCAATTTTTATAGGTCTGACTTGTCTGGGGATGGCAACGGCTAGTTTCGCTCAAGAAGAAGAGACAACTCCGGAAGCGACTACCTACAAGGCCGAAATATTCGGATCGGTAGCTAGTGGCGACAATACCCCTTCTGGATGGTTAGCAATCGATACGGAATTGTTCCTGGAAGCGAATAACGGATATTTGAATGCGGAGTATTCCATAATCAAACTTTTGGCAAAGGTTTTCGCTGGGGAGCCGGATTAGACGTAGTGGCCGCAGTTCCTCGTCATCGCAATTTCTTTATCCAACAAATATATGCCGAGTTAGGTTACAAATGCTTGCTATTGAGTGTAGGAAGCAAGGAACGCTATAATTCACTTTGGGATCGTTGGCTTAGCTCGGGCGATATCGTGCAATCCGCCAATGCCCGCCCGATACCGGAAGTGAACATCAGCATTCCGGAATTTACCGTCGTTCCTTTAACGAAAGGCTGGATGCAAGTCAAAGGAGACTTTGCCGTCGGTCGTTCTTTCGACAAGGATTATCTGGCTAACTTCACAAACAATAAGCAGACTTATGTAGATAACGTTTTATGGCATCATAAATCATTATTTGTACAGATTAAGGATACACGCAATGACTTCCCGTTATCCGGTGTAATCGGAGTACAGCATTGGGCACAATGGGGAGGAACCTCAACCAATCCTAAGATCGGAAAGCAGCCTCAATCCATCAAGGACCTTATCCGGGTTATTTGCGGCAGCGAAGGGGTGGCGACGCAACAGTCTCCGATCAAATCAACGTACTGGGTAATCATTATGGCTCTTACGATTTCAAATTGGCTTTACACAACCTAACTGGCAAGTATCCGCCTATTACCAACATTTCTTCGAGGATAAATCCGGTATGATATTCGTAAACAATACCGACGGATTATGGGGAGGGCAATTGGATTTACCAAAATTCCCGTGGTTGCGTAAGGTGGTCGTGGAGTATCTGGTTACAAGAGACCAAAGCGGACAGTTCCACTTCATCGATTTTGATCACGACCTACATCCCGGCGTAGGTGGCGGTGGTGATGATTATTATAACAACGGAGAATACACTACCGGAGCCTCTTATTTTAACCGGGCGATAGGTTCTCCTCTGATCCCAAGTCCGGAGTATAACGAGAACGGTTCATTAGGATTCAAGAACAACCGTGTTCGTGACTGGCATTTCGGTGCGGAAGGCTCTATCTCCTCACAAGTATCTTATCGGGTATTAGTCACCGTGATGAATAGTTGGGGTAGACATGCCACCCCTTTCCTTAGCAAGAAAAGAGGAGCTTCCGGACTTTTAGATATCTCTTATCAACATCCCCGTTTATCGGGATGGGAATTTACAGGGTCTTTGGCAGCTGATGCCGGTTCCATGTTCGGCGATAACTTCGGATTCAGCCTGAAAGTAGCGAAACGTGGCATCTTGAAAAGCTGGAAATAATAACCTAAATTATTTATATTCTTCCCACAAGGCAGATGCTATGATTTCTTGAGTCTGATCAGCGAACGCTTGCATTCCTTTGTGGGAAGTGTCTATATTCTCGGTAGAAACCGCCGGATGGATCACCATCTCCATCCGATGACGATGGACATTCAACGACCCGATCGGCAAGACATCAAACGGCCCGTTTAAGGTGATCGGAATAATAGGCAAATGCTGATCCAGAGCCATTTGATAAGCCCCTTTCTTGAAACGGATCATTTTCCCGTCATACGTACGCGAACCTTCCGGAAAAACAACCACGGAAGCCCCGTTTCGAAGACAACGCTCCGCCTCCAAAACACTACGAGCGGCGGCCTTCGGCGTAGAATTATCGACAAAGATAAAACCGGCGGCACGGCAAGCAGCCCCGACAAACGGAATCTTAGCGATACCCGCCTTCATCACCCACTTAATGGGAACGCCTAAGAAACCATATATCAAGAAAATATCAAACGCGCCTTGATGATTAGCTACGAAAACATACGATTGTTTCCGGTCTATATGCTCACGCCCTTTTACCGTCACCGGACAAAGCGCCAGATAGCAAGTCAATCGAGACCAGATCATACCCGGATAATAAGCGAAGATTTTCTCTCCCCCCAATAGACAACCGATGATAACCGTCACAGCCGTAAGTATAGTCAGTACCAGAAATACAGGTACAAAAAACAGCCACAAATAAACTATGTAAAGTATTCTTCCCATACGTAACTATATTATAACACAAATATAGAAGCTAATTTCAATCGTTTCATTATTTTTCTCCGAAAATATTTTCACGATCGGGTTATTATTGCTTTATTTGCGGTAGAAAAGAAAATAATTATAAAATATCTATAACCATGAATGAGTTAATTAAAAATCTAGGAGTGATCGTACTCATTATTGGTGCGGCAGTTTTGGCTGTACCGTTTTTCACCGGAGGTATGACAAATAGTATTCTACTTACAGGTCTGGGATTGGTTCTCCTTGGCTATTTTGGTCATATCGTAATCAACAAACGAGTAGAATAATACACGCTACTTAGATTTAAAAGGAAATGAAAAAGGATGTGCCTCATTGTTACGCACATCCTTTTTTTGAATCATCACACAAATTGAGAGATATGCCCAAATCGTTATTGAGTTCCCCATTCCTTGTTTGGTTTATCGCCAAGCCATAATTCCAAAAGGCCACCTTGCTCAAATACGGTATGCGGCAATTGATATTTATGATACATCTCTCCGTTCAAAGAAGCTTTCTGGATATAACAATTCTCTGGGGAGTTATCATGTACTTTAATCTTAAACTCGTTCCCTTTATAATACCGAGAATCCAATCGAATCGTAATCTCATTGAAAACAGGGCTTGTAATATCATACATCGGATTATAGGCAGAGCCTCCATCCAAACTGAATAATCCCATAGCCATCAGTGCACTTATTCCAGCCATCTGTCCTTGATCTTCATCATTTTCGCCGTAGCCTCGCTCTGGCGTAATATCACCATAGGTCTGTTTAGCGACCTGACGCACCCAATATTGAGTCAGCCAAGGCTTTCCTACATGTGAGAAAACGTGCGCATTCGAGCAACCAGGTTGAGTGGCATAACTAACATAACTAGACAGGAATCTTGCATTTTTCGACATCTCAAACACATAATTCAATTGAGTAGCTAAGCTGTCATTACCTCCCATCAAACGAGCCAATGTTTCAATGTCATGAGATAATCCAAAAGTAGCCTGCCAAGCATTGGCTTGTACAAACCCACGCTCGGACAAAGGATCCAAATGGACCCACTCTCCTGTTTCTTTTCTAGGCATCATCAACCTCAAATCCGGATGCCAAGACGCAGGCCAGCCCAAGGAACGATTTCTATAATAATTATAATCCTTGAGTTTTCCCATAGCTTTCGCCATTTCTCCCAAAGCCCAATCCTCAAAGGCCCATTGAATAGTCAAGCCAGCCTCTTCTGGGCAATATCCATGTTTAATATAGAACTCCAACTCTTTATCCATATCAAAGGCAAGCATACCACCTTTCTCATGATTCCTTTTCATAGCCGCATATCCCTCCTTGGGCAACCATTTATGAAACACCCCCCGCTGATAAGCGGAAGTAATCAAGGAGGTAGCCGGACAGCCCGTCATAATATAAGTATAAGACCCTATGGACGGCCCACGAGGTAATAGACCTCCATTCTTGTCATATTCGATAAAAGAAGCGGAAAACTCGTCTAAAACAGAAGGATACGCCAGTCCCCACAACGTGTTTAAATTCCACTGTGTCAACCATATAGCATCTGAATTATACATATGAAACCTTGATTTTCCTGTTTTATCTTTAGGCAAAGTCCGTACTTGGAATTTAGGAGCAATCGTATGTATCCTTGTTTGTTTTCCAATACGTTCTCCTCCGGACAAATAATCCGGATACTCGCCATTGCTATCATCTATCTTATGACGCCCCAACAATACGTGCCACAAATCGGTATAAAACTTGGTCTTTTGCTGAAAAGAACCACCTTGCACATCAATTTTTCCCAACCACTCATTCCAAATACGCTCGGACGCACTCTTAACTTGATCAAAATCCCAATGTTTACATTCCCGCTCTATATTCTCACGGGCATTTTCCTCACTCACATAAGAGATAGCGGTCTTCAACAACAGCTCATCACCAGCCTTAAAAGATCCAAAACAAGCTTCTACGCCAGAAGAAGGAGATTGTTTAAAAGAAGACTTAGGCACGGTAATTAATTCTGGAGAACCTATCAAACTATTGATATCCGTTTCCTTTCTATCTCCAACCCAACCGTTCAAAGCATCCATAGGTTTATCAAATTGAACAACAAAATAAACTTTAGCCACATCGACACCTCCCCATACACGACCAGCCGTATCAAAATATCCGGAGATCTCTGTATCATTCACCTTTGTCACATGAGCGTTCAACAAAGTAGAAGTAGCTATATGACCTCCCAGATTTACCAAGACCTTCGCCAAACCATCTTGCGTATACGTAAAACGATAAAGTCCTACCCTATCCGTAACCGTCTGTTCTACCCATATTTTATAAGTATCCAAGAACAAACGGTGATAACCAGGTTGGACAATCTCATCATCATGAGAAAAAGAAGAACGCCAAACCTTATCTCCTCTGCAAACATCTACCTCATCTTTCACCGGCATCAAAGACAATCCTGAAATCATCCAATTATGAATTTGAGGGAAGCCTAAAACCTTAGTAGAATTATAATTATAACCTCCTCCTCCTTGATTGATATTGCGGGTTAATGGAGCGGAACTTATCATACCGAAAGGCAAACTTCCGGTCACAAAGAAAAAATATCGACCTTTAGCGGTCTCGACATAAGGATTCACCCAAGAGATATAATCCGGATAAGACTCAGGAGCAGGATACACCTCTATCTCAGACAGCCCTAAATCTTGTCCTTCTCCATCCGTCATTTGAAAACGAATCCATTCCGTCTTCCGAGTATCAAATTCAACCACCCTTGGCGCTCCATCATTGGGAATCAAATTAACCGTTACCGAACTACCGTCACTAAAGAACAAGGTACCCGCAGCACAATGGCTTCGCTCATCCACCCGATCGTATAAAATAACCTTATTCGTATAAATCGCATGATCCCAATCTAATTGTATCCAAGGATACGGATACACCCGACCACGCGCATCCAATTTTGTCTTGGCTACCCATTCTCCCTTTCCGGAAATACGAATCACCTGATCTATCACATACTTACCTTCCTGCTCTTGGCTCAAGGCAGACGAACAGGAAACTTTAGCTTGATAAGCGACATTATGAGGGGTTGCCCATAACTCATAACAGGTAGTCAAACACAATAGATATAAAATAACTCCTAGCTGCTTCATATTTTTTATTACATCGTGAAAAAGCGGTGCATCAAATGGATATTAAACTATTTGACACACCGCCTTTTCTTTCATTTAATTTATCAATAACCCGGATTCTGTTTCATTACTTCCGTACCACAAATATCAATCATAGACTGAGGTATCGGGAAATACTCATGCTTACCTTTTACGAAATGAGCATTTTGCAAGTGGGAACGGAACACTTTCTCTTTGGCGATATAAGCGTTGATAACTTCATCCGCGACACCCCAACGCACCAAATCAAAGAAACGAATTCCCTCATGCGCCATCTCCAAACGTCTCTCCATACGTAACGCTTGCACGGCTTCATTTTTTGATTTAAAAGGCTCATCATAAACCCCTACCTTATAATTAGCAGCATCTTGTGATTGATCCATTGTCTTGACATGCTGAGTATTTTTCGCACGCTCTCTAATCATATTGATATACTTACGCCCAGTCTCTAAATCACCTGTCTCAATAGCAGCCTCAGCTCTCCACAATAACAAATCCGCATAACGAATCACATAGAAATTCAAAGCATTCACATAAGGCCATATCGGCGAATAATAAGTAGAATTCAATGAAACCAAACGCTTCTTCGGGCTATACGGGCCATACACACTAGCCTCTAGGAGTCCAATCATACAATTGTACATCCATAAACGGTATATTTGGTCTAGCTAATGTATGATCCAAACGAACATCTACATAGTCATTCTCTGACACATCTTTACCATCATTATAAGGCAAGCCTTTAACATCCGTTTTATAAGCATTTACCAAATTTTGAGTCGGCCGCAAAGCCATATACAGGATAAGGACCTCCCGGAGGCAACAAGCGATCGCCATAACTTCCGTTCTCATTATTGGGAGAACCATCATTAATGGACAGCTGGATCGCTAAAGATAATCTCCGAGCAATTATCATTTTCAGGCAAGAACACATTCCGGAAATCAGGGAATAGCTCATATTTTCCAGATTGAATCACCTCATCACAAGCTTCCAAACATTCTTTCCACTTGGACTGATATAAATAAACCTTTGCCATATAAGCTCTAGCTGCCATTTTAGTAGGCCGGCCATAATCCGCTTGGCTCTCCGGCAATACTTTATAAGCAGCAGAGAACTCTTCTAAAATCTTCTCCCACAATTGATCGGATGAAAACTCGATATTCGATTTCTTATTGTATTCATTTGGATCCACCAACGTTTCATCGATCCAAGGAATCTGATTATAAATGATTTTTAAGTTGAAATAATAATGCCCCCAAAGCGCATCTCAGCTAAACGCTGTTCCTTGTTTTAACCTCACTACCATTCAATAAACGAATCGCTTGGTTACAACGTTTTATTCCCTCATAAAGAGCAGCCCATCGAGCTTCAAAGTCAATCCCTGTGGGATTCGCATTAAAGATCTCCATCAAATGGATTTGGTTCTGGTCACCGGTACCGCCGCCACCTTTATACGCATCGTCAGAGACAACATCCCCGAACTGCCAGTTTGAGCAACCGGAATTAATCGCATCAGAGGCATAATACCCATCCAACACAGCATATGCACCGGTCACGATACCCTCTATATTTTCCTCACTCTCTACCTGTCCGGGCAAGAACTCACCCACAGGCTCCTCAGAAAGGAATGAGTCCGCACAAGAACACATCATCAACGCTGATGCCGCAAAATAAAATATCTTTTTCATTGTATATATCTCTTTTATGTTAAAACTAACGTTAACCCTAAAGTAAATGTTCTTGGTAATGGATACACTCCACGATCCACCCCATATCCAAATTACGATTCTCAGAAGAATAACTCTGCAAACCAACCTCCGGATCAATACCTTCATATCCCGTTATGGTAAACAAGTTCTGTCCTTGCAAATAAATATACGTACGTTTCAACTTCAACTTAGATGCTACTTTATCCGGTAGTGTATACCCCACCTTTAAGTTCTTTAAACGGACAAAAGAGGCATTATGGATATAATAGGTAGAAGGACGAATATTATTATTCGGATCATCCAATGTGACACGAGGTATATCCGTATCCGTATTATCCGGACGCCAAGCATCCAAGATCGTAGAATTTTTATTATATTGAGCCTGGTTATAAAACTCACCCAAATAATTCGTCAAATTATAGACCTCATTACCAAATACACCTTGGAAGAAGGCACTAACATCAAAGTTTTTATAATTGAAACCCAACGTCAACCCCATGCTACAATCAGGCAACGGATTTCCCTTGAAATCGCGGTCATCACTATTGATAACGCCATCTCCATTCAAATCCTTGAAGCGAATATCACCCGGTTTCGCATTCGGTTGTAATAACTCACCTCTATCATTCTTATAGTTTTGGATCTCCGCATCGCTTTGGAACAGACCATCAGCCTCATACACGAAGAAGGATCCGATCGGTTGTCCTACCGCTGAACGAGAAGTCTCTTGATCGAAATTACGTCCGTGAAGTTCACTACTGGAAAGACCTATATAATCCACCCCATTCAGTTCGGTCATTTTATTCTTGATAACAGAGAAGTTATATGCGACAGAGAAACCAAAATCCTGATTGATTTGCTTTTGATAATTTATCTCCATCTCAAAACCTTTGTTGTTCATCTTACCTACATTATCCCAAACAGTCATATTTGTTCCCCCGATCGAGGCAGGTAAGGCTCTACGCCACAATAAGTCCTTGGTATCTTTATTAAAATAGTCCAAAGTCAAATTCAAGTCACCATTCAAAAAACCCAAATCCACACCGACATTCGTTTGTGTGGTTGTCTCCCATTTCAAATTAACGTTTCCGTTTCGAGTCTGCACCAATCCTAGATCTACACCACTTTGATTTCCATCAATCGGGTAATTCGAGTTCGTAGAATTACTCTTATATGAGTCAATCGTCGCATACGACGGAACATCCGAGTTTCCATTCTGTCCCCAACCAACGCGTACTTTCAAATTACTAATTGCCTCAACATCAAAAAACGGCTCATTACTAATGCGCCATCCAACTGATGCCGCAGGGAAATTACCCCATTTGTTATTACCTAAACGAGATGAACCATCCCGACGCAAAGTAAACGCCACCAAATACCGATCATGATAATTATAATCGAGCTTACCGAAATAAGAGACCATACTATACTCCGTAGCAGCACCCGAGTTCTTCTGGGTTCCTACATCTCCCGCATCTAAAAAACGGAAGTTAGGATCGTCTGACGGAAAACCGTCTCTTGAAGCTGTAAAATACTCATATCTATTTCTCAAAGACTCCATACCTAATAAGGCATTGATCGTATGGTCGCCAAATGTCTTATTATAAGTCAAGGTATTCGTGAATACCCAGTTAAAATTCCAAGCATTTCGGTTGGATAAACTACTTAATTTCTCCGAGGCATTCAACTCATCATATTTTGGACTGAAAGAACGTCTATACAGATTATTGTAATCAACACCAAAAGAGGTCTTAAACATAAGCCCATCGAACAAATGCAACTCGGCATACAAATTACCTACCAAACGGCTCTTCTTATCTTGATTATCCTTGTTCCTATACAATTTACCCATAGGATTCGGAATATCCGAGAATACATTTCCGGCATACTCATCTTCCAGATTTTTCACGGGCGTGATAGACTGGAATTTATAAGCCTCATACAAAGTTCCTCCCAAGGCGGCATTGTTAGAGACACTAGTTCCCCAAGAATGAGAAAGAGAGATATTTTCTCCTATACGGAAATGATCATCAAACAATTTATACTCGGAATTAAAACGACCACTCACACGCTTAAAATCGCTAAACTTAACCAATCCCTGCTGATCATAGTATCCCAACGAGAATAATTGATTAGATTTTTTATCCGCTTTCGTAAAAGAGAGATTATAAGACTGTACTACGGCCGCACGTAAAATCTCATCGACCCAATCCACGTCATCAGAAGGGATTAAATGATCACTATCCAAATATTCAGGAACAACTGCCTGATCACCATTTCCGTAGATATCATGCGAAGGAGTTTTTCCATCATTTTTCATTGCCTGCCACAACATATCGCCAAACTGTTGCGCATTCAACATCCTCAATTGTTTCGCCGCTTTTTGTACACCAAAGTAAGCATCTAAATTGACATTAAATTCACCCTCTTTTCCTCTTTTGTATTGATGATAACGACACCATTAGCGGCACGAGCTCCATAGATAGAGGCAGAGGAGCATCCTTCAACACCTGCATAGATTCGATATCGTTTGGATTCAAGAAATTGATACCACCATCCACAGGAATACCATCAATGATATAAAGCGGATCATTGTTACGGATCGTACTGAAACCGCGAATACGCACCGCAACTCCTCCACCCGGCATATTATCCGGCATCACGTTCACTCCTGAGAGCTTGCCCTGCATCATTTGGTCTACGCTAGAAACCGGTGTATCTTTCAAATCATCGATCTTCAAGACCGAAACCGCGCCTGTAAGATCTTTTTTACGGGATACACCATAACCTACGACCACAACCTCATCCAAGTTTTGTGAGTCCTCTTTCAACGAAATAGTCAAATCTGTCTTTGATCCGGGTACTAATTCCTTTGATAAATAACCAATATAAGAAACAACCAATACAGCATTATCCGGAACTTCCAGCGTGAAACGCCCATCAATATCTGTAATCGTACCAACAGTCGTTCCTTTCACCAATACATTTGCGCCAATTACCGGTTCTTGGTTCGAATCCAATACGACTCCTTGTACCGTATGTCCTTGTTGCTGCGCCAAAGGAATAGATTCTAATTTATGCGATAAGATAATCTGCTTATCCACAATCTTGTAATCGACATTCATGTTATCGAAGACCCGGGATAAAACCAAATTAATATCCTTATTATTGGCCTCTAAATTAACAACACGGCTCACATCCAAAACATGATCCGCATACAAGAATGAATAACCCGTTTCCTCCTCTATCCGATCGATCGCTTGCTCCAACGTAGCGTTTTTCAACGACAAGGAAAGTGTTGTTGTCTGTGAATAAGAGGTACCTGCATATAACTGGAAGGCAGTCAAGAATGTAAATGCCGTACCAAGATTTAAGATACGATTCGATTGAGGTAAATACCGAGTAAGATTCCTCTTACGTAAATGAAATGCACTCATAAGCATGTAGATTTAGTGATTACACAAAATTTATTTTGAAATGATTTTTTATCGTTGATAAACATCTATCCTCTGCCGGACAAACGTGGAATCCGAATGAGAGGAAAGTTGTCGGGCAGACCATTCAATAGGGGCAGTCTGTTTTAGATAATCCAATATTTGCTCCAAGGTCTCATTTGTGAAAGTCGCACGGTATTTATACTCCGCATTCGAGTTCTTATGCAGTACGATCTCCACATTATATCGTTTTTCCAGTCGCTTTAGTACCTTCTCTAAAGGAGTATTTCGAAATACCATCCGCCCCTTTCTCCAATCCATCTTCTCATCCAAATTGACAGCAGAAACACGGAACACACCGCTTTCCTTATTAAGCACGACCTGTTTGTTCGGTTCCAAGCGGATCCGTTCATCGTTCCGGATAACATCGATCTTTCCTTTTTCCAGCACAGCCTCGATAAAAGGTTCATCGTCATAGGCATTCACATTGAACTTCGTTCCATACGCTATTACCCGCAATCCCTCAGAGGTAGACACACTAAAAGGATGTTCCGGATCGGCTTCAACTTCAAAATAGCCCTCACCAAAGAGCTGAACTTTACGTTCTTTCTCATCAAAGACCGATGGATAAACCAAGCGGCTGCCGGCATTCAACCAAACAACAGATTGATCAGGTAACACCAAACGGGTAATTGTACCAGGCATGGAACTAATCTCCGCAAAAACCACAGATGCCCCCGTCTTAACATTCCTACCTGTGGTATAATATAAATAAGAAAAAAATAACGAGGATATGAGCAACGGTACTACAAGAATAGCTGCGGCACGGGTAAAAAACAACGAAAACATCCTCATAGAGGCTTTCCGCTTAGCACGACGTTCCATGCTTTGCCAAGCCTTATGCACATCTATCGCTTGGTATTCTAGCATATCCTCAGACAGAGCTTTAATCTTCTCAATCTGCCGTAATGTACTTTTTTCGTCTCCGCTTTCTCGCATATATGATTGTCTTTTTCTATATAGACACAGTCAAAACAAAAACACGACAGCAAAACGACTTTTTTTATATTTTTCTTCCTCTTGTACCCCACAATAAAGCAAGGAAATCACCTAAGCAGGTATTGCCCAACACGTATATATGTGTGGGCCCTCCTCACCAATTGCACAAAAAGCAAGGATTTTAGCTTGTGAAACAAAGGGGAATATATTCTAAAAATATATACATTTGTCCCATTATGGAAAGAAATCCAACAATGACTGATATCGATTTCCTTTTACGGCAAATCACGACCGAGGATAATAAGCTCTCCTTCCAACGTTTATTTGAGTTATATTATCCGGCTCTTTGCATATATACCAAACGTTTTATCTCTGACCGGGAAACGAGAGAAGATATCGTACAGGAAGTTTTTTCCTCCATCTGGGAAAATCGTAAACGCATCGTAATAAGAACTTCCGCGCGCAATTATCTCATCACAGCTACCAAGAACCACAGTCTCAACTATCTGCAACGCAATCACGAAGAATATGTAGACCAGTTCTCTCAAGAGCAAATCCCTATCTATGCGGAAAGTGGCGAGGAGCTTTATACTTGGGAAGAATTACAAACCCTACTTCGAGAGGCACTTGCTAAATTACCTGAAAACTATCGATATGTATTCGAGAAGAATCGCTTTGAGAATAAGAGTTACGGCGAGATCGCGGAGGATATGCAAATATCCATACGGACAGTAGAAAGATATAAAAATAAGGCGATTGAAATATTAAAGACAGAGTTGAAAGACTACTTGCCCCTGTTCATTGGTTGGCTATTTTAACAAAAACTTCCGGAAATACCCACATACCTCCGGAAGTTTCTCGTCCTCAATTTATTGTTGCTCCAACCAAACCTTCACCCCTTCAAGTAAGATCTGGTTCTCATCAGACTTCTGGGTAGAGAGCCGTAGATAAGTCTCATCCAAGCCCCGGAAATTCGAAGCGTCACGGATCAAGATTCCGTAATTATCTAAAAGGAATTGCTTTAAATCAGCGGCCGTGCCCTTCTTCAAACGGACAAGGAAGAAAGTCGTAGAGGTCGGAATTACCTCCAAGCCATCCAATTTACTTAATTGATAAATAAAATCCGCAGTCTCACGCTGCCATTTACGGATCGGCAACGTAAATTGCGCCGGATGGATCAAGATATATTTACTTGCCTCGATAGCGATAGCATTTACCGACCAAGGTATGATATACTTGTTCACTTTCTCCGCGATCTCCGGAGAAGCGACCAGATAACCGATACGCAAGCCGGGGATATTATAAGCCTTCGAGATAGACTGGACAAGGATTAAGTTCTTATGCGTTTTCACGTCACTCGGCTTTAGCATGTCTTCCGTCGTAAAAGCCACGTATGCCTGATCAATAATGAAGGTAGTCTGCGGATTCGCCGAGATCAAACGGAGAAGCTCCGTACGGTGGATCAGCTTTCCATCCGGATTATTCGGATTACAAATCCAACAGAAATCCTGTCCCTCCAAGGATAACTCTGATAAATCGTCCGATGTCGGGAAGAAAGAGATCTCATGCTCATGCAAACGGCAAGCGTCCTCATATTCAGAGAAAGAAGGAATAGCGATCATGGATTTCGCACCTCGCCAAGCTTGCGCTAACAAATAAAAAGCCGTGATCGAGCCATTCGTCACTACAATATTCTCTTCCTTGATCTCATACCGGCGGGCCAACAATCTTTTCAAAGTAGCGGCGTCCGGCTCCGGATAACGAGTCAGCTTATCAAAATGCTCGATCAAATGTTCCTTCAGTTTATCTAAATTAGCTCCGTGCCACACATTCGAGCTAAAGTTTATCTTTACCTCGTTCTTTGCGTTATAAAAATCATCACCGTGTCCGTATAACATATACCTGCTTTTTAATTAATACCTATCTGTTAAAACTGTCACAAAATTACGAATCTTTTTGGCTTTTCCTATCAATCGCCTTATAGATCGCATCCTGTATGCGAGTACGTATATCAAGCGATCCCAGTTTATTATTTGCCCGGCTAGGATTCACCCGGTTACTCAAAAATATATAAATAAGCTGGTTATCCGGATCTACCCAAAAACAAGTACCCGTAAATCCTGTATGTCCATAGACTGAGGCGGGAGCCAAAGCCCCACAAGGCGAGGCTTTCGGATTACCAATCACCGGCTTATCAAAGCCTAACCCTCTACGGCAAGTCGGGCTCTTGCTTTGTGTAAACAAACGGCTGGTTTCCAAAGAAAGATAGCGCTCGCCGCCATAAGTCCCTTGGTTTAGCATCAATTGGAGCACCTTCGCCAAATCATTCGCATTCGAAAATAATCCGGCGTTTCCAGAAACACCCCCTTGAAAAGCGGCTGCCTCATCATGTACATATCCGCGAAGCAATTGGCGGCGGACAAATCCATCTTGTTCCGTAGGTACAATTTGCAAGGTATCCATTCGCTTCAACGGATTATAAGTGGTATGCCAAGCCCCTAACCCGCTGTAGAAATCATCCCGAAGAAGCTGGTCCATCGGAGATTTCATCAGATTTTCCACCATCATTTTCAGCATAATGAAATTCACGCAACTATATACGTACCTACCTCTCGTACCCAAACGGGATTTCTTGATATCTTGAAGGATCGTATCTTTAAAGGAATCACTCACATAGAAATTACGGGCTACCTCAGTCGTAAATCCGGGTTTCCGTGTATCTGATACTATATCCGGAAGATATTTAAAATCATTCCGGACATACGTTTTAGCGTCAAAACGAACCGGGTGCGTGGCGTTCTTCGCCGAACTATATAAACTGCCTTTATAACTATCCTTATCAATAGCATCCAGATAGAAATTAATAGTTGGAGTCACTCCCGATTGATGATATAGTAACTCTTTTATCGATAAATCCTTTTTATTAGACTCTTTCAACTCCGGTATAAAATCGGAGATCTTATTGTTCAAGGTGAATTTCTTCTCATCATACGCTTTCATGACTGCCAATAAAGTCCCCGCCGCCTTCGATGCCGAAGCCAAGTCATAAACTGACGCCTCCGTGACCGGCTGCCTACTTTCGTAATCAAAATAACCAAACGATTTATTATAGATAATCATGCCGTCCTTCGCAACCAACACTTGGCATCCGATAAGCCTTCTCATCCAATCCTCTTTAACGATCGACTCAATTACATCCAAACGGTCCGGGTTCGCTCCTACCTCTTCCGGCTGGTGATACCCCAAACGAGTCTTCCGTAAAACACCGGTACCCGCATAATACAATCCCGAATCGAAACCGGAAGTTTCGCCGCAATACCACCGAATATCACTTGGGCCGCATATTCCTGCGCTAAGGGAGTGCCCTCGTAAGCCAACACGACCGCCTTCGCCTTCGATCGACTTCTTATATTCCTTACAAGCATATGGCAAGGTAAAGAAAGCATAGACCAACTCTTTCTTCGCGCCAACTGCCTCAACGCTAAACTCGGGAATGCGAATCGTATGTACGCCACAAATGATCACGTCGTATTTTTGCAATTTATTATAAACCTGCTGGACTTGGGCAGCCGTAGAACGCCGTCCGATGCTAAAGCAAGCGATCGAATCATATTCGCCCAGCATTTTCTGGAATTCATTACCAACCCCGTCTCCAATCGAGAGCGCGCGATCTTTTCTTATTCAACTGTTTAAGAGGTAAGATCGTATCCTCATTCTTCAAAACGGTAATAGCCTCCGAATTCAACTTCGCCGCCATCCATGCCGCATGCGGAGAGTTCAAACGTTTCGATAAGCCTTTGTTTCGACCGGCTTATAGGCATTCAATCCAGCGATATATTTGTACCTTAATATTTTCAAGCACTTGGCCTCGATCGCTTCCAGATCCAATACCCTTCTTCAATAGCCTCTTTCACGGCCTTAAAATCATTGATTGGAGCGGCCGGAGCGAGCAAGATATCATTCCCGCAAGCAAAGCCTTCACCGAAGGATTATCCGTTTTCTTTGTGGAAGCCCCTTTCATCGCTAAAGCATCCGTAAAGCACAGACCTTGAAAACCGAGTTCTTTCTGTAATAGATCCGTCACTACCGCCTTGGAGAAAGAAGCCGGCTTATGACTTTTATCCAAAGCTGGAACGTAAAGATGTCCCGTCATTATCCCGCCGAACCCATCATATATATAACGTTTAAAAGGAAGAAGTTCCACGCTATCCAAGCGGGCCCGGTTATGGCGCACAACGGGTAATGTCTCGTGCGAGTCCTCGGAAGTATCTCCATGTCCGGGGAAATGTTTGGAGACAGACAAGATGCCCGTATTTTCCAATCCTCTTGCGTAAGCAATACCTTTCTCCGACACAGCCTCCGGATTCTCGCCAAACGAACGCAGGCCGATCACGGGATTATCCACATTGCTATTCACGTCCATATCCGGAGCGAAATTTATATGAATTCCCATTTCCCGGCACTGCCGTCCCACCTCTTTTCCATATTCCTCGATCAAGGCATTGTCCTCGATAGCGCCTAGCATCATGTTTTTCGGGAAACGGGTGGTTCCACTTAATCGCATGGAAAGTCCCCACTCCCCATCCAAAGAGACCAACATCGGAATCCGGGAAGCCTTTTGCAAACGATTGGTCACCTCCGCCTGCGTCACCGGATCCCCTTTATGGAATAAGATGCCCCCGATCTTGATATCGTTCACGTAACGCATGAGCCGTTGCATATTCCGGTTATCGGATTTAGGATTCGCTATAACCATAAATAACTGCCCGATCCGTTCATCATAACTCATAGCGTCAAACACGGAATCAACCCAATGATTCATCTTTTCCTGATCCACCGCACGATAAAGGTTCGGGACTGTTTGCGCCCCACTCGATAAAAGGGAAATACAACACAAAAGCAAGATACCAATCTGTCTCATCACAACATTATCATTATTACTCTCCAAAAATAAGAAAATATCGCAATAGTAACGTGAATTGTGATAGGGGTTTTTACTATCTTTCCTGTCTCGTAATAAAAAAGGAAGTACTTCATGAAGCTAATACTACTCATAATCTTGATTATCTTCGGCTTTCAATCAAGCGCTTGGGGACAGGCGCCGACTCTCAGTATCGAGGCTAAACAAGAACCGATCCAAGAAATCATGAAAAAAATAGAGCATCAAACAGGCATGACATTCTCCTACGATCCTTCTATTCTCAAAGGTATTTCCCGGATTACATTCAAATCTGATAACCAATCCATATCGGAATGCCTTACCCGGCTATTCCAAAAGCTCCCTCTGTCTTATCAGATAAACGGTACCCACATCATCTTGAAGAAACTCCCCCGCTCAGTAACCATCAGCGGATTCGTACGGGATAAAGCGACTACAGAATATCTAATCGGGGCCTCCGTTTATGACTCTCGCACACAAAGGGGCACAGCTACCAATAACCACGGTTTCTTCAGTCTAACCTTACCGGTCGGGGTAGTCCGTCTGGAGACTTCCTACATCGGATACGGACGTTTCTCACATACATTCCAACCGCTCGAACGGGATACCGTGATGGAAATTCTGCTGGAAAGCGGTGAGGCATTGGCCGAAGTTGTCGTTACCGGTAGTAATGACACACAAAACCCGATACAAGCCCCTCAGATGGGAACGATTAAAATAACCCGGAAGATGATCAAGACCATCCCGACCTTATTCGGTGAGGCTGATGTGATCAAAGCCCTGCAAACCCAACCCGGCGTATCAGCCGGAACGGAAGGATTAGCCGGGATGTATGTCCGTGGGGGGAATGGAGACGAGAACCTGTATATGATAGACGGAATCCAACTGTATCAGGTCAATCATCTCGGAGGACTTTTCTCCGCTTTCAACGCCGAGGCTTTGAAAGATGTGGATTTTTATAAATCCGCTTTCCCCGCCCGCTATGGGGGAAGGCTTTCCAGCGTAGTGGATGTGCATACTAAAGATGGCAATATGAAAGAGTACCATGGTAGCGCTATGCTAGGATTGACCTCCGGTAACTTAAATTTCGAAGGGCCGATCATTAAAGACCGGACTTCGTTCAACGCCTCCTTCCGTCGCTCTTGGCTGGATGCCTTATCCGCACCGGGTTTGGCGATCTACAATAAAATTCAGAAAAAGAAGGGGAGAAATTCAGCGCACGCTATGCTTTTACCGATCTGAACCTAAAAGTGAACCACCATATCAATGACCGGAGCCAAGCTTACGTTAATTTCTATTTCGGACAGGATTTCCTAAAAGGAGGAAGTTCTGAGTTCTCCGTAGGTGATGATATAACCCCTTTCGAGAACAAGGACTTTGGAAAGATGCGCTGGGGTAACATCGCATTATCTTCCGGCTGGTCGTATGTGTTTAACAACAAGATGTTCGGTACCGTCACCTTGGCTTATTCCCATTATCAATCCAAACTAAAACAAGAGACTTCACAATACTACGGAACCGAGGGTGACAAAGATTATTCTTCACGGTTTATCGAGACCTCAACCCGAAACGGTATCAATGATTTCGGAGTCCATGCGAACTTCGACTATATTCCTACCTTGGCACATCATATCCGTTATGGTACCGACTATCTTTACCATCGTTTCAGCCCGGAATATATCGAGGAAAAGACCTCCGAGAATTTGTCTCCGACCAAACGAACTACCGGAGACGAGCGCCTTTCAGCGAATGAGTTGGCTGTTTTCGCCGAAGATGACTGGGCGATATCTCCCATTGTCCGGGCTAACGCCGGATTACGCCTGAACATATACAATATACAAAAGAAGACATATGTCTCCTTAGACCCTCGTTTATCCGTACGCTTCCTGCTCACGAGGGATCTAAGCCTTAAGGCCTCATACGCCCGGATGAATCAATACGTACATCAGATTAGCGAAAGTTATATGAGTCTCCCTACCGATATGTGGATGCCGGTCAGCAAGAAATTAAAACCATTGGTGAGTGATCAAGTATCCGTTGGCGCTTATTACAATCTGCACAAGAACTATTCCTTCTCGGTGGAAGGTTATCATAAATGGATGAATCACCTACTGGATTATAAAGATGGTTACAACTTCTTACCCTCGTTCGTCGGTTGGGAGGAGAAACTGGCCGCCGGTAAGGGGTGGGCCTATGGAGCGGAGTTTATCGCCCGGAAAGAGACGGGGCGTATAACAGGATGGATCGGATACGGACTAATGTGGAGCGACCGGCAGTTCGACGAGATTAATAATGGCAAACGTTTCCCCGCGAAATACGATAACCGCCATAAGCTGAATATCGTCGCAAACTGGAAGATCAACGAGAAATTGGAACTAACAGGAAGCTGGACTTTCATGACCGGAAACCGGGTTACGGTGGCATTCGAGAATTACGAGGATTTGGGCCTCACTCCTGTCCCTCCGCTCTTACCGGAAGGAGGCTTGGACTATTTCACGGAGCGTAATAACGTACGTCTCCCCGCTTACCACCGCTTAGATCTGGGATTAATATTTATCGACCTAAAAGAACGGCCATCTCGGTATCTGGAATATCAGCGTATATAACGCTTATTGCCAGATGAACCCGATAACTATCCATAAGCGGTCTTGGATAAACTATAGCCATTATTTCGAGACGTTATCGCTCTTACCGATCATTCCGTCTATATCATATACTTATAAATTCTAAAGAACATGAAACCTATATTCTATTTATCAATCTTATTATCCAGCATGCTCCTAACCTCCTGTTACAGGAAGTTTGACCTAGAGGAATATCGTACTACACCAAAAATGGTGATCAACTCGGCCTTCTCGCCAGATACAGTCGTAATGGCCAGCATATCCCGCACATGGTTTCACTCAGAGAGCAAGCCGGACGTAACGATTCGAAACGCCAAGGTGGAATTATACATAGACGGGATCTTCAAGGAGGAGATGCCTTGGAAAGAATATTCCTATTGGAAATCTTCTCGTTGGCTCGGAGAGGATCGAGGTGGATGGGTAACAGATACGCTTTATATATCGAATACGGTTCCACAGCCCGGACAAACCGTAAAGATTGTAGCTTCCACCCGGAATATGGAACAGCCTCGGCGGAAGATAAGATTCCTTCCAAGACCGAAATCAAAGGCCTGCGCATAATTCCCCGTAAAGAAGCTACCGGCAACGGCGGTACCCTTGTCGATGGAGATGGGAATATCTCCTACATAGAAGAAAACGATGTGCTTATCTATCAAATCACTTTCCAAGATACCCCGGGTAAATCAAATTACTATTCTCTACAGATATGGGGAGATGACGACCATCTTGGTGTCCTGTTGGACTTCTCCGTAGATCCCGTATTCACGCAGCAACAAGGTATCTTGGATGAGGTTTTCGGCTCCTCGATGGTAAATTGGCGGGGACGGGTATTTTCCGACGAGCTGTTCGACGGGAAGGAATACACGTTGCAAGTAAAAGAACAACTTAGGTCCGATACTAAATATTATACCAAACGCCATATTCGTTTATATTCCCTGTCCGAACCCTATTACCAATATCTGCTATCTTTACAAAACATCAAGAATGAAGGTATCATGGGCGGACTTACGAATGTAGGTCTGGCCGAGCCTGTCCGAATCTACAGCAATGTGGAAGGAGGAACGGGAATCGCTGGTGGATGTCAATGGTTTGAATCCTTGGTAGACATAAAAGATTTAATCAAATAGCGAGCAAAAAAGCATCTATCTATTGCGAATCAAATATTTATTTCGTTACTTTGCACCCGCTTTACGTAATCTCTGTCGGGAAATGTAGCCCGTTAAATTGCGTTTCATTATAAATTACAATTAAAAAGCTATAAACAATGGATTTAATTAAGATTGCAGAAGAAGCGTTCGCTACGAAGAAGGAACTTCCTTCATTCAAGAGTGGTGATACGATCACGGTAGCTTACCGTATCAAAGAGGGTAACAAAGAGCGTATCCAGCAGTATCGCGGTGTTGTTATCCGTATCTCCGGTCACGGCGACAAAAAACGTTTCACAGTTCGTAAGATGTCTGAGAACGTAGGTGTAGAGAGAATTTTCCCGATCGAATCTCCGTTTATCGAAAGCATCACGGTTAACAAAGTCGGTAAAGTACGTCGTGCTAAATTGTACTACTTGCGTGCCCTTACCGGTAAGAAAGCAAGAATCAAAGAAAAGAGAGTGTAATCTCTCCGATTCTATTGCCATACGAAAAGCCATCCAGCGGAATGCCGGATGGCTTTTTGTTTATCGTTTCTTACAATGCCCATCGTAAGCATCTAACAATGCCCATTCAAAGGAGCTTACGATGGGCATTATAAGAACCTTAGAATGGGCATTGAAAGAAATCATATATCCAAGTCGCCCACGATTCATGAATAAATATCGCTGACAGATAATTTTGATATGCTCTAAAACAAGGGTTCATCAAAAGTCATTTTCACGAGATACCACTCCCTTCCCTATAAGAGATATACTTCAAGTTCCACAGGAGATATACTTCATCGGTAAAGTAAGTACTACCTCTACGGAATTCCCATTTATAGATAATTTCATCCACGGATTTTATCGCATGAGCCACTTTTTACGTACATTTGAAGCAAATTCACCTAAGCGACATGGAAAAATGGATAAACAAATCGAACTATCGCAAACAGAAATAGAGCTAGCGTTCGCTTCCTTTTGTATAGAAGGAACCGCACGCAAATTGGGGCAGCCTTATCAAGAGGTGTTCGCACGCATGAAACGGGTAGGAATGATAGAGAACTATATCCTACCCAATTATGATATATTGCATACTGAAAGCCGCGAACACGTAATCGACAATATAGATGTAACTTACTTCCGACTATTCAATATACCCGATTCATTATCTGAATTATATAACTTACGATCCACGGATTTGTATTTGCGACCGAAATCTAAGTGGTAAGAGAATCCAATCTCGAAGCCCGGATAAATATCACCAAAACGCTGATCGGTCACATAGGGAGCGATCGCTGAATGGTTCTTACTCCGGTAACGGGCGGATGAGGTAAATTGGGTAGAGAAAGAAGCGCTTAACTGGACCTTCCCGATCCTATAACCGATACCCAACCTATTAAAACGATCGGCCTCACGACTGGTCTCACCCGAAAAACTATAGCTTCTCTTATAAATCAACAGGTTAAAATTAAAGTTCTTCACATCGCTATTCAAAGAGATCACATAGAAGGGATCCGTGTATGTATGCGAATAGCTATTTCCATTCGATTGGAAATGGTTCAAGCCTCCGGAGATATTCATGCGCAGATAATCGCCGAAGGGTGAATAATTCAAATACAGTTCCGGCGTAAAACGATGGAAACTCCGTTGGTTATCGTAGGTACGGATAAAAAGTCCCCGGCTAGCGTCATACAGGGTCTCTTCCATGACTATGCGGGGCTGGTATTGGTAAGAGAAAGTAAAGCCGGCCTTGACCTTTGCCGTATTCACATGAAATTCCACGGCGTTGTTATGATATAAGAAAGGGGATAGACCCGGATTACCTCTACGAACCTGTAAGGAATCAATCCATTGCTCCACGTTACTCAACTCAGACAAGGATGGGTTTACATTGCGCAGGGTATACCGATAACGAGCGGATAATACCTCATTGATAGTATAAGTAAGTGTTACCTGCGGGCGGAAATACCACCGATTATAAGAGCCCGAGTTTTCTTGCGATAGATAATTACGGGAGGCGCCCAAACCTACGTTATAAACCAACTTCTTCCAAGTTCCTACGTATTGCGCATACATATACGATTCAGATTCCGTCATATGGGTCGTATAATCACCGGAACCGGAATATACGTTGTCCGTATAAGCCTGCGTATGTTTCAAACCGGCGGAAATACGACCGGTCTCTAGCTCTTTCTCGTAGATACCCTCTCCGATTACCGAATAGCGCTTTCCATCTACTTTCGTATAAATATCTGTCAAAGGAATACTTTCCAGTTCTTCCCGGTAGGTATGACGGCTATCGGTATTCGAATAAGTTCCCACGACATTGACAGCCAATGATTGTTTACGTGGTAATTTCCGGAAATAATACAAGTCGAGCGAGGGACGGGTATTCAAGGATTTATTATTATCGATAAGATCGGTCGTCATCTTGCTCTCGCTATTCCTTAAAAGGGCACTGCTATAGTTATGCGGATAGTCATAATAATAAAAATTCAGCTTAGCGTTCAAGAAATAATCATCATCCTTCGTGTAGTTATAATTCGCCGTCGTAGTCCAATACATCTCATAATCCCTCCCGGGGATTCCTTCCTGTGTTCGCTGGAAGGTACCATCTGGGGTATGAAAGATTTCCGTCCGGTCTTGCCATGCCTCTTTATACCGGTGTCCGTTCGCAAAGCTGGATAAAGAGAATTCCGAACGTCCTCGGTTATACTTACCATATATATAATCTGCCATCCAAAACGTGTTTAATTGATGGCTTAAATCCACGCCGAGATTTCCTCCGGAAGTCCGCTTGATCGTTATATAATCCAAGACGATATCGACTCCTTCCCCATATCGCAAGCCGGGATTATCGTGATATTCCACCCGTTTGATATCCTCCGGCGAGAGGGCTGCGACTTCCAAGGAAGAAGCCAACACGCCATTTATACGCAACTGAACGTTTCCATTCGCCATAGAGATACTTTTCGTATTCGGATCTACCCATAGACGAGGTAAAGACATCCGCCTTGTCAAATCCAAGCCATCCATCGAGCGCCGCACTTGGTCTTTAGAGGGGAATATAAGTTGACGGTCTTTCTTTCTTATAATCGAAGAGGCTTGAATGGTAACCTCATCCAAATCGATCGTTTTCTCCTCTTGCGCGTTTACCAAAAAGGCAACGCAAATCAATCCCACAAATAATACTTGTCTTCTCATAAAATTCAAATTTGATTCGAGACAAATGTAAGGAGGGAAACCGCTATAATCGATTTATACAGGCTAGAAACTAAAGTGCGAAGCCTTTTCAGCATACGCTGATTTACAGAGCATTGCCGAGCTACTTAGAGAGAAAAGTTTATATTGGCCGTTTGAGCGCTTATATAGCCGATAATATCCTCTTTCTCGTCCATACCCAGCTTATGGCGGATGTCCGTCTTGCGCTGATAGATCGTACGGACGCTTTGTTGGGTGACTACACTGATTTCCTTGGTAGAGAAGCCGGCGCATAGCAAGCAACAAAGCTGGATCTCTTTTTCCAGCAAACGCCCGTCAGACAATCGGACCAGATGCGTATGGAAATTATCATAGACCGCGTCGATAATCGGATACAGGTCATCCCATACCAAAAGCGTATCTACCGGGACATCCTCGTTCGTGATACGAGTCATTTGCTGGAGCAATTCCTTATTTTGTTGCGTGGGAGTAGTCGCCATCAAGCGGATAACACCCAATTGCTGCAACAAGACCTTACGGAAAAAGGCACTATCGGGTTTCTCCTCCGCTACGGATTGCTTGGACTCGTTCAAGAGCTGACGCAAGGCTTCCAAACGCTCCTCCATATCAATCAAACGATTCCTTCGGTTACGGATATATAAGGAAACTCCACCAGCTACCAATATGGAAAGCAAGGAAACGATCACCAAGATAGAGAACGTACGCTGCCGGCTCATCTCCAAGCGAAGATTTTCTCGGCGTAAACGATTTTGATCGACCAATCGTTCCCGCTCAGCCTTCTCCGTTTGGGATTTCACGGTATACAAAGAATCGCAATATTGCCCTAACCGGGAAATATCCACCGGTTTATTTTCCTTTACGCCCAATATAAATTGATAGGCATAATTCAGCGCATGCGAGGCTATATCATCACTGTGACTAAGTTCCAAGCCTAACGTATTCTTCTCGATATACTTCCGGGCAGAATCCAATTCCCCTAGATTGATCCAAGGCATAACATAGGATCCCGGTCTCGCTCCGGATATCGTTCTTCCAACAAACGTAAATAGCTGATAGAAGCCTTGGGATTAAAATCATACAAGAAATCCGCATAATTACGGGCAAAATGATGGGCATACCATTCGATATTCTTAGCCAAGGCCGAGTCCGCAGCCAAACGAAGATAATAATCCGCCGAGTCCCTCATTCGCAAGCGGCTATAACTCAACCCGGCCATATAATAGGCCATCTCCTTAAATCCAGCTTTTGGCGAGGCTTCCCATTCCTTCGAGTCTGCGATCGTTTCCCGATACAACCCTCACCAAAGCTCAAGGAAGTCAATCGGTCATAAAACGTACAAGGTAGGTCGAATCCGAACGGGAATAAGCGGAATCTATCGCCTCTCGGTACAAAGCACGTCTTTGTTCCAACCCTTCCGGGAATCACCCATATAAATAGCCTTTACGAAATAAGCGGAAAGTAAAGGCTCCGAGGCATGCTCCTTATAATAATCCACGGAGTAGTCGATGAGCGAGTCGTTCACCAAGCTGCGCCCCTGCAAGAGATGAAGCCAAGCGAGCCTCCGTCCATACTCTGCCTTATCGCTATCCGAAAGAGCGGAAAGCGTTATTTGCTCCTCCAGCAGCCAAGCGGCACTATCTAAGTTATTCTCGTTTACCAACCGGTCCGCTTCCGCAAATTTCTCCCGTACGGATTTACCGCCACAGGAAAGCAACAGGCAGACACCGGCCAGAAATATGTAGACAAACCATTTCGTCATAGCAACAGAGATCCTAATTTCCAGCAAAGGTACATTATTTTCGGAAGCCCGGGCGATTCACCGATATTTTTATCCGTTTCGTCGATTCCTTTTCCGCTCGGATAAGGAAGCCCTATCTTTGTAAGCAGACAAAGGGTTTATCTATGTTACAATTAAAAGAAACGACTTATTGATCGGCTTCACGATATCCGTCTTGCTTAGTATTTTCGTGAACTTCGCCCTTCTGATGCGTAAATATGAGTTCGAGACCGGAAACCCGAACATGGGTATCCAGCCTCCGGATCGCACCATGTATTATTTGCTAATCTGGTTCTTCGTGTTCTCCTTCATCTTATTTATTGTCAACAGCTTGATGTATAAGTTCGGGGACAAGCTTTTCCGCAGGAAAGAGTATAAAAGGGTATTGGTGGTTTGCGTAACTTGTATCAGCATCGCCTACGGCATGTTTCATCTGTCGCCGGTTTTGTACACGGCCATTGTTGTAGAATGGCTGGGAGAAGACGGACCTCAGCCAGCTACCCGGGATATCATGATCCGCATCAACCGGGACAGGATGGCTACGCAAACCATCAGGCCTGCCGAGCATCGGGACATACCGGTACCGCCCAATCCTTTCACGGTCCCTAACTCTTTCATGACGGAGCATCTTTTCGTCTTCCTCACGGTCATGCTAAGCTCCATACTGATCCGGCTGCTGGGCAGCAAGCAGCAAATGAAACTGGAATATGAGCAATTGAAGACCGAGAAGTTACAGAATTCCTATAACGCCTTGATGGGACAAATCAACCCACATTTCTTTTTCAACTCCTTAAATGGATTGAACGCCTTGATACAGAGCGGAGAGAAACAACAGACGCTGGCTTATCTGGATGAGCTATCCAACGTCTTCCGGTATATCTTGCAAAGCAACAAGAAAGAGCTGGTTACGCTGGCGGAAGAACTTCAATTCGTAAAAGCGTACACCTATCTGCTGAGCGTGCGCTACGAGGGAAAGCTATTCTTCTCCATCCAAGCGGATACCCCTTACTTGCTTTGGTATCTGCCGATATTGAGCGTACTCCCCTTGATCGAGAACGCCGTAAAGCACAACGTTATCAGCAAGCAATACCCGCTACAGATCGATATCTATACCACCCATGAGGACAAACTAATCATATCCAATAAAATACATCCTAAGTCGGAAGATAGCAAAGGTAGCGGTATCGGATTGAAGAACCTATGGGGGCGCTACCGGATGCTTACCGGAAAGGACATCCAGATCTCCAACCGCAAGGAATATTTCAAGGTCACGCTTCCTTTACTTAATAAACCCATTCACTCATGAAAGCAGTTATTATAGAAGATGAGACTACCGCCGTTAATAGCCTAAAGGCGATTCTGGCGCAAAATACGGTTACTCAGATCGAAGTGATCGCCGAGTTGGAGAGTATCGAGGAGAGCGTGGATTTCTTCCGGACATCGCCTCATCCGGATATCATCTTCATGGATATCCATTTAGCGGACGGATCGGCGTTCAAGATATTCGAGCAGGTGGAGATAGATGCCCCAGTAGTCTTCACGACCGCCTACGATGAGTATGCGTTACAGGCTTTTCAAGTAAGCAGTATCGATTATCTACTGAAGCCTGTCACGCTGGCCTCGCTGGAAAGGGCCTTGAATAAATTACGGCTGTTCGATACCGAGGAAAGGCTGGCGCATATCCGGCAAACGAACCGTACGATCCAGAGTCGCCACACGATCAAGAGCCTGTTGATCATGCTGGCCGATAAATTCTATCCGTTGGCGGTTGAGGAGATCCTTTATTTCTATACGGCCAACGAGAAGGTTACCGCCTATACCTCCGACGGGAAGCAACATCCCGTAGACCGTACCCTCGACGCGTTGGGAGAGCAACTGGACGAGAGGCTTTTCTTCCGGGCCAACCGTCAATTCATCATTTCACGCAACGCCATCAAGGATATAGATCTTTGGTTCGGGAGCCGCCTGTCCGTCAACCTCACCTTGCCGGTTCCCGAACGTATCATCATCAGCAAGACCAAGACCCCGATCTTCAAGAAATGGATTCTGAGGGAAGAGGAATAATGTCTTTTCACCCCCTCCCGTAAGGCGATTCACCGACCCGATTATACCACTAATCGGCGCTTAACCTTTCTTTACCGAACTTTCCTGTTATTTCGCGGTACAACAAATAAAGGTAAAAACACTATGCTGAAATGTATCACTTTCGACGGAGACGCCTCGACCCTGAACACGCTCATGGGATATCTCGAGAAACTGGACAAGGCTTTGGCCGATGTCCACCAAGTGCTGAGCAAGGAGCAAACAGAACGCCCCATCTTCGTCCGGGAGGGCAGCAAGATCATTCGCCTTCGCCGGGAAGAGATCCTTTTCCTCGAGGGATACGGCGATTATGTAAAGGTACACCGTATCAATGGCAAGCCCCTGCTCACGCAAGTCAGCTTGAAGCGGTTCGAGGAGTTTCTGGACAGGAATCGTTTTTGCCGGGTACATCGTTCTTACATCGTATCCCTCTCCCACATTAATTATATCGAGCGCAAGCGGATACGTATCGGGGAGGAACTGATCCCTATCAGCGATTCGTACCTGCCCGCCTTGATGAATAATCTGGCTCTCCAAGAGTAACCAAGAGTTTCATGCGGAAGAAACTTTTGTTTCTCCGTGACAAAACTTTTGTTTCCTAGTGAAGAAACTTTAGTTTCATAGGCAGAAAACTAAAGCTTCACTTGGTAGAACTTCTCGCTTAATGTATAGGTCACCGTAAAGCCCATGATATCTCTTCGCAACGCATTCCCTTGCAATTGGAGACGATCGTAATAAAACGCCGTATTGATACGGCCATTCAGGACGGGTAATCCCAAGCCAACGCTTACCCGATACGCCCCGCCGGATTGTCCTTTCAACCGCAGGTAAGGCGTGGAAACAGAAACACCCGCTTTATAAGACATCCGTTTCCAATAACTGCTGGAGCTAAATCCATTCGGGAAATAGCATACGCCCAAGCGTAGCTCATGCGAATCCCGGAACTTTACCCGGCTATCGCTCGAGTTCAATACCCCGTATTGCCGGAATAGATAGTCCAACGCATACGTCCATTTTTTATGCGCCAATGAGCTACCGATGCCTATATATTGAGGTAGATATTGTGTCACCCTTTTCTGGTTATAGGGGGTTTCCGTGTTGCTTCCCGTCACCGTCACCGTATTTTTCAATGAGATCCGTTGCTTATAACCGTAAATGGCGCCGACCGTTAGAAAGGTTTCCCGGGCGATCGGACGATGATATTGTAAACCGAAATCGGCGTAAAAAGAGCGGCCGGACATCTCCCTTGACACTGTCATCGCACTTTGTATCTCATTCAGTGTCATATTTCCGAAGATAAAATTAAGATTCATACCGACTGATAGATGCTTGGTCAATAAAAATCCCTGGGAAAGGAAAGCCTTGGAAAGCCCGCCTGTCCCCGAAAACGTACTGGTTACAAAGGTTCCGGGAGATCCTTCCAACTCTTGCGAGGACTTAAAATAATACCCAACGAAACTATAAGGAGTTACCCCGACGGACATATACCACCGTCGCATGATACGCCCTCCCAATGAGAAAGCGGAGAAATTCCCGGTGAATGCGCTGCTAGAGCTCCCGTCTGAGCGGTATCGTTCATTCTTCACGAAGGCAGATGCCTCAGCGAACAACTTACAACTATCCAACGCTGTCAATCCGGCAGGATTCTCTATATTCATCAGCATCCCTTCCCGCATGCCGACAGTGACACCCGCCATCGAGGTATTTTGACCATATAAACCGGAAGCCATCTCACCCAGTCCAAACATCGAGTAAGGCGAGGAAGTCATCGTATTCTGCGCGGATGCGCTTGCCGCCATCAAGAGGCAAGGGTAAAGAAGGTATCTAGTAACTTTCATAGACCTTATAAATGAGTTGTAGGGTGACCGGGTTACGTCCTCCCTGATCGTTAAACGTCAAGTTCTTGAACGTGCCGGTGTAATCATCACTATTAAAAACCAACTGAAGATTATGCTTATACATGCCAAAGGCACCTAGCTCCTCTTGCATGAATTGAGTCACGTCGAAATAATAATAGGTGTTCTCGTTAAACGTATTGTCTTCCGATAGCGTACCTCGTTGAACCTCGGAACCGAGATAATCGGTCACGGCATCCGTCACCACATTATTCTCATCGGCGATATATAGGTAGAGGCTGTCCGGCAAGGTATTGTAATCCGAATAAGTGCCTTGCTCGGGATAAATCTTAAGTAAAGCGCTCTCAATCTCCACTTGCGTGCCTTGTTGCATCAGATTATTCAAATACGGGAATTCCAGACGGGTATACCAACCCAAGCCTCCGAATAATACGCCCCGGTTACCAAGCTCGGCCGAAGGTATCTCCACTCCTTTCATCGGATATCCTGCCATATCCGTTCCACTACGGTCATGGTCAATATGATTGAACTGGGTATCCGTATTCGGGAAGAACCATAATTCCTTCTCTGTGGAAAGCTCATCGGACAAATGATAATGCAGGACTAAAGCGGCGGAGGAATCGGCTACCGTGAAAGTCAGCAGAGACTCGCTTCCTGCCAAGTCCGGCACGATCGCCACCCCTTTGAAATAATCCTCAAAGCGCTCCTCGGACACCGCTTGATCCTGCGCATGAAAACGGGACAAGAGGTCTTGCCCTAGCGCATCGGGAAGACGGACTTCCAGTTTCTCCCCCCCCTTCGGCTTCGGTTTAAATGAGCAGACCGCCAAAGCCTCGGGAGCGTAAGAGACACTGCTATTATTATATAAATACCCGTTATCGTTTAAGACGATCTTCTCCGTTAGCTGATAAATCGAGAGGGTTTGTTGGAGGGTCGTGTCTCCTACAAAGCGACCGTCGAAAGCGAGAGACAGGACTAGCGAGTCCAGTACGACCGTCTCGTCCGGATCAGTCCCATAGCTAGGTCTTTCATAAGCGATAAAGCTATGCGACGAGACGACTCCCCATAATGAATGTTTGTACCGGCCTACCAAAGCGACGTTCTTACCAGATGTCTCCAACGAGTCGATCAATACCGAGGTCACTACGACCGTGCTGGTATCTATACGAACGTTACGGAAAGCGGAGTCCACCAGATCGCTGCCATACGTACCGTTCTCGTCATAACAGGAAAACAGTCCCAGACAGAGCATCAAGCCCCCCAAAGCAAAGAATGTTCTAACCATACTTCTTATTTAATAAGCGAATAATCTTTTATCAATCCGATGGCAAAGAACGTATTTAGTGCAAAACCCGGCAAGATAAACCCATGAACCCACCGGTTTCCTCTGTAAACGGCCCGATACTGAAGATGAAACCGATTTCAAAACCATTCGAGGCCCTAACCTATCAATCCGGCTTATTCACCGATAAAAACCGTATGTTTACCGATTTAATTTGTGGGTCTCGTAAAACCCTCGTTCTTTTGCTTCCATAAAAACAAAATACGTAGTTAGAATGATACACAAAAGGATTCTTGTATTCTTGATCGCTTTTCTTCCTGTCATCATCAGCGCTTGCAGTGATGACGATGACGATGATTTGATCGGTAAGTGGTACCGTGTCTCTGACATGGACGGATTGGCGCGAAATTACGCCTCCTCTTTCACGATCGGTAACAAAGGATATCTGATTTGCGGAAACGACGGAAAAAATCGTTTATCGGATTGTTGGGAATATGATATGGAACGAGATACTTGGACGCAAAAGGCGGACTTTCCCGGAACCGCCCGCAATTCGGCCGTAGCTATGGCGGTAGATGAAAAGGGATATCTGGGAACCGGATACGACGGTACCAATTACTTGAACGACTTCTGGGAATTTAACCCGACCACCAATACGTGGGCACAGAAAGCGGATTTCCCCGGCTCGGGCCGATATGGAGCCGTGGCCTTCGGGGTAAACGGTAAAGCGTATATCGGATGCGGATACGACGGGAATTACCTAAAAGACTTTTATGCCTTTAATCCGGTGGCAAATAGCTGGACGCAAACGATCAGTATCGGCGGGACAAAGCGTCAGGGCGCTACCAGCTTCGTGATAAATGGAATCGCTTATGTATGTTGCGGACAAAATAACGGCGAATATGTAGACGATTTCTGGAAATTCGATCCCAGCACGGAATCATGGACCCAACTTAGGGATATATCGGATTCCTCGGACGAGGATTATGACGATGATTATACGATCACACGTACGAACGGGGTTGCTTTCGTGATTGATGGAGCCGCTTATCTGACTTGCGGTGAGAGCGGAAGCCTACGTAGCGACACTTGGAAATATTATCCGGCCACCGATCTATGGGAAAACGTAGCTAAATTCAAGGGAACTGCCCGTACGGCGACAGCATCTTTCTCCTCTGGCGAGAAAGGATTCGTAGTATCCGGCAAAAGTGGTACCACTCAATTTGATGATATTTGGGAATTTCACCCGAATGAATATGACGATGATGAATACTAAGAAAGGACGGGCTTGGTTCGTACCGGGCCTAGTGGTACTGCCGGTATTACTGTTTTATTTATCTTTTTTCCGGGGTGAAGAAATGGGGTCTTCTCCGGGCGGCAACTGGAGTTGCAAACATTTCAATCGGGGATGGCTGGGGTACCAGATTAGGATGAACGGAAAGGTGTTGATTTACCAACCCACCATTCCCTCTATTGATACGGTAATTGCGTTCCCGGATAAGGAAAGCGCAGAAAACATAGGCACACTCGTATTAAATAAATTGGCCGGGAACAGGAACTTCTCGGTCTCTAGAGAAGAGATACAACATTCACTCTCTTATTTAGGGCAATAGATTTATAATCATTAAATGTTTGGAGCAGGCTGGCTATTGATTAGTAGGTTTGCTTCGTTTTTCCACTAAAAAAAAGGGAGTCCACCTTGATAGGTGAACTCCCCCATTTCTCAAGCAAATAATGAAAATTACTTCTTATAAGTCTTATAACCATAAACAGCCAAGGAACCCAATTCCTCCTCGATACGAAGCAACTGGTTGTATTTCGCCATACGATCGGAACGGCTTAAGGAGCCGGTCTTGATTTGTCCGCTGTTGGTAGCTACGGCGATATCGGCGATCGTAGCATCCTCTGTCTCACCGGAACGGTGGGAAGTCACGGATGTATAGCCATTACGGTGGGCCATCTCGATAGCGTCTAATGTCTCGCTCAATGTACCGATCTGGTTTACCTTGATCAAGATGGAGTTCGCGCAACCCTTCTCGATACCTTTCTTCAAGAACTCTACGTTTGTAACGAATAGGTCATCACCTACCAACTGGCATTTTCCGCCTAGCGTGGAGGTTAGCATTTGCCAACCGGCCCAGTCATTCTCGTCCATACCATCCTCGATAGAATCAATCGGGTATTTGTTCACCAACTCACTCAGATAAGCGACTTGTTGCTGGGCGTTACGCTTAGCGCCTTTCTCACCCTCGAATTCCGTATAATCATAAACACCATCGTGATAAAACTCGGAAGCAGCGCAATCCATGGCTATCGTCACATCCTTGCCCGGCTCATATCCAGCGGCTTTGATAGCGGCCATAATAGAATTCAAGGCATCTTCCGTACCATCCAATGCCGGAGCGAAACCGCCCTCATCACCTACAGCCGTGCTCAAGCCACGATCGTGCAATACTTTCTTCAACGCATGGAAAACCTCTGCGCCCATACGAAGCCCCTCACGGAAACTCTTCGTACCTACCGGACGAATCATGAATTCCTGAAAAGCGATCGGAGCGTCGGAGTGAGAACCTCCATTGATAATGTTCATCATAGGAACCGGCAACACGTAGGTATTTGTTCCACCGATATAACGATATAAAGGCAGATCCAGATAATTAGCCGCTGCCTTCGCTACGGCAAGCGATACACCTAACATAGCGTTAGCTCCTAGATTTGATTTTGTCTTTGTACCATCCAAATCCAGCAACTTATGGTCTATCTCTCTTTGATTCAAGGCGCTCATTCCTAAAATGGCGGGAGCGATTACCTTATTTACATTATCCACGGCACGGAGAACGCCTTTGCCACCGTAGCGATTCTTATCGCCATCGCGTAACTCGATAGCCTCGTTCTCACCGGTAGAGGCGCCAGAAGGTACAGCCGCACGACCGAATGCGCCGGAAGCCAAATGTACGTCTACTTCTACTGTCGGGTTACCACGTGAATCAAGTATCTCTCTACCTACTACTTTTACAATTTCCATATTACTATATTTGTTTTATTAGTTGTTCAATGATGTCTTACTTTTCTTTTTCACAAATATAACAATAGCCAAGCAAGGAATGTTTGCGGAAGCCTATCGAGTTTTTCAATCTTTTAATAGATGATTTTTACTATTTGCCTAAACCTTTCAAAAAAAGCTTTTGTTGTTTATGAAAGAATATACTCATACTAAGATGAAAAAGGTACTTACCACTATTGACTCTTCTAGATTTATTCCTGCTGTTTGGCAAAGGGGAGTTCATTTATGCGGATACCGCATCTGTCCCTCCGGAATATAAAGCTTGCCTGTGCTCTTCTTGTGAAGATCATATTGATGATAATCACCATACCGGATACTCTTTTGATCAAGAGGATGGAGAAGTCATCGCAAAAGGGCTTTCCACTGAACCGGATAATTTCTTACCGCAACGTCTGAATTTGTACAACGCTTTCGAGACGAAAGATTATGATAATGGCATACAACAAACCTCTGGATTTTTCAACACGCCTAATGGAAAGTTCATTTGGCAAGATTATTTATACCAAGACCGCTTATTAAATGCGACTCAGCAATATGAACCATCTTTAGAGAATCTCTCAAAAGCAGTGAAACTAGCCGAATACTATCGTTATCTGGGCTATTTCTATTACCTCAAAAAGATCTGGACAATTCAAAAATATACTGGAATAAGGTCTTAGAGATCGATCCTTCTAATAAGGTAGCGCAGGAGGCTCTTCAAAGCATACAATAAAAACAATTATAAACTTCATATTTCTTTACACTGCTATATTTGCACTATACCTCAACAAAAAAAGCGATCCGTGTGTACGAATCGCTTTTCTTATATGATTATAAAAAACTTGCTTATTCAGCTGCTTTTTCCTCGCTAGCTGCTTCAGCTGTAGGAGCTTCTGCAACCGATGCTGTTGCTTTTTTACGAGAACGTCTTGTTTTAGGAGCTTTCTTAGCGGCTGTATCCTTCAACATATTTTCGTTATAGTCTACTAACTCAATAAAGCACATAGCTGCGTTGTCACCTAAACGGTTACCAGTCTTGATAATTCTGGTATAACCACCCGGACGATCACCGATCTTCTGAGCAATTTCCTTGAACAACTCTGTTACAGCAAATTTGTCTTGCAAATTGCTAAATACCACACGTCTAGAGTGAGTTGTATCCTCCTTAGACTTCGTGATAAGTGGTTCTACATACTTACGTAGCGCTTTTGCCTTTGCTGTCGTAGTAAAGATTCTCTTATGCTTGATCAAAGAACAAGCCATATTCGAAAGCATTGCGTCACGGTGAGTATTTGTACGACCTAAATGATTGAATTTCTTATTATGTCTCATCGTTTACTTACTCTTTATCTAATTTATATTTTGTGATATCCATACCGAATGAAAGGTTCAAGCTCTCAAGCAGTTCATCAAGTTCAGTGAGCGACTTTTTACCGAAGTTACGGAATTTCAACAAATCATTCTTATTGAACTTAACCAACTCACCTAGTGTTTCAACATCTGCGGCCTTTAAGCAATTCAATGCACGAACGGAAAGGTCCATATCAGCCAGCTTGCTCTTAAGCAACTGACGCATATGAAGTACTTCTTCATCGAACTCTTCATTGCCTTCAGTATCCGCTGTCTCGATCGCAATCTTTTCATCTGAGAACAACATGAAATGATGAATCAGAATCTTCGCTGCTTCCTTCAACGCTTCCTTCGGATGAATAGAACCATCTGTGGCTATTTCAAGAACCAACTTCTCGTAGTCCGTCTTCTGTTCAACACGGAAGTTCTCGATTGAATATTTTACGTTACGTATCGGAGTGAAGATAGAGTCGATAGCGATCACATGTATATCTGCGTTCGGGTCTCTGTTCTCATCTGCGGGTACATAACCGCACCTTTATTAATAGTCAATTCAATCTGGAAACTTGCGGTCGGATCCAAGCGGCAAATAACCAAATCAGGATTCAATATCTCGAATCCAGTCAGTTGCTTACCAATATCACCGGCTTTGAACACTTCCGAACCCGAAACAGTAATACTCACTTTTTCATTCTCGATGTCGTCTACGATATGCTTGAAACGAACTTGCTTCAGATTCAAGATAATGTTTGTCACATCCTCGATAACACCGGATTGTACCAAATTCATGGTCAACCCCGTCGATCTTAATGGATGTAATAGCAAAACCTTCAAGTGACGACAGGAGAATACGACGTAAAGCATTACCTATTGTAATACCATAGCCGGGTTCCAACGGACGAAATTCAAACTTTCCGAAGAAATTGTCCGCTCCAACATTAATACTTTATCGGGTTTTGAAATGCTAATATCGCCATGGAAATCAATTATTATTTAGAATACAATTCTACGATCAACTGCTCTTTAATGTTTTCAGGAATGTCAGCTCTTTCCGGCAGATGCAGTAATTTTCCGCTCATTGAGGACTGATCCCACTCAATCCAAGGATATTTGCTGTGATTGAAACCTGACAATGCGTCGGCAATAACCTCCATGGATTTAGATTTTTCTAACACCAATAACCTGACCGGGTTTTACAGAGTAAGAAGGAATGTTTACAACACTTCCGTCTACTGTAATGTGACGATGAGAAACCAACTGACGAGCTGCGGCTCTTGTCGGGGCTATACCCAAACGATAAACCACATTGTCAAGACGGCCTTCTAACAATTGAAGAAGCACCTCACCGGTAATACCTTTAGAGCGTGAAGCTTTTTCGAATAAGTTTCTAAATTGCTTCTCCAATACGCCATAAGTGTATTTTGCTTTTTGCTTCTCACGAAGCTGGATACCGTATTCAGAAGTCTTTCTTTTTCTGGAGTTACCATGTTGTCCAGGAGGATAGTTCTTCTTAGAAAGAACTTTATCCGCACCGAATATTGCCTCACCAAACTTACGGGCAATTCTTGTTCTTGGTCCAGTATATCTTGCCATTTTTTTATTTTTTTAAATGTTCTGTTTGAATCTGGAACCGTGCAGCCGCGATTACAGAGAGGATAAGGTCAATATGCAATCTATTCACAATTCCGGATTCAATGTTTAAGAAACTATAATTAATTATACTCTTCTCTTTTTCGGAGGACGACACCCGTTATGAGGAAGCGGTGTAACATCAACGATTTCTGTTACCTCGATACCTGCGCCATGGATCGTTCTGATAGCGGACTCACGACCGTTACCCGGACCCTTAACGAATACTTTCACCTTTCTTAAACCAAGATCATAAGCTACTTTAGCGCAATCCTGTGCTGCCATCTGAGCTGCATAAGGAGTATTCTTCTTAGAGCTTCTGAATCCCATCTTACCAGCGGAAGACCAGCTGATTACTTGTCCTTCGCTATTCGCTAAAGACACAATAATGTTGTTAAAAGAAGAATGAATATGAGCTTGACCGTAAGCGTCAACTTTTACGTTTCTCTTCTTTGCTGCGACTGTTTTCTTTGCCATATTAACTCTTATTATTTAGTAGCTTTTTTCTTATTTGCAACAGTTTTCTTCTTACCCTTACGAGTACGAGCGTTGTTCTTTGTGCTTTGGCCTCTCAAAGGCAGACCAACACGGTGACGAACACCTCTGTAGCAACCAATATCCATCAGACGCTTGATGTTCAACTGAACTTCTGAACGAAGGTCACCTTCAACCTTGTACTCAGCGCCAATGACTTCACGAACTTTTGCGGCTTGATCGTCTGTCCAATCCTTAACTTTGATATCACGATCAACCCCAGCCTTATCTAATACGGATTTTGCAGCGCTACGACCAATACCATAGATATAAGTCAAAGCGATTTCTCCTCTTTTATTTTGTGGCAAGTCTACACCAACTATTCTTATAGCCATATTACTTACTTAGATTATTTTGCAAAAATAATAAATTATCCTTGACGTTGTTTATACTTAGGATTTTTCTTGTTAATTACGTATAAGCGACCCTTTCTTCTTACTATCTTGCACTCAGGTGTACGCTTCTTTAAAGATGCTCTTACTTTCATATCGTGTTTAATTTTATTTGTATCTAAAAGCAATTCTACCTTTCGATAGATCATACGGAGACATTTCTACTCTTACCTTATCCCCCGGAAGGATCTTAATGTAATGCATACGCATCTTTCCTGAGATATGAGCGGTAATTTCATGTCCGTTCTCCAATTCTACACGAAACATCGCGTTTGACAATGCTTCTACAATTACTCCATCTTTCTCTATTGCTGATTGTTTAGCCATATAAATCCAATTAAATTGCGTTTTCTCCTAGAACTTCCTCTAAAAACTTAAATGAAGATAAGATCTGGGGACCATCCGGACGTATAGCGATACAATGCTCGAAATGAGCAGAAGGCTTTCTGTCCTTTGTGCGAACCGTCCATCCGTCTTTCTCAAATGCAACGTTCTTGCTTCCCATGTTGATCATCGGCTCGATGCAGATACACATTCCGTTACGCAATAACGGTCCGCATCCACGTCTGCCATAATTAGGCACTTCCGGTTCCTCATGCATTTTCCGACCTATACCATGTCCCACCAGCTCTCTTACGACAGAGTAACCTTGAGACTCGCAATAAGTCTGAATCGCATTACTGATATCACCCAAACGGTGACCTTCAACAGCACATTGGATACCTAAATAAAGTGAATCCTTCGTCGCTTTCAACAATTTCTTCACTTCCGGCGCAACCTCACCTACACAGAAAGTGTAAGCGGAGTCACCGACAAAACCATTCAATATCGTCCCACAATCCACAGAGATCACGTCACCCTCTTTCAAGATCATCTTAGAAGAAGGAATACCATGCACCACCTGATCATTCACTGAGGCACATATTGAATTAGGGAAACCACCATATCCCAAAAAAGCCGGAACAGCACCATTATCTCTAATGAACTCTTCCGCAATCTTATCAAGTTGAAGTGTGGAGACTCCGGGGACAATATGCTTAGCTACCTCGCCAAGTGTCTTACCTACCAGTTGATTAGCCTCACGCATCAACTCAATCTCTTCATCTGTCTTTAAATAGATCATTCTATTAATAAGCGGCAACAGAGCCTGTACGGCCTTTAATTCTTCCTGACTTCAACAAACCGTCATAATGACGCATTAGCAAATGACTTTCAACTTGCTGCAATGTATCCAACACCACACCAACCAAAATCAACAAAGATGTACCACCAAAGAATTGGGAGAACTCCATACTTACACCGGCAATTCTAGCGAAAGCGGGCATGATAGCAACCAACGCAAGGAAAAAAGCACCCGGCAAAGTAATACGGTCCATAATGGTATCCAGATAGTCTTTGGTATTCTTACCCGGTTTCACACCCGGAATAAAACCATTGTTTCTCTTCAAATCATCTGACATCTGGGTCGGATTGATCGTAATAGCCGTATAGAAATACGTAAACAGGATAATCAACACCGCAAACACGAAGTTGTACCAAAATCCCGTATTATCCATGAAAGCAGCCCAAAAACCGCTCTGCTCTCCCGTACTAGAGAAACCTACAATTGAGATAGGAATAAACATGATCGCCTGAGCGAAGATGATAGGCATTACGTTAGCGGCATTCACCTTCAGAGGGATATACTGACGCGCGCCACCATATTGTTTATTACCGATAATTCTTTTCGCATATTGCACGGGGACCTTACGAGTACCTTGTACCAATAAGATCGCACCAGCGATAACAAGCAAAAGGAACAACATCTCAAATAAGAACATAACCAGACCACCGGTTTTCTCACTTGTTCTAGAAACGAATTCTTGGAACAAAGAGTGCGGCAGACGGGCTATAATACCAACTAAAATGATAAATGAAATACCATTTCCAACACCTTTATCTGTAATTCTTTCACCTAGCCATAAGATAAACATACTTCCCGCAGCCAAGATGATCGTAGATGAGATCGTGAACCAAATACCACCCGGTAAAGCAGCGCCGGCAGCCTTAAGCTGAACGCTTAAATTCACCAAGTAAGTAGGACCTTGGAATAACAAGATCGCTATCGTCAAGTAACGAGTCCACTGATTGATTTTTCTACGGCCACTCTCACCCTCTCTCTGCAATTTTTGGAAAGAAGGAACTGCGATGGCTAACAACTGCATAACAATTGAAGCGGAGATATATGGCATGATTCCCAACGCAAAAATAGATGCGTTAGAAAAGGCTCCACCTGAGAACATATCCAACAGTGCAAGCAATCCGCCTCTTGTCTGCTCCTGTAAAGCGGTTAACGCTTTGGGATCGATACCCGGAAGCACTACATACGTACCAAAACGGTATATAGCCACCAATAAAAGAGTGGTGAGGATCCGATTTCTCAGATCCTCAATCTTCCAGATATTCTTGATTGTTTCAACAGCTCTCATGACTTAGAGTTTAACGACTGTTCCACCTGCGGCTTGGATAGCTGCCTCTGCGCTCTTAGAGAAAGCGTGAGCCTCAACCTCTAACTTAGCGGTCAAGCTACCGTTACCAAGAATTTTAACCACTTGAGAAGAAGAGATGAAACCAGCCTCCATCAATTCATTAATACCAATCTTAGTCAATTGCTTAGCCTCTGCCATTTGTTGCAAAGTATCGATATTAATAGCTTTATATTCTACACGGTTAATATTCTTGAAACCGAATTTAGGCAAACGTCTTTGAATAGGCATCTGACCACCTTCGAAACCAATCTTGTTCTTGTAGCCAGATCTAGACTTGGCACCTTTATGACCTCTTGTTGAAGTTCCGCCTAATCCTGAACCCGGACCACGTCCGATTCTTTTTCTGGTCTTGGTAGATCCTTCAGCCGGTTTTAAATTTGATAAATTCATATCGTATAATTTATTTTTTCAACCAATTATTACTTTTCTACAGAAACCAAATGTTTCACTTTCTCAACCATACCTAAGATCGCCGGATTAGCTTCATGCTCTACAATCTGGTTCATCTTTCTCAGCCCTAGTGCGTCAAGCGTTCTCTTTTGGTCTTTCGGGCATTTAATTCTACTTTTAACTTGCTTTACTTTAATAGTCGCCATAAACTTATCCCCCCCCTAATTAACCTCTAAATACTTTTTCAACAGCAACACCTCTGTTCTGAGCAACATCGAACGGGCTTCTCAACTCACCTAGCGCAGCGATAGTAGCTTTCACCAAGTTATGAGGGTTGGAAGAACCTTTAGATTTTGCCAAAACGTCTGTAATACCTACGCTCTCCAATACGGCACGCATAGCACCACCAGCCTTAACACCGGTACCGTGAGATGCCGGTCTAATCAGCACTTGAGCACCACCGAATTTAGCTAATTGTTCGTGAGGGATCGTACCTTTGTGTACCGGAACCTTGATCAAGTTCTTCTTAGCAGCTTCTACACCTTTAGCGATAGCTGTCGTTACCTCACCGGCTTTACCTAATCCCCAGCCAACGATACCATCCTCGTTTCCTACTACAACGATAGCAGCAAAACTGAATGTACGTCCACCTTTTGTAACCTTAGTTACACGGTTGATTGCAACCAGTCTGTCCTTCAACTCTAAGTCGTTGGTCGATTTAACTCTATTATTTGCCATCTTCATTAAAATTTAAGGCCGCCGTTACGTGCAGCATCTGCTAATTCTTTAATTCTCCCGTGATACAGGTAACCATTACGGTCGAAAACCACTGTCTGAACGCCAGCTTCCTGAGCGCCTTTAGCGATTAATTCACCAACCTTAGCAGCGATCTCCTTTTTCGGAGCCTTAACATCTAATTTCAAAGATGAAGCAGCGGCTAAAGTCTTGCCTGTAGTATCATCTATCACCTGTGCGTAGATTTGCTTGTTGCTTCTAAACACAGTCAGGCGCGGACGCTCAGTAGTTCCTGAGATTTTGCCGCGTACGCCTGCTTTTATTTTTAATCTTCTTTCTAGCTTCGTTGTCATGATAATTTCAGTTTACGTAGATTACTTACCTGCTGACTTACCAGACTTTCTGCGAATCTCTTCACCCACGAACTTAATACCCTTACCTTTATACGGTTCAGGCATTCTGAATGAACGGATCTTCGCACAAATCTGACCTAATAATTGTTTGTCAGCCGATTCAAGGATAATAAGAGGGTTCTTATTTCTCTCAGACTTCGTCTCAACTTTCACTTCCTTCGGCAACTGCAAATAGATATTGTGAGTATAACCTAAAGAAAGATCCAATAACTGACCTGTATTTGAAACACGGTAACCAACACCTACTAACTCAAGCTCCTTCTTATATCCCTCTGAGCAGCCAACAACCATGTTGTTGATCAAAGAACGATACAAACCGTGTAACGCACGATGATTCTTATCATCAGTAGGTCTTGTTAAATGGATAACTCCGTCTTCCAAAGTAACGTTAATATCAGGATTCACTTCCTGTACAAGTTCACCTTTAGGGCCTTTAACTGTTACTACATTATCCTTAATTGTAACTGTAACACCAGCCGGTACATGAATTGGTAATTTTCCTATTCTTGACATTCTTCTTCCCTCCTAATTAATAAACGTAACATAATACCTCGCCACCGATCTTCAGATCGCGGGCCTCTTTGTCAGTCATCACACCTTTAGAAGTAGAAAGAACAGCAATACCTAAACCATTCAATACTCTCGGCATTTCTTTGTAACCAGTGTACTTACGCAAACCGGGCGTAGAAACTCTCTCAAGTTTCTTAATCGCATTAACTTTGTTTACTAGGTCATACTTCAAGGCGATCTTGATCGTACCTTGAGGACCATCCTCTACAAACTTAAAATTAAGAATGTAGCCCTTGTCGAAAAGGATCTTAGTGATCTCTTTCTTTAAATTTGACGCCGGCACCTCAACAACTCTGTGCTTCGCTTTGATTGCGTTACGCAATCTTGTCAAATAATCTGCAATAGGATCTGTCATATAAATAATTAATTAAATTGATCCGGCCACCCGGACAATATTTAAACTAAAAAAACTCTTACCAACTTGCTTTCTTTACACCCGGGATTAAACCATTAGATGCCATTTCACGCAATTGGATACGAGAAATACCGAACTGGCGTACATACCCTTTCGGACGTCCTGTAATCTTGCAACGGTTGTGCAAACGTACAGGAGAAGCATTTTTAGGTAAAGCCTGCAAAGCCTCATAGTTACCTTCTGCCTTAAGCTGAGCTCTTTTAGCGGCATACTTAGCAACAAGCTTTGCTCTTTTAACCTCACGGGCCTTCATTGATTCCTTAGCCATAACTACTTAGTCTTTTTTTCCGTTTTTAAAAGGCAATCCAAATTCTCTCAAAAGAGCATAACCTTCTTCGTCTGTTTTCGCAGAGGTCACAAAGGTAATATTCATTCCCAATATTTTGGTAATATTATCGATATTTATTTCAGGAAAAATGATTTGTTCCTGAATACCGAGTGTATAATTGCCTCTTCCGTCTAACTTACTCTCAATTCCCTTGAAGTCGCGGATACGAGGAAGAGCGACACGAACAAGTCTCTCCAAGAACTCGTACATCTGCTCACGACGTAATGTCACCATCACACCGATCGGCATCTTCTTACGCAACTTAAAGTTAGAGATATCCTTTTTAGATACGGTAGCGACAGCTTTTTGACCGGTGATCGTAGACAACTCGCTGATAGCGATATCGATGATCTTCTTGTCAGCCGTAGCCATACCTAATCCCTGATTAATCACGATTTTCTTCAAAACAGGTACCTGCATCACGGATTTGTAACCGAACTCCTTCGTTAAGGCAGGAACAATTCTGTCTTGGTATTCTTTCTTAAGACTGGCAGTATTGCTCATTACTTAATTTCCTCCCCTGATTTTTTAGAATAACGCACTAAAGCACCCTTCTCATTCAACTTACGGCCGATACGTGTAGCTTTACCAGATTTCGGGTCAACCACGTTAAGGTTAGAAAGATGAATAGGAGCTTCCTTCTTTTCGATTCCTCCTTGAGGATTCTTCGCATTAGGCTTGGTATGCTTTGATACCACATTAATACCTTCGACAATCGCACGATTATCTTTTACAAGTACCTGTAAAACACGACCTGTCTTACCTTTGTCCTCGCCGGCATTAACAAATACTATATCGCCTTTTTTGATATGTAATTTACTCATTACTTTAAATTTTACGAGATTAAAGCACTTCAGGTGCAAGTGATACAATTTTCATGTTTGTTGCACGAAGCTCTCTGGCAACCGGACCGAAGATACGGCTACCACGGATATCGCCACCGGCATTCAATAATACGCAAGCGTTATCATCGAAACGGATATAAGAACCATCCGGACGGCGGATCTCTTTCTTAGTACGAACGATGATAGCCTTAGAAACAGCACCCTTCTTAACGTCGCTAGCTGGGATTACGCTTTTGATTGCTACTACGATCACATCACCTACAGTGGCATAACGCTTTCTCGTTCCGCCCAAAACACGGATACACAAAGCTTCCTTTAGCTCCACTGTTATCTGCTACTACTAGTCTTGATTCTTGTTGTATCATCTTACTTAGCCCTTTCGATTATTTGAACTAATCTCCATCTTTTAGTCTTGCTCAAAGGACGAGTCTCCATAATCTTTACGGTATCGCCAATGTTGCATTCGTTATTTTCGTCGTGAGCATGATATTTCTTCGTCTTATTAACGAACTTTCCATAAATGGGGTGTTTTTCCTTCCATTTAATGGCAACCGTGATGCTTTTATCCATCTTGTTGCTCGTTACCACGCCCGTTCTTTCTTTTCTTAAATTTCTAGTTTCCATCAGGCTCAATTATTTGTTGTTAAGTTCTCTCTGGCGCAATTCTGTTTTCATGCGCGCAATCAATCTGCGTTGCTGTTTAATCTGAGAAGGATTATCCATAGGCGAGATGCTATGGTTAATCTTCTTCTGATCATAGGCCGCAACCTCTGCATCTACTCTCTCTAGCAACTCTTTCGTGCTTAGTTCTCTAATTTCTGCAATCTTCATAACAATTACGCATTTTGATTTTGCATGTCATAATCACGTCTCACAACAAACTTGGTTGTAACCGGAAGTTTTTGTGCGGCAAGGCGCAACGCTTCCTTAGCGATATCAAAGGGAACACCTTCGATCCGAAAATCAGACGACCCGGAGTAACAGGCGCAACAAATCCCTCAGGATTACCTTTACCTTTACCCATACGAACCTCTGCAGGCTTCTTCGTGATTGGCTTATCCGGGAAGATACGAACCCAAACCTGCCCCTGACGTTGCATATAACGTGTAACGGCGATACGGGCAGCCTCGATCTGACGACCGGTAATCCATTTATTCTCTAATGACTTTATTCCAAAAGAACCGAAGGCCAGCTGGTTGCCACGTTGAGCTTCGCCCTTCATGCGACCTTTCTGCTGTCTTCTGAACTTGGTTTCTTTGGTTGTAACATCTCTACTTAAATTCTAACGTTTAACGATTAGCTCTTTTTCTCTTGAAGTTCTTGTCTCTGTTGCCACCGGCATTGTCGTTTCTACGGCCTGTCTCCTTGGCAGCAGTGAAAGAAGGAGCAAGATCGCGCTTGCCATAAACCTCACCACGGCAGATCCAAACCTTAACACCCAGCAAACCAACTTTTGTCAAGGCCTCAGCCAAAGCATAGTCGATATCTGCTCTAAGAGTGTGCAACGGAGTTCTTCCTTCCTTATACATTTCCGAACGAGCCATTTCAGCGCCATTCAAACGACCAGAGATTTGAATCTTTATACCTTCGGCGCCCATTCTCATGGTAGAGGCGATAGCCATCTTTACCGCACGACGATATGCGATTTTACCTTCAAGCTGACGTGCGATGTTGTTTGCTACGATAACAGCGTCCAATTCAGGTCTCTTCACCTCGAAGATGTTGATCTGCACTTCTTTATCAGTGATCTTCTTCAACTCTTCCTTCAACTTATCAACTTCCTGACCACCTTTACCGATGATGATACCCGGACGTGACGTACAAACAGTGATCGTGATCAACTTAAGCGTACGTTCAATAACGATACGAGATACACTAGCTTTTGCAAGACGGGCATTCAAATATTTACGGATTTTGCTATCTTCCAGCAAAGTATCCCCGTAATTCTTACCGCCATACCAATTGGAATCCCAACCACGGATAATTCCTAAACGATTACTAATCGGATTAACCTTTTGTCCCATCTACAAATTAATTTTGACTATCGTTTTACTAAGTGTATCAACAAACAGAGTTACGTGGTTCGAGCGTTTACGAATTCTGTAACCTCTCCTTGAGGAGCCGGACGCATTCTCTTCAACGTAGTAGCGCAATCAACGCTGATTGAAGATACGCATAACTCTCCTGCTTCTGCTTTACGTTCATTTTTCTGTTCCCAGTTTGCGATTGCTGAACGAAGCAATTTTTCTACTCTTGCTGCAGCTTCCTTGTTAGAAAACTTCAAAACACCAAGCGCACGGAATACTTCCATACCGCGAATCATGTCTGCTACCAAACGCATCTTACGAGGAGAGGTAGGAACATTGTTCAACTTCGCGAAATACATGGTCTTTTGGGCTTCTTCTTGCTTCAGCTGATATTCTTTTCTAGCACCCATTTTATTCGATTCTTTTATTTTCAGATTCCTGAATTCCTGTTACTACCGATATTATTTCTTCTTGTTACCGGCGTGACCGCGGAAAGTACGTGTCGGTGAGAACTCTCCCAACTTGTGGCCTACCATATTCTCGGTTACGAAAACAGGAATAAATTTATTTCCATTATGAACTGCAATAGTATGGCCTACGAAATCAGGCGAAATCATTGAAGCTCTTGCCCATGTCTTAACTACGGCTTTCTTTCCTGACTCATTCATTGCCAGAACTTTCTTCTCAAGCTTTACATTAATATACGGGCCTTTTTTTAGCGAACGACTCATAGTTTACTTAATTAATCAGATTATTTCTTTCTTCTTTCAATAATATACTTTGAAGAATGCTTCTTAGGAGCTCTAGTCTTCAAGCCCTTAGCATATAAGCCATTACGGGATCTAGGATGACCTCCGGAAGAACGACCTTCACCACCACCCATTGGGTGATCAACCGGGTTCATAACAACACCACGGTTGCGAGGACGACGACCTAACCATCTAGAGCGACCGGCCTTACCTGATTTTTCAAGAGCATGGTCTGAATTGCCAACTGCGCCAATTGTAGCCTTACAAGCCGCAAGAATCTTTCTAGTTTCACCAGAAGGCATCTTAATAATCGCATAAGCGCCTTCCTTTGAAGTCAGCTGAGCGAATGCACCTGCGGAACGTACCATTTTGGCACCCTGTCCAGGACGAAGCTCAATATTGTGAATAATAGTACCAACGGGAATATTTGCCATAGGCAAAGTATTACCTACCTCAGGAGCGGCGTCGCTACCTGAAACCACTGTTTGGCCAACTTCCAATCCGTTCGGAGCGATGATATAGCTCTTTGCTCCGTCCGCATAATACAACAAAGCGATACGAGATGAACGGTTAGGATCATACTCGATAGACTTTACTGTCGCAGGAATGCCATCTTTGTTTCTCTTGAAATCGATAATTCTGTACTTTTGTTTGTGACCGCCACCGATATAACGCATTGTCATCTTACCAGTGTTGTTACGTCCACCTGTACTCTTCTTACCTACTACAAGAGACTTCTCTGGTGTACTTGCAGTGATTTTATCAAATGCACCAATAACTTTGTGTCTCTGCCCCGGTGTCGTGGGCTTTAATTTACGTATTCCCATTTCTCTTTTTAGATATTACTAAAGAAATCAATTGTTTCTCCTTCTTTCAACGTTACGATCGCTTTCTTGAAAGCAGCTTGCTTGCCGTTGATGATACCTGATTTTGTATAACGGCTTTTACGCTTTCCAGAGTAGTTGATGGTGTTAACATCAACTACTGTAACACTGTACATATCCTCTACAGCTTTCTTAATCTCCAATTTGTTGGCATCAGGAGAAACACGAAAACCATAGCGATTCGGAAATTTCTCTGTGATCGCTGTTTGTTTCTCAGTTACTATAGGCTTAATAATAATTCCCATTATTCTACTCCTTATGCTTTAAAATTTTGTTCAACAACAGCGACTGAACTTTCCGTTAAAACCAAATTAACAGCGTTTAACACAGCGTATGTATTTAGTTCAGAAGCAGTTATTACACTTGCCTTCTCTAAATTTCGAGCGGACAAATATACTAAATTATTCTTCTCCGGTAAAACCATAAGTAACTTTTTATCAGCCACTTTCAAGTTTTTAGCAATTGTTATAAATTCTTTAGTCTTAGGAGCTTCCATTGTGAAATCCTCTACGACAACAATCGCATTGTTCTTTGCCTTGTAGCTCAATGCTGACTTACGAGCCAAAGATTTTACTTTCTTGTTCAGCTTGAACTCATAATCACGAGGCTTCGGACCGAATACACGGCCACCACCAACCAACACCGGAGAGTTGATATCACCACGACGTGCGCCACCACCACCTTTCTGACGGATCAGCTTACGTGTACTACCAGATACTTCGCTTCTCTCTTTAGACTTATGCGTTCCCTGACGTTGATTTGCCAAATACTGCTTTACGTCCAAGTAAATAGCATGATCGTTGGGTTCAATGCCGAAGATCGCATCGTTCAAAGTTACCTTTCTTCCGGTATCTTCACCTTTAATATTAAATACGCTCAGTTCCATTACTTTTCAATTAATAAGATTGAACCTTTTGCTCCTGGAACAGATCCCTTTACCAATAAAAGGTTGTGTTCCGGCATTACCTTGATCACTTGAAGATTCTGAACGGTTACACGTTCGTTACCCATCTGGCCGCCCATTCGCATGCCCTTAAATACCTTTGCGGGGTAAGAACAAGCACCGATAGAACCCGGCTTACGAGCACGGTTATGCTGACCGTGAGTAGTCTGACCTACACCACCAAAACCATGACGTTTTACTACACCTTGGAAACCTTTACCTTTTGATGTACCCACTACATCCACGAAACCTGCGTCTTCCAAGAAATCTACAGTGATCACGTCACCCAACTTGTACTCAGTTTCGAAATTCTTGAACTCGGCCAAGTGTCTTTGAGGTGCTACACCGGCTTTCTTGAAGTGACCCATCTCAGGCTGTGTCGTGTGCTTCTCTTTCTTCTCTTGGAAACCCAACTGTACAGCTTCGTAGCCATCTTTCTCAAAGTCTTGATCTGTGTAACCACACAAGGACCCACTTCGATAACAGTGCATGGAAGATTTTTCCCTCGGCACTGAAAACGGATGTCATTCCGATTTTTTCCTAATAATCCTGGCATTTCACTAATTGTTAAAAACTTACACTTTAATTTCTACTTCTACACCGCTAGGTAATTCTAGCTTCATCAAAGCGTCAACTGTCTTCGCAGTTGAGCTATAGATATCGATTAATCTCTTATAAGAAGAGAGTTCGAACTGCTCACGAGATTTCTTGTTAACGAAAGTAGAGCGGTTCACTGTAAAGATACGTTTGTGCGTAGGAAGAGGTATAGGACCGCTAACGATAGCACCTGTAGCCTTTACCGTCTTTACGATCTTCTCGGCAGACTTGTCTACCAGAGAATAATCGTAAGACTTCAATTTAATTCTGATCTTTTGGCTCATATTTATTATATGTTTCTAAATATTATTTGATCAAATCAACGCGACCTTGCACCTCTGTCAATACTTGCTTAGCGATAGAAGAGGATACTTGAGCGTAGTGTGAGAACTGCATTGAAGATGTAGCGCGACCTGAAGTAATCGTACGCAAAGCTGTCACATAACCGAATGTCTCAGCCAATGGAACCTTAGCCTTCACGATACGGGCTCCCGTACGGCTAGTCTCCATACCCTCAACTTGTCCACGACGCTTGTTCAAGTCACCGATAACGTCACCCATGCTCTCTTCTGGAGTAACAACCTCCATCTGCATGATCGGCTCCATCAATACAGGACCTGCCTTGGCGGAAGCGTTCTTGAACGCTTGGATAGCGGCGATCTCGAAAGACAACTGGTCTGAGTCTACCGGGTGGAAAGAACCATCGATCAAAGTCACTTTCAGCTTGTCAAGCGGATAACCTGCCAACACACCGTTCTTCATAGCCTTCTCGAAACCTTTCTGTACGGACGGGATGAATTCCTTAGGAATGTTACCACCCTTCACCTCATCGATGAATTGCAAAGTACCCTCGAAGCTCTCGTCAGCCGGCTCCATACGAACGATGATATCAGCGAACTTACCACGACCTCCAGATTGCTTTTTGTAAACCTCGCGAAGCTCAACCGGCTGCGTGATAGCCTCCTTATAAGTAACCTGCGGACGGCCTTGGTTACATTCAACCTTGAACTCACGACGCAAACGGTCGATGATGATATCCAAGTGAAGCTCACCCATACCGCTAATAACGGTCTGACCTGTCTCCTCGTTTGTCTGTACGCGGAAAGTAGGATCCTCCTCGGCCAACTTAGCCAAGCCCATACCCAACTTATCCATGTCTTTCTGAGTCTTAGGCTCTACAGCGATACCGATAACCGGTTCCGGGAATTCCATAGACTCCAATGTGATCGGATGGTTTTCGTCGCAAAGCGTATCACCTGTACGGATATCCTTGAAACCAACACCTGCTCCGATATCACCACAACCAATCACCTCCATCGGGTTCTGCTTGTTAGAGTGCATCTGGAACAAACGGGAGATACGCTCTTTCTTTCCGGAACGAGTGTTCAACACATAAGAACCAGCGTTGATAGAACCTGCGTATACACGGAAGAAGCACAAACGACCTACATACGGGTCGGTAGCGATCTTAAATGCCAACGCCGTCAATGGCTCCTCGAACAAAGGTTTACGAGTGATTATTTTATCAGGATCTGAAGGATCCGTACCCTCGATAGCCGGAGTATCTTCAGGAGAAGGCAAAAACGCGCAAACTGCATCCAATAAAGTCTGTACACCTTTGTTCTTGAAAGAAGAACCACAAGTCATCGGGTTGATCTGCATAGCCAACGTACCCTTGCGGATAGCAACCATGATCTCCTCTTCCGTGATCGTAGAAGGATCATCGAAGTATTTCTCCATGATAGCGTCGTCGCACTCAGCCAAAGCCTCAAGCATCTTGTCGCGCCACTCCTCAGCCTCAGCTTGCAAGTCTGCCGGGATCTCCTCTACGCTATACTCGGCACCCATAGTCTCATCGTGCCAGAAGATAGCCTTCATCTTGATCAAGTCGACAACACCCTTGAAAGTCTCCTCAGCTCCGATAGGGATCTGGATCGGACAAGGATTAGCTCCTAATACGTCCTTCAATTGGCGTACTACCTCATAGTAGTTAGCACCCGAGCGGTCCATCTTGTTAACGTAACCGATACGAGGTACATTATATTTATCAGCCTGACGCCATACAGTCTCAGACTGGGGCTCAACACCACCTACGGCACAGAATGTAGCAACAGCACCATCCAATACACGAAGAGAACGTTCAACCTCAACCGTGAAGTCAACGTGTCCCGGAGTGTCAATCAAGTTGATTTTATAACGGTTGCCCAAATAGTTCCAGAATGTAGTCGTAGCAGCGGAAGTAATCGTGATACCACGCTCCTGCTCCTGCGCCATCCAGTCCATTGTAGCAGTACCATCATGAGTCTCACCGATCTTGTGTGTCAAACCTGTGTAAAACAAGATACGTTCAGAAGTCGTTGTCTTACCAGCGTCAATGTGAGCCATGATACCGATGTTCCTAGTGAACATCAATTGCTTATCGTTGTTTGCCATATTCTTTTTATTGCCTTAAAAATTAAAATCTGAAGTGAGCGAACGCACGGTTAGCCTCAGCCATACGGTGCATATCTTCTTTTTTTGAATGCGCCACCTTGGTTATTGAAAGCATCTACAATCTCTGCAGACAACTTGTCAGCCATAGTCTTACCTCCACGTTTACGAGCGAAGATAATAAGGTTCTTCATAGAAATTGACTCTTTACGATCCGGGCGGATTTCAGTAGGGACTTGGAATGTAGCACCACCTACACGGCGTGACTTAACTTCGACTTGAGGAGTAATGTTATCAAGCGCAGCTTTCCAAATTTCGAGAGCGGACTTTTCCTCGTTAGGCAATTTGCCCTTAACGGTTTCCAAAGCGGAATAGAAAATTTCGAAGGCAGTATTTTTCTTGCCATCATACATCAAATGGTTAACGAATCTCGTAACCTTTACATCACCGAAAACAGGATCCGGAAGGATCTGTCTTTTCTTTGGTTTTGCTTTTCTCATTTTGTTTTCAAAAATTTGTTCTTGTCGTTGGTTGCCTTTAATTTGTCTTCAACGGTTCCGCTGAACCATTTACTCAACCTTATAGCCTATCCAAATAACTCAAACCTGTTTTAATACTTAAATTTAAATCTCAGTTTGAAGGCATGTAATTAATTACTTCTTCTTACCTTTTGCGGCAGCTGCTGCTTGACCCGGTTTCGGACGCTTAGCTCCATATTTGGAACGTCTTTGCGTACGGCCGTTAACACCCGCTGTATCCAACGTACCACGTACGATGTGATAACGCACACCCGGAAGGTCCTTTACACGACCACCACGTACCAATACGATAGAGTGCTCTTGCAAGTTGTGTCCTTCTCCCGGAATATAGGAGTTAACTTCCTTACCATTTGTCAAACGTACTCTCGCTACTTTACGCATTGCAGAGTTAGGTTTCTTCGGAGTCGTAGTGTAAACACGTACGCAAACGCCACGTCTTTGAGGACAAGCGTCCAATGCGGGTGATTTACCCTTCTCCACCAAAGTTTCCCTTCCTTTTCTAACTAATTGCTGAATTGTAGGCATTTCTTTCTTTTTTTAAACTTTGAATGTGTTATTATTATTTATCTAATCTTTTCCTATTTCGAGCCGCAAAGTTACGTATTATTTTCGGACAATCAATAAGTTGTGCCTGTTTTTTTCGCATACTCCGCACTAAAAACGGTGCAAAGGTACATATTTGTTCCCGTTTGGCAAGGTAGGCCCTAGCCATATTTATTAATATTTAACATTCACTATCTCTATTTACCTCACTGGCACGTAAAGCGACTGGTGGCGGGTGCCGATATCACGCAATTTACCCGCCTCGACAAATTGATGCAGGCGGCGGCTGGCCGTACTGCTCGTCAGGCCGCAAAGCCGCTGGAAGGCGACACGGGTCATATATTCATGCTCGGCAAAATAACTCGCGAGCAATTGGTCGATACGATCAGGCTCCAATTGGCGGGAATGGGATTTGTACTTGGCTCGTTCCAGCGTCATCGTCTTCAAGCTATCTTTCAGCTCTACCTCGGGACGGAAAGCCACGGACTTGAAACGGATGGACTCCGCACGTATCTCGTGCGTGGATTGTACGGCCGGGCATTGCAACGTGACTTGCAAATACCCCAACCCATCGATATGTACACGTTTTCCTTCACGCAAATATTCCGCTGTCACCTCGCTTAAAGAGATAAGCACGGCGGCTACGTCTGCCGGCGTGACGGTACACCGTCCATGGATACGTTTGGCCAGATCATCCGTATCGATCGTGCCGGATGATACGATACGTGCGTGAAAACGAGGACGCTTCGTGCTGTCCTTCGATACCGGAGTCTTGTAAAAGTCATATTTTGCTGCCATATATCTAGTATGAGATTAAAAGGTTATTCATCGAAACATCGTATGCTATTAGTCATTTCACAAGGGTGATATGATCTTTTCACCTATGTGAAACGATCGTTTCATGATTGTGATACGTTCTTTTCACATAGGTGAAAAGATTATAAGCACTTAACAAAGGTACTACATCCATACCACTTAAACAATAGTTTTCCCTAGTATTTCGCACAGATTACTTTTATTTCAAATGACAATATAAACATTTGGAAAACCGCAAGTTAACAGCTTATATCCGCAAAATGAAACAGTAAAAACAACCTCTAAAACATAGCGTCATGAAAACTGTATTGGATTTTTTAGGCCAATTATGGCTTCGCTTCTTAAAACCGGACGGGTCGATCACCGTACCACACCCAAACGAAGGTAAAGCGAAACGATCGAGCAACAGCAACTCTATCCTTCAAAAGAGTCTGGAGACTTTCCTCCAAGAACGGATCGAATTCCACTTCAACTTGTTGAGCGAGGAGACTGAATATCGATACAAACAATTGGAAACGGATCGCTTCTATCCGGTGACGCAACGTGACCTAAATAGCATTTGCATGGAGGCAAGACGGACGGGGATCGATTGCAGGGATCGGGATGTGAATCGTTTCGTATATTCAAAAGAAGTAAAAGAGTATCATCCTTTCCGGCAATATATGGAGTGGTTACCCGAATGGGACGGGAAAGACCGGGTAAGCGATCTGGCACGACGGGTCTCCTCAGAACCGTTATGGGTGGAGGGGTTTCATCGCTGGATGCTCGCCTTGGCCTCGCAATGGATGGGTTCGGACCGAATGCACGCAAATAGCTTGGCTCCCATTTTAGTCAGCGAGCGTCAAGGATGTCAGAAGTCTACCTTTTGCAAGTCGCTGATGCCTTCTTCGCTAGTCCGCTATTACACGGATAGCGTAGACCTTAGCGGCTCGACGCAAATGGAGCAGAAGCTTGGATTGTTCGGACTCATCAACCTCGATGAGTTCGACCGGTTGTCCGACCGTAAAATGGCTTTACTGAAAAATTGGATGCAGATGGCCGGAATGAACGTACGCAAGGCACACGCCAAGCATTCCCCCCCTACCCCGCCTAGCCTCATTTATTGGCACTACGAACCAGAAGAACCTATTAAGCGACCCCACGGGAAGCCGCCGTTTCCTATGCGTGGAGGTGCAAAGCAAGATTAATTGCGAAGGTATCGAGCATGATCAAATCTACGCCCAGCTGAAAAACGAGTTACAAAAAGGAGAGCGCCATTGGTTCACCTCCGCAAAGGAGGAGGCGATCATGCGATCGAATGAGGCTTTCTATAAACGTCCGATCGAGGAAGATGTGTTCCACGCCTGCTTCCGGGCCGCATGTCCGGGAAACCTAAATGTAAATGCAGCCGTGAAACCTATGTCATCGAAATCATCCCTAGCACTTAAATCTTCTCTCCAGCTCCTCATCTGTCAGCATGGAGATAATCGTCTTTCCATCCGGGGTCAGGTTCGAGTCCGAACAAGAGAACAGGGAGGCGATCAGATGATCCATCTCTTCCAAGGATAAGGATTTGCCGGGACGGATAGCGGCGGCTTTGGCTAAAGACAAGGCGATGGCCTCGCAGATCTTCTCATGCACTGCGCATCCGGTCTCGATCGCCCGGTCCACGATATCCTTTACCAAATTTACCGGATCAAGGTTCTCTATACCGGCGGGCAGGCCATTGATCGCGTAATTGTCATTTCCCAGATTGCTCAGATCAAAGCCGACGAAGCACAAATCCTCCAATAAGGAAGGTAGTACAGCCGCCTCGGCAGCGGTAAACTCTACGATCTCCGGGAATAAGACTTGTTGGGATACACCTTGTTGCTGACGGATATTCGACAGGTATTGGTCAAACAAGATACGCACATGCGCACGATGCTGGTCAATAATCGCCAGACCCGATTTCAAGGATGTCACGATATATCGCCCTTTATATTGATAGCAAGGATTGCTTACCTCCGCAAACAGGTTTTCCGGGTTCGAAGCCTCGGCTGGCAATTCCTCGATCGGGGCATCCTCGAAACTCTCGGACTCCAGTTGGGCAGCCACTCGATCGTTCTCAAACCCTTGATATAATTTAGACCAATCGAATTCCGGTTTTTTATAGGAAGTAGTGTCAAACGGATTATAACTGGAATCCACTTGCACTTTCGGGGCCTTATAAGTACTAGGCTCACTTTTCTTGACCGGGTTGTAAACAGGAATATCGATCGCATCCTCCACGTCGAAATCAATCGTAGGGATAGCGCTCGATTTAGCCAACGCCTCCCGGGTAGCGGCCATCAAGATCTGCCAGATCGGTTGCTCGTTCTCAAACTTAATCTCCGTCTTTGTCGGATGGATATTGACATCGATCGAGGAGGGATCCAACGTGAAATAAACAAAATAATTCGGCATATCCCCGGCAGGAATCAATTGCTCATAGGCCTGCATGATCGCCTTATGGAAATAAGGATGCTTCATATAACGACCATTCACAAAAAAGAACTGCAATGCCCCTCGCTCTTCGCCGAGTCCGGACGCCCCACGAAACCGGAAATAGTCACCATGGAACTTTGGGCATCCAGAGAGAGCAACTTCTGGTTTAAACTCTTACCATATATATTAATGATGCGCTGACGTAACCCCGACTCGGGCAGATTGAATATCTCCGCGTCATTATGATAAAGAGACATACCCACCTGCGGATTCACCAAGGCGATTCGCTCGAACTCATTGATGATATTCCGGAATTCCGTCTCATTCGACTTCAAGAATTTCCGGCGGGCGGGAACATTAAAGAAAAGATTCTTTACCGAGAAGATACTTCCCTCGTTACAAGCCTCCGGCTCGATACTCTCCAAATTGGAACCCGCGATGGATAGACAAGTGCCAAGCTCGGTCCCTCTAGCCCGGGTACGCAACTCTATATGGGCGACAGCGGCGATAGAGGCCAATGCCTCACCTCGGAAACCCATCGTATGCAAAGAGAATAAATCCTCGGCCGTAGAAATCTTAGAAGTAGCGTGCCGCTCAAAAGCCATGCGAGCATCCGTCTCGGACATACCTTTCCCGTCATCGATCACCTGTATCAATGTCTTACCCGCATCCTTAATGTTCACTTGGATATTGGAAGCGCCAGCGTCCACCGCATTCTCGACCAACTCTTTAACGACAGAGGCCGGACGTTGAATCACCTCTCCCGCCGCGATTTGATTGGCGATATGGTCCGGAAGTAAATGAATGATATCGCTCATTACCAGAACAAATACCAAAAGAAAGCAGCCAAGACCGCCAAGGCCACCGCCAGTTTCACATTCTTATACCTACGAGCCCGGGAATCCTCGCCTCGCCCCACGCTTTTCTTCAGATGCGAGGTACCTTCAATGAAAGTTCCCTTGATATGCGGCTTATATTCCTCCAACGGCTCCTCTACACCCATTTCACGTTTGACCTTGCTTATACGTTCCTCCAAGGCTTCCTTATGGGGGTCCCAATAAATAGGCTTATGATCAAATTGACGCGGCTTGCGCATGTTATAAAACGAGAAAAGTGCCATAGCTTTACCTATTAATTATGAATACGACGCTAATGTACGAATTTATTGCTTCTTTTCGGAGCATCTTGAGCTTTTCTTTTCACGACCTGATAAATATCATCCTTATCTTTCGGACGGATATAATCAAACCAATAAAAGTCTTTCAAGTATTTCTGGTCGGGCTTCAAATCAGGAATAGGGGTCATCGTACCTGTTGGAGTCGGCCAGATCTTCAGTTTATCCAACTTATTGTCTTTTAGCCAGATCGTAAGGAAACCGCTCTTGGTCTCGTTCATGCCGACCATCGAACCGTCCTTCTCCAATGGGAAGAAAATCGATTCGGCGTTACCCGACACATCGATCTGATTCACGACCTGTCCCTCGAAATAAGCCTTCAAGTCATTTCCCTTTAATTGATTGAATGCGGTAGAATCGATTTGCTGTATCGCGAAAGCGAATTGCTTCACGTGAGCGAAATCGATCGAGCTATCATTCATAAATATCAAGATCGTATCCCCATAGATCTGATACTGTTCATTCCAAACGATAGGGTCCGTATACATATATAATATAGAGTCTCTTGTATTAAACTGCATCGAATCGCAAACACCTTGCATATCCGTCCGATAGAAACGGACGCCGTAATAAGCTTTTACTTCCCGGTAAAGGGAGTCCACCGTAGTCATCTTCAAGGTATCACCATGCAGAAACAATGTATCCCCTTGGCTGAATTCCAAGAAACGGGCGCTATCCGTAGCGAAAGCATACTCGCTCTTCTCATTGTAAAAGCCATATTGGCCTTCCAGCATGACATGCTGCGCCGTGTCTTGCAGACTCATATTACCGAACGCTTCCCCAAAACCCAGTTCCCGGTTGTAGGCGATAGAGTCGCCCGTCAAGATACGGTCGCCGGAAACCACCTGAGAACGATCCAATAGCAAAGAGGTATTATTCACGGTATCGTACCAACCTCTGGAAGAATAGATCGTGCCGCTATCCGAGACGATTATGGATGGTCCGAGGATCGTGGCGATCTTCGAGTCCGTATTATAATGCAAGGTATCGGAATACAACGTGAATTGCTCATTCTCCAGACGGACGCTATCATTGAAGATAGCCAATTTCGTACTAGGCGAATATTGCCCGTAAAAAGAAGAGAGCTGATTCAAAGAATCGACAATCAGACCTCCGTCGAAATAATATCCGATATCCGGGATTCGCTCATAGTTCAAGCTATCCGTAAACAAGGTAACCTGCCCATTCTCCATGCGGACATTCTCCCGCAAATAAGCGATCTGGGTATTTCCATCGTAAAACAGGTAATTTCCATACACGAACAAGGTATCCCCTTGTTCCATCCGGACATTACTAAACGCTTCCAAGGAATTGGTCTGCTCAAAGAAATATGCGCTATCGCAATACATATACGAACTATCATGGCGAAACAAACATCACCATTCAGTACTTGAGCCTCGGCGTTCCTCTCCTTATCGAACGAAAGCGTATTCGCATGCTCCAAAAGACCTTCGTCTTCTTGGGAGCGACACTATCTTTGGCGGCTACCACCGTGCTATCTTGCGTTTGCGCAAATACGCCAACCGATAAAGCACACGATAAGAGCGCTAGAAATAACCTGTTAATTAGTCTCATTCCTTAATCCAACCCGGATATTTGAAATCACAATTCCTCCAACCGTCACTAATACGCACGTAGGTTGATTTTGTTTCTTCGTGATCCAGTCGTTCAATAATTCCTCACGTTTCTTAGCCTCTACGATCGCTTTCAAAGCTTGGAGTCATCGGCCAAATTCGCCTTATGTCCTTCCGTCCGAGCTTTCAGCTTAACAATAGCTACTACCTCTTTCTGCTTGTTCGTCAACATGGTAAAAGGCTTGGAGATCTCTCCGACTTTCATGCCATATACCACCTTACCGATTTCCTGCGGAAGTTCTTGCATCTCGAACTTAGGGGTTCCCATATTGCTGCTCTCGTAATCTTGGTTTACCATCAAACCCTTATTATTACGTGTATCCTTGTCATAAGAGACGAATGTAGCGGCTTCCTCAAACGTGAACTTATTCGCCTGCAAATCATTGTACAATGAATCCAGACGAGTGGTAGCATCCGCCAACTCCTTATCGGAAACCTTCGGTTTCAATAAGATATGGCGGCAGTTGATACGGTCTCCACGCTTCTCGATCAATTGGATGATATGGTAACCATACTCCGTCTGTACGATCTGGGAGACACGTTTCGGGTCTTTCAAGTTGAACGCGACGTTCGCAAACTCCGGCAACAGCTGTGTCTTGCTCATGAAACCCAGCTCACCACCTCGAGACGCCGAACCCGGATCTTCCGAGTACAAACGAGCCAACGTAGAGAATTCCATCTTACCGGAATTAACCTGCTCCGTGAAATCACGTAAGCGGGCCTTGATAGCGTCTGTTTCCTCAAACGGAATCTTCGGTTCCAAGGTAACGATTTGCACCTCTACTGTCGTAGGGATGTTCGGCAGGCTATCCTGAGACAACTGGCTGAAATATTTACGCACCTCGGAAGGTGTCAGCTTGATCTCGCCGATCAATTGATGCTGCATCTGTTGCACTACCTGCTGCTCCCGCACCATCTCCTTACGCTCATCCTTGATCTGGGAAAATTTCTTACCGAAATATTCCTCCAATTTCTCGCGAGACCCGATTTGGTTCACAGCCATGTTCATCCATTGATCCACGCTCTGGATCACTTGGTTCTCGTTCACGGTAATACTATCGATCTTAGCTTGATTCAGATATAGTTTCTGTATCGCCATCTGCTCCGGGATCACGCAATACGGGTCGCCATCCAAACGGACCCCCTCGTTTTGATTATACAAACGTTGCGTCTCGATATCCGAACGTAAAATAGCGTCATCTCCTACCACCCACACAATTTCATCGATCACATTGTCTTGCGCCATTACAAGGCAAGAACAACAGGCAAGAAAGAATACACTTAAAATCTTTTCATCATGTCTACCCATTTATAAAATTAGAGATCACGGCTCGGAATGGAATTCCACGTCACCGCTCCGGATCGCATCGTTATATAACTCGTCTTCAAATTTTTTCAAGAATTCAACTTTTCGTTGGTTGACCAGCATTTCCGTGACGTGCGGACTGGCATAATCATATGGCTCCACACTGCCGGAAGGTAAATATTCCTTGATATTCAACAGATAACAATAACTGCTATCCGCCACCTCAACATACTTATTCGCCTTCAGAAACGCATTCGGATTCGACACATGGATCGGTATATTATCCATTACCTCATCGAAATCAACCCATTTGTCGTAAAAGTACTCATAAATCGTGGCATTTTGCACACTATACTTCTCAATTTTTTCTAAAGAGGCCACATCTGTGGATTTGTACCACTTTTGACGTCGGTAAGTCCGGGCATCAACCGGGATTTTCAAGAATAATCCCTTGATCAAGCCTTTATCCAAGATAAACTTTTCTGGTTTTCCTCGTAATAGTTTAATTTATCACTTTCCGGATATCAGTTTTCAGCTTCTCCTCCACCAATCGTTCCTGATAACGGTAACGAACCAAGGAACGCCTGTACTCCTCTACCAATTTATCGACCTCCTCTTTCTCATCCCCTAAGTTACGCAAAGCCACATCGTACACCAATACATCCTTTACCCATTTCTTGGTAAAGCCCTCGGCCAGCAACAGACTATCTGCGGAGGAAATCCCCCGGGGTATTAGCTTATTCACCTCCGAACGATTTAGGGTACGTCCTTTCACGCTAACCAAGACATCCGTAGTATCAGCTGGCTGAGAACCTTTACAGGCACCCAACAACACAACGAACGTTAGGAACATGAAGACTATCCTCATATCTATCTTTATTTTATTTCTTTAGTTTCTTCAATAATTTCCAGTTGACAGTCACCGGATATTTTTTATTCAAATCCGCAATCCACTTCGCTTCCAACACCTTCTGCTGGGCGGAGGGTTTGCTCCAGATCTCCCGGTTGCTGACCTCAAACAACAGAATCCCATCCCGGTACTCCTGCATCAAATGAGGGATCTCCGGATGTTTTGTCTCCAGATTCTTACGCTCGGCGGTCGTTACGATATCGCGGATAAACAAATCATAGATCTCTTGCATAAAATCACCCGCATACGTTTTGTCGAGAACGGACAACGTTGGATATAATAAGCGAACTCCGCTTGGAAATCCTTTCCATCCAATTGCATAAGCGTCTTGTTCATATCCTTCGCTTTCTCATAAAACGCCTCGTCCGTGGGGAAACAATCATTACATAACGCTTGCAGCTCCGCATAGGCTTCCGGATAGAAAACGTATCCGTATTCTTTTTCATACGATCGTCGAAAGCTTTATATAACTCGAAGTTACGTTCACCCTGCCCCATACGTCTCGACAAAGCTTTTCCTCTTCTCAAACGAAGGGCGTCCCTTCTTATCGATCAACTTAATGATATGGTAACCAAAACGAGTTTCCACCACCTCGGATAAATCACCCGGCTTGCTCAACGCAAAAGCGGCTTGCTCAAAAGGCTGGACCATCTCGCCTACCCCAAACCAAGGTAATACTCCCTCTTTCTTAGCGGAAGCAGCATCCCCAGAATATTCTTTCGCTAACTCGCCAAAATCAGCTCCCTCTTGTACTTGCTTATAGATAGCTTGCGCTTTTGCCAGAAAAGCCGATGAGTCCTGAATAGCGGAATCTTTCGGGAAGGCGATCAAGATATGAGCGACATGTACCCGCCCCGGATTGGGTTTACGACTATGGACTTTTATCAAATGAAATCCTAATTTCGTGCGAACCGGTTCAGACACCACGCCAATCGGCAAGGAATAGGCGGCATCCTCAAACACTTTTAGGGATTGCATCGGGAGCAAGCAACGTACATATTCGCAAGCGACATGCTCCTTATCCTTCTCGGCCAAAGCTTTTCCGACTGTTTCCATATCCTCTCCTTTCTGGAGACGTTCGTATACTCGCATGGCTTCTTGATATACAGCTACCGTATCTTTGGAGACCGTCTTCTCCGGCAAACGGAATAAGATGTGGGTCAACTCTACCGAGTGATCCCCACGGTCATATACCGCACGGGCAGCCGCTTTCTCACCCTCCTTATCCGACATATAGCTATCGATCAACTGAGCCCGGTATCCATCCAGCTCACTTTTGAATGAGGATGTCTGGTCGATCCCTAAAGATTCCGCCTCCGCTACTTTTAGCTTAAAATTTTTAAATAGCTCGACATAGTTTTTGACGGACTTTGTATTCGATAAATCCACCTCTCCATTCTTCTCCGCGATAAAAATAAATTCAGATAAAGGCACTTGTTTTCCAGCGACCGTCATAACGACCGAATCGGATGCGGTTTGAGCGTTAACTGTCACACAAGCGAATACCCCTAATGAAATAAGTAACTTTTTCATCAAAAATTCTTTTACCATAGCACGAATATACATTACAAAAATAACACTAATCTAACGGAGAGCCGACAAGAAAAGTATGCTATCCCATTAAATTAGTGTTTTTTATAAAACGTAAAACTTGTATTACTATTCACCGCGGCTATAATTCGGAGCCTCTTGCGTGATCGCTACGTCATGCGGATGGCTCTCTTGCACACCTGCGTTGGTGATTCGAGTAAAACGAGCTTTATGCAACTCCTCGATATTATGAGCCCCGCAATAACCCATTCCCGCACGTAAACCACCTACCATTTGGTAAATGACCTCATACAAAGAACCCTTAAACGGAACACGGGCAGCGATTCCCTCCGGAACCAGCTTCTTCACGTCGTCCTCCACATCTTGGAAATACCGATCCTTGGACCCCTTTTGCATAGCTTCCAACGACCCCATTCCACGGTAAGACTTAAACTTACGGCCATTGAAGATAATCGTATCGCCCGGCGACTCCTCTACACCCGCCAACAGAGATCCCATCATCACGGAAGATCCACCAGCGGCGATCGCCTTCACGATATCACCGGAGTAACGCAAGCCACCGTCAGCGATCAAAGGCACACCAGTTCCTTCCAACGCCTTCGCCACATCGTAAATAGCCGACAACTGGGGAACACCCACACCAGCGATCACACGAGTCGTACAAATCGAACCCGGACCGATACCTACCTTCACGGCGTCCGCCCCGGCTTCCACTAAATATTTAGCGGCCTCGCCCGTAGCGATATTACCGACCACACAATCAATATGCGGATATTGCGCCTTAATCTGTTTCAAGACATCCACCACACCTTTTGAGTGACCATGTGCCGTGTCGATCACCAAAGCATCCACCCCGGCATCCACCAAAGCGGCTACACGCTCGAAGGTATTGAACGTAACGCCTACACCGGCAGCTACACGCAAACGACCTTTCGAATCCTTGCAAGCCTTCGGTTTATCTTTCGCTTTCGTTATATCTTTATAGGTAATCAAGCCGATCAACTTATTATGGCTATCGACCACCGGTAACTTCTCGATCTTATGTTCCTGAAGGATCTGAGCGGCGGCCTCCATATCCGTAGATTGTCCGGTTACGACCAAATTCTCTTTCGTCATCACCTCGTCGATAGAACGGTTCATGTCCTTCTCGAAACGCAAGTCACGGTTTGTCACGATACCTACCAAATACCCGCCTTCATCCACCACGGGAATACCGCCAATCTTATATTCAGCCATCATTGCCAAGGCATCCGCCACACGCTTGCCCTTCGTGATAGTCACCGGATCATAGATCATTCCATTCTCCGCACGTTTAACGGTCTGGACCTGCTTTGCCTGCTCGGCGATCGTCATGTTTTTATGAATCACACCAATACCTCCCTCACGGGCGATAGCGATAGCCAACTTGGCCTCGGTAACCGTATCCATAGCGGCCGACACCATCGGTATATTCAATGTGATATTACGTGAAAACTTTGTCGTGAGATCGACATTACGAGGAAGAACTTCCGAATAAGCTGGGATTAACAATACATCGTCAAACGTTAACCCATCCATAACTACCCTGTCTGCAATAAATGACATAGAACTTATGCTTTAAAAATTATTGCGCGCAAATATACGACTTTTCACGCAATAAATCGATACGGGAGAAATTAAAAATTCGATTCGGAAGAAAATAAACTTTCATCCGAACGAAAACAAAATTCCTTCCGAAGGAAAAATAAATCTCTTTCGGAAGGAACAATAAGCTTCTTTATTTGTTTTTTCTTTAGAGTGGAACCGGGCCACCCTCCCATTAGTTTGCCATTTCAGACAAGAACTTGATACGGACCAAGCGAATCTCCTCTTCCGTATAGTCACCGCCTAATTCCTCAATGGCGTCTTCCAGACCGTCGGTCTCCGAATCCTTGAAATACTCGTAAATATCCTCGATATGATCCTCATCCATCACATCATTCAAGAAATAATCGATATTGATACGTGTACCGGAATATACGATCGCCTCGATCTCATCCAAAAGCTCGGTGAACTCAAGTCCGTTAGTCAACGCGATCTCGTCCAGCGCCACCTTACGGTCGATCCGCTGAATGATTGAGACCTTCAACTTGGACTTATTAGCGACCGTACGTACGCGCAAATCCTCCGGACGCTCAATCTCGTTCTCCTCTACATGTTTCTTGATCAACTCAATGAACTCCTTGCCATAACGTTTCGCCTTACCAGCGCCCACTCCCGGGATATTCTGCAACTCGTCCAACGTGATCGGATAAGTAGTAGCCATAGCCTCCAAAGAGGGATCTTGGAAAATCACGAAAGGCGGAACTTCCAACCGCTTGGATAATTTCTTACGCAAATCCTTCATCATGGAATAAAGAACCGGGTCTACCGCACAAGAGGCGCCCCCACGAACCGGAACTTCCTCTTCCTCTTCCTCGAATTCATTGTCCTCGGTAATCTTGAACGATACCGGCTTCTTCATGAACTCCTTACCTTTTTCCGTGATTTTCAGCAAACCATAATTCTCAATATCCTTCGCTAAATAGCCAGCGATTAAAGCCTGACGAATAACGGCGTTCCAAGTTTTATCATCCTCGTCCTGTCCGGAACCGAAGACCTCTAATTCATTGTGCTTGTAATTTTGGATTTCGGAGGTTTCGTTACCTACCAAAATATTTACGATATAATCTGCCTTAAACTTTTCTTTCAACGTACTGATAACCTCCAGTACCGCGCTTAACAATTCCTTCGCTTCCACCTGCTTCTTTGGGTTCAAACAATTATCACAATTACCACAATTATCTTCCAGGTATTCCTCACCGAAATAATGCAATAGCACTTTTCTCCGGCAGACGGAAGTCTCGGCATAGGCTGCAGTCTCTAAAAGCAACTGTTTGCCGATTTCCTGTTCGGCCACGGGCTTTCCTTGCATGAATTTCTCCAATTTTTGCAAGTCCTTATAAGCATAGAAAGCGATACATTGGCCTTCTCCGCCATCCCTACCGGCACGACCGGTTTCCTGGTAATAACCTTCTAGGCTCTTCGGGATATCGTAATGAATCACATAACGGACATCCGGCTTGTCGATACCCATACCGAAAGCGATCGTAGCCACGATCACATCCGCCTGTTCCATCAGGAAGGCATCCTGATTGGCGGAACGTACTTGCGAATCCATTCCCGCATGGTAAGGCAACGCCTTTATCCCGTTGGCTTTCAAGATGTCGGCAAATTCCTCCACCTTTTTACGGCTCAAACAATATACGATACCCGATTTACCCTCGTTGGCTTTAATATACTTAATGATCTCGCGGTCTATATTCGTTCCTTTCGGACGAACCTCATAATACAAATTAGAGCGGTTGAAGGATGATTTAAAGACTGTAGCGTCTATCATACCCAGATTCTTCTGGATATCGTGCTGCACCTTAGGTGTAGCGGTAGCGGTCAGAGCGATTAACGGACGTTTACCGATCTCATTGATAATCGGACGGATTCTTCGATATTCCGGACGGAAATCATGTCCCCATTCCGAGATACAATGCGCCTCGTCCACCGCATAGAAAGAGATCTTTACCTGACGCAGAAAATCCACGTTCTCTTCCTTGGTCAAGGACTCCGGTGCTACATACAGCAACTTGGTACGTCCTGATAATATATCCGATTTCACCTGGTCGATAGCCGACTTATTCAAAGAGGAATTGATAAAATGGGCGACCCCATCTTCCTCACTGAAATTCCGCATCGCGTCCACCTGATTCTTCATCAAAGCGATCAACGGAGATATCACGATCGCGGTTCCTTCCATTAGTATGGATGGTAATTGATAACAAAGAGATTTACCTCCCCCCGTCGGCATTAATACAAAAGTATCCTTCCCGGCCAGCACGTTCTCAATAATAGCCTTCTGGTTCCCCTTAAAGGTACCGAAGCCAAAGTGCCGATTTAGCTCTTCTGTTAAATGATCCTTCTTTGCCATACTTCGTATTATTTATAGTAAACCGCCTACGTTTACGCGACCTGTAAACGGTTCACGTCCGATTTTTCAAATTTCTCTTTCGCATACTCCAACGTTACATGGAGTTCCTTTACTTTTTGAGATGGCATACTGTACATAGCGTCCATCATCACGGCTTCTACGATTGAACGTAACCCACGGGCACCCAGCTTAAACTCAAGCGCCTTATCCACGATAAACTCATAGACTTTCTCATCGAACGTCAGCTTAATGCCATCCATATCGAACAATTTGACGTATTGCTTGATAATGGAGTTCTTCGGCTCGGTCAAGATGTTACGAAGCGTATCACGATCCAGCGGATTCAGATACGTGAGGATAGGTAAACGACCGATAATCTCCGGGATCAAGCCAAACGACTTCAAATCAGTCGGGGTGATGTATTTCAGTAAATTATTCCGGTCTACGGTAGCCGTATCCAAACTAGCCGAATAACCGACCACACGGGTATTTAAGCGTTGAGCGATCTTCTTCTCGATTCCATCGAAAGCACCACCGCAAACGAACAGGATATTCTTCGTATCCACCGCAATCATCTTTTGTCCGGATGCTTACGTCCCCTGAGGAGGCACATTCACGATCGATCCTTCTAGAAGTTTCAGCAAACCTTGCTGTACACCCTCACCGCTGACATCCCGAGTGATAGACGGATTATCGCTCTTACGTGCGATCTTATCGATCTCATCGATGAAGACGATACCCCGTTGGGCCGCCTCCACATCATAATCCGCCGCTTGCAATAGCCGGGTCAAGATACTCAATATCCTCCCCACGTAACCTGCCTCGGTAAGTACCGTAGCGTCCACGATAGCGAACGGGACATGCAATAACTTAGCGATCGTACGGGCTAACAAAGTCTTGCCCGTACCGGTAGCGCCCACCATGATAATATTAGATTTCTCAATCTCTACATCATCGGCGGTAACCTTTGAAGTAAACGCTTGTAATGGTTGTACACCGATACCGACAGATAACGCTTCGCGTCATCCTGCCCGATCACGTACTGATCCAAGAAAGTCTTGATATCTTCCGGTTTAGGCAGATCTTTCTGCTTCAAACCAAAGAAGTTTTCTTACCTCCTGTCTGCTCCTTTACGATCTCATACGCCTGCCGGGCACAATCATCGCAAATACAACCAGAGATCCCATTGATAAGCAAATTAACATCACGGCTACTCCTGCCGCAAAACGTACATGTATCGCCTGTTGTTTTGGCCATAGTTTCTTATTGTTGTTTTGTTATTTACGTGTTAAAACATCGTCGATCATGCCATACTTTTCGCTTCCTCCGCGGTCATCCAGAAATCACGGTCGCCATCGCGTTCGATCTCCCTCATAGGGTCTACCTGAATGATCCGAGATTATGGTGTACAGTTCTTTCTTAACCTTCAAGATCCGCGAAGCGGTAATCTCGATGTCTGAAGCCTGTCCTTGTACGCCGCCAAGCGGTTGATGGATCATTACACGGGAGTGCTTCAAGCCGAAACGTTTTCCCTTGGTTCCCGCCACCAATAAGACAGACGCCATAGAGGCGGCCATACCCGTACAAATCGTAGATACGTCGCTGGAGATAAACTGCATCGTGTCATAAATGCCGTAGCCCGCATATACAGAGCCACCCGGCGAATTGATATAAATAGAGATATCCTTTCCGGGATCACTGGAATCCAGATACAACAACTGCGCTTGAATCACGTTAGCGGTATAATCATCCACTTGCGTGCCCAAGAAAATAATACGGTCCATCATCAACCGAGAGAAGACATCCATTTGAGCGACATTCAGCTGTCGTTCCTCTATAATTGTCGGGGAGATATAGCTACTGGAGATGTTCATATAACTATCCAGAGCCGTACCACTCATACCTAAATGCTTTGTAGCATACTTTCTAAAATCTTCCATATTTTCTCCTATCTTTTATTTACCGAGAAGACGTAAAAGGGATTTCCCTCTGTGACTTAACGGAAAAACAAAGTTATAAATAAATTTCTGAAAGAAACAATTTATTTCGCTATCCGCTAAGATATTTTAGAGAGAAATCCCTTTTGATATAAAACAACCTCCTAAGAGGCCGAGTAAAGATCTTTTATTCAAAAAGTTTGTTGAACTCGTCAGCGGTTACCTCCTTAACATCCAATTCCACTTGCTCTTTCAACCAAGCAGCCAATTTCTCCTCAACCGCACGGTCGATGATGTTCTGAAGTGTTTGCTTATTTTTCAACATGTCTTTAGCGTAGTTGTCAAGTACATCCTCAGGTACAGACAACATGCCGTATTGAGCGAACTGAGCCTTAGCCACACGTTTAGCGAAGTTCTCGATGTCAGCGTCCTCAACCTTCAAGCCGTTCTTCTTAACCAAGTTCTCCTTGATCAACTGATATTTCAAATCCTGAAGGATCTGAGGGAAGTCCTCGTCGATCTTCTCTTTCGTATTCTTCTCGTTAGCGGCAAGCAACCAACGTTTCAATAAATCGTCAGCGAAATTCAACTCGCCAGCTCTCTCAACCAACATATCACGAGTATCCGTCAAGAACTTGAAGTCACTCTGAGGAGCGAATTGCTCTGCCAAAGCTTCCTTGATCTTGTTCTTGAATTCTTCCTCGCTGGTAACCACGTTCTCGCCAAATACCTTGTCGAACAACTCTTGGTTCATCTCTGCGTCTTTATGACGGGTGATCTCCTTGATCTCAAAGCTAAAGTCGCCTGTAGTCTCAGCCACTTTCTCTTTATCGATCTTCAAGAAAGAAGCGATCTCTGCCTCAGCACCCTCGTAAGCCTTATTCGGGTTGAATACCACTACGGCATTTACTTTAGCACCGATAAATTTAGCTTTTTCTTCCTCATCCTTGATATACATAGGCATCAAGACAGCATCCTCAACAACGATACCACCTTCTTTCGGGGCACCATTCTCAAGCTCGGCTACCGTACCTTTTACCATATCTTTTTCCTCAACCTCGTCTACCTTGTCGTAAGAACCGAAGTTTGAGCGATAAGCGTTTACTTGGTTATTTAGCATTTCTTCATCGATAGCGACTTGATAGAACGGAAGTTTATCGTTCTTGCTCAACTCGATATTGATCTCCGGAGCCAAAGCCACGTCAAAACAGAATTCGAAATCCTCTTCCTTATCGAAATCCAACGGCTTTTGCTCAGTCTCGTTAGGCATCGGCTCGCCTAAGATATGCAAATCGTTCTCACGGATATACTTGAACAGATTCTCAGAAACTAATTTGTTTATCTCCTCTACCAGCACGTGCTTTCCGTACATTTTTTTAACCATGCCCATAGGAACCATGCCCTTACGGAAACCCGGTACATTGGCTTTCTGACGAAGGCTACGCAGGCTCTTGTCTACCTGATCAGCATAGTCAGCTTTCACTATTTCTAATTTCACGATACCGCTTACGGCATCATTGTTTTTAAGCGAAACGTTCATTCTGAATGATTTATTTAATTAATAGTCGTATCGAATTTTAGGTCGCAAAATTAGACTTATTCTTTTAATCGTGCAAATTTTGATCTGTTTTTATTCTTTTGTTTATATTTGGCGGCAATTATTTACCCTTTGAATGAATCATTATGAGAATAAAAGGAATATATGCTACCCGTCCGGCGATAATCCAACTTTTGATCCTCTTGCTATTCTTATTGGCTGGAGCCATTTTATCATCTATTATATCCACGGGCTTATTACTTGCGACCCACGGTTTACAGGCTGATATAACCCAAGACGCTAATTTAATGAGGCTCATTCAGTTCATCTCGGCGATCTGTACCTTTTTGCTACCATCTATCGCCATGGCTTGGATATGTAGTGACAATCCCTGCCATTATCTATCAGTCAAGAAAATCACAGACGGCAGGATCTGGATTCTCACCTTAGTTTGCGTGTTCTTATTTTCTCCGGTTATCAATTTGCTAGGATTGCTCAACAAGCAGATGGAGTTACCCGCGTTTATGGCTCCTATCGAGGAATGGATGCGGGCGCAAGAAACCCTCGCCGAACAACTGACGACGATCCTGTTATCCAGCGATAGCGTTTGGGTAATCCTGGCCAACCTTATCGTTATCGCCGTTACGGCCGGGATAACCGAGGAGTTCCTGTTCAGAGGAGCCTTGCAACGAGTGATCGGGAAATGGACCTCCAACCCTCATACGATCATATGGGTCGCCGCCATACTATTTAGCGCCTTCCATTTACAATTTTACGGATTCTTGCCCCGGATGATACTCGGAGCCTATTTCGGCTATCTACTCTATTGGAGCAAGAGCATCTGGATACCGGTGTTCGCCCACTTTGTCAATAATGCTTTCGCCGTAATAGGGATGTCGGACAGTCGTCTCAAGGATAACGAGTTTATCACAGGCGATATTCCCGCCGAGCATCTTTTGGACTTTTGTCTTATCGCCGCCTTATCTTTCCTGCTGTTCATACAGGTAAACAGGCGATTGAAACGACTGCTATAAGTCTTTCTTACGCAGCACAAAGTCTTTTCCCAAATATTTCTCGCGCACGATCTCGTTCTCGGCTAGTTGTTCGGCGGTTCCTTGGAAAAGGACTTTTCCCTCGAACAGGAGATAGGCCCGGTCACAAATACTCAATGTCTCGTACACATTGTGGTCGGTAATCAAGATTCCGATATTCTTATGTTTCAAGCGAGCCACGATTGTCTGGATATCTTGTACGGCGATCGGGTCTACACCGGCGAAAGGCTCATCCAACATAATGAACTTCGGATCGATCGCCAGACAGCGGGCAATCTCCGCACGACGCCGCTCTCCACCCGAAAGCTGGTCTCCCAAGTTTTTACGAACCTTATTCAAACCGAACTCTGAAATCAAACTTTCCAGTTTCTCTTTTTGGTACTCAATGCTACGTCCCGTCATCTCCAAGACCGAGCGGATATTATCTTCCACCGTCATTTTCCGGAAAATCGAAGCCTCTTGCGCCAGATAGCCAATGCCGTTGCGAGCCCGCTTATAGACCGGGAATTTCGTAATCTCCATGTCATTCAAGAAGATCTTACCCTCGTTAGGAGTGACCAAACCTACTGTCATATAAAAGGTGGTCGTCTTTCCCGCTCCGTTCGGACCAAGCAAACCAACGATCTCCCCCTGTTTCACGTTAATCGATACATGATTCACGACCGTACGAGTCCTATATTTCTTTACCAAGTCCTCCGTACGGAGCACCATTCGTTGTTCGTCTGACATAAGCTACTTAAAAATTTAACGCGAATGTACGTGATAATCCGCAGATCTACATCACATACATTCGCAAAAAAGCGATAAGAGAATTTAATAACTCCACTCAGATCGCCACTCGATCACGGGTTGCTCCCCCTCGAATCGGATAGGAAGCCAGATATAACGTCCGTCTATAGCGTTCTCCGGAGTCCAACGATCTCCCATATAAATAAAGCGATCCGCATGGCCGGGTACAGGCAATACGTACGTGCTCTGAGAATAAAACGACACCTCCGAGTTCTCTCCCCTAAACGGATTTTCCAATTCCTTCCAAGGTCCCCAAATCGAGGAAGCGACCGCCGATCGTCCCGCATTCGGAGCCCAGCCCGTACAGCCGGACATAATCAAATAATATTTCCCCTTCTGTTTGAACAAGGCTGGAGCTTCCATGAAACGCCCCGGGAAGAAACGGGCGTACTTACCGGAATAACTCGTATAATCATCGGTCAGCTGCGATATATGCAAGGTACTATTCTCTTCCGAGGAATAAATATGATAAGCGATGCCATCGTCATCCACGAAAAGGTTCATATCCCTAGCCATTTGTCCGGAGATTTGGTCACGCCCCAATAAATTCAAGCTATCCGGATGGGCAGGTAACTCTCCACCGCTAAAACGTAGATCTGCGGAAAGCGTACAAGGTTGCTTATGTAGTTCCTGTACATTAACCGGCCAAAAACCGGCATTCGGACGGAAAGCGTTTACGAACGAGTAAGGCCCCGCCACGTTTTTACTGACAGCCACTCCACTCAATGCTCCCGAATAGCCAGCACCTCTCGGCTCTAAATGAAACCACATTACATATTGATCATTCTTTTTATTATAAATCACTTTCGGACGCTCCAACACGCATCCCTTAACAATATGGCTCGTCGTATCATCCGGCACGACCGATAAGGCGATTCCCTCGTCTTTCCAATTATATAAATCTTTCGACGAATAGCAATGAACGCCTACTTGAGCCAGATTTCCAGCCGAGCCCTCCGTTTTATGTTCACCAAACCAATAATAAGTATCCCCAACCCGTAGAATACCGCCACCATGAGCGTTTATATGTACCCCTTTATCATCCGGCCAAACTTCCCCCGGCTTAAAAGAAAGATCCTTCCGCAGGCAAGCCACACATAAACACAGCAAGCCGATCACTCCTAAAAGAATTCGCTTCATAAAAGTATTTTTTAGTATTTAAGAAAACAAACATAGTTAAAAAAGAGGGATGTGGCAAACTTTAATACCATAGGATTTACAAATAAAACCAATCTTGTTTCTAAGATGTTATATGGTTATTAGTGGATTTTACGCTATCTTTGCAAATTGAAATCAGAAATTTATCAAGATAAAAATGAATAAAGCATTACACAGAATGGGTGAGTATACCCTACTGATGATGAAGAGTATAACACTTCCAGACCGGTGGAGTATGTTCTTTAAGCAATTGATCAAAGAGATATACAAGCTAGGCGTGGATTCTCTTTGGATTGTCATAATCATCTCGGTCTTTATCGGTACGGTTATCGCCATCCAGATCTCCTTGAATATCAGTTCCCCCTTGATTCCTAAGTTTACGATCGGCTATACCACCCGTGAGATTATCTTGCTGGAATTCTCTTCCTCTATCATGGCACTAATCCTAGCGGGTAAAGTAGGCAGTAATATCGCCTCCGAGATCGGAACCATGCGAGTCACTGAGCAGATAGACGCCATGGAAATCATGGGTGTTAATTCAGCCAACTTCCTGATCCTTCCGAAAATGCTCGGTTTGATGATCTTTATTCCGGTATTGGTTATCTTCAGTATGTTCACCGGTATCATGGGCGGCATATTCGCCAGTTACTCAACGAGTACGGGAATGACTCCTTCCTCGTTCGAGTACGGTTTGCAATTCTACTTCAACGAGTTTTACATTTGGTATTCTATTATCAAATCCGTAGTATATGCGTTCATCATCTCATCCATCGCTGCCTATTTTGGCTATAACGTAAAGGGAGGCGCCCTAGAGGTAGGTAAGGCAAGTACGAATGCCGTGGTCATGAGCAGTATCATGATTTTACTTGCCGACGTAATATTAACCCATTTAATGCTTACTTAAAAATGATCGAAGTTAAGAATATAACGAAGTCTTTCGATGGACGTGTCGTCTTGAAAGATATAAGTACGACGTTCGAGGATGGTAAGACGAATCTGATCATCGGACGAAGCGGTTCGGGTAAAACGGTAATGATCAAGAATATCATCGGGTTAATGAAACCTGATACCGGACAGATATTATACGACGGTAGAGACTTGATCACGATGAACAAGTATGAGTTAAATATGCTGCGTCGGGAAATGGGTATGTTGTTCCAAGGTTCCGCTTTATTCGACAGCATGACAGTAATGGAAAACGTAATGTTTCCTTTAGATATGTTCTCTAAAGACTCAACGAAAGAGCGCAGGAAACGTGCGGAATTCTGTTTGGAACGTGTAAACCTGTCCGAGGCTGGACATCTATATCCTTCCGAGATCAGTGGAGGTATGATGAAACGTGCCGCCATCGCAAGAGCGATCTCCCTAAATCCTAAATACCTGTTCTGCGATGAGCCGAACTCCGGACTAGACCCCAAGACTTCTATTGATTGATGATTTGATTCACGACATTACGGTGGAGTACAATATGACGACCGTTATCAATACCCACGACATGAACTCCGTGATGAATATTGGTGATAATATCATCTTTATTAAGGAAGGCGTGAAGGAATGGCAAGGAACAAAAGAGCAGGTAATCACCTCTAATAACCAAGCGTTGAACGATTTCATCTTTGCGTCCGACCTGTTCAGGAAAGTAAAAGAAGTAGAAATGCTCCAAGAGGAAGGGTAAGTTAACATACTTGGCAAAGTATCTTAACTTCATCGGCTATATCTTAACTTAAATGGCAAAGTATCTTAACATACTTCGCCATTTAAGCCAGCTTACTTTTTCCACTTATTTTTATAGACCAAACACGTCCTTGATCTTATCTGCATAATCCAATTTCTCCCATGTGAATAACTCCACATCACAAGTAACCGGCTTCTGCAAATAACGGAAGAGAATGTCTTCGTCACCGTCTGGGGTTTGCGTCCCATATGGCCATAAGAAGCGGTCTCGAAATAAATCGGGTTACGCAATTTCAAACGCTCCTCGATCGCTTTCGGACACATATCGAAGATATCCCAGATCTCGCGGCGATCTCTCCGTCTGTCATATTCACCTTCGCACGGCCAAAAGTATTCACGAAAATATTCATCGGTTTAGCCACACCGATCGCATAAGACACCTGTACCAGCATCTCATCCGCCACACCGGCGGCAACCATATTCTTAGCGATATGACGAGCGGCATAAGCAGCCGAACGGTCTACCTTAGAAGGGTCCTTTCCAGAGAAAGCACCACCGCCATGAGCACCTTTGCCACCGTATGTATCCACGATGATCTTACGGCCGGTCAAACCGGTATCACCGTGAGGACCACCGATCACGAACTTACCGGTCGGGTTCACGTGATAAATGATATTATCATTAAACAAAGCCTGTACATGAGCCGGATATTGAGCCTTCACACGAGGTATCAATATCTTCTTCACGTCTAAGGCGATCCTCTTTTGCATAGCCTCATCCGCTTCCTTCTGTGAAATACCTTTCGGACCGATAAACTCATCATGCTGCGTGGATACCACAATCGTATCGATACGCAACGGCTTACCGTTATCATCGTATTCAATCGTAACCTGACTCTTAGCGTCCGGACGCAAATAAGGCATCAAATCCGGTTCTTCCTTACGGATCTTCGCCAATTCCCATAATAAACTATGAGATAAGTCCAACGCCAAAGGCATATAATTCTCAGTCTCATTAGTAGCATAACCGAACATCATACCTTGGTCGCCGGCACCCTGCTCATAGGGATCCGCACGCTCTACGCCACGGTTGATGTCGCCACTCTGCTCATGGATAGAAGAGAACACACCACATGACTTCGCTTCAAACTGGTACTCGCTTTTCGTGTAACCAATCTTCTCGATCACGCCACGTGCCACTTCCTGCACATCCACATACGCACTTGATTTAACTTCTCCAGCCAAGACAACCTGTCCGGTTGTAACAAGGGTTTCGCAAGCAACTTTCGAATTCTTGTCATACGCCAAGAACTCATCCAGCAAAGCATCCGATATTTGATCGGCTACTTTATCGGGGTGCCCTTCAGACACCGATTCGGAGGTGAATAAATAACTCATCGTTTTAAATTGAAAATTGAGAATTGAAAATTGAGAATTAGGGGATAAACCACAGGTCGCAATTGACAATGCTCGTTAGTTATTAATCTATGACTGAATTGAACTTGGAAGGATTTTTCTGCCGGACGGCAACGAAAAGGATATGTTTTTAGCATTTTTTCCCGTGGTTGCAAGCAATACAAATCTATCCACGTCAATTCATTCGCAAAGATACGCAATAATTGAGAATTGAAAGTTGAAAATTGAAAATTATTTCTTCTTTTTGGAATTACGTAAGGCTTTTTTATATTTAAAACCGGCCTTCCATTTCGCTGAATCAGAGCCATGTGTCCCTTTCAAGAAATCAGAGAACTTGATTTTCTTACCATTCGAATCTTCCGCTTCGCCTTTCGCTTTCTTGAAGACGATCCCTTGCGTCATCGCTTTATTAATTTCTTTATTCATAACTCAAATCTCGTAGTTCATAATTAAAACTTATAATTCGGATAAAAGTTCACGCATCGTCTTGCCAAACACAGGATGTTTCACCAACGGAGCTACTTCTGCCAACGGTTCCATAACAAACGACCGTTTGTGCATCAGAGGGTGCGGTAGCGTCAGCCGCTCCGTATGCAGGATTTGCTCATCCACCATTAACAGATCGATATCGATGATACGGTCATGATACGCACCGTCACTTTTTTCGATACGTCCCATCTCGATCTCGATCAAACGGGTAGCGTCTAATAATTCCATAGGGGAAAGTTCCGTCGTCATAACGATCACGGCGTTCAAGAAAGTGTTGTCCGATTCAAATCCCCAAGGCTCCGTCTCATACATATCAGAAAGGGCAAGAACATCTCCCACCCTTTCAGCCAACAGCGCCGCCGCTGTCACCAAATTTCCTCGTTTATTACCTACGTTCGTACCTAATCCAAGGTAAGCTGTCGCCATAGAAACCGGATTAAAGGATTAGCATAGCGTCGCCGTAAGCACCGAAACGATATTTCTCTTTCAAAGCGATATCGTAAGCGTCCATGATCAACTCATAACCACCGAAAGAAGCTGTCATCATCAATAATGTAGACAACGGCATGTGGAAATTTGTCACCATGCTGGTAGCCACGCTGAAATCATACGGAGGGAAGATAAACTTATTCGTCCAGCCCTCGAACTCTTTCAGATGACCATCCGTACTTACGGCCGTCTCGATCGCACGCATCACGGAAGTTCCGACCGCACAAACCTTGTGCCCCTCATCCTTTCCCTTGTTCACGATATCCACTACATCGGCATTTACGACCATTTGCTCAGAATCCATTTTATGCTTTGTCAAATCTTCCACGTCGATCTCACGGAAATTACCCAAGCCCGAATGCAATGTCAAGAAAGCGAACTGGCAATCCTTGATCTCCAAACGTTTCATCAACTCACGGCTAAAATGCAATCCCGCAGCAGGAGCCACAACCGCACCTTCTTCCGCGGCGAAAATATTCTGATAACGATCCTCGTCTTCCGGTTCCACCTCACGTTCGATATACTTAGGCAGCGGAGTCTCGCCCAAGGCATACAAAGCCTTCTTAAACTCGTCGTGGTTCCCGTCATATAAGAAACGGAGCGTACGACCACGCGAAGTCGTATTATCAATTACCTCCGCGACCATGGAATCATCCTCGCCAAAGTATAACTTATTACCGATACGGATCTTACGAGCCGGATCCACCAATACGTCCCACAAACGTAAGTCCTCGTTCAGCTCGCGCAACAAGAACACCTCGATACGCGCCCCTGTTTTCTCCTTGTTACCGTACAAGCGAGCGGGGAAAACTTTCGTGTTATTAAAGATAAACACGTCACCTTTTCCATAATAGTCTAGAATATCCTTGAATTCGCGGTGCTCGATCTCACCCGTATCACGATGAACGACCATCAACCTCGACTCATCTCTGTTCTTCGCCGGATGTAAAGCGATTAATTCCGACGGTAAGTTAAATTTGAATTTCGAAAGCTTCATAATGCACTCTATTTATTTTTCTTCTTCTATTTTTACCACATTCTGCTCTAAGAAATCATCGATCTCCTCCGGAGACATACACATATCCAAGGTTACCTCTCCGATGCGAGTCCGTTCCAAGCCAATCAAATGAGCGCCGGAATCCAAGGCCTTCCCGATATCACGAGCCAACGCACGAATATAGGTACCTTTGCTACATACCACCCGTATCTTTATAACAGGCAAATCACACTCCAGCAACTCCAGTTCGTCTATAACCAATGTCTTGGATTTTAGTTCAACCTCCTCTCCTTTCCGAGCTAGCTCATAAGCACGCTTACCTTCCACCTTGCAAGCGGAGAACACCGGGGGAATCTGTTGGATCGTACCCACGAATGTCTTTAAAACCTCCTCCACGAGCTCACGGGTTATATGTTCCGTGGGATACACGGCGTCTATCTCTTTCTCCAAATCGAAAGACGGGGTAGTCTCTCCCAACTTCAACGTAGCGATATACTCCTTCGTCTGGTATTGAAACTCATCGATTCGCTTCGTAGCCCTTCCGGTACAAACGATCATCACACCTGTAGCCAAGGGATCCAGTGTCCCCGCATGTCCAACTTTAATCTTCTTTACCTTCAGTTTCCGACTTAGCTTATAGCGAAATTTGTTAACTAGGTCAAAAGAAGTCCACGTTAGCGGTTTATTAAAATATAAAATCTCTCCAGCTATAAAATCCATTCTTTATTTAAGTAATGTACAAGCAATTGTCACCAATCCCGCAATCGCACAATAGATAGCGAAATAAATCAGTTTCCCCTTTTTCACGATGTTGATCATCCATTTACAGGCCACGCAACCGGAAACAAAAGCGGCCATGAAACCTACCGCTAATGATAACGCAGGAATGTCCCCAGCCACATCTTCACCTTTCACCATCTTCATCACATCCAGCAACGCCTCTCCTAAGATCGGAGGAATTACCATCAAGAAAGAGAACTGGGCCAGTTTCGCCTTATTATTTCCCAATAACAAACCGGTAGCGATCGTTGATCCGGAACGAGACAAACCCGGCATCACGGCGCAAGCCTGAGCCAGACCGATAATAAAAGCGTCTTTCATCGAGATCGACTCTTTCTGGCGTGGTTTGGCATAATACGAAAATGCCAGCAAAGCAGCCGTCAATAGCAGCATACAACCAACGACCAATAAACCCGATCCAAAGATTTGTTCTACCGTATCTTTAAAGAATACCCCAACGATCCCGATCGGAATCATGGAAATCAAGATATTGATCACATACTTCGTCTCCGCGTTCATCTGAAATTTAAACAAACCACGGAATATCCAATCGATTTCCTTCCATAAAACCACTAACGTACTAAATACGGTCGCCACATGTACGACGATCGTAAACGCAAGATTCTCCTCTCCCTCTATACCAAACAAAGCTGAGCCAATCGCTAAATGACCGCTACTGCTCACCGGCAGATATTCGGTCAATCCCTGTACGATACCCAGTATCAAGGCCTCAAACCAACTCATTCTGTTACTTCTTTATCTTTGCTATTCTTCAAGATTCCAAAAATCATCATCACGAAACCGATAACCGTAACCACCGGAGCTACCACGATACGGCGGGCGCTGAATATATCGGGATTGAACGTATTATCCCCGGAACCTCCACCACTCATCAATATGAAACCAAGCACGATGCAGGCAACCGCTACCGCAATCAGTATAAAATTCTCTTTTCCGAAAGCAAAATCTCTTTTAGCCATCTTTCTCAACTCTTTATTATTCGTACATTAAATATAATACAACTTATCGACCCCCATCCGCAAATATTTATTCACGGCAAAAATGGTCGCGATCACGGACAAGACAATACCTAAAGCAAACACTGCCACATAAACCAATAATAATGTTTGCATATCCAATATCTGGATAAAACCTTTCAATTCATTTTGCAAATAATATAACGCTCCGGTTAGCATCAATATTGCCAAGATAGAGGCGAAAATGCCACTTACTATGTTATATTTCACAAAAGGCCTACGTATAAAGCCGGAAGTAGCCCCCACTAGCTTCATCGTATGAATCAAGAATCGTTTGGAATAAATCAACAGGCGAATCGTATTACTGATCAACACGAACGAGATAATCATCAGTACCGCCGCCAAGGTAAGCAGGATCAAGCCCAACCGCTTCATATTATTATGGACTATCTCCATCATATCCTTTCGGTAAAGCAGCTCCGAGACCGACGTATAGTTTCTAATCTTCTTCTCTATCACTTGGAGGCTATCGGGGTTGGCGTACTCCGAATGCAGTTTCACCTCAATCGAGGCCTGTAAAGGGTTAAAGCCTAAGAAGATTTCCGGATTCTCGCCCAGTTCTTCCTCCAACTCTTTCGCAGCTTGCTCTTTCGATATATACTCGGTTGATTTTATAAAAGGAAGAGCATCCAAGCTCTTCTGCATTTTCTTTATCTCAGTTTCTTTTTGGTTATCTTTCAGCACGATGGAGAAAGATAAGTTCTCTTTCACATAAACGGAGAGTTTATTACCCAACATCCCTATCAATAGAATGAGTCCTAGCAAGAATAGTACCAAGGAGATACTAATAACAGACGTAAGCCGGGAGTTAAAGAAAGAAACAGAACTAACTTTTTTATTTTCAGCCATCAGACTCTCACTTATTAACGTTAAATAAATTAAGGAGATGCGTACAGAGAACACACCTCCCAATTTTCTTGCAAAAGAACGAATAAAATAAGTAAGCCGAAAGGGTTTTAGAATATTTAACCTCTACAACTCTAACAAAGGCTATTCGTACATATACAATGATAAAAAAGAAGACCGCCGGAACAGAGTATTCCTAGCGGCCTTCCCCAACATTAAAGACTCAAGGGTTAGTTTCTTAAAATAAGGTTGTTAGCGAACGTTTACTTTCACTGTTATATGCTTGCCATTCTCGTTGATCTCTATCAGATAGATTCCTGTCGATACCGGGATGCGGGTAGGTCCGATAATTGAGTCGCCATACAGGCTAACTCCAGTCACCGCTATGATACGGATCGAGATTGGACGGGCCGGATGAACGGTTATCGCACCTCGCTCGCAATAGATTTGATGATCGTCGATGATTTGCTCGATACCTACCGTACCGGAGACAGTTACCACACAAGACGCCGTCTTGTTTCCATCATCGGTAGCCACGGTAATCTTGCAAGTACCGATCTTCAATGCGGTAACGACACCATCCGCGTCAACAGTAGCCACCGTCTCGTCGCTGCTACTCCAAGAGACGGTTTTCATAGTGGCGTTATTAGGGGTAACTTTCGCTTGCAAGGCAAAAGATTCACCTACGGCCAATGCCTTGGACGTGATATTCAAAGAAACTCCCGTAACAGCCACATCTGTTCCCGGAGGTGTAGAAACCGGCTTGAACTCTGCTATAATAGCCAAGGACTTATCGACTTCAATCTCTACAGGCGAAGTCGTATACTTCTCTTCGCCTATTTGAATAACGGCCAATTCATAATCCGGATTGGCTTCTGTCTCAATGGTTAGCTTAGTCGCTTTCGCCACAGCGGTTCCACTCGTTATCTCGGTCTTCTCGCCCTCACCTTTCAACATATAGACTTTCAAAGAACCATTTTCCGGTTGAGCGAACGTGACAACTAACGCATCCGAACTTTTCACCGTAACCTCCGCATTCGTAGTCGCATCCTCATAATTCGGATCATACGACGTGAAGATCACTTCCTTTTTCTGGCTATCGCCGGGTTTCAATATAGCTGACGCATCAGCCCATTCAAATTTACCGGATATGGTAGTTCCATCGGCACCTTTCGCAACACCACCGGATAATAGGGATTCCGACAAGGACTGACCTTCCGTGATCGTAGATGCGGTAGGAGCTACTACCTCTACGACCTTCGCTTTCTTTATCACTAATTTCTTGGTTGCCTCGAAAGATCGCCAGTTCTCGTCCCCGGTACGTGTTACAGTCACAAGATAAGTACCTGCGTTCAATGGGGTAGCAACCGATCCATCCGTATTTGAATATTTAATATTTACATCTGTCGGATAACTACCGCTCAAAATGTCTTTCAATTCCACAAGCCTTACGGAACCATTATAAACAAACTCCAAATCTGAAGGATTCGCCGTTATTTTAGGTTTATCCACAAAATTCGGGGTGTATGTCGCATCAGCCGCCAAAGTAACCGTTATCTCTGGGTTCTTTCTATCGGTGCTTGAGACATTTTCACCCCAAGAATCAAAACGCTGATTCTCGCTAGGAGCTACCGCCCGTAACTTTATAACCGTATTCTCCGGAATTTTAGAATAATCGCTAATAACCAAGCCTCCATTCGTAACCTCCGTATTTGAGGCACTTAAAGAAAACGTTTTTACTTCACCAACCGGCATTGAATAATCTACCGATTCATAATTACTCTTGTCAAGTGGGGTAAAGCGCAGAATATTTACCTGATCCTTTGTCGGGCTTCCAGTCACGTTCGCACGAAGCGCCGATTTTTGTGTAGAAGGATTCCATTCCACATCCTCGAAGTCTTGAGTAAGTTTAGCGTCAATCTTTGAATAATCCTCCCCTTCTATAGTCGGTTCTTTCAGCAATGCCATACCAGCCTTCTTGATAATCAGCTCGGCAGTTACATCCACGGCTTTAAATAAATCATCCTCGCCACGGGTAATCCGAACTTTATAAGTTCCGGCCGATTTAGGATTCTCTGTCATTTCTACCCCACTCCGGGAATATGCGACCTTAAAGTCCAAACCGGAATAGCCCGTAATCTTAACCTCGAAATTCCGGTATTGCTTATTATAGACTACCGTTTGCGTCGTCTTATCAATCAGCGAAGCCAAATCTTTCTTCTCCACATAATTAGCGGTAACAACCATAGGGCCAGAAACGGTGAATACGTCTCCATCCTTGATCTCGGAAGAGTTCACCATCATATTCATAAAACGATATCCCGTTTCCGTCTCAACAGAAGCGGTCAGTTGAGTCATATAAGGAACCTTAGAACCAGAAGCCACCTCTTTACCGGCCTTATCTTTCAATACGACTTTACCCGCATTGGGGATATTCAACGCCGAGGTTATTTGATATTTCACCAATTGGAAACTCGCGTTCACCGTAACATCTCCGGTCCCAACCATAAATGAGCCATCAGCCTCATTATAATTCGCGCCTTCCACTTTCACGGATGCCAGCTCATAGCCATAATCCGCATTTCCTATCACCTTCACTTTCACACCTTCAGAGATAGCCTCACCGGGAGTAACGGGTGCCTTCGTATCCACCTCGATCAGATTCACGCTACCATTCTTCAACTCCCCAACCTTTACCAAATGTTTATCCGGTTCTTTTTGAAGGAAATCGGCCGATATATCAGCGGCTTGTATCAAAGTATAAGAACCGTTATTCACCAAAGCCCCGTTCACCTTCACGGACTGAACCATATAGCCCGGATCCGGAGTCGCCGTGATAGTCAATAAGGTTCCCTGCAAAAACTCAGCACCATTCTTTACCTCCACGCCATTCGCGAAGACCTTCAAGGAACCATTCATCGGATTCGTAAACGTCACGCCATAAACGATCGAATCGAAACGGGCTACGATATCCAAGTTCGTATTCGCTTGCAACTCCCGTGTAGCCGATGTATTCCCATCACTCCAACCGGCAAACCGGTAATTCTTATCCGCGACGGCTGTCGCTTTCAAAACCGAGCCTCTCGCGTATTTATCATTTGCGGTACGCCCCTCCAAGATGACAGTACCGAAATTACCGGCGGTAACATTCATAGAATAAACAGGAATTACGTTCAAGGTTATAAACGTATCTTTAGCCGCATAGAGAACAGGATCATTCGGTTCGAATATCAAGTCGTACTTTTTCTTATCCGGAGAAGCGATCTCGTTCGGAGTTTTCCAGATAAATGATCCGGAAGAAGTTCCATCGATCAAGGTACACGCCGATAAAGCCTGTCCTTCCTCAATACGACCCGGAGTAGGTAACACCAAACTCTCCACCTCTTTCTTGCTCTCCACCACTAACGTAACCGTATCAGAGAGGCTACGGTATGTCAAGTCCTCCGCACGGCTCAAACGGGCCTTATAAGAACCCACGGCCAGCGTGGAAGGCAATGTCGTAACCCAAGCCGTACCGCTCAATTGATATTCGATCTTGATGTCCCCGACAGCGCTTGTTACCGTGACCGGCTTGATGGAGCCGACCGTCTGGACAAGGTTGTTAGCCACGAACCTCACCGTATCCTTGGAGACGAACGCAAAGGTATAGCTATCGCCACTCATCAGATTAGGAGTCGTGTACGTGTAAGAGGTATTTCCATTAGCATACGTTCCCTTGATCTTCGAGATATCCACGTCCGAAGAGGCTTGCTTAATAGCCCCTAGCCTATAGTTGGCATTCGATACGATCGAGAAAATGACGGGCTTACCGTAAGCGATCTCACCACCGCTCATGATGTCCTTGTTATCCATCTTGGCGGTAACCGTGCCCTGTCCACCATCGACAGCGTAAGCCAAGGTATTGGCATTACGGATCGTAAACGTTTTAGAGGAATCCTCTAACGCGGCATACCCATGATCTCCGGACTAAATAAGACGATCTTATAAGCTCCGACTATCTGCGGTAACGTGGAAGTCTCCGAACCATCGGCCGCACGATATCGAACCGCTTGTCCCGCTATTTCCGGCGTAAACTTAATAACCGGCAAATTCTTCCCGGCCACGATCTCATCTTTTGTCGCCGAAGAACCTGTTACATTAACAGCAATCGTTTTCTTTGCGGCGAAACCTACCGATAAGGTCGTAGAGGCGGTTAACGAGGCGGTCGTATAGGTATAAGAGATGGTGTTATCCTTATTAAGCGCACCTTTTGGCAAGGCTGATACCGCGGTTCCATTCACAACAATCTTATTCAATAGAAATCCGGGGTTAGCGATAATTGTAAATACGGCAGGTTGCCCGTTAATGATCTCGCTACCGCTTGCCATGTCCGTAGAGCCCATCTTGGCGGTAACCGTACCTTGTCCGGCCGTTTCCACGTTATAATTTAATACATTCGCTTTAGATACCGTGAACTTCATGTTCTCATCCTTCAAGGCGGCATATTCCGCGGTCTCGGGACTGGTCGCGACGATCGTGTAAACACCATCCGCCGCAGGAAGTTTATCGGATAAAGCTCCGGAAGCGTTCTTATATTGAACCTTCTGCCCCGCTATCGTATTGGGGGTAAATGTAATAACCGGAAGATTCTTACCAGCCAAAACCTCATCCTTCGTGGCAGATAATGGATTGGCTGTTACAGATACGGTTTTCTTCGCGGCAAATCGCACGTCAATAACCGTAGAAGCGGTCAACGCCGATGTCGTATAATCTGCGTAGGAAGTCTCATTCGTAAAAGAATTAAAAGTTCCTTTCGGCAAAGTCACCTCATTATTATCTACGGTAAGTCTGCTCAACACATAACCGGGCTTGGAGGCAATCTTCAATACGGCTGGCTTATTATAAACGATCTCATCACCACTGGCGATAATGGAGCCATCCATAGAAGCGGTTACAGATCCTTGCGCCTCCTCAAACGAGTAAGAAAGCGTATGGGGCGGTTGTACCTTGAATAGAATCTCCTTGTTTATGGCGGCTTGCGTATCAGTCTCCGACTTGGTTACGACAACATAATAAAGTCCAGCCTTTTCGGGTAACTCATCCGTCAAAGCAGCAGAGCCATCCTCCTGTATTGTACTTTATACCCCGTAATAACCGGGTCAAAGTAACCTTGGGCAAATTCACCTTCGCCCTTATCTCATCCAAGGTGGCATACTCAGGAGAGATCGTGACTGTCACCTGCTCTTTTGCCTTGAACACCGCCTTGATTTCCGTACTACCGGTCAAAGCGGTGGAAGTATAGGAATAGGTGGTCGTATTATCATTTTGAAAGTACCGCTCGGCAACGTGCCAATAGTAGCCGTATTCATCGTTATATCCGACAGGACATATCCGGGCTTCGCCGTGATCGTGAAAACGGGTTTACTATTATATGCCACCTTGGAACCTGTGGCTACCGTACTGATTAAGGTTCCTTGATCCGTATTCGCCGAGCTATAATTCAATGTCACCTTGAACGTCGGAAGATCCGGGCGGAACGTAAATCTGAATCTTGCGCATGTACCTGTGCCATCGCAATGACAGCAAGGAATATCGCTAATATACTCTTTTCATGTTTATCTTTGTTTTAATCGTTATTTAACCCTTACTAATTGACCGTTCACGGCATAGATGCCCGAAGGAACCATGATCCGCTGTCCGTCCGTAACCTCACCACGATAAGCGACCTTGCCATTCATTCCGATGATTACCACGTCCATAGGTTCCGGCGTGTGGATCACGATAGCGCCACGATCGGTAGTCACGTAATAACCATCTACCGGCTCGATCGTCTGGTTACCCGTAACCACGCCATCGCCGATACGTAAAGAGCGAAGCGTACTCAATGTCTTGGCGTCTGTCAAGACAAAGCTTTGGAAAGGCTTGATCTCCGGATTTGCCTCTTGCTCGAAAGAGGTTCCATCCGTTGTCAATATATAAGCAGATTGTTTCAAGGTAATCGTAAATGTATTCGGATTCGAGCACATCAAGAAAGTACCTGTTTCAGTTGGAGCGGCAGGTTCTTCCAAAGTCTTGAATTCAAAAGCTCCTTCGGAAGAGATCGTATAGGTATCGCCATTAGCCGCCCAAAGACCAGCCATGCCAAAAGCACTCTCATCCACCACAAACTCCGGAGTCTTATTATCCTTCAACCTTGCGAACCAGATACCATTATCAACATTTTGAACACTTGGAGCCAAGATCTCCTCCTCCGTAGAGTTCTTGATCACGGCAGAGGCTAATGGCATTCCTAACGCCTTCCACTCAATACCGGAGAGATCCGGAGAGAAACGAAGAGACTTAGTGGTCACGCTTCCTGTTTGATCCGCAAGATTTGACTTTATTTGCGCGCCTTCTCTCATGGTAACGGTATCTAAAGACATTGGAACAGACAACGTCAAAGTCGCGCCATCCAAGACGGTGACCTTTTGATTTGGATGCGGAGTGGCCCAGACCGTATCTTCCGAAATCGTTACCATCTTATAGATTAAGGTACCCAAAGCGACATCCGAATAATATGGGAAATAATCTACAGATCCGTTCGGTGCCCTGCTTTTATCAATCAAGGCAGAAAAATCCGGATTATCACTTCCCCAATAATTATTCGGCGCAACAACCGTTCCCTCTAAATTATTGGGACGAATGGAATATACATATGTCTGGTCGCCCGGGTACATCTTATTATATTGGAATGTTACACCATCCTCAACTTTCACGACACAATTATGAAACTCATTTGATTCAACGACATTCGAGCCGTCATTCTTCGCTACCGAAATATCACTATCCGTAAAAACATTATTCTTGACCATAGCGTTAAGTCGTCCCGCTGAGATCAACAAATTCTTATCATATACATTAAAAGTACTGTTATGAACCAACAAGGTCGCATCTTTAAGAGTACTACCCGGTTCCGAATATAAACCTGTTTGGAGTAGCTTATCCTCAAAAATACAACTATCAATCTCCACCGTACCTCCACCGACAAACAATGCTGTTGGACGATTCGAGCCATCCGTTGAACTCTTGAAAGAAAGATTCATCAAAGTCACCTTATCCGCAGAGATACAAGCTATGGAAGAACCCGTATACTTCTTCGTTCCTTTAATAATCGTTTTTCCATAAACTCCCTTTATCCGGACATCAGCGGTAGTGACATTGAAACCCGCATGTTCTCCCGCCGGAACAGAAATCGTCTCTCCCGCTACCGCATTATCAATCTTATTCTGAATATCTGGCTCTCCATAACAAATAAGACCCGAGGCCGGATCATAAACAGTTCCATTGATCGTCAGCTTGTCGTATTTTTTCGCCTCCTTTTCGCGATGTGAATAGACCCAGTTCTCTCCTTCCTTGCCATTCAATGTAGAATTGTTGATCGTTATCGTATTATCCGCAAATTCCGACTTATCATCCGTTCCACTCCAACCTAGCCGAATAACTCCGGCATGTAAATATCCGTTACTTCCATCCGGGAGATTATTCGTTCCTTCCAAAGAAGACAACGTACAACCTGTAAATGTGATCGTATTTCCATACGAACGTATATCCGTAGCCGTAGCTTGGGTAGCATTTATCAAAGGATCTAATCCATCTACCGCTCGCAACTCGCAATTCGTGAAATCAGCTGTAACTCCGTTGTATTTTTCCTGAAGAATAACAGCTCCATAACTATTGCTTTTCCCATTCAGAAGAGTCCTACTGATGAATGTCGCATCTTTCGCCGTTATCCGGGTATTCGTATTAGCTAATGTACCATCACTTGGACTCATACTTCCGGCTGATGTCATGATCGCCCCCCATGCGGTAAAGGTTCCTCCCGTAATATCTAAGACTTGCTCTTTATTCCGTAAGCCTATTCCATAATAATTGACATCGATATCCGTATTCGTCAAGCTTAACTCCGCTCCCACTGATTCCATACGGACACCTACGGCAGCGGTTTGAGCGGTAACCGCACCACCATCTAACTTACAATTGGTTAACTTTACGATATCCTTGCCCGTTCCAATCATACCAATAAGCCCATGCGCAGAGGAATTATCAGTTCCTTTTAAGGTCATATCGCTTACGGTCAATGCAACTGAGCCTCCTGATGGTGAATTAACGGAAATATGCCCATTTACAATTGTCTGACTTTGCCCAGCTCCTTGAAGCGTGATTGATTTATCCAGAGGCAGCGTCATTGGTAAAGTATATTCTCCTTCCGGGAAAATCACTTTATCCTCCTCTTCTAAAATCATATTCGTCAATAATACGTCTAAACTGGATGCCGCATTGTTCAAAGTCCCGTTCTTATGAATCGAGACAATGCAAGGCTTCTCGTTTTCAGTCTTAAACTCAACATTTTCAACCCCTAAAACCTCCAAATTTGTTCCTGCATCATCAAAAAATAATGTAGGAGCATATTTGTCATTCTTGGATTGGATTAAAGCCTTAGAGCCATCGGTGGATTTAAACGTCCAAGTACCGGAAGTATTCTTACGGACATCAGCCACACATATAGGTGATGGGGCTATCTATCGGTGCTTTATTCTCTGAAACGATAGAACTTTTAGAGTCCATCGTCATAGTCAAATTTTGACAATTATCCAAAACGACAGTTCCAAATCCATCACTTGGCCCATTTTGGTAAGAACGTCCATACAAATGAGTATTAGAGATCGCTACATTATGCGGGTAGGCTTCATTTACTAAATCACCTCTTAGAAAAGTGCGGCCCAAGCAGTTACACTGGAATTGTCGATAGTTATATTTACGGCATTTGTGTACCCCGCTTGGTTGATGGCAAATATTGCATAATAATTCACATCTACTACAGAATTCCTTATATTATAAGTTACCGGATTAGTATTATCAGTTCCTCCCACCCATGAGCAAATGCCGATCACGTAAGGATATAAACCTTTAGCTGAAGGCCCCTCCATCTTACTTCCTATAAAATTGAGTGTATGGCCTCCACCATCACGAAATGCAAGTCCTCTTTCAAAACCCTCAGACATATACATACGGGAGTTGATAAAGTTTACGGTGTTCTCATCTACAGTTAATTGAGACACTATACCGAAACAAGCCCCGGAACCACTATCACCCGTTCCCCGCCCCTCTATCGTTATCTTACTCTCACTGAAAGACACTGTCGTTTTAGAGGATTTAATATCGACAACTCCTCGTCCAGTCGATGTTTTTGCTGTTAGATGTACCTTTTGGAAAGACACATTCCCTCCGTTTGTTAGCTCAATATCTACCGGAGACTTAATTGTAACTGTTGAGGTATCACCTTCACCAATGATAGCCAATGATGATTTGGTGATAGAATAAGGAGCTGCATTAGCCGAGTATTCCCCTTCAGGTAACAATATGATCACACTATCTAATGAAGATAATGCCGCATCAGACAATGCTGCTTCCAAGTTTGCCTTGTAAATGGGTGAACCAGCAGATGATCCATCACCACCTGTTCCTACAGCCACTTTGTAGTATGTAGGGATCATTTGTCCCCACCCCACACTTGCACCCACCATAAAGACGGCGAACAAAAAAAGTAGTCTTCTTTTCATACGATTAATTTTTATAAGTTAGTAATATTCAATTATTTAAAACATTTACCCTATATTCATAAACTCTGTAGCTTCCAGCACATCAGTCTTCTCATAATCATCATTTACAAGCAGTTATGCGAAATCATCGGTTATAAAACGACTAGTCTAAACGATCATTTTATTCTGGCGTTTTATTGAATTCAACGCATAAGCGTCCATATTTACGTTTATGCGTTGATAATCAATTTTTAAAAGTTTCTCTGGATTTTGTTTTATTCAAAAATATAGCCTATCTTTAACGCCTAGAATAAACGATCGTTTAGACTAGGCGTTTTTATCTATTACAGAATACTTATAGATCAAATATTTTTACGTAAACAAAATTTTCTACCATAAAAACTTTATATCATCACAAGCTATAAGATTCTCTTCTTAAAGCATGTGGAATAGCATAACTAACCAAATATCAGACTGCAACTATACATAATTGAGATAAAAGGAATTCTACAATATTGATTTTATGAAAAACATCTACAATATCTACCACTACGCCATGTATGCTTTATAAATCAAAGCATTACATATAGGTTGTAGATAGCCTGACATCTACAATTATCATTCAACATCTACCACTTATACTTGACATTGATACTTTTTCTTTGCATTGGATAAGAAAACGTGTTATTTTTGAAAGACATTTCCCTTAGGGGAACAAAGAGTTTCTCCTAGAGAAAACTAAAGTTTCTTCTAGGGAAAACTAAAGTTTCTTCTAGGGAAAACTAAAGTTTCGTAAGCACAAAACAAAAGTTTTCCGCTATGAAAACTTTTGTTTTATGCCTAAAAAACTATAAATACCTATTATTCAATACATTAAATCCGTACACAAGGTATACAAATAACCAAGCAGGCAACCTGTTGGCATACCCTCGCAGAACGAGTAATGTGGTTAGCGAATAGTGAACGGCTGCATTTAGTGGTTGAAAAGCAGTAAATAGTGGTAGATGCAAGCTGATAGTGGTAGATGTTTATTATCTACCACCATTCAACAAATTTCTTATAATTAGATACTTATATAGATAATGGCAGATATGGTAGATGATTTAGTTTTTTCATTTCATACTCAAGGTACCACTCCAGAAAAATATCAGTACAATGCATTAAGAACCCAAAAGAACGGCTAATAAAAATCAAGGTAAGCTGTCGCTATTATGAAAAGGGAAGCTATAAACATAATTTACGTACGTGTACTATAAAATAATACGCAAGAAAAAACCACAGTTCCGTAGGAACTAAATCCTTACTATCTCTCTTTCGATATGGCAAAGATGGGAAGTAATAAGAATCAAATGGTTACAAAAATGACATTTCTTGTTAGATAAATGACATAACAGATCCGCAATCAATCCTAAACCACTCTCCTCTAATATCCTATACATAAATTACCCATTGAGTTCCTACGGTACTTAATAACTTTATAACATATAGCCTATGGAGTATATCTAATAATGTATTAGTTAATCTGAATCTATCAGACTTATCGTATGTAGTTAACATTATCTATTCAATTATGAACAAATGAAAAGTATGAAAAGTAAAATGAGAACTTGGAATGTGGCGATGGGATCATTGTCTTTGCTCTTCCTCTGCGTATCGCCGGCATTGGCTATCGCTACAAATCCATCACAAGAGAACCCGTATACGGAACAGAATGATGATTCCGTAACTCAACAGAGAACAAGAAAAGTGACAGGTGTCGTGCTTGACGCCAACGGAGAGTCTATCATCGGGGCGAACGTAGTGGTGAAAGGTACCAATAATGGGACAATCACGGATCTAGATGGTAAATTCTCGATCGAATTATCGGATGGTGAAACCCTGCAAGTATCTTTTATCGGCTATAACAGCAAGGACGTTATGGTTGGCGCAGGAGAGAATCATATCAAGGTACAGCTACGGGAAGACACGCAGAAGCTCGATGAAGTGGTAGTAGTCGGGTACGGAACACAGATCAAGAGGGCGGTAACCGGCTCCGTGCAATCCATCAAGTCGGAAGAGATGGCGGATATGCCCGTAGCACAGATCCGCAAAGATGCAAGGCAAGTTCGCCGGTGTCCAAATCAATCAAGTATCCGGTAAACCCGGACAAGGAATGACCATGCGAATCAGGGGACAAGCGTCACTGTCCGGAGGAACCACGCCCCTTTATGTAGTGGATGGAATGCCTATCGTGGGCGATATCAGCACGATCAATCCAGACGAGATAGAAAGTATCAGTGTGCTAAAAGACGCTTCTGCCACATCACTTTACGGTTCCCGGGCTGCCAATGGAGTCGTATTGATACAGACAAAGACTGCCCAATCAGGGAAAAAACTAAGCATCGACGTATATGGAGGCATACAATACGTACCCGAGAAAGGGAGGCCGGATATGATGGATGCCTCCGAATACGCACGGTTCAGGAAAGAGATCGCTGAAGAGAACGGATTGGCGGTCGATCCCGCTTACCAGCATCCCGAAGCGCTGGGTAAAGGCACGGATTGGTATGACGTATTATTCCGTCCCGCCGCTATCCAGAATTACAGTTTGTCGTACAGCAACGGAGACGGGAAGTTTAAATCATCCACCGTAGCCAGCTATTTCAACCAAGACGGAGTGTTGACAAACTCTAATTACCAACGGTTCTCCGCACGAGCCAATACGGAATACGTATTCTCGAAGATCGTCAAGGTAGGCGTGAACCTAGCGCCTAGCTTCTCCATCAATAATAGCCCGCAATCGGACGGTAACTGGACGGAAGATAAAGGTTCCATCCTGCAAGGAGCTATGTTGACAACACCTCTCGCACCCTATAAGAATGAGGGATGGCAGTATTCCGCTTGTGGCCAGTGGGCCGGGATTGTTCGATAACCCGAACTGGTATAATGTGGTTCGCCTCAACAAGAACAAGACCCAGAACACCCATCTGATCGCAAACGCCTTCTTGGAGGTAGAGCCGGTCAAAGATTTAAAAGTAAAGACCAGCATCAACGCGGACTTGACACAGAATAAATGGAACTCGTTCAAGCCCTCCACCTCCGGAGATCTATAAGGCTCCCTATCAGATCCCGAGGCGAAGGAATCCAATAATCTATTCTACACTTGGCTGTGGGAGAATACCGCCACCTACAGCAAGCAGATAAAAGATCATTCCTTTGATCTCCTGTTCGGCATATCCGCACAAAAATACCATAGCGAATATACGATGGTGACCGGAACGAACTTTCCCGACGATAAAATATCGACATTCAATGCCGCCCCTACCATCACGGCGGATGGAAACATAAACGAATGGTCCCTTTTATCCTATATCGGCCGTATAAACTATAATTACAAAGGAAAGTACCTTTTAAGCGCAGCGATGCGTAGGGATGGTTCCTCCCGTTTCGGTAAGAACAATCGTTGGGGTAATTTTCCATCCGTATCGGCGGGCTGGATACTCTCGGACGAGGAGTTCATGAAACCATTGGAGAAAACGATCTCTTTCCTCAAGGCCCGTATCAGTTACGGTATCGTGGGAAACGACCAGATCGGTAACTATACGCATTTGGCGACGATCACCACCACGAACAGCAACTTCAATAACGCCTTGGCCAGCGGCAGAAGCATCTCGGGAATGGGAAACCCGAATCTGGGCTGGGAAAGGAATAAGCAAGTCGATGTCGGTCTGGATGTCGGTTTCTTCAATAATCGCTTATCCATCATGTACGATTACTATAGCAAGCGAACGGACGCCCTGCTGTTCTCGCTAGAGGTACCGATCTCTTCCGGCTTCTACAACATCCAGTCGAACGCAGGCAAACTGAAGTTCTGGGGACATGAATTAAGCGTATCCTCCAAGAACCTGACAGGCAAATTACAATGGACTACCGACCTGAACATATCTTACAATGACAATAAATGCTTGCAACTGGGTGTAGATGACGCCCCGATCATCGGTAACAACATCACGCAAGTCGGGGAACGGATCGGACAGTTTTACGGCTTAGTATGGGAAGGGGTCTACAAGAACAAGGAAGAATTCGACAAATACCGAAGCACTCACAAGCCGATGTCGGAACCATTCGCTTCAAGGATGTGAACGGGATGGCAAAGTTACCCAAGGGGATGACCGCGATATCATCGGCAATCCAGTCCCTTTATGGATAGTAGGCATGACAAACTCGTTCACCTACAAAATTTCGATTTGTCAATTGTCGTATCCGGCGGTTTTGGTTTTGAGTTAGCCAATATGGTAGATCAGTTCGCTGGAAATCTGGATGGTGTGTTCAACGTGTATAAAGCGGTAGACAATCGCTGGAAATCACCGGAGAATCCGGGTAACGGCCGTTATGGAACGACCAAGATGGGTACCACGGCACCAGAACGTGACTGGTTCAGTTCCCGTTTTCTTTATAACGGAAACTACTTGACAATCAAGAATATCACCTTAGGCTACCAAGTTCCGTTAAGAAACCGGGATATCATTAAAGGATTACGAGCTTACGTCAGTTTCCAGAACGTATATACGTTCACTAGCTACATCGGCGCTAATCCCGAGGTGAATATCAGCAATACGGGAACAACGGCGAATAGCTTGCAACAAGGATTCGATTATACCACCTATCCCGTTCCACGGACCATTACGTTGGGTTTAAATGTTAACTTCTAACTATCTAATTATACGAAATATATGAAAACGATATTCAATATAGCCATAAGCATCGCTTTAGGATGTAGTTGTGCCTCCTGTAGTGATTTCTTGAATCTTACGCCGTATAGCGAGATCACCGCCGAGAACTTCTACCAGAACGAGGAGGATTTCAGGCAAGCCGTAAATGGAGCTTACGAACCTTTACGGAACATGTACAACACGGAAGAGTGGAATCTGGGAGAGGCCAAATCGGATAATACGACGTATATCATCCATATCGCCAAATCATCCTTAGACGGAGAAGATCCGGATCAGTTCCTTGAGACATCCACCAATGGTAATGTCGGTACGAAGTATAATAACTGCTACGTAATCATCGGACGATGTAACCGGATTATCTCAGAAATAGACCAAGCGGATTTTGACGCAGAAGCAAAAAGCAACCTCAAAGGACAAGCTTTGTTCCTTCGGGCATTCTGCTATTTCAACCTAGTACAATACTTTGGCGGCGTACCTCTGCATACGACACCCTCTACCGTGTATGAGGAGGCATTTAAACCCCGTGCGAGCGTAGACGAAGTATATGAGCAAATCATGAAAGACGCACAAGAAGCCAGTGATCTCCTACCTGTAAAATCAAGGCAAGAGGTAGGAAGAGTTTCCAAAGGCTCCGCACAGACCTTATTGGGAAACGTATACATGGTACTAAAACGATGGGCGGAAGCAGAACAAACGCTGAAAGAGGTGGTATCCTCAGGCGAGTATGAGTTATTAGCGGATTACGGCTCCATCTATTCCATCTCGAACAAGAACCATAAGGAATCTATCTTCGAGATCCAATACATGCAAGACGCCTCATTAGGACAACAAAGTGATTTCATATACAGATTCTTGCCCTATATGACGAATCCGTCTGCCATCACGGGAACAACCCCTAATCCTTGTCCTTCCAACGTAGACCATGGTGGGTTTAACACCCCTACGATCGATCTAATCAACGCATACGAAAAGGGAGACAAACGGTTGGACGCATCCATCGGTATGGTGGAAGGTAAGCTCACCGATAGCTACGCCCTCGACGCTACCGGCGTGAAAAGTATAGTTGACTATGAGCCAGCTCCGGGAATAACCGCTTATCCTTTTATCAAAAAATATTTTCATGAGCATATAAAGCCCTATTACACGGATGACAACTGGCCGGTCTACAGGTACGCGGAGGTATTGCTCTTTCTGGCGGAAGCTATCAACGAGCAGAATAGGCCGGACGAGGCTATCCATTATCTGAATGACACCTTCGGGCAAGCAAGTATCCGGGGAAGGGCGGGATTAGCTCCTGTCAAATCCCAGAATGTAGATGCGTTGAGAGAGGCTATCTACCAAGAGAGACGGATCGAGCTGGCATTCGAGAACAAACGCTGGACAGACCTTCTGAGAACGGGACGAGCCGTGGAAGTCATGACACGACATGGACAAAGATAAAGGCAAATCCCGATATCTTATTATTGGCCCGACGGTGTTCAACCCGTGGCGAACGCTTATCTGTTCAACCAGATAAATGCTTGTTGCCCATACCTCTGCGAGAAATCGACTTGAACAGCGAGCTTAAACAAAATCCCGGATATTAACGAAGTTATTCTTATATTCGCATCATGAAAAGAGCACATATGAAAATCCTGCTAAGTTTACTATGCTGTGTCGGTGTATTCACCCTATCAGCACAAAGTCGTTATTTCAAAGAAAGCGCTTCATGGCTTCAAAAGAGTGAGGCCTGCAAGCCAGTGTTAACCTATACGGAACATAAGCCGGTCAAACGGGTCACTTCCATCAAAGATGCGTCAGCCTACCAAGGTTGGCGCATGCGGGACGAAGGAAGCACGGATCTGTTATTCAATGAGTCCCTGAAGAAACATCCATCGGTTATAGTTGACTTCGGTGAGCATCTGACGGGTTATTTGGATTTCTCGCTCAAGCTCCTTAGCCAACAGGTTTCGGACGCTCCGGTACGTATCAAATTCACGTTCGCCGAAGTTCCCTCGGAATTGAACACGCCTTTCGACCCTTATCCGGGCGGTCTGTCAAGGGCTTGGCTACAAGATGAGGTGATGACGTTAATGACCGTACCCATCGAGGCCTCCATCCCCAGAAGGGTGTCTTTTCGGTATCTCAAGATAGAGTTGCTAGGCGCTTCCAGTTTCGATTTCGCCTTCGACAAGCTAACGTTCCGTGCGCAGACATCGGCTAAGACGGCTCCATTGCCACTGGCTTCCACGACCGATCCCTTGATCCGTAAAATCAATGAGGTAGGATTGCTTACATTAAAAGAATGTATGCAGACCGTCTATGAGGATGGCCCGAAACGGGATCGCCGGTTATGGATCGGAGACTTGTATCTGGAGGCGCTAGCGAACGCATGGTCGTATAAAAACCACGACTTGACGAAACGTTGCCTCTATTTATTAGCGGCTCTAGCCAATGATGAAGGACTGCTGCACGCCACCGTATTGGAGACACCGACCCCTCATCCGCAAAACGGTACGCATTGCTTGGACTATTCCCTGCTGTATAACGTAGCGTTGCTGGAATACCTGAAAGAGACCGGAGACAAGGAGGTCGCCTTGGACTTATGGCCGGTAGTGGTCCGCCAAATAGAGATGGCCTTGCGTCAATACTCGGACGATTGGATCTACGATATGCAAAAGAAGCCGATTTATTGGTTGGTATTCGACTGGAAAGATAATTATGATCGCCAAGCATCCATGCAGGGACTTACGGCATTCTCATTAGAGAAAAGCTATGAGCTGGCTAAAATGCTGGGAAAAGAGAAGGAGGCTGGAGACTGGCCTCGTATCGCCGGCCAGATAAAGAAAGCCGCCCGGAAAACATTCTATGACCAAAAGAACGGGGTGATCGTAAGCGGCCCTAACCGTCAGGTGTCTTACCTATCACAAGTGTGGATGATCCTATCGGAGACGCTTACCGCCAAGGAAGGAGCAAAAGCGATGGCCACCGTCCTATCGATGCCCGACGCATGCTATCCGGGATGTCCGTACGCTTATCATTATGTAATGGAAGCCTTGTTGAAATGTGGAATGCGGCAAGAGGCCCGTTCGCTCTTAACCAGTTATTGGGGCGGCATGGTGAATAAAGGAGCCGATACATTCTGGGAGGTATATGATCCGAACAATGACGAATTATCACCTTACGGATTTTTCCCGATCAATAGTTATTGCCACGCATGGAGTTGCACGCCGGTTTATTTCATCAACAAATACCCGGAGATATTCCAAAGATAGAAGATAATAAGAGAAACGCCAATATCGCTCGAAATGGAACGTATTGGCGTTTTCTTTTTCTTATTCCTCCACAGGTTCCCCGAACAGGGTTGCCGAGGAAGCCTTATGGATCTTGACTTTTATGAATTGACCTACATGATAGTTCTTCTTGTCAAAGATAACCACCTTGTTTTGGCTGGTTCGTCCGAACAATTGCTCACGGGAACGTTTCGAGAATCCTTCTATCAGAACCTCGAAAGTCTTGCCTATATCCCGCAAGTTACTTTCCTCGGACAACTTATTTTGCAAATCGATCATACCTTGCAAACGACGTACCTTCTCTTCTTCCGGTACATTATCCTCCAAATGGCTAGCGGCATATGTACCCGGACGTTCGGAATATTTAAATAAGAAAGCACTATCATATCCCACTTCACGCATCAAGGATAAAGTCTCTTGATAATCCTCCTCGGTCTCGGAATGGAAACCGCAGAATAAATCAGTCGAGATAGCGCAATCCGGTACGATACGACGGATCGCCGCTATACGGTCCAGATACCATTCACGGGTATATTTACGATTCATGACCTTCAAGATGCGACTGCTGCCGGATTGGGCAGGTAGATGGATAAACTTACAGATATTGTCGTTCGCGGCAATCACACGCAAGGTATCATCGCTCATGTCCTTCGGATGGGAGGTCGTAAAACGAATTCGCATATCGGGAACCTCTTTCGCCACACGATCCAACAAGATCGGAAGGTTATGGTCTCACCTTCTTTCTCGAAGAATAGGAGTTTACATTTTGTCCCAACAACGTAACTTCCTTAAAGCCTTTCTCGTGCATATCCCGTATCTCATTCAAGATACTCTCGATATCCGGCTACGCTTCGCGTCCTCTTGTATAAGGTACGATGCAATACGTACAAAATTATTACAACCGCGCATAATAGACACGAAACCGGAGATATGTACGCCCGGTAACTTCAAAGGAATAACATCCTTATAGGTCTCTTGGGTAGAAGCTCCACGTTGATCGCTTTCTCTCCGTGCTCTACCGCTCCCACCAAGTTCGGCAAGTCCAGATAAGAATCCGGTCCTACCACCAAGTCGGCATGATGCACATGGATCAGATCTTCCTTCACTCGTTCGGCCATACATCCCAATACACCGACAATTAAGGACTTCTTTTTCCGTTTTAAAGACTGGAAATACTGTAGCCGCCCATAGATTTTCTGTTCGGCGTTGTCGCGTACGGAGCAAGTATTCACGAAGATGGCATCCGCCTCCTCGATATTCTCCGTCATACTATAGCCATCCATCTTCATGATAGAAGCTACAACTTCGCTGTCCGCCACATTCATCTGACAGCCGTAGGTCTCGATAAACAACTTTCGTTCATCGCTTTGGGTAGCGGATTTTAAGTCCACACCGTTTTCTTGATTTACCATACTATATGTTAATATAATTTAAATAAGCAAGATTCTTAAAAATAATTACGCAAACGCTTGCATAGTTCGAATCCCACCGTTATATTTGCATTCGAAAAACGTAAATTTTTTCATAGTTAAGGTTTTGGTTAAATCGAATAAGGGTGGCTGTGAAGTTACCCTTATTTACTTTTATACCTATCTGATGTTTTATATACTCCCATCTTTTCACTTCTCAATTATTCTTCTTACATTTGGAGGTGCAAAAATAATCAAAGTTTATGGATAACGTAGGAGATTGGTTATATATTGTTTTCCTGATTATCGCCGCCGTCAGTGGCTTATTCAGTTCGAAAGACAAAAAGAAGAAGAGTCGCCCCGATATATTGGGGCAACCCGACAGGGAAATTGTGCCTAATGACCAGCCTACAGAAGGAAAAGGCTTCTGGGAGATATTGGAGGATATGCAAAAGGAAACGCAAAAACCTAAGCCCGCTCCCCGACAAAAGCAGGTAAAGTCAAAGGTTGAGAAACCGCAAGTCGTAACCTCATCGCCTGCCTCATCTCCATTCCTTTCCGCCGAGAAGAATATCCCGAATCATATCGCGACCCAGCCATCCGTAAGGATGAGTGCTATCGAGGAAGAACCGGGGCTTATGCCAGAAGATACCTTCAGAGACATCGAGGAATTGAAGAAAGCGATCATTTGTGCGGAGATTCTAAACCGGAAGTATTAATTTACGCCACACTTATATTCGATTCAGCGTAATTTTATGTAAGTTTGCGCCCGAAATATTGAACAGTAAGTATTTACCTAAAAACATAAAAACTAATTATCATGGCATTAAAATTTATTACAGCTGAAGAAGCCGCATCTTATGTGCATCATAATGACAATGTCGGTTTCAGTGGTTTTACACCCGCAGGATGCCCGAAAGTCGTTCCCGGAGCTATCGCCCGGAAGGCAGCGGAAGAACACGCTAAAGGTAACCCTTTTCAAATCGGTATGTTTACCGGCGCTTCTACTGGTGATAAGCTAGACGGAGAGTTGGCTCGCGCTAACGCCATCAAATTCCGTACACCGTACCAATCTAACAAAGACTTACGTGCCGCATTAAACGCTCATCAGGCACAATATTTCGATTTGCACTTGTCTGAATTGGCACAAAGCTTGCGTTACGGATTCTTGGGTAAGATTGATGTCGCAATCGTAGAGGCTGCCGATGTTACTGAGGATGGTGAGATCGTTCCGACTTCAGGTGTTGGTATCTTACCTACTATCTGTCGTATGGCAGACCGTATCATCGTTGAGTTGAACTGCCGTCACCCGAAAGAAATCCGCGGTATGCATGATATTTACGAGCCGGCTGATCCTCCTTTACGCCGTGAGATCCCTATCTACACTCCTTCTGACAGGATCGGTAACGATTGTGTAAAAGTAGACCCGGCTAAGATCGTTGGTGTGGTAAGAACCGATGAGCCGAATGAAGGTGGAAAATTCTCTCCGCTGGATGATGTTACGATGGCGATCGGTAAAAACGTTGCGGACTTCTTGGTTAGCGAGATCAAGGCCGGCCGTCTTCCGAAAGAATTCGTTCCATTGCAGAGTGGTGTAGGTAACGTGGCTAACGCAGTCTTGGGCTGCATGGGAGCTAATGAGTCTATCCCCGCATTCAATGTATATACTGAGGTTATTCAAGATGCGGTTATCGAATTGATGAAACAAGGTCGCGTTAAATTCGCCAGCGGTTGCTCTTTGTCCGTAAGTAATGAGGTAATCCGTGAGATCTACGCAAATCTCGATTTCTTCAAGGATAAGATATTGCTTCGTCCGCAAGAGATCTCTAACAATCCGGAGGTTGCCCGCCGTTTAGGCTTGATTGCTATCAATACGGCTTTGGAGGCTGATATCTTCGGTAATATTAACTCTACGCACGTATCCGGTACTCGTATGATGAATGGTATCGGTGGTTCCGGCGACTTTACCCGTTCGGCTATGTTATCGATCTTCACGACTCCGTCTACAGCGAAGGAGGGTAAGATCAGCGCGTTCGTACCGATGGTATCTCACTTGGATCATAGCGAGCACTCCGTGAAGATCATTATCACGGAATATGGTGTAGCGGACTTACGCGGTAAATCTCCGATCCAACGCGCTCGTTGCATCATCGACAATTGTGTTCATCCGGATTACAAACCGTTATTGGAAGAATACCTCGCTATGGGTATCAAGGGACATACGCCTCAAAACCTGAAATGCTGTTTCGCTTTCCATGAGGAACTAGCGGCCAGCGGCGATATGCACAATGTGGATTGGAGCAAGTATAATAAGTAATACAAACATATTACAGGCATAATTCATAGGGCATGGGTTCAACCGAACTCATGCCCTATTCTCATAGCAGACAATGCGTAATACATTTGTAATAATTTTGAAACAATTCTTTCAAGCGGGTTTAATCTCTCCTTAATATAGAGGCTCTTTCTTTGCAGCAGAATAAATAGGCAAAGATTGTGAGAAAGTTTATAGAAAAATTAGTGGAAGGAGGATTCTTGATCAGTGGAAGCGTCAGTAGCTTTACGATCTTGTTGATCATTGTCTTCTTATTTAAAGAGGCCGCAGGTCTTTTTAACAGCCCGGAGGTAGAGGAAGGATATATATTGGCTGTGAATCAGGAAAATCCAGTCGAACATTTGTCTCCCGAGCAAATCATGGATGTCTTCGATGCCAATATCACCAATTGGGAAGATTTAAACGGAGAAAATCAAGATATACTTGTCTTCCGTTTCTCGGACCTAACCAACTATTATACGGAAGAAGAGCTAGGTGAAGAATTTCAATATGTTCCCGAGAAAATCAATGAACTTATCCATAAAGAGCCGGGGATTATCGCATTCTTTCCGGAACAATACAAGTCGGAGAACTTTACGGGAAAAATCATATCGGGAGCCACGATCAAACCTTCGGAGTTCTTTGGAGGGACGAAATGGTATCCTACCTCCGCTCCCGCTCCGATCTTTGGCTTGATCCCTCTATTACTAGGCACACTTTTAGTAAGTATAGGCGCGATCGCCTTATCCCTCCCCTTCGGAGTAGCGGTAGCGATCTATATGGCAGAGATTGCCAATACAAAAACCCGTAATTTGCTAAAGCCTATTATCGAGTTATTGGCAGGTATTCCCTCAGTCGTTTATGGTTTCTTCGGATTGGTGGTGATCGTTCCCCTTATCCAAAAGACCTTAGACCTTCCGGTAGGCGAGACCGCTTTCGCCGGAAGCGTGGTTTTAGCGATCATGGCGTTGCCGACCATCATCACGGTAGCGGAAGATGCCATGCGAACTACCCCACGAGCCATGAAAGAGGCCAGCTTGGCATTGGGAGCCACGCAATGGCAAACCATCTACAAAGTAATAATCCCCTACTCCATATCCGGTATCACGTCCGCTGTCGTATTAGGTATAGGACGTGCGATCGGTGAGACGATGGCCGTATTGATGGTAACCGGAAACGCCGCCGTTATCCCTACCTCGTTCTTCGAACCGGTACGGACAATTCCTGCCACGATAGCAGCGGAATTAGGTGAGGCTCCCGCAGGTGGAGCGCATTACCAAGCCTTGTTTATGCTGGGAGCCGTGTTGTTCCTCATCACCTTGGGGTTGAGCATCGCCGTAGAATATATTTCATCCAAACGTAAAATTTAATTAAAGATATGGCACCTATTCAACATTTAGGGAATATAGACAAGAGGAAACGGGCCTCTCAACAGGTTGCTTTCGGTTTCTTTTCTTTCCTGAGTTATTTGGTCGTAGTGATCTTATTCGTAATACTGGGATTCATTATCTTAAAGGGAGCGAGCGTGATCAGTTGGGATTTCCTGACACAAGCACCCCAAGAGGGCATGACCTCCGGGGGGATTTTTCCGGCTATCGTAGGTACACTCTATTTAGTGATCGGAAGTAGCTTGATTAGTTTTCCCATCGGCATCATGAGTGGTATCTATATGAACGAGTACGCCACAAACGGGAAACTCATCCGTTTCATCCGTATCATGACGAATAACCTAAGCGGTGTCCCATCCGTTGTTTTCGGGTTATTTGGTATGTCTCTATTCGTAAGTACCTTGGGATGGGGAGACTCTATTATAGCGGGTTCGTTTACCTTGGCGCTGATGTCCTTGCCACTTATCATCCGCACGACGGAAGAGGCTTTGAAAAGTATCGATGATTCTTTCCGTCACGGTAGCCTAGCGTTAGGGGCTACGAAGTTGCAGACCATCCGCAGGGTCGTGCTACCGATGGCGTTCCCCAATATTATTACGGGATTGATTCTTTCGATCGGGCGTGTGTCCGGAGAGACCGCTCCTATCCTTTTTACGGTGGCCGCTTATTTCTTGCCGCAATTGCCGAAAAGTATTTTCGACCAATGTATGGCATTACCTTACCACTTATATGTTATCTCTACAAGCGGTACAGATATCGAGGCTTCCCGGGGGATGGCTTATGGCACGGCGCTCGTGCTGATCGTCATCGTATTATTAGTAAACCTTTTAGCGAACGCTTTACGTAGTTATTTCGCCAAGAAGGTAAAAATGAATTAAAAAAATAAGACAATTATGATAAAGATTGATGCTAAAAACGTAGACTTTTATTATGGGGATTTCCATGCATTGAAGAACATTTCCATGGAGATAGAGCCGAATACGTCCACCGCTTTCATAGGACCGTCCGGTTGCGGAAAGTCTACTTTCCTCCGCCTGTTCAACCGCATGAATGATTTGATTCCGGACACTCGCATGGAAGGTCAGATCCTGATTGATGGAAGGGATATTTATACGAAAAGCGAGAGAGTGGATCGCTTACGTAAAAACGTGGGGATGGTTTTCCAGAAACCGAATCCTTTTCCTAAGACGATTTATGAGAATGTCGCTTATGGCCTGCGGGTAAACGGTGTCAACGATGAGAATTATATTGAGGAGACGGTGGTCAAGACTTTAAAGCAGGTCGTCCTTTGGGACGAGGTAAAGGATAAACTGAAAGAATCGGCATTCGCTCTTTCCGGCGGACAGCAACAACGTTTATGTATCGCCCGTGCCTTGGCGATCTCGCCCTCCATCCTATTAATGGATGAGCCGACTTCCGCATTGGACCCGATTTCAACCAGCAAGATCGAGGATTTGATACATGAGCTGAAAAATGATTATACGATCGTAATCGTTACCCATAATATGCAACAAGCGGCTCGTGTTAGCGACAAGACCGGATATTTCTATTTAGGGGAATTGATTGAATATGATAATACCCGGAAGATTTTCACCAATCCGGAGAAAGAGTCTACACAGAATTACATTACCGGACGGTTTGGGTAATTGAAAATTAAAAATTGAAAATTAGAAGAGTATGAAGGTTATAGAGCAGGAGATTCATTCTTTAAAAAATAGTATCAGCGAGATGTGGGCATTGGTTCACCAGCAATTATACAACGCAGGGGAGGCTATGCTTACCGGAGATAAGGAACTCGCTTATAAGGTAATCAGCCGGGAACGCCGGGTAAACGCTTTCGAGCTAAAGATCGACAGTGATTGCGAGGATATCATCGCTTTATATGCGCCGGTAGCGATCGACCTACGTTTCGTATTGGCGATGTATAAGATTAATACAAACCTAGAGCGTCTGGGAGATTTCGCCGAAAGCATCGCCCGTTTCGCCGGAAACCTTCCCGAGGGGGAACCGATTGACCCGCAACTGGTCAAGGAAACCCGGGTAGAAGAAATGCTGTCGGAGTTATTAAGCATGATCTCACTCACCAAAGAGGCTTTTGAGAAAGAAAGCTCAGAGATCGCTTCCCGTATCTTCTTGAAGGATAATTTGATCGATGAGATCAATCATAATTCTACCGCTATTATCGCCAAATATATAGAGGAGCATAAAGGTAGTGCGTTGGCAGGGTTATATATGGCCGGTGTTATCCGGAAAATGGAACGTTTCGGAGATCATTGTACGAATATAGCGGAAGAGCTCATTTTCTATCTGGACGCTAAAGTCATGAAGCATATGGGCAAAACCGAGCAATAATTCGTATCTTCGCGGCCACTTTAACAATCAACATCAGTAAATGAAACGACTCACAGTGGCTTGGCTGTCGGCCTTCTTATTGAGCGGTTCCGCGTTAACGTCTTACGCTCAGACAAATTCTCCTATCCCGGAGCGGGATTCTTCTTCGGTATCTCTTTTTGAATACGCGACTAAGATTCCGAAACGCAACAAGGTTTTCAATCTGGACTTGAGATGCACGCAGGATTCAACGCAGACTTTTCTCGGGAAGCTGGATGAAGCCGCCTTCGTTTCAGGGATGTCAAAATTGATGTTACCGGAGAGGTGAACGATCGGTTATTCTATTGGTATCGCCAAACGCTGAATGGCGGTTATGAGGGACAAGCCTTGGAGAATTTGAATGAGTCGATCGAATATGCGTATATCGGCTATAAACTGAATGAGCGTTTTACCTTAACCGCCGGAAAACAAGATGTGTTCTACGGTGGTTTTGAGTACGACGAGAATCCTTTGCTTATTTATGAGTATAGCGATATGAATGAATACTCCCTTTGCTACCTTACGGGAATCGGGCTGGGGTATCAGCCGAATGAGTCGCAAGAGATCCGCTTACAGGTGACGAACAGTCGTATGGGATCGATGGAAGATGAGTATGGACATCTGCCGGAAGGATTTAAGAAACCGAGAGTTCCCTTGTTTTACATTGAACTGGAACGGTAACTTTCTGGATGAGTTGATTCATTTACGGTACTCCGTATCCGCCGCGGAACAAGCCCAAGGGAAATATATGTATAGCGTCTTTACCGGTCAAAGTATAGAGGCCGGACCGGTCTATGCTTATTTCGATGTCATGTATTCACGAGGAAAATTAGACCCATTAGGATTATTGACCGAATTGACCCAGCCCGAAGTCTCCGAGAGGAGGAACCGGAACCACCGGTTCGTATGCAAACATCGATTATCTTTCGCTGGTGGGGGAAATACAGTATCGTTTCCATCCCAAATGGCAACTATTCGCGAAAGGAATGTATGAAAGCGCATCGATCTATAAAGCCTACGATGCTTACGAGAAAGGTAAATACCGTACGGCATGGGGGTATCAAGGAGGGCTTGAGTTCTATCCGATGGCCGATGATAATCTACATATCTTCTTGACCGCCATAGGTAAAAAATATAACCTATCCGAACGAGCGAAGGCGCTCGATGCCTCTCTGGACGACACCGCACGCCTTTCGATCGGTTTCATTTATAGATTACCACTATATTGAATAATGTGCCAATGTGGGTAATGTGCCAATATGCCAATTAAATGGATATATTCGCAGGGCACATTGGCATATTGGCATATTATTCACATTATTAATATCAATTCGTCTCCTTGTTGCAAATCCACCGTTAGCATTCCATCGATTACGGGTAAAGATACTGGTTTCTGATTTTTCTTGAGACTTAGGTTCGCTGAATTTGCCGGAAGCTTGATCCGGAAAATACCCGGAACGATCGCTTTCAATCGAGCTTCCGTCAGCAGACCTTCCGTCCATTTAGCCGACACCTCTCCGCCATTCCGGACTTTCAAACCGCTAAAGCTTCCGTTTTTCCAAGCGGAAGGCAAAGCCGGCAAAAACTCGATCAATCCGGTTTGACTCTGTATCAGCATCTCCGCGATACCCGCCGTGCCTCCAAAATTACCATCGATTTGGAAAGGAGGATGGGCACAAAACAAATTAGGATAAGAACCTCCTCCCTTCACCTCCTTCGTATGCTCATCTACGCAAGGACGTAACAAATCACCCAACAATTTATAAGCATGATCGCCATCCTGTAAACGAGCCCAGAAATTAATCTTCCAAGCCATCGACCAGCCCGTGCTTTGATCACCACGGACCTCCAAGGATTTACGAGCCGCCTCAGCCAACTCTGGCGTATGCTCTATCGATATCTCATTCCCGGGATAAAGCCCATATAAATGAGAGACATGACGATGGGTAGGCTCTACCTCCTCATACGGCTCGAGCCATTCCATAATACGGCCGTCTTTACCGATCGTCGTTGGCATCAAGCGATCCGTTTCGCCGCCAACTCAGCAGCGAACGCGCTATCCACGCCTAAAATCCCGGCGGCCTCAATGGTATTCGTAAATAATTCCCGCACGATCTGATTATCCATTGTCGATCCGGCACAAATACTCACGACACTTCCGTTTGGCATTTTATAAGCGTTCTCCGAGAGGTCGTAGGTGTCGTCACCAGATATTTAGTCCGGGGATCTTGCACCAACATATCCACAAAGAATAGGGCAGCCCTTTCATCGTCGGATAAACATCCCTCAAATACGCCTTATCTAATGTATACTGATAATGCGTATACAAATGCTCGCATAGCCATGCGGCGGATGTATTCGTCGCTCCCACGATGGATGTTCGCCCGGGGCGGTAAACTCCCAAACATTACCTAAAATATGGGTAACCCATCCCGTGCGTTATAAAAGCCTTGGCCGTGCGTTCGCCGCTAGGGACTTGCAGTTTCGTCCATTCGATCAGCGGAAGGTGCAACTCGGAGAGGTTCGTGACCTCCGCAGGCCAATGATTCATCTGTAAATTAATATTTAGGTGATAATCCCCGTTCCAAGGCGTATGAATCGTATTACACCACAAGCCTTGCAAATTCGGGGTAATCCCTGCCGGGTCGAGGAAATCAATAAATATCGACCGAACTGGAAATATAAAGCCGCCAATCCGGATCGTTCTTATCTTGAGCGAAAGCGGCCAAACGCTCATTGATCGGAAGATGATCCTTTCGCCTCTTCCCAAATCCAGAGAAACCGATCGAACAGGGAGCGATAAGCAAGTGTATGTTCCCGGCGCAAGGTGGAGAAATCCTTAGATTCCGCTTGCGATAAGTATTTTTCCAAGGATTGTCCGGCGCCGTCTTTATCGAAATAATCCGTACCTAAACTTACCAAGATAATCGCTTCCGAGGCACTTCGCACCGACAGACAGCTATCTGTCGTAGCCAAATCTCCTCCCTTCGGCAAGACGATACGGACACGAGAGGCGAAACGCATCCCTTTCATCTCCAACGTATCCACCCCGTCCGGCAGTTGTCCCCGCATCAGCAAGTCCTTTCCGTCCAAAGAGATCGTCGCATGTTCCGGACGATTCATACCCAATGAGAAATTCAAAGCCCGATCCGTATCCGCTACCAAATGAATCACTCCCAGATCACCGGAAAAGAGGTAAACATTTCCCGTTGATAATTCACATTCCCCCTTTTAAAAGAGACGGAAGCGATAGCCTCGCTTAGGTTCAACCGCCTGCGATACTCAGCGATAGAATCCGATTCATTCGGATACGTATATTTCAGCACTAGATTTCCGCATAATTGGTAACTCCCATACGGAGCGTTCGCACCGTCACCCAGATTACTTCCGGTCCCTTTGCAGACGAAAGTTTTATACATCAAATCCTGTGCCTCGTCATTCCGTCCCTCAAATAAAAGGCGACGAATATTCGCCAAAGAATAATACGCATAAGGATTGTCCGTATCTTGCTTACTTCCGGACCACAGGGAGATCTCATTCAGGACAACATTCTCCCGCTCAATACCACCATCCGGCATCATACCGATACGGCCGTTTCCCAAAGGCAAAGTTTCTTCCCATATCTGCGCTGGTTGATCAAAATAATATGAGACCTCCTTCCCGGTCTGCATATCCGGCAAATTACAACCGAAAAGGAACGATAACAAAATCAAATAAAGTCCTTTCATATTCATACGATTATTCCTTGTTATTGTTTTTCCATCAAAAGCCGAAGAGGCGATCCACTGCAACCCGGGTTACAGTATCACCCTAAAAGCTTTGCATATCACATAGTCGTTTATAATAGCCATCCAAAGCCAACAACTCCTCGTGTTTGCCCCGTTCTACGATCTCACCCTCATGCATCACACAGATCTCATCTGCGTTACGGATCGTAGAGACGGTGGGCGATCACTACGGTCGTACGGTTCTTCATCAAGTTCTCCAACGCTTCTTGTACCAAACGTTCGGATTCCGTATCCAAGGCGGATGTGGCCTCATCCAAGATCAAGATCGGGGATTCTTCAAGATCGCACGGGCGATACTGATTCGCTGGCGTTGTCCGCCGGACAGTTTTCCACCCCGGTCGCCGATATTGGTATCGTAACCTTTCTCACTCGCTATGATAAAATCGTGAGCGTTAGCGATGCGGGCGGCTTCCTCCACCTGTTCCATCGTAGCCCTTCCACTCCAAAAGCGATATTGTTGAAGAAAGTATCGTTAAACAAGATAGCCTCTTGATTGACATTTCCCATCAATCCCCTAAGATCGAAAAGGGTAGCCTCACGGATATCCGTATCATCAATACGGATATTCCCTTTATTCACATCATAAAAGCGAGGCAATAGATCCACCAAGGTACTTTTGCCCGAACCGGATTGACCGACCAAGGCCACGGTCGTTCCTTTCCGGATATCCAGATTGATTCCTTTCAAGACCCAAGCTTCCTGATATTTAAACCAAACATCCTCATAACTGATTTTCTTTCAAGGCGATCTTCTTCGGATGTTCCGGGTCATGGATATCCGTCTCCGCCTTCAAGATCTTATCGACACGCTCCATGGAGGCCAGACCTTTCTGGATCGCATAAACCGACTTACTTAGATCTTTCGCTGGATTGATAATGCTATAGAAAATAACCAGATAATAAATAAACGTAGGAGCGTCGATCGGGCTATTCGCGCCAAGATCAGCGTACCTCCATACCAAAGTACGATAGCGATCGTAACGGTTCCCAAAAACTCGCTCATCGGGTGCGCCATTTGTTGGCGGCGATAGATACGGTTTGTCAACCGGCGGAAGGTATCATTGCTTCGCTCGAAACGGTCTTGTATCTTCTTCTCGGCGTTAAAGGCCTTGATAATACGGAGTCCGCCTAATGTCTCCTCGATCTGGCTCATCAGGAATCCCCATTGCCGCTGTCCTTCCAAGGACTTCCGTTTCAACTTCTTGCCGACTTGTCCCATTACGTAACCCGCCAACGGCAGCAGGATCAAGACGAACACGGTAAGTTGCCAACTGATAGCGATCATGCCCACCAGATAGATCAAGATCAGGATCGGGTTCTTGAATAACATGTCCAATGAACTCATGATGGATGTCTCAATCTCGTTCACGTCTCCGGATACACGGGCGATAATATCCCCTTTTCGCTCCTCGGAGAAAAAGCTCAACGGCAACTGCGTAATCTTCTTGTTAATCTGATTACGGATATCACGAACGACTCCGGTCCGGATCGGGATCATCGTATAAAAGGCCAGATACATGGTCGCCACTTTCAAGAAAGTCGCCACGATCAGGAAGATTCCCAACATAATCAAGGCGAACGAACCTCCGTGTACCTCTATCAGATCGGATACATACCAAAAAAAGTTATTCTTGATCAACTCCGGCAAGGCTTTCCACGACTCCCAGCTTCCCGCGTTAAAATTCCAATCCATAAAGGTGTAATTCCCCTCATCCATCTTAAACAAGATCTGAAGGATCGGGATAATCAAGGCGAAAGAAAACAGGTTCAAGATAGCGGAAAGTACATTGAACACGATGTTCAGAACCATATACTTTTTGTAAGGGGGAACGAAACGCTTTAAAATACGTATGAAATCTCTCATAAATTGATCTGTTACATTGAAGTGGCAAAGATACAAAAAGTCATCACATTTTCTTACGCATTCGCATGCAACTATTTTGCTGTCCCATTCATCAAATAAATAGAATCGTAAATAAAAATAATTTACACCATGAAAAGGATGCACTTGCAATTGTTGAAAAAAGCCAACTGCGTATTGGCGAGTTTATTAATGCTTTTAGGTTTCTCCTGCACTGACGACGAGGGAGAAGGTCCCATAATTTGTGAATATGGCACTCCTTACGCCAATTTTCAGATAAAAGGAAAAGTCGTGGATACAAACGATCATCCGATACCTAACGCCCAAATACGTATCAATCGAAATGACGCAAGAATTTATCCTTACGGATGGCTGCATACCGATACCGTAAGGACCGACGCTAACGGAGAGTTTGATTGGAAGAAAACTGATTTTCCAATCCTAAAATACCGATTCATCACGGAAGACATAGATGAAGAAATGAACGGAGGACAATTCGCATCCGATACGACTCAAGTAATCTTCGACAGCGAGGAACTTACTGGAGGCGATAGATGGTACGAAGGTAGCGCCTCAAAGGAAATCAAGATCACACTTAAGGAATATGTAGATACACATACGGAACCTTACGCATTATACACGATCTACGGAAAAGTAACTGATGATCAAGGTTATCCGCTGGCCGGAGTCGCAATCTTAACCTCACCGGCATATACCCCTACTCAAGAGGACGACCTTTCCAGCTTTCCGGCTATCACGGATGAGACCGGACGATATCAATTCTCCTACGATAAGGCTACGGCAATCGAACATACCATCTACACAAAATTATCTTCGTATTGGAATGACCCAAACGCTTGCAAAACTGATTCTATTATCGTAAATTTCGCCGAAATTGAATTATCACAAGGGAAAGGGATGTTAATGGGTAAAGGATCAAAAGAAATTAACTTCCAACTAACACGCAAAAACTAGAAAATGGAAACAGTGTATCATTCCATATTAAAAGGTTTTAACTGGATTTTAGCGGGGCTTCTTTCTCTACTAGGCTTCAGCGTTACTTCCTGTGGCGCTACAGATGAGTATGGTAGCCCTTACGCAGAATACGAGTTGAAAGGAAAAGTTACAGATATGAACGGAGATCCCATCCAAGGAATAGAGATCAACTATGGGGGCATATATAATAACGTATTATCTCCCTCATATATAAGCGAAATATATAAATCACCCCAAACCCAAAAAGACGGAAGTTACGATATAAAATTCGAGGATTCCCCAATGGGCATCGTACGCATTATCGCTAAAGATATTGACGGGCCTGAAAACGGATCATTCGAGACGGATTCGATAGATGTCAAGATCGAAGGATTTGAGGGAGGTAAATCTTGGTTCCATGGGAAAGCGGAGGTTAACATCCCCGACATCAAACTTAAAGAGAAAAAAGAATAAAATATGGACAAACGCCCAAACATCAAAAAACGTATCGCCCTAGAGCTTTTTCGAAGTATCAAGAAGAACAGGGCTAAATTACATGAATTGCGTACACTCTTTTGGGAGTGTACGCTTCGTTGTAATGTATCCTGCCGTCATTGCGGGAGCGATTGCCATGTCTCGGCCTCTGTCCCGGATATGCCTGTCGAAGACTTCCTGAAAGTCATAGACGATATCACGCCTTACGTCGAGCCGAACAAAGTGCTCGTCATCTTTACCGGAGGCGAGGCGCTGGTTCGTAAGGATATCGAGAAATGCGGGTTGGAACTGTATCGCAGGGGATATCCTTGGGGGATCGTCTCCAATGGTTATCTGATGACCCGGGAACGGCTCGACTCGCTCTTGGCTTCCGGATTGCACTCGGCGACTATCAGCTTGGATGGTTTCGAGGAAGCGCATAACTGGCTTCGCCGTAATCCTAAAAGTTTCGAGAAGGCACTGAATGCCATCTGTATGTTGGCCGAGGAAAAGGAGATCATCTGGGATGTGGTGACTTGCGTAAACCAACGCAACTTCAAGGATTTGATACTCTTCAAGGATTTCTTGATCGAGATGGGTGTAAAACGGTGGCGTATCTTTACGATCTTCCCAGTTGGACGTGCGCGACTGAGACCGATTTGCAACTGACGAACGAGCAGTTCACATGGCTCATGAACTTCATCCGCTTCTGCCGGAAAGAGGGTAAGATACACGTTAGCTACGGCTGTGAGGGCTCCTCGGGAATTATGAGGCGGAGGTACGCGATTCGATCTTCCAATGCAACGCCGGCATCAATACGGCCTCGGTCTTGGCGGACGGAGCGATCTCGGCTGTCCCAGTATCCGGGCTAACTTCCACCAAGGGAATATCTACAAGGATAAGTTCATAGATATATGGAACAACGAGTTCAAGCCTTATCGTGACCGCGGCTGGGCGAAGAAAGGGAATGCGCGGATTGTAAGATGTTCCGTTATTGCGAGGGCAACGGCATGCACTTATACGATGATGAGGGGAATCTGCTCGTATGCCACTACAAGAGGTTAGTTGACAAGTGACAATTAATTCCTATCTTTGCCCTAGTTAATATTCTAAAATAAGCAATCGTATGAAAACACTTTCATCCTTTGTGCCTTTCTGGCACTAAGTTCTTTTACCGTAGCCCAGCAATCCGAGAAATACCCGCTAGGCGACTATACGGAATTGACCGACACGAAACCGCATGACAGCGACGAGATCTGGGACAAGTTATCGGCCCCAACCCAATTAAGCTGGGGTACGACCGATATACGATATCCGAAACTCAGTATTCCCGATGTCAAGAAAAGCAATCGCTGGCAGACGAAAGCATGGAAAGGGGAACGGGTAAACGCGCAAGCCGTGTTATGGACCAAGGTGGGACTCGAGGATGCCTCTATCACCGTGAGCGACTTGAAGAGCGGTTCTTCCATCATCCCATCCTCCGCGATCACGACGAACTTTGTCCGTTACGTCATGACCGATGAGTTGAATAAAGACCGTAAAGGCGGTTGCGGCCACCGAGAGAATAAGGCGGAATGGGATTCCTCCGTCGTAGCCGATGTATTGGATATCGTAAAGATCCGTGATATCAAGGCACGCACCACCCAGCCGATCTGGATGAATATCTGGGTACCTCAATCCGCGAAAGCCGGTAAATATAAAGGGACATTGACCGTCACGGGAAAAAATACCTCCCCATGGAATTACAAATAGAAGTGGACGTATTGAACCGCACACTTCCCGCCCCGAAGGACTGGGCTTTCCATCTGGACTTATGGCAGAACCCGTATTCCGTGGCCCGTTACTACCAAGTTCCTCTTTGGAGCAAAGAACATTTCGACGCTATGCGCCCGATCATGAAAATGCTGGCGAACGCCGGACAGCGCGCTATCACCACCAGTATCATGCATAAACCTTGGGCCGGACAAACCGAGGATCATTTCGACAGCATGATCACCCGGATCAAGAAGATAGACGGCACTTGGGCATATGATTACGCCGTCTTCGACAAATGGGTGGAATTCATGATGAACGAGATCGGTATCAATGATATGATCAGTTGCTACACCATGATCCCTTGGGCTTTATCTTTCGATTATTACGACGAGGCGACAAATCGTGTACAATTCCTCAACACTAAACCGGGTGACGCCGCTTACGCAGACTATTGGGGTACTTTCCTAAAAGATTTCTCCCGCCACCTTCGCGAGAAAGGCTGGTTCGAGAAAACCGCTATCTCTATGGACGAGCGTCCGATGGAAGCGATGCGTGAGGCGATCAAGGTTATCAAGCAAGCCGATCCGGAGTTCAAGATCACGCTGGCCGGAAATTATCATCCGGAAATTCAATCGGACTTATACTATTTAAGTATTCCCTATGGACATAAATTCCCAGAAGACGTAAAGGCTGCCCGTGATAAAGCGGGACAGATCAGTACCGTTTATACCTGTTGCGCAGAAGCGTTCCCGAATACCTTTACCTTCTCCGATCCGGCGGAAGCGGCGTGGACGGTCTTGCACGCCGTAGCCGGTGGTTACGACGGTTATCTACGTTGGGCAGTTAATAGCTGGACCGCCGATCCTCTGCGTGACTCGCGTTTCCGCACTTGGGCGGCAGGCGATACATACAGTATTTATCCCGGTCCACGCAGTAGCATTCGCTTCGAACGTTTGGTCGAGGGTATACAAGATTGCGAGAAGATCCGCATCCTCCGGGAAGAGCTGACAACGAAAGGAGCTAAAGGCAAACTCGAGAAGTTGAACAAGACGGTTGCCAAGATCACTCCGGAAGGTTTATCCGAGACACAAGAATCCGCTACGCAGATGGTTAATGAGATTCATAAACTTCTGAATACATTATAAATAGTACAGGACGCAGACTACGCAGAGCACGCAGTCTGCGTCCCCTAAATATATCATCAAGCCCCTACAATGTTTGATATTCATCAAAAAACGAAATCCTTACCTCCGATACCTTTCTTTTTCTTTGTCCGCCTCGATTCCTTCGCCTATTTTTGGGGCACTGAAAAACACAAAAACCATTCTATATGAACAAACTATTAATGGGCACATGCCTTACGATGGCCATGCAAGTAGGGCACTCCCAAACCTTGCCGCAATTGGGTAAAGATCCTATCGAGAAAATCGTAGCCGCCATGACTGCCGAAGAGAAAGTATCCCTGTTAGTCGGAACCGGAATGCCCGGGTTCGGCGGCCAATCAGCCGTAGTCGGCAGCACGCAAAATATAGTGCCGGGAGCCGCCGGAACGACCTTCCCGATCGAACGTCTGGGAATCCCCGCTATCGTAGTGGCCGACGGTCCCGCCGGATTACGTATCTCCCCGACTCGCGAGGGGAACGAGGCGACCTATTATTGCACGGCATTCCCGGTCGCTACCTTGCTAGCCTCCACATGGAACACCGCATTGGTCAAAAACGTAGGCAACGCCATGGGCGACGAGGTGAAAGAATACGGTTGCGACGTACTCTTGGCCCCTGCGCTGAATATCCACCGAAGCCCTCTCTGCGGACGTAACTTCGAGTATTATTCCGAAGATCCCTACTTGACGGGCCGGATAGCGACAGCGATGGTAAACGGTATCCAAAGCAATGGCGTGGGAACCTCCATCAAGCATTTTGCCGTCAATAATCAAGAGACCAACCGGACGGGAACGGATGCCCGCCTCACCCCTCGTGCCTTGCGGGAGATTTACCTAAGAGGTTTCGAGATGGTCGTAAAAGAGGCAAGCCCGTGGACGGTCATGTCTTCCTACAATAAGATAAATGGTGAGTATGCCTCCGAAAGCCGTGATTTGCTAACGACCATCCTCCGTGACGAATGGGGTTTTAGCGGCCTTGTCATGACCGACTGGTTTGGCGGCAAGAACGCCCCCGCCCAGATCCACGCCGGAAACGATCTGCTGATGCCCGGCCGGCCAGACCAGAAAGAGGCCCTCCTAAAAGCGCTTGAGGACGGTTCTCTCTCTATCGACGACGTGGATACGGACGTAACCCGTGTATTACGACTGATTCTTCAAGCCCCCCGCTTTGCCCAATACGCCCATTCCGACAAACCGGACCTGAAAGCTCACGCCGAGGTAACCCGTGCGTCCGCTTCCGAAGGTATGGTTTTATTAAAGAATACGAATAATGCCTTGCCGCTGGCCCCGGGTATCAAGAAGATAGCGGCTTACGGTACCACCTCGTACGATTTTATCGCCGGAGGCACCGGCAGCGGCGACGTGAACAAGGCTTATACCGTATCCCTCGTGGAAGGTCTGGAGAACGCCGGTTATACCATGGACGCCGAAGTGAAAGCCTTATACGAGAAATACAGTACCGAGGAAAAGGCGAAACAGCCGAAAGACACGAGTCCCGCCGCCGCTTTCTTCAACCACCCTCGTATCCCGGAGTTCGTACCGGATGCCGCAGGGCTGGCCGCTAAGGCGAAAGAGGCGGATATCGCCTTCGTTACGATAGGCCGTAGCTCGGGAGAGTTCCAAGACCGGAAGATCGAGGGAGATTTCAACCTGACGGAGAATGAGCGAGCGTTGATCCAATCGGTTTCCGACGCTTTCCATAAGGAAGGGAAGAAGGTGGTCGTAATCTTGAATATCGGAGGCGTGATCGAGACCGCCAGCTGGAAATCGGAACCGGACGCCATCCTATTGGCTTGGCAAGCCGGGCAGGAAGGGGGTAACACGGTAGCCGATATCCTGTCCGGAAAGGTGAATCCTTCCGGTAAGCTCCCGATGACTTTCCCCGTGAGCATCGCCGACGTAGCCTCCACGAAGAATTTCCCGGACGCTTCGGGTATCGACCTGAAAGAAATGTTAGCCGGCTTCATGGGAGGAGGCCCAGAGCATACGGATCGTAAGAATATTGACTATACCAACTACGAGGAGGGTATCTACGTGGGCTACCGTTACTTCGATACGTTCGGCGTGCCCGTCTCCTATCCGTTTGGCTACGGACAGTCGTATACTACTTTCAATTATTCGAGCTTGAAAGTGTTCATGGGCGATACGGACTACAGCATCAGTTGCACGATCACGAACAATGGCCCGGTAGCCGGGAAGGAAGTGGTCCAGCTATATATCTCCGCCCCCGGCAAGAGCATGGATAAGCCGGCGAAAGAGTTGAGAGGTTTCGCCAAGACCCAACTCCTCCAGCCGGGCGAGAGCCGTGAGATCATCTTCAAGGTGAAAGATACGGATCTGGCCTCCTTCGACGAGAGCGCCAGTCATTGGGTCGTAGAGTCCGGTAAATATGAGGCGCAGATCGGTTCCTCCGCCGCCGACATCCGCCTAAGGGATTCCTTCAACGTGAAGGGGCGGGTAACGGAGAAGGTTCATGCGGTACTGTTGCCCGGCGAGAGGATCGATCTTCTGAAAAGATAAGCCCGGAGGTATCTACCTAGTTATCGGGAGGGCGGGGTATCAACCTCGCCCTCTACTTATTTAATCACCCGATTGTTCCGGCTTCCTGAAAGTAAGGTAGGTCTCCACACGCCCCTCCAGCTTCGCCTCCATGGTCCCTTGCTCCGACACGAAGAGATATTTGTCCTTTTTCTCTTCCTCGGTCCATGTATCGGGAGTGTAGGGAGCGATCTTCCGGTCGCCGGCAGTCCTCATGAAATAGATAGCGGGCAGAAGGCCGTTCAGTTGGATCTGGTTCGGGTCGATATAGCGTTCCTCGTATTGTCGCGAGAAATGCGAGCTCACCCTCTCCAGCCGGAAGCGGTCGAGATTATTCATAAACAGGTAATCCGTGCCTTCATCTCCCGGCAGGGAGGTGTAGATCATAGATGAGACTTTCACGGCACCGGCCGGTGTCGTGTACAAATAATAGAAATATACAGTCCATGTATTCTTGGAGCGGGTTTGAAGGGTATGTGTCTCCTGCAAGGAATGCAAGGCCCAAAATCCCGGGGGCGTGCATCTCACCCTTTGTACGAATTTATCCTTCGCGATTTCCACTCTTCCCCGGATCTCCAGAAAGTCCTTATAGGCCACTGCCTCTATTTCCTCGTTTGTCATTGATGGCGTAAACATGATTATTTTTAATTTTTAAGGTAAAGAGACATAAAGGTACGATTATAAATGGGGATTCCAAGGGTTTCAAGGAAATGTGGATGAAAGAAAGACAAAAAAGAGAGGCGAACTCGTACCCTTATCTTTTTTATTCCATATATTCGTGATGAAAATCCCCTAAGACCCATTTAAAAGAGAAAAAGTTATGACTGAAGATATAGATTTAATACGCGTCACTGGCGTGGAATATGTAAAGGGCTATACCATGCGATTGGAATTTAGCAACGGTAAGGTGAAATTAGTGAACTTCCTCCCTTTACTGAAAGGGAAACTTTTCGAGCCATTGAAAGACCTCCGGAATTTCGTCCAGTTCGGGCTCACACACTGGGCGCTCGAATGGTACAATGGGGCAGATTTCGCTCCGGATTACTTGTACAGGAATGGGGTGGAGGCTTAAGACAAGGCCGGCGGTTCGCTTCAGGTTTCGTCCTCACGAACCGCTTCACGGAGAAGAGCGATATTGATCTTGTGGTGGATTTCGACAAAGAGGTGGAACAGGTGAATTACGTGAATAATTTCTTCGATCTGCGCAACGCCTTATCTGCCATCTTCCACCGGGAGATCGACTTGCTAGAGGACAAGTCGATCCGGAACCCGATCCTAAGAAAGAATATTGATAATACAAAATTGCTGATCTATGGATGAATATATCGAGAAACATCTTTATGATGTGCTACTTTCTATCGAAGAGACTGAGAGTTACTTTGAGGGTAGGCCAAAATAGGATACTAAAGATCGATCCCGATTTTCTTTGGACGCTTATCATAAACCATATCCCGGTGCTGAAGGGGGGCATGATAGGGATATTGGAAAAATAAAATATATGGAACTATAAAACCTTCTCCATTTCATACAATAAGATTTGACGGAGAAGGTTTTATGGTCATATAGATATTTTCACTAATCCGTTAAAAGGATCTTATCACAGATAATGATTATAAATAGATAATCTCACCCGTATCCGTATTCAACTTAAAATTCGAGATCTTTTCTTGTCCTTCAAATGATATCACAGACACTTCCATCGTCCAAATATTTTTATCTTTTCCCAATACCTTAGCAACAAATTTACTATTCACAGCACATTCTCCCAGCGCATCCACATTCACGCTCCAAAGAGAATTCTTTGATTCCAAATCATATTTGTCGATAGTAACCACCGTATAATCAGCCCACATCCTTGCATGCATCAACCTTATTATATGAGTATAAGAACTAGGTTCTTTACAAAATACACTCAACATCCTATCATCTCCTAGATCATTATCTTCAAATTCTATCAGCCTCTTACCTTCCGGAGAGAAGACTACTTTGTTACCCATTAGAACACTTCCATCATACCAATTCCTTATATCTAAATAATATGTTCCAACAAAGACCGGAAACATTTTCCCTCCATTACAAAAAAACATATCATGAATATAACCACCACTTTCAGAATCTTTGATCGTAGGATAAAATACATACCCCCATTCTGTTTTCAACAAACCGCTCGAATAACCGAAAGACAAGGCCTTCACAAAATATTCCTCGTATTCGCCATATCCTTTATTGATCTTTATATTTCTATCATAAACATTCTCGCCCGTATATTCTTCTCGCAATTCACCATTTTCGTATATACCAAACCACACTTTATCATTCTTAAAACCTGATAAATACTCATTATCAGATTCAGGATCATCCTGAAAAGCCACAGAATTTATGACCTCAACTCCTTCTGATGAATATAATAGGTTACCATAAAAATGAGGATGATAAACCAATATATTCTCTCCAAACTCTCTAACTGAAAAAAAGTTCTCACTTCCCCAACTGGCTTCTCGTTCTTTAAGAGAGATAGCGCTTTCCTCTTTCAACAAAAAAGGTTTATATAACTCAGGAGCAATCTTCATGAAACATACATATTTATCTCCTACCTTAAATGGATTACCAAGAAATGAACTGGTGTAGTCTGATTCCTCACTTGAGGAGGCCTTCCATTCCGTAATTTGTTCTTTCGTATTGTCATTGAACATACCAAACCACACCTTTTGACCTTTAATCGCATAAATCCAAGCCGTATCATTAGATGAGTAAAACTCAAGCGTCGCCATATCGTAACCGACAGTATCCTTCACATGATAGCCGCCGAACTCACTATAATCATAAGGAACATCAGGTTCAGGAATAATTCCCTCTTTAGCATCTTCTCCACAGGCCATAAAAAATAATAAACCTAACAAATAAACCAATTTTCTCATATCTTTATCACATTCTTCCTCCCGTGCCTCCTCCGGTAGGCGGTTAACAAATAAAAGAAGCGTGGAGACCATTGTCTATCACTGTACTGAGGCTCTGGACTGCCCTTACCCAATAATAAGACAATGATCCCACGCCTTATGCAGGTATATAATCTATCCATGAATGGGTAGGTATATAACAGATAAAGCGCAGGAGCCATTTTCCTATTATCTTGGGTAATGAAATTGTCCAGATTCCAGTACAAGATAATATCGAAACGCTTCTACGTTATTTTTCCAATACGTCGCGAAGATCGTGTTTTTTTAAAACATTCGCAAAACAATCAGATTCTTAATGTCTCTTAGCCCTAAGAAATGCCCTCGAAGGGTGAAAAATGACTTCTTAGGGCTAAGATGATTATTCGCGCCATTCAATCCCCATTTTTTAGACCTAAGAAGCCCTTATTCAGCAAATATCCCTAACTTAGAGAAGTTTTTAAACTCTAAATCAAATTTACCATGAGTACTTACACAAAAATCAAGACACTTCCGCTCTCTCTTTTCAACAACGCCGAGTACCTCTCCTTCATGAACCACGTCCTCGACCTAGCCAACGGAAATAGCGGTGACGGCGATTCCGAGTCCCCCGACGAGATCTCCCTGCTGACCGGCAACGACGGCATCCCCGAGCTGGGCCTCACCAAAGAATTCCTCGAGACCTACGAGGCAGACCTCCTCGCCATGGCCGACGTGGTGGACGAGAGCCGCACCTCGCAGGAGACCGAGCAAATGACCTTGCACGATACCAACCGCGACAACCTCGCCATCTATATCATCACCCGCATCTCACGGGCCGGTACCCTCCCGTTGGAGGCCGAGCGTGACGCGGGCAAGTACCTATACAAGGTCATCAAGCCCTATAACGGCATCGCCCGCCTTCCCATGGCGCAGGAGACCGCCAAGATAAAGGGCCTCTTGCTGGATTTGCGCAAGGACGAGAACAAGCCGTACGTCACCACGCTCGGCCTCGACGCTTACCTCGCCGAACTGGAGAAAGAGAATAACGCCTACGACCGCCTGTCGCAGCAACGCGTCCAAAACCGGACCACCTCCAAAAAGGAAAGCGGCGCCAACCTGCGCAAGCGGATCGACGTCTATTACGACGACCTCACCCTGCTGGCCCAGTCCCATAGCGTAGCGAAGCCGTCCGAGAAAGCGACCGCCTTCATCGCCGCCCTCAACCAGCTGATCGCCGAGACCACCGCCGCCTACAACCAGCGCATGGCCTCCGCCAAGAAACCGGCGCCCGCTCCCGAGCCTACACCCGAGCCTACGCCCGGCGGAGACTCCGAGAGCCCGGACGAGATCTAACCGTCACGTCCCTCCCTCCCGACGCGGAAGCGGGAAATAAAAAGAGAAGGAAAACAATTCCCCTTCTCTTTTTATTCCGTATATTCGCGAAGGAAATTCCTAAAACAGAGCGATATGGAGACAACGACATCATTAAAGACATTCGAGGTAACCATCCCCGAGAAATACGCCGACATCTTGAAGAAATTCATCACTTCGCTGGAAGGCAAGGTGAAGGCACAGAAGAAATCCGGATTGGACGAGGCCTTGGAGGACGTGAAGGCAGGAAGGATACACAAATACGAGAACTTTGAGGCATTCAAGCAAAAAATGCTAGAGCTATGACTTATACCGTACATACCACTTCCAAATTCGAACGTGACATCAAGCGGTGCAAGAAGCGGCACTTGGATATAAACCTCTTATTAGAGACTGTAGAAATCCTCAAAAATACCGGTTCCCTTCCCTCCCAATACCACCCGCATAAGCTATCCGGGAAATACGCAGGATTGTGGGAATGCCATATCCAAGGAGACTGGCTGCTGATATGGAGCCAAGATGACACGGAGCTAATCTTGCTTTTCACCGATATCGGAACGCATTCCGACCTATTCTAAATAGAAAAAGCCGCCTCCCCGTTACAGGAAGCGGCTTTTTTGTATCTAGTATTTACTTTTCCCGGATAAATATATTAATCGGCGTACCGGTAAAATCCCAGTTCTCGCGGATCTTGTTCTCAAGGAAACGTTTGTACGGGTCCTTGATCCATTGCGGCAAGTTACAGAAGAACACGAAAGAAGGCACGCTGCCCGCCGGGAGCTGGGTGATATATTTGATCTTGATATACTTACCCTTCCATGCTGGGGGAGGATAATTCTCGATGATCGGAAGCATCACCTCGTTCAGCTTGGCCGTAGGGACACGCTTGGAGCGATTCTCGTAAACCTCCTTGGCGGTCTCCAGCACCTTCAGGATACGTTGTTTCGTCAGAGCGGAGATAAACAAGATCGGGAAGTCGGTAAACGGAGCCAGACGCTCGCGGATAGCGGTCGTATACGAGTCGATCACCTTCTGGCTCTTATCTTCGATCAAGTCCCACTTATTCACACAAACCACCAATCCCTTCTTATTCTTCTGCACCAGCGAGAAGATATTCATATCCTGGCTCTCAATGCCCCTCGTAGCGTCCAACATCAGCACGCAAACATCCGAGTTCTCGATCGCGCGGATCGAACGGATCACCGAGTAATACTCCAAGTCCTCATTCACCTTCCCCTTCTTACGGATACCCGCCGTATCCACCAAATAGAAGTTCAAGCCGAATTTATTATATTTCGTGTAGATGGAATCACGGGTCGTGCCCGCGATATCGGTAACGATATGCCGATCCTCGCCAATAAAAGCATTGATAAGAGAAGATTTTCCCGCGTTCGGGCGTCCTATAATCGCGATACGGGGCAACTCCTCCTCCAGTATCTCCACCTTCTCCTCGGGCAACGTCGCCACGATCTTATCCAGCAAATCCCCGGTATAAGAACCATTGATGGCCGAGATGCAGAAAGGATCTCCCAAGCCAAACGAGTAAAACTCCGCCGAGGCCGGATGCAGATCATAATTATCCGCCTTGTTCGCCACCACGATCACCGGCCGCTTGCAACGGCGCAAGATCTGCGCCACCTCCATGTCCAGATCCGTGATGCCGTTCAATACATCGACGACGAACAAGATCACGTCCGCCTCCTCGATGGCCACTTTTACCTGCTTGTTGATCTCCTCCTCGAAAACATCCTCCGAGTTAACCACCCATCCGCCTGTGTCAATCAGCGAAAACTCCTTGCCGGTCCACTCCACCTTGCCGTACTGACGGTCGCGGGTAGTACCAGCCTCCTCGTTCACGATCGCCTGACGGGTACCCGTCAACCGGTTGAAAAGGGTTGACTTACCTACATTGGGTCTCCCCACTATCGCTACTATATTTCCCATAAATTCTCCTTTCGTATGCTATTATTAGTCCAGCTGATAACCGAAGTTCTTCAATATGTTGTCACGGTTACGCCAGTCTTTTTCCACTTTGACAAACATTTCCAAAAACACCTTCTTTCCGAAGAAACGTTCGATATCCTTCCGGGCCATAGCACCTACTTTCTTCAATGCTTGCCCTTGATGCCCGATGATAATCCCCTTCTGGGTATCACGCTCCACGATGATCAGCGCCTTGATATGGATCAGCTCATCATCTTCCTTGAACAACTCGACGACCACTTCTACTGCGTAAGGTATTTCCTTCTGATAATATAACAAGATTTTCTCACGAATGATCTCTGTCACGAAGAAACGGGCCGGTTTATCGGTCAAGGCGTCTTTCTCGAAATAAGGCGGGGAATCAGGCATCAACTCCTCCACCCGACGCTTCACGTAATCTATATTGAAATTCGAAAGCGCGGAGATCGGGATGATCTCGGCCTTCGGAAGCAATTCCTTCCACTGGGCCACGAGCTTCTCCAGCTCCGGCTGATTGGTCTGGTCGATCTTATTGATCAACAAGAGAACCGGACACTCTATGCTCTGTACCCGTGCTAGGAACTCGTTATTTTTATCAATCGTCTCGACGACATCCGTCACGTACAACAGCACGTCGGCGTCGCCTAAGGCGGATTGAGAGAAATTAAGCATGGATTCCTGCAACTTATAATTCGGCCGCAAGACTCCCGGCGTGTCAGAATACACGATTTGCATATCGTCGGTATTCACGATACCCATAATACGATGCCTTGTCGTTTGCGCCTTCGAGGTGATAATAGAGATCCGCTCCCCGACCAAACGATTCATCAACGTAGACTTACCTACGTTTGGGTTTCCAACGATATTGACAAAACCCGATTTATGCTTTTTTTCCATCATACCCCCATTTCAGATAAACCGCTCCCCACGTAAAGCCCGCTCCAAAAGCGGCAAGGATCAGGTTATCTCCTTTTTTCAATTGATTCTCCCATTCCCATAGACAAATAGGAATCGTACCGGCGCTTGTGTTGCCATATTTCTGGATATTGATCATCACCTTATCCATATCTACGCCCAAGCGTTTCGCCGTAGCGTCGATAATCCGCAGGTTCGCTTGGTGAGGAACGATCCACGCGATATCATCATGCGTCAAGCCATTCTTCTCCGCGATCTCAGCGGCCACGTCCGCCATATAAGAAACCGCGTACTTGAACACCACACGTCCATCTTGATAAACGAAATGCTCACGGTTGTCCACCGTCTCGTGAGAAGGAGGATAAGCCGAGCCGCCCGATTTCATGATCAGATGCGGATAGCCTACGCCGTCTGTCCGTAAAATAGTATCCAAGACACCGAACTCCTCGGTAGTTGGCTCCAGCAAGACCGCTCCGCAAGCATCCCCGAACAAAGGACAAGTAGAACGATCTTGATAATCTGTAATAGATGTCATCTTATCACCCGATACGACAACCACCTTCTTATAACGCCCCGAGCGAATATAATTAGCGCCCGTCTCCAAAGCATACAAGAAGCCTGCGCACGCACCTTGCATATCAAAAGTCATCGCATTCTTACAACCTGTATGATAAGCGATGATAGAAGAAGTTGTCGGGAAATGATGATCCGGGGTAGTCGTAGCGGTCAAGACAACCTCTACTTCTTCCGGATTCAGGTTCGTTTTCTCGAGCAATTGCTTCACGGCCCGTATACCCATGTAAGAGAGTCCTACGCCCTCCCCTTTCAATATCCTGCGCTCCTTAATACCCACACGAGTCATGATCCACTCATCCGTCGTATCGACCATCTTGGAAATATCCTCATTCGTCAATACATCTTCAGGAACGTATCCACCCACTCCTGTGATAACCGCATTTATCTTATCCATAACTTTAAAAATAAAAGGACTACTTATCCCAATTAAAAAAAAGCCCTAAAAAAACTTTTAGGGCTATTTCTTTTGTTCATCAAACCATATAAGTTGACAAACTTACACAGCAGCTTCTTTTTCAATCGCTAATTTACCTCTGTAATAACCGCACTCACCACATACTGTGTGATAGATGTGCCATGCGCCACAGTTCGGGCAAATTGCCATTGTTGGAGCTACAGCCTTGTCATGAGTTCTTCTCTTGGCTGTTCTTGTCTTACCTTGTCTTCTTTTAGGATGTGCCATTGTTTTATTTATTTAATTGTTATCATTCTCTAGCAAACCTTTCAGAGCATCCCAACGAGGATCGGCAGGACTAGCGTTTCCGTCATCTTCCAACGCCAAATCATCACCTCCCATGTCATCCTCAAAATCGTCTTCGGTCTCATCCGAACTTCTGGCGGTATGTTTCTTCAATTTAGACGACATTGCCTTATTACATTTACCCGGCGCATGTACATGCTTCATGGGAACCGCCAAAGCGATAAACTCATACAGGAACCACGCCAAATTAATAGCGCCCTCCTCTTCCGGTATCACGACAACCTCATCACTTTCCTCGGCATATTCCTTGCCGAATTTTACCACCAGACGATTGTGGGTATCAATAGGAATTTCCATATCGTCCAAGCATCTATCGCATGGAACAACAACAACCCCTTCTATCTGAAAGTTCATCTCAAACATCATTGACGACCGTTTTACGGTAAGATGAACCTTCACTTTGCCCTTCTGGACCTCGGTTCCGTCAATGTCCACAAAAAACTTGTTCTCCAAAAGATACTCGAATTCGTGTACTCCCGGAGAGAGATTTTTCAAATCTACATTATATAATTTAAATTTCCCCAAAGCCTTTTAGTGTAAAAACCTTGCAAAGGTACGAAAAAACTAAATACAAAAACAATACCTTTATGCTTATTTTTTCCTATAATACGATTTAACCCTTATATTTCTTCAATTTTATACGAAAAGTCGTCCCTTTCCCCAGCTCCGAACTCTTCACGAAAATCTTTCCTCCTTGGAAGGACTCGATAATACGCTTTACCAAGGACAAGCCTAGTCCCCAGCCACGTTTCTTGGTCGTATACCCCGGATTGAAAACCGTCTTGAATTTTGATTTCGGGATACCTTTTCCGGTATCAGCCAAATCGATCAGCACGACCTTCTCTCTTTCCTCTACTTTTAGCGAAATCTCACCCTGCCCCTCCATAGCGTCCACCGCATTTTTCGTCAGGTTCTCGATTACCCAAGCGAACAGGGAATCATTCATTAAGACCAATATCGGCCGCTCCGGCAAATACGTATTAATTTTCACCTTCGAGGAAATACGGGTCTCCATATATCCCAAAGCCGCACGGATGGATTCCACGATATTTGTCGGAACCGGATCCGGATCTGAACCGATTTTAGAGAAACGCTCCGCTATCGTTTGTAAGCGTTTCACATCCTTATCCATCTCTGTCAATAGAGAAGGATCTATATCTTTCGTTCGCAAATATTCAACCCAAGCGATTAGCGAGGATATAGGCGTTCCTAATTGGTGAGCCGTCTCTTTCGATAACCCCACCCACACTTTATTCTGTTCTGCCTTCTTTGTACTAGCCAAGGCTAAAAAAGCGATTAATATAAAAACAAATACAACTGATAATTGCGCATAGGGATAAACAAGCAGTCGCTTTAAGATAATCGAATCATCGTAATATAAATATTGGTAAGTACCATCCTCCATGTCAATTACGATCGGAGGATTTTTGGTTCTCAGTTCCTTAACCTTATTCGTCATGAACTGCGCTACATTCTTTTCCGGAATCTCTATATTATTGTAAGAAACCACGCTATCCGTCTCGCTGCATAATATAACAGGAATAGAAGTATTCCCTTGGATGATTTTTAGGATAAGATTCATATTAAGGCTTGGATTCTCACTGGTCATGACCCGGGTTGCCTCACTCCAAACCTCGATCTTCTGACGCTCTTCTCGGGCCAGATCTTTAATCAAGAGATCCGAGACTACCACAGAAGCCATAGCGATCAATACAGCGGCAAAAATAAAGCCTAATTTCCATCTTTGACGAGAATCATATATGCTGCTCATAAATCAGAATCATTCGGTGAATTCTTAATATAACGGCAAGATACGAACTTTATTGTTCCCGATTCAGCAAACAATGAAATCTCACCCAATTGTAGAGACGTAGCGTGCAGCGTCTCATCCCTTCAAATGGTAACTTAGAATATCGTCAGACGATACGAGATGCGGCACGCTAGGTCTCTACGACGGCTGGTGTATATAACAGAAAAAGGAGTCACCCCTTACGGACTGACTCCTCTCCATCGGCTATCGCCTTCTTCAAGACGGCGGCTACCTACTCTTCCACTGTTACGCAGTACCATCGGCGTGACGAGGCTTAACTTCTCTGTTCGGAATGGGAAGAGGTGGATCCCTCGTGCTATAGCCACCTTAATTTCATTATCAAGATTTTGACCGGACATCAATCCGAAGAGACCAGCTTCGCCTTATCGCCTTAAAATATATCAACCTTCACGTGAGGAAAGTCCCGGGCTATTAGTACCACTCGGCTCGGACGTCGCCGCCCTTACACCTGTGGCCTATCAAGGTCATCGTCTATAACCACCCTTAAGGGAGATCTAATCTTGAGGCCGGCTTCGTACTTAGATGCTTCAGCACTTATCCGATCCGTACTTAGATACCGGCGGTGTTCTGGCGGGACAACCGGTAAACCAGTGGTACGTCCAACACGGTCCTCTGTACTAGTGTCAGAGCCCTCAAATCTCCTGCGCCCACGATAGATAGAGACGAACTGTCTCACGACGTTCTGAACCCAGCTCGCGTGCCACTTTAATGGGCGAACAGCCCAACCCTTGGGACCTTCTCCAGCCCCAGGATGTGACGAGCCGACATCGAGGTGCCAAACCATTCCGTCGATATGAGCTCTTGGGAATGATCAGCCTGTTATCCCCGGAGTACCTTTTATCCTTTGAGCGATGGCCCTTCCATGCGGAACCACCGGATCACTATGCTCTAGTTTCCTACCTGATCGAGTTGTATCTCTCCCAGTCAAGCGCCCTTATGCCATTACACTCTGCGACCGGTTACCAATCGGTCTGAGGGCACCTTTAGAAGCCTCCGTTACGCTTTTGGAGGCGACCACCCCAGTCAAACTACCCACCATACAGTGTCCTCCCGTCCGGGAGTTAGAACTCAAACAACCGAAGGGCCGTATTTCAACGGCGGCTCCAAGGATACTGGCGTACCCCCTTCAAAGCCTCCGGCCTATCCTACACATCGTCTGCCCAAATTCAATGTAAAGCTATAGTAAAGGTTCACGGGGTCTTTTCGTCCCATCGCGGGTAATCGGCATCTTCACCGATACTACAATTTCACCGAGCTCACGGTTGAGACAGTGTCCAGATCATTACACCATTCGTGCAGGTCGGAACTTACCCGACAAGGAATTTCGCTACCTTAGGACCGTTATAGTTACGGCCGCCGTTTACCGGGGCTTCAATTCAACGCTTCTCCTCGCGGATGACATCTCCTCTTAACCTTCCGGCACGGGCAGGTGTCAGGCTGTATACATCATGTTTCCATTTAGCACAGCCATGTGTTTTTGTTAAACAGTTGCCTGGACCTATTCTCTGCGCCTCGCCTTACGACGAGGACCCTTTATCCCGAAGTTACAGGGTCAATTTGCCTAGTTCCTTAACCGTGAATCACTCGAGCGCCTCAGTATTCTCAACCCGACCACGTGTGTCCGTTTACGGTACGGGTGCCGCATGGATAAGTTTAGCGGATTTTCTCGGGAGCATGGTTACGTCCATATTACGTTGCGCAAGCGCTCCGTATACTCTCAGGTTCGGCTCTCGCGGCGGATTTGCCTACCGCGATCGACACCTACACCCTTCAACCGGCTATTCCGTCAGCCGGCAGGACTGTCACTTCTCCGTCTCCACGTCACTCCATGAGGCAGTATGGGAATATTAACCCATTCTTCCATCGGCGGCGCCGTTCGGCTTTGCCTTTAGGTCCCGACTCACCCTGATCCGATTAGCGCTGATCAGGAAACCTTTGGTCTTTCGGCGGGGGTTTCGCCCCCTTATCGTTACTCATACCTACATTTGCTTTCCATGCGCTCCAACAAGGGTCATCCCTCATCTTCGACGCCGCATGGAATGCTCCCCTACCATGTCTTGCGACATCCACGGCTTCGGCAGATCGTTTATGCCCGATTATTATCCACGCCAGATCGCTCGACTAGTGAGCTGTTACGCACTCTTTAAATGAATGGCTGCTTCAAGCCAACATCCTAGCTGTCTCTGCGATCCGACCTCGTTAGTTCAACTTAACGATCATTTGGGGCCTTAGCCGGTGGTCTGGATTCTTCCTCGGACACGGACCTTAGCACCCGCGCCTCACTCCCTGTAAATATATATCGCGCATTCGAGTTTATCTGGACTTGATAGGCGGTGAAGCCCTCGCATCCAATCAGTCGCTCTACCTCACGATATACTATAAAGAGGCTGCACTTAAATGCATTTCGGGGAGTAAGAGCTATCTCCGAGTTTGATTAGCCTTTCACCCCTACCCTCAGC